>Ga0181520_10000005_pt1 | contig 431402 bp, 361 predicted proteins | sample PEATcosm2014_Bin_29_FD_132451 | JGI IMG/M metagenome (GOLD analysis project Ga0181520, IMG submission 132451) | Peatland microbial communities from MTU Mesocosm Facility, Houghton, MI, USA - PEATcosm2014_Bin02_30_metaG | ecosystem: Environmental > Terrestrial > Soil > Wetlands > Peat | place...
CACCCCGACTTGCAGCCTGAGTCCGACCTCGGTAACCATCAGCGGCGCGGCAGCCTCAACGTCTACCCTGACGGTGAACACCACGGCGGCCACAAGCTCTGAGAACCAGATGCAGAAGCTCTTCTGGCCCACTACGGGCGGATCGGCGCTGGCGCTGCTGCTGTTCTTCATCACGCCGCGGCGGCGCCGGGGCTGGCTCGCCATGGTCGCGCTGCTGGTGCTGTTTGCCGCGGTAGGACTCAGTGCCTGCGGTGGTGGCGGCGGAGGCGGGGGTGGTGGAGGTGGAGGTGGCGGCGGTGGAGGCGGAAACTCCGGAACCACGGCCGGGACCTACACGATCACCGTGACGGGTTCTACCAATTCAGGAGCAGAGACCGCTACAATCACAACGGTCACGCTGACCGTGAATTAGCATCGCGCACAAAGCTGGCGGCCGCGCCTCCTAGAGACGCGGCCCCTTTAAGTCTAGTTTTCCCAGGCTTCCACGCAAAGGTGCACGACCGAAGCCATCCAGGATCTGCTGAGGCCGAGGGCGTTAGCGATCAGGCAGACGTGTTCCCAGGTGTCTGGAACCTGACCCGCTTCGATCTCCTCCCACTCGGGGACAGTTAAGCCGGCCAACGGTGCGATCTCTTCGATGGTGCGGCCGTCCGCCACGCGAGCCTTCCGGATCAGCTCTCCAAAGACTTGACCGGATACCTTGCGGCGCAGGGAATTGGCGTGGGGATCGCGGATGGATAGTGCCATTGAATCACTCATGTGTATTACTCCTTGTATGGCGGCCTGTATTTCAGGCCCGCCCGGATTACGTGCTGCAATGAGTGTTTGCCCATACCGGCCTCCAGCCAAAGCCACCACTAGTTTGGTGATCGAACTGACGATTTCTCATTCGATTGGTTGATGATGCTTACGAAGCCGTATGGGGGAAATGGTCAGGCTTGAGAAGATCAAAGCGAGACCACTCAGAGTGTTTCTGGACCATTGTTGGTTGTAGTCGAATAATTACTTGAGTATGTTCATAATCGAAAATAGCTACCCACCGAGAAGCTGGGCGCGCACCAATTCACGGTCGGCGCCATTTGAAGCGACTCTATAGTTTTTAAAATCATATACAAGCAGAACATATCCACAATAGACTTGCTTTAGTACGGCGCTATAAACTTGTTTACATGCTGCACGATTGACTCGTAACAGAAAGACATAATATACTTGTAAAAGAACAGCACAATAAACTTGTCGTGGTACGCAGTTAATCATGGCCACACCCAATGAAAAACTCGCCTCGTCCCTGACGATCCTTCGCGGCCTGCAGCAGGACGGGAGACGCGTCTTCCAATCGCGGGAACTCGGCCGAACGCATAGGGAGCGGCTGCTTGAAAACGGCTTCCTGCAGGAGGTCATGAAAGGCTGGCTGATCTCCTCGGGGCCAGGTGCCCGCGACGGCGACAGCACGCCTTGGTACGCCTCCTTCTGGGAGTTCTGCGCGCGCTATTGCGACGACCGCTTCGGGAAAGATTGGCATCTCTCGCCGGAGCAGTCACTCCTCCTTCACGCGGAGAACACTGTCATTCCCGCGCAGGTCATCGTCAATAGTCCCAAGGGCATGAACAACAAGATCGCGCTCCTGTTCAATACCTCCCTTTACGACCTCAAACAGCCACAAATGCCGCCGGCCGCAGATCTCACCATGCGCGACGGCCTTCGCCTTTTTGCCCCCGCGCAAGCGCTAATCCGTGTCCCGGAAGGATTCCTCGCCAGGAATCCGATCGAGACGCAGGTGGTGCTCGCCAGCCTCCGCGACGCCTCGGAACTGCTCCGCGGCCTGCTCGACGGCGGACACACTGTCGTGGCTGGGAGGCTGGCAGGCGCATTCCGACACATTGGCCAGACCGAAAACGCGGACGAGATCGTTGCCGCCATGAAAGCCGCCGGATACGACGTCCGCGAGAACAATCCATTCACGGGCCGAGCGCCGGTGGCACCGGTGGTGGCGACGGCACCGATCGTGGGGCGGATCACGGCCATGTGGGAAGCGATGCGCGCCACCGTGCTCGGCGCCTTCCCGCCCGCACCGGGATTGCCGCAGGACCGGGAAGCATTTCTGCGATTCGTCGACGACATTTACCGCGCCGACGCATACCACTCGCTCTCCATCGAGGGCTACACCGTTTCCGATGCCCTCATCGAACGAGTCCGGGCTGGCGACTGGGACCCGGTTCGTCATGACGACGATCGGCAAAGCCGCGACGCCCTGGCCGCCCGTGGCTACTGGCAGGCGTTCCAGCTTGTGAAGGAAAGTGTCGGTGAGATCATCGCCGGCTCCAATCCTGGCAACCTGGTCCGCACGGCGCACCGCGACTGGTACCGCGAGATGTTTCAGCCGTGCGTCGCCGCCGGCCTGATCAATCCGGGCGCCTTGGCGGGCTACCGGAACGACGCGGTTTATCTGAGAACGTCGCGCTATGTTCCCCCTCGGTGGGAGGCCGTGCGCGATGCTATGCCGGCCCTCTTCGACTTCCTGGAAAACGAACCCGAGCCAGGCGTCCGCGCCGTTCTCGGCCATTGGATGTTCGGCTATATCCACCCTTACCCCGACGGCAACGGGCGCATGGCCCGGTTTCTGATGAATGCGATGCTGGCGTCCGGTGGTTACCCCTGGACCATCGTCCGCGTCGAGGATCGCAACGCCTATCTTGCCGCGCTCGACCGTGCGAGCATCGACGCGGACATTCTCCCCTTTGCGACGCTAATAGCAGAGCGGGTCAAATGGTCCCTCGATCAGGCGCAAGGGAAACTGCACAATTAAGCAGGGCTGACGGCCTTCAGCTCAATACCAGTTTCCATACCAGATCTTCAGATGACCGTTTTGAGTGAGGGCGGACAAAACGCGGACAAATGCTCTCGATTCGACCATTCCATCGCTGACTATAAAGGCTTTATTCACTAGAGCCAGAGGTCTGCAAAACCTTTATGCGCCGGTTCGATCCCGGCCCGCGCCTCCATTTCTTCCCCGGCACCTTTGAAGCTGCCCCATCCCTTCGCTGCCAGTCAGTTTCGCCCGCTCGTAATGCCCGAAGCCTGCGACGCAATCACATCGTCCGAAAGCCGCTGCAAATTCGAGACGATGCCATCCCCGTCCGCAGTTCCCCAGGGTCCAGCCTGCTGAACCATGAAGATGAGAATGCGCCCTTTCGTCACATCAATTTCCATGGCGTTTTTGTAGGCTCCGCCATGTCCGAAACCGTTCGGCGAAATTGACCAGCCAAATCCATAGCTCGAATTGCCCAAACCGCCGTTTTCCTCCGAAGTCATCTCATGCAGCGACGTGTGGGAAATATAGCGTCTGCCGTTGAGCACACCGTCACTCAAAATCATCCTGCAAAAGATGGATACGTCTGCCGCCGTCGAGAACAATCCACCGGCAGGCATAGGGTAGCGGTGCTGCCGATCGTCGAGCGGGTACGTTAATTGATCGACGGGCTGTTCTGCCAGATCTTTGGTACTCGCATCGAGCCGATACGATTTCGCAAGACGGCCGATCTGCTCAGGAGTGGGCCAGAATGTGGTGTCCTTCATGCCGAGAGGCCAAAAGAGCCGCTCCTGCATGAACTGTTCGTAGGGCATTCCGCTGACGACTTCAATGATGCGCGCCGCGGTATTGATGCCTTCGTTCGAGTACGAATAGCTCGTTCCCGGCTGAAATATAAGAGGCTCGGCGGCGAAGCTCCTCACCGCATCTTTGAGGGGCAGAAGATCAAGCGCGCCGGGCTGTACGCCGGAGCGAAACGGCAGCCCGCTGGTGTGACTCAATATCTCCCGCACCAGGATTGGATGATCCGCGGGCACCAACTGCGGACTTGCCTTCGAATCTGTGGGCCCTTGTGCGCCTGCCGGTGATGCAGGATTAGCCACGCGGACCATTTGTCCCTTGAACTCCGGCAGATACTTCTCAACCGGGTCGTTGAGGTTGATCTTGCCTTCGTCGACCAGCATCATAAATGCTGTCACGGTCATCGGCTTCGAAGTGGATGCAATCCAGAACATTGCGTCCGCCGGCATCGGCGTCTTTAACGCAAGATCCAGGTAGCCGATGGGCTTGACATAGACGATGCGATCTTTCGTAGCGACGAGCGTGACCGCGCCCGCCACGGTGTGATTGTCCACCAGCGGTTGCAAATAGGCTGCGATGGCATCCGGCTTCACGGCAGTTGACGACAAAGGGACATTCTGTCCGAATGATAAACACTCACAACAGACCAAAAGTGCACAAATCGCAAAATAGCTTTTCAAGCGGCTTCCTTTCTCATTTTCGTTTAGCGCGGTTCAGATTTTGCGGCCGGGCACTCCTGTAAGAGCGGTCGCGCCCGTCTTCCCGAGTTCTCTCACCCAGTGGACTTATGCGCGCAATGAAACTGAAGTCGCTGGTAACACTTCAATCAGTGTAGCCCTCCCTTCGCTGCTCAGGAACGTGCATGACCTTTACCGAGGCAGCCGCACGAAACCAATACACAATCCTTCAGAAATGGAGATAATGGTTTCCGAAGTAGAATCCGGACGAGGTGAATGACTCGGGACGCCGAGGCTGCACGATGGGCAGAATGGCGGTAATACGATGCAACAAGAATGGGCTTTGAACACAAGAAGCGCCGCGCGTTTGTTGGTTTGTGCGGTTATAGCAGCCGGAGTGTTTCTGGTTTCGCGCGCGCATGGAGCTACTGCAGGTGCATCGAGTGCGCAGCCTGAACTGGGTCCCAATGTCCTGGTGTTCGATCCCTCGATGCCTCCGGCCGCAATGCAGGCAAAGATCGACAAGATATACCAGGCAGAACAGCACAGCGAGTTTGGGGCGGAGCGATATGCGCTTTTATTCCTGCCAGGCAAATACCAAGTCGATATTCCAATAGGCTTCTACACCGAAGTGGCGGGGCTGGGGGCTTCGCCGGATGCAGTTGAGATCGACGGTAATGTGCATTCAGATGCGAGCCTGCCTCGCGACAACGCCACCTGCACCTTCTGGCGAGCGCTCGAGGGATTATCGGTCATTCCAGCAGGCGGCACCATGCAATGGGCCGTTTCGCAGGCGGCGCCGTTCCGGCGAATGCACGTGCGCGGCGACTTGATACTTAACCAGAAGCATGGCTGGGCAAGCGGAGGATGGATTGCAGACAGCCTGATCGACGGGAAAGTCAATTCAGGAACACAGCAGCAATGGATCTCGCGCAACAGCGAATGGGGAAGCTGGACCGGCTCAAACTGGAACATGGTGTTTGTGGGCGTGAAGAATCTTCCCGCGGGAGACTGGCCAGATCCGCCGTACACCAAGGTGGAACGCACGCCGGTGGCTAAGGAGAAGCCATTCCTTATGGTCGATGCGCAAGGCCGTTGGTTTGTGCGCGTGCCGGCACTCGTAAAAGATAGCGAGGGAATTACCTGGCATTCGGGAGAGACGCCGGGGCGCTCGATCCCGTTGAGCAGGTTTTATATTGCGCATGCAGGTGCCGATACGGCCGCGAGCATCAACGCCGCGGTTGGTGCGGGGAAAGATGTGCTTTTGACGCCAGGGATATACGAACTCAACGAGCCGATTCGTATTACAAGGCCAGGCACGATCTTAATGGGACTGGGTTTTGCGACACTCAAGCCGGTAAGCGGCCAGGCAGCGATTGAGACCGCGGATGTAGATGGAATTGACATTGCAGGACTGCTGATGGATGCAGGGCCGGTTGAGTCGCCCGTGCTGGTGAAAATTGGTCCGGACAAGAGCAAGCGGCGGCACGAAGAGAATCCAATCTGCCTGCACGATGTGTTCTTCCGAGTGGGTGGCGCAGGCCTTGGCAAGGCTCAAGTGAATCTGCTCATTAACAGTTCAGACACGATTATTGACCACACCTGGATATGGCGCGCGGACCATGGCTCTGGCGTTGGATGGCAGAGCAACACCAGTGCCAATGGGCTGGTGGTGAACGGCGACCATGTGACCGCGTACGGATTGTTTGTGGAGCACCACCAGCAGTTCCAGGTGTTGTGGAATGGCGAGGACGGACGCACCTATTTCTACCAGTCGGAAATTCCATACGATCCGCCCAACCAGTCGAGCTACACCGGTGCAAAGGGCGTGAACGGCTGGGCTTCATACAAAGTGAGCGACAACGTAAAGCGGCATGAAGCCTGGGGCCTCGGCATTTACAGCGTCTTCCTCAAGCCCGATGTCGTATTGAGCCGGGCGATTGAAGTGCCGCAAACACGCGACGTGCGATTCCATCACATGATTACAGTGGCGCTCGGGAATTTAGGCGAGATATCGAACGTGATCGACGATGCAGGCGGCCCGACGCGAATCCGTCCGCGAGTGACGCCCAAGGTGGCGGAGTTTCCTTCAAACTGACGCGCGATAAGTTCCGAACGGCGCGAGCTGGTTCAGAGACACCGCGACCTCTCTGCCGCGTCAATTTATGAACGAGACGTCAGGCCCATTCAAGATTCACAACTGAATTCTGCGGCATGGCGAAGGCGTTCCCAAATGCTCCTGGTGCGGGCTCTGAGAAGGCAGCTTCGTTGAACCAGTTCTGCCAGCTCTTTCCGCCTTGCGGGGTAAGGCTGACGCCAGGCACCCGATTCGGATATTGGGTTCCTGCGTTCGTATAGAGCGATTCCGGGCAAGTTGGCTGGGATGGATTTCCGGCCAGCTAGAGGACCGTTCCAGCAATCTGCCAGCCGCCCAAGACCTCATCGGCAATCGGATTATTGTTAAGGAACAGCTTGCCTTTGTTTTTAATCTGGGAGCAGGTCAAGTTCCAACTCCGCTGCGACACGACTAACGCCTTCAATCACCCGAGCTTCGGCCCGCCATCCGGGGCGAGAGCCAATAGCGGCTTCGGTCTCAACGGCGGTAACCCCGGCCAGCCGTTCACCGGCGCTGCCAAAATCAGCAACACGACGGTCGGCGGACGCAGCGTGCAGTTGAGCGGGCGCATCAGCTTTTAACCTGAACTTACACTCAACCAAAGGAGACGGCGATTCGTCGCCGTCTCTTTTTCTTCGTGCCACGCTCTTTGTTTGTTGCGACTTCTATAATGAAACCCATGTTTCCGCGGTCGAGATTGATTGCCGCAGCTCTCGTGTCATTGGCGGCCTGCCTGTGCGGCGCACAAACACAGGTCGATCCAAAAGCCGAGCTTGCAACGCACCTCGGGAAAGCGCAGGGCTACCTCCAGCAAAAAAGGCCCGACCTCGCAATTCCCGAGCTGCAGGCCGCGGCACAACTCGCTCCTGGCGATGTTGAAGTACAAGGCAACCTCGGCGTGCTGCTCTTTTTTTCAGGCAAGCTGGCCGATGCCATTCCACACCTGCGCGTTGCCGTTGACAAACAGCCCGACCTCGCCAAGATTCAGGGAATCCTGGGAATCGCAGAGCTGCACACTGGAAATCTCGAAGACGGACGCAAAGATCTCGAAGCCGCGTTTCCTCGCATTGACGATCCGCGATTCAAGGTGCAGGCCGGGCTTGAGCTGGTCGGCGCCTACGTTCAATCCAGCGACCTTGAGGCCGCGGCAGGCATGCTTGCGCAGTTGAAAAAAGTTGCTCCCGATAATCCCGAGGTACTTTACGCCTCTTATCGAACCTATGCCGATCTCTCCGGCGAGTCGATGATCGCGCTCTCGCTGGCTGCGCCCGATTCTGCGCAGATGCATCAGCTACTGGCGCATGAAGAAACCAGGGAAGGAAACACCAATGGAGCCATCGCGCAATATCGCAGAGCGATCGAGGTTAACCCTCACCTGCCTGGCGTTCATTTTGAACTGGCCGAGTTGTTAAGCACCTCGCAGGATCCGGCCATCAAGAAGCAGGCTGAGCAGGAGTATCGCGCCGCGCTGGCAGACAATCCCCGCGACGAAAAAGCGGTGTGCGAACTTGCCGAAATAGCGATGGCCAAGGGCGACGAGAGTGACGCGTTAAAGAGGTTCACTACTGCGACCGAGTTACAACCAGACGACGCCAATGCGAAATTGGGGCTCGCCAAGTTACTGCTCGAAATGAATAAGTCTGACCAGGCACTGCCGCTGCTTGAAGCTTCAGTCCAGCTTGAGCCCACTAACGCTACCGCACACTACCGCCTGGCAACGTTATACAAAAAGCTGGGCCGAACCGAGGATGCAAAGCGCGAAGTTGAGTTATACCAGAAATACAAAGAGATGAAAGAGAAGCTCCGCGTCGTGTATAAGGATTTGTTGATACAGCCTGACGCCATTCGCTCAGATGAGAATCCTGAAAAGCAATGACCGCAAAAGACGCGGGGTAACAACGGAATGATGAGTCGCAGTCGAATCTTGGGAACACTACTCGCGATCCTGCTTCTGCATTTCATGAAACCGGCCCTGGGCCAAATGGGCACGCCAACTCCGTTGTCGCCTGAGGAACGAAAGAAGGCTGAAGCAGAGCGTGCAGCCACGGGCCCGCTTGAGAACTATCCTCAGTTGGTGGATATTACCAGCTCCACGGCAATCCGGTTCGATCATAAGTCGGATCCCGAAGCGCGCTTCATCGCTGAGTCAATGAGCGGTGGCGTTGCTCTGATTGATTATGACGGCGATGGCTGGCCGGATATCTACCTGACGAATGCGCAGAGCGTAGAAATGGCGCAGCATGGCATCAAGTCGCGCAGCGCGCTCTACCACAACAACCGTGACGGCACCTTTACCGATGTTACTGACAAAGCCGGGGTAGGCTATCCATGTTGGGCGATGGGCGTAGCAGTTGGTGACTATAACAATGACGGAAGACCCGACTTACTGGTGACCTGTCTGAATGGTGTAGTGCTCTATCGTAACAACGGGGATGGCACGTTCACCGATGTGACCAAACAGGCCGGCTTGGCCGGCGATACCGGATGGGCCACAGGCGCTGCATTTGGTGATTATGACAATGACGGATTTGCCGATCTCTTTGTCGCGCACTATGTCGACTTTCATCTCGACAATCTGCCTCTGTTCGGAACTACCAAAGCCTGCAAGTATCTCGGCTTGATAGTGCAGTGCGGCCCGCGAGGCCTGAAGGGAGTTACTGACAAGCTGTACCACAACAACGGCGATGGTACGTTTACCGAGGTATCGAAGCAGGCCGGCGTGGAAGACGCTGAGGGGCGCTATGGACTCACATCGATCTGGTCAGACTTCAACAACGATGGAAAGCTGGATCTGTTTGTAACCAATGACGGCGAAGCTAATTATCTCTACCAGGGAAACGGCGCGGGCAAGTTTGAAGATACTGCTTTGATGGCGGGCGTTGCGGCTAACGAAGATGGCGTTGAGCAGGCCAACATGGGCCTCGCCTTCGGCGACTATCTGCACAACGGCCGCATGTCGCTCGCCATTTCGCACTTCGATGTTGAGTACACCGCTCTCTATACCAACGACGGTGGAATGAACTTTACCGATAACTCAATCGCCTCGGGAATTGCACGAGGCACACAGGGATACGTGGGATGGGGCGACGCGTTCGTTGATTTCGCCAATAACGGCTGGCAAGATTTCTTCCAGGTAGATGGACACGTCTATCCCCAGGTGGATGAAGCACACGTGGCCACGCGATACCTTGAGCCGGCCGTTTTGCTATTGAATCAGCACGACGGAACGTTCAAGAATGTAAGCCGTCGCGTTGGATCTTCAATTCAAACACCACGAGTGAGCCGCGGCCTTGCCATTGGCGATCTCTTCAATGACGGACGCCTTGAAGCGGTGATCGAGAACCTCGTCGGCGAACCAACGATTCTGCGTCCCGAGCACGGCCCCGTCAATCACTGGGTCAGCTTTTCGCTTGAAGGAACCACCTGCAATCGTCTCGCCTTGAATGCCCACGTCAAACTAACTGCCGGGGACCTGGTCCAAACCAATGAAGTCATTAGTGGAGGCAGTTACTTGTCGCAAAGCGACCTGCGCCTGCACTTCGGGTTAGGGAGCCACGACTCCATTGACCGAGCCGAAGTAATGTGGCCCGACGGAAAGATAGAGACGCTGACTCATCTGGCGGCCGACAGGTTCTATATCGTGCGCGAAGGCCAAGGTATTGTCGAGACGCGATTGCCCGCACATTTGACGAGTCTGCCTTAGCGTATAGAAACATAGAGTACAAACTGTGATTCAAGCGGTGAGGGAGATTTGCCACAGCGACGGCCCAACAAATCGAGACGGATAGCGCGATTAGCTGCTCCCGCAGCTATGGTGATGCTGGCCGTCGTGGTTGCGCTCGTTGCTCACTGCGCCGCTGCCGCACAAGTCGCGGGCAGTGCCCCTTCGCAGGCGGTTTCGCAGCAGTTCCATCGCGCGCTTGAGGCCGCACAGCATGGCGACCCGCAGCAGGCGATGACCATGGTTCAGCAGATTCTCGATTCCGATCCCCGATACGCGCCCGCGCTCAAGCTCAAGGGCATGCTACTGCAGGATGCAGGCCGCTCGGCAGAAGCAGGAGCAACGTTTGAGGAGGGGCTTAAATATGCGCCGAACGACCCCGATCTACTGTTTGAGACCGGCGTTTACAAGCTTGCGACCGGCGACAAAGTGGATGCGCTGAAATTGCTGGAGCGTTGCGCAAAGCTTCAGCCTCGCGACGGAGACACGTTCTTCTATCTTGCGCAGGCTTACCACCTCAACGGCCGCGATGACGAGGCAATTCGCGCGATTGCGCGCAGCGCGCAACTTGAGCCGGATAGCGCACCGGTCTGGCAGAAGTATGGCGAACTGCAATGTACGGGCAGCGATTGCGCACAAGGGCTGAAGTTGCTTGAGAAGGCGCGGCGCATGGATGCGACACTTCCGCGCATCGACTACGACATCGGCTCCGCCGACTACAAGCTGATGGATCTAGCGGGAGCTGAAGAGAGCTTATCGCGCGCGGTTGCGGCTCACCCCGACGACGCAACTGCCCTCGACTTGCTTGCATCGACCGAGATTCGGCTCTCAAACTGGCAGGCCGCGAAAGAAGACTACACTCGTCTCGCCGCATATAAACCGAACGATCCTGATGTGCTGCTCTCGCTCGGCCACTGCGAGGTTGAGCTGAAAGACTCGACGACTGCAGTCAATACGCTTCAGCAGTTGCTTCGTATCGCTCCGGAGCGCTTTGTGGCGCATTTCTATCTATCCCGAGCTTACGCTGCGATGGGCGACACAGAAGCGGCACAGCATGAAGCGGCTCTGCATCAATTGATGATGTCGCAGGCAACATTTATCGGACTTAGCGGTGCGGAGGCGCGTGAAAGTAACATAGCAGCGCAAGCGCACCAATTGATTGCAGGTCACCGCAAAGACGAAGCGCGCCAGCTTTATCTCAACTATTTCAAGGGGACAACTGCCAGCGTCGCAGACTCATGGGTGTTTGTGGGCAAGCTTGAGCTTTACAAAGGCAATAGCTCAGAGGGAATCAATGATCTTCATCATGCGCTGGAGCTCGATCCGCGCGTGCACGGCGCACATACTTACGAAGGCATCTACGACCTGAAACTCGGCAGCCTTGACCGCGCAGAAGCGGAGTTCAAGGCCGAACTTGCCAACGATCCAAGCTACCAGTTGGCGATTGCAGAAATGGGAGAAGTGCGATACCACCAGCAGCAATGGCAGGATGCAGCCAACTATCTTGGCAAATCAAAAACAGTAACTCCCGAGCTGATCTACTTGTTGTGCGACGCTTACTTTCATTTGAATCGCCCGGCCGACGCCGATCTGAATGCCGAAACCGCAGCTGTGTACGGAAGACACGATCCGCACTTTATGCTTGGATTGGTCGATCTATTACGGCGCAACGGGCAAAGCCAACTCGCCGACCGATTAGTGGCCAGCACCACTCCCTGAAGCATCTGTGGCCGCTTCTTTCACAGTAAGAATCTGATCGGCTTTCACGTTGGTCAGCACTTGTTTGATGCCGCTCGGCCACGCAATCTCGATACGATCGATATTCGCCGCCGGGCCAAGCCCAAAGTGCACGCGCTTGTCGCTCGACGAGTTGTAACCCACCGCCGTTGTGACCTGATTATATTGCGAACCCGATGCGGTAGTGATTTTAACTCTGGCTCCCAGGCCGTCGCGGTTCGACTTGGTTCCAACCAGCGCGAGCAGAATCCAATGATTCGCATTCCTGCTCCGGTTCATCATGATCTCGGGTAAGCCGTTCATTACCGCAACCACGGCGTCGATTTTTCCATCATTGTTCAGGTCACCGAATGCCACGCCACGATGCGCGGCAGGAACCGTGAAACTCGCTCCGGCCTCTGCACTCAGGTCTTCGAATATCAGATTCCCGCGATTGCGGAAGATTCCGTCCTGGAGCGCATAAGGGCGGTGCGCCAGCTCCATCGAGTTATCGAGAATGTCGGAGTCCGATGTAAATAGGTCTTTCAAGCCGTCATTGTCAAAGTCGAAGATACCGGCGCCCCAGGCCGTCAAATGGCTCGCGTATCGTGTTAGTCCCGCCGCGCCGCTCACGTCCTCAAATTGGCCGTCACCTAGATTGTGATAGATAGGGAACCCCTCGCCAAACATCGCAGTCTCGAAGATATCGGGCCTGCCGTCGTTGTCGATATCGCGAAAGTCTGTCCCCATGCCCGCAACCGCGTTTCCAAATCCGTTGTAAGCAACACCTGCGAGGACCCCGACTTCTGTAAACGTTCCGTCTCCGTTGTTGTGCAGCAGATAGTTCTGAAACGTGTCGTTCGAGACAAAGATATCGGTAAACCCGTCGTTGTCGTAATCGGCAAACGATACCCCCATCCCTTTGCCGATGTATTGCGAGATGTGAGACTGTTCCGACACGTCGGTAAAGGTGCCGTCGCCGTTGTTGCGGTAGAGGATATTCGGTGTTCCGAGAAAGTCAACGGGAGAGCAGTAGGCCGGATGGCCCTGGTCTACACAGAGCGTCGCGGTCTTCAGGTTGTAACTCAGATAGTTGACAACAAATAAGTCGAGATGCCCGTCGTTGTTGTAGTCGATCCACCCAGCGGTCACAGACCATGCTTTGCCGACCTTCGGAATTATGCCTGTTACTCCGGCCTTCTCAGTAACATCGGTAAAGGTGCCGTCGCCGTTGTTATGAAACAGCTGGTTGCAGTTATAGCCCGCAACATAAAGGTCGACATACCCGTCATTGTCGTAATCGCCGGCCGCGACCCCCATTGAGTAGCACTTACCCTTCAGCCCCGCACTCTCGGTAACATCGGTAAATGTCCCGTCTCCATTGTTGCGATAAAGGCGATTCCAGTAAGCTGGATCGGACTTGTCGAACGACGGGAGTGCTGCTCCGTTGGTGAAGAAGATGTCGAGAAGGCCATCGTTGTTGTAATCGAACAAGGCCACGCCGCCGGTCATGGTTTCGATGGTGTAGCGTTGCGGGGTTACGCTGTTGCGCAAAACAAACTTGATCTTTGAGCCACTAATGGTGTTTTCAAACTCCATCGGCGCTGGCTGCGGCGAAGGCGTCGTACTCGCGGGCCTGCGCTGTCCGGCGCCAGACCTGGTATGCATCGGCGCAGCCACTTGTCCCATCGCGCCGCAAGAAAACGAAAGACCTGCAGCCAACGCGACAACCGCAATTGTCGAATTGAAGATTGAGCGCCACGCGCGGCGAAAGCCCGGGAAAACCCCGCACCGCTGCCGGGAATGCAAGCATGCACCATCGCCTCTCGGCACGCCATCTCGAGCTTGCTTGCCCATTGAAGAATCCAGGTGAAGAACTCCTGCAGTCGTAACTCGATTATAAAGTTTCACAAGTTGCGCAGACTGCGGATTTGTTCAGCCAAACGGCAATTTCAAAGCAGAGGTGTTGATTGCAGCAGGAGCAAACTCAGCAAAGGCGAGCGCCATAGTCATTCCGCGCGCGTGCAACGATTTGAAGGCTATAATTCGTTTGCGCTTCAGTACAGCCGCATGCCTGCCAACTTCACCTCTGCCACCGCAACTTCGCCGCGCCGCGCACTTTCCACAGCGATGCTGAGCGTGGGATTCGCTCTCACTGGTACAGGAACGGTGCTGCTTGGCGTACTCTTGCCCGTCTTTGCTGAAAAATGGGGCTTGCGGGACGACGGCGCGGGGCTGCTGCTTTTTCTCCAGTTCAGCGGCTCGTCGATGGGAGCAATCCTTTCCGGACTTAACCGTGTTCGTTCAATGGCAATTGGCTACGGGCTGATGGCGGCCAGTTCCCTTGACCTCATCTTTGCCCATTCACGCGCGCCATTCGCGGTGTTCTTCTTTTTCGGGCTCGGGATGGGGATGGCCATGACCTCAACCAGCCTGCTGTTCTCAGACAGATGGGGCGACGAGCGCGCGGCCAAGCTGGAGTGGCTCAATTTTGTGTGGTCGCTGGGTGCAACCACCTGCCCGCTGGTTGCGCTGCCTTTGGTCTTTCAGGAAGACACACACCTCGTGTTTCTGCTGATTCTTGTGCTCTCAATTGTGTTACTCGGGTGGGTGGCTGCGACTGAACGGCAAGATAAGCCGGCGATTGTGCTTGCTGCATCGGGCACTGCGCGCAGGCCCCTGGGCCTGGTCTTCATTCTGCTCGCCATCTGGGCAATGTGCGTGGTCGGCGTGGAGTCGGCGCTCAGTGGCTGGCTCACCACTTATTCGCACCGGACAGGCATGCCCACCCTGGCTGGTTCTGCACTCGCCACGTCAGTTTTCTGGCTGGGCGAAATGCTCAGCCGGCTGGCATTCTCAACGCCTTTGCTCAAGAAGATTGGCCGCCAAACGGTGCTGAAATGGGGAGTCTGGGGCGTGACGGCATCCGCATTCATCCTGATCGCAGTACCGCACCCGTGGATGATTGTTGCGGCTGCCGGCCTGGCCGGAATTTTTACCGGGCCGCTTTATCCTATACTGCTCTCCTTCCTCCTTGAGCGCTCGGCGCGGGGATGGTTCTTCGCAGTGGCAGGCGTGGGGTCAGCCGTCTTTCCGTGGTTCACCGGCCTCGTTTCAGCCCACCTCGGCTCTTTGCAATTAGGGCTTCTGGTTCCTTGCGCCGGGGGGCTTGCGATGTTTGTCCTGGGCGGACTGGTATTCAAGCCGTCGCCGACCGCCGCCCGATAACGTCGTACTCTCGGGTTAAGCAACACCTGCCAGCGGCCGCAGTGACCGCGGCGACACTCAGCTCCGCTGCATTTCTGCCCAGAACAGGAAAAGACAATCGAATGTTTTATGATGTTCACGGCAAACCACTTATCGGCGCGGAAGGGAACGACCCGTTCGCTTGCTCCCCGCATCTTTCTAAGTAATTCAAATAAAACTGGATATAGTGTATTTCGTCGTTGACAATCGCTCGGTTTTGAGGTTCTAATGCTCTTCTGAATGTTAAGGGACTTACGGAATCTTTTTAGATAAACGATTGTCTATTTCCGAATAACGGTCTCTCGCGTACCAAGTCAAACATGGGTTCAGGTTGAAAAATGGTAATGGTGCGAAAACTCGCTCCCCTGGTCCTGGTGGCAGGGGTCATCCTTGCCGGTTGCAGCGGTGGAACATCAGGAGGGTCAACCCCTCCTCCAACGGCAAGCACACCAACCTTCAGCCCGGCGCCCGGCACCTATACCTCGGCGCAAACTGTCAGCCTTGCAGATGCAACGCCCGGCGCGTCTGTTTACTACACCGTGGATGGCAGCACGCCCACCGCTTCATCGACGCTTTACTCGTCCACGTCACCGATCGCTGTCTCCACCACCACCACGATTCAAGCTATCGCCGTAGAATTAGGCTACACAAACAGCTCGGTGGCGTCGGGCACGTACACCATCAATCTTCCCGCTTCGGCCACGCCCACTTTCAGCCCCGCGCCCGGCTCATACAGTACCGCGCAGAGCGTCAGCATTTCAGATGCGACGCCCGGCGCGTCAATCTACTACACCACGAACGGAACCACCCCCACCACCTCATCCACGCTGTTCTCTTCGTCGAGCCCAATTGCCGTAACCACCACAACTACGATTGAGGCCATAGCGATTGCGTCCGGCTACTCCGAAAGCGCGGTCGCCACCGGCACATACACATTTCCGGTCTCAGGCTCATCGGTTTCGGTAGTCGAGAGCACTCACGACGAGACCATGCTTATGGCCCCGCAGCCGGGCACAAACTTTACCGCCAGCACCGGAGACGCAGGCACCAATGCTGTGGTTGTTGACGCGACCCAGCAGTACCAGACCATTGACGGATTCGGCGCCGCATTTACCGACTCTGCCGCCTACCTGCTGAATGAGGTCGCGCAACCAAGCCAACTCTCGACCGCCATGAGCAACCTGTTCACGCGCAACGGCACCGGCATTGGCCTGAGCTTCATGCGCAACCCCATGGGCGCCTCCGACATTGCCCGCTCGGTGTACTCATTCGACGATCAACCGGTCGGAACCACCGATCCAACGCTGGCCGGCTTCTCGATCCAGCACGATAAGACCGACATCATCCCCATCATCACTCAGGCCCAGACACTCAACCCGCAGTTGAAGATCATGGCCAATCCATGGAGCCCGCCGGGTTGGATGAAAGACCCCAGTTCAATGAGCTCCGTGTCGATGCTGGGCGGCACGCTGCTGATGACCAATGCGAACGAGACCGCCTTTGCCAATTACTTTGTGAAGTACATCCAGGCATACCAGGCCGCCGGAATCAACATCGATTACATCTCCCTGCAAAATGAGCCGCTCAACATTACCACTGCATATCCCAGCATGGGCATGAGCGATTCGACCCAGCTTGCCCTGCTTCAGGGTTATGTTTTGCCTGCGCTCGAATCGAATAACCTCTCCACAAAGGTCTTTGTCTACGACCACAACTGGGACACGCCTTCTTATCCCGAGTATGTATTGGGCAACCTGACCAGCACGCAACTTGCGCAGGTTGCCGGCACCGCATGGCACGGATATGGCGGAACGCCTGGGGCGCAGCAGACGGTTCAAAACATGTTTCCGACTCTCGGCACATGGATGACCGAACACTCCGGCGGGACGTGGATCAGCGACCAGTTCACATCCGATTTTCTTGAGATCACCCAGGTAATGCGCAATTCAGGCAAAGGCTACATCAAGTGGAGTCTTGCGCTCGACCAGAACCTGGGCCCGAACCTTACCCAGGATGCAGGCCTGGGCGGCTGCAATACATGCACGCCGATCGTAACCGTCAACAGCTCCACCGGCGATATTACTTACGACATTGAGTACTACACGCTTGGACACTACAGCAAATATGTTCTGCCGGGCGCGGTGCGCATTTACTCCAGCAACACACCGGCAATAGCCAGCGCTGCGTTTCTCAATCCCGACGGTTCAACGGCGTTAATCGCATACAACAGCACATCGTCGAGCCAGACCTTCAATGTGCAATGGGGCAGCGGACTCGGTTTTTCGTACACACTTCCGTCGCTTTCAGCGGCAACATTTACCTGGACTGGCTCTCAGAGCGGCGCGCCTATTACCTCGGCAACTGCGCAGATCCAAGGTTCGAGTTACTCAAACCAAAGCGGCCTTGAAACCGAGAATACCGGCGACACCACCGGCGAGTACGATCTTGGTTATCTCACCACCGGCTCCTGGGTCGTCTATAACAACGTCGATTTTGGAAGCTCCGGCTCAATCGGCACAGTCAACGTGCGCACCGCGAGCGCGGGCAACGGCGGCACGGCAACTTTCTATCTCGACAGCATAACGTCGACTCCAATCGCAACTGTATCGTTGCCGGTTACGGGTGGCTGGCAAACATGGCAAACAGTTAGCGGAACAGTAACTGGTGCTTCAGGCGTTCATAACTTGTACGTAGTGTTCACCGGGGGCGGGACGACGGATAGTATCTCAAACGTCAACTGGTTCCAATTCAATTAGCGGCGAGCCGGTTTGCGGTTCGGAGCCGAGTCCGCGATTAGTAAATCGCATTATTTAAAGGGGTTGCCAGATGCAATGGCGACAACGGTTGTGTACAATCATCTGAAAATCTGGTGGCTCAAAGGATTTCAGGGAATTCATGGAAGATTCCGAAAGGGATGAGAAAACGGATCAGAGGCCTGAGGCGAGGCCGCACCAGACTCCAAGTCTGAAGCAACTGGCCGAGCATCTCGGGCTCAATCCAGCCACGGTGTCAGTGGTGCTGAATGAGGTGCCCGGCAGGTCGATTCCCCAGGTCACTCGAGATCGCATCAAGGCAGCTGCCAAGGCGATGAACTACCAGCCCAATCTGCTGGCACGCTCATTGCGCAGCCGGCGCACGCTTACCATCGGAATCCTGGTTCCCGAACTGGGCGACGGCTACCACACCCAGGTGATGAGCGGCATCGGCGACCAGCTCATCAAAGCCGGCTACTTCTACTTCACGGCACATCACCGGCACAAGCCGAATCTTATTGAAGAGTACACGCGGATGTTGATTGGCCGCGGTGCGCAGGGTCTGATTGCAATCGACACGCTGCTCGAGCATCCGGTCAGCATTCCAGTGGTTGCGGTTGCGGGACACAAGCACATCGACGGAGTTACAAATGTTGTGCTCGATCACCATCGCGCCGCCGAGCTTGCTCTCAACCATCTTTATGGTCTCGGGCACCGCCAGATCGCATTCATGCACGGCCAGCCGTTCAGCTCCGACTCCGATGAGCGCTGGAAGGGCCTGGTTATCGTTGCCGAGCGGCTGGGCATTGAGATCAAGCCTGAGCTGGTGGTGAGCCTTGATCGCGATATGTCGTCGCCTGAGCTTGGCTATCCCGTGGTGCAGGAGTTGCTGGCGGCAAAGCAGCCATTTACGGCTATCGTGGCGTTCAACGATATTTCGGCCATCGGCGCCATTCGCGCGTTGAAGGATTTCAATATTCGGGTGCCTGAAGACGTCTCCGTGATCGGATTCGACGACATCAAGGCCGCGGCATTTACACTACCGCGACTGACTACCATCAACCAGCCGCTCGAAGAAATCGGCCGCATCGCTACGCAGAGCCTCTTGAACCGCATCCACAACACGGTTGCTCCGCGCGACGAGATCAAAGTAGACCCGGTGCTTGTGGTACGTGAATCAACTGGCCCGGTTGCCGGTTAGTACTACAGTTGCAGGTGGGCTTTGCGGAGGGAGCAGGGGGTTTTAACCCCCTGAAAATGAGATCAAGAGGCGCGGCCTTCAGGCCCGGAGTAGCGCGCCAAAAAGCCCAGTACAACCTTAGAATAAGGACGATTTCACAGTCACTTTGTTCCCACTTGGCCGGCCTGTCCGTTTAAAACTGCGGCGCAGGTATAATGGTGGGCCTGATGACGACTAATCCTATGCATGAAACCTGCGCTCAAAGCCGCAGGCCCGTATTCGCGGCGACGATGCTGATGATTGCGGTATGCGCGCTGGTGATGACGGCTCCCGCACTATGCCAGGCCAACCCTGATCAGTACCGTCAACCGGTGGCCCCAGCGCACCTGCCCGATGCTCTGATGTTTGCCGATGGAACGCGGATAGCCTCGCAGGCCCAATGGACCAGGCGAAGGAAGGAACTGCTCAAGCTGTTTACAGAGCAAATGTATGGGCGCATGCCCGAACGTCCGGCCCAGATGCGCTTCAACGTGTACAAAGTCGACCGGCACGCGTTGGGTGGCAAGGCTACACGCGAGCAGATTTCGATTCTGTTTCTTGGCAAAGAAGACGGTCCCCGCATGGACCTGCTGCTGTACGTGCCCAACTCGGTCAAGCGGCCGCCGGTCATTCTGGGATTCAATTTCTGGGGCAACGAAACCATCAACCCCGATCCGGGAATCCACATTTCAGATCGATGGCTGGAGTCAGTGAACAGCCCCTCGATGGACCTTTCGTGCGTGAAGAATAACCGCGCGACTGAGGGGTGCCGCGGCATCGACCAGGGCCGCTGGCCGGTGGAGAAGATTCTGGATGACGGCTATGCGCTGGCGACCGCGTATCGCGGCGATGTGGACCCCGACCGCAAAGACGGCTACGACCAGAGCATTCGCAGCGCCTGGCCGGAACTGTCCAAGGGAGGAGACAATTTTTCGACCATCGCGGCGTGGGCCTGGTCCATGAGCCGCGCGCTTGACTACCTCGAGCAAGATCCGCTGGTCGATGGCCGGCATGTTGTCGCCTTCGGATGGTCGCGGCTGGGCAAGGCAGCCATCTGGGCGGGAGCCACAGACCCGCGCTTTGCCGCGGTCATCAGCAATGAGTCCGGAGCAGGCGGGGCCAAACTGTTCCACGATGTGCATGGGGAAACCGTTCAGCAGCTCAATACGGTGTTCCCTTACTGGTTCTGCGGGAACTTCAAGCAGTACAACGGGCGCGATGCGGAATTGCCCTTTGACCAGAATGAGGTGCTTGCGCTTATCGCTCCGCGGCCGCTTTACATTGCCAGCGCCATCCTCGATGAAAACGCCAACCCGCAAGGCGAGTTCCTCGCGGCGCTGGAGGTGACGCCGGTTTATCGCTTCCTCGGCAGCGCCGGATTGCCCACCACCTCGTGGCCGGCGGTCGACCAGCCCGCACTGGGCCCCGTGAGCTACCACGTTCGCAGCGGCTCGCACAGCGTTACGGCTTTTGACTGGGAGCAGTATCTGCGTTTCTGCGACGCATATGTAAAGCCCAAAACGAGTTCCAGGTGATGCGGAGGGCGCACTCCCGATGCGCGGCTCAGAGCGTGATCTTTGAGGCTGCTTTGGCCTTTTGCACTCCAGTTAACGCTGCCCTTAAATCTATTCCTTTTCGCGGGTGATCCGGAACACAGATAAAAGCAACGATAAGGGCAGAAAGTTAAGATCACTGCCGGAAGAGTATTCCTGTCCCAAAACCGATGCAGCCAATGAACGGACCGTGGGAGCGGTTGCGGGCGGACCCTGCCTTGTGCCAATGCAGGCAAGACGCGCCATTTTTGAAGCGGAGCAATCGCCATGAGTGACCCGATTTACATTGACGCTATTAGCGGGCTCGATCCAGTTGCAATCTGTGTCCAACGCGAAGAGGCGGGGCAACACTACCGGCTCCCGACGATCAAGCGCCTCTTCGATGTTGCGCTCGCGCTGCCTTTATGCGCCATCTCACTTCCCCTGATGGTTGCGCTTGGCATTCTTGTGCGTCTCACATCGAGGGGCCCGGCCATTTACTGGTCGCTCCGCGTAGGCAGAGACGACCGAGTCTTCAGCATGCCCAAGCTTCGCAGCATGCGCGATGGCGCTCCGGAAGTCGCAACACATCTTCTCACCGGCGTGCAGCAGCATCTCACTCCCATCGGCGACTTCCTTCGCCGCACCAGCCTCGATGAGCTGCCCCAACTCTATAGCATTCTCGCTGGCGACCTGAGCTTTGCCGGCCCCCGGCCCGCGCTATTCAACCAAAATGATCTGATCGACCTTCGCAATTGCCTTGGCATTTACAGGCTCACGCCCGGCCTCACCGGATGGGCGCAGGTGAACGGCCGCGATGACCTCAGCGTGGAAGAGAAGGTGCGGTTTGACGCGGAGTATATGCGGCAGCAATCATTTGTCTTTGACCTTCGAATCCTGGCCATGACAGTCAGGAAGGTGCTACTGCGCGAGGGAATAAGCCACTAAAAGATTTCTCTTTAAGGTGTGAAGCGTGTGGGCGCCCCACCCTCGCCGCGTCTCTGTTTTTGCGGCCAGGGTGGAATCGCTCTACAGCAAAAGGAGAAATACTTTAAATGATGAAACAGACCAGGCGAATTGAGCTTTATCGGGTCGCCGCGTCCCATTCCTCGCCGCCGCGTTCGATCATTGCCGTGCGATCCTCCGCCAGAATCCATCGCTTCTGAATCAATCCATCCAGCGCCCGCGAATAGCGAGCGAGATAATCCTCGCGGCTCTTGTACCGCTCTGCGATTGAAGGCCGCGGATCGCCGCTGCGGATTCGATCTGCAGCCGTCCTGGCAAAAGGCAGGTACGATCCCTCGAACGGCAGGCGTTGATCGGGCGCCCCGATGGATGGGTCGCGAAGGTTCCAGCCTGTGTAAGCTGCAAGCGGAACCGCAACCTCAGGCAACCTGACGCCGTCACGCTCGTTTCCGTCGGCGTCCACCTGCGGCACCATCACGGGAAACGCTTTGCCAACATTCGGCGGCTGCAGGCTGAGAATCCCCTTCTGCCAATCGGGACCGAAGTCGATGCGATATGCCGCGTTGGCTTCGTGCGGCACATTCACCCCCGGAAGCGCCGGGAAAGCGTATTGCTTGAGAGATACGAGGGTTCCATCTGCAATGTGCGGATAGCTGCTCGCCGGCGGCTCAACACCGCTGCGAACCCACGCGTCCATATTGGCAATCATTGCCCGCCAGAAATACTTGATAGGCAGCGGCGACTCCGGATTCTGGCCCAGCATATCACCCGTGCCTTTGGCCGTCGGAAACGGCCCGGAAAAATGCTGCAGGCCGGTAAAGTGGTAAATGCGCACGTCCGGAGAAAGTTCCGCGTCGCGCTTGCCGTCGGCGCTGATGTGGATGAGCGCGGCCACGCGGCCCCAATACTCATACGAAGTGAGCGAGAAGAAAATCTTCGGCAACACGCCTTCGGCCTTTGCTTTGTCAAGCAGGCCGCTGGTTTCGCCGGTCAGCGCATCGTGCTCCGGCTCATCGGTGAATGGAAAGATGTCGGTGGGGAAAAAGATCGATGAAGTTGGCTGGGCATCGCGAGAGGGTTGCGCAAAGCGATAGTTGAAGCTGCCTCGCCCGGCGCCGGCCACATGTGCAAGAACACCGTCGAGCGCCATGCGGCCGTTCTCGTCAGCGTCGAATCCCTGGTAGAGAAAGTCGCGCAGAAAGCGGCCGTTCTGTGAGATGCCTTCGCCATAAACGCGCTCCACCGGAGCGATCGCATTTGGATTATGCTTGGCGTACGACGCAAAATCCCGAACAGCGGCAAACCCCGTGCCGGCAACAACCGGGTCGGCAACAACATAAACGTACTCGTAAATCTTTCCCGGCTGAAAGCCGCCATTGAGGTGAATGAATCGATCGCTGGCGACGAGCTTGCCGTCGACCGTGTGCGCGAACTGCCACTCGGCCCGCGGTATCACGCTGCGCGCGCCCTCGCGTGAGTCGCGCACGCTAAGCACGTTGCGTGGGTCGTCAGGAGCGGCCACCGGATACTCTGTGCCGCCGATAGTCGCGCCTGTGATATGACCGAGAGGAATCTCGGGCGTGACCTTGTACGGCATCATGTCGCCACGCAAAAGCCCGGTAATGGTTTTGCCATGGTCTTTGGCGATTGGCGCGAAAAGTTTAAGAGCATTCGCGCCCGCCGCATCCCACTGCCAGCCAAGCACCGCAATGGTGAAGCCCTGGCGCAGCAGCCATGCGTCGCCGGCATCGTGTTCCACATCCCAATCGCCGCCATCCACAATTCGAATAATGCCGCTGTGGCCCCGATTGGGAACCTCGAGAATCATTGAGCCGTTGCCCTTGTGGGCATCTTTCGGCCGGATAACAATAAAGTCCGCCGAGAACTCGACTTCGCCATCCTTGAGGTTTACCGCATTGGCAAGATCCACAATGGCCAGGTTGTACGGATTGGCGACTGGAAGCGCAAAGTAAGCGCGGCCAGTGATGCGCTCATAACTGCCCGCCGCTCCAAAGCTGCGACCATCGAGAACGTCAGCACGATTGAGAACTTCAACCCTGACAACTCGCGCATGCAGGGCAAGCGTGCTCACGATCAGCACTGCAAAAATTGCGCAATTGCGAATCCCTTTGGACATGCGGGCAGCATAGCACGGAAGGGTTTTACTCGAATCGGTTAAATACTTGTGATGCTCCAGCAGGTCAATTCACGGCCAGAATGTCTTAAGTTGCGCTACCGGCGCCGCCGGCCGCTTTGGGCATCATTTCCACTCATATTTCACGACCTGGTGCAGCGCTCCATCCTTCCAATAGGCGCTTACCTCTTCCGTTTGCATGGTTGCGAAAGTACGGCTCAGGCTGGCAACGTTGCGCGAGAAAAACGGCGGCGTCTGGCCGGAGCCGTCATCGTTTGCGCCTCCACCTGCACTCGCATTCGCGCCGTCCATCAGGTTGGTTGCGCGCGCAAAATTCGCCTTCTCGGCCTCGTGATTAAAGCCGCTGAGCATCACCATGGCCTGGCCCGGCGCCGGCCTCGCCTCGCTCGCCTTTTGCATTATGGCGCTCAGCATGCCCGTATCGTCACTGATGATGCAATACCGGCCATCGATCGCGAAGGCCAGCGGAGCGATGCCAGCAAGCCTGAAGTAGGGCTGTTTTTCTTGCCCCTGTTTCCACTCGATTCCGAGTGCGCCAGTCGTCAGATGCGGCGCCAGCGCATTTTCAATAGCCGTCTCTACGTCGCCAGCGTTCCATGGCTTCTGAGATTCGAGTACGATAGCCGAGCGGTATCCGACAAAGACGCCGCCCGCCTGGGTCACGCTTTTGTCTACCACCAGCATCGTGTCGGGCTGCACCGCATCAAGCATCCCGCGCAAGCCCGCGAGCTCCGCGCCCTTTGGCAAAGTCACTGCGGAAGGCGCGTCGATGCGCGTCTCGAGATCGTCTTCTGCACCAGCCTCCGCAGTAGCCCCGACTTCAGGGGGCGCTGCCGTGCGATCGCTGTAATCGCTGATTCCGCGCGATAGCAGCCGCGTATCGATGGTCTCAAGCACACGGTCCACCCTCGGCGCCGATTCTGCGCGATAGAATCCCGCGTCGTCGGGCACGAGTTGCTTTATCTGCTCAAGATTGCCCTGCTCAGCATTCGCGCTCTCCGGCGACTTGGGCAGCAGCACGCGCTCTTCATTGAATTGGCCGCGCGTTCGGTAAAGGTCGCTGATTGCGGTGCGATAATGGCTCATCTCGGTTATGTTCTGCTGAACCCAGTAACTGCGGAAGTACGGCGAAGGAACAAGCCGCGAAAGATCGAGCACCATGCGCAAGTCGCCGGGCTTCGACGACGCTTGCGTAACCTCCGCAAACCATCCGTCCTTGTTGAGTGCTTGCTGGTTCTGGTTCTGCATTAACGCCAGCGCACTTGCCAGCAGATCTTCACGCGTGGCCAGCAGCAGATAATCCCCCGAGGCGGCAAAGGCCACTGTGCGCGCTGTTCCGCTTTGGTCGCCGCTCTCCTGGCCGGCGCCGCCGGTACTCCGCACATAGAAGACCGCATCGCCCACTTTGCGAGTTTCAAAATCGTTTCGCGATTGCATCAGGCCGGTTTGCATCGCCTGTGCGTTGGGCATGTGCGTGATGTAAAGAAACTCGAGTTTGCCGATGTCGTAGAGTGCCAATGCGCTTTGCTTGCCCGCAATCTGATTAAGGAACGCCATGTCGGGCTGCTGCCCAGCGGCGCCGGCAAATTCGCCCTGCGCATCGCCAAGCCGTCCGAAGAGCCGCGAACGCGAGAAACCTTCGTAGTTGTCACTCTTAAGCCAAAGCTGCTTTTCAGGCGATGTATTCCAGTCGTGCAGCAAACCGGCAAAGTCGGGTGACTCAATATAGAGTTGTGCTCCCGACGGCATCCAGGCAGCCATTGACTTCGCCGGAGTCAACGCGGATTCGAGCGCCGCCCACGCAGCCAGCGCTGCCGCAACCACCGCGCAGGCAACCGCGATCTTCCTCGACTTGCCTCTCAGCGAAAGCCGCCGCGCGATCGTATCGAGCTTGGTCATTGCTGCGCTCCTTTGCTCTGACTTGTGGCCGCAACACGTGGTCGAACGACATTAGGCTGATCGAGCGACGCTTGTATCACGGGCCTGCGGCTCGCGTTCTGAGCGTCCAAGGCCATTCGCGCTTCAAGTTCGGCCTTATGGGATTCCAGACGTTTCGCATCAATCGATTCGCCGCCCAGCGAGATGGCAGTTGCAAGCCAGCTCACCGCGGAAGAAAGATTTCCATCGCGCTCGTATATCGCCGCCAACTCCCTTGCGACTTTGAATCGCTTGTCTGCCGGGATCTGCGTTAGCGCAGTTTCAGTGGCGGGCGACGCGCCCTCGTCGCCGCGGTTCTGCGCCCATTGCGGCACGGGATAGTTGTTTCCGGTGTTGTTCGCCAGCGGGTCGATTGCTGCAAGCGCCAGGGCATCATGGCCCAGCCCAAACTCCGTCTCAAACAGCATCAAACGCGCCTCATCGCTGGCGCCGCTGGCCAGTGCATCAAGCAGAATTGGTTCAGCATTAACAGCTGTGCGCGCCGCTGCAACTCGGGCCGCCAGGTAGTACGGCTGATTGGCCTGCTCCTTCGTGACCCTCGCGCCGGATGCGAGCAACATCAACTCTCCGCTCCCGGCATTTGCCGGATTGGCTGGGTCATTAAAGGCCGTCGCCGCTTCTACCCGGCTGGAGTAAGCAATTGAACTGTCCTGTAAAAGTTGAACGAGCATAGCCCGCGCATCGGCAACTCTCAGTTGGGCTTTCAGCTCCGCGCGCGCCAATCGCAGCTTGTATTCCGGTTCCCACGGCACGCCGTTTGTCAGCGGCGCCAGAAACTCGAGCGCCTCCGCGTTGTGTCCTGTGCGCTCAAGCAGCGACGCCGCCGAATCGAGACTGCTGTACAACTCCGCTGATAGCGCAAGTGAGTGCAATTGCTGCAGCGCATCCTCCATATCGCCATCGGCAATCTCGGCTTCAGCCAGCGCTAAATAATCGCCAGGAAGCGCGGCGCCCGATTCCTGATGGTTGCGCAATACATATTCAAGCAGCAGGCACGCCGATTTGCTGTCGTGCTGCGCAAGCAGAGTTTGCGCGACCGTATCGAAGATCTCAAGATCACCGCCGGATCCGTCATCTCCGCTCTCCTGACTCGATGCGTCCTGCTTCTTCTCATACGACGTGAGCCATTCGTTCAGCTTGCCCGAATGCGCAGCGATCTGAATTTCAATCGGCAGCAACTCATCGCTGTGCGCTGCTCGCGCTTCCGGCGTCATCGTGTCCAGCACATGCGCAGCCTGTGTGTACTTTTCGTCTCCCAGGTAATAGTCCATCTGGCGTATTTGTGCGTCAGCCAGGTAATTCGCGTGCTGCTCATCGGTCATCCCGTTCCGATGCTGCTCCGCGGTCAGCGGTCTTCGCGCCAACTCGACCTCTTTCTCAAGAATCAGCTCCAGTTGCGGTTGCGGAATCCATGACGCGAATCGAAGCTGCGAGACCACATCCGCAGGAGTGTGGGACGCCATCGCCAGATCGAGAACCCACTCAATGCCCCGCTTAGGATCGTCGAGCGATAAGAACGCAGCCTCAAGCAAACTGTCGGTCTGCCAGGAGCCGTTCTTGGCAATGTACGAGCGGACAACGGCATCCATCTGGGGCTTAAGCGTCAGCGCCAGCTTCTTCTCGCCAAGGTGCTTCGCGATACTTGAAAAATTCGTCCAGAAAGTTTCCGGAACTGCGCGCACATCCACTTGCCCGCGCAGGATTCCGAGCGCGGTCTTCCAGTCCTCGATAGCGCCGTTGCGGTTGCCGCTCGCCCACTCGATCTCAGCCATAGCATCGTAAATCCCGGCCGTGTGCGGAGAAAGTTGCAGGGCCTCGCGATACTCATTGAGCGCCTTCTCCCGCTCTCCCGCATCGGCGTAAGCCTGCGCCAGCGCCTCGTAGCTGGTCAGACTCGCGGGGTCGTCTTCAAGTCCTGATGCAATGTAATCTTCTTCGTCGCCGTGGCCCGCATAACCCCGATAGACCCCGTAACGCATTCCGTAATAGAACCAGGTATGCCCGGCCAACTGGCTTGTTGAATCAAACTTTTGCGTCACTCGTTCGCCGATCGTTTTATCGCCCAACGTGGCCGCAAATGCTGTGTTAATCGCATCCGACTTATCGCCGAAGTAGAGTCCCAGCAGCGCGGAGTTCGCGGATTTCCAAATCGCCGGGCGCACGCGCGCCGCAATCGCAGCAGTGCCGTGGGCCTCATCGGAGTTCGCAAGCAAATAGTTCGCTGCCGCATTACCAGCATCGCTTGAAGACGTGCCCGCAAGCGCCACCAGCCGGTCCGGCGCATGCTTCATCAGCAATTTGAAGTAATCGTCACGCAGCTCGTTCATGGCCTGCGACTCGGCGCCGATGCTCTCCATCACGGCCAGCGCACGCGTCTCATTTCCGCCTTGCAAGTACACGTTCGCGGCGCGCATCAGCATGTTTGTCTGGCGCGAGCCGTGCAGCGTGCCGGCATACGCCTCCAGCGTGCGCCCTAACTCGTCAAAGCGCAGCCGGCCGGTTTCGAGCGTAACTAACGGTTCAATCTGGCGTTCAGCAATCGCGCCTCCGCCCCGGATCAGTTCAGTGCGCCATTGTTCTTCCACATCGAGCAACCCTGCTTCGTGCGCCGCAGGCACCCAGGTTTCAGCCAACTGTTCCGGCGATGCATTCGCTCGTCCGCGCAAAAGAAATTGCGCGAAATCCACTTTTTCTTCCGGCGTGAAGTATTGACCGGCGCTGCTGCCCATCGCAATCACAGCCTCGCGGAAATTGTTTCGCGCCGCGAGGTGTCGATTCGCAACTGCGCGCGCACGCCACTGGGCATCAGTCACTGAGGCGAGTCCGCGCCTTTCCACCTGCTCGGCCATGACAGAGGGCGAAGTCTCCGATAGCGCTTCAGTTGCATCGCGAACTGCAACCAGCGTCTCGTAAGCCTGTTGCTGGCGTCGCATCCGAGTCTCAATACGCGCGTACAACGTCGCGCCCCAGGCATTGTCGGGCTGCAGCAAATTATCGCCTGCCACTTTTACACCCTGTTCGGCAAACTGTCGCGCCTGCTCGACGAGCCCCCACTCCTCAAGCTGTTTCGCTATCCTGAAATCGTCGACCGCGCGCTCCTGGTGCCCATCGCTCCAAATGGTCTTGAGCGCCTGCACCGCGAGATCGACCTTGCCCTGCCGCACCCTCACCTTGGCCTCATCCAGAATCCACTGCGGATCTTTGTAGGTAAGCACGTAGAGGCGCTCGTAGTCGGCGCAAGCATCGTCGTATCTCTGCAACTGCTCCTCAAGTTCCACGCGCTCCGTATAAAGATCGCTGCGATCTTTGCGGATCGCAATCGCCTTGTTATATGCGGCGATGGCCGCCGCGTCGTCATGGAAAGCCCGCTCCGCTCGCGCCAGGATAATGGCGAAGCGCGAGTCGTTGGGTGAATCGCTCACCGCCTTGTTGCCGAATGCCACAAGCTGCTGCTCGCGGTGGTAGCGTAGCGCGTACGCAGTGGTCTCGGCCTGCAGACCCTGATCCTCGGGATAGGCGCTGAGCAGAGCAATGTACTGATCCATCGCGCCCGCGTAATCCTTCAACCGGGTCAGCGCCGGAATCAGGCTGCGTTCAAGCTCACCCTTCTTCGCTTTACGTTCATCGCGACCCAGAGGCGAAGATTTGAGTTCGGCAATCCTGGCAAGATAAAAGTCGCGCAGGCCTGCATCGTCGCCGGCACGCGCAAAAGTCTGCGCCATTGCGGCAACGTATTGTGAGTCGAATGGCGAATTCGCGAGCAGCGGCGCAATCAGTTCGCGGGCCTGCGCCGTTTCGCCAATCTGGCTGACTTTATCTGCAGCTTCGATTGCAAACTGCGTGGCCAGAGGTGGCGCCGCCGCCTTCCCGGCCTCAATCAGCGTTGCCACTGCGCGCGGCCGCTGCCCGTCGCGCCAGTTGAAGTCTACTTCGGCTCGCACTACGCCCAGGATGCGCGGGTTCTGACGGTAGAGTTGGTCCACGATTTCCAGCGCCCGCGCAGGCTGCTTCTGCTGTTCGTGAGCGTTGGCCGACTCAAGCTCAAGCTGCATGCGATGCACCGGATCGCTGGCCAGAGCAATCTGCTTTTCAATCGCGCCATTGCTTTGCGCAGTCAACGCATGCGCGTCGGCAATCTGCCGGATCGCATCGAGCAGATCGGGCGAGTCGGCTTTTGCAATTGCTCCATCAAGCAATCCGGGCAACTCATCGCCACGATTTTGCGCCAGCAGCACATCCACGCGAAGATTGAGAGCTGCAAGTGAAGTTCCGTCGGCAGCCAGAGCCTGCATTGTCGCAGTGTCAACTGCGTCGCGCGTAGCGGGCCGTCCAGCCAAAGTCAGCAGCCGGTTGCTCGCATCGGACCCAGCGCTGCCGGTGAGAGCGGCCAGCGTATACTCGTGCACCGCCGCAGCCGGGTTGCCCATATTTTCATCAATCGCACCGGCCTCGTATCCGTAGAGCGCCGGTTGATGAAACTTCAGGCGCGCGCCGTCGATCTCCTTCAGCGCTTCGTCAAACCTGAAGTAGTCCCAGAAAACCGTGGCTGCCTGCAGGTACCCGTCAGGCGAACCGGGACGCGCTGCCGGCATCTGTCGCCAGAATGTTGCCGCTTCATTCATGCGGCCCCGATCGGCGTAGATGTCTCCGATGTGTGCCAGCCTATCTAGATCGCCGGGCGACGCGAGCAACAGGTTCTTCTCGATTGCAATCGCGCGATCGGTATTCTCTGGATCGAAGTATGCCAGGGACCGGAAAACATTCGAGGCCTGCTCGCCGATCTGCTGCTCTGCCGGATAGGCCGATGCAAGCTCACCAGCGAGCGGCGCGCTCTGCTCAAAGTGCGAAGACCAGATCGCCGCCTTCGCTAACTCGTTCAGCGCGGCGTAATCTCGTGCGCCCGCCGCATGCGCAGCGTCCTGTGCGTTTACTTCGCGTTGCAGTTGAGACATCTCAGTCTTCAGCTTGCCGGTGCTGCTCAACTCTTCAAAAAACTGTGACTCCAGATCAGGTGCTTCAAACCAGTATTGGCGCAGTAGCTCGGACCGCCTTTCCTGGTCGGGAGTCAGGCGATTGTCGTACGCGCTTAACAGATTCCGCACAAAAACCAGATCGTGCGGAAATCGCTGGTGCGCGTAGAGATTTACCTGCAAGTAATACTGCGGCGTGCTTTGATTCGCACGGGCAAAATACGTTTCGAGCTCCGTGCCCTGGAACGTGTCAACCACCTGGCGAGTCAGCGCGGCGAATTGCTCGTACCTCCGCTCGCGCAAATAAAATCTCGCCAGCTTGTCGTACCAGCTTTTGTCGGGGAACTTCTCCATCGCCCGCTTGTACACTTCCTCTTCCTGCTCGTCGAAGCGGTTCTGCTGAAGAAACTGCGCCAGCCGTTCGTAAATGCCAGGATCGTTTGGATCGCGGTCGACCTCGCGCCGCAAAACGGCCAGTGCCTGTGGCAACTGCTTGCGTGACGTGAGCCGTCCAAGATACCGCTCAAGCACCTGGGCGTATTCGCTCGCCGGTGACGGCGTAGCCTGCCCGGTTGCCGTAGCCGGAGCAGCCTGCAGTGCGCGCCCCTGCGACAAATCTTGAGGCGTTGAGGGCGCAGGCGCGTTCTCAGTATCATTCCCGGTTCCCGAAGCATCGGCATTTTCGTTTGCCGATTGCCCGGACTGAGACTCCATTGCAAGCGGTACGCTTTTCGCCGCAGCGGCCAGTTCAGCCAGCATCCGATCGTAGATGCCGAACTCATCCTGTGCGCGATTCTCGCGGGCATAGGCATCGGCCACTGCCATCGCCACGCCGTAGCGATCCGCGCCTGAGGGGAATTGCGCCAGATACGCCGAACCCTCGCGAATAACGGCGTCGCTCAATCCGTAATTAGCGTAGGTATTGATTAACTGCGCGTGCAGGCCAGCCCGCTCCGGCGCAGCGGGAAACTTTTGATCGAGAGTCGCGAGCAGCTCCGCCGCCTTGGCGCGATGAAAATATGGTTGCGCACGAACTTCCTCGTCGTGCGCCTCGCTCTCCGGGTTCGTCGAATTGAAGAACAGCGATAGAATGCCGTTGAAGTAGCCGGGCCCCGAGTCCATGGTGGCAATGTCGTGATACATTGCCAGGTTCCCGGCGCCAAACTGAATTGGCTGGCCGGGCGAAGTGAGCAGCAGCTCGATCATTCCGCTCAGCGCGATCTGCTGCGCGGGCTCTCCCCGCACGTTCCCTGCTGCGTTGTTCAGCGCGAAGTAGTAGCGCGCGGCTTCGGCCGGGTCCTGCGCGCGCAGCGAGAGTTGCGCTAACGTGTCGAGTTCCTCCGCACTCCACGCTGCGTGGCGGCTGTCTTTGCTTTGGCGATAGTCGGCCAGCGCCTGTCGCGCGATGTCGAGGCGGCCAGCTTGTTCATTGAGCCAGAAAACGCGCGCGGCTGCGTTGAGGTCATCAGGATTTTTCTCCAGCCGTTCTCGCGCATCTTTGAGGAACTGCCGATCGGTGTGGGTTTCCTTCAACAATTCTGTGTAGCTTGCAATCAGCTCATCGGGCCACAACGGTTGAAAGCCACGATCGTAAACCGCCAGAGCCTTCTCAACTGACCCGCTGCGGTATTCGAGCAGCGCCGTTGCCTTAATGGGAAATACCTCATCGGACGGGAAGGCCTGCTGATAAGCGGCGATCAGCTTGCGAGCTTCGTCAAATCGATTTGCGCCAACCAGGAAACTGAACTCGTCGCTGTACACCGAAGCAGTGCTGACATAGCGTCGAACCCACGCCTGATAGATGTCCGCGATTTCAGCATCGGTGAGCTCGGCATCGCCTCTCAACCCGAGAATGCGCTCAAAAGCCTTCCAGGAGCGCTGGCCGTGCACGTCGGTGTTCTGTTCGCTTGCGACCGCGGGCATTGCTGCCACTTCCGTCAGCACCGCAACTTCGTCGCGCCAGCGCAACCGGCGATGGTAATAGTCCGCCAACTCAAGTTTCGCGCCACCAGGGTCGCTGACGTGCGCTGCATACTGTTTCCAATCGGTCTCGGCTGCGGCAAAGTCCAGCGCTTGCTCATCGGCACGCGCGCGCAGCGCATACAGGTCCGCCTTTTGCGGCGACTGTTTCACCAGGTTGCTCAACTCGGCGCGCGCTTCGGCTGGCGGCCTCGGATACATCACCTTCACGCCCGCCGCATCCATCGCGCGAAACAGCGCATTCTCAATGTCGCTGCCGGCTACGGCGAATTGCATCCACTTGGGCAACTCTGCGCGGGCAGCCACCAGCAACGCACAGCATGCCAGCAAAGCCGATGAGGCAATGCACAACGTGGTGCACGGGAACGCAGGCGATCTACGGAAGCACTTCAATGGGCACCTCCTGGGTTCCAAGATTGTGCGCAATATCTTCGGCGGTCACCGTGAGTTTGTATTCGCCCGGCGGTAGCGAGGCCGGAAGGGTGAGCATGCCCGTGTTGGTTGCGGCCGCTTGATTCCAGTGCAGGCTCACCGGCGCGGCTCCGTCGATGTGTGCAATCAGATCGCGCGTGCTGGCTGAAGCGCTTGCCCTGATGTTGATTGCCTGGCCGCGGTGGAACTCGCCGCGATCCAGCGAAATCTTTACCGTGGGCGGTGTACTCGCGATCACAAATGTTTTCTCCTCGCGATACACATTGCCGCGTTTGTCGCGCAGGATCAGCCGCACGCTGTACGTACCGTCTTTCATGTCAACCGGTGCAAGAAAGCGCGTCTGCCACACGTCGCCGTCGCTCAAATGGCGCAGCGGCTTGGTGAGGCCGAAAGGAAAGAGCGCAATCACTGAAACGATGGAGGGGTCAGTGTGCACGCGCAGCACCGGATCGCCGGGCCTGATCACGCGCGGCCGTAACAGAGCCCTCGGAACCGCCAGGAACGAAGTGTACGGCGTAACGAATTTGTATTTGCGCGAGAGGCGAATAATCTCATTCACTGCTGCATCGGTTTCGCCGTTGCGCGCAATCTCTTCGAGCAGCGCATTCACACGCGCCTGCGCCCACAACCGAGGCAAGCCGGGGTGGTCAAGCTCTTCCGCGGGAAACGCAACGCGAGCTGTCGCGTCAAGCGGCGCTCCATCGCGATTCGCGCGCACTTCAAACGCAACTTTCTTTGCCGGTTGCAGATATTCGCCCACCCAGCTCGCCACAGACCCGGTATACACCGCGTCGTCAAGCGGATAAATCTCCTGCGCCGCAGTCGCTGGGGTCAGCGCCAGCCCGAGTTGCGAAACCGGGCTGCGCACAATCTTCGAAAGAAAAACATCGAGCTTGGCGTCAAGCGGCTCGGTCGAGAGCACGCTCACCATCACGCCATCGTTCTTCGCCAGCATGCGCATCAGCGTCAGGTCGGCATCGTCTCCCACGGCAAAAACTTCGGTCCGCGGGCGATTGGCGATCCGATTCCATTGCTGCGTGTAGGTTGCTGCGATTTTGCCATCCGTCAATGTTCCGCGGTCGGCATCGCCGTCGCTCAACAGAACAATGTAACTGTTGGGCTCAGTGCACTGCGCCAGCCCCGCCGCCAGCCCTTTACTTAAGTCGGTGCCGCCACGCAAACGGCTCTCGCGCACAAAATTTAGCGCGCCTTGCACCGACGCGGGATCGGCCGGCACAGCATGCGTTTGAAACACCGTCACGTCCTGGTTAAACAGCAGAACGTTGAAGTGGTCTTGCGGGCGCAGAATCAGCAGCAGCTTTTCAAGAGCGCCATAACTGCGTTCCAGCTTCTCCCACTGCATTGAGAGCGAATTATCGAAAAGCACAACCATGTTGCGAGGTGCGCCGTTGTCTGCCGGTGCACTTGTTTGCTGCGCCATGCGGCCCTCGCCGACAAGTACGCTGGCCTCAAAGAATCCTGGTTCGTTTTGCGATCTTTGCGGAGCGGTCTCATCGGGCTGCGGCGCGTCGGCTTTGGAGTTCCGATAGGTGAGCACTCTCAATTGATCGGAGTTCGAAGCATCCGTCTTCCAGCTCGCGGCAAGATCCTCGGTAAAGTTCACGTTGTCGCCTTCAAACGAGCCCCGCACCGTGCGCCCATCGTTCTGCGCGATCGTTAGCGGCAACGTTTTCGACAACACTTGAAAATCCTGAATCGCAAGCGGCGAGCTCAAAGTGAAATCGATCTTCAAATGGCCGGTCGACTGCTGCCGATAGGCGTCGGGCCTGAGCGGAAACGTAAACTGAGATTTAAAACTGTTGACCTCGATTTTCTGGCGGTATTCGAGTTCGAGCCGCTTGGTTCCGTAGGCGGGAATGGGCGCGATATGCGCCGAAAACAGCGACGACTGCCGCGCCGAATCCTCAGTGCGCTCGCCCATCTCCAAGAGTCCTGGGTCGAGTTGCTGCGCGCGCACGTCCTCATAAATCTCTCGCGCCTTTCGCCGCGTAAGAATGACTGCGGGAATACGAACTGAGCCGTCCCACACCGCAAAGTCTGAGACTGTGCTGCCCGTCGGCAGAGCAAAAACGTAGTTGCCCTCCTGCGGCATTCCGGTGTGATTCGAGAAGATCTCCCGCACAAAAATGCGTGCGTCACCATTCTCGATCGTGATGTCTACGTGCATCTCGTCGAGCGATAGAATCCGCGGGTCGGGCTGGGTGCCATTGCCGGGGATCAACACGCCCGCATCGGCGCATCCCACTCGCGTTGTCGCGCAAAGACCCACAGCCACCAGAACCGGAAGCAGACGCGCGCGCTTCAGTACTCCGCTGATCATTGCGCCAGCCTCCTTTCTGCAATGCGAACCAGGCCGTTGTCGGTGCCGATGTAGATTTCGCCATCACGCTCGGCCAGCGCGGTCACGTTCATCGACGGCAGCCCAGCGGTCCACTGGCGCCATCGGTCCGTGTCGCGGTCGTAGATGTAAAGGCCATCGCTCAACGTTCCCGCAAGCACGTGCGAAGGCGTCACAAGCATCGCGTTGGGGTTTACTTCCATGGGCCGCGTCGCGTGCTCGAAGGCCGCGAACTGCCCGTCGGAGCCGAGCTTCATCACGCCTGCCCCGTAGGTACCCACAAACCATTCATCGCCCACTGGAACAATGGCCGTAATCCAGTTGTGCTTGAGCGTGGAGTTCGTAACGGTGAAATTGCGCACCACATTCTTGTTCTGCAAAAGCGAGATGCCGCCGAGCGTTCCGGCCAGCACGCGATTCTGGCTCACGCCCAGCGCATAAACGTGGTTGTTAACCAGCCCCTCAAATGCATACAGGCTCTCGGCGCCATCTCGGCCCAGGAACGTAAGTCCCGCCGGAGTCGCAATAGCCAGGCCGTCGCCGTAATTCTCAACGTCTGTCACGTTTTCGGCAATCAGTCCTTCGTGCCGCCCAAGTACGCGGTCCAGCTTTCCGTGCTCGTCAAACAGCGCAAGTCCGTTGGCCGTGGCCACGTCGATGCGCGCGTTGCGGTCGTCGGCAAGAATGCGATTCACGCAGAAGATATGCTCATCTTCGCGATGCGTAACCTTTTCAACGTCGCCTCGGATAGTAGCGACATCAAGCCCGCGATCGAAGTAACCGATCCACAGTGCGCCATCCGGCCCGAATGCGAGTGCCGAGACATTGCTGTCGCTCAAGAGCGGCCGCGCTCCACTTATTACCGGGCGCCAGCGGTTATCATCGCCGCTTCTCTCGAGCAGCCCTTCATTCGACACTGCCAGCAGCTCATCCTGCGTGCTGAAAAATGCACTCGCCTCTGCGGCATTCTGTCGCTGCGCAGCCTCAGCATCTTCAGCACGGATGCGCCGGTCGGCCCTCGTATCCCCAAGCGCCCGGGCATCGAGTGGCACGAGCACAATTCCCTCGTCGGCTGTGCCCACAGTCAGTGCTCGATCGTCCACGGCCAGCGCATTGGCAAAATAGTTCTTTGCCAGCACCCGCTTCAACAGCCCGCTCTCAAACTCTGCCACGCCCAGCGGCGTGCCCGCGTAAACAGCCGGTCCGCGAACAGCGAGCGAGGTTACGTCGTCATCCGGCATTCCCTGCGCCGAAGCAAACACATCTGCTGTGCCGCCGTGAAAGTGAATCAGCCCGGAATCCTGCGTTCCTACCCAAAGGTCGCCGGCGTTGCCCGCAAGAGCTGTAACGCTGCGATCGGAAAGTTGCGCATGCAGGTAACTCAACTTGCCGTCCCCGTTGCCGCTCGCCCCTCCGCCGTAAACCAGCACCCCGAGCTTGCGTGTCCCCAGCAGCACGTCGCCCGTTGAGAGAGGGAGAATCGCAGTCATATCGCGGGCCGCGGCTCCGCGCGGAAGCACCTGCGTGAATCTGCTGCCGTCAAATCGCAACAGGCCTGCGCCATGAGTTGCAATCAGCAGTTCCGGTTGGGCGGCGCCGCGCGGCGTTCCCACCGCTAAAGCTGCCAATGGCGCTGCAGGCAACTCCAGGCCTGGGCGAAAGCTCCTCGCTGGGCTGCCATCGGCGTTGAACTCGAAAAGACCCGTCGGTCCGCCCACGTAAACGTGCCCCTTGTAAACCGCGCCGCTCGTCCACTTCGCAGGCGAGCTGATCCACTCAACCGCGACGTTTGTCACCGGGTTAAGCACACGCGATTCAAAGTCAACATGTTGGGCAGCGCTGGCTTCGGCTGCGGCGGAACGGAGCGAGTGCTGGAGTCGAATGTAGAAGGCAAATGACAGTCCAGCGGCGGCAACAACCATAGCCACCGTGAAAAGGGCCCAGACTCTCGCCTGCTTCTTGAATGGATTCCAGACTCGCATCCGTTCCTCCCTATCGCAAAGGCAGCGCCGTCCACGCTGCATCCGCGCACTTGGACAGGTGCATGAGAAGAACCATACTGCAAGTTATTCAAAACAATGTAATGTCTTTTTGAAAGCGTCGGTCTGGAACGTGTCAGGCGAAACACAGTGTGTCAAATGGAAGACAGCACGCGGCGCAAAAAAAGAAGGCCGCCTGCTCGCAGTGAGAGATACCTTCCATATCTCGCACTGCTTGCAAACGGCCAATTCAAAGAGAGGCAGTTTAGGAGGAATCCAGTTTTGAAATCTCGGTTCTGTTCCTGACTTTCGCAAGGCCGACCCCAGGCGAAAGTCAGGAACAAGTTCTAGCCGCGGGCGTAATTCTGGAGTGCCATGCGGCTGGGGATGGTGATGGTGCAGCCGTGCTGGGCAACCAGATGTTGGTTCTTGAAGATTGAGAGAGTGCGTGTAACCGTTTCGCGCGAGGCGCCGATGAATTCGCCAATCTGCTCGTGGGTGAGCGAAACCCGGCAGCGAGCGCCGGTCTCCCGTTGCGGAGCGGCATCTGTCTTTTGCTGCGGAGCTTCATCGCTCCAGCCCAGCAGCAGCCGGGCCAACCGCTCGGGCACCGAGGTTGAAAGGCCGACCATGCGCAGTTGTTCGCAGGCCAGGTTGAAGCTGCGGCTGATTTCGCGGGTCGCTGCTTCGTACACCTCGGGATGCCGCGCCATGAAGTGGAGAAATGCCTGCCGCGAGATGTGCGCGATCTTCGCCGGGTAAAGCGTGTCGGCTGTCATCTCGTAGGCGTTGCCCGAGAGAGTTGAGGAAAGCCCCAGCATTTCGCCGGCCTTGGCGATGCGCAGGCTCAGCCGGCGGCCATCGCTCGAGTTGATTGAAAGTTTTACTTCGCCCTCGACAACCACCATTACGCCGGAGTTTTCCTGTGTCTCGCTGAAGAGAACCTTGTTAGCCGGCTGCGAAATCGGAACCACGAGGTTATCGAAATCGGCCAGGGCTGCCGGGGAAAGTGCGCTGAAGAAGTCGCTCTTCATGTAAGGCTTCATGGATGCCACATTGCTCTTCTCGGTGTGCATTTTTTTACTCCGTGTCCAGGGGTTGCAGGGTCTCGCACGTGACCTCTCCGGCGAGATACTGCGTCCAGGGTGTGCTGGTCAGAATTGCGGCGTGCGTCTGAGAGTAGATCGCTCTCAAAGCCCGAATTCCGACCGCGTCGGCAAAAGTAGTATCGCGAAGATCAAGAGCCAGCTTGCGAGCAGCGAGAGTAGGTTTTGTCTCTGCCCACAGGCGGTCAAGTTCGGCCGCCCACGGTCCGGCAATTCTGCCTTCGAGCTTGATGACCATCTCTGTTGCGTTCTCTCGAACTGTGATTCGTAACGCCATGCCATGTATAAGGCAATGCGCGTGCCAAACTTTTTCGCCGCGACTGACGATTCCTGCAAAGCTATGAATTTAAGTGGGATAGTTTTATGGAAAATGTGATTTGGAACACACGAAACGAGACTGACGAGACGAAGTGACGAAGACGATATTTCGTCACGTGACGAGGTTTCGTCGCCTCCACCCGAATTGAAGCGCCTTCCAAACGAGAAGACCGAACCACCAGAACCAAGCAAGTATTGCAATTAACGCTGGCAGCCTCGCAACGACGTCAACGGCGGGAATTAACGCGAGACCGCCCGCCAGAACCGCACAGGCGGTAATGAAGGCCCCAGGGTCAGCCCACCATTTCCGGTTTCGCACAAGTGGAAATGCGCCCATGAGAAACCATTGCATGGTGATGAACAGACACAGGCCAGCATCGATCATGCGCTGCGTCTCCATCCACAAGGGCGTTGGCGACCAGGTCCTATTTCCGCGTAGTCTCCCCGCAAGAGACCAATGCGGGGGGCAATCATCCTCCCATCCGGCCAGCAATAACGACGGCATGTCGGCTCCCTGAACGACGACGACCTGCACAGGGTATTCGACCCACATCGCGCAGGGATCGAAGGAGACAGTTTCCTCGGCTTGCTCGGGGCTGGCCTGGTGATGCTCCGACGTTAGGTCCTCAGGCGGCTTGGGAGCATCTTCATTGGGGGGCCTCGCCATGATCTCTTCTTGCGTGAGCGCGTACTTACCGTCCCTGGCCTCCATCATCAAGATCATGGGTACGGCCACCGCCAGATTGATCCCAGCCAACACGAGCCCTCGCCGCCAATTCATGGCTGCAAGACTACCAAAAGCGATTGCCGAAGGGTGACCGTTGATCCGGAAACTAATCTGAAGTCTCCATGAATCCCCGCTTGGTCAGCTTCGGTGAAATGGCCTGAGTTTTCTAACGGCGAACTCAGGGGCTAAAGAGGCGAGGGAAAAAGTCGTACCAGCGCGAATTTCAATGGGTGCGAGAATGGCAGAGGCTAAAGCCCTGATCATTTAATGTGCTTTAGCGGCCCGGCTAAAGCCGTGCCCTTGTTACAGAACTGATCATATAGGGGCAACCGGCGCCGCCCCTACGGGAATGGCCAATTCAGGTTGGTCAGATTACCCCACGCTGAAGCGCGGGGCTAACATCCGTTGCGCCTACGGCGCGTTTGGCGCGACTGAAGTCGCGCCCGTGTTACAAGGGTCCTTTTCCTGAGCCTGATTGAGTTTTTCAGGAAACTGTGGGGCTGCGATACCTCTCACGATGGTCAGCGCTCCGAGCAATGTACGGGCGTGGACGCCCGTACGACAACCGGGCTGGAGCCCGGCGCTACTGAATGTAGTCGCCGCGCTCTATGCCCAGCTTTTTGATCTTCGAGTTCAGCGTGGTGCGTTTCAGGCCGAGTTTAGCCGCCGCGCCGGTTGGGCCGCCGATCATTCCTTTGGCCTCGCGCAGCGCGCGCAAAATGTGTTCGCGCTCGGCTGCCTGCAACGTCGGATTAGCATCGGACGTTGTCTCTTCCTCTTCGTCGCCGTCGACATCTTCAAGCTCAGCCAGGGGAACGTAGAGCGCCGATCCCCGCGACAGAATCACCGCGCGCTCAAGAAAATTCTCAAGCTCGCGGATGTTCCCCGGCCACTTCCACGCCACCAGCGCTTCCATCGCTTCGGGCGGAATGCTCGTGATCGTCTTGCCCATGCGGCGGCTGTGGCGTGCCACAAAGTGCCGCACCAGGATGGGAATGTCCCCAATGCGTTCCCTCAGCGGCGGCGCAAATACCGGGAAGACCTTGAGCCGGTAGAATAAATCGCTGCGAAATTGCTTTTCCGCCACCATCTTTGCCAGGTCGCGGTTAGTCGCTGCAATCAGTCGCACATCTACCTGGATGGGCCGGGTTCCTCCCAGCCGTTCAATCTCGCGCTCCTGCAGTGCGCGCAGCAATTTGGGCTGCAGGTCTAGCGGCATCTCGCCCACCTCGTCAAGGAACAGCGTTCCCTGGTGGGCCAGCTCAAGCCGCCCGATCTTGCGCGCGATTGCGCCCGTAAACGCGCCCTTCTCATGCCCGAACAGCTCGCTCTCAAGCAGGCCTGCAGGGATGGCCGCGCAGTTCAATTTGATAAATGTGCGCTCCGCGCGCGGGCTCAGGTTATGGATGGCGCGGGCCAGCAGCTCCTTGCCGGTTCCCGTCTCACCCTGGATCAGTACGGTTGCATTGGTGGGTGCCACGGTCTTGATCTCGCGAAGAACATTCCGCAGTCCCGCGCTCTCGCCCACAATGTCGTCAAAGTTGTGCTCCAGGTTGATTTCTTCTTTCAGGTACTCGCGTTCCTGGTTCAACCGGTCGCGCAGTTCGGCAATCTGTTTAAACGCCAGCGCGTTGTTCACGGCCATGGCCACGTGGCCGGCCACCTGTGCGAGCCGCTCAGCGTCAGCTTGAGTGAACGCATTTTCTTTGCGGCTGGCTGCGGCAATGGTGCCAAGCGTGCGCTCCCTATGGATGAGCGGCACCCACATCGCCGACTGCATTCCGGCGGAAGTCAGATGCGCTACCGACTCCGGCGCGAACGGCCAGCGGTCGAGCTTGTTCAATATAAGTGGTTGACGAGTTCGATAAGCGCGCCCCGCCGGCGATGCGTCGGGATCGACCACAATCTCCTGTGGGGATCCAACTTCTTCTCCATCGGTGGTGAGGTACTGAATCCGCAGCTTGCCGGTTGTTTCGTCATATAGACCCAGCGTGGCAAGGTCATGGGGAACAACCTGGTGAATGCTGACGGAAAACGCCGCAAGCAGCTTGCGAATGTCGACATTGGCCAGCAAAAGGCTGCTCAACTCGGCAATGACGCTCTCCTGCGCCTGCTTGGTCTCGGTCACATCGCGCGTCACTTTTGCGTAGCCGGTAACCGCTCCGGTTGAATCGCGGATCGCGGTCAGCACAATGTTGGCCCAGAATCGGGAGCCATCCTTGCGCACTCGCCAGCCCTCTTCCTCAACGCGGTTTAGCCGGGCGGCGCGGCGCAGCAGGTCTGCCGGGTGCCCCTTGTCGATGTCCTCCTGTGTTAGAAACCGCGAGAAGTGGAATCCGATCGCCTCTTCGGCCGTGTACCCCTTGATCCGCTCCGCGCCTGGGTTCCAGGTCATCACGTGGCCCTGGGCATCGAGCAGATAAATCGCGTACTCGGTTACGCCTTCGACAATTGAACGCAGGCGCGCGTCGTTTGCACGCAACTGCTCCTGCGCCTCGTGCTGTTCGGTTACGTCGCGAATAATGCTCAGCACCGCCAAGCCGTCCTCTGCGGCGATGGGCTTGAGCATGATGTCAACCGGGAACTCTGTGCCGTCTTTGCGCAGCCCCCAAAGATTCATGGCAGCGCCCATCTGCCGGGCGCGCGGATGCACTGAGTAATTCTCCCTGTGCTGAGGATGACGGCCGCGGAATCGTTGCGGTACCAGGATCTCGATCGGTTGTCCGATCAGCTCTTCCTTGCCGTATCCAAACAGCTCCGCGGCGCGGGGGTTGGCGTCGCGAATGATTCCTTGTCCGTCGGTAACGAGGATCCCATCCGGCGAAAACTCAAACAAGTGCTCGATGGTCGCTTGCGCAAACCTGCTTGGCCGGTTTTCAGTCGATTCGGGTGCATCCCGCCTGGGGAATTCAGAAGGGTGCATTGTCAAATTTGACCAGTTTCCTGGAACTCGTTTCCGTACATTAACCCTTTGACCTTAGATATTGCAACCACAGTAAAATTGTTTTTCCTTATATGATTAGTTAAGGGCGCCCTTCGATTCATTGCCGGGGATCAAACGCCGGCAAAAGAATCTCGGAAACAAATCGCTCACCCGGAAACTGCTCACCCGGAACTTCCCCTAATTGGATAAGAAACCAGATGATTCTCTCTCGATCTGTTGCTTTTGCGTGCCTGGCCGTTGCCTTTTCCCTCCAGGCCCAATCCAACCATCCCGTATCACCCATGACGCCCGACGTCCCAGCAAAATTCACCCCTCCGCGCAACGGGTACGACTTTGAAAAGCGCGTAGTCATGATCCCCATGCGCGACGGCGTCAAGCTCTACACGGTCATAGCCATCCCCAGGGGCGCGACCAAGGCGCCTATCGTGCTTACCCGCACTCCCTACAACGCCGCCGGTCGCATGAAAGTGATGGAGTCACCATACCTTGACGAGCAGGTTGTGGTGGGCGACGACGTCTGGGCTGAGGCCGGATTCATTCGCGTTTTTCAGGATGTGCGAGGCAAATACGGCTCTGAAGGCGACTATATTATGACGCCGCCGCCGACCGGCCCGCTCAACCCCAATGGCCCCAACGACACCACCGACGCGTGGGACACCATCGACTGGCTGGTCAAGAATGTTCCCGAGTGCAATGGCCGTGTGGGCATGATTGGTTCTTCCTATGAAGGATTTACCGTGGTGATGGCCCTCCTGAATCCTCACCCGGCGCTCAAGGTGGCCGCGCCTGAGAGCCCCATGATCGACGGCTGGATGGGCGACGACTGGTTCCACTACGGCGCTTTCCGCATGCCCAACCTCGATTACATTCTCGAGCAGACTTCGCAGCACGGCTCCGGCAATTCCATCCCCCGGCTGAACTACGACGACTACACAAACTACCTCCAAGCTGGATCGGCCGGCGACTTTGCCCGTTACGGCGGCCTCGATCAGCTAGCCTTCTGGCGCAAGATTGAGCAGCACCCCGCGTACGACGATTTCTGGCAGGGCCAGGCCCTAGATAAATTGATTGCCAAGGTGCCGCTCACTGTTCCTGTCCTCTGGGAGCAGGGTCTCTGGGATCAGGAGGACATGTGGGGCGGGAACCACTCCTATGCCGCCGAAGAACCAAAAGACACTAACAACGACATGAACTTCCTGGTCATGGGCCCGTGGTTTCACAGCCAGATCAATCGCAAAGGCTGGAACCTTGGCCCCTTACAGTGGAAGGGCGACACCGCGCGCCAGTATCGCGAAGAAGTTCTGCTGCCGTTCTTCATGCAATACCTGGTGCCCGGCGCGCCCAAGGCCGACACCCCGCCGGTTTGGGTCTACAACACCGGCCTTAATCACTGGGACCGCTTTAACCAGTGGCCGTTGAGCTGCGACTCCGGCTGCCCCGACAAATCGAAGCCGCTTTACCTGGAGGCTGGTGGCAAGCTCTCGTTTGACGCTCCAGCGGCCGGCGACGCCAAGTTCACCGAGTATGTGTCAGACCCCGCCAAGCCCGTGCCGTTTTCGCCGCGGCCCTACCCTGCGAACGACGGAGACGCATGGCGAACCTGGCTGGTTCACGATCAGCGCTTTGTCGACGGAAGGCCCGACGTACTCACCTTTGTCTCTGACACGCTCACCACGCCTGTTCACCTGGCTGGCCGGCCGATTGTGAACCTCTACGCCTCAACCAGCGGCAGCGACAGCGACTGGGTGGTGAAGGTCATCGACGTGTATCCCGGCTCCGACTCCTACGACGCCACGATGGGAGGCTACGAGCTGCCCATCGCCACCGACATCTTCCGCGGCCGCTATCGCACCAGCTTCGAGCATCCCCAGGCCATCACGCCCAACGAACCGTTGCTCTATAACTTCGGCCTGCCGCAGGTGAACCACGTCTTCAAGCCTGGGCATAAGATCATGGTGCAGGTACAGTCAACGCTATTCCCGCTTTACGACCGCAACCCGCAGACTTACGTCGACAACATATTCGACGCCAAGCCCGGCGACTACCAGAAAGCCACCCAGCGCGTGTGGCACACGACCGGCGATGCGTCGTTCATCAGCCTGCCGGTGGTGCCGGGGGACTAGCGTGAAGCCAACCTCGAATACGACCCTGTTCAGCCCCGGAAACGTCGCCTAAACGGGCTTATCTGCCCTTAAACGGCCCTTGAACGACCCTAAAACAGGCTTATTTGGCCTTATTTGCAGTTACCAATAAGTAAAGACGTGGTTCAACTTTTCGTTTATTTTCAATATGTTATGCCTCTTCGACAGCGCTCCGGGACCCTAAAAAGGGGGGAGGGGGTGGGGGGTATTTTTTGGGGGGTACGGACCGGGCGCATCTCCGACGAAACAGACCGGTCAAATGCCTGACAGATTGAAATCGACTGCTCAGTTTTCATCATGAGAGAAGGATGCGCCGATGATGCGAAATTACCTGCAAAGGCAAAAGGAGGGTGGAGAGGAACTGCGCGCTCCCGCAAGCCATGCATTTCAGAAGCCACGCGCGTCGCGTCTATCAATTAGTCTTTGAGCGTGGATCCCGCTTCCAATTCCGGCGATCTGAACATTCCTGTCGCGGATGAACAGGCATCCACCGTAGCGCTTCCTCTCTCTGTTGTTCCGGCGGCGCTGCTCGATGAGCTTTGGCAGAACGCCGAAGCTGAAATCCTTGGCCTCACCCAGCTCGAGTTCAGTCAGATTCTTGTCTCCGTGGGCGCAAAGACCAACCACGGCCTGCCCCCCGGTGCAACCGCTTCGCCCAGCCAAAAAGAGGCTTTCTTCCGCAGTCTCCGCCTGTCTGACCTGGCGCTCGCCCACGCCTGCGCCCTGGGGCGCGAGCCGGCATGGGAGCGGTTCCTGAGTCTCTATCGCGGCCCATTAGTTCGCGCGGCCCAGGGCATCACCGGTTCGGCGTCGCTGGGTGAAGAACTGGCCGATTCTCTCTACGCTGAGCTTTACGGCCTCCGCGAGGTTGAAGGCCAACGCAAATCTCCGTTGTCCTCATTCACCGGCCGAGGGTCGCTGCTGGGCTGGCTCCGCACCACACTTGCCCAGCGATTTACTGACCATCACCGCCGCACTTACCGCGAAGCCCCGCTCGACGACGTGGACGCGCCCACGGCTCCGTCCGCGTTGCCCATTCCGGTGGAAGCGAACGCGCTCACCTCTGCCGTAGCAAGCACGCTTGGCGAGCTCGACCCTGAAGACCGCTTTCTGCTGGCGGCGTATTATCTTGACCGGCAGACATTGCTGCAGATCGCGCGCACCATCAACGTGCACGAGGCCACCATCAGCCGCCGGCTCAAGCGCTTGTTAGAGGGCTTGCGAATTCGGCTGCTTAAGAACCTCTGCGCGGGGGGCATGAGCAAAGCAGCCGCTCAAGAAGCCCTCGGAACCGATCCGCGCGACTTGGAAATAAACCTGCGCGCTCTGTTGCAAACTTCGCAGACTGGAGCGTTCAAAATACAGGGGGCTGAAGGCTCCGCACAGGGAGCTGAGGGCTCCGGACAGGGAAACCAGAACTCCCAACCCACGGCAAACACAGCATGACGATCACGTTCAAACCCGGCAATCACCCCGACGCAGACCAGCTTAGCGCGTTCATTGAGCAGGCTTTGCCCGCGCATGAGCGCGACGGGGTACTGGCCCACCTGGCCGTGTGCCCTGACTGCCGCGCAGTGGTTGCGCTTGCGTTGCCTGAAGCGCCGGCCATGGTCGCCGCTCACGAGCCGCAGCGGTCATCAATCGGCAAGTCGTGGTTTTCGAATTGGATGGTCGTTCTGCCCGCTGCTGCAGCCGTTGCCGCGCTCGCACTCTTCGCCTTTTTCGTCCATCGTCAAGGGTCGTATCCGCAGCAGCAGGCGCAGATCACGCCTGCTCCGGCCCCAGCCGCCACTCCGCGGCAGCTCGAAGCGCGCTCGCCGGCGCAACCGAACGCTCCGTCTTCCGCGCCGAATGCAGAGATCGCAGGATCGGCCTCTCTACCCGCACCTATACGCCGGGCAAAAGCCGGGAGCGCCGCAATGGGCTCGGCTGGAGCCATTCAGTCGAAGGCAGTTCAGCCCGCCGGCAGCGCGTATACGTCCGGGCAAGACTTAGTTACTCAAAACGAGTCCGTTCAATCGGCGCCCGCGCAAAACGCATCCAATTCGTTCGCACCCGCGGGTAACAACGCTGTTGTCAATCAGAATCAATCGATGGATCAGGCCACCGTGCCGCGAAGCGTCTTCCACGGCGCGGTGATCAGCGGAGCACTTCAGTCGAATGACTCCTTACAGCAAGCGGACGCGAATACGCAGAACCGGCAGCAGCAAAAGCGCCTGCAGCAATCTCAGACCGTGCAGGTGCAAGCCGAGGCGCCGCCGCCGCTCGCAACAGAATCGGCCGAGCTAAGCACCGTGGTCGCCGGCAATGCTGGATCCAGCCTCAGCTTTGCGCAACAGCCGCTGCCGAGTGGGCTTCCACAACTCTCATCGGCCAAGCAGGGACCGATCGTGTTGGCAATCGACACGCGTCACGCGGTCTTTGTGAGCAGTGACTCGGGCCAGCACTGGAAGACGGTTCGGGCAGTCTGGAAGGGCCGCCCGGTATTGGTTGAAGCCGCAGCTCCGGTCGAGAGGGTGGTGCTGCCGACATCCGGAGCGAGCATGGGATTCTATGCGGGGATGCCGCAAGGCGAATTAGCAGACAAGAAAGCCGGTATAACCCTCACCGGTACAGTCACCGATCAGTCCGGTTCGGTAGTGCCGGGCGCGACCGTAACCGTCACCAACCCTCAGGCGAACCTCGCCCGCACCACCACTACCGACGCGAACGGACGCTATGTTGCCGCGGGCCTCGACCCGGGCAACTACGATCTGGATGCATCGGCACAGGGATTCATGAGCAATCGTTTGAGCAACGTTGCCGTTACCGCTTCAAAGCCAAATATCGCGAATTTCACTTTAAGAGTGGGAGCCGCGGCCGAATCAGTGACCGTTGAAGCTTCGCAGCCTTCAATCGAACTTGAGTCCGCGCCACGACTCAAGGCCGCAGCAAAACCCAAAGCCGCTCCAATAGAAAATGCAAAACAAGCTCCCGCGCCGCTCTTCGAGATTGTTACAGACAAGGGAGTTCATTGGACCAGCGCCGACGGTCTCACCTGGCAACCGAAATAGCGGGCTTCGGCGCTACTGCGCGCCTCCCACTGAAGCCTGTATCGATGCCGGCGGCGGAGCCGAAGGCGACGACGGCTGCAGCAGCCTGTATCCATCGCGCGTGCGGATGTGGTACTTCTGCATGTCTTTGCCCACCAGCTTCACCTGGATATTTCGCCAGCCGCGATTGTCGTTCGGCTGCGGATAGTAGGTGATCGTATAAAGGTGGCCCAGGTCTTCGCGGATTGAGTTGAACGCCTTATGCTCGTCTTGCCAGTTGCCCGCGAAATAAGCCTTGCCGCCGGTGGTTTTGCTCATGCGCGCAAAGGCCGCTGCCGATACCGGATCGCCCTGCGCCTGGCGCGTGCTGATGATGTAAATAATGGTTCCGGTCGACTCCGCAAGATCGGCCACATCTTCCGGAGGAACCGAGCTGGCATTATCGGGGCCGTTTGAAAACACAACAATCGCCTTGCGTCCTTTCAGTTGTGCTGCATCCTCAACCGTCATCAATAAGGAGTTGTAGAGCGCGGCATCGTCGCCAGCCACCGTACTGCGCACGCCAGTCTCAATGCGGTACCGGTCGCCGGTGAGTGTAGCAGCGCGCGAAAGATTCCTGCTGTAGGAGTAGAACGCCACCTTGGTGGCGTCATCCAGAGAGCGCACGAAATCGGTAATCGCATCCTGCGCAAACACGAAGCCGCGATACATATAGTTGCTGGTATCGAAAAGGATAAAAACGCTCGATCCCGCGATCTTCCCGAGCGCGGTCGTACTTGTGGCGATTACACTTTCAGCGTTCTTCGCGTCGGGCGGTGTCATGGCGGCACTCACGTTTGGCTGCAGATCTGCAGCTTCGCGAATCACCTGGTTGCCCTCTTCGAAGGTCGCGATCTTCTCAGGAATCTTGTCTTCGCTGATCGCGAAATCCTCAGGTTTCAGGCCCGAAACGTAATTCCCCGCGTGGTCGGTCACCGCTACGTTCAGTTGCACCAGCACCACGTTAACCTTGAGGTTCGATGCTTCGTTTTGCGCGGCAGGCCGCGGCTCCGCTCCCACCAACAAAAGTGCGCCAGTCAGAATTCCCAGGCAGGCGTTGATACCGGTTTTCGTTTTCATCCCGAGTCCTACTCCCGATTAACGTGTTCCGAGCCCTTTAAAACTCATGCCGGGCGCCAAGGCGAATACGAGTCTTAGCCGGCGTCTCTCGTCTCGATTGACCCCAGTCGCGGGATTAAAAAGAACCCCTCAGGGGCTAAAGCCCGCGATTTTTGAGGGTCCTCATCGGCACGACTAAAGTTGTGCCCTGGCACCTCGTGCTTTTCCACTTAGTACTTCGTAACTGCTCTACTGCCCTGAAATTGCGCCGACGGATGCTACCGCAATCTTGCCCTGCTCGAACTCCTCGCCTGTTTGCTTCATGGCGCGCAGGATCGCCGGCCAGTCGTCGACGTTTGTTGCAAAAATTCTCGTAACCATTTGCCGGGTCAACTCCGGCACAAGTAGATTGAGCGTCACAGGAGAATAACCCATATCGTCTGCGATGCGTGCCCAGTAAAGATTCGACGACTGCCAGGACTCGCCGAAAAGCCTGTTGGTGTAGCCGCCTGAAACCGGAAACACGCCGGTCTCAACCAGCGTGGGAGCGTCGCTCTGTTCCATCGCAGGATGAGGAACTCCGAAATCTGCCGAAATGCGTTCGGGATCGGCAGCCTGCGGATCTTTGCGCGCCAGTTCATCGAGCTCTTTGAGAGACTTTCCCCAACTGCCGGCTTCTGACGAATACTGTTTGCGGTAAGCCGCGGTCAGGTAGAAGCAGTCTGAGGGCGCGATCTCCTTCGCCCAATTCTGCGCCCCTCCCTGCTTACTGAGGGCGGATTCAATCCTCGCCAGCCGGCCGGCCGGCATATATCCCGCAAAAATGCCGGTCACTTCCTCACGCAATTTGGGATTCTCTCCCGCGGCATCAAGCAACTCCTCGCCCGCGTGCTGATAAAGCGCCGCCGCATGCAGTTCATCGCTGTTCACACTCCACCAGCGCGGCACCACCCCGCTGGCCAGCAATTGCGGAGCCGTCTCACGCCAAACCAGTGCCTGCACGTTGGCCGGCGCAATAAAGTCTTCTTCCACCTGCGCCAGCGCATAGGGCAAATCGGCAAGCGATCCCATCAGGTAAGCGCCGCCTCCCGCCGTTACGCCAATGCCCACCAGCTCTGGCGCACCCCAGATGCGCTGTACACCAAGCACTGAAAAGGTGGAGAAATCGTGCGAGCGGACAAAAAGCGGATTGTTATGCAGCACCTGCGCGCCGGGCGGCTCGTAGTACGCATAGTTCAGGCCCACCAGCGTATCGCGCAGGAACGGAGTTAGCTTGCCACGCGCCGCTTCAAGCTGCGCCTGGGCTCCGGGGGTGCTTATGACTGATTTGAGGTCGGTGCGCACCTGCAGCTCGGCGTGCCGGCTGGAGTAGATTGCCGGCGACCACGTGGCTTTTTCGCCGCTTGAAAAAATCGGCCGCGGCATCTCAAACTCGCGCAGGTTCCCGGCCAGCTCCAGCAGATTGTCGGCCGGCGCCTTTCCGTGAGCCATGGCGTTCAATCCGTCGAAAAGGCCGTACAAAGTATCCAGCGACACCAGTCGCTGGTCTTCCAGCACAGACCGCATTCTGCGCGCCAGCTCTTCGTGCACGCGTTGCCCTTGCGGCGTGGTCTGGGCCGGACCCGCAAGCAGGTCCACAATCTCATCCTGGGCGGAGTCGGCTTTTCCTCCCGCCGCCACAAGCACGGCGTTCAGTGAGCCGCGGGCTGCATCAAAGAGCTGCTGCGAGGTGCCGATTGTGGCGAATGGCGCGAGCGCACTCTGCCACGATTCCTTCAGCCTGGCTTTCTCAATCTGCCCTTGCCGGGCAAGGATCTCCCACACCCCGACATCAGCCTGAAACGCTCCCAGTGCATTGGAGCGATAGCTTGCGTTCGGCAGCTTGTCGATGCTGTCGGCGATATTGATGAATTGCTTGATTGATTGGTCGTCGAGCTGTGGGAATTCGACAAAGATCGAGTACCAGTTGCTGTATCGCGCAAATTTGTCGGCCAGCAGCCGCGCCGTCTCTTCTGAGATTCCCGGATCGGGCGCCCGCTTGCCATTGATCGCGCTCAACATCAGGTAGATCTGCAGTGGACCGGCGTCAGTCTCCACGCTCGAGAATGCGGCCAAATCTTCAAGCAGCCGGTCGGGATTGTCTACGACGCGCGCCCGTTTGGCCCAATCGTGGTGGTTGCTCGAGCCTGAGTCCCTGGCCAGTATCTCCCCCCACACAGTCCGGTCGCCGGGCACCTTTGGCTGTCCCTGCGCGTCCCACTCAACCCGCGTAAACAGCAGCAGCAGGTTCGAGTTTCTTGAAAAAACTCCTTCCGACGCGGAGCCGGAGATGGCAGAGGAGCGGTAGGCTGCATAGGTCTTCTTCAGCCGGTCTCCTTGCACCAGGTGCGCCTGCTGCTCCTGGTCGACGCGAGCAACTGCGTCGAAGTACGCGGCCAGCCAGCCGCGGTCCCTGGTCAAAAGGTTGAGTACAAACTCACCGGGCGCCTTGGGGCTTGCGCCCACCAACTCTTCCCACTGGTGATTTGCGCCTCCCGGTAAAACCACCTGGCCGGAGCGAATGCTCAACCGTGATCCGTAGAAATCAAGCACCGGCGCCACCGGTAGCAGTGTCTTCAATCCCGGCGAGGTTGCCAAGGCGAGCCTGGTTTCGGGGTCACAGTGCGCAAATGCGGTGTAGAGCCGGTCCATCTGCCCATCGTGCAGCAATACGTCCAGCAGATCGGTAGAGCCATTCTTTCCCGACGCGCTGGCTTCAGTCCATTGCTTCTGCGTCAGCAGCACCGGCACCTGCGTCACCGGGAATTCGAAGCTGAACGGTGTGTGCCGTGCCAGCGACTCTTCTAGTCTCGCCAGCGGGAATCCCGAATCCACGGTCAGAAACGCGCGCTCGGGATTCGACGTCACCAGAAACGCGCCACGCTGCCCGCAGGCATGCTCGAAACGATAGCCCAGCACCACAATCAGCTTTGACGCATCGGCGCAATCCGAAATATGGACGCTGCCGTCAGGGCCGGTCAAAGCGCGCACCGCACGTGCAAACTCCACGTAACGTGACAGTAAGACCATGTACTCGGTCTCGTGGTTTCCTTCGCGGCCCCAAAGCGTCAGGTTGCGGGCCAGCATCGGCAGCACATCTTCGGCGCTTACCTGTTGGCTGATGCCGGCCATGCGCAGAAACGAACGGAGCGGGCCGGGGATGACTGCAGTATCTTGCGCCTGGGCCGAAACGTCCGCCGGCAGGTCCGACGAGTAATTGCTGCCAGATACGCTTGATGGCAAGCCTGCAAAGGCAGGTAGCGAACCGAAACACACGATTCCCGATGCAAAGACAGCGAGAGAGCGAAGAGGAGTTCTCATTACATGCCCCTTCCGAACTGGTTGTACCCTGATTGAATTCGAGAGAAATCTATAGTGCGACTGCTAGGGTTTTATTCCCTGTTTTTGAGCTTTCCCTGTTGGCCGCGCCGGCCGTTCATCTTTCATCAGATGCAGTTTGCCTTAGATGCAGGTTGCCCTTAAAAAGCCGAAGTTCAGAATTCTGAGCAGCCACGACGAATATCGTGTCGAAAACAGGGCTGCCGACTCCAGTGAATGCCTGACTAACGGTCTGCAGGTTATGTCGCTGGATTGTGAATTCTGAGTTTTGAAGTTGCTATATGGGGATAAAGGGAATGAATGACTAAGTGAGCAGGATTATAACTCGGCTTTGCATATTCCTCGCAATAAGTAATTTGTAAATATATTGTTGATCCGCTTGGATGGGCCAATGTCTCTGCCTGAGATCTGCTTCAATCCCGCGCAGCTCGTGTGCCACCACATCGCCTTTTTGCCGGGGATCGTCGAGATTCCGCCCGGCAGCGCAAAGCAGAAGCAGGTCGCTCGCAACCCGGATGCGCAGCGGCGCCAACAGGTTCTTTTCGCGAACCGCTCACGGAGCGATCATGAATCAAGGGCCAATTTGGCTATAAGTTTTTGGCTCTAAATAATTTAAATCGGATCAGCCTGGCTTCACCCGCTTGACTGGCGCCTTCGATATCGCCTCATATCCCATAGCTCAAATGCTCGAGGACTGGGCCGAGTGTCAGTGCGGGTACGTAGCTCAAGGCTGTCACGATGATGAGGAACGCAGTAAGCAGAACCCCAAACGACAGAGAGTCGGTGCGAAGAGTCCCTCGGGATGGCGGCCGAATCCTCTGCTTCGCAACAAGGCCGGCAAAGCAGAGCGCGGGAACGGCCAGGCCAAAGCGCCCGACGATCATGGCAATCGCGGTCATGATGTTATAGAACGGCGTATTGGCGTTGAGACTGGCGAAGGCCTGGCCGTTATTGGCGAAGGAAGAAGCGAAACCGAAGAGGATCTCGGTAAGGCCGTGCGCGCCGGCGTTAGTAGTGAGCCCGGCCAGTCCGGCCTTCGTGGAAATGGCAATAGCAGTCAGAATCAGAATTGTGACTGGCCCCGTCAACGCGTAAAGGACAATCATCTTGTTCTCGACCGGTCCGATCTTCTTGCCCAGATACTCAGGTGTGCGGCCGATCATCAGCCCGGCAAGAAACACCGCGATGACCGCGGTCATGATCATTCCAAACAATCCTGTGCCCAGTCCTCCGAAGATAACCTCACCGAGGAGAAGGTTGACCAGCAGCATGAGGCCGCCGAGCGAGGTGAGGCTGTCGTCCGTCGCGTTTGTTGATCCGGTGGCGCCGTTGGAAGTTACTGCGCCGCCCAGCACGGAGCCTGCAATTCCAAAGCGCACTTCCTTTCCTTCCATATTGTCGCCGGCCTGAAACTGGCTTGGCCTCAAATCCGCGCCGTGAACGTATGGATTGCCCCGCCCTTCGCTGAAGTGCAAAGCAATCAGCCCGCCGGTGAACAGCAAGAGCATCACCCAGTACAGGAGCCAACCCTGTCGCAGATGCTGAACCATCCTGCCGAATGTGTTTGTCAACGCCGCCGGCAAAAGAACGATGGAAAGTAATTCAAGAAGGTTTGAGAGCGGCGTGGGATTCTCATATGGGTGGGCTCCGTTGGCGTTGAAGAAGCCTCCGCCATTGGTGCCCAGGTTTTTGATGACTTCAAGTGCGGCCACAGGTCCCTGGGGAATCACCTGCGTTCTACCTTCGAGTGAAGTTGCAACCACATAAGGATGAAAGTTCATTGGAACTCCCTGGCCGATCAGCAGCAACGATCCAATCAGCGCTCCGGGCAGAAGAATCCAAAGCAGGCCGCGGGTCATATCGACCCAGAAGTTACCCAGAGTTGCGCAGGATTCCCGTGCCAGCCCGCGGATAAAGGCAATGCCAACGGCCAGCCCCGCGGCTCCGGCAAGAAAGTTCTGCGCGCAGAGACCCACCATCTGGCTGAAATAGCTCATGGTGTTCTCGCCCGCGTAAGCCTGCCAGGTAGTAGTAGTTGAGAAGCTGATCGCCGTATTGAACGACAGGTCCGGTGTGAGCGGGGTGGTTTGGTATTGGGGGAAAAACCAGGGAAGGAAGTGCTGGAAACGAAGGATTGCGTAGAGAAAGACGGTGCCAATAAGGCCTGATACAAGGAAAGCAACTATGTACTGTGCCGCATTCATTTCGACCGCAGGGTCGATTCTCGCCAGGCGGTAGATCCATCGCTCGACTGGGACGCATAATCGGTCAAGCAATGTCCTTCGCCTCTCGAAGACCCGGTGCATATATCCGCCGAGAGGCCTAACGCATACTGTGACGATCACCAGGAACAGAAGGTATTGAGTTGCATTAAACGAATTCATTGTTACGCCGGCTTGAAGTTTTTCGCTGAAAAGCGCCGATGAACAGTGTTGCAGAAAACATGTAAGGGAATCGTATGAGATACATAAATAGAAAAGGCCTCCGAACTCATATCGGAAGCCATTCAGAATCTTGAGGTTTTTGGTTTTGGGGCTGGACTTGAGCCAGGAAAGAAAAAGAGCCGAACCAGTTTCTATTGGTTCGTGTGCTCTTTCAAGGGATTCTGAGAGGGACGCTTATCTATGTGTTTTTCGTCCATTCGCGATGGTTTTTTCCGCAGCCTCGCCAGCCGTCACGGTCCCACATTCAACGTCCTCAAACGCGCGTAGGCCGCGTAATCTCCCAAGGCCGCCGATCTCCGATACCAGCTCAGCGCTTGTGCTGCGGAGCGCGGTACGCCCTGGCCGTGCTCGTACATCCACGCCAATTCTTCGGCCGCATTCCTATTGTTCAGCGACATCTGGAAGTATTTTGCCGCCTCGGTGTCAGACCGCGTAGTGCCCAGACCACCGCGATAGGAGAAGCCGAGTGCGGATGCATTGGCAAGGTTGGGAGCGGATATGAGTTCAGGCCAGATGAGCATTTTGCTTGGAAAGTCCAGCGCCACTTTGAGGTCCCGAACCGCGGCTGCATAGTCGTGTAACTCAGCATCCCCCGCTGCAATATTGTTCGCAGCCATGGGATCTCCCCGCTTCAATGCTTTGGTCAGGTTGGGATCAATCACTCCTTTTGCCTTCGGCGGCCAGTCTGACAAATAGCCCAGAGAGTTTTGTGCCGGAGCGAAATAGGGCGCCGCCTGTGCAAGAAGGTTGATGCTTTCCTGCTTGTTCTTGTCCTGCACGTACAGCGCCAGCACCCATTGGCCGAATGGGTTTTTGGCAACTGCCGACCGCCTGATAAAGGTCTCGGCTAGCTGCTTATTCTGCGGGCCGCCTTCACCCATCCACAGGCTCAATCCGTAAGCAGCCTCCCCCAGCGCGCTTTTTTGGTCGGCACTCTTTCTAAAGCCCTCGCGGGCCGCAACGTGATTTGTGGCCGTCCCGCACCCCAGACCTTCCGCCAGGCCATACAGAAACTCGGCGTCGGCATTGCCCTGCTGGGCCGCGCCGGCGATGTCCTTGAATAGCTGCTGCTGCGCGCCAGCATCCAGATTCCCGTTGCGGCAAGCCACCAGCCTTTCCCCAAACGGTCGGAGTGCTGCAGGAAGCACATTCGGATCGAAGCGAATCCACGTCTTCGGCATGGCTTCCTGAATCTCCGGATTCGCAGCCATCAAGCGCGTCGTGAGATCGGTTAAATTCCAGGACTGCGCCGATAGCAACGCTGTTGTCCCAAAGATCGACCCTACCCTCGTTGTCGAGTTCACGTCGGCGCCACGGTCCAGCAGAAAATTCACCGCCGCCATGATCTCCTCCTGCCAATTGTCCTCGCTATAGATCAATTGCAGAGTGGCAATGAGTGGCGTCCGGCCAAAATTGTCTTGCGTGTTTAAGCCGGCGTGGTGATCCGCGAGAACCTTCATCATCTCGATATCGCAGTGCCCGGCCGCGACCATCAACGGTGTGATGCCATCCTGGTCCCTGGCGTCAACCGGAACTCCGGCCGCGAGCAACCGCCGCGCCATTCCCTCGAGGCCCGACTCGGCAGCAGCATGCAGCGCGCCTTGGCCGAAGTGGTCCGCAACGTTCGGGTTAGCGCCCTTGGCCAGCAAAATCGTCGCCACGTCCGCGTATCCGCCACGCAGGGCCAACTGCAGCGCGGTGCGGCCGTCCGCATCGGCGGCATTCACGTCTTCTCCATCTTCCAGGCTGTTCAGAACTTCCAGCAGCCGGCCGGCACCCGCGGCCCTTAAAAGCGGCGCCGGCTCATCCGTTTTCCCGAACCACGAGCGGATTCGCCCTAAGAAGCCGTGGCTCGACGCATGCGGATCGGTCAGCACTTCGCCCCCGGCCGCATCGTCCTCCCGGGCCAGCTCCCGTGCGCACACATCGCGCGCCTCAGCAGCTTGCGAACTGGTGGCTGAGGCCACGCTTGCGCTAAAAGTGAGCCGCTCACAGGCGCGCACCAGCCAACCTTGCGGCGTTGCAGGAAGCAGCCGGTCCAGGGAATTCAGGCGGCTGAATGCCAAGGCTCTTCCGTCGCCGCTAAACGCCACGTCGCCGGCTCCGGAGTGCTCCTGGAAATCGCTCAGGGCCTGCCCGGCGCGGTTCCACTCTCGTATCCTGCCCTTTGTGGATGCGGTAACCAGGTATTGTCCGTCAGGACTCAGCTTGACTGAGTACAACTCTTCACGCGTTTCTACTGGAAACTCCGAAGCGGCTACCGAACCGTCCAGCTTGAATGTGGTCAGACCGCCATCCTCGGTGGCTGCAACAATGCGATCGTTTCCGCGCGTGAAGCTCGCGGAAACAATACTCGACGTGGACGACATCGACCAGTTCCGAACCCACTGCGCGGTTCCGTTTTCCTGGTTGATCTGCCATAAAGCCAGATCGCCCTGCGCGGTTCCCACCAGCAGAAGCTTTCCATCCGAGGTCACGGCCAACGAGGTTACGGCGCAGGTCGCGTCGTCGTCTGTATCGGCACAGGGTTCGTGGCGAGTGGGCTTGCTTCCCGGCCATGGCGTTTGCGGAGACTTGTCCGGTGCGGCCCACAGGGTTACCTTTCCGCTCTTGCTGCCGGCGGCAATCCATTTGCCGCCGTAGGCGATCGACGTAACTCCATCGCCGTTTGCAAAGGCGCTCACCGGATCAATAAACCCGTTGCCCGTTGGTGACAGCAAATTGACCATTCCGTCGTCGCAACCCAAGGCGATGGTTCGTTCATCAGGAGCGACGGAAAATGCGGAATTTTTGCATTTGCCGGCGAAGTCCGTACTCCACCAAAGTCGGTGACGTAAGTCCGAGTCGTAAACCGAAACCAAGTTACTGTCATTCAGCGTCACCGCATAATCGCTGCCGGGCGAAATCTCAATTCGCTGGCCGTCGGGGAGACCATCCGACGCGGTGAGGCCGCTTAGCCGTGCCCGGAAGAGCTGACTATCGCCTGTCAGCAATTCGATCTCTCTGTTGTCGGACGATACCGCCAATCCCGCCACGCCGTGGGACGGGGCCGGGAATTCCGTCACCAGCTCGTGTTGCGATCCAGAACTGAATACGTCCACTTTGCCACTCGCCGAAACGGTCAGGAATGTGTGGGCCTTGGCCGCATGACGGATCTGCTCCACCGAGGCATTCTGAAACGCCATGTCGTGTCTCTGGTAGCTGATGACACTGGGCGGCATTGCATCGTCGTCAGTGAGCGCGCGGCCCAACACATACCCGCCTCGCGTTCCCACAAGAATGTTGCCATCCGCATCCAGGTCACAGGTCACGGCGGGGTCGAAGAGCTGGCTTTTCGGCGCGGAGTTGTTCTTACCTCCAATCGGATTCAGGCTGCCATCGGAAAACCCAACAACGAGACCTCCTGCGGGGGAGTAATACGCCAGTTTCACAGGCAAGCCCTGGCCCTGTTTTGCGATGGCCTCGAAGCCGGCATGCACGCGTAAGGGAGGGCGGAAAGCCACGTCCACTTTTGGGGTAATGCCCGGCCTTCCTGGAACCCGCGCCTGCATATAGTCCAGATGTGCGCGATTGGAGGTTCGTCTAAAATCCGTGCTGGCAAGGGCGGATCGAAGCGGCGGATTTGATGTATTGCTCCTACTGGGGGCTTGCGGCAAACTCTTACGCAATTTCCCGTCAACTACAGCCCACTCAACAAACTGCTTGTCATCGACTGTAACCGCCGACTTGCCGTTCGCATTCCAGCGAATAGCAAATATGTTGTCGGGGATGTCGTAATAATGACGATCGAGAGGAGCAGTCGTGTTGGTAATTCCCCACAGTTCCAGGTTGGTTTCATCGTCCGACAGAATGAAGTAGCGTCCACCTGGATCTGCCTCGATCGCCAGGGTAGTGGAGGAAGGGGCTTGCCGTGTAAACACCTTTTGAAGGGCGCCATCTGTTCCCCACTTGTTAATCGTGTTTTTGCCTGCGGTAAGCAGGGACCCGTCAGGCAAAAACGACATTGCAGTCACAGAGTCTTTGAATTCCTTGAGATTCTGATTCAGGGGGGACGATGCACTGCCTCCCAAAGAGTTCTGAGAACCTGCTGCATCGGCTCCGGGAGCGGAGCCAGTAGCGGCTCGTTGTTCCGGGCGGCCATGATTCGGTGCCTGGTGCGCGGCACTTGTACCAGAGAGACCGCTCTGGTGTGTCGACGGAGCAAGGGTGCGGAAGTTCGCCAAAAATACTCCATCCCCACCAATCGCCAACCACTGCGATCCCGGATTCGTACTCCAGGCAAGCGCTCTTACCACCTTTCCAACTTTCCCGGCATAGGCTGTTTTCGCGAAACTCGCTGCAGCGCGGGTATCGATGACATCGACATCGGCTCCATTGTTTACGATCGCCAAATGAGATCCGTCAGCCGATAGCGAAATCAAGCGACCTGAATCGGTACTGGTGCCGTACGAGCCGATCATTCGCGGCTGATCGCCATTTCTCCAAAAGAGCACGCTGGATCCGACCATGGCTGCAAAAGCCTGTCCGTCTCCACTTACCACCCACTGCCCAACCATTTGCGAATTGAACAGGGATAGCGTTTTACCCACTGGTTTCACGAGGCCGGCCTGCAACTGCCAGGCATAGAGTTCGCCCTTATCGGTGCGCTCAAGGAGCGCATTGTCCGCCGAAATCAGAATCTGTGCGACACCTCCCCTGTCCGGCCCAAGGTCGGTGCACTGTGGCGCCACGCCTTGAAGGTCGATTGCGCACAGTTGCTTTTGCGTCGCCGCAACGAGGGATTCGCCAACGGCATTGAAAGTCATGGCTGTCACCGGGTCTTGAAGCTCGCGTGGAGCAAACCCTGACTCGCCGGAAACCAGGTAGCCCTCAATCGTCTTGCCCGATGCTGCGGCAACCAGGTCGCCCTCAGGATTGAAAACGACTGTCACCGGCAAGGCGCGACTGCGTAGCGTCTTTTTCAGTAAAAGTCGGCCGCCGCGATCGTAAAGCTCCAATGTGCCATCCTCGGTAACAACCGCCGCAGTCCGCCCATCCCTGGAAATAGCACTTGCCAAGCTCTTGGTATTTGTAAGAGAGGCTGAGGTCAATGTCGTTCTGGACATTGCGTTGGAGAGCGCGACGTCAACTTCAGGGATATTCAAGCCGTGGCTGGCCGCATCGACGACGGCGATCAGGCCGTCTTCAGAAATCAAACCATTCTCCGAGTTCGAATTTTCGAGACCGCGCTGCGCCTGGGCAATCAGCTGACTTCGCGTCGTTCCCTCGTGGTGTCTCCATATGAATCCGATAGAGACGATTACGAGCATGAATGCAAGGGCCTCGGCCAGGACTGTGACTCTTTGGCGTGCATGGCGGTTCCGCGAAGCGATCACCGGATCCAGGAGCATGTCATGACTGAGCTCGTAAAACATTGAGCCCAGCCGTGGTTCCTCCCGGATCAGGCGCCGCTCGCAAAGCTCCGCCAGTCTCTTTGCCGGGATCTTGAACCGCGTCGCAATCTCCTGCTCTTCCAGGCTCAGGCGCCGGCCGTTGCGGCTCACTAACCCGGTTTCGCAAAGCCGCTCCAGCCTGCGCCGGCTGAAGTCGCGGCTGGCCTCATCCAGTTGACGCTCGTAGAACTGCTCGATCACCTTCTGCAGTCCCTTAACGCCGCCCAGATCCTCAAGGCTGATGGTGGGCACCGCACCGTTTGCTGATCCGCCCTCCGCTTCGCCTTCCAGCTTGCGCCGATCCTTAATCAGCTCTTCCACGCGGTGGCAGATTAGTTGCAGTTGAAAAGGCTCGATGCTGTCCCGTGCGGAACGGATCGAGGACGACGCCGATGCGGCCAGCAGATCCAGAATCGCGTCCACGGTATTTCCGGCAAACATGAACTGCGGCGTCTGCAGCTCGGCGTCGCGAACCGCCGCCGGCTCGAGAATGGCGTCACGCGCATTTTGCCGCGAAAGTGGATTTAGACGGTAACGGGTGCGCAGGATTCCCGGGATCGCCGGAACCAGCTCCTCCAGGTACGGAAGATAATCCTCCCGGATGCCCAGCACGATCTTCATCAACGGAGGTGTATCGGAAAGATTGGCGCCGTCGTCGCGCTTCTCGTCCGCCTGGGTAATTCCACGCCCCCGCAGCAGCGTGGCCAGCTCGTCAATAAACTTGCTCCGCGTATTGGCATCGTGCAGCGTAAACAGCTCTTCAAACTGGTCCAGGATCAGCACCGGGGTCAGCAGCGCGTCTTCCCGCCAGAACTCCGTAGTCTTGAAATAGAGCCACAGAGAACCCATATTGCCGGGCCGATGTTCCACCTGCTGGGCGCGCGCCGCCTCCGCGACACCTTCAAAAAAGCTTTCCAGCAGATCGCGCTTCTCGTCGTTGAGGCGCACCACCAGGGGCAAAAAATCCTGTTCGCGCAGGGGCTGCTTGATGCCCGCATTCAGCAGCGACGTCTTGCCCACGCCGGATTTGGCATAGAGCACAACCAGGCGCTCGGCGAGGATGGTGTCGAGGAGGTCCTTCTTCTCGCGCGATCTTCCGAAAAACAGCTTGCGGTCCAGCGCCGAATCGCCAAACGAATGGGCGCCCGGATAGCGAAGCCTGGGCTGCTCCGCAGTCAATCGCACCGCAGATGTGGTTAGCTCCAATGTCATGTGCGCCGCCGCCGCTGGTAGTCCCGCGAAATCAGCGAAACCAGTTCGCGAACGTCGGTCGGATCGTGCAGGCGCGTTGCCTGCAGGTCCTTGAGATCGTGCAAGGACTTGCTGTCGCCGATTTGAACCGGAATCAGGTAGCGGCTGGGCGCACGCACCTGCAACTGCCGCTCCTTGGCCAGCGCCAGCTCAGTGTTCACGTAGCTGAAGGTCTTATTCAGCATGGCCTGGCTCTGGAAAGAGAGAAAGTAATCGGAATGGCTGATCTCGGCGTGAATGACCTGGTTCCACGTGTCTCCGCCCGCCAGCCCGCCGTCCTTGTCCATCCAGGGATTCATCCCCGCCTTGCGCAGGCCGTCCGAGACTTTGGCCACAAATTCCTCATCTTCGCTGGCGTAGGAAAGAAATATCTTCGGAGGATCGCCGCCCGGAAATGCTGACGGGGCCGTTTCCTGCGGCTTGAATCCGCCCAGCAATTCGAAGCGCCGCCGCAGTTCCTGCGCAAAGCTGGAGACGTTCTCGTCGAAGATTTCCAGCTTGTGACCGCTCTTGTAAAAAAACACCATCTGGTCGCGAATAACAGGCGCGACGTCGTCAAACGCCTCCAGCGCAAATGAGCGGCTATCGGGGTTGGCCGCGCGCAGCACGTGCAATAGCACGCGCAGATACCAGTGCTTGATGCCGAAGCCGATGAACAGCATGCTGCGCGCGGGCTTTTGCAACTCGGCGGCAATGCTGGGCGGCAGTGGCGGGTTTTTTGAGACGATGGCGATCAGAAAGTCGATCAGGTCCTGCTCGGTCAGCACCATGTGCCCCTGCGAACCGGGCGCACCATGGAGTTGATAAATAAGCGGGCGCATCACCGTCCCGATGTCCAGATTGGCCGGCGTGCCGCCGCGAAAATCGTACGAATCGACAACCGGTTCCTTGTCCTGTGCCGTGAACGCCTTCTGCAGCACCGAGTCGTAAAGCGAGGTGATGACCAGGTAGAACGGCAGCGCTGCCAGATCGTTCAGGATGGCAAGATATTCCGCTTCGGGTTCATACTTGCGAACGAAGTCTTCAACCCGGACCTGCAAATCGTCGCGCGAAAACTTCTGCAGGTAGCGGAAGGCTACGCTGGGGAGCGAGCAAGTTTCATTCCAGGTCTCGCCCATGTCGGAAACCAGAAACTCGGCCAGCAGGCAATCCGGGCACGCGCTCGCCCTACCGCCTTCGGTCAGCCGGATATCCGGCCCGACAAAAAGGATGCAGTTTTGGCGTTGCAGACTTCTCACCAAGATGTCCCAGTCGTTGTCGCGCATGGGTTGTCCCGCAAGATTAGGCGAATTCTAACATGAAATCAGTGCATTTCCGGGGATTTGCTATCGGGCCAGTTTGAGCCTGTTTTGAGGGGACGACCGCGACGCGGACGCCGATTTCCACGCTGTCAGGGACAGGCTGCCTGAGTATCTGCGGGACTTTGTTCAGGTCGGATATGGGGCACACGCGTCTGTTCGGATAGCCGGAGAACTCGGAGCAATTCTTGACAAGGAATTATTTACCCGGGATTTTCCTAAGTTCTCTCCACACGCAGAAAAGGCCTCCGAACTCATATCGGAAGCCATTTAGAATCTTGAAGTTTTTGGTTGCGGGGGCTGGATTTGATCACAGGCCCCCATTTCATATCAAGGTTAGGCCACTTGGACGGATCCCTCGCAAAGAACACAGGATGATTTAGCTAGTTCTAAGAACCGAATTCGGCGAATAGACCATAAAAAGAACCAGCCATGTGATGGATGAACTAATCACGATCCGCTCGGCAATCTTGAAGGCGGATCAGTGTTCCTAAGACGAAAGATCACATCCACGACGGAAAAGGTGGCGCGCGGGAATCATGATCCGGCTGGGTAAGGCAAGCAGCAAGCGATCACTTGGGTGTCAGGTTGCTGGGTGCTACGTTTTTCAAGGCAGGGCCGGATGGGCCACAGGAGGTGCCCAATGTGCTCTGACCCCTGTTGCCCGCGCTAATAATCGACCCACCGCTGGTGCATTGAAGGGTAGTCCCATTCGTGAGGAAGTTGTTGTTGGACGCATTTATGGTCGTACCGCTTCCCGTCGCAATCAAACCAACGCCCGCGTTGTTGAAAAACGTGCTGTTATCCGCTGCCGAAGATCCAACCCCCACGTAGAAGGCTGCAGTCGTCGTTCCGGAGATGGTATCCCGTTCCAGCATGGCGTTAAAGAGGCTGGTGCCGTAGTAGGCCGAACTCTGGATATCCACACCATAGGCGCCGCTGGAAATCGTCGAATCGTCCATTTCAAGCGTGCCGGGGCTGTTCAGGATCTCGACCCCATACGAGGACACTCCCGAGATATTTACATGGTCCATGATCGTGGTCCCGCCATCCTCGTTTATGTAAATACCGGTGGCGCCGCCGTTAATGGTGGTGTTTTTTACAAGCAGAAACGAGTCGCCGGTGATGTTGACGATTCCGTCATAGGTAAAACCGGCGATGAGGCAGTTATCCACTACCAGGCTGCCGCCTCCCGGGTAATAGATGCCTTCCACGCCGGTGCCATCTCCGACGATTGTCAGACCACGCAGGACAACTGTCTCGTTGGTGGCAGACTCGTTTACCGCGACGGCCTGGCCGCTGCCTTCGTTGATGCTGGCCATTCCCTTTCCGTCGATGGTGATCGAGTTGGTGATGGACACTGACTCGAAGTTTCCTGCGGTCAACGCGTCCACCTCACCTCCGGCGGTAGTTTGGCCGATCGCATACTGAAAAGTGGCGCACGGTTTGGTTTGGGGGCACGTCCCGGTATCGGTTCCCGTTGCAGAAACAAATGTGTTAAGCGACGTCGCGTACGCCGGGATCGCGCATGCGATCAGGCCGGCAACCAGACATACCAACACCCGTTGTACTCGAAGTTCTCTCATGCCAACCTCCAGGGGATTTCGGGCGGTCTATCCGCATGCATGGTCCATCGAGGGATTGCAGGACCTCTGGACCGCGTAAGTTGGTCAAGACTATACCAATGGTGTAAGAGACTGGCAACAGATTACCCTCGCTGTCTCCAAAAAACTTGAGACAATCATCCGGCTGAGCCACTGACCTCTGTTCAGCTCTGGTTGGATCGGTGCCGATCCAGACACGACCCGGTAGAAGCGATCGAAGCTTCGAAGAGAAAGAAACGAAGAGGGGGCAGAAATTTCTAAAACGTTGGCTCCTTATGGGGCCGAAATCCGACTTGTGAACAGATTCAGAGGACCTTTAGGAATGTGTCTGTCAACTCCGAAACCTCACAACTACCGAAAACACGGACATTGCATGGAAAGTCTTCGAAAATGGAAAAGGGCCGCTTTTCGCGGCCCCATCCTAAATTCTGTTTTCTTAAGGTTTTTGGTTGCGGGGGCTGGATTTGAACCAGCGACCTTTGGGTTATGAGGAGAGCAATATCTAGCTAAATCAATGACTTACATGAATCGCTGACAGCTCTGAACAACCGTAAACTACATACCACTACAGCCTACTTGTCCCTGATCTGTCCTCGGCTCTGTGCCTGCTATAGCTTTGGTGTATCGCTCATAGGTAGTTCTACGTCGCCGACTGAAAACACGCTCCTTCCGATGTTCGATTCAAGAATCTTCTTGAGATCCAGAGCAACTTCTTCGTTCGGAGCCTTGAAATCGTAGGTGTGCTGATTGCCGTTCGCAATTCCGGTGAAGCAAACATTATCATCCAGAACGCTCACGACCTTTTCGATCATGGATTCTTCGCTCGACGGTACAGTGTACGAAGTTTTATACGAGCCGCCAGGTTGCGGAGGCCATCCTTCCAAATCACGAACTTTCATAATTTCCTTCCTCGGAAGCTACCAAGCTAATTACACTGCCAAGGAAGGGGCGATATCAACCCTTTTCGAGAATAGAAAACCATGAGCGCGGCGCATGTTTCAGAAACTACCCTTTATGTGACGCGGCGGTGGTGCGAAGCATGAACTCCGGTTGTAGAAACTTGCGTAACTCGTCGACCAAACGCTTTTCGGACCACTCCGCCTTGCCTGCTTTGTGCCGCTGCACCCAGCCCGGCGCTGTTCCATGGCGCTTCTTATACCAATTGAATAGCTCATCGTGTTTAATGAAGAACCAAGGTCGCCCGGGTATGTCGCCAGTCGGGTCAGGGAACAGCATCCACATGTCTTTCCCCCCGTAGAGCTTCCAGTGAACAAGAGGACGGGCTTTCATCTGAACCGAACGGAGTTCTCCCTCGGGTATGCGGATCACTAAGTCCTCACCGGATAGGTCGGCTTCTGGCCGATACACTCGATAACCGGCGCGAATAAGTATAGCGGTCACTTCCGCGCGATTTGCGGCTTCGATCGCATTGGTACTGGTCAGCTTGGAAACCGTCATGATACCTACGCGGTCTTTCATGGTTGGCATTTCTCCGTGATGTCTGGCTTGCTGCGCAACAGTATAGCACCGTACAAGAGCGCATCAAATTCCACCCTTTGTGGGACGTAAGATAGTCGCAACCCTCTGAGGTGAAGCCCTTGAAGTTCTGGAAAATGGTAAAAATGCGCCTTCTAAGGCGTCAGGCAGAACGCGGGCGTGTTGAGGCCATGACATGCCTAGCTGTTGACCACATGGATTTGCAAGACTTCGACGAAGCAATGCGCTGGTTCCGCAGGGCTGCTGATCTTGGCTTTCCAACTGCTCAATATATGCTTGGGTCCGCCTACGATGGTGACTACGGCAAAGGAGTAGAAAAAGACAGCGCTGAGGCCGTCCGCTGGTATCGTCTGGCTGCGGATCAAGGGGATGCGGATGCTCAAAGGGCTCTGGCGGCAAACTACATTCTCGGTAAAGGCGTTGAAAAGGACATCCCAACCGGCCTTGGGTGGTATCGAAAGGCAGCGGAGAATGGCGATATAGCAGCAAAGATCATGCTCGGGGGAATATACGCGAATAGCGAGTTTGTCCCGAGCGACACTGCCGAAGCGGTCGTATGGTATTCATCCGCTTTCAAAGCCGAGTTTCTGACCCGCTCGCTGGCAGAGAAATACGCGGAAGAGCTGCGGTGGTTCCTGAGTGTTGCTGAGGTCGGCGATGGTGATGTGCGGCTGAACGTCGCAAAGCTCTACCACAGTATAGGAGGGGGAGTGCCGCAGGACAGTACGGAAGCCATGCGCTGGTATCGTTTAGCTGCAGATAAAGGCAATGAAGAAGCCCTCTGCTTCATAGGAAAAATGTACGAAACCGGCGACGGCGTTGACCAAGACTTTTCAGAAGCAATGAGCTGGTATCAACTGGCGGCTGAAAGGGGAAATGCTGGCGCAATGTTCAATATCGGGATGATGTACATCCGTAGTCAAGGCGTTTCGTTGGACAAGCATGAGCTAGGTTTTTGGTTCTACCTTTGTTCAGAATGCTCATTGCCGCGAGCGCAGGAGAGCACTGTGCAGGAAGTCTTGACAACCAAGTTTGGCCCTGACTCCTTAGCCGAAATTCGGGAGCGCGCTCAGCGGTGGATTGAAACTCATCCTAAAATACATTTCGGCTGATTGAGCAGGGCTGAGGCGCATTTAGGGTTTCAAGCGATCTACTATCCGCAAAAGTTGGCTGGCAAAAACAATCACTTCTGCCGCGTCCTCTGGATGAGTCGGGACGTGGCGGTGACTCTGTGGATTTTTATAAAAGCCAATCGCACCGGCGAATAGATTCGACATTGCTTCCTGTTCGGCGGTTGGTAGTTGCGTATCAGTGAGCGGTCCGGGCGTCGCAGATTGACCCTTCTTCTCGGCAGGCCTGAACGCATCGCGCATCAGTTCCTTGCCTAGGTCATTGGGGCCGAATTTGCCAGCGTTGCGGACGGCGACTTCTACCTCCCGGAAAGCCTGAAAGACGGCGGTATCATATTCGCCGCGCATGAAAGCCGGATATACCTTGCTGGCGATGAGCGGGTGAAGTTGGCCCTTTGGCAAGAGGCCCGCTTTTCGATAGGCCGCATAATCTTCGAGAGACGTGATTTGCCTTCCCCTCCGTGAAACGAAAAACCAGCTACCCATCGAACTTGCCTTTTCCACGAGCAATCCAGCGCTCCTAAGCCATGCCATGGCCTCCATGAGCGCTATGTTTACCTCCTGCTGCTGGCTTTCATAATCCCGGCGTGGAGGAGCGTCGAAGAAATTGTGGTAGTTGATGCCACCCTGATTCTTGGCCGTATCTTCGTAGCCGATGAGGTGCAGGAGCAACACACCGGCCAACTCCTCCACTTCGAGAGCGAGTAGATCGTCGACGTTCGGAACGAGAGATGAGAGCGAGTGAAACATGGCGTGTGACCTCTGTAAAGCAACGTAGCAATGGTGACATTCCTCGCTGGCGTCGAACTCTGGAGGAACGTCCTCTTAATCGTTAAACCAATCCGGGTGTTCTCTGGCAATAATCGCCCAAGTGTTTTGATAGAGCGGCCAATACCAATCCTCCGAGCCCGCACCCTGCGCCACTTTCCCTAACGCTTCCCTTCCTGCTGCTGTGCGCCAAAGCCAGAGGTTGCGGTTGCGTACCGTCTGGTCGAAAACGAGTTTTCCCTCACGCTCGTATGCGGCCAACAACTGCTCAGGTGCTAGGTGGCCGTCAGCATATGCCGCCGCCCGCAAGCCCGGATCGTCGCTAGCCAACAGCCTCGGCAACAGGCCGGAATTCTGGCTAAGCGCGAGCTTTGCCAGCCCCTTACGCACGCCCTGATAGTCAGATAAGTTTCCACGCATGTTTTCTTTTACCTCCTTCTCGACGAGCTTTGAGTTGGAGGGTTCTGGACGCCAACGATTTACCAGTCCCAGCGGTTCATTGATAGAGAAGGCATAGGGCTCCAATCGGTCGTAAAGATAGGACAGCGCCCAGGCCCAGCGTTCGCTGGGTTCGACGTTTGCAGCGAGCTTCCATGCCGAATCGAATACTGCATGGTATCTCGAATCGGCGAAGCCATCTGTGAAATCCTCTCTAGGCGTCCACATTCTCTCGTTGCGACCCAAGATTGCCACAATGGTAATAAGGCGTTCGTCGGAGAGCGCATCCCACGGCTTGGAGCGTTCCAGCAGGTCGCTCAGAAAGTCGTCGTTGATTCTTGGATTCTCAAACAGTGCTTGCAGCTCTTCCCTCGGGCCTTCGGCGAGCCACGCGGCTGCTCGCTCTCCGGCTTCTTGCTTTCGATTTCCGAACAACTCGACGGGAAAGTTGGTGTATGCGGGCCAGCGCGTCCCGTTCGAGAGGATTGCAAGACGAACTGCACTGCACGGCTGTGAGTTTTGGAGTATAGGTCGCAAGGTCTCCATGAACCGCGCATATCGCGCCAACGCTAGGTCGATCAAAGGGCTGGAACGGCCACGCAGGGCCATCTCGGCCTCCTCATCAACCGGGTCGTGGTCAAGCTCATCCATCGACTGCTTGGCCCGCTTCTTTAAGAAATCGGCCACAGCCTCCGGGGACATGGCCAACAACTCCGCCTCTTGAATAATGCTCTTGTATCCGCGCATACGTCTCACCTCCGGTGAGTGCATCGGCAAGCTCTAGCCTAGCCTTTGTGATGGCTGGCGACAAAGGCCACCATTTCAGTTCAGCAGAGGGACCAGCTCACGAAACGGAAAACCGTACGCCAAGGCAGGGATTCTAAGCCCCAGCCTTTTGAATGCTTGTTCGCACATGGAACCTCATTCGATCTCATTGTAAATAAACCATTTAACCACAACACTGTCAACGGGCGGCCTACGAGCCGCCTTTTCATTTGGAGGAACCAATGGAAGAAAACGAGGAACAGTCCAGCCAGACACCTCGGTCGCGCCGCCGACGCAAACGGCCGGAACGGCCCATACGCTTTGCACCACAGCCCATACCTCGGCAATTAACCTTCGACTTCAACATGATTCCGGACGAGGAGGAAAATAACGGTGAATAGGGTCCTTTTCCGCGTTGCAGCGCTTCTTGCCCGAGTGATTCTGTTGAGCCTAGCGGCGGCCATTCTCGAGGCCATCCCTTGGGTCAGTCGGCCCAGCAGGCGTGGGTAGGGGCCCTACGCATCACTGCACCCCATTGTGAAGTCCTGGACGCAGATTCCTATACTAGTCAGTTCTGTGGAGTACCTAACGAGAGCGACTTCCCGTTTCGCTATTCTTCACTGGGCATTCGTGCCCTGCAACACCCAGAACGAGCACTGCTTCAGGGGCCGTGGCCGTCAACGCCGCGGCGGGGACTTCGCGGAACTGTACCCCGAATGAGAAACGGTCCGCTCTATTGCACCTGGAAGCTCACCAGGGAGATGTAGCCCGAGTAAAGGAGCGGCGGCCTAAGAGCCGACCGCTCGACGTGGGCGGGCGAATGGTCGACGGAAATGACGGTCTGCCTCAAAGCAAGGCAGTTTACCGGGCAACGCGCTGGTAGTGGATCCAGCAATTGAGGACAGCGTCCCGGTCCGCAATGGGTAATCAACAAGCCAAACCGCCAGCATAAAGAAGACCAGCATCCATAAAAGCATCACTTGACCTGAAGGCCAATAGCATCACTCACCCGGTGGGGAAAAGCTAACCCCATGGGGATGGTCCTCGTGTATCAACATCCGCACCAGCGGAAAAACTACTGAAAGGCAAAAACTATGGATTCATCCATCCCAATAGATATTGAGGCCGCTTTCCTTCAAATAATGGAAACTGCTCCCAATGATCCAGAGGCGTACATTGCATTCGTTCGGACAACGTCGGCGCTGCTCTTGGAGAAGTACAGCATTCTGAGAGAGCCTAACCTGCGCGTGATTCCTGAAGATTGGATTGAACGGGCGAGGAGTCGTCGAAACGCGATCGCCGGCAACGTGGGAACCCTTTGAAAGTGCTGGGCGGATTCTTTCTCCACTCCCACGTTCGCAAACAGGCCGCCCGGTTCGGGCAACATCGTGGTTGTGCCGTGCGATTCCTATACTAGATAGAAGTGGGGAGCGGAGAACCACCTTGCGCCCGCTGCAAGGGTTCAACTGCTTCTTCTCCATCAAGCACGGCAGCCGCCAGGCAGCCGGATGGGAAAGGACCTCACTACATGAATAATCCAACCGCAAAGCATCCGCTCCTGCAGGAGCTTCTGGCCCTCAAGGGCCGGGAGCTGCAGGCAACCTACACCATCCGCGATTTGGCGCAGTTTTTCAGCGTATCAGTTCGCGCGATTCAGAACCGTGTCGCCTCGGGACAGATCATTTCACGCGACCTGCCCGGTCGGGCAAAATTCCTCTCCGAAGATCTGGAAACCTTCCTCGCCTCCAGCGTCAAGAAGGAGCGCCGGCATGGCAAATAGACTCCTCAACACCGTGTGGACGACCGCCCTGGTGGTCAACAAACACTCGAAATCGCTCACATGTCTCTTCCAACTTCTTCTCATGTTGGCGGTCTTTGAGCCGACGCTTCTCTTCGTTGCAGAATTTGCGTTGGTCATCGCATTGCTTCTCGCCACGGCGCAAATTATCTGCATTTTTCCCGGCAGTTATTTCTACTCGTTCCCGAAAGGAATGCAGATATGAACTTCGCACAGCTTCTGGATGGTACTGAAATTGCCCTCCCCACTCGCGATTCTTCCGAGATTGTCGCGGAAAGGACGGTTCCGGTCAAAACGACCGGAGATCTCCTATCTATCTATGCCGGGAAGCCCGGCCGTACAAGCAAAATGCTTCGGACAGTTTGCGGCCATCTCGGCAGGTACCTTGATCTGCCTGGCGATCAGATTCCCATTGATCTTATCGAGACCAGGAAGCGCGCCTTCCGGCCATTTCTGGAAAGCCGTCGTTACGCCGAGAACAGCATTCGCACGTATGTGAACCAGCAGCGCTACTTGCTCAATGTAGCAAGGAGGCATGGCTGGAATCCGATTGGCAATCCGCGAGATGCCTGGTTGCCGTTGCTAGAAATTGCTCCCGACAAAGGTCTCACTGATATTGTGAGGCACTTCTCCAACTGCACCAATTCGCCGAAAGAAGTCACCAAAGAAGCCGTCGATAAATGGGGTGATGCCAGAATTCGTGATGGCCTCATGTTCACGACCGTTGCGACCAAGAGAAACCAGTTCTGGCGTCTGCTTGAAAAGACAGGCTGGCTTACTTCGACGCCCGCCCACATGCTCAAATACACGCCCTACGGCATTCCTCTTAAGGAAATGCCGGCGCAGCTGTGTCACGACATTCAGACAGTGCTGAAGTGGAAGCAGGCTGATTTTGCGCGGAATCGCCCTAAGTTCGGAAAGATCCGCGCCGTGACAGCGAACAACGACCGCTTGATACTCGAGCAACTTACCAGCTATGTCGTAAAGATCAACGGTGCCAACCCGCAGTCCCTTCGCGATCTGATCCAGCAGGACAATATTGAAGGCTTCATTGAGTGGATGATCAATGAGCGTCACGTCAAAGGGCGCTCGGTGCAAGGACGTCTTGCCGGCATTTTGGCCATTGTGAAGCATCACCCGATGTTCGGAGGCCAGGATTTTACATGGTTCAAAACAATTCTCGATAGCATTCCTCTCGAGGACGAGTCTGAGCGGAAGAAACGCAAGGCGCTCAAATATGTCAGCTACGACGATCTCGAGACGATTCCCGCAAAGCTCTGGGCACACCGCGAGGCCTTCGAAAAGAAGTACAAGAAGGATCCAAGTAAGGTCGCCAAACTTGCGATGGAAGCGCTGATCTTCAGCTGGTTCCTTGTGTTTCCATGGCGCCAGCGCAATTTGCGCGAGTGCCGCATCAATGGAATCGCTCCAAATCTCTTCAAGGCACCGATTCCTCCGATCACCGAAATTGACAAACCTCACTGGATTGAAGAGGAGGAGGCAAGGAATCCTGCTGCCGAGTTCTGGCAAATCAGCTTCGAGCCCGGCTCCGTCAAGACTCACATCCCAGTGGACCTGTTTGTGCCGCGGAGCTTGGTCGGGCCCCTCGAAGAGTATTTGACGCTCTACCGTCCGCTGCTCCTGAGCGGCAAGGATCCTGGCACACTGTTTGTGACTCCTCGCGGCAAGCCGTTGCGTTCAGACCAGGTCGGCAAGGTGATTGGACACTGGACCACGATCTTCGCACCTGTCCGCACGACGCCTCATATGATCCGCGATTCAGTTGCCTACAAGTGGCTTAAAGAGCACCCCAAAGATTTCCTCACCCTCTCGAAAATCCTCTGGCACAAAAACATCCAGACCACCATTCAGACTTATGGCGCCCGCTTCAACGAGTCGTCAGGCACCTGTGCAATGGAAGAATGGCTTGACCAGCGCATCGCCCGCCAGAACTGACCACCCCTCACAATTGGTAACCGCAATCGAGTTCGCGGCCAATCCCCGACGCGTCCTGCGCGGGTTCAAACCCGCCGGATGATCAACCGCAGTATGGCAGGCCGATGCGCGGCATCGGCCTGCCCGGAATTGAGAACGAGACAGCATGAATCAGCATGAAACTTTGGAAGTAGACCCCAAGCTCTTCAATGTCAGCGAAGTGGCCTCCATCTTCCGCTGCGATCCGGAAACCGTGAAGCGTCAGGCACGCAGCGGAAAGCTCCCCGGCTTCAAGTTTGGGAAGTCGTGGTTTTTTCGCTGGCAGGACATCAACAGCATGATCGACAACGCCATCCACGCTGGTTGTCAGGTGCAGGCATGAAGGCCTCGCAGGATCGCCACTTGCGTTACCAGAACGGGACCTTGGAGCGCATGGCCAGAAAGAGTGGCCCCGACATTTGGACCTACCGCTGGGTTGACCGTGCTAGCGGCAAGCGCCGGCGGGTCCAACTGGGCCCTGTCAATGAGCTGCGGACCATGCAGGCAATCAAGCAAGCCGCGGACGGCTATCGCCTGAGCGCAAACTGCGAATGCGATACGGTTCGGGAGGTTACGATGTCGGCAATGCTTGATCGTTATGAGCGTGAGTATGTGACTCCATACGCCGAACTACCATTGGGCGCGGACGATGATGGGAAAATCAGCGCCCTTACTGCAAAGTCTTATCGCTCGTACATCAAATGCTGGATCAGGCCGCGCTGGGAGAAATACCTGGTTACTGACTTCATGAAGCCGCAGGTAAGGTCAGCTGTGGAATCGTGGCTGGCTGAGTTGTGCGACACAGGAAAGCTGGCGCCCAAGACCGCTCGAGGCATTGGTGCATTGGTGCGTCAGATGTTTCGGCAAGCGGTTAAATGGGGATATTTCGGCAGCAATCCGATGGATTATGTCGATATGCCTAAAGGTTCAACACGCCGGAAAGTCAAACCGCGTTCCCTGACGCCGACTGAATATTTGGCGCTGTTGAAGTTGTTCGGTCCTCGTGAAAGGCTGGCGGTCGAAATCGCCGGTTGGCTGGGAACGCGGCGCAGCGAGGGATTCGGTTTGAAGTGGCAGGATCTCGACCTGGACCGCGGCGTAATTACCTTTCGCCAGGGCATCGTATCTGGACGCGTGTCGCAACTGAAGACGGAGGCTTCACGAACTGATATCAGTTTGCCCGAGGAGGTGAAGGATTCTCTTTTGGCCTGGAAGAAGATGACTCCATACTCAGCACCGGGAGATTGGGTCTTCGCTAGTCCGGCAACGAAGGGAAAGCGCCCCATGTGGCCTGACTCCATGCTGGCTGACTACATCCAGCCGATTGCGGAAAAGGCAGGTTTTGGACGGATCGGTTGGCACACATTCCGGCACAGCCTGGCTTCTTGGGGCAAGCAGATTCTGACGCTTCAAGAGACGAAAGAATTGTCCCGCCATGCGAATCTGCAGACCACCAGCGACGTCTACGGCGGTCTCACATTGGACGCAAAACGCGCAGCTCAAGAACGTCTGGTCGAGTTCGTTCACCAAGCAGGAAAAAAGCTGCCTGTGACGGCAGCTTCGTGATCTGTCCCTAACTGTCCCGGACGGGATGCAGTCAACTACGCTTAAGTTGCTGATTTGATTGGTTGCGGGGGCTGGATTTGAACCAGCGACCTTTGGGTTATGAGCCCAACGAGCTACCGGGCTGCTCCACCCCGCAGAGTTAGTTTAACAAAGTCTCGTTTGGGGGGTCAATGAAACTCCTTTTTCGCGCGTAGCGGCATCTCCTGTAAACTCTTCAGAAATCGCAGTGTTATCTCACGAGGGAGCCCGCCCGCCGCAGAACATATAATTTCCGGCCTGTGGACGATACGCAGGCGAGTTCAAAAGCGGCGCATCGGGGCGTGGATGTAAAACACCGATTGCCGCGCTACAAAGATTCAGGAGCTACATTGACCTTCTCCGAACGCTTCCACGAAATTAGCACCGGGTTTGAGCGGCCGTTCTGGGTCGCCAATATCAGCGAACTCTTTGAGCGGCTGTCGTACTACGCGGCGTTTGCCTCGCTGCCCCGATATCTGCATGAGAGCCTGAACTTCGGCGTCGAGCGGGCCAGCAGTCTGGCCGGATTGTTTGGCGGCCTGGTGTGGTTTCTGGCGGCGTTTGGCGGAGCTGTCGCGGACCGGATGGGCTTTCGCCGGGCGCTGTCGCTGGCCTACCTGATTCTTGCCGTCTCTTATTTCATGCTGGGGTCGATCGGTTCGCCGTGGCTGGCTCCGGTTCGCAATGCCATGCCGCTTGTCGTTCTGGTGACGCTGATCCTTATGCTGCCGGCCCTCGGTATCGCGCTCGTCAAGCCCTCGGTCGTCGGGACCACGGCTCGCGCTTCCAAAGAAAACGTGCGATCTATTGGGTATTCGATCTACTACACCCTGGTAAACATTGGCGGGGCTGCGGGGCCTTTTCTCGCCGGGTGGGTGCACCAGCATCTCAGCGTAGAGAAAGTCTTCGACATGGCGGCATTGGGCGTCTTCGCCATGTTCTTCGCCGTGTTGCTGCTGTTCAAGGAACCCCGCCGCCATGGCGAGGCGCAGACCGAAAGCCTCGGCCATGTCGCCAGAAACTTTCTCACCGTCGTGTCGAACTGGCGCTTCATGCTGTTCCTGATCATTTTCTCGGGCTATTACATCGCCTTCTGGCAGGAATTCATCATACTTCCCCTCTATATCCATGGGTATGTGAACGCAAATGCCAATACAGAAGCGCTGCTCAGTTGGGACTCATTGACGGTTATCGCACTGCAGATGGTGGTTAGTATTCTTACGCAGAAAATGCCGGCGTTTCGCGGCATCACGCTGGGCACACTGATCTCGGGCCTGGCTTGGATACTGCTGGTTTTGCATCCCAGCGTGCCCATGGCAGTGGCAACGCTGATCGTAGTGGCGATTGGCGAGATCACGCAGCAGCCGCGCTACTACGAGTACATTTCGCGACTCGCGCCCTCCGGGCAGCAGGGAACCTATATGGGCTTTGCCTTCCTGCCCATTGGGATTGGGTCGCTGGTGGGCGGGTGGTTTGGCGGGTTCCTGATTCATCGCTTCGGCGAAGTTCTGCATCAGCCGGCGCTCATCTGGTGGGCGGTATCCGGGGTGGGCGTGGCCACGGCTGGCCTGCTGTGGGTTTATGACCGGGTGGTACGGCGGGATGCGGGGGAAACGGTATAAGGAAAAGCTCAACTGCTGCACAGTTTCTGCGTGGGGTTGTGCAGTTTCTTCCCCGGTCCCCAAGGGCTAGGGACCGGGGGCACCCGTCTGACCCACTGCGATTCTTTATCAATTCGATCTCTCCGCCACCAGCATGGACTCCAGGATCTGCTCCGAGACGTCCTTGACAGCCGCGGGACTGTGAGCCAGAAACAACGTGCTGGTTTTGTCGTTCTCGCCGATGGACTTCAGCGTGTCGAAATACTGGGTCACCAACACCAGTTGCATCACTTCTTTTGAGGTCGCCCCTTCCACGGCCTTCTGGAACTGCTCCACTGAAGTCTGCAATCCTTCGATGATGGCTTTACGCTGATTAGCGATGCCCTGGCCCTGCAGCGCCTTGCTCTCTGCTTCGGCCTCGGCCTTTTTCACTACCAGAATCTTCTCCGCCTCGCCCCTGGCGTTCGCGGCCACCTGCTCGCGCTGCGCGGCGTTGATGTCGTTCATCGCGGACTTGACCTTGGCGTCGGGAACGATATCGGTCACCAGCACGTTCACAATCTCGTATCCAAACGCGGCCATATCGACGTCCAGCTCCTTCTTCACTGTGGCGGCAATCGACGATTGGCTCGCGAACACTTCGTCGAGGGTCATGCCCGGCACGTGGCCCAGGATTACCTGCTCCACATAACTCTTGATCTGCGACATCGGGTCAGACAGCCGGTAAAACGCATCGTAAACACTCTCCGGCTTTACGCGGTTCTGCACCGAGATGGGGATGGTGACAAAGACGTTGTCTTTGGTCTTGGTCTCCATGGTCAGCGTGATTTGGTTCACCCGCAGGCTCACCAGACCCGACACCGAATCGAAATACGGCATCTTCCAGTTCAGGCCCGCTTGAGCCACGCGGAGAAACTTTCCAAAGCGCGTGATGATGGCAACCTGGGCCGTGCTCACGGTAAAGAAACTCCCCAAAATGAGTGTGATCGCAAGGATTCCGCCAAGGCCAAGCAGGATTAAGACAACAACGTTAGTGTCCATTCACTTCCTCCGTTGCCTCCGTCGGAAGCAACGGACGATTATATAGTCTGCCTGAGCCCGGTGCGCCGTGGTTCCCACCCTTTCCACGATGAAGCCGTGGGAAGGATAGGGCACCCTCTGTAGTGGTGATGCCAAGATCGGAAAGAACAGTGTGCGCCACCCGCCAGCGGACCGGAGAAAAATTCCACTCACTTATCTAAAACGGGCTTACACTGTCGGTGATCTTCCAACCGAAGTTATGCCCGTAGCGCAACTAACTCTCGAATTGAGAATCGAGCACGCGCAGTCGCTCAAAGACCGGCGGCAGGTGGTGCGGTCGCTCAAAGACCAGCTTCGCCAGGGATTCAACATCTCGGTGGCCGAGCTCGACGAGGCGGTAACGTGGCAGTCCGCGACCCTTGGCGTCGCCGCCATATCCGGCTCGCGGTCTTACCTGCACCAGCTCATTGAAGAGGTGGAACGCGCCGCCCGCCGCATGACCAACGAGCTCGGCGCAGAACTCGCCGACTCTTTCTGGGACTATCTCGAGAACTGACTGCTCATTGACCATCCCCGGTCCCTCCGCCCCGGCGGACGAGGGACCGTGGGCAGCCGGCTTTTGAGGTTCCCACCCTTTCCGCGATGGGGCTGCGGAAACGATGGGGCACCCACTTTGGTACAACTTCAAGCGGTCAGAGAGCTAGCGTATGCCGTGCTCCGCCAGCCACGGGACGTATTCCCGATCTTCCTTTTCCATATGCCGGGTGATCCATTCGCGCAGGAAGTACATAAACTGCGAGAAGGCGGCAGGGTCTCCCAATTCTTGACGGGCGATGAATTCGCCGACCTTGCTCGAAAGCGCCTGGTGTTTGGCGCGGTGGTCGGCCAGCCCCGGAAACCGGGTGGACTCCATAAGACTCTCTTCCAGTGCGAAGTGTTCCCTGGCAAGTGAGACCAGGCTGTTTATGAGGGGAGCAACCGCCTCGGTCACTTTGCCGCACATAATCACTTCATGGAGTTCATTCAGACCTCTCATGATGGTCTGATGCTGCTCGTCCAGTTCTCTGACACCGACTGAGTATCTGCTCTTCCACATGAACGAGAGCATAGTGTGCCCCCTTGAGGTCTACCAACAGTACTGATCGGCTAAAGGCCCCGGGAAGTTTAGCGTGCAACGATTTCGACGATCGGAAGGGCCCGGGCCTAAAGGCCATGCGCATTTTCCCGCAGCAATTCAGAGGCATGAATGCCTCTGCTCCCTCCGTGAGGATGCCGATCGCTGTCTCGCTGATACCCAAGCCAGTCTTTCTCGTTCCCTTGTCCCCTCGCTCCCTGTCTTTAGTGCATCGGCTTCTCGTGGATCACCATCCAGTTGATGCCGAATTTGTCGCGGAACTGGCCGAAGCGATGCGCGAAAAACTGTTCGCCCATCGGCATAAACACCTGACCGCCCTCAGTCAGCGCGTTGTAGATGCGTTCGGCTTCTTCATTGCTGTCCACGCTGAGCGAGACATAGGCGCTGCGCATGGGCTCTACCTTGGGTCCGTCGCTGGCCATCACCGTCGTGTCGCCAAGCGTGAACCGGGCATGCATAATCCCGTTCGGGTTCAGCCCAGGCGGCATATTCTGCGGAGTCCCCGTAGGGCTCATACTGGCGAATGTCGTCTTGGTCAGCACCTTCGCGCCCAGATGCTTCTCGTAAAAGCTCAGCGCTTCAGCACAATTGCCGGGGAAGTTGAGATAAGTGTTTACCTTCATTGCTTATTACCTCTCGTGTCTAATTTTGGATTCGATCGAAACGCTCTCTTAATTGGTGGAATCAGCGGCGTGCATCGTACAAGTGAGAAATGATACATAATCCACAGGAAGGCGGCGCAATCCCGGAGCCGCCGGACCCCATTTTCGTCCCAAGGATATCTCAATGAGCAATCTGAAGGAATCCCAGCGCATCACTCCGTTTCTCTGGTTCGACTCTAATGCGGAAGAGGCTGTAGAGTTCTACCTCACCATCTTCAAGAACTCGCGGCGCATCTCCGAGCTGCGCAACCCGGGTCCGGCGCCGGGCCTGCAGGGCGGCATCCTCACCATCGACTTTGAGCTCGACGGCGTGCGCTTCACGGCTCTCAACGGCGGCCCCAGCCACAAGTTCAACGAAGCAGTGTCATTTGTTGTCTGGTGTGAAACGCAGCAGGAGATCGACTACTACTGGGACCGGCTCACCGACGGCGGCACAGAAGTGGCATGCGGCTGGCTTCGCGACAAGTTTGGCTTGAGCTGGCAAATAACGCCGGCCAATATCGCGCAACTGGTGGGGAACCGCAAGGCGATGGAAGCCATGATGACCATGAAAAAGCTCGATATTGCCGCGCTCGAACGGGCTGCGCGGGGTTGAGCGGGTTGAGATTCCGGGCCTGCGCGCCAGTCGCACCCGTCTCGCCATACGAGGGAAACGAATAGTAGAGGCTCAGATGAAGACCATCTTCGATGCAGACCACATTGATGAGCTGCAAAACCGTCTCGCCCGATTGCAGCCTGGCAGCGCGAGGCAGTGGGGCAAGATGAGCCCGGCGCAGATGCTGGTCCACTGTACCAAGGGGCTAGAGATGGCCACCGGTGAGATTCGCCCGTCGCGCGCGTTGATTGGCCGTATCATCGGCCGCCTGGTAAAGCGTGCCGCCCTCGGCGATGACAAGCCGATGATGCGCAATTCGCCTACTTCAAAAGAGCTCGTGGTTTAAGACGATCCCGACTTCGCGGTTGCGCAAGCGCGCCTCAGCAGGCTCATTGGCCGCGTTGCTGCAGCAGGCCCTGCCGGCTGCACCAGTCATCCGCATGCGTTCTTCGGCCCCCTCACTCCCAACGAATGGGGAATCCTGATGTACAAGCACCTGGATCATCACCTGCGGCAGTTCGGGGTGTGAGAATTTACCATCCCGCTGCCACCTCATCCGCCGGCCGCGCTTCTGGTATGCTAAGTGGTTTACCGCTGAGCGCTGCTCCGGTTGGAGAGCGCCCATTTGTCCCAGGAGGACGCCATGCCCGAGCATCGAGCCCGTAAACATCATCAGGACCGGGTGGCGGAGACGCTGAGAGAAGAGATCGGCGCCATGATCGAGGGTGAGCTTTCTGACCCGCGCATCGACCTATGCCACATCAGCGAGGTGGCGCTGAACCCGGGCGGCAAATCGGCGCGGGTCTACGTTGTGGTGGATTCGAACGCCGAAGATATGGACCAGGCCGAGGCGCAGACGATTGCGGGACTTGAAACCGCGAAGGGCTACATCCGCCACCAGTTAAAGGAGCGCATGGGCGTGCGCCATGTGCCCGAGCTCAGTTTTCTGGCTGACCGCCAGGACCGTTTCGAGGCGCGCATCGACGAGCTCATGTCGCGCTCCCGAAAGTATGCTTCGCGTGCGTCGAAAGCCGGCGCGCAGTCGCCGCAGGAGCAGACGGCAGCGGGCAGCGGCAGCGCTCAGCAGAGCGCGACCGCCAAATAACAAGTCCCGAGTGAGCCGGGCCCGAACCAGCGGACCAAGTACGCGAAATTAGATGACCACTCCCCCCAACAATACGGAAACCGCACTACCTGCGGAAACCCAGCCGGCGCCCCCGCCGGGCCATGCGGGCGCGATCGAAGAAATCCTGCGTGTGATTCGCAAAGGCGAGCGATTCCTGGTGGTCTCGCATTCCCGGCCTGACGGCGATGCCGTGGGCAGCATGCTGGCTTTCGGCGAGATCCTTCGCCAGCTCGGCAAGCAGGCTGACCTGGTGTCGGCCGACCGCGTTCCCGCAGTCTACCAGCGGTTGCCGGGTGCCGATAACCTGCGCACGGCGCAGCGCGTACAAGGACCTTACGATGCCGCTATCCTGCTTGAGTGCGACGGCATTGAGCGCGCCCGTTTAACAGGGCTGGAGCAGTTTCTCCTCATCAATATTGACCACCACATTACGGCTCATCCCTACGCTCAGTTGAACTGGATCGACTGCGGGGCGGTGAGCGCTGGTGAGATGGTGTACCGGTTCGCAAAGGCTGCCGGCGCAACCATAACTCCCCAGATGGCCACCTGCCTCTATACGACGGTTCTCACCGATACGGGCGGATTCTGTTATGGCTCATTGCAGGCAAGCACATTTACCCTGGCCCGCGACCTGGTTGAAGCCGGGGCAGACGCGGGAGAGATTGCGCGCAATATTTATTTCTCCGCCCCCCTGTCAAAAGTCAAGCTGATGGCCGCGGCGCTGAAGACGCTGCACTGCGAGGGAGGAATTGCGTGGTTGTGGATCACCGATGATGACATGGAGCGTACCGGCGCAGCCGATGAGGATACCGAAGGCATTGCGAATGTCGCGATCGGGATTGAAGGCATACAAGCGGGAGCTTTTTTGCGAGCGTTGAACGACGGCGCCGTGCGGGTGAGTTTGCGCGGCAAGGGCCAGGTGAATGTGGCTGCGATTGCCGAGAGACTGGGCGGAGGCGGCCACGAAAACTCGGCCGGGTGCACGCTCGAAGGCCCCCTCGAGCGCGCTCTCAACCAGATTCTCGGCGAGCTGCGAGCCGAGGTGGAATCGTTCCAAAAGTAATGCGGGGGGAGAATTGCAAGGGAGCGAATCTGTTAGCCTTGACCCTGCCACCGTTGGGCGCGATCCGACCGGGTCAAACGAGTGATTGCATGAGCACGGACGCAAATGCAAAGGTAGAAATCCTCTTTGCTCTCCTGAGGGAGAATTGAAGAAATGGAAACTGGATCGGCTGATTCCGCCTTGGATTCCAAACCCCGATGGCGCCCACGCCTGCCCAAATGGCCGATCGTCGCCGAGATCGGCGTTTTTCTCGCCTTTACCGTTTTCTTTTTGCTCTACGGCGTAGTTCCAACATTCGGCGGCGCGGGCATGGGTTTGCTGGGCGCCGACGAACCCCGCTATGCCCAGATCGCACATGAGATGCTGGTGCGCTTCGACTCGGCGCACACGCTCAAAGGCCGCCTCAGCGCCTGCGTTACTCCATATCTATACGGCCGTCCATGGCTTGAAAAGCCAGCGCTCTACTACTGGCGAGCCATGTTCCTCTTTCAGGATTTCGGAGTGCACGATTGGTGCGCCCGCCTGCCCTCCACCACCTTCGCCTTCATCATGGTCGGGCTTATCTACCTGCATATGCGACGATTCAGGCCCGGCGGACACCTGGATGCCGCGCTGATCACCGTGGCCTGCGCCGGCATTATCGGCTTCGCCCGCGGCGCTTCGACCGACATGCAGATGGCCGCACCCCTGGCCATCGGGCTGCTGGGATGGTATGCGTGGTACGAAACCGACTCCAAATTCTGGCTCTACGATATTTACTTCTTTACCGGTCTCGCCACCCTCGCCAAAGGTCCGGTTGCTCCTTTTCTGGCTGGAGCCATCATCACCGCATTCGCATTTCTGAGGCGCGACTGGAAGATCATTTATCGCACCCTATGGTGGCCCGGCATCGTTCTTTACTTTGCCATGGTGCTGCCTTGGTTCCTCGCCGTGCAGCATCAGAACCCAACCTTCTTCCGCGAGTTCTTTTTCAACCAGAACCTGCAGCGCTTTGCCACTGACCGTTACCAGCACGCGCAGCCGTTCTGGTACTACCTGGTGGTTGTAATGCTGGCCGTAATGCCGTGGACCGTGGTGGCCCTCAAAGCCCTGGTTGACGGTATTCTCACCTCGGTGGCCGAATGGAGGTTGCGCTACTCTCGTGTCGGCAAGCCCCTGCCCAAACGCCCCGGCGACGCGTTTCCTGAGTTCCTGGTACTGTGGGCGCTTATTCCCATCGTCTTCTTCTCGTTTTCGCAATCCAAACTGCCCGGGTACGTGCTGCCTTCCATTCCACCGATCGCAATTCTCACCGGCGACTACCTTTTTCGCCGTCGCAAGCCCGGCCTCAGCCGCTGGGTACTGGGCGGTCACGCATTTGTTTGCGCGGCCATGACCATGGCAGCCTTCACCTTGCCGTGGTTTGTGGCGCACGGCCGCCAGATGCCGCCCACGCAGGTTATCGTGCCTGCCGCGCTGGCAGCCCTTGGAGCAGCGCTGCTCATCCTTATCGTCACTCACGGCTTTGGCGTAGCGCGGCTGCGCCTGGCTACCACCAGCCTGCTGGTCGTACTTCTGCTTTTCCTTTATGGCGTGGGGCCGGTCTTATTCATCCCGCAGATAGCGGCCACCAAGCAAGTAATCAACCTGCTCGACCGGTCGTATTCCGCTCGCCCGCTGGCTGATCGCGTGGCCGAGTTTGTGCCCCAGGACGGCGTGGTTGCAGTCTTCAGGGTGCGCCGCGAAACCGAGTATGGCTTGTCTTTCTACCGCAATGGCGAAGTTGTGAACTATGAAGAAGACGGGGTGCCCGACGAGCAGCATCTGCTGGTTGCCCGCGTCACAGGGAGAAAAGGCGTTGACCTGCACACTGCCGAAGCGCTTGAGGATTACCTGGCAGGCCGCCAGTATCAGCAGCTCTTCTCCTGGCCGGAACAGGGGCTGGAAGTGTACCTGGTGGGTGCGCGATAAACTTTGCACCAAGTTGCAGTTGGACCCGAACCATGGCAAAGTTGCCGGAGAGCATTATCGAGGTTCAACGCGTGGTGTGCGAATGCACGGGTGGGCAGGCGCCTGGCAGGGGAGTGAAACCGGAGCGGGCATACTGCGGCTCCGCCAGCCGATACATGACAGAGAGGCATCGAATTGAGCACTTCTTCAATGGAAATTCTCGACCTGAGGCACTTTGGAGCAACGATGCTCCGCCCGGTGCTGGACTCTGAGGCCGAGCTTTGGAAGAAGCGCCTGCACTGGGACTATCGCGCCTCGGCCCAGCTCCTGATGCAGTATCTCGACAACCACATGCTGCCGGGCTATGCGGCTTTTGAAGCTGAGCGAGTGGCCGGCTACGTCTTCTGCGTCTACGAAGAAAGCAAGGCAGTGATCGGTGACGTTTTTGCCACCGAGGCAAAGCCGAACGGGGCGGCTCTGGTGCATGGCATCGAGCAGAAACTGCTCCGCCATCTTCTCGAACTGCTGGTCAACTCTCCGCACATCGACCGCATAGAGTCGCAGATTCTGCTCCATCCTTCGGGCACTCACGCGGCGACTTTTCGCGAGGCAGGATGCCGCATCTTCCGGCGGCTCTTCCTGGTGCAGCCGATCAGCCCTGTTTGGAAACCGCCGGAGCTCAAACTGCCCGACGGACTTGAGCTGCGTTCCTGGCACGATCACGACCTTGCGCCCGCATCCCGTCTCATCGCCGCGGCCTACCATAACCATCCCGATGCCCTCATCAACGACCAGTACCGGTCGGCGCAGGGATCGATGCGCTTCCTCAATAACATCGTCCGCTACTCCGGCTGCGGCACGTTCTCGGCAAACGTCTCGCATGTCATCGTGGAGAAAGGCAGCAGGGAACTGGTGGCGCTGGTGCTGGGTTCGCGCGTCAGCCCTGAGAGCGGACACATTACCCAGATCTGTGTGCATCCCAGTTTCAGGCGAAAGGGCCTGGCGCGCGCGCTGCTGTCGGTCGTCAGCTACGGCTTCATGCGCCAGGGCGCATCTGAAATCTCTCTCACTGTCACCGAGGCCAATCAGGAGGCCATCGAACTCTACGTGGCCGAGGGCTATACCATGACCCACAGCTTCGACGCCGCGGTGTGGGAGCGCTCGCAACAGGGCTGATCAGCCTGCGTCGGCTTATTGTGATTTTGAGATAAACAATCGGAACCACTTCGCCAATTGCTCTTCGGGCATGACGCCGGAAGCCACCGCCAGCATTGTGCTTACCACTGCCTCGTCCGGCGCGTTCATCGCGTAGCCATTCAGATCTAGGAAAGTTTCGGCGACGACGTAGGCCGTACGTTTGTTGCCGTCGAGGAAACCGTGATTGTTGCATAACCCGAATGCGTAGGCAGCCGCCAACGCCGCGGCATCTGGTTTCCCGTAAGCCACGACGTTGTGCGGCCGGGCCAGCGCGGAATCGATGATGGCGAGGTCGCGTGTTCCAGGAATTCCGCCGTGTTCTGAAATCTGCTCATCGTGTATGGCAAGAACAGCATCAAGTGGAATCCAGTGCCATCGGCCGCGCTTCACTTTGCCAGCTCGCGCAGAGCGTTGCGGCGCCGTTTCATCACCTTGCGAGCCGACTCCATAGTCTTTTCGAATACAGGGTCGAATGGAGTGACCCTGAAGCCATCCTTTTCTTCTGTAAGAAAGATTGAGTCACCTTTGTCAACTTTCAGGCGCGCCAACGCTTCCTTGGGCAGGATTACCCCCACGGAACTTCCTATCGTCGTCAGTTTCAGTTTCAGCATCGCGGCACCTCACGCTTCATATTCTAACAAATATTAGAATGTGGGCCAATTGGATGTCACTGACAACCCGTCCAACCAGTGGTAATGTGATCCGTTTCGGTAAATGGAATAGAAAGTCAGGCAAGTGAAATGCGGAACGGGTTGGTCAATTCGAGCGCCCTCGCCTTAATCGCACTCATGCTGGCCGGTTGCAATGCTTCACAAGGAACGGCCACAAATCCAGCCGTAGAACCCACCATCACAAGCCAGCCCGCTGCCGAAAGCACGCCGCTCGGGCAAAGCGCGACCTTTACAGTAGTGGCGAGCGGAACCGCGCCGCTGAGTTATCAGTGGAGTATGAACGGGGAGCCGATTGCCGGCGCGACGCAAGCCAGTTACGAAACTCCGCCCGTGCAAGCCGCCGACTCCGGCGAAAAGTTTTCAGTGAGTGTCAGCAATGCGGCGGGATCGGTCGACAGCGGTTCGGCGGCACTTACCGTAGGCCCGCGCTCGCCGAAGGCCGGCGATCTGCGCTTTCGGCAGGTAGATGCGCCGTCAACGAAGTACGGCCCGAATATTGGCGGCTTGGCAACGAACCTGTTGCCCTTTGAGCAAGCCGTCTATACAAACTGGATCGGGTCAGGTTTCGAACTTGGCCCTGGAGTCTGTGGCAGGGGTGGCCAGTACGATTGCGAATGGTACTACGCAGCATTTTATTTGCCCGCAGATGTTTCCGGGCTGAGCGTCACTTACCAGAGCGATGCGATGGAGAACTTCGCAGCGGATCTGGTCACCTACTCAGCTCCCAACGATGTGATCAACAGCCTCGATGAAGAGCCGGGGAATGACATCTTTGCGCTAGAGGCCACTTCGACTCAGCAAACCACCGGATTTGCGATGACTCAGTCGTCGGTTCCACTTTCCGGATTGCAGGCGCTGGCGACGCAGTTAGGAACCGGGAGCCAGGTCATCACTGCTGTCTCCTATAACGCCGCCGGGCAGCTTGACGTGCTTTCTTATAACTGGCAAAGCGATCCATCGACTTCTTACGATGTGCTGGTTTCGCCGGTCACGATCGACACTGTTGGGGACGAAGCCCAGCAAATGGCGGGCCAGGGATATATCATCACGGCCTTTGGCGGGAACACAGCGTCGGGGTACGTTCTAATCGGAACAAAAGTGCAGGGCGACTCAATGCCGCGGCCAATCATCGTATCGCCAAACATGTCCACCCCCGGCAAGGGATATGCGTCAGTGGCCATGCCGACCAATTGGGATACCACCCCGGACTACACGCCCATCTGGATTTTTGAACAGTAAGCTGGCGAGGATGGCTCGCTCGGGGGCATTCTCGCAAAGCCACTCTACCGCGCGATGAAGTACATCACCCAGCTCAGCAGGATCGCCGAGCCCACAAACAACACGAAGCAGTAGAAGCCGTACCGCAGCATGCGCTTCGGCGTGTCGCGCATGGTGATGCCGAAGACCGTGGAGGCGAAGATTGCCACCAGCAGCAGCGATGTAAAGTGGGAGGGCTTGATCACGAGGCTTTCCTCCCGGTGCGCAGATTGTGCGCGTCGATTGCCGCAATTACGTTCAGCAGCCCGGCAAACTCAATAAACTTGGTGCCGTAGTCGGCAGTGGTGAACTGCACCGGGTCGCCGCCCAGGCTCAGCATCCGGCCCACAAAATACATGAGCCCGTTGCCCAGGTCGCCCACCAGCCCCAGAAGGTCCAGAATGTCTTGCGCGCCCGAGTAAAGCTTGCCATCCATCGCCAGCCCAAGGGCATAGAGCGCAATGATCGAGATGGCCAGCAGCGCGCCGCGTCCCCATTTGCGCAGGAGAAAATGACCCGCACCCGGAACCAGCCATCCGGCGATGAGGGGAAGATAGACGAAACCCTGTTTTGTATTATTTGCCGCGCCAGCGGCCTTGTTGTCAGCCGATCCCATGCCTTTTTGACTATACAGCACCGGGCTCCGTTACCAGCTTTGTACCGCCGGTCTCCTGACCGGCTGCGGAAAAACTCATTGAACGAGAAAATTTCGCAACTCCAGGCGCAGCGAGGGCTGAAGCCCACATTCATTTTGGGAGCGTTATCGGCGCGAGTGAACTCGCGCCCTGATACAAGACCGCATCCGGGCGAGTTTTTTCCGCAGCCACTCCTGACCGGCTGTAGCGTGGGCGTCCTCGCCCACTCACCACTTCAGCAAGGGTTCTTTGCAAACAACCACGCTCGATTTGTGCGCCTGCGTCATTCGTAGCGCAGCGCTTCGATGGGGTCGAGGGTCGACGCTTTCCACGCCGGATAGATGCCGAAGATAAGCCCGATGGCGCAGGAGACCACGAAGGCGATAATGACCCACACCGGCGAAAGCGCCGCGTGCAGGAACCCAACTGCGAAGTGCAGAATCAGCGTCAACAGCGAGCCGAACAGTATTCCCAGCAGCCCGCCCACCATGCACAGAGTGACTGCCTCGATGGTGAACTGCAGCAGAATATCGCGGCGCGTGGCGCCAATGGCCTTGCGCACGCCGATCTCGCGCGTCCGCTCGGTCACGCTCACCAGCATGATGTTCATCACGCCTACGCCGCCTACCATCAGGCCGATGCTCGAGACCGCGATCATGAAGATGAAAAGCGTTCCCGTGAGCTGGTTCCAAAGCCGCGTCAATGAATCGGGGCTGAAGATGGCAAAGTTATCGTCCTGGTCGGCGTGCAGTTTGCGCCGCACGCGCAGCAGCTCGCGCACTTCCTCAGTGACGATGTCCTTGTTCTTGGCGTCGTCGTACTTCACCACGATCCAGTAATCCAGAACCTCGGGGTGAATCTTGTGGAAGGCCTTGATCGACATGTACGCGGCATTGTCTGCCGTGTTGCGCCCGCTGCCGAAGGGCTGAGGGCGTTTATCCAGCACCCCGATCACGGTAAACACGTCGCCGCGGCACTCCACATCCTTGCCAATCGGGTCCTCGTCGGGGAAGAGGTCCTCCGCGGCATCGTGGCCCAGGACCGTCACGTTGGCGCCGCTCTCAGCCTCTGTCTCGGTCATGATGCGCCCTTCAGTCAGGTGCAAGTCTGAAACCCGGGCAACGTCTGTGGTTATGCCGTAAATGATGGTGTTCGAAATCTTGTGCGTGCCGTGCTTCAGTCCCACACTCCCTATGCCGGTCTGGAAGTTCTGCGAGGTGAGTTCAGGATCCACGGCGTCCACGTGGGGCAGCGAGCGCATGGCTATGCCGTCATCTTCGGTCATTCTTTTGCGATTCAGCTCTTCGGTGGTTGGCCGGTGCCCGAACGGCTCGAACTGGAAGATCCACAAGTTGTTGGTGCCCAGCGTGGCTACAAAATTGTTGATGTTCGAGTTCAGTCCGTTGATGGCCGAAGAAATAAGAATGACGGTGGCGATGCCGATCATGATGCCCAGGATCGTAAGGCCGGAGCGCATCTTGTTTTTGCGCAGAGTGTCGAAGGCAAGTTTTACGGCTTCGCGTGAGTGGGTAAATTGCATGGGCTACATCTCCGCCCGCAGCGCCGCGATGGGGTCGAGCGCCGACGCCTTATGTGCCGGGTAAATACCAAAGAAAAGCCCAACAGCCGTGGCCACAAACAGCGCCACCAGGATGGACCACAGCGCCACAGCGGTCGGGAACGCAACCAGCACGGTGACGAGCTTGGCGAGGCCGATGCCGAGAACAACGCCAATCACTCCGCCAACCAGTGAAACGGTAGCCGCCTCAATCAGGAACTGCAGCAGAATGTCGCGGCGCCGCGCGCCCAGCGCCTTGCGCACGCCAATTTCGCGGGTCCGCTCGGTCACGCTTACCAGCATGATGTTCATGATCACAATGCCGCCCACCACCAGCGACACGCCGGCGATGGACACCACCACCGCGCCAAAACTGTTCAGAACCTTGCCCAGAATATCGGTAAAAGTGGCGCTCGAATCGATGTTAAAGGCGTCTTTCTGGCCCGGACTCTGGTGGCGTTGCGAGCGCATAATGGTCCGCAACTGGTCTGCCACTGAGTCCATTACCTCGCCGCCGGCGCCCGCATCAACATCGATCGTGAGGCTGGCGTTATCGCCATGCATCCCGTACTGGTGGAGATAGGGGATGAGCGGAACGGCCACCCAGTTATCCATGCTCTGGCCGAACATTTTGCCCTGCGCCTCGCCCACGCCGATCACTGTGTATGGATCGCCGTCGACGCGAATCTCTTTGCCCAGCGGGTCGCCCGCGCCCAGCATGTTATCTACAATGTCGGCGCCCACGATGGCCACGTGCGCCGCGTGTTCGTCCTCGCTCTCGGTAAATCCGCGGCCCAGCACGATGTTCTGGTTGCTGATGGCCGGCATCGTCCACGTCCAGCCGCGGACGGTGGAGTCGGTGGTCGACTGCGTGCCATATACCACCTTGCCGGTCGACTCGCGTTCCGCGCCGATCGATACGCACTCCGTGCACAGATCCTGCACCGCACGATAATCGTCGATCGTCACATTTTTGCGCTTCTGGAACTCGAGGTACTCCTCGATGGTCATGAACGTCTGCGGCATCTTGCTGATGGTGAGCGTCGACGCGCCGTACGTGTTGATCTTCTTGGTGACGAACTCTTTGGCGCCGTTGGTGAGCGTCACCACCAGGATGACCGACGCAATGCCAATCACAACTCCGAGCAGCGTAAGAATGCTGCGGAGCTTGTTGGCCCACAAGGACTGGAGCGCGAGTTTGACCGCTTCACCGAATTGCATAGGGCTCGATCACGGCAGCACCGATAGTGACCGCGACTCGGAAGACCCTCCGAGCGCGCAAGGAGTAAGCCGTATCTCTACAGTATCCGATACGCTCTCGCCCCGCCGCCGGTTCCCATTAGGCCCACACTGCCGGCGAATCACGAAAAGCGCATTAATCTGCTGCGTATCTATTTCTTAGACGAACCGTTGGGCAGCGAAGTTTCCCAATAGAGCGCCGAAGGATACCGGGGGTGCCCGTACAAGCTCCGCTTGTGCAGGGAAAGCCGCCTTCTTGTTCCCTTTTTTCCCTCGTTCCCTCGTTCCCTTATTCCCTCGTTCCCTCGTTCCCTCGTTCCCTTGTTCCCTCGTTCCCTTGTTCCCTGTTTTACCGTCCCGAGCTTCCAAACCCTTTTTCCAGCCGGGCCGAGGCTTCCAACGTCTCCGCTTCTTCCACCACCCCGGTCAACACCGGCACCGGGACCATCTGCGCGACTTTCTCACCGGCTGCAATCGTCACCGCCGCATCGCCCAGGTTGGTGATGACAATAAGAATTTCGCCCCGGTAGCCCGAGTCGATCACGCCTCCCGTGGTGGCCAGGCCTTTGGCCGCCATAGACGAGCGGTCGCGCACCAGCAGCCCCAGCGGTTTACCCGTCTCGGTATCGCGCGCTTCCACCGCAATTCCGGTGCGCACCCTGACCGTTGCGCGCGGGGCAAGTTCAACGGATTCAAGGACAAAGACGTCGTAGCCCAGGTCCTCGCCGGGATGAGCGACCACCGGCAGCCGCGCCGCCGGGTCCAGCTTCTTCACTCGCAGCATGAGATCGATGGTACAAGAGGAGCCGTCAGGCTTTCGCCGGTTTGAATGGCCGCCCCGCAACCTTCCCCGAGCCCTCTTTCACCGTGACGAGCTGCCTTGCCGCAACCGCCTCCAGCTTCTCAACCAGCCCCGACGTCCATCGAATCTCGATGTCGGCGGTGGTCGCCGCGCCCAGCCCAAAGTGCAGTCGCGGATCGTTCGACGAAAAGAAGCTGCAGCCGCTCGTCACTTCCTGCACCTGCACCTTGCCGCCGTATCGCACCACCACCCGCGCTCCGATCGCGCTGCGATTGCTTTTCGTCCCCTCGAGGCGAATCTTGAGCCAGTTGTGCCCCGCCGGCGCATCGTTCCGCAGCAGCGACGGCGGCTCGTCCACATTCATGATCAGCACATCCATGTCGCCGTCGTTGTCATAGTCGCCGAACGCCACGCCGCGGCTCATGTGTGGTGCATTGATCGCCGGTCCCGCTTCTTCGCCCATCTCGATAAACGTGCCATTGCCTTTGTTGCGGAAGAGAAGGCGGGGGCTCTTCGCCGGGAAGCGCGGTGAAACCTTCGCCACCTCGGGATACACCGACCCCGACGCCAGCAATATGTCAGGGTGCCCATCGTTGTCCAGGTCCACAATGCCCGCGCCGAAGTTTACAAACCGCGTCTCGTGATTCAGGCCGGCCTCGGTGGTTACGTCGTCAAAGTTTCCCTTGCCGTCGTTGCGGTAAAGGCCGGTCGCCTGGTTGTAGAAATGCGTTTTCACCACGTCGGTGTGGCCGTCGAGGTTGTAGTCGCCCAGGCCCACGCCCATGCCGCCCATCTGCCGGCCGTCGCCGCTCAACGCGATGCCCCTCACCAGCGCTTCTTCGCGGAACGTGCCGTCGTGGTTGTTCATCAACAGCAGCGAGGGAGTCATATCGCAGGCCACAAAAATGTCGGGCCAGCCGTCTTCGTCGGCATCGAAGCTGGTGGCCGTCAGCCCAAACGAACTGCGCAGCTTCGCAATCCCCGCCGCTTCTGAAACATCGGTGAACGTGCCGTCGCCGTTGTTGCGGTAGAGATACTGCTGCGCCTTGGGCAATCCCTCGGGCCCGCACATCGTGGCCACACCCTCATAATTGCAATTCGGCACCGCCATGGAGGGCTTGGGCGCGTTCTCCATATCGATTTCGAGATAGTTCGACACAAACAGATCGAGCAGCCCGTTGCGCCGAGTCTCAACAAACGTGCACCCGGTGGAGTAGCGCGTTTTGGGATGCAGCAGCCCCGCCTTTTCGGTCACATTCGTAAATGTGCCGTCGCCGTTGTTGCGATAGAGCCGATTCTGCCCGTAGTAGGTGAGGAAGAGGTCCTCCCATCCGTCGTTGTTGTAGTCGCCCACGCAAACGCCCTGCGCCCATCCGGGATCCGCGAGACCCGACTTGGCAGTCACATCTGTGAACGTGCTGTCGCGATTGTTGTGGTAGAGCCGGTTGCCCGCGCCAACGGGAACGCCGGCGAGAGTTCGTCCGCCGAGAATGAAAATATCCATCCAGCCGTCGTTGTCATAGTCGAAGAATGCGCAGCCTGTGGCCATGGATTCGACGATGTAAGTAAAGCTGTCGGGTTCGCCATAGATGAATGGATGGGTAAGGCCCGCTTCGTGCGCCACGTCAACGAATTTCGAGAACGGTGCAGACTTGTCGGCGCTGGGAGCACCAACTGCAGCAGGTGTCGCGACGAATGATGGCTTAGTCAGCGCCGCCCTCATCGCACCCGGCAGCACGGCAGGCGCAATCATCGCAGGAGCAGCCTGCAACAGCCGCCGCCGCGTCCATCTTTTCGATTGATGACCTCTCGCCAACTAATAATCTCCCGCGCTTCTCATTCCAATTCTCGCGCGTCAACAGGCCGCGTACCGCTGGTCTCCCTGGATGCGGATAAACTCATCGTGCCCAGCAAGAATCCCAAAAATCATCACGCAGGGGTTAAAACCCTGCCTCTTTAAGTCCCGTAGTGGCACGACTGAAGTCGTGCCCTGACACTCCTTGTTCTTCCATTGAGTTTTTCCGCAGCCTGTCCCGACCGGCTGTACTGAGGGCCTCCGGGCCCTCGGTAACCATCCCTCACTGCACCTCACCCAGCTTGCGGCTCAAATCCAACGCTCCGGCATTGTTCGGATCAACCTTCAGTGCATTAGCTACAGCCTCGCGCGCCTCGGGAATGCGTTGTTGCGTCGCCAGGGTCGCGGCCAGCGAGAGCCACGCCTGCGCGTTATCCGGCATCGCCTCCACCGTGGCGCGAAAGTGCTGTTCGGCTGCCGCGCTGTCGCCCGCCCTGAAGTCCAAATAGCCAAGCTGGTACTGCGCCAGCGCAAATTTGGGATTGGCCTTGATCGATGCATCAAGCGCAGCCCGTTCACCAGCCGCATCGCCCAGATCCGCGAGTACCATTGCCAGCCGGTAAGCCAGGCCCGCGTCGTCCGGCGCGGCCTCGCATGCCTCCCGATAAAGGTCAGCGGCCTTCTGCTTGTCGCCTGCCTTCAATGACTCGGCCGCCTGCGTAGCCTTCAAGACTGCGGTTGCGTGGTCGGCCTCGGCCTTCTGCTTCTGCTGGAAAATCGCCAGCTCCTGCTGTGCCTCGGCCATCTTGCCCTGCGCTCGCAGCGCCTTCGACAGCGCAAAGTACACCTGCGGCGAATCCGCGCCGAGCGAGATCGCAATTCTGAGCTGCTGCTCCGCTCCCGCCGGATCTTCGCTCTGCGCAATCACCAGTCCCAGGTTCACGCGCGGATTGTAATCGTCCGGCTTGAGCCCCACGGCTTCCTCAAGGTGCTTCCGCGCCGCGTCCAGATCGCCGGCCTTGTATTCAAGAAATCCATTCAGGTTCAGCAAGTCTTCGTCATGCGGCTGGGCTTCAAGCAGGCGCTTGCCCAGCGTCATCGCGCGATCGTTTTCGCCGGTCACTACCAGCGTGCGAAACAGAATTCGCTGCGCCTCAAGATCGTTGGGTTTTTGCTTCGCGATTTTTTCCGAGAGCTCGGTAGCCGCCTCAAAGTGCGAAGTGTCGATCCAATGTGAAACCAGCGCCGCCGTCAGCCGGTCCGATGAGGGATCGGCCTTCAGCGCCTCCCGCAGTACATGCTCCTCGTCATCAAGCTGGCCCATCCTGCGGTAAGCCAGGCTCAGGTCGATGTTTAGCGATTCGTCACGATTCACGGTGGCAAGCAAAGTGACCACCTTCTCGAAATCGCCCTGCGCCATCAGGCTACGCGCCAGGCCATCCAAAGCCTGCTTCGATCCCGGCTCAATTTTCAGCGCCGCCTGCCACTCAGCCCCGGCCTCTTTGTTGCGGTTCAGCCGGCCCAGCGCGTCGGCCAGCAGCATGTGCGAGTTTGCCATTCCGGGCCCGAGCTGAACGGCCCGTTGCAAGGGATCGAGGGCGTCCTGCGGCCGGCCCACCTTCAGGAAGCATCGCCCCAGCGCTACGTAAACGTCAGGCGTCTGCTGCAGCTTCACTTGCACACGGTACTGCTCGGCCGAGCAGACAGGGCTTGGCGGAGCGGCGGTACGAGCGGCCGGCGCCTGCGCGCTCAGGCATGTCATCGCGGCGCAGAATGCGAAGGCTGCGAGAAACCCGGACGAGATTGACTTTGTGGTCGACATTGCGCGTGATTGCCGTAAACAAGAATAACGGTTCATTGCATCCGCAGTCTCGCGGTTCGTTCCGCTGGCCAGCTTCGAGAGCTTCAGGAACGGTCAGCCACGCGTCTGCTCAGCTATACTCCGGCCATGATCCCCATTGGTTCGCATCCGGTGTGGCACCCGGTCTTTGAGACACTCGCGTACGTGGCGGGGTTCGCGACCTTTCGGTGGATGCGGTGGCGCCGCGGCGACATTTTGCCCGAGCCGCAGCGCTGGACAGTGATTTCCGCAGCGGCCCTCGGCGCGTTCGCCGGCGCACGCCTGCTTGGCGTCGCCGAGCAGTGGCCCACGGTGCTCGCAGCATGGCGCGCCCACAGAATTTTCGCGCTGCTAATCGCGCCCGGCGGCAAAACCATCGTCGGCGGCTTGCTGGGCGGTTGGCTCGCGGTCGAAGCCGCCAAGCTCGCCACCGGAATCCGCACCCGCACTGGAGACCTGTTCGCCGTGCCCCTCTGCGTTGGCATCGCCGTCGGCCGCATCGGCTGCTTCATCGCGGGTCTTGCCGACGACACCTACGGCAAGCCAACGTCGCTTCCATGGGCCGTCAATTTCGGCGACGGCATCGGCCGACACCCCGTGCAACTCTATGAGATTCTTTTTCTAATTGTTCTCGCCGTCTGTCTTGTCCGTCCGGTGCAGCACCGTGAAGGCGCGCGCTTCCGCATCTTCATGGGCAGTTATCTCGCCTGGCGCTTACTCATCGACTTTCTCAAACCCCAGCCTCTCGTGGCCGGCCTTAACCTAATCCAGTGGAGCTGCCTGGCGGGTATCCTTGTTCTCATTGTGGACGAGACCCGCGTGACCGCGAAGCCGGCCGCGCTTAATACCGAAGGAGCCACGGTTCGATGAAGACTCCCTTTAGCGAACTTCAAGGGCCGGCCAAGGTGCTGGCCATCTGCATCGTCATCGTATTTGTGGGATCAGGCCTCTGCGGACTCGAGTGGGCCGTCGCCGGCGCCTTGGGCGGGAAAGGGCAAAGCTTCCTCCCGGCCATCGTTGTTCTCGGCATCATCCAGGCGATCGCCATCATTGTCGCGGTGCTGGTCGCGTTCATCGCCCTCGTCGTCATGATCATCCGCGCCATATCCGGACGCGGCGCCCGCAGCGATTCAGCAAGCCTCAATTACGGCAAGGAACCGGAAACTTTGTTCACCCGCGAAAACCATTCGTCAGACGACGAGAAAGAGTGAAAGGCACCACCGGCACATTCTTGCGCCGTTGGGACACTTTTTAAAGTGCACCAGCGTCACTGAGCGCGGTCCTTCGCTTGGCGTAGACTTCCACCATGCTCAAGAAGAAGCTGCTGACGATCGCAGGTGTTGTAGGAATCCTGGCATGCGGCGCGTGTTTTTTGCCGCCCATTCACAACGGTCCGCCATCACCGCCCCCTCCTCTTCCGTTGCCCCAGCTCCATGGCATCCGAACTGTACGCGTCATCGTCACTGACAATTCCATTCCCGCCCACATCGACACGCAGTTCATGGCCATCGCCGTGGTGAAGTACATCAATCTATTGAGCGCCAATGATGGAATTGCGGCGCACGCCGGCGGCGATCCCGCAGATGCTGACCTCACCATCGCCATCTCCAATGAACGCGCCGCGCTCAAGCAAGTGGAGCCCTTCGACGGCAGCGAAAGCTGGTTGTTTGAATTCACATTCTCCGAGTCTCTGAAGAACGCAAACGGCATGATTCTGAAGCAACGATCGAACATTCCTGTGCGCGTCACCTACACGCTGCAGGCCAAACACTCTGCCGACGTGTGGAATGTGCCCAACGCCAGAGAGCAGTACGGTCTGTCGCTTAGCTACAGGGCGACCCAGGGAGTGTTTTTCCAATGAAATGCGAAAAGGGTATGATCGCCGTACCGCGAAATTGGTGCTCGTCAATCCAGCCGTGAAGGAACAGCGATGACTGAGAAACTCCGCCCCTATCTCTTCTACGACGTGGCCATTTCCATATGCTCCACGTGCTTTCGCCGCATCGATGCCAAGATCGTGTTTGAAGACGGCAAGGTGTGGATGCTGAAGCGCTGCCCGCAGCATGGCCGCTCCCGCGTGCTGGTTGCCGACGACGTCGACTACTATCGCCGCTCTCGCGAGGTCTTCATCAAGACCCCCGAGCAGCCCATGATCTACAATACGCCGATCAAATACGGGTGCCCTTACGATTGCGGACTCTGCCCCGACCACGAGCAGCACAGTTGCCTCACGCTGGTTGAAATCTGCGATGCCTGCAACCTCACGTGCCCCATCTGCTACGCGGGCAGCGGCCAGCATCGCACGGAATTCCGTACGCTGGAACAGATTGAGGCCATGCTCGACTGCGTAGTTCGCAATGAGAAACAGCCCGACGTGGTGCAGATCTCGGGTGGCGAGCCAACGCTGCATCCCGACTTCTTCCGCGTCCTTGAGATGTGCAAGGAGCGGCCCATCCGCCACCTGATGGTGAACACCAACGGCATTCGCATCGCGCAGGACGAAGCCTTTGCCGAGCGCCTCGCCACATTCATGCCGCAGTTCGAGGTTTATCTGCAATTCGACTCGCTCAAGCACGAGCCGCTCATGCAACTTCGCGGCGCCGATCTGCGCTCCATCCGCGAGAAGGCCCTCAAGCGCCTCAACCGCCTCGGCATTTCAACTACGCTCGTGGTCACCGTCGAGCGTGGCGTGAACGATGGCGAACTGGGCGCAATTGTCGACTTCGCTTTGACTCAGCCGGCGGTGCGCGGGGTTACCTTTCAGCCCGTTCAGCAGGCAGGCCGCATGGAGGGCTTCAATCGCGCCGAGCACCGCCTGACGCTTACGGAGGTGCGTCGTCGCATCCTGGACCAGACCAGTGTCTTTCTGCCCGAAGACCTGATCCCCGTCCCATGCCATCCCGATGCGCTCGCCATGGCTTACGCGATCAAGATGAACGGCAAGACGATTCCGCTGACAGGGATGCTGCCGCCTGAGGTTCTTATCAACGGCGCGAAAAACACCATTGTCTATGAGCAGGAGGCCGGCCTGCGCGACCATCTCTTCAAACTCTTTGCCACCAACCATTCGCCGAGTGCGCAGGCTTCAACGTTGCGCGAACTGCTGTGCAGCGTGCCCCGCGAACTGCTCTGCTGCCTGCCCAAGGTCCTGCTGCCAAAGGACCTGGGCTACAAGAATCTCTTTCGCATCCTGATCGTGCAGTTTATCGACGCCGACGCGTTCGACGTGCGCAGCGTGAAGAAGAGCTGCATTCATATAGCGCATCCCGACGGAAAGAGGCTTATTCCCTTCGATACATTCAACATGTTCTATCGCGGAGACCTAGAAGAGACGCGGCTGGCTGGCTTACGCGGCGCCGAGGGCAGCCTGGGAACTGAAGAAAAGGATAAGCTGACATGCTTGAATTAGTTCGACGCATCGCGAATCAGTCCATCAATCCATTTCTCTTCTTTACCGGAATGAGCGTCATCTATCTCACATGCCTGATCCTGTTAATTGCGGCGGTGTTCAAGTTTCTGGAGCACGCCGCAACCTCCCCTAAGATTGCCCGGAAAATCACCCACCCATTTTCAACCCGTGAGATGATCGTCTGCATTGCGGCGCTATTCCCTTTCTGGCTTCGTAGCATCGGGCAGATGAAAATGAGTGCCGCGCTTCAATCCGTTTATTTTGGAATTGGCTTTGCCTTGATTGTTTGCGCCGTGACCTGGCATGTCTGGGCAAAATTCAATATTCGCTCCATGTGGTCCGATGGGATCGAAATTAAGCAGGATCATAGGCTAATCTCGACGGGAGCCTATGCGCTGTCGAGGCACCCGATGTATGCATCCCTGCTGCTGTGGTGCTGGAGCGCAAGCTTTATGATGTTCAACTGGATCACGATGACGATCTCCACTCTCGTGATTCTGCCGCTCATGATTGCACGTGCGCGTGCTGAAGAGAGAGAACTCAGCAGGGTGCTGCCGGGCTACCTCTTCTACCAAGAAAACGTGCGCATGTTAGCGCCGACCATAATTGGCTTCTACGCCGTTGCCGTCAAGATAGTGGTGACGGGCCTTCTTGGCTATTACATTTGGCAGGGCCTGACTTTACCCAGCGTGATTCTGCTTTTTACGATTCATCTTTACCTGGGATACAGTCTGACGCCGGAAAAGGTCGCCTTCTCCTATCGCTCCAAATCCGGGATGATGATTGTAATTTGGGGTCTGAGCCTGATCTGGCATCCTGCTTACTACCTGCTCTACGCGGTGTTGGCAATGTTCATCTACGGGCTGAAATTCAATTGTCCCTGCATGATGATTTACAACAAATATCAGCGATGCCCATGTTATGACTTGGCGGCAAAGTGCGTCATGAAAAACCACTCGGCATGATGAGACAGACGAGAGACTAGCGCCATTGATACGTAGGACTAAATGCCACGGCCTTCAAGATGTTCTGGTGACTCGACGGACAGCGCTGGCTGGCTCCGACAAACGGATTCGTGTGCGGAGCGAGGGCCTTTTGATGGAGACCGATTTGCCGGACTGGCTATTCCCGGGCGCATTGGACTGCGATCTGATTCTCTGACCTATACCTTTTAGAACCCCTTGCCCTTGAACAGGTACACCAGCTCGATAAGCAGGATCAGCACCACGATGGTTTCGAGAAAGAAGCCGCGCGCCTGGTTAAACTGGTCAACCATATCGTGGTAAAGATCCTCTGCGGTCTTCAGTTTCTTTGCCACCAGGTCTTTGTAGTCGGGCACGCCTACCTTGCCTGCGGCCAGCCGGTAGAGCCGCGCCGCAAACATGTCGCTCAAGAACTTGATGGAGTTGTCGGCCCGCTCGGTGAGTTCGGCAATATCCAGCAGCACTGTGTGCAGCCGTGTGGCCCGCCGCGCCATGCGCCAGCGCACCAGCATGCCTTTCTTGTGCTCCAGCGTGTCGTACACGTTGTCGAGGATGCCCGTGAGCAACTCGTCGTAGTGCCGGAACTCAAGCAACTGCGAGTTGGCGTACTCCAGCAGTTGAATCGCGGTTTCGGCGCCCGTATCGCTGTCATAGAGAAATGCAGCGTTCCAGCCGATCACGGCCAGGTCGTTTTCGTAGTACGAAATTCGCGACTGCAGCACCTCAGTGCATTCGCCGGCCGAGAGCGCGAGCCGGTCGCCGCGCACAATCTGCGCAATCTCGAGCCCGTGGTCGCGGGTGAGATCGGCAGCAGTGGCAACATTGCCCTTCTCGCGCACATGCTCCTTTTCGCGGACATGAAAAATGAAATAGTCCTCGCTCAGCCAGCGCTTATACGGCTTAACCATCGCGTCGGCCACGCGCTCCAGCCGCTCGCGCACAATAGGCTCAATGCGGGCCGCAAAGTCAACCTCCCAAACCCAGCGGCTGGCCAGGTCGATCAGGCTTTCCCAGTCACCCGCGAAGCTGAGCTGGAACACCACGCTCACTACGCCGTAGTCGTAGTACTTGATTTCGCCTTCGAGCCGCTCGCCGCCTTCCAGTATGAGCGGTTCCAGCGGCGCAACCACGGGCGGGCGCTGGTAGCGCACATACGCCGGCACCGAGTGCTTAATCTTTGGCTGCGGCACGATGCGCGCATTCACCGCCTGCTGCAGCTTGTCGAGGCGCAGCTCTTCGCTCACGTCGAATTGGATGAGAACCAGCACCGCTCCACTGAGCGAGGCCACCTCCGGTGATGGAATTGTGGTTGTCATGGTTCGATTCCGAATTTGGGACCTTTGGGGTCGCTTGTAGAAAAGGATAGCCCTTCGCCCGGCACGCATACGGCCGCTAAAGCTCTTCCTTTCGGCCCGAATCTGCCTATGTTTCAGTCTTACAGCAGCTTGTGACTGCAGTCACAGCCGCGGAACCCAGCCGCGAGGAACCATCGATGGCGGCATTCGGATGCCGCATCGCCTCGCTTACCTTTGCATAGCCTTGACGGCATCCCGCAAAGGAGATATCAAATGGCGACTGTTCTCGACAAACGAGCCGACCTCGCCGGTCCCGGCATCGGCGATTACACCGAACTCGAAAAAATTCTGCCCCACGATTACCGCTCCCTGCTCACACCGAAAGAAACGCAGCAGGCCATCTTTCAGGTCAAGCGCTACATCGAAGACAACCTCTCAAAAGAACTCGGCCTGATGATGGTGGAGGTGCCCCTTATCGTCGATGTCGAGAGCGGTGTGAACGATATGCTCGATCGCGACGGCTCGCGTACGCCCATCCAGTTCCACATCTCCAACGATCGCGACCTTCATCCCATCGACGCGCAGGTTGTGCAGGCCGCCACAAAGTGGAAGAGAGCAGCTCTCAAGCAATTCAATTGCGCCGTTGGCGAGGGCATCTGCACCGATATGCGCGCCGTCCGCAAAGACTACTTTCTCGATCACGACCACTCTGCCTACGTTGACCAGTGGGACTGGGAACGCGTGATGACTGCCGATCAGCGCAACCTGGATTTCCTGAAAGAGGTTGTAAACAGAATATGGAAAGTGATCGTGGGCGCGGAGCGGTTTGCTCTAACCCTCTTTCCGCAACTCGAAGATCCGCGCTATCCCAGTCTGCCCGAGCATCTGACTTTCCTTCATGCTGAAGAGATTCTCGACATGTATCCCACGCTGCCGCGCAAGCAGCGCGAGACAGCCATACTACAACTCCATCCGGCCATCTTCATCATTGGCATCGGCTGGCCGTTGAAAGACGGCTATCCGCACGAAATGCGGGCTGCGGATTACGACGACTGGATCACCGACACCAGCGCTGAAACCGGCAAAGACACGCATGGCCTCAACGGCGACATTCTGGTCTGGAACCCGGTGACGAAGCGCCGCCACGAGCTAACTTCGATGGGCATCCGGGTCACGGCTGAGACGCTCAAAAAGCAGCTCGAAATGTCGAACCTGATGGACCTGGCGCGACTGCCCTATCACCGCGCGATCCTCAACAACCAGATCCCGCTCTCCGTCGGCGGCGGAATCGGCCAGTCACGCACCTTGATGCTGTTGCTGCGCAAGGCCCACCTGGGCGAGGTAAGCGTTACCGTGTGGCCCAAGGTGCTGAAAGAGATGTGCTTGGAGAAGAATATCTTCGTGCTCGAATAGCCCTGGTTATTCATTCGTCAGTGGGTGCCCCAGGTCTCGATTTTGAGACCTGGGAGACCGCCAACTCCGAAAGCCGAGGTCATGCGGGTCTCGGCCGATTATTTCTTCGGCCGCTTGTAGAACGGAATCGGAACCTGCCTGGCGCGAACGCGGTTGCCGCGCACGTCCACCAGCACGTCTGCGCCCGATTCGGCCACCGCTGCCGGAACCAGCGCCATGGCAATGTTGGTCTTGAGAAACGGCGCCGGAGAGCCCGACGTAATCGTGCCAATCGCCTCGCCCTCGACCGATAAGACCGGGTACCCATCGCGAGCAATGCCGCGTTCCACCATCTCCAGGCCGATGACTTTGCGTTTCGGACCACCCGCAGCCTGCACCGCCAGCAGCGCATCGCGGCCGATGAACTCACCCTTATCCAGCTTGAGCCAGCGGTTAAGGCCGGCTTCGAGCACGTTGATCTCCTCTGAGATTTCGTGCCCGTAGAGGCTCATGCCCGCCTCAAGCCGCAGCGTGTTGCGCGCGCCCAGCCCGCAGGGACGGATTCCAAACTCCTTGCCCGCTTCGAGCAGCGCCTCCCACATCTTTACCGTTGTGGCTTCGTCGCTGGGTACGTAGACCTCGAACCCGTCTTCGCCGCTGTAACCGGTGCGCGCGATCAATACATTCGGAATTCCCGCAACTGTTCCCCACGTGAACCAGTAGTTCTTGATCGCCGCCAGATCGACTTTGGTGAGTTTGGCCAGCGTCTCAAGCGCGCGCGGCCCCTGCAGCGCAAGCTGCGAATAATAGCTTGAGTAATCGCTCAAATGGATTCCGGGCCACGTGCCTACCTGCTGCCGAATCCAGGCATAGTCTTTGTCCTTGGTGCCGGCGTTTACCACCAGCAGGTAGTCGTTGACGCCCAGCCGGTGCACCAGGATGTCATCGACAAAAGTGCCCCCGGGCCTGAGCAGCGCGGAATAGTGCGCCTGCCCGTCGACCAGCTTCGAAGCGTCATTCATGGTGATGTGCTGCACGGCAGCCAGCGATCCGGGCCCACGGAACTGGATCTCGCCCATGTGGCTGACGTCAAAAAGCCCCACGCCGGTGCGCACCGCCAAATGCTCGGCAATAAGTCCGCCGCCCGGGCACGGATATTCAACCGGCATGTCCCATCCGCCAAAGTCCACCATTTTGGCTTTCAGCGCCCGATGCGTTGCGTTAAGGGCGGTCTTTTTCAGGGTCGCCGGCTGCGGCTGCTCAACTGCGCCCGTCTCTGAGGCTGTACTTGCCATGACACATTCCTTTCTGCGTGTTGCACCCACCCTCAACCATAGGCAGTTGGAGTCTGCGGGGTCAATCCGTCTGGGGGCAGGTTGGGCCGGGATTTGCACGAATCGAATGGGAATCATAGGCTTGGCATGAAAGGTACGATCCTATGAACCGCTTTCGCGGGGTCTTGATGGTGATTGCCGCCTGCATTTCTTTCTGGGAAGGCTGGCGCCTGCGTAACACGCATTACGCAATTTCGGCCGCGGGATTAGGAGTGCTGGCCCTGGCGCTGGGCGTGTGGCACCTCACACGAAAGGCCCCTTTGCACAGGAATTAATCGTTTCTATCCGTATTCTCGCGACGGCTCCATCAGGCAGGAATATAATTCCGCCAACCTTCGCATATGGACTCCATCGTCTTTTTTCTCGTTTTGGTTTTAGCGGCGCTCATTGTCCTGCCGATCGTAGCGCTTGTTACATCGGCCTCGCGCACACACCGGTTACGCGCGGAGATGGCCGATTTAAGCAGTCGTGTCCGGTATTTGGAGCAGAGGCTATACGCGGTTGCCGACCAGCAACGCGCTCCCGTGGAGCGGCCAGTTGCGGAATCGACGCAAGCTGCACAACCTCCGCCGCTTCAAGCCGCGCCCGCTCCGCCATCCCCTATTTTGACGCAAAAGCTGCCGCCAACTCCTCCCGCCGCAGTTCAGCCTCCGGTTGCCGTGGCGGTGCCTCAATTTCGTTCCATCGAACCCGAACCAAGCGGCGACCAACCCACCCTCGAAAGCCGCATCGGCTCTCAATGGTTTAATCGCATCGGCATTCTGGCGGTTCTCATTGGAGTGGCGTGGTTTCTGAAATTCGCCTTCGATAATCACTGGATCGGGCCGCTGGGCCGTGTGCTCATCGGGCTGCTCGCCGGGGCCGCGCTCATCGCCTGGTCTGAGCGCTTTCACAAGCGCGGATTTGCGGTTTTTTCCTATTCGCTGAAAGCCATAGGAAGCGGCACTCTCTATCTCTCGCTTTGGGCGGCCTTCCAACTCTATGCGCTCATGCCGGCGAGTGTTGCCTTTGCGGCCATGATTGCGGTAACCGCATTCAACGGCTACATGGCCTGGATTCAGGATGCGGAGTTGCTTGCGCTCTACGCTATCGCCGGCGGCCTCAGTACGCCGCTCCTCGTTTCCACCGGCGGCAATCATGAAGTCACGCTGTTTACTTACCTGCTGATTCTCGATCTGGCCGTGTTGGTCCTGGTGGCGCTGCGCCCGTGGTCGCGCCTGTTCTTTGTCTCATTTACCGGCACCGTAATTTTCATCTTCGCCTGGTGGTCGAATTTCTATTCGTACGCGCAGGCCTCGCGCACAGCCATCTTCCTCTGCTGCTTTTTCATTCCCTTTTCGCTGGCTCCCCGCCTTATAAAAGTTTCAATCGGCGCGGACGAATTCTTCATTGCATGGGATTCGCTGGCTGCATTCGTTATTCCTATTGCCAATGCGGCCATGGGTTTTCTGGCTTTCTATTCGCTGTTTAATCCTTCCACTGCCGATTGGGCCGGGCCGTGGCTGGCTGTCGCCTTCGCGGCATACTACCTGCTGCTCATGCGGCTTCCTGAGCGCGGCATTCTGCGTGCGAACCCCGCGTCTCTTTCGGCTCTGCACCTGGTTACGGTCATTGTCTTTCTCACCATTGCCATTCCTCTCAAAACGCAGGGCCGTTGGTTGATAGTCGGCTGGCTGGTGGAAGGCGCAGCATTGCTTTGGCTGAGCCGCCGCGTGCAGTCTTTGCTGCTCAGAACCCTGGCTATCATCTGCCTGATTCTTGGCTTAGGCGCGCTGCTCATCATGAATCCGCCTGCCGCAAACCGGCCCATCTTCAATGAGCGATTTGGAACCTACTGCGTGGCGATTGCGGTGTTTGCATTTGTGGCCTGGCTCGCCCGCAAATCGCGCGCCGAGCAGGAATCGAGCCCGGTAATCGATTGGTCTTTCCTTGGCGCCGCCGCGGTGCTGGCCGTCAACGTGCTCATCCTCGTGGCCTTCAGTTGGGAGATTCACTGCTACTGGTGGCTGGTGCGCTGGCATGGCAACTACAGGTTGATGCGAGACTATTGGATGTACGCGCAGTTTTCATATTCGGCGCTCTTCATGATCTTCGGCGGAGTGCTTCTAACCGTGGGCTTCATCAAGCGTTCTTCTTTCCTGCGTTGGCAGGCTCTGGTTCTTTTCGCCGCTACCATCGTCAAGGTCTTTATTGTTGACCTCAGCGAACTGACCCAGGGGCTGCGCATCCTCAGCTTCGTTTGCCTGGGTGTTCTGCTTCTCTGTGTGAGCTACGTTTATCAGCGCGACTGGCTGAACCTGCGCGGCAAGAAGGTACAGGCTTGATGAAGATTCTCGCTACTTTGGCGTTGTTTCTCCTGGCAGCTCCCGCGCCAGAGATTCAATACTTCCATTTCGAGCGACCCATCGTAGTGCCGCCGCAATCGAACGGGCAGACTTGCTTAATCGTGGACACGAGCCTGTTTGCCCACACTTCATCCCAGCTTGCCGACCTTCGCCTCTACCAGGGAGCCACTGAAACTCCGTATGTTGTGCGATCCGATGTTCCTGTGACCTCTTCTGAGCAGCGCATCTCTCCGCTCAATCTGGGTCAAGGCGCAAATGGTACGGCTTTCGACGCCGAGATGCCGGCCGGCAAATACAGCGACTTGCAACTCAATGTGAACGGGCACGATTTTCTGGCCACAGTTACGGTCACAGGCAGCCAGACACAAACCGTCGCGTCGCGCACCAGGCTGGGCGAATTCACTATCTTCGATCTCACCAAACAAAAGCTGGGCCGCAGCACTATTCTCCACCTGCCTGAATCGGATTTTCGCTTTCTGCATTTCCAGATTGCCGGCCCTATTCTCCCTGAAGACGTAACCGGGCTTTCTGTCACCCGTGTTCCGGTGAGCCAACCGAAGTACGTCACCATTGCGCAGACGGCAACCAGCACGCTGAAGGATCGCAATTCGATCTTCGAATTCACGGTCCCCGCGCACACTCCGGTCGAACGCATTGTCTTCGCGCCCGGACAGAACCCGCCCAGCTTCAGCCGCGATGTTGAGATCGGCGTTGCGCCGGTTGCGCGGCCCGCGCCCGATGATGCTGCCGAACCCCCGCAACCTTTCACAACCTCGGGCAACATTCTCCGCGTTCACACCGTGCGCGACGGCCACCGGATCGACGAAGAGCATCTGACTGTCAACGCACCGCAGGTCTACTTCGACGGCCCTGCCAAGTGGACTGTCACGATTGAGAATCGCGACGATGTGCCCGTACAAATGAATGCGGTCGGGCTCGAGATGCTTGAGCGCAAGCTCTGCTTCGACGCCAATGCCGGCAATTCTTACACGCTCTACTTCGGAGATAACACGCTAGCTGCTCCTCAGTACGACTACGCCACGCTGTTTGTGCTTCAGCAGAGTCCGGCGATCGCGCAGTTGGGAACTGAGACCGCGAATCTGTCGTACCGGCCTCGCCCGGACGAGCGGCCCTTCACCGAAAAACATCCGGCCTTATTATGGATTGCGCTGATCATGGTGATTGCGTTGCTTGGGGCCGTGGCGTTCCGCTCGTTCAAGGCAGCGCCGCCAACCAACTAGTCTGGACAGGCCGTGAGTTTCGAGGAGATACACCAGAGCCGATGCCCACCCTCTACAACCTCATCCAGGGACGCAACATCGACCGCCTGGCCGCGCTGAGTGACGGCATCTTCGCCGTCGCCATGACGCTGCTGGTGCTCGATCTGCATGTGCCCACCGCCGCGCAGGTCCACTCCGAAAGCGAACTCGTGGCAGCACTTTGCGCCCTCGGTCCCCAGTGGATTACCTACGGCATGAGCTTTCTTACCCTGGGCATTTTCTGGGCCGGCCAGCAGACCCAGCTCAACCACTTCGACGAAGGCACCCGCGACCTGACTTGGATTCATCTCGGCTTTCTCTTTGCCGTCACGCTGGTGCCGCTTTCAACGCGGCTGCTGGCCGAGTTCATTCATTACCGCGTGGCCCTCGGCCTCTACTGGTTCAACATCTTCGTGCTGGGCGCCATGCTTTATTGGAGCTGGACGCACGCTACCCATCGCGACCTGATCAAAGCCGACACGCCCGATGAAATACGCGCGAGCATCTGCCGCCGCATCGTGATTGCGCAGTCGCTGTATGCGGCGGGCGCCGCGCTCTGCTTCATCAATACATGGTTCAGCATCGCAGCCATCGTGCTGGTGCAATTGAATTACGCGATTGCGCCGAGAGCGTGGTGGCGGAAGAAATAGTTTGAGGCGACTTACAGCGCAAATCGCCGGTTCGTTGTAGGATGGCGGGCATGGAATTCAGCTACAGATTGACTTGGCAAATTTGGAGAGATGCGCAACGGCTGCGTTACTGGACGACGATTCGAAAAATCACGGTAGCAATGTTCCTCTTTCTTTCCGTGATCATTGCCGTGTTCATCGTGGTAAACGCTCGAGAAAACCCATGCGAGTGCCCGCACTTCTGGGACTACCTTTCTGACGATTGGCCACTCGTGCTGCTACTGCTCCTGCTTCTCGCTCTGCCATCAGCCGCATTTGTTCTGCCACACATAATTGCAGCCCGAAGTTTCCCCCAACTTCCGGGCAAGGACGAGGATACTCGCGTGTCAGTAAATGCGGAAATGCTTGAAGTGGAGATTCCGAATGTTGGCAGGTCGTCGTTTAAGTGGTCTCTCTACAACAAATGGCGAGAGGGAAGAGCAACCTTTCTTCTAAAACTGCGAACCGGACAGGCGCAGTTCCTACCCAAAGCGACGTTAACTGCAGAACAAATCGCCGAGCTCCGCTCGATCCTCTCCAAAGCTTTACCACGCGGGTAGTCCGCGTAATTTCCCTCAGCAACTCCCGACTCATATTTGTGTCTTTCCTAGTGAGGCCGGGTCACTTTCCCTGCCGAAGGAGACATCATGTTCACGGCAGCATCTAATGCACTGGCTTTTCGTTTTGGCGGATTAGGTCACGGTGGCGGTTTTGGTTTCGTGGTTCTATTTCTGATTCTGGCAGGAGTGGTGGTCTGGGCATTATCGAGCTCCGGCACCGAGTCGCAAAAAAGCTAAGCAACAGGCAGGCGGGCATTCGTCGCGGCCCTACAGGGCGCGGTCGTTGGCTGGATCGTGTTCTGCCGTGGGAGTAGAATGACTCCATGGCGGGACTAACTAAAACCGAGATTGCGGCTCTATCACGCGACGAGCGGCTGGCGCTGATCGGAGATCTCTGGGAAAGCCTGGGCGCGCCTCAGGACGCTGCGATGGACGTCCGGCACCGGCAAATCGTCGAGCAGCGCCTGACGGAATACGATCCTGTCAATGACGATCTTCTTTCGCTCGATCAGGTGTGCGCCCGCATGCGTGCACGGTGAAGAAGCGCAACGTTCTATATACAAGAACAGCGCAGGCCGAACTTGGATGAAGCATACGGCTGGTGTAACTCCATCGATCCAATATTGGCAGAGCGATTGATAGGGGATTTGCGTAGTGTCGAGGCCCGTCTTGCTGCACATCCTCTTAGTTGTCAGGTCTTTGTTGGAACAACCCGCCGGGCGCAATTACGAATCTTCCCGTATTGCGTTTACTATCGGCTTGAGCTGGGCTCGATTGTGGTGCATGCGATTCTGCATACCCGCCGCAGTCCGGCATTGCATCGCGGCAGGGCTGAATAGCGCCGGTTAAGACCGCGACCTGCGCCTGGCTCGCCAGAACGACGTCACGCCAAGATAGAAGAAGACTGTCACCACGATTACCGATGCCAAAAAAGTGCGATGGTCGGGTCCGGCTGCCCAACTGGCGCGGGTGCGCCACACGGTGGGCGAAAACACCACTACGGGAAGCAAAAAAAATGCGCCGGTAATTTCCAGCCACAAAATTCCGCCCACCCGCCGGAAAGGCCGCAGCATTCCGCCAACCCCTTTTGCAACTCCCCGGCCGGTTTGAGCCGCAACCCGGCTGGCCTGCCCGGCGGCTTGTACCGCCCTGTCCGCGGTCGCACGAACTTGAGCGTTCCCTTGCACTTGCGGACTGCCGGGCGCGGTTGTGGCAGACGCAGCCATCCGCTGCCCGGCCATGCGGCCAGCCACGCGCACCCCGATCCCAAGAACCCGCCCAATATGCTCCGGCTTCATTCCGTCTATGATGGTACCAGCGATCCAGTTGATTCTGCGTTCCGCGACCCGGCTCATCGTTATCGGTTGCCCGCGAATCGCATTAGAAGTAAGGTTAATAAAATTGTGCGTTGCATCCCGCGCAACTTTACGCGCCGGCCGCCGCCTCTGGAGGTACACCGTGACATCCCGTCTGCGTGAACTTATTCAGCAACTCGGCGAGGCCATCCACGAGTCGGTTATTGAAAGCGAACAGATTGCCGGCGTGGTTCAGGACATCCGCAAGCACGGCTTCGATGTGCTGCTCATGCTCGAGGCCACCATCGGCCTCAACGAAGTGACGCAAACTCCCAAAGGCGCCGAGTTGAGCGAGGGCGATGCGGAAGGCGATGCCATGTCGTTCACCCCCAACGACCTCAGCTTCCTGCGCTCCCTGCGCATCTCGGTCGAAGGCGATAACGACCCGGAGATGGATTCGTAGAGCGGCTTTGAGTTCGTGCGGGTGCGAATCGTGTTTAAAAGGCTTATTCCGAGCAAAGTGGTTCGCTCAAATGAAAAAAGGTAAGGCTTTCCGCTTTGCCATGGTTCCTGTGGCGAGTTTCGCCTTGCTTCTCGCTGCCTGCCATCGGGCTCCGGCCGTTGGAGATTATCCGCGCACGGCGACCGGCGTGAAGATGACCGACATTCATTTTCACAGCACCGCGCTCGGCCGCGACGTGACCTACCGTGTCTATCTGCCTGCAAATTTCCCCCCCGGCCCTAAGCTCCCAGTCGTTTACCTGCTGCACGGGGGCGGCGAGGGGTACCGTAACTGGTCGAATCAGTCCGTCGCGGTTCAGTACGCCGTGAAGGGCTTCATTCTCGTCATGCCGGATGGTGATGAATCCTACTGGATGAATGAAGTGGGATCGCCGCACGACAGATACGAAGACTTTGTGACCAAGGACCTTATCGCCGACGTCGAGAGCCGTTTTCCCGCTCGCACCGATCGCGGGGGGCGCGCCGTAGTCGGCCTCTCCATGGGCGGATTCGCGGCCATCGATTACGCCCTCGTCCATCCCGATCTCTTCGCCTTCGCAGGCGCGCTCAGCCCCTCCGTCGATGTTCCCTTTCGGGCTTTCAATGTTCGCCGCTTCGATCAGTGGTTGAAGTTCCGCTTAATTTTCGGGCCGGTCGGCAGCAAGGAGCGCGCTGCCCGAAATCCGTTTGAACTCGTCCAATCCGCGAACCCGTCGGCCACGCCCTACCTTTACGTCACTGCCGGCGAACAGGAGGCGCTCCTCGAGCCCATTCGCCGCTTTGTGTCGCGCCTCAAACGGCAGGGCTTCGCTTACGAATTCCACACCAATCCCGGAGGCCACGACTGGGGCGAGTGGAACAGCCAGCTTCCCGGCTGCTTTGCCAGTCTCGAGTACCACCTGACGAATTCAGCACCGTAGGGCGTGTGGCCCAAGTGGTGGCTTGTTCCGGGGAAAACTGACAATCTGCGGGTGCATGGTTTTGAGCTTTCCCACCCATTCCGCGGTGAGGCTGCGGAATACATGGGGCACCCACTTTGGTGCAAATTCGGGCGGACAGGCATCTAGCTGCATTTGACTCTCCAAATACTCGCTTTTCAGCCCGCCTCCGGGAACCCCTACTTCATTTTCTGCGTATAGCCCGCATATGCAGTGCGTGGGTACATTAAGCTGGAGCATGATAGGCTTAGCCGGGGCAAAGGCACGCGAAACCCGGCCGCCTGCATTTCGGCAGGTTACGCCTTCAGGATCGACCCTCCCCTCACGATCCCTTTCCGCGACGCGCAACGTGAATGACGGTGCGGGGATGGGAACGGCGAATCCGGGGCAGGGTCCCAAACCGTCCGCCGGACCCCTGGCGGCTCAAGGAGCCCAGGCAAGGCGCATGGAGGCAGGAAAGTTGGAGACCGACTGGTCCCAAGTCGTCCGGCGCTGCATGGATGGGGATTCCGGCGCATGGGCCGAGATGGTCCGCACGCATCATAAGCGTGTCTATGGGCTCTGTTTCCGCTTTACCGGCAACGCCGCCGACGCTGAGGACCTTACCCAGGACGTCTTCCTCAAAATCTATTCCAACCTTGCCAGCTTCGACGCCATGCGCGGTAGCCTGCCGGTGTGGATTACCACCATGACCCGTAATCTGCTGGTGGATAACTTCAGGCGTACACGAAATCAGCGGGCAACGTCTTCATTGGATGACGGGTGGGACCAGACCGAGGAATTGAGGCCAATCGACCGGCTCACCGACCCCGGACTTTCACCACATGAATCCGCAGCCAAGAAGGAATTGGCCAAGATGGTGCAGGGAGCCCTGGCCCGCGTCTCGGTGGAACTGCGCGAGGCATTGATTCTACGCGACTTACAGGATATGGACTACAAAGAGATTGCCGTGGTCCTCAGCATTCCTGAGGGAACGGTAAAGTCCCGCATCAGCCGTGGCCGAGCGGAACTGGCACGGCTGCTGGAACGTAATAAACGGGAGGTGATGTAACCATGGCAGAGCGCATGCACATTCCGAGCTCTCCGGCCTGCGGGTACTGGGAGACACTTCTGGCGGATGCGCTGGACGGGCAGCTCAAGCCCGAGGACGAAGCGACATTTACGTCGCATATGGCCAGCTGCCAGGCCTGCGCGGCGCTTTTTGAGGAGTCGCGCCGCGGCCGGGAATGGCTCGACTTTCTTGACGCCGAGCCGGAAGTGCCGGAGGGTCTGATCGAAAAGATCCTTGCGCACACCGGCCCGGGTCAGAGTACTGAAGCGGAATGGATCAGCGGCGGAGCCGCCGTTATTCCCAACACCATCATCCCCGCCTGGCAGCGCCCTGGCTTTATGGGATTTGTCCGGCGCTTCGCCGAGCCCCGCCTTCTGATGACGGCGGCCATGGCCTTCTTCTCCATTACCTTGACGCTCAACATGACCGGCGTGAAACTCACCGCTCTCCGCCTGTCCGACCTGCGCCCCTCGTCCATCCGGGCCTTCATGGAGCGCCAGTTCACTGTTGCTTCGGTCCCCATCATTCGCTACTACGACCATCTCCGCTTTGTGTACGAGGTGGAGTCGAAGATGCGGGAGCTGCGCAGCAACGTGAACCAGAATCAGGGTACCGGCGCCGAACAGACGCAGCCCTCCCAGCCGGCAGCACCGGGGGAATCGAAAGAGGTTCCGAGCCACAGAGACGGTGGTTCCCGCATCGATCCCCCGCAGCAGTCGATTGAACCTGCTCTCCCCAGCTTCGGTGAAATCATCGAAGCCCGCCTTGAGCTCAACCCTCATTCCTTCGCCAGCACAATCAAGTACGGACTTAAAACCAATACGCTTCACGGCATTCAGAAAGCTCGCGCGCATTCCGGCGGCTCCACGAACGCGGTTAACGAAAGGAGCACAAGATGGATTGCGTAAATCACAGCGGTGTCGCCGCGACCGCGTTTTGTCAGAACTGCGGCAAGGCACTCTGCTCAAACTGCACGCGCAAGGCGACCGGTGGGCAGGTTCTCTGCGATTCCTGCGTTGCAGCCTGGCAGACTATACCCCCGGCTTACACGCCCGGCTTCTCCTCGGGACCGAACCCGGCAACCGCCGCGGTCCTCGGCCTCATTCCCGGTGTCGGCGCAATGTACAACGGCCAGTTCCTCAAGGGCCTGGCTCACCTGTTCATCTTTGCTGTGCTGGTTAGTGCCAGCGATCACCATGCCATTTTCGGGCTGTTTGTCGCCGGCTGGATCTTCTACCAGTCCTTCGAGGCTTATCACGTGGCGAGGGCGCGGCGCGACGGCTTGCCGCTGCCTGACCCGCTGGGCCTCAATGAGATCGGCACCTGGTTCAATCCGGGCGCGCGCGGCCAGCATCCGGGTCAGCCCGGCGCGGTTCCTCCGGTTAATCCCGCTGCTCCGCCGGTCGAACCGACAGGCTTCGCACAGGCCAGCCAGCAGCAGGCGCCTCCCCAGCAACCCTTTGAAAGTCCCTACAAAGGCGGCAGCCAGTGGCAATCGCCGTTCCAGGGATCGGCGCCCACCGGCACCGACCCAGCCACAGGCCAGGGTTTCACTCCTCCGGGAGTTCCCCCTCCGTTTCCGCCCATGCCGCCAATGCCACCCTTACCGCCCCATTTCTGGGCGCGTAAAGAGCCCATCGGCGCGATTATTCTTATCGCCCTCGGAGTACTGCTGTTGCTTGGCCAGCTCGACCTGCTCTCCGGCCGGATCTTTGAATTCGGCTGGCCGCTGATTCTTATCGCGCTGGGCGCATTCCTCATCGTTCGCCGCATGCAGGATACGCAAGGAGGCCCCAAATGAACCGCTACATCATGATTCACCATCTGCGTTGGCCCGCCGTGCTGCTTTTGACCGGCACGCTGGCTCTATTGGCCCAGCTCGACGTTATCGATCACTTCTGGAGCTGGTTCTGGCCCATGCTGCTAATCCTCATCGGCACGCTGATGCTGGCCGAGCGCGCAGCCCTTGCCACCATGGATCACGAGAGCGATAACACCTGGCCGTATGGCGGCACGCCCAAACCTGCGGCGCCCCAGCCTGAAACTTCGATTGTGCCTGCAAGCTCCGATATCTTTGGCCGGCACAGCAATGGAGGGAACCAATGAGCACGCCTCCGAACATGCCTCCGGGTAGCGGAGCACCGATTCCGCCCTACGATCCAAAAGCGCAATGGCAAGCCTATCGCGAACAGCAGAAGGCGGCCTGGCGCGCGCAACGCGACGCATGGAAGGCCCAGAAATACGCGTGGAAGGCTGGCTATGGCGGCGTCTATGGCCCGCGCGTCCCGTCAATGGTCGGCCCCGTCATACTCATCTGCATCGGCATCATCGCCCTGCTCATCATGACCGGGCATCTGGCCGCTGAAAACTTCTGGGGCTGGTATTCGAAGTGGTGGCCGGTGCTGCTCATCGTCGCCGGTCTCGCGCTGCTCGCCGAGTGGGCCATCGACGTACGCCGCGAGGTTCCCGTACGCCGTAAAGGGGGCTTCATCGGCCTCCTGTTTCTTCTCACCATCGTCGGCCTGGGCGCCACCGGTTGGCGCCAGATGGGCGGTTGGAACTGGAACTGGAATGGCGACAACGACAACTTCTTCAACACCTTCGGCGCGCCCGAGCACGACAACGATGCGCAGGTGCTGAACACCGCAATCCCCGCTAATGCCATCGTCGACATTGAGAATCCCCGCGGCGATGTAAGCATTACCGGCGGCGATGGCACCAGCATCGAGGTGCAGGCCCACGAGGAAGCATTTACAAACTCCGATAGCGATGCCAAATCCATCTGGGACTCTGAAGCGCCCAAGCCCACGGTAAGCGGCGGCACCGTGCTCATCAAATCCGAAGGCAACAACAAGGGCCAGGTCAATCTCACCGTCACTGTTCCCCGCACGGCCAAAGTCACCGTGAACGAGAGCCGCGGCGAGGTTACAGCCACCGGACTTGGCGCAGGAATTACCGCGACCGTTCCGCATGGCGAGCTGCATCTGAACTCGATCACCGGCCCCGTCGAGGCTCACCTCTATCACGGCAACCACGATGTCTCAATCCACGATGTCAGCGGCGACGTGACAGCCGACGGCAACTGCAACGAGCTCACGCTCTCTGAGATTCACGGCCGCGTCTCAACTAACGGAGAAATCTTTGGCCCGGTGCACATGGAAAACATAACGGGTCCTATCAAGCTGCACACCTCGGTCACCGATCTTGAAATCGCCGCGCTTCCAGGCGACGTCACGCTCGACTCCGACGATCTGCATGTGACTGAAGCGGAGGGTTCGGTTCGCGTCTCGACCCATGCCAAGGACGTCGACCTGAGCCAGATCTACGGCGATACGTCGGTCGACAACCGCGACGGCCGCATCGCCATTGAGCCGGCCGGCGTGTATGCCATCACCGCCAATAACAATAAAGGCGACGTTGAGATCACCCTGCCGCCCAACGGCGCTGGTGTTGTCGACGGCCATACGCACAACGGCGAAGTCGTCAACGATTTCGACCTTAGCGTGAGTGGCGACGAAGACAAGACCGTGACCGGCCGCATCGGCGCAGGAGGACCGAGGATTTCATTGACCTCGAATAACGGCGACCTGCACATCAAGAAGGGGCCAGCGTATCCGCCACCGCCGCCGGCATCTCCGGCTGCGCCCGCGGTAGCAAAAACCCCGCCGGCGGCTCCCAACGCACCTCACTTGAAATCATCCAAGCAGCTTCCACAGCAACCCACTGCGCAGTAAAAGCTCTTCAGTCAACACAAAAGGCGCGGCAGAACATTTGCCGCACCTTTCGTGTTTCATGGCGCCGGACCGGCAAACCGGGCGCCTCAACCACACCCTGGCCATCCTGATATTCCGTCCCCTCGTTTCTTGCGCGACCCTTTCTCCCGGCGCACCCGGCAAGTCTTCGCGGATATCATAACTGTCTATGATCCGAATCCATTTTCTCGGAAGCCAGCGAGTGCAAGGCCTTGTAAGCAAATTTGTGAATCGCGTCGCTTTGCAAGCCATCTTCATCCTGATTGCGACGTTTACCCCAGTCACCCTGGCCTGGTGCAGCCCAGCGGCCACTGGCACTGTCGAAGCTTCAGCATGCTCGGCGTTGCCTGACATTGATTTTTCCAGCATCCAGGATGCGCCGACCCAGGTTCTGAGCGCCAAGATTGTGGACGCATCGGACGGGTCGCCGGCATTCTGCAAAGTGGAAGCGTACGTCTATCCCGAAGTCGGAATCGAGATACACCTTCCTGTTGTGAAGGACTGGAATGGAAAGCTTATTGTGGCGGGCAATGGTGGCTGGGCCGGGGTACTCAGCGGTGGGGCGTGCGATGGAAATCTCAAGCGCGGCTATGCCTGCGTGACCACCGATACCGGACATCGAGGCCGTGGCGACGACGGGCTGTGGGCCCAGGACAATTTGGCGGCCCAGGTGGATTTCGGCTATCGAGCCATCCACGTGGCGACTTTGGCAGCCAAGTCGATCGTCAATCGCTACTACTCCAAAGACGCTCAACGGGCCTATTTTATGAGCTGTTCGACCGGCGGTTATCAGGGCATGGTGGAAGCGCAGCGATTCCCCTGGGATTTTGACGGAATCATCGCCGGCGCTCCCGATATGGACGAAGCCGATTTGACTATGCGCGAGGTCTGGGCGCAGCGATCGCAATTGGATGCAAATGGAAAAGCGATTCTGGATGCCGGCGCGCTTGCAATCCTGCACCAGGCTGCGCTGGATGAATGCGACATGGACGACGGAGTGAAAGACGGCCTGATCGGCAACCCGGTCGGATGTTCATTCGACCCTTCAAAAATCCTCTGCAAGGCGGGAGAGACCCAGCGGTGCCTGACTGCAGCCCAGGTTGAAGCGGCAAAGCGCATCTACGCAGGCCCTCCTCACACCCAGGAACGAGCGGTCCGCGGCGCATTGCCCGGATCGGAGAAGACGTGGGACTTCGGAACCGGCACCAAGTATGCCGACAGCCTCTTCCAGTACATGATCTACGGAGTGAGCCCGGGCTGGACCTCGGCCACCTACGACTTCGAGCGCGATTACAAGCGCCTCGGAATCGCGGCGATTTACACCGACACCAATCCCGATTTGCGGCGTTTCAAGGCTGCCGGGGGCAAACTGCTGGTCTTCCAGGGTGGAACCGACACGGTTGAAATGCCTACCGCGATCGTCGATTACTATCAAACGGTCGAGAAGGTGATGGGCGGGCTCAAACCGACACAGGATTTCTTTCGGCTCTTTATCATTCCCGGCATGAATCATTGCGGAGGAGGCGACGGCGCCACTTCGATCGACTACCTAACTTACCTGGAGAGCTGGGTCGAACAGAATCACGCGCCCGACAAAATGATTGGCGCGCACGTCAGCGATTCTTACCTGAACTCGCTGCCGGAAGCATCGAGGTATGTGAGTCTTCCGCTCGATCCTAAAATCCCAGTCAGTTTTACACGGCCAATGTATCCCTTTCCCCAATTTGCCAGGTATGTAAGTGGGGACCCTAAAGATGCGGCGAGTTTTCGACCCGCCCAGCCGTGATTGTGCACCCTGATTCCTTAACGCATGGTGGGGAATGCGGGTTGGTTATCATCGGAATTGCGAGACAAACTCAGTGGCCACGCCAGAACCGGCCGCCAACAAGGATGGTTCCCGATGCCCAACTCCCAATCCGATGCTCTTGTGGTCTATGGCGTGACCGGCGACCTCGCCCACAAAATGATCTTCCCCGCTCTCTATGCGATGGTGAAACGCGGAACCCTCAAGGTTCCCGTCATCGGTGTCGCGTTTCCTAAATGGTCGCTTGAGCGATTGCATCGCCGAGTGGCGCAAAGCATCAAGCAGTCTGGCGGTATAGATAATAAGCGGGCGTTCAAGCATCTTCTGTCTCTGCTCAAATATGTAAGCGGGGATTACAACGACAGCAAAACTTTCGCGGCCATCAAGCAATCGCTGGGCAGGGCGCGCCGTCCCGCTCATTACCTCGCCATTCCTCCTTCGCTCTTCGGGACTGTAATCAAGGGGCTGGGGGCAGCCGGGCTGGCTGAGAATGCGCGCGTCATTGTCGAGAAGCCCTTTGGGCGCGACCTGGCTTCGGCTCGTGCGCTCAACCGCGTGGCGCGGTCCGTGTTCCCTGAAGATTCGATCTTCCGCATCGATCACTTTCTGGGCAAGGAAGCGATCATGAATATCCTGTACTTCCGCTTCGCTAATTCATTTCTTGAACCAATCTGGAATCGCAACTACATCTCCAGCGTTCAGATCACATTGTCTGAAAGCTTCGGCGTGGGTACGCGTGGCGCATTTTACGAGTCCGCCGGTTGCTTGCGAGATGTGATCCAGAATCATCTCTTTCAAATCGTTGCTCTGCTTGCCATGGAACCGCCGGCAGGCCGGCATTTCGCGGCCGTGCAAACCGAGAAGGCGACCGTGTTCAAGGCAATGCGCCCTTTGAAATCTGAAGACATGGTGCGCGGCCAATACGCGGGATACCGGCAGGAGAAGGACGTTGCGAAAAACTCCGACGTCGAAACGTATTGCGCCCTTCGGCTATTCATCGATTCATGGCGCTGGGACAGTGTGCCGTGGTATCTGCGCTCGGGCAAGTTTCTGCCTGATACTGCGACCGAAGTTGTTGTGAGACTGAAAACACCGCCGCAGAAGCTCTTTGCAGATGCAGTGTCAACCAATTGCGAGGGAAACTATCTTCGCTTCAGGCTCTCTCCCAACGCAGAGATCGGGCTCGCTGCCCGCGTCAAGCTTCCCGGCGAAGAGTTTACCGGCGAGCAAAGGGAGCTGTACTTGCTCGAACAGCAGGCGGGAGAAGAAACGCCCTATGAACGGCTGCTGGGCGACGCTATGAAGGGCGACGGCGCACTGTTTACCCGCGAGGACGCTGTGGAAGCCGCATGGGAAGTGGTCGATGACGTACTCAAGCACCACCCCCGCGTGCGCCCCTACAACCGCGGCACCTGGGGACCGAAACAGGCAAACGCTCTGATGGAAGCAGGCGACTGCTGGCATAATCCCAGCAGCACCGGTGCATCGGGATCTTAGGCCGCGCAGGCTGAAATGACCTGCGAGCATCGCGTCCCGCAACTTTGCTGTTTCCGCAGACTCACCAGATGAACGGGGCCAGCCGGAAACGGGTGCGTTCGCAATAATCTGTATAGCCTGCAAGTTCCACCCGCAGAACCTTCTCCTCATTCAGCAGCCGGACCACATAAAACGGGATGAGCGCGGCGAAAGCCGGTAGCGCAACATACGATCCCAGCGCCAGCGGTGTAGCCAACCAGATCAGCACGCTGCCGGAATACATGGGGTGGCGGACCCAGCGGTAAGGGCCGGTTGAAACCACGGTCTGCCCGGCTTCAACCCGGATTGTCCGCGAGGCGAACTCGTTTACGCCGACCACCCAGAAAGCGAACAGGACTCCGGCCAGCACCGCGGCATCGGCCACGATCGATAGCCAGCCCGGGACCGCGCCGAACAGCTTTTGCGTCCAGCCGAAGCGATGGTCGAGCCCCGGCAGGCAAAACGCCATGAAGAAAGCCGGCATCAAGAGGCGGATCAGATTCCTCTGAACGGTAACCGGTTCCTTGTTCTGCAATCGCCGCTCCATCACTTCTGGCGCGTACCTGGTAAGAACCGAAAAGAAAACCGCAGCGGGCAGAATCGAACAAGAAACCCACGCCCATGCCTGCCAGAACTTCCATGTGCCGGCAGTCCATAGCAGTATTCCCAGGAAAGAGGGCAAGATAATCGCAATGCGTGCGACGACTCTCAATATCAGGTGTGAACGCGTCGCGATTGGGCTGGTTTGAGTGGAAGCACAGTCTACGGGTTGATTGGCGATGACGGTGTCGGGCATCTTCCTGCCCTCGCTTTCCCGGCCTCCGGATACCTTGGGGAAAACTCAAAAAGGGGTTTTTCACTTCGGCCAATTGGCCGGGTGCCCATTCAAGCTTTGCTTGAGCGGGATACTAAGCCCATACCCAGCGCAACGCCTGATCTACACCAATAGCATACCCCCGTTTGGTACGCAACAATTGTGAATTCCTGAAAATTTCTCGTCCTCTCCCCAATCACATCGTTTTCGTTGTATGCTCCATTCGCGGAGGTCATCTGCAACCATGGGGCATGTGCCGGTAAGGGTTATTACCGTCGAGCGCGAGTACGGTTCGCGCGGCGGCGAGTTTGCACACGATCTTGCCGAGCGGCTCGGCTGGCGCCTGCTCGACTCGGAGCTCATCAACCGCGCCGCCCATGCGGCCGGCGTCGATCCTAAAACCGCCGCCCGCTTCGACGAGCGAATCGATCCCTGGTACTACCGTTACGGCAAGCTCTTCTGGCACGACTCATCCTTTTCCAGCATCGGCATGGGAGAAGATCACGTCTTCGATTCCGAGCGCATGCTCGAAATCATCAAGCAGCAGATTCTAAAAGCCGCAAAAGAAGGCAACTGCGTGATTGTGGGTCGCGGCGCTGCCTGCGCACTCGCGGGCTATCCCGGCTGTTTCCACGTCTTTGTGTACGCAACGGCCAAGGCCAAGCGCGAGTGGTTTGCCCGCGCCTTTCCCAACCAGGCTGAGAATGCCGAGCAGCACCTGGCCGCTTTCGACAAGCGCCGCGCAGCGGTGATCCGCAAGTGTTATCAGCAGGAGTGGTGCGCCCGCGGCCTCTACCACATGCTGCTCAACTCCTGCATGGGCAACGAAGCCATGATCCGGGCGGTTGAGGGTACCGCCGGCATCGGAGCCCACGCCGAAGCGGCTCCTCCGGGCGACTGCGCCGCCCCTTCTGACACGGCCTCGCCGGCAAACTGATCCCTGATCTTCTACACCGCCCTGCGTTCCACCCGCGCCCCGATCCGCGTGAATACCTCCCACGGAATCGTGTCCGTAGCAGCGGCGTGGTCGAAGGCTGTGATCCGTTCTTCACCGGGTGCCCCCGGTCCCTCGCTCTTGGGGACCGGGGAAGATTGCGCTCCAATGATGACCACCTCATCGCCGGCTGCAACGCCCGCAATCTCGGTCACATCGATCACGGTTTGATCCATGCTCACGCGCCCCACAATCGGCGCGCATTTGCCGCGAACCAGCAAGTCGAAACGGTTGCCGAGCTTGCGGTCCAGTCCATCCGCATATCCAATGGCCACCAGCGCCAGTCGCATCGGTTCGGTAGCCACAAACGTGCCGTTGTAGCCAACTTGAGCTCCAGCTTCGACATCTCGCACGCCCACTACCTGCGATTTCCACTCCAGCACCGGCCTGAGCGTCTCGCGAGCAGCCGTCAAACCCGCAGGCTGCATGGCCTCAAAATCCGGATCGAAGCGCGGAACCACGCCATAGAGCGCAAGCCCCGGCCGCAGCATGGCCTTCATGCCGTGCCGCGCCGCCAATTCCGCTATCGTGCGCGCCTGCCCTGAGAGCAGCGCCGCCGAATTGCCAACATTCAGCCACTCGGCAAACTGCCCGGCCACTTCAATACGGTCCAGCGTTTCGTCGAGCCTCGCCAATTGTTCTGCATTCACGCGACCGTCTGCCTCATCGGCGGCGAACAGGTGGGTCATAACGCCCTCAAGCCGGAGTGGCGATCCTGGAGCGAGCCGCGCCAGAATCGATCCGACATTCTCGGGGCTCACGCCCTGCCGGCTCATGCCCGTGTCGATCTCGAGATGCACCGGCAACGACCCCGCCTCGATCCCCGCCGCGTGCGCTGCAGCTTCAAGCTCGTCCAACTGCCACGGCTCCCAGATCACCGGCGTCAACCCGTGCCGGATCACCGCCTCGCTCTGGCCGGCAAACACTCCGCCGATGACCAGGATGTGCGGGGCGATACCGGAAACGATCAACGAATCGCAGTCGGCGTTTGCCGGACAAACCGCCCGTGCTGCCGCGCCCTCTTCCACGCTGTTCACGCCCAGCCAACTCGCACCGGCCCGCACTACTGCCGGGGCACAAATTGCCAGCGAGTGGCCGTATGCATTGGCCTTCAGCACGGCCAGAGCTTCAGCGTGAGGCTCGGCCAGCTTCTTGAGGAAGCGGAAGTTATCTTCGATGGCCTGGGCGGAAATCTCAACCCAGCAGGGGCGCATTGGTATCGGGCGATTCAAACTACAAGTTTACGGCAGGTGAGTGGTACGCTCGTGTGCAAGGCATCGGACTATGCGCTGGCCTGACGACTTGTTCTACATTTCCCTATTCGTGCTCGGCTATTGTGCCGGACCGATTGCTCTTGTCTGGGGCTGGATTTCGTTTGTCCACCGAAGGCGCGAAGGGTGGAACAGGATGTTGATAATTTCATTCGTCGGATTCCTGCTCGCTTCGATCTCAGCCGTGCTCGGACTGGCTATATTTCTTTATCCATGGAACGGCGCAGTCGAAAACGACTCCATGATGAAGCTCTTCTACCGCTGGATTGCATATGGAGCCGCGCTTTCCACTCTCGGGTTTCTTTTTGCTATCGCCGGGGTCTGGAAATCGCACTCTCTGCGCTGGCAAGCCCCTGTAAGCGCGCTCGGAACCCTGGCTTTCTGGCTTATCGCGACGACTTGGCCGTAATATCGTCCCATCCCCAATCGCCCCTGCTGCGTCCATACAAATAGACGGCGCTTCTGAAAGAGGTAATTTGCAGCCTGTAACCCCAATGCGGAAGAGACGAGCCCGATTCCTCGCGCTCTCACTCATAGTCCACCTTCTGCTCTTGACCGTCACTCTCCACGTCATCCGCAGTCTGCGCCGCCCGCCCGTAGTGTCGCAGGTTCCGCTCAAGTTTTACCCCGCCTCGCTGTTCATCCCCGGCGGATCGAACAAGATAAAACCTTCGCCCAAGCCTTACGGCCGCAAGGCGCCACCGCCTCAAAAGTCGAAACTAACCACCAATCTCGCAATAAACACCCCACCCGCGCCGCCCGCAGGCCATCCGCCATCGGCGCAGCACGAGCCCGTACCCGGCAACGGCGTCGACGAGCAGAGCGCCGACCCCGCCTTCCCGGTCTTCTCGCCGCGACCGCCGGTCACCGACCGCGCGCTTCTGCCCGCGCTCAGCCAGCAGGTTATCGTCGACGTCAAAGTGAGCGCCGCTGGCGAAGTGCTTGAGGCCACGCTGGTCAGGGGAATCGGCAACGCGCTCGACCAGATCGTTCTCACCACGGTGAAAACCTGGCGCTTCCAGCCCGCCACAGTGAACGGCAGCCCCGTGCCTACCGAGGATGAGCTCATCTTCCCCTTCGATCAAAGCTACCCCATCGCCGAGTCGTGAAAACGGTGGACGGTGTACGGTGAACGGTGGACGGTGGACGGTGGACGGTTCACGGTTCTGCCACCAGCGCCCAGGCCACCACCGTCTCGCCTTCCGCGCCCGACTCCGCAAGCAGCTTTGCTTCAAGCTCATGTGGAACCGGCATCTCGCACGCGGCCACTTGTTCAGGCGATGCCCCGTGGAAGCATAGTTCGCAATGGCCCAGTCCATCCGCGCCCCCATCGCCGGCCATCCTCACCGGAGGCCCAAACACCCGGCAGGTCATCGGCCGCCACTCATACACGCCGCACAAACCAGTGGCGGGGTCGAGCGCAGGGCACGCCGCTTCGGTCGCGAACTCCTCGAACCTTTCACGCTCATCGGCGCTTTCGCCCAGCCGGCCCGTATCCCGATCACCGGGAAAATCGCCGCCATACTCAGCAATCCAAGCCCACGCCCGCTCTCGAATGTCCCGCGCCGCGGCCGCATCAGCCGCGCTCAATATGGCCATTCCGGTCCGCAGCCGCGCAACGTCAAGCTGGTTGATAGAGAAAGCCCCGTAGCAGCACTGAGTACATCCCGGCCGGCACACCAGCCACTCGCCCGCCTGCGCCGCCGCGCGAGCCAGCGACGCGTCCACAATCTGCACCAACTCGCGGTCTGCCGCAGGCAATCGCATTGCGGCAATCATAACGCGGCCGTGGTTCCCTCTCCGTCTGTCGCCGCCTGAGTCTTGCAGCTCTCAACTTTTTGAGCCAGACATCGACGTTACAACTCTTCCATCATGGACCCCATCTACATGCAGGTGACGACAATGCCTCCAGACTTCTATCGCATCAAAGGTTTTTTGCAGCAACGCCTCCGACCCTGGTTACCGATCGCCATGCTGCTCTGCGCCTGGCGGCCCGGCGCCCAGGCCGAATCGACACCCCTTCGCCTTGTGCAAGGGACCGTTCACGGCTTTCTAGAAATGCGTGCCGAAGATGGGCGCGTGGTGGCTGCAGGAGATATGGTCCAGGTGGTCCATGGGGATCGGGTCACAGCACAAATGCTCTTCCGTTTCAAGGATGGCTCTACTGACGATGAAACCACGGTCTTCTCGCAACACCGCACCTTCCAGCTCATCTCCGACCACCACGTGCAAAAAGGGCCTGCCTTTCCGCATCCGATGGATGTGACGATCGACGCCCACAGCGGCCAGGTCACCGTCCGCTCCACTGGAAAAGATGGCAAGGAGGAGGTTAAGACCGATCACGTTAATCTGCCGCCCGACCTGGCCAACGGGATGGTTCCCCTGGTGGTGGAAAACATGCGGTCCGATGCCCCGGAGAAAACAGTCTCAATGCTGGTGGCTACACCCAAGCCGCGCTTGGTGAAACTTGTCATCGCTAAAAGCGGCGAAGATGATTTTTCGTTAGGCGGCTCTGCGCGTAAGGCAATTCATTACGAGATCAAGATCGATCTGGGTGGAGTGGCTGGCGTGGTTGCGCCCCTCATCGGTAAGGCGCCCCCGAATATTCAAATTTGGACCGTGGGCGGGCAAGCTCCCGTCTTAGTCAGAGAGCAGGGTCCTCTCTATCCCGATGGCCCCATGATGACAATCCAGTTGACCAGCCCGGTTTGGCCGGAGTCGCCAAAGTCCGGGGACTAGAGCATTTCCCAAAAAGCGTGAAGACCGCTGGGTGCATCATGCCTCGATTCTGAGACGTGGGATACCATGAACCTCGCGCTGCATCACTCCTCGCGAATTGCCTCCATGGGATTGACAGACGCGGCGCGTCCCGCCGGAAACACGAATGCAAGCGAGAGCACCGCCACCAGCAGCGACAGCGTGGCGAGTGCCACCCAGGGATTGCCCGGAGTTACTCCGTAGAGCAGCGATCGAATCAAGCTGCTGGCGGCAGCGGCCAGCGCGACGCCGAACACCACGCCGACGGCCACGCGCAATCCGACTGAGGCGAGCAGCGCAATCACTATCTGCTTTCGCTCGGCGCCCAGCGCCATCCTGATCCCGATCTCCCGCCGTTGCTCCGTCACAGTTCGGCCGAGAATTCCATACAACCCCGTGGCCACCAGCGTAAGCGCCAGCAGCGCAAATCCGCCTGAAACGCTTGAGAGCAGCCGCTGCCGGCTCAAGTCGTAGTTGATTGCATCGCTGAAGCGCTCAATCCGCGGTAGCGGGGCCCCCGGAAACTCGCGGCGATAGATGTTGCGCAGCGTATCCGCGCCGAAGTTCGTATTCGCTGTCTTCACCGCTATGGTGAAGTAGCTCAGGCCCGGAATCTGCTCAAGCGGCATGTACACCATCTCCGGCGCGGGCTCAAGCAGGCTGGCAAAGCGTGCGTCTTCGGCAACGCCGACCACCTGGCAGCCGGAATGCTCCTTCGGTTTATCTTTGCCATCGCCGAAGTACACTCTGCGGCCGATTGCGGACCCGCCGGGAAAGAATTCCGCTGCCGCCGCGGCGCTCAAAATGCAGTTGCGATCACCCGATGCATCCGCAGCGGTGAAGGCGCGGCCTTGAAGAATGCGCGTTCCAAGCACGGTGAAGTAATCGCCCGCAACATCCTCAGGCCACATCTGCTTGTTTACGTGAAGATTTCCCTTGGCATCGTAGGCAAACATGTCGTTGGTGCCAAAGCTGCCGCTGATTGGAACCATTGTCATCAGGGCCGCCGCCTGCACGCCCGGTGCTGCCTGCACCTGGCGCAGGTATTCAAGACTTTTTGCCGCTTCCTCTTTCACAGCGACACCCGAGTCCGTGAGATCCATCTCGCCGAGCACTGCGTTGCCGGCGTTGAATCCGGAGTTCTGGCGCATGTAAGCCCTTAGCGTACCGGCCATGAGCAGCGCCGCGTTCAGCAGCACCAGCCCCAGCGCCACTTGCGCAGGTATGATCCAGCGGCCAAGCCGATGCGATCCGCTGCCCGAGGCACTCAGCTTTAAATCCCTCGCGGGAGCTGTGCGCGAGGCCCTCCACGCGGGCCACATTCCGGCCGCGAGCGCCGTCCCCAGGCTGACCGCGGCTGAAAAGCCAAACACCGCCAATCCCGCATCCAACCGCAGAATCGAATTGGAGACAGGGTCGGTAATCATGCTTACCAGCGCGTGGGCCAGCTCCCAGCCCAGTAACGCGCCACCGGCCAGTCCGCACAGTCCCAGCATCAGCGTCTCGGTGAGCACCTGCGCCACCAGCCGTCCGCGGCTCGCGCCCAGCGCGTTGCGCATGGCAAACTCGTGCAGGCGCGCGCTCACTCGAGACACGATGAGCAACGCCACGTTCAGCGCACACAGCAGCATCATGAGGCCGCAAAGCGCCTCCAGCGCCACCAGCGGCTTTTCGTATTTCCAGCGCAGCCACGAGCGGCCGGCGTATCCTGCCTCAACGCCAAGCTCATACTTGCCGAAGAGGCCACCGTCGAGGTACACGTGCGTGGGATCGGCGGTGTCGTTCACTTGTCTTCTGATCGAATCGATGTTGGCCTGGGCCTGTTTCAGGCTTTCACCCGGCCTCAGGCGGCCCATCACGGTGAGCCAGAACATGCCCGGGTGGTACATTCCAGGCGAATTGTCGTTAGCCGGATGAAGCACATTTTCATACGAGATCGGTAGAAGAATGTCGATGTGCTCATCGGGACCGGTGCCGTCAAATCCGCGCGGCAGCACTCCAACAATCGTAAGGTCGTGGTTGTCGACGTTCAGGCTCTGCCCGACAATTGCCGGATCGGAGTGAAACTGCGTGCGCCAGTAGTTGTATGCCAGCATCACCTCGGGCCTGAAGGCTTTTCCCCGCTCGCCTGCATCTGCCTCAAACCCCTGCCCCAGGGCAGGGCGTAGCTCGAGAACGCTGATCGTCGAGCCCGTAACTTCGGCGCTGTGTATCTTCGCCGCCTGGCCGTGATAGCGCACGAGGTTCTGGCTGCCTGCCCACGCAAATACGCCGCTCGCCGTGCTCTGCAATTTGCTGATTGCCTCGTACTGCGGAAACGACAGTCCGATATCGCTTTCGCCTTTGCGAAAGGTGTAGCGCACTAATTCACTTGGATTCGGCACCGGCAGGCTCTTAAGCACAATCGACCAGGTGAGCAGGAAAATGGCCGTGTTGGCGCCAATGCCCAGCGCCAAAGTGATAACTGCCGTAGCCGCGTATCCTGGCGACCGTCGCAACTGGCGCACCGCAAAACGCACGTCGCGACCCAGGTTCTCAATCAACGGCAGGCCTTCTTCGGCGTGATACTTCTCCCGGATTGCGCCCGCCCCTCCCAGCTTGATTGCAGCTTGCCTGCGTGCCTCGTCACGCGTCATCCCGGCGCGCAGGTTCTCCTCGGTCTGCATCGCCACGTGTTCTTCCATCTCTTCGCGCAGCCGCGCGTCGGCGTTGCGCCCCGTCGTAAAGTTCTTCAGCTTAGCCAGCAGCCGTCTCAGCGCTCTCATGCCCAGTCCTCCGCTTTCAACGTAAAGAACCGCTCAATAATCGCCGCCGTCGCCTCCCACTCGCGTTTTTCGGCCTCAAGCTGCTTGCGCCCGGCGCGTGTCAGGCGGTAAAACCGCGCCCTGCGGTTGTTCTCCGACGGCCCCCAGTCCGACTCGACCGCACCCTCCTGCTCCAGCCGCAGAAGCACCGGGTACAAGGTGCCCTGGTTCACTTCAAGCAGGTCACCACTTATACGCTCGATGCGCCGCGCAATTCCATATCCGTGCAGCGGCCCCAGCGTTTCCAGTGTCTTCAGCACCATCAGGGCCAAGGTGCCCTGCTGTACGTCTTTCTTCGTCTTCATCTCGCGCCTTTCCTGGCCCTCTCTCAAGAGATTGGGCGCCCCAGGTCTCGATTTTGAGACCTGGGAGAGTGAAAATCATTGAGGCGTTTCCGGCCATTTCTACATTTGGTTTACCAACAGGAGAATAGCGCATCTCCATTGGGAAAGCAACAGGAAGGCGCGAATTCCTCGTTCACTCCGTCCACCGTCCACGGTTCACTGTTATCCGCCCACCGTGTTATAAAAAGCTCGAGGTCACGCGTGCTCTACCTCGAGCGCATCCCCGCCGCTCCGCTCAGCCGCTTGGTGCAGGTGCTGTGGTACTCGCACGTACCTGTGGCTGCGCAGCGCTACGAGCGCATTCTGCCTACTGGCTGCACCCAGGTCATCCTCAACCTGGAGCGCGACTGCCTGCACGACTGTCTTGAAGGCGCGCCTGACCAGCTCATCGCTCCTGCCCTGGTAGTTGGCGGCCGGTCAACCTATGAGATTGTGGCCGCACGCGACATGGTCTCGCTCATCGGCATCTCGTTCAAGCCCGGCGGCTTTGCAGCCTTCGCCGCCGACGCCGCCGACCGCTTCAGCAATCGGAGCATTCCGCTGGAGGCAGCATGGGGCATAGCTTCGCTCAACCTGCGCAGCCGCCTGCGCGAAACAGACGACATTCGCACCCGCTTCAGGATCATTGAAGCGTTTCTGCTGGAACGCCTTGCGGCGTGCGCCAGACCAAATGCTGACGCGCGTCGGCGCCTTGTCGGTTTCGCCCTCGAAAACTTCGACGCTGCGCCGGCGCTATCCACCGTCCGCGAAGTCGCGAGATCCACCGGCTTGAGCGAGCGCCGCTTCTCGCAGATCTTTCGTGAAGAAGTGGGTCTCACTCCCAAGGTCTGGTGCCGCATCCAGCGCTTCCAGCGTGCGGTCCGCATGCTGCATTCGGGCGCAGACATTCCCTGGGCCGGGCTCGCACTTGACTGCGGCTTCTACGACCAGTCCCACTTTGCCAACGAGTTTCGCGCCTTCTCGGGCGTCGACGCGACCACTTACTCGGCGAACCGGACGCGCTGGGCCAACCACATTGCGGTTGGTTGAGGACCAGAGTACCGCCGGTCCCCTGACCGGCTGTAATGGCGGCGTCCCCGCCGCCACAGTATTACATCCGCTCCATTTCCGATTTCTCCAAGATCGCGTCCGCGCTATTCGGCTAACTTGATTGCATGGCCGTTCCACCCGGCCCGCCTACAGGAGGTTCTCAATGTCAGAATCCACGCCCCACACCAAGTCTACCGTCATACCCGCGATGCGCTACTGCGACGCCAGGGCCGCAATTGAATGGCTCTCGAACGTTTTCGGATTTGAGCGCCACGCCGTTTACGAGGGCCCTGACGGCTCCATCGCCCACGCCGAACTGACCCTGAACGGCGGCATGATCATGCTCGGCTCGCAGAAGAACGACGAGTTCGGACGCAGCTTCAAGTCGCCCGCCGAGGTTGGCGGCGTTGAAACCCGCAGCGCCTACATTGTGGTGGCCGACGCCGACGCAGTTTATGCCCGCGCGCAGGCCGCTGGAGCGACGATCGTCCGCCCGCTCCAGAACACCGATTACGGAAGCAGGGAATTCGCAGTCAAGGATCCCGAAGGTCACACCTGGAGCGCGGGGACCTACGATCCGTGGAAGCCGCAACCTTAGCCGCGAAGGCTTCGTGCGGTGCGATATATTCATGGGGAACTCAAAGCGAGGTCCCAATCGTGCGGCTTTCCCCGTCTTGCACCCTGTTTCTCTGCGCGCTCGCAGCTTGCGGCGTGGCTGCGTCCAGCGCTTCACTCCTGGCGCAAGGCCTTCTGCTTGTCGATCAAAAGGGCGAATACAGCCTGGCCATCGTCGACCCTGCCTCGGGCAAGGTATTGGCCTCAGTGGCTGAAAACGGCGTGACCGGCCACGAGGTTGCCGCCTCACCCGACGGTCGCCTGGCCTTCGTTCCCATCTACGGCAACAGCGGGGTTGGCGCGCCAGGAACCGATGGCGCGAACATCGTGGTCGTCGATCTGGCCGCGCGCAAGCTCGTGGGCAACATTGCCTTCACTCATGGCGTGCGCCCGCACTGTGCGGTGTTCGGGCCCGACGGGTTGCTCTACGTCACCACCGAGATCGATCAGACGATCACCGTCATCGATCCAAAAACGCTGGCCATTGTCGGCGCAATCCCCACTGGCCAGCCGCAAAGCCACATGCTGGCCATCGCGCACAACGGCCTGCGCGGCTACACGGCCAACGTCGGCCCTGGAACGGTTTCGGTGCTCGACTTGAAAGCGCGCAAAACCCTCGCCGTCATTCCGGTCTCCGGCAATGTGCAGCGCATCGCAATTTCGACCAACGACAAGTGGGTGTTTACGTCTGATGAAACCCGGCCTCGGCTAGCAGTAATCTCGACTGCAAGCAACAAGGTTGAATCGTGGGTGGGGCTAAGCGGCCTCGGCTACGGCGGAGCAGTCACGCCCAACGGCCGCTGGTTCCTCATCGCCATTCCCGATGCGAACAAAGTGGATGTGATCGACCTCACGACAATGAAGCTGGCCAAGTCAATCTCCGTTGCAGCCAGCCCGCAGGAAGTGCTGGTGAGCCCCGATGGCAAAAAGGCTTACGTCTCTTGCGCCAAGGCAAACCAGGTTGATGAGATCGACCTCGGCGCATGGAAGGTGTCGCGGAGCATCGCAACCGGCAAGGGAACCGATGGGTTGGGGTGGGCGAAGGGTGAATAACCGTGTCCGGAGCCGGTTCTATCGGCTACGCGAATTGAGAACGTATCATGCAAATGCTTTGGTGCTGGCGCTGCAAGGCAGAGATGCCGATGCTCGACGAAGCGGAGTTCGCCGAGGTCTCCAAGCTTTATCGCGACGGCCTCTTCGCTACCAAAGAATTCCGCGAGAAATGGACAATTCCGCTTGAAGGAGTTCCAAGAGAAGAACTCTTTAAGCCCATGCTTGACCGCTACGAACAACTGACTGGCATGAACGAGACGAACCCAAACGCAATACTGCACCACTGCCTATCGCAATACGGTCCGCCGTGCAAGCGCTGCGGCAAACCGCTGCGCACGCCACGGGCAAAACTTTGTGGCGCGTGCATGTTTCCTGTTGGCGTCTAGGCATTCGGCGAATCGACTTCACTTCGAAGCAAGGTTGAAAGACATCCCGCAGGGGTTAAAACCCTCGACTCATTTACGAGCCTTTTGCGGCACGGATGAATCCGTGCCCTTTCAAAACCTCGGAAACGATGGAGTTCTTGCCGCAGATTGCCCCTACCCGATCGGCGCGTTCCAGTTTTCCAGAGCGCTCTGGAACTCGACCATGAACCGGCCCGCGTCGGCGCCGTCGATGGTGCGGTGGTCGAAGCCCAGGCAGTAGTACTGCATTGACCGGATGGCGATGGTGTCGTTGTCCTCGGCGTCGGTCAGCACCACTGGCTCTTTGCGCAGCCCGCCGATTGCCAGAATCGCCGACTCGGGCTGGTTGATGATGGGAGTGCCGTACTCGCCGCCGAAAACCCCCGCATTGGTGAGCGTGAAAGTTGAGCCCGATGCTTCGTCGGGGATCAGTTTCTTGGTCCGGGCGCGCGCGGCCAGGTCGTAGATGGTCTTTGCCAGCTCAACAAAGCTGCGCTTCTCAGCCTCGCGAACCACCGGCACAATCAGTCCCCACTGAAGCGCCACCGCAATCCCTAAGTGGATGTTGGCGTGATAGTGAATCTGCCCGTCGATGAGCGACGAGTTTACGACGGGGAATTTGCGCAGCGCCTGCACTGCCGCTGCCGCGATAAATGGCATGTAAGTGAGCTTGACGCCGTGGCGCTGCTCAAAACTCGCTCGTTCGCGTTCGCGCAAACGAGCAATGCGGGTCATGTCGATCTTGTAAACCATGTTCGCGTGCGGAGCGGTATCGACGCTTTGCTTCATCCGTTGCGCGATAATGGCCCGCATCTTGCTGAGCGGCTGCACGGTGCCAATCAGCGGTGAGACTGCCGGCAGTTCCCCAGCCGGTGGCGTCTTTGCTGGCGTCTGCGATGCAGCGGGCGTTTTGGCCTGGCCCTTCTGGCTTAAATAACCAAGAATGTCGTCCTTGGTGATCCTGCCCGCTGAGCCTGTACCGCGCACGAGCGCCAGGTTCACGCCGTGCTCCTTGGCAATCTTGCGCACCAGTGGAGAGGAGCGAGTGCTCTGCCCTTGCGCGGCAGTGTGGTCTTCCGCAGCTTGCAGCTCGGGAACGGTGTCAATTCCATCCGGCGCCGCGGCCTCAATTGGCTTGCGCGCTGCTGTCGCGTCCGGCGGTGCAATCTCAACTGGAGCTGCAATCTCGCCCCCGCTGTCGCCGATCACCGCAACCACGGTGTTGATCGTGACGGTTGTGCCTTCCTGCGCTTTTATTTCGGTCAGCACGCCGGCTGCGGGCGACGGAATCTCCGCGTCAACTTTATCGGTGGAGATCTCAAACAGCGGCTCGTCCTTTTCGACGGTTTCGCCGGGCTGCTTGAGCCACTTGGTAATGGTGCCCTCAAAAATCGACTCGCCCATCTGGGGCATGACTACGTCGGTTGGCATCAATCCCTCTTTCCACAAGTGGGTCAGTCCGAAAAAGCCTCCCCACAGGGGCTAAAGCCCCGGACTCATTTTATGGGCCTTAGCGGCACGAGTAAACTCATGCCCTGATACAAAACTTCGTCCCAAGTGATTTATGAGCGGGCTACTAAGCTCTGACGGGCGGTTCCGGTCGCTGCTGCAGCCGTTCAATCTGCTTCGGCACCTTCAGCGGCACGCCCACGACCGGCGCGGGCTGCGCGTCACGGATGTGTTGCGCTATTTCAGACAGCGACGGATCCAACGCGGCCAGACCGTCGACGGCCTCAACCGGCTGCTCAAAGACGTGGCCAAACTGCGCTGCTGCGCGGTGCGCGAGCGGCTCCAGTTCCAATGCGCCCGACGGCGTCGATTTCCCCGCCCGCGCAATCTCTCTTTCAAGGCTGGTCACCGGCCGGTCGGTAATCCCGCAGGGATTGATCAGCTTGAATCCGTCCAGATCGGTTGTGGCGTTAAAGGCGAACCCGTGCGACGTGATCCCACGCGAAACGTGAATGCCAATGGCTCCAACCTTGCGTTCCCCCGCAGGCTGGTCGGTGGCCTTCCTTGGCACACAACTCGCGTCAAAAGAGTCAAAGAGCGGAGCACCGCACCACACACCGGTCAGGCCGCAGATGCGCTCTGCCGTCACGCCAAACTCTGCGCATAGCCTGATCAGCGCCTCTTCCATCAGCCGGACAAAGTCCACTGGTCCGAGGCGTGCGCCGGTTGCTGGATTGCGCATGTTGCGCAGGTCGAAGATCGGGTATCCCACCAACTGGCCGGGTCCGTGATAGGTCACGTCGCCGCCACGGTTGATCTCGTGCAGCGTGACGCCCCGTGCGGCAAGCATCTGGCTTGAGGCCAGGATATTGGCGCGGTTGGCATTGCGCCCCAGTGTGAGAACGGATGGGTGTTCCAGCAACAGCAGTACGTTGCCCACCCGTTCTTCAAAGCACAAATTCACCATCTCGGTCTGCAAGCGCAGCCCTTCGGCGTAGTCCACGCGGCCGAGATAGAGATACTGAATCACAAGCCCCCGCATTTAATTCTATGTCCAGTCCTTCGGACTCGGAATACGGTGCGGGAGCGTTGCCGTCGCTATCCGTCGATCGTTCTGGCCTTCGCCTCAAACAGCGGCGTGAAGTTGTTCTTGTAGCGCCAGAACATGAAAAGCCATACCGCCGTGACCGCGCCGGCCATGGGAATTCCATGGTTATCCATTAGCAGGCCGGTGAGGAAAATGTTCACGATGATAGGTGCAAGGATGGTTAGGCCGAGCGGCACAAAGCGGTTACCAACAAGCAGCAGCCCGCCTAACGCCTCGAGGAATCCTACGATTGCAAAGTACTTGGTTGCGACCATCACTCCGATAAATTCGCCTGCAGGACCGGTCGGCATCGGGCCTGTGGGGAAGAACGTGTGTAGCTTGTTTAGACCGAAGGCAAGGAAAACCAAACCCAGCAGGATACGGAGGATGATTGTGGCGACTTTCATGTGCTCTCCTTCACTTAAGTTAAGCCTGGTGGGGACTGCAGCGCGGCCGTCGGTGATGCAGAACCTCAACTGGCCTAGGATTAAGGTCAATGAGGAGCAACTGAAAGTGGCGCGGCGTCAGGCGATACTCATGTTAGCCCGATTTGCTCGCATAGTGAAGAAAAATTTTGACTTGCTATCAAATTCTCATCAGGAGTGCTAAACGGCCCGCACCCTGGAATCAACTTTGAACGTGAGCGGCACCCTGTTCGCGCGTCTGCGTTTTACCATAGCCGTGGCGCGCAAGGTGAATGCAACCATGGCGACGCGACCTTGAGGAGCGGCCACCGGCTCATAAGCACCGACTTACCTTATTTCCTGAAACGCCGTAAACTATCCACTGGCAGGAGGACTGGGCGGTCGCTGCCGCAGATTTCTGCGAGAGCGGGGAAATGCGGGAGAGGAAAGTCCGAACTCCGCAGGGCAGTGTGCCGGATAACGTCCGGGACGCAGGCTTCAAGGCCTGTGGACGGCTAGTGCCACAGAGAACATACCGCCGGGGTGCCCCAGGTCCCGATTTTGGAACCTGGGTCTACAGTCCGGTAAGGGTGAAAAGGTGCGGTAAGAGCGCACCGCTCCGGCAGTAATGACGGAGGCAGGGTAAACCCCACACGGAGCAAGACCAAATAGGGAGGGAGGCGCGGGCCAGGAGCAAGGCTCGCACCCGGTGTCGGCCCGATGCCGTAAGGCTGCTCCAAGGTTGTTGCCGGAACCTCCGGGTAGGTCGCTGATGAGCGCCAGCGGTAACGCGGCGCCTAGAGGAATGACCGTAACAGGACGCAAGTTCTGGACAGAATTCGGCTTACAGGTCCTTTTGCCGAATAACACGCAGCACCACACCAGCCCCGGTTGGCCTCAAGCCGCCGGGGCTGACCACGTTATGGCAGTGCCCTTTGCGGAGGCGCCGTCCTGCTTTTCGCCTACTGGCTATTGGCTATTCCCTATTGGCTGTCTTTCTCACACCGGCGGCGGATTGCGCTCGGCAAAGTTGCGCTGGTGCCAATATGGGTAGACCGGTGTTACCGCGCTGGCCTTGTCCAGGGCCGCGATCTGGGCTTCGGTCAGGTTCCAGCCGATTGCGCCGAGATTCTGCTGCAACTGCTCTTCGTTGCGGGCGCCGAGAATGATGGATGAAACCGTGGGCCGGTGGAGCAGCCAGTTAAGGGCAATCTGCGGGACGGTTTTGCCGGTCCCGGCCGCAACGGCGTCGAGCGCGTCCACCACTTTGTAAAGGTACTCGTCGGGAACCTGCGGGCCGGCGTCGGCGGTCTTGTGCAGGCGGCTGACTTCAGGGATGGGCTGGCCGCGGCGAATCTTGCCGGTCAGCCGTCCCCAGCCGAGCGGGCTCCAGACCAGTGCGCCCACTTTCTGATCGATGCCGAGAGGCATCAATTCCCACTCATAGTCGCGGCCGATGAGCGAGTAGTAGACCTGGTGGGCTACGAATCGCGTCCAGCCGTATCGGTCGGCCATGGCCAGCGATTTCATTAAATGCCAGCCGGAGAAATTCGATGCGGCGATGTAGCGGACCTTGCCCTCGCGGACAAACGTGTTCAATGTCTCCTGCACTTCTTCGATAGGCGTTAGCGCGTCAAAGGCGTGCATGTGATAGATGTCCACGTAGTCGGTGCCGAGGCGGCGCAGGCTGGCCTCGAGCGCCACGCGCAAATGGTAGCGCGAGGTGCCCTTGTCGTTTGGTCCATCGCCTGTCGGGAAATAGGCCTTGGTGGAGATGAGCACGCGGTCGCGCTTGTCTTTTACTGCACGGCCGAGGATAAGCTCCGACGCACCATCGGAGTATCCGTCGGCAGTGTCAAACAGGTTGATGCCGGCGTCAATGCAAAGGTCGACCAGGCGCTTGGCTTCGGCGTCCTGGGTTGTGCCCCACGCCTTGAAGAACTCGTTGGTGCCGCCGAATGTGCCGGTGCCAAAACTCAGTACTGAAACTTTGAGGCCCGAGCCTCCGAGTAGACGGTATTCCATTGCGTTTGGATGCGCCTATTTGCGCGAAGATGCAGCGTCTTAATCCGCTCGCAGATTCAAACCGAAATCTGCCGGGTCGCCGAGTACATTCAGGTAATAATTCTTGTTGGGATAGGGCACGTAAATATCTGCGCCAGGTTTAACGCTTGAATATTTTTGCCAGCGGGGATTGCTGTGATCTTCGCCGGCAAGATCGGTAAACGTGAACGTGAGCCAGGGCCAGACACGGATGTAGTCGACCTTGACCTCAGGCACACGGGCCGATTCGCTCGTCACGGTGCCATAGATGCGCACCAGCGAGAGGGCCGGAATAGCGCTTGGATCCACTTTCAACTTCGCAGTAAAATCGCCGTCGCCGCTTTTACCAACAAGCATGATGTGACAGTCGGATTCCCCATCGAAGAAATGGTGTTGCACGAGGAGCGTTACCTCGCCGCCAAGCTGTGCGGGTGCAGTGATGCCTCGCACGATTCCGAACCAGGCGATTGATTTTCCGGTCTTGCCGTGGATGCTGTATTTGCCGTGAAAAACCGGGTCGTTGACCTTTTCTTTTTCATCGAGACGGCCGAAAAACGGTGCCTCCTGATTGACTGGTTTGTACCCGCACGTGCCAAGCATGCCAGTTGGCTTCAACTCCTTTACCGGCTGAACATCCATAGGGGTCTGGGCTGCTGCTGCGAGTGCGCCAGCGAAGCCCAAGACCAGCGCGGTCAAAAAAGGTAGACCTGGACGCATAGGAGCCTTCTTTCTGGGAGAGGTGTGAATTGGACGTATGTACTGCCGATTTGCCGCCAGGCACACGGCTCGCAAAGAGTTGTTGCTGATTTAGACACCGCAGCCAATATGACAGTTCCCGAGCAAGCATTAGCCCGAATTTCTCGTTCTCCTCTCGCCCACCCTCTGAGAAATGCTGCTATCTACCCTCGCATCTATCAGTCAAGGTTCACCTCTTCAAGTTAGAGTACAACTCACCGCCCTTCAGCCACTTGCAACCGTCACCCGTCTGCATGCTTTTATCTGCCGATTCGCTATGCTCGAATACAGGTGACTCGACCGGGCTATACCTTCTTTGGCGACGCTCTGAGGTATGCTCCATCCAGTTCTATGTTCTGAAGTTCCTTGGTTTCAGGAGTTTGAGTTCCAAGCTCCTCATAGAAGAGCATTTAGGGTAGATCCGTGCCCGCAACTCTTTTCAATTTACGAGTTTGTAGAAACCTACTGGGGGTGGCGGGGGAGGGGGGAGCCAAGGTCTGCCCGTCTCGATAGCCGGACGGCGCCTCACAGATATGGCATCCGGGAGAAATGCGGGTGAGGGATCCGTTATCGAGCATCTTAGGAAGGACTTCTGAACGGGACATTTAAACTGGATAAGTTATGGCCACACTGAAAGCGGTGCGCGGGACGCGCGACCTATTGCCGCCGGAGACTGCGCTCTGGAACCGGATTGAGGCGGCGGCGAGAGCCGTGTTTGCGCGGTATAACTTCGGCGAGATTCGCACGCCCATCTTTGAAGACACCGGCCTGTTTGCCCGCGGCGTGGGCGAAGAGACCGACATTGTGTCGAAGGAGATGTTTACGTGGGAAGATCGTGCGCGGGCCCAGAGCGAGAAACCGCAGAGCCTGACCCTCCGTCCCGAAAACACCGCCGGCGTGGTTCGCGCGTACATTGAGCACAAGCTGGGCGAAACGGGCCAGTTGCAGAAGCTCTACTACATCGGGCCGCAGTTCCGGCGTGAGCGCCCGCAGAAAGGCCGCTACCGGCAGTTCTGGCAGATCGGGGCTGAGGCCATCGGACCACCATCGTCGGGTAGCGAATCTCCCTTGCGCGATGCCGAAGTGCTGGAGATGCTGGCCACGCTGCTGGACGAGATGGGCATCACCGGCTGGACGCTGGAGCTGAACTCCGTTGGGTCGGCTGCGGACCGTGCGCGATATAACGACACGCTGCGCGCGGCATTGGAACCGGTCGTCGGCAAAATGTGCGTGGATTGCCAGCGGCGTGCAGTAACCAATCCGCTGCGCGTTTTGGACTGCAAGGTGCCCGAGGATCAGCCGATTATTGCCACGCTGCCGGTGATCGCCGACTCGCTCGACGAGGAATCAAAGAATCACTTCGCGGCGGTAAAGGCGGCTCTGGACGCGGCGGGAGTTGCATACACACTGAATCCGCGGCTCGTCCGTGGCCTCGACTATTACACCCGTACGACGTTTGAATTCACGCACGGAGGTCTCGGCGCGCAGAACGCAATCCTGGGCGGCGGCCGCTACGACGGGCTGAGCGAGGCAATTGGCGGCCCCAAGGCCCCGGGCATCGGCTTCGCAATGGGACTCGACCGGCTGGTGCTGACACTGCAGGCGCAGGAAGCGGCCCAACCCGCCGCGCCCGCCAGCAAACTGGATGCGTACATTGCTCCGCTGGGTGAAGGCATGAACGCTGCGGCCCTGGCGCTGGCGCGCGACCTGCGCCGCGGAGGCCTGAGCGTGGAACTGGGCGACGGCAGTTTCAGGCTCAAAAAATCGTTTGAAGCGGCTGACCGGGCGGCGCGGAAGATCGTGATCCTGGGCGAAGATGAACTGGCTTCCGGTATCCTGACTGTGAAGGACTTCGCCACAGGAACGCAGACCAAGGTGCCGCGCGGGGAATCGCACGACTTCCTTAAGAATTGACCGCCGATACGTGGGCCTTTGTGGTCTCCCACCCTTTCGCGAGATACGCAAAGGATGGGACGCCCGGCGATTCAACCAACTTCGCATCCCTGGTCTCAAAGTCGAGACCTGGGGCACTCAAAGTTTTCTTTTATCCAAAGTTTTCTCTTGTATTGAGAGCGTAGAAGGAAAAGGTAGTGCTCGACTTTTTAGGCAATCTTGAACGTACGGATATGTGCGGCACGCTGCGTGCTGCTGACGCAGGCCGGCAAGTGGTTTTGATGGGCTGGGTGAACCGGCGCCGCGACCACGGCAACCTGATCTTTCTCGACGTGCGTGACCGCACCGGCATTGCGCAGGTGGTGCTCGATAAGGAGTTGACGCCCGATGGCCACGCGCGCGGCGAGCAGGTGCGGCCCGAATATGTCGTCGCCGCGGTAGGCAAAGTGCGGCTGCGCGGTCCCGATGCCATCAATCCCAAAATGCCCACTGGCGAAGTTGAGATTGAGGCCACCGAGCTGAGGGTGCTGAACGACGCACGGCTGGCGCCCTTTTCGCCGGCTGAAGAAGCAATCCAGAATGAAGAGGTGCGGCTAAAATACCGCTACGTTGACTTGCGCCGGCCTGAGATGCAGCGCAACTTCAAGCTGCGGCACGACATTACGCTGGCCGTTCGCGAGAGCTTGAGCGGCCAGGGCTTTCTCGAAATCGAGACGCCCATCCTCACCAAGAGCACGCCCGAGGGCGCGCGCGATTTTCTCGTTCCCAGCCGCGTGCATCCCGGCGAGTTTTATGCGCTGCCGCAGAGTCCGCAGATCTTCAAGCAGATTCTCATGATCTCGGGCTTCGATCGCTATTTCCAAATCGCGCGTTGCTTCCGCGACGAGGATCTACGCGCCGACCGCCAGCTTGAGTTCACGCAGGTCGACCTCGAGATGAGCTATCCGCGCCGCGAGCACGTGTTTGGCGTAGTGGAGAAATTTGTGGCGGCGGCATTTGCCGCGGCGGGCGTAACGTTGCCCACGCCGTTCCCGCGCATCACGTATGACGACTCGATGCGCAACTACGGCACCGACAAGCCCGACCTGCGGCTGCCGGGGCTCACCGACGTGCGCTCTGCATTTACCGATGAGAACCTGTCCACGCTGCAAATCGATGCCGCGCTGCCGGTAGTGGCGCTGCGCATTCCTATGGTCGGCGAACTGAGCCGCAAGGAACGCGAAGATAATCATCCGCTCTTCGATCAGAAGAAGGGCGCAAAGTTTATCGACGACTTCAAGCGGCTGGCGAAGAGCATGCCTGAGGCCGCTGCCAGGGTGCGCGAGCTTGCCGGCGCGGCCGAGGCCGATTTTGTAATCGTGGTGGCCGGCGACCCCGCGCATCACATCAAGGCCAGCGACACCAAGTTCCCGGGCAGGCTGTCGGAGCGCGAGATTAACGTGTACGCCGCAGCGGGCAACTTCCGCAGTGAGCTCACCAAGAAATACGCCGATCGGCACAAGGCTTTTCAGATCACCGATGAAGTCGTCCAGAACGCTCATGCGCTTGGCGCCGCGAATGCCGTGGATGGCAGCGCGGCATTTCATCCCATCTGGATCGTCGACTTCCCTATGTTCGAATTCGACGTGGCGACGGGAAAGTGGACGCCGGCGCATCACCCATTTACCGCGCCCTACGAGGCCGACATGGCCAACCTGGTCAGCGATCCCGCCAGCGTGCGCGCCGACTGCTACGACCTGGCAATGAACGGGCTTGAGCTCGGGTCGGGCTCAATCCGCATTCACCGCAAAGATGTGCAGCAACAGATTTTTGCTTCGCTCGGAATTTCGGATGAAGAGGCGCATAAGCGTTTCGGGTTCTTCCTCGATGCGCTGGAGTACGGCACGCCTCCGCATGGAGGCATTGCGCTGGGGCTCGACCGCATTGTGATGCTGCTGGCGGGCGCGGCTAATTTGCGCGAGGTAATTGCATTCCCCAAGACGGCCAAGGCGATCGATTTGATGGCCGACGCGCCGACAACGGTGACCGAGCAGCAATTGCGCGAGCTGGGAATCAAGGTGGCGAAGAGCTAAAAGAAACAGCTTTCAGCTCTCAGCCTTAGACCTTTGAAGCCCTGCCTGGAGCGTTCTACTTTGCATGCCCGTTCGATGGCTGTTGTCTGCGACCCAGCCACAACTTGCGAGCCCAATCTGCAATGAACCAGATTCCGAGCAGAAAGATTAAGAACTGAGTGATCTCGCCGCTGATTCGCTGCGTACCATTCGAGTACTGCAACGCAGCAGGGATATTGCGAGTGGGCGCAAGCCAACTATTGACTGCGAAATAGGTTAAACACAGTCCGATCACGAGCTTCCACACGCGAGGCTTACCTGCTCTTGGAGGGCGCTGGCCGCTTAATTCATTTCCGTCCGGAGGCATTGTCTAAACCCGATCCAGTTCTGCGAACAATTCGCTGAGCACCACGCGGATCGGCGTCTCAGGCACGGTGAGTTCACCGGAGTGCACTTCTTCGAGCGCAAAACTGGAGTAGCGGTACGCAATGCGCGGCTCCGGATCGATGATCCAGATATGTTCGACGCCAAACCCGCGATATTCCGCGGCTTTTGCCCGCATCGCCGTCAGGGAGTCTTCGGGAGAAAGAATCTCGATGGCGATCAGGGGTGGCGTGGTGACGTAGCGTTCAAACCGATCACCTCGCCGCATCACTAGAACATCGGGTACCCGGAATTTACTCGCCTGAGTCTGGGTCCTTAGCTCGGGGAAGACCTCTACGCCCCACGTGTCACGGTTAATTGCAAACAGCACGGTCAGGAACCGCTGAAGAATCGAGTGCTCTTTCTCGCCCAAGTTTCGCTCCTCGATATGCCCGTCTACATATTCGCGGTCCGGGCTCCAGCTCGTGCGCAGGTATTCCCGCACAGTCCAGAGTTCTTCCGTGTTGGGCAGGGTGGCCATGGAGATAGTATGCGCTTGGAAACGAAACAAGCCAAGTTGAGTATGTTCCCCGGTCCCCAAATGCGAGGGACCGGGGGCACCCAATATTGTGGTTGGACGTTTACGCCCACTCGCCTTTGCGCATCAGCGGCTCAATCGCTCCTGTCGCGGTTACGCCATCGATGTCGAGCTCGCCGGACCCGATCATCCAATCCACGTGAATCAGGCTCTCATTGGCGCCACGCGCAGCCAGCTCTTCCTTCGAGAGCTTGTCACCATTGCGCACGCACGATGAATACGATTGCCCAAGTGCAATGTGCGAGGCGGCGTTCTCATCGAACAGCGTGTTGAGAAAAGTGATACCGCTCTGCGCAATCGGAGACGAGTGCGGAACGAGCGCCACTTCTCCCAGGCGGCGCGCGCCCTCGTCGGTGTCAATCAGTTTCTCCAGCACTTCCTGCCCGCGCGTCGCCTTGGCTTCAACAATGCGGCCCTCGGCAAAGCGCACCTGGATGCCCTCGATCATAGTGCCCATGTGCGAGAGCGGCTTGGTGGCCGTCACTGTGCCTTCGGCGCGAGCCTTGTGCGGCGTGCTGAAAACCTCTTCCGTGGGCATGTTGGGGATGCAGTAGATGCCGTTGCCGGCGGTGGTGCCTCCGCCGAGCCAGAGGTGATCGTCGGCCAGGCCGAGGCGGAAGTCAGTGCCGGGGCCGCGATACTGCAGCGCATGATATCGCTTATCGTTTAGCATTTTCGCCCGCCTTTGCAGACCGTCGTCGTGAGCCTTCCACGCGCCCACCGGGTCGTCGCCGCCAATGCGCGTAGTGGCAAAGATCATCTCCCATAGCTTGGCGAGAGCAGCATTTGGCTCCTCATCTGGAAACATGGACGCGGCCCATGCGGGAGTGGCGCTGGCAATAATGGTCCAGTTGATTTCGTGGCGCGTGATGAGTTCGAGCGCGGGGCGATAGGCAATTGAGACGGCGCGATTGGCGCGGCCCACTTTGCTTGAATCCTCGTTCGACAGCAGCGATGGATTGCCGCCGGCGATGGCCAGGCGCGCGGTGCCCGCTTTGAAGGCTGCGCCCATGCCGTCGTAGAGCCAGCCGGGGGCGCGGTCGAAGCTCGCGTCGGGCGCGAAGTGGTAGCGCATCAGCGTGGCTTCATCGTCGGTGTAGAGCGTGGTGACGAGTGTAGCGCCGGCGCGATAGGCATGCTCGGTAATGCGCCGGGCCAGTGGCAGCGCGTCGAGCGAAGCGGTCATAAGCAGCTCTTGCCCAGCTTTGAGACCGAGGCCAACTTTGACGGCAACCTCCGCCAGTTGATCGATCTTCTGTTCGATATTCATTTCAAGGGCTTTTTCGTTTACCACCGCCGCGTCAGCCATATTTTGCCTCCAAACGTTTCAGTCATAAGAGTAAATGGCGACGATTGATGGGCTCAAACGGGGCAACTGGCAACGGAACGAACCCGGCAGCATTTCCGTACCTCAACTCGATGAGCGAGAACTTCAATTCGGATTGGGTAGAGCAGGAAGTTGCGCGAACCACAGCCGCGTGGCACGCATGCGCCGGGCTGGCGCTGCCGCCGGCAACTCGCTATACGACGGGCGATCAACGCCGGCGCGAGGCCGAGTACGACCGCGCCATGTACCTGGTCGAACGCGAGTCCGATACGGTGAAACAGACCCCCGCCGGGCGTCTTGCCGCGCAGGAGCGAATACTGGCCGTATTCAGCGAGTTTGCCACCGTGGCGCTCTCGCTACCCGCTGATGCCGTCGAACTCATCACCGGCATTTTTCTGCCCGCGGGCGCTGAGTTTGCCCGCCGGTCGCGGCAATTTGACCCCGAGCTTACGATGGCTTCAATCATTCAGGCATGCCGTAACGCCTGGACCGTGTGCGGATTGCAACCGTTGCTCGGCGAGCCTGCCGGAATCACGCCCTCGATTGTGGGCTACAGCCTGCTTTATCCCTACACCGACAACTATCTCGATGCGGCAGGCACTTCGCCGGCGGCCAAGCGCAAATTCTGCATGCGCTTCCGCCAGCGGCTGCGTGGCGTAACGCTTTCGCCTGCCGGCGCGCATGAGCGGGCAGTGTGGGCGCTTGTCGAGATGGTCGAAGGCCAGTATCCTCGCGCGCAATTTCCGCAGGTGTTTGAAAGCATGCTGGCGATACACCAGGCGCAGGAGGAAAGCATCGCTCAATTGACCAGGATGAGCGCAAATCTGCGCTGGCCATGGCTCTTGCAGCGCAAGTGGTTGCGCCCGCGGCTCAACGGCGCGCCAACGGCCGAGCGCATTCTGGCCATCAGTTGCGCCAAGGGTGGAACCTCAGTGCTGGCCGACGCATGCCTCGCGCGCGGCTGGGTCACTGATCAGGAAAGCCGGCTTGCCTTTGACTGGGGTGCGCTGCTGCAACTCGGCGACGACTTGCAGGATGTGAATGAAGATCTGCGCCACGGCTCGGCCACGCTGTATACGCGCGCAGCGGCTGAGGGAGAGCCGCTCGATGCGCTGGTGTGCCAGCTTCTAAACTACGCCGAGCGTGTGGGTGCCGAGATGGATGAGTTCGCGCATGGCTCCCCCGCACTCAAGAATTTGTTGCGCACAAGCTGGCGGTCGCTGATTATTGCGGCCATCGCTAATGCGCGCGCGTTCTTTACGCTGGACTTTGTGCGCGAAATCGAGACGACCGCGCAGTTCCGGTTCAGCTTTCTCGCCCAGCGGCATAAGCGCGTGAGTCGGCGCAAAGGCCTCTACGCGAATGTATTCGACATTATGAGCGAGTCGGGCGAAGATGCGCCGGCGCACAGGGGTGAGCTGTGCGCGGAGGCTTCGGCGGTGGTGTGAAGGTGCGGGCGGGGACGCCCGCACTACAGCCGGTCAGGAGAGGCTGCGGAAAAACTCATCAAGTGGAGTGCAACAGTCGAAACCACCCCTCAGGGGTTAAAACCCCGGCGCTTTTAATGGCGTTATCGGCACGGATAAATCCGTGCCCTTTCAAAACAGGGGCATTTGTCGGGTTTTTCCGTAGCCTGAGGAGACCGGCGGTACAAAGTTAAAAACTGATCGCCGCTAGTACTGGTCGCCGAAGGCCGGGTCCACCGGGTTCTCAAACAGCGAAGCATCGCGCGTTACGATCGCCAGTCCTGAGGGCGTAACGAAGTAGCGGCGCTTGTCTTCCACCGGGTCGTAGCCGATGACCGTGCCCTCGGGAATGTGCACATCGCGGTCGATGATGGCGCGGCGGATGCGGCAATGCCGGCCGATGCTTACATGCGAGAAAATGATGCTCGAGTCGACTTCGGAGTAGGAGTTGACGCGCACATCCTGCGAGAGCACAGAGTTTGAAACCATTGAACCCGAGATGATGGCGCCTGCGGTGATGATGGAGTTGACGGCCATGCCGGAGCGGCCAGGTTCGCCGAAGACGAACTTCGCCGGCGGGTATTGGCGGACGCGGGTGCGGATGGGCCAGCTTTTGTCGTAGAGGTTGAAGATCGGCGACACCGAGCAAAGGTCCATGTTGGCTTCGTAGTAAGCGTCGAGGGTGCCCACGTCGCGCCAGTAGAGGGCTTGCTTCTTGTTCTCGTCCACAAAGCTGTACGCCACCATCTTCTTCTGGCCCAGCATGGCGGGCAGAATGTTGTGGCCGAAATCGTGTTTTGAGTTGGGGTCGTCGGCGTCGGCGATCAGGGCCTTGAGCAGCGCATCCGTGTTGAAGATGTAGACGCCCATCGACGCGTCAACTGCGTCAGGACTGAAAGGCGAACGGAAGCTGGTCGAGGCCGGCTTCTCCTGGAAACCGCGAATCTCACCTGTCGGACCCACCTCGACCACGCCATAGCGCGAAACCTCATCGGGCGCAATCGGCAACGTCGCCAGCGTCACATCGGCGTTCGTCTCCTTGTGGTGGGCCAGCATGCGGCTGTAGTCCATCTTGTAGATGTGGTCGCCCGACAAAATAATCACGTGCTCGGGCTGTTCGCTGCCAATGGAATAGATGTTCTGGTAAACCGCGTCCGCCGTTCCCATATACCAGTTGGCGCCCGTCCGTTGCATGGGCGGCATCATCTCAAAAAACTCGCCCAGCTCCTGCGCCACAATTCCTGTCCAGCCTTCGCGGATGTGCCGGTTGAGCGAAAGCGCCTTGTACTGCGTGAGGATGTACACCCGCCGCAGCCCGGAATTGATGCAGTTTGAAAGCGTGATATCGATGATGCGATAGTGCCCGCCGAAGGGAACAGCCGGCTTGGCCCGGTCTCGCGTCAGGGGGAACAGGCGTTCTCCCGCGCCGCCTGCGAGCAATACTCCGAGGGTGTCTTTCATCTCCATTGGTCTCCCGACCTGGTTTCCTTATTTCCTTAGTCGTGAATTCATCCCGCCTGTCGAGGTGCGGCCGTCCGGTGTTGGTTCTGCGCCCGGAGGCCTCTGCCGACAATGACATCGAACGCTGGAGAATACCACACGGACGTTAACATTCGTCCAACATGCGTGTGGATGAAGTTTTAACTGGAGAAGTTGGCCGTCGTCAACCGTGGCCTGGACGGCACAGGCGAGTGCGATGCATTCCATCTGCCGGGCCATGGAGCTGACAAGGCCGCAGAAATTCGCTAATGCAGGCTGAATTCCCTGTTACCAGCCCGAAACCCAGTTCGCCTTGCGCGTCGACCGCTTATGCCCCGTGAACTTGTACTGCGCTCCAACTGAGATGGCGAAATTGACGTCGAACTGGTTGAAAGACTGCGTGGTGTAAGGAGCGTCGCTGAAGTTGTAGTGGGTGAGGATGGCGTCTGGGGTGATGCGGAAGACCCAATGCTCCGAGCGATTCAGGTCCATGTGGCCGCCGATGATGGCGGCAGGCGCAATCTGGTTGTGGTAAAAACCAACCACAGCCGGGGAGTTCCCCAGCAAGTCATTCTGGAAGATGCCGTCAACGCCGCCGGCCAGAACGTGGGCAATCAGCGCGCCGTGTTTGTTATGCGGACCCAGCCACTGAAGGCCGCCGGTAAAAAAATACTGGCTGACGGAGGGTCCCTTGATTGGGCCGCCTTTTGAATTTGCGTCGTTGGGGGCCGCGCCGCTGGTGCCAATGTAACCGCGCCCGGAGGCTTCAATGCCCCAGTTCCGGGTGAGCCAGACGGATCCGCTCACGTCGAGCCCGCCGAGGTTCGAGCCCTGCAAAAGGTTGGGGCCGGCCTTCATGTGGTCGTAGGCCAATCCCAGCGACAAATCGTAGCGGTTGTCGTAACGGACTTTGGCCAGGGGGTCGACCTGGATGTACTCAGGAGCCACGGGCGCCTGTTCTTCGGCCTGCGCGGCGGCGGTAGGCTGCTGGCTCGAGCTCGAGGTCGAATTCGAATTCTGGGCTTCAGTTGGCGCTCCGGCACACATGGCCAGACCGGCAACGGCGGCTGCAATAACAATAAACCTTACTTTGAGACGCATCATGAACCAGCTTACAAGACCATACCGGCGAGGGACAACGCGGCCGGGGGCCGGGATTTCTGAAGTCAGGGTTCGCACTTCTCCATTTGACGCGCCCACACCAGATACCGCACTGTCTTGAGCGTCTCAGAGAACACCCGGCCGGCGTCGCTGGACGCGGACTCCGGTTGCAGCGACGGCGACGCGTGCATGCTCCACTCGATGGGCAAATGGCTGAAGATCAGGGCTGAGCGCTTCAGATGCCACGAGCTCGAAATCACTTCTGCCGAATGCCAGCCGTGCTGGTTCATGATGCGCACGCTCAAACATGCATTCTGGATGGTATCGCGGGCCTGCGGTTCAATCTGGACCGCCGATTCCGGAATCCCCTGGGCCTCAGCCGCGTGCGCCATCACCTGCGCCTCCACAAAACGGTTGGCCGCGGCGCTGCCCGTAAAAATCACTTTGGGAGCCACGCCTCGTTCGTACTCATGCACCGCCTCCGTCACCCGGGCAAGCTCAACCGGCGCGGGGTTGCCGTCAGAATCGGCCGGAGAGCCAAGCACGATGATTGCGTCGAATCGAGTAAGGGAAGTGTTCGAGAGTGGTATGAAATGGCGGGCAAGAATCGCCCAGGCGAATACCAGGCAAACGGCGAGAATTGCACCCAGGATGCCGCGGGCTCGCCAACTCAGGCGCCGGTTTTTTGAGGTGGGACGACGCACTCGGCGATGCAAAGCCCGGGGCGTCGAGGTGCGTTTCCTGCCGGATGGGGGTGGGGGGCTCAAACCGAATCGTCTCCAGATTCAACTTTATCGCGCTGCCCACCGCCCGTTGTTCACCGTTCACCGTCCACCGTTTAACTCAGGTCCAGCGGCTGACCCCAGGCTGAAAACACAATCTCGTTGAGCGGCTTGCGGTTCCGGGGCGCAAGCTCGCGCTTGATCAGGTCTTCGTTGCCCAGCGTGTCGGGGTCGTCCTGGTAGCCGAGCGCAATGGCCGCGGCAATCTGGTAGTCCTCTGGAATTTCGAGCAGCGTCCGCGCCTTTTCGCGGTCCACTCCGCCCATCTGGTGGGTGGTCATTCCCAGCGCCGCAGCCTGCAAAACGAGAGCGGCGCAGGCTGCGCCCAGGTCATAGAAAGCAAAGTGGTTTGGCGAGCCGTTGCTCATGTTCTTCTTGGCCAGGCCTACCATCAGCACCGGCGCCTTGGGCGCCCAGGCCTGGTTGAAGCCCATCAGCGCCTCGGCGATCTTTTCGTGCGTCGGCGTTCCGCGCACGCCTACTATGTAGCGCCAGGGCTGCTCGTTGTTTGAAGAAGGCGCCCAGCGCGCGGCTTCGAAAACGGCGTGCAGGTTCTGCCTGGTGACTTCGCGGTCGGCGAAGGCGCGGGCGCTCCAGCGCTGGTGGAAGACGGGCAAAACGCCGTGTACGGCAGGGGCGTGTTTCTGGCTGGCTACTTCACTGGCGGATACGGGCATGAGGCTATTTCCCTTCCAAAGAGTTGTCGCAACTATTTGATTCCGTTCGCAAGATCAAGGATTCCGGGAGTGTCCCAAATGCTGCCGGCCGACTTGATGAAATTATGGTGTGCAGGTTCGCGCCGCCCCTACGGGGCTGCAATCACATTTTCGCGCCTACCCAGGACTGAGTCCTGAGCTAAATTCCTTGCCTCCCTCGGGGGCGGATTAGCGGCACACGACCAACCCAGCGGGTGCGTTCGCGCCCTGGCTGCAAAACAATCGGAGGGCTATGGATAAATCCTGTGCAGCGTCCGAGCAAACGGAATCGTCTCGCGGACGTGGTCCAATCCGCAGACCCACGCCACCATGCGCTCGATGCCCATGCCGAAGCCGGAGTGGGGCACGCTGCCGTAGCGGCGCAGGTCAAGGTACCACTGGAAGGCATCCATCGGCAGATTGTGCTTCTCGATGCGGCTCTTAAGCAGTTCGTAGCTGGAAACCCGCTGCGAGCCGCCGATGATTTCGCCGTAGCCCTCAGGCGCCAGCACATCTACGCACAACGCATAACGCGAGTCTTTGGGATCGGGCTCCATGTAAAAGGCCTTTACGTCGGCCGGATAGCGGTGCACCATCACCGGCCGGTCGTACTGCGAACTGAGCCAGGTCTCATCGGGCGAGCCAAAGTCGTTGCCGTACACGAACGGCGCCTCCAGGTGCCCATCCTTGTGCGCCTGGTTGAGCATTTCAACCGCTTCGTCGTAGCGCAGGCGCGGGAACGGCGGCTTGATGGTCTCGAGCTTGGCCGGATCGCGGCCGATGGTCACCAACTCCGGGCCGCGGTTCTTCAGCACACTTTGAACGATGTGCGAGAGAAAGTTCTCCGCCAACTCCAGCAGTCCATCTAGGTCCATAAAAGCCACTTCAGGCTCGATCATCCAGAACTCGGTCAAATGCCGGCGGGTCTTGGATTTCTCGGCGCGGAAAGTTGGCCCAAAGCTGTAAACCTTGCCCAGCGCCAGCGCCGTCGACTCGATATAAAGCTGGCCGGATTGCGTGAGATACGCCGGGTCGCCGAAATAATCCACCGGGAACAGCGTCGATGTTCCCTCGCAGGCAGCGGGTGTGAGGATGGGTGGATCGGTGCGGATGAAGCCGTTCATGTCAAAGTACTCGGCCGCGGCGCGCATGATCTCAGCGCGCGTGCGCAGGATGGCTGACTGACGGGGTGTGCGTACCCACAGGTGACGGTGCTCCATCAGAAAGTCGACGCCGTGTTCCTTGAGCGAGATCGGGTAGGGGTCGGTCTCGGGCACGCGGTGAACCACTTCAATGTTCTCTACGTCCAGCTCATAGCCGCCCGGCGCGCGCTTGTCGGCTCTCACTTTGCCCTGCACAATCACGCTTGACTCCTGCGTAAGGCCTTTGAGCGCTTCGAATACCTCGGCAGGCACGCTTTTTACGTGGGCAACGCCCTGGATGGTGCCTGTTCCGTCGCGAAAGATGGGAAACAGCAGTTTGCCGCTTTCACGCAGGTTGTAAAGCCAGCCGCGCAGGGTCACTGACCGGCCGTCGAAGGCGCCGATTCCGGCGATGGTCGCAAGCGGCGCGGGCGTCGCTTCGGGCGTTGCATCTGTCGAGAGTGTTGCGGGAGAGCTGACTTCGTCTGGCATGGATTCCTCTAAAAGAGCCGGCGGTTAATGAAACCGGCCCGACCTTCTAGCATAAATGCGCTGATGAGGCAATGACCGTGTGCATTGTGATCGCGGCGCGGCGCCCGGAGAATTAGAACTATGAGCACCGCTGTTTCCCAACCCAAGGCGACCGCGAAAACCATCTACCTGCCCCGCGAGCATGGCGCGACGGCAATGGTGATTACTCCCATTGTTTGCGCTGCAATTCTGTCCCGGGCCTGGCGCTGGGCAGAGCTGGCAACCCTTGCCGCTGCGTTCGCGGCGCTGGCTGCGAAAGACCCCTTGGTGGTTCTCATGCGGCAACGGTTTGTGTGGAAGCAGCCTCACGTTGAGACTCCCAATGCTGCGCGATGGTTCGCAGGGTACGCGCTGGTGCTCGCGGCAAGCGGGCTGGTGCTGTTGCGGGCGTGGCCGCTGGCCGCAATCTTGGCCATGGGCGCGGGAGTGATGGCGTTCGCGCTGGTGGCCATCTGGGTGAATGTAAAGAACAAACAGCGCTCGACAATGTTCCAGATTGCCAGCGCGGCCGCGCTTACTTCAAGCTCGCTGGCCATGTGTCTTTCGGCCGAGGGAGTCATTCAGTCCTGGTGCTGGTGGTTATGGGTGTTGCTTGCCATGCAGGCCGCTGCGGGGATTCTGGTGGTTCATGCGCGGCTCGACGCGCGTATTGCGCTCCGCGGCAAAGCGCCGGCAAGCCTCCAGTTTCGGCGCACCGCCTTCATTGCAGTGGCTGTGCTGGCTGCCGGAGCGGCAGCGTTGCTGATTCTGCGCAGAGGATGGCTGGCGCTGGCTTTGGCGCTGGCGGCTGCGGGTTATGCCTACGACCTTCGCAGGCAGATGAATGCGGCGGAGCTGCAACGCCCGCTGATCAGCGTGGGGCGTCAAGCGCTTACGCTGGCATCAGTCTATGCGCTGCTGCTGGTTGCAGGCCTCTGCTAGCAACCGCCTCGCCAGCAGCCTGCCAATCCAGCCGAAATCCCGCGATCGTAGCCACGCTCGGGGCCAACAGATCCGTCCCGGGAACCTTTTCTCGCTCAGGCATCACATTTTCAGGGATCTATTCCGCCGCGGCAGAACCGCCGGGCACTCTTTTCCGCACAACGGGCATCGAAGGTGTTAGAGCAGCGGTGCTGGACTCTACCAGATTGGTGCAGCCGTTGGTCGCTTGGCCGGATTGTACAACCGGGTAAATTTGTTTTGTAATACAGTAAGACTTTTTGATAATGACAATATCGACACCCTTTGACCTTGGCAAAGGCGCAGAGAAATAAAACAAGGAGGTGCCGAAGGCAACGATGATGACCGACCATGTCGACGTCACTAACGATGAAATCCATAAGACTCAGGCTGATCCTGAAACCGCGGAGCGATTCATCGCCGAAAAGCATATTGGCGACCGAATTCGCCGGCTGAGACTGAAGAAATCGATGGGACTGGTGGAATTGGGCAGGCACACGGGCCTGTCGGCCAGCTTTCTCTCCCAACTGGAAACCGGTCGGGTAGTGCCGACCCTGCGCAACCTGGCGAGAATTTCCATGGTTTTCTCAAAGGACCTTTCCTATTTCTTTGAGAGCGAACCCGCGGCGATCTTCCGCGTGCACCGGGCGAAGGATCGCGTGCGATTGCCGCAGACCGGCGTCGAGCCGCCGACCTACACCTTTGAGAGCCTCGGATTCATGGTTCCCGACCGGCATATGGACCCCTATTTTGCCGAGTTCATTCCGCAGCAGGGAGACTTTGAGCCCAAGGCCCATCTGCACCCCGGGTATGAATTTCTTTATGTGTTGAGCGGAGAGCTTGAGATCGCGCACGGCGACCACCACGCAACGCTTGCGGCGGGCGATGCGGTCTATTTCGACTCCGCCTCTCCGCACTCGTACCGATGCGCGGGGCAGGCGCCGGCGGGAGCAATCATTGTCACCATGCACCAGCCACTGCAGGCCCAGCCGCAACGCACCCAGGCCGCCGTCGCAAACGGACCACGGCTGTTGAGCGCGGCTCCGCCTCGCGCGAATGGCAACGGCGGCGAAGAGCGCGCAGAGAACACATTCTAGCGGGGCCCGCGCAATTACTCGCTCGAACCCTGATCACTTGCCGGCAAAAACTCGTAACTTACAAACGCCAGGCTCTTTGAATCGGGCGACCAGTTGGGCACGTTCATTGAGCCGTCGCCGCCCACCAGGTTCGTGAGCACGCGAATGCTCCCGTCGCTTGTAGAAAGAATGTGCAGCGCCACGTCTTTATTGGCCGCGTGCGTGGTTACGTCGGGCGGATACGAGATGAACACAATCGACTTGCCGTCCGGCGATGGATGCGGTGACCAGTTGTGGAAGTTGTCGTGCGTCACCTGTTCCACGCCGCTGCCGTCGGCATGCATGCGCGCAATCTGCATTCCACCCCAGCGATCGGTATTGAAGTAGATGTATTGGCCGTCCGGCGAATAATCGGGATCGTCGCTGATGCCCGTGCCGGTGGTCAGCGCAGTCTCTACGCCTCCATCCACTGAGATTGCATAGATGTTGCCCGCGCCATGGCTGGGTCGCGTGAAAACGATGGTTTTGCCGTCGGGCGACCAGGTGTGGAAGTAGGAGTCAGGGTTCGCCGTGACCATGCGCGGCGTGCCGCCCGTTGCGGGAATGATATACACGCGATTGCCGGGGTTTGACGCCATGGTGCAGGTGATGGCCAGCCATTTGCCATCGGGCGAAAGGCCGTGGCTGCCATTGCATCCTGTCGCGTCGCCGGTCGTGATTTGATCCGGAGTTGCGCGGCCGTCAGCCGCCACGCGAAACATCTTTCCATCCTGAACGAAGATCAGCTCCTTGCCGTCGCGCGACCAGTTGGGGGCCATTGCCCGAGCTTTGGTGGTGTACGCCACGATGGCGCGCCGCGCGCCGGGATCGATCTCGATGGCTTTGAGCGAACTGTAGAGCGCCATCGGCGGAGCAGTTGCCGGCGCAACCAGCGGCTTGAGTTCGACATGCGCGAAGGTTGCTGTCTCGACTGCGTTAGGGTCGTGCGCCGAGAGTCCGATGCCCGCATAGAAGGGTTCATCGAGGTGCATCCTGGTTGCCGCGCCCACCTGGTGCAGCGGCTCGCCGCGCAGGCTCACGAACATGGTGAATTCGTCGCCGTGTTTTTCAAGTCTCACACGCTGCGGAGGGTCGATATTTAGCTCGATGCTCTGAGTTGTCGCGCCTTTCGCGTCGCGGAATTGCAGCGCGGTCAGGCCTGAACCGTGCTGTGCGGCGTCGACGTACGCGCCATCGGCGTCCAGCGTCTGCCTGAAAATCAGAACGGCCTTGCGATGCTCATTGTGCGAGCCGGTTTTTTCGGGGTAATCGATGTCCGCGGTCAGCGACAGGTCGCCCGAGACCTTCTTCCAAAGGAAATGGAATCCGTCAGTCGTTCCCCACAGGTTGGCGCCCGCGGAATGGATGGTGTAGACGCCGGATGCGCGATCGAACGAGGCGCTTCCCGCCGGAGTCACGCTGCCAACGTCAGACTGGCCTTCGAAAACTCCTGCTGCCTGGGAATGCGCGAAGGTGAGAGGGATGGAGAGAAAAAGAGCGAGAGAAGAAAGAACGCCAACCGATTTCAACGACACAAGAATCTCCTGCGGACGGATTGCCGCACCTTGATTTCAGAAGGCGTCGAGAACCTCCGGCGCGGCGAGCAAACTATAGGTGCGGTGGGAGGGGTTGTCAAACGGGGGTAGCGGAGTTCGTGGCGTTAGAGGATCCCACCCTTTTCACGATGAGACTGTGAAAAGGATGGGGCGCCCAGTTTTGATATCCAATCTGGTTTGTCATCCAATCTGGCCGAGCTACTTGGTGTCCGCCAGCTTGCCATTGATGTCGCGCACTTCAACCGGACCCACGCCCGCATCCTTCAGCGGGCCTTCGATCTTCGAGCGATCCCCGGCGGCCATCACGATGAGCTGATCGGGATGCAGATACTCCTTTGCAACCCGCGCAATATCGGCCTGGGTAATGGCCTCGAACTTTGCGGGCAACGCGGCGTAGTGGTCAAGCGGGTAGTCGTAGATAAAAATGCTTGAAATCGCGCCTGCGATTGCACCGGTGGTTTCAAAGTCGCCGGGCAACGAGCGGATTGAGGACTCTTTGGCCGCGGTCAGTTCTTCGGGAGTGGAAGGATTCTGAGGGAAGTTGCGAATCTCCTTCATCATCTCTTTGGCTGCGGGGCCGGTGACGTCGGTGCGAACCAGCGTGGCTGAGTAGAATGCGCCGCTATCGTGGTATTCCCTGAAGACTGAGCTGGCGCCGTAGGTGTAGCCGTGCTCTTCGCGAAGATTCATATTGATACGGCTGCCAAAGCTGCCGCCCAGCGTGTAGTTGAGCACGTCGAGGGCATCGGCGTCGGGCGAGCTGGCCGGGATGCCGAAGCCAAATGCCACCAGCATGGTTTGCGGCGCACCGGGCTTGTCGATGATAACCACGTGCGTTGAAGGCGGCGCGGGCGCGGCGGGAATGCTGACCGCGGGCGCGGCAGTGCCGCTCCAATTCCCGAAGTATTGCTTAGCAAGCTTCTCAGCTTCAGCACGGGAAAGGTCGCCGGCCAGGATGAGCGCGGAGTCGCCGGGCACGTAGTGGCCCGAGTAGAAGCCTGATATATCGGCTTCGGTAAACGAATTGACACTGTCAGTGGTTCCGCTGGGCGCTGCGCCGTACGGCTGATCCCCGAAGAGCAGCTTTGGACCGGCGCGCAAGGCCATGCTCTGCACGTTGTCAGTCTCCTGCGCGATGCGCACCAGGCGCTGCTTTCGGCGGCGGTCAAAGTCCTCAGCCCGGAAGGCCGGATGCTCGACAACGTCGGAGAGCAGTTCCATGCCTTTGTCGAGGTGGTAAGTGAGCAGACTCATTGAGACGGTGCTGTTATCCATGGCCGCAGAGGTGCCAATCTGCGTGCCGATGCTCTCCTGGTCTTCAGCCAGTTGCGTAAGGCTTCGCGACGTGGTGCCGTCGCCCATGATCTCAGCGGTAAGCGTGGCCAGGCCTCCCTTGTCCTGGGGATTGTTGACGCTACCAGCGCGAGACACCACTTCAGCCGTGACCACGGGCAGCGCGTGATCTTCAACCAACAGCACTTTGAGGCCGTTCGGCAGCTTGAATTCAGTGGGAACAGGCAGATGCAATTCCGGCGCGGGACCGGGCTGAGGCTGGGTCTTGCGCCAATCCTGCGATGCTTCGAATGCAGGCGTATAAGGATTGACGAGCTTTACGTCGGCGTCGGTATCGGCGGGGCTGCGCGGCACATCGTCGAGCACCTTTTTGCCGGGAACGCAGTAGACCACCACTGCTGAATCCTTGGTGAGGTACTTGAGCGCGGCAGCCTTGGTGCTGGCCACGGTCACGTCCTCGGTCATCTTTACGTCCTTGGTCAAAAAGCCGGGATCGCCGGTGTACTGGTTGTACTGGTCGAGCGTGTCGGCAACGCCGCCAAATCCCCCCAGCCGCTGCAGACCGCTGATCTTCCGGGTCAGCTCGGTGGCCTTGGCTGCCTCAACCTCCTCATCGGTAGGCCCATCCTTCTCGAGCTTTGCCAACTCGTCCCAGAAGGTGGCCTCAAGATCCTCAAGCTTCACGCCGGGCTTGGCGGTAATGGAACACTCCGCGATGCCGGTGAGCTTGAGCGCGCGAAGACCGCAATTGACACTCTGAGCAGTCTGCAGCTTGTATACGAGTGTTTGATCGAGGCGGCTGGCCTTGGCCATGCCCAGTGCGTAGAGGGCGCTGTGAGCACTGTACGAGTCGGGTGTGTAAGCTGGCGGCGTGAGCCATGCAACGGTCAAGCGCGGCAGGCGGACAGTGTCGGTAATAGTGGCGCGGCGCTGTGACGTAATTGGCGGCGTGACAGTGGTGACCGGCTCAACCGCAGGTCCGCGCGGAATGGGCCCGAAGTATTTTTCGAGCAGCGCCTTGAGCTTGACCGGATCGAAGTCGCCGGCAACGGCGATGGAAGCGTTGTTGGGAATATAGAACTGCTGATGGAAATCGCGCACATCGGCCAGGCGCGTGGATTCAATGTCGGCGTGGCTGCCGATTACATCGCCGTAATACGGGTGTCCCTTGGGAAAGAGCTGGTGGTAGACCTCTTCGTCGGCTACGTCGTAGGGCCTTCCTTCGCCCTGGCGGCGCTCGTTGCGTACCACATCCTTCTGGTTGATCAGCTTTTCGCGGTCCAGACCCTCCATCAAAAAGCCCATGCGATCGCTCTCCAGCCACAGCGCCAGCTCAAGCTGGTTTGAAGGCATGGTCTCGAAATAATTAGTGCGGTCGAAGTCGGTGGTGCCGTTTACATCGGTGGCGCCGGCAGCCTCAACGTCGCGGATGTGCGCCTTGGCGCCCACGTGTTCAGAACCCTCGAACATCATGTGCTCAAACAGGTGCGCAAAGCCGGTGCGGCCGGGCTTCTCGTTGAGCGGGCCCACGTGGTACCACAGGTCCACCGAAACCAGCGGCAGGCGATGATCTTCATGCGTGATGACAGTCAGGCCGTTGGGCAGTGTGAACTTCTGGTACTTGATCTCAGGCAGTTTGTGCGCGGCCTGCGCGTGAGCGGCGACGCCGGTGCAGGCCAGCGCAGAAACCAATACGAGGCAAAAATTGCGAACGGGACTTTTCACTGGATTTCTCCTTGGTGGGAAGCGAGCAAGAGAGCGACGTGAGGATTATACGGGATAGACTGCATTTCTCATGGCAGCGCGAGAAACGAGAGATGGTGAGTTGGCGGGCTGGTCGGAGCGTTTGGATACCCTCCCTGCAGCCGCTTGGGAGAGGTTGCGGAAAAACTCAGCGGGATAAGGCCTTGTATCAGGGCACCACTTCAGTCGTGCCGATAACGCCACTAAAAGGGGTGGGGTTTTAACCCCTGAGGGATGTTTTTCTGGAATCTCGCACCGCGCAAGGAGTTTTTCCGCAGCCTCGGGAGACCGGCGGCACATAGGCGGCTATTTGCTATCGTCGTAGGTCGGGAAAGGCTCGGGCTCGGTGCTGGTGGGGATGGTGGCCAGGGTTTTGAGGTCGGCCTGGACCTGCGCCCAATGGGCCGCGTTTTTCTTCGTCGAAATGGGAGCGTTGGGATCGGAGTAATAGGCCTCGATGTCGCGCTTGATGCCGGGCGGGATGGGCTGCGCAGGGTTTTGCGCGAGTCGATGGAGGAGGCTTGCATAGGTGGAGTCAGTGAGTGAATAGCCGCCGGGCTTGACCACGTTGCCGGTATCCAGGTCGCGATTCGGCAAGGGATGAAGAGGATCGTTCGGACCGAAGGGCTGCGCAAGTGTCGGGGCACCATGAGGCAAAGCAATCCGCGAGGCAGACGGCGTGAAGCCGCGCAAAACGTAGCGCATGGCGGCTGCGGATTGAGAGACGCTGTGCATGTAGTCGGCCTCGGTAGAGGTGGTGGGCCCTTTCACATTTGCCAGCGAGAGCGGACCAACTTTGGGAAGGATGAAGAAGAGGACCTCGATCAATCGGGTTTCAAAGCTGGGTTTGCCGGTGCGATACGAATCCCAGTTGCCGAGCGCGGCGGCAGCGGCGGCTTCGTTGTCAATCTCGATTGCCTCGGGCGTGTTCGTCTCGGCGGGCTCGTGCTTGCTACGCCGGAGCGTGATGGCGTAAGCAACGTGAGGAATGAAGTTGCGAACGGCGAAGCGGTACACCCAGACCTTGAAGCGATGGGAACGGTGATCGGCGAAGTCGGGTAGTCCGTAAGTCCGGTAGAAGGCGAGGCCGAGCTGATGGACCGGAACATTGAGCCCGATTTGGCGCAGGTAGCGCAGTGGCGCGAAGCGACGATGAGCGATCTCGTCAATGTCGAAGCCAAACTCGGTTTGGACGTGCTGTTTCTGGCCCTCGGCGTAGTTGACGATCGGTCCAAAACGAGCTTTGAGCTTCGGAAACTCAACGGGCACGGCTCGATTGGTGGCTTCAGAGTGACCGTAGGAATCGCCGATGTAATGCGAAAGTGCGCCGACGGCGAACGCCAGTTCGTCGGCATTGTTGGCGTTACGGAATAGGTTGACGACAAAATCTCCGCTGCGCACGTAGTGAGTAAGGTCGGAGAAGGAGTGGTCACCAAAGGGGTAGTAGCCGATGTCCTGAATCACGCAGCCGCCGTAAGCATAAGAGCGGGCGCGGTCAAGCTGGGCGGGCGTCAGGCCGGGGTACCGGCTGAGCACCAAAGGAACGATCGAATCCTGCCACGTGAGGTCGATGAGCTGCTCGTGGGTGAGCAGAGAGTAAGCGCGACAGATGGGGACCTGAAGGCAAAGCGCGCTGAGGATGACAGGGATCAGATTTTTGGCAAAAAGCTTCATTGCGGTCCGCACCAGGGAAACGCCGGGCGAAACGGAGAGTATTTGGAGCCCGATTATTCGCTCGTCTTGTCCATTAGATGCAGGATGCCAAAAAGCGGGATTCGAAGATGCATCAGGCGTCTTCAGGGTCTTCGGCTGGAATGTGCGCAAAGTACTCAGCCGCCTGCTGCCAGTTATCCACTCGCACAAACCCGGTGGCGGCCAGATTGTGGGGCGCTGTGTAGAGCAGCCCCTGGCCTTCAAAACGCAGCAGGTTGCGCGGCTGGTCGTCGATCAGGTAATCGGCGCGCAGAATCGACTTGTGGCCGCAGAAAACATAGTGCGTGGGCGGAATGAATGGAAAGTGCCGTTGCAGCCAGCGGTACTTGGGCCCGAGCGAGTTGGGCACCGCCATGGCCTGCGTGGCAATAAAGATCTCAAAACGTGTGGAGAGGTCTTTCAGAACTTCCTGAGAGCCGGGAATAACGTCGAGGACTTCGAAAAAGTCTTCGGCGTCGAGGAAGGCGCGGAGCTGCTGCTGACGATCGACGGGGGTAATCTCCCACAGGCCCTTGCCGGCCAGGTCGTCGACCGTGACGTCTTCGTCGAACTCCTGGTTATAGCGGCGCAGGTGCTCGGCCAGCGTATCGGCCATCACCTCGTCCATGTCAACGCAGATGCGGTGCATCGCAAACCTCGAAGAACAATGGTCAGTGCTCAGTGATCAGTGGCCAGAAAAACCCGAAACGATCTACTCAAGAAAAGGGTAGCAGGGGCAGGGCTGACACAAACGACTATGCAGGAGCCCCAGCTCGCCGCTTCCTGAGCCAACGGCGGCGAAACAACCAGGCAAGCAGCAACGCACAGGAAAGAAGGAGATAGGGCAGATAGGTGAGCGTCAAAAGGACAGCGTGCGAGAGGAATCGCATGCGGCGCGCGCGGTCGATTGCTGCGGCGGGGATTGTGACCGTTTGATTCCAGTCCATTGCCAGCAGGCGAGGCAGAAAGCCCTGGTTGACTGAGCCCTCAAGGTTGTAAACGCCCACGTGGTTTGTGAAGTGTGAAGCAACAATCAGGTCGCGGGAAAACTCATTCCAGTCGAGCGGTCCTGAGTCGGCGCCGGGCGGCGTTGGGCCATCGGTCACGCCGACGGTGATGCCTGGTTCGCCGGGGCCGAGCGACCAGATCATGCCCGCGCCAATGGGTCGCGCGAAGCTGGTGTAGACCATCAGATATTCAATGTTGCCATTTACATCCACGGTGCCGAGCAGGCGGTCAACCAGCGACGTGTTGGTGCTGCGTTCGGCGGGGCGGTAGGGCATCTGGTAAGTCTGAACCGAATACCCGTGCGACTGCAGATCCCGGATGATATCGGAATAGGCCTGCTGCGCGCGTTCGATTCGCTGGCCGTCAAGGCTGCGTGAGACGAGCGTCGTGATCAAATGCCACTTGTGCCGGCTGAGTTGAGAGAGTCCATTAAAGTCGGGCTCGATGTCGAGCCCAACTGCCGCCCAGTGCAGGTTGTTGTCTGAGGTCCACTTCTCGAAAGCGTTGACGCATTCGGCGGCGGCAGGGGCATTGCCGGCGTTGAGGTAGACTCCGTCTTTGCTCGAGAGCATGATCCAAGCGACGGCGGGAATCTGTTCCTGATTCAGTCGGTGAACTATGTCTGCCCGCTGTGGCGAGAAATCGGTGATGGCGACGGCCACCAGGGCGTGCAGGTCGCCAAGCTGTGCGATCAGGCCGGGAGTGGCAAAGAGGGATTGCATCGCCTCAATGCCTTTATCGCAACAGGCAAAACCAATCTCCGGGCGAGAGCCGGGTCCCTGGATGCGTACGTCTTTTGATTGGAGTGAGGCTGGAGCCAGTGCCAGGCTTACGGCGCAGACGAACAGGAATTTGCCTAGAGTTTGGGAAAATGGCGCGGCCGCAGGGAGACAGCGGTGCATCAATACAGATTTTACGCCCCAACCTGCCCCGGCTTGCGAATGGCCCTGCCAACGCCTGGAGCTACTTCAGGCTGCGGAGCTTTCGCCGCCGGCGCCATGGCCGGATCCCAATAAATAAGCCGGCTGCAACTGTCGCAGGTCAGCAGTTCACCCTCGCGGAGCTGGTTCCACGTCTGCGGCCGCACGCCCATTCTGCAACCCGTGCACTGCTGGTTTTCGGCGCGGGCAATTCCGGTTCCGCGCAGTGCTGCTAGGCGGTCAAAGCGGGCCAGCCAATCGGGCTCAATGAGTGGGCGGACGGCTTCGCGCTCGACGCCAAGAGCTGCGAGCTGCGCCGCCAGTTCCTGCTGGCGCGCCGTAACTCGAGCACGCGTCTTCTCAAGCGCTTCGGCCAGCAACTCAACCTGCGCGCGTGCCTGGGCCAGTGTCCCCTCAAGGGTCTCAGACCGCTCCATGCTGGCCAGCTCGTCGTTCTCAAGCCGCTCAATCTCGGCGGTGGCAAAGCCGACCTCGTGCGCAACCGCCTCGGCCTGCGCGGAGTTCTTCACCACGTCAAGCTGGGCGCGGAACTTGGCCGCCTTCTGCCGGTGCCCGTCGATCTCGCGCTCCAGCCGGGTGCGCAGCGTCTCTTCTCGACTAAGCGCGGAAGAGGTATCGGCCGATTGGCGTTGCGCCGCGGCCAGCGTGGCCTCAGCCTGCTTCACTTCCGCGGGCAATGCGTTGGCTTCCTTGGTCAGGCGGGCGCGTTCCAGTTCCACGGCCTGCAGTTTGACGAGATGTTCAACAAGCGGTTGCATCGGTGTTGAAGAGTTTACGGCATCGCGGCCCATTCAGAAAATAGCCTCTGCCCAGCCGGTGATATTTGCTGTCCGCGCATTTTGCATCCAACTATCGGGGTGCTTCTCATGTTTCGAGTGCATCGCGGCATTTCCTTCAGTGGCGGCGCGCCATCGGGGACTGCGACAATAATAAATAGGCGAGTATTACGGCGATGAGCAAGCAACCTTCGTTCTGGCGGCGTCATCGGGCACTGGCCTGGGTATGCGTGCTTGCGCTTGTTTTGCTCATTGTGGCGGCAACCGCCATTTCAATTCTCCTGCGCAATGCCGAGCCAATCCTCCGCGCGCAGATTGTTGCGGCCCTCGAGCAGCAGTTCCATTCCCGGGTTGAGCTTGACAGCTTCAACATGTCGCTCAGCGGAGGTCTCCGCGCCGAGGGTCACGGACTGCGCATCTGGCCGCCCTCGCAGGTGCATGGCGTAACCATATCCGCGTCCCATGAGGGCCAGCCCCTCATCTCCATTGACGACTTCCGCTTCCGCGCGCCTCTGCACTATGCGTCCAAAGAGCCCATCCGAATTTCTATCGTGGAATTACACGGCCTTGTTATTGATATGCCGCCGGCGTCGCACTTCGCGCAACTGGTCGGCGATAAGCCTCAGAGCGCCGCGAGCGGCGATTCAATGAAGAAAGTGCTTCTCCACTTCAAGGTCGATAACATAAATTGCATCGATACAGTTCTCCGCCTCGAGACCAACAAGCCAGGAAAGCTGCCGGTGGTTTTCAATATCTCGAGCCTCAAGCTCACCAACATTGAGCCAACCGGGACCATGGACTTCACCGCGAACCTGGTGAACGCGATTCCCAAAGGAACGGTGCAAACCAGCGGCAAGTTCGGCCCGTGGAGCGTTGACGATCCGGGCCAAAGCAGCGTTCAGGGCCAGTACACTTTCGACAATGCCAACCTGGGTGACTTTAGAGATATCTCTGGAACGCTTCACTCCACCGGCCGCTACACCGGAACGCTGCGCGAACTTGCGGTCGACGGCACAGCCGACGTGCCGAACTTTGCCCTCACCCACTTTGGCACCGCCATGCCTCTGCACACCGACTTCAATGCAAATGTCGATGCCACAAACGGAGACACCTACCTCGAGCAGGTAAATGCCGTCCTCGGAGAATCGCACTTTACTGTTGAGGGCAAGGTGGTTCGAGTGCCGGTAAGCGCGGCTGAAGTCGCGTCGAGTCAAGATCCGAATAGCAACCCGCGCGCGGAGCTGCCCACCAAAGGCCGCGACATCTCGCTTACAGTGAATGTGCCGCAGGGCCGCATGGAAGACTATGTCCGTCTGGTCAGCAAATCGGGGACGCCCCTGCTGACCGGAGTGCTGAATTTGAAAACCTCGCTCGATATATCTCCCGGCAAGGAGCACGTTTACGAGCGTATCAAGCTCAAGGGGACGTTCCGGCTCAATAATGCGCAATTCACCAGCGCCAAGGTTCAGGATCGCGTAAATGAACTGAGCCTCCGCGGGCAAGGCCTCACGAAAGAGGCCAAGGCGAAAGACAAAAGCGACATTGCGCCGGCGCTGGCAGTGATGCAGAGCAGCTTCACTATGGCGAATGGCGTGGTCACCATGCCCGACCTGTTGTACCAGGTTCCAGGCGCCGACATCGCATTGAACGGAACCTACGGAATCGACGGCGGCACGATTAATTTCTCAGGCAACGCCAAGTTACAGGCCACAGTCTCGCAGATGATCGGCGGATGGAAAGGCGCGCTGGCCACGCCGCTCGACCACTTCTTCAAGAAAGACGGCGCAGGGACTGAAGTCGGCGTTCACATTGACGGCACGCGCGAAGATCCACACTTCGGGCTCGATCTTCACGGATTCAAGTACACCTCGCCCGAACGGCCCGGCGAGAACGCCCCCGACAATGGAGCGGCGACTGCTCCTCCGCAACAGCAGCAGCAAACGCAGTAGACGGCGAAATTGGGACTCAGATCTGGCCGCCTTCTGCCGAGGTAGGGCGCCGCTCCGCGCTGCCCGCGCCCATCAGCACCAGCGAGCGCTGCGCAAAGGGTGAGTAGACCAGCAGCGTGGTGCAGGCCAACGCCAGGCCAAAGTTGATGTGGTGCAGCAGCAGAAACGGCGAAAGCGCCCACAGTACGTCGAAGGCGAGCACAAACGGCCACACCTTCAGCAGCTTTTGCCGCACCCCCGGCGGATGAAAAAGCACTGCGCACATCAAGAAGGCGCGCACCGGGATGAGGATGGCCGCGGTCACAATTACCGCGCCAAAAACAATCGCCGCACGCGGCAGCGGCGACAGCAGATCTTCAATCTCGGCCAGGTTGGCCAAGGCGCCCACGTAAAAACCGAGATACATGAGCTGCAAAAGAATGTAAAGGGTCTGCACCACCGAATGAGGCGATTTGGGCAGATCCTCTTCCGAGGCCAGAATGGCGAATCCGGTTTTGCCGTTGCGCTCGGCGGGCGCTGAAGCGGCGAGTTCGGGTGCAGCGAGCATGGGAACGGCGGGGTCAGCGGTAGGTTCACCGGTGGGTTCAGCGGGCGCTGGATCGACTGGCGGCGCTTCCGGCCGGCCTGCCGCTACCAGAATTTCGCTGCCCGCGATGCGTTCGACGGGGGCAATGAATCGGTAGCCGCGCCGGGCAAGCGTTTCAATGAACCGCGGGCTGCCGGCCATGTCTCCCAGCGCCTCGCGAATCCGGTTCACCGCGGAGTTCACGCCGTGGTCGTAATCGACAAATGTGCCCTCTGGCCACAACTCCCGCGAAATCTCTTCGCGGGTCACAAGGGCGCCGGGCCGGTCGAGCAGCATCAGCAATACCTGGAATGGCTGGGCGTTGAGCCGCAACCGCACTCCCTGTCGGCGCAGCTCGCCGGTTCCCGCGTCCGCTTCGAAGACTCCAAAGCGATAGCGCCGCTCCTGATTTTGCTCTGCCATTGGCTCGGGTACAGTTTATCCGATGGAGAAGTGCCTCGCACCGCGCGCAGCTCAAAGTACAACTCTCCGTAACCCGGCCCAATGCAATGCCTTGCGCGGGGAGAAACTTTCGAGAACATTTGATGCGCCCGGTATTGCACTCCAACGTCTGAAGGGGCAGAGTGTTCAATCATGACCCGCAAGCCAAACGCAAATCGGATTCCGGCTTTGAAGTCAATCGCCTTCGCCCGCGTCTTTCCTGGCGCCATCGCCGCCCTGCTGCCGCTGGCACTTCAGGTTATCGCCGCGCCGCAGCTTGCAGTCGCCGATCCTTCACCCGCGGCCGTTGCGGGATTCAACACTTACATCGCTCAGCTCGAATCCCGGCTTGCCCGCCAGCATGGCTCGGCCCCGGATTCTCTGGCTCCATTCGACGCTGCTCGCGTGCACGGGGGCGAGGTGGTCGTCGAGCAGATCACGCCTGCAGCCGGGGCAACTTTACCCGGTGCGATGCTCCATCACTGGCGCGGCACCGCATTTGTCCCCGGCGCCCAAGCCGTTGACCTCGAACGGCTGCTGCGCGACTACAGCCGCTACCCCCAGGTCTACGCGCCGCAGGTGATTACGGCCAGGGTGCTGTCCCAGGACGGCAACCACTTTCAAACCATGCTTCGACTGAGCCAGAAGCATGTGATCACCGTAGTGCTCGATTCAAATTACGACATTCAGTTTTTCCCCGCCGCCGCAGCGCCCGATCCGAACTCCGGCGCGCACGGATACAACATTTCCCATTCCACGCGCATTGCCGAGATTGCCGACCCGGGCAAAGCCACCGAACACGCGCTCGATTCAGACCACGAGCACGGCTTTCTGTGGCGCCTGAACACCTACTGGAGTTGGGAGGAGCGCGACGGGGGCCTCTACATGCAAATCGAAACGGTTTCGCTCACGCGCTCGGTTCCCACCGGCCTTGGCTGGGCGATCGGGCCATTCATCGAAAGCATTCCGCGCGAGAGCCTCGATTTCACGCTGCGCTCCACCGCCAATGCGTTGCGGCGGTAGATGCCCTCAGGGGCTAAAGCCCCGTTTGTCTTTGAGGGCTGTTTTCGGCACGACTGAAGTCGTGCCCTGATACACAACTCGATTGGGTTGCGGCTTCTTGGAGTCGTTCAGCCGCAAACAGAAAGGACAAAAATCATGAACGCCGTTGCATCCATGCCCACCAAGTCAGGTTTCCATTCCGCCACTCGCATCAACCGCTCGCTGACGGCGCACACAGAAAAACTGGCCCTTGAGTGGATGGCCGCTCGCGCCCCGTACTGGGTCACCAGCGACCGTCTCACGCTGCTGGGCTTTGCTGCGCAGGTTGCCTGCGGCGCGTGTTTCGCTCTTGCGCGTTACGACCGGCGCATTCTGCTCGGCGTAATCGTGTGCCTGGCGCTCAACTGGCTGGGCGACTCGCTGGATGGAACGCTGGCCCGCGTGCGCCATATCGAGCGGCCGCGCTATGGCTTCTATGTCGATCACATGGCCGATGTCTTCGGGTCGGTCGCGCTCATGCTGGGCCTCGGCTGCTCCGGCCTGCTCCACCCCGCGGTCGCCATCGCCATGCTTCTGGCATTTCTTGTGCTAGCCGCCGAAAGCTACCTCGCCACCTACACGCTATCCCGCTTCCAGCTTTCGCAAGGTCTGTTTGGCCCCACTGAGATTCGCATTGTGCTGGCCATTGGCACGCTCGAACTTCTGCGCAGCCCCTGGTCCAACCTCTTCGGCCACCGGTTTCTGCTGTTCGATATCGGCGGATCCATCGCCGCAACCATCATGTTCGCCATGGCAGTGACCGTGACCGTGCGGCACATTGCACAGCTTTATCGCGAGGAGCCGCTCAAATGAGCCTGCGAATTCGATGGGTGAAAACGCTGATCCGATGGGGCAAGTTCAACCTGGTGGGCGCTGCCGGCATGGTATTACAGCTTGCTCTGCTGGCTGTCTTCAACCGTCTCGCTCCCGGCCACTATCTCATGGCTACAGCCGCGGCCATTGAGATTACGCTGCTGCACAACTTTGCCTGGCATGTGCGCTACACGTGGCGCGACCGGCGCGATGGTTCCGCGCCGATCGTCCGGCTCCTGCGTTTTCATCTTTCCAATGGGCTGGTCTCGCTCATCGGAAACGTTGCGCTGATGCGAGTGCTGGTGGGTCATGCGCATCTGCCCGTGCTGGCCGCCAACGGCATCGCGATCCTTTGCTGCTCGATTGTGAATTTCGCTTTGTCTGATCTGTGGGCTTTCGCGCATATCCGGCAGGAGTGGGCGTGACAGGTTGCGAAAAAGCTCGTAGAACGAAGCGGTTTTTGCGACAGTCGATACTGCAGGGGCTAAAGCCCGCAATCAATTTGAGAGCATTATTGGCACGAGTAAACTCGTGCCCTGATACAAGACTTTTCCGAGTGCGGTCTTTTCGCAACTTGTTGAGCCGTTCCCGGTCAGAAACACTGAACAATAAAAACAGCCGCACCAAAGAATCTCTACAATATCTGCACTCCTCATCCGTCTTCACCAGTGGATGGAACAGCCGGTAAGCATGAGCCTGACAACCGAACAGAACCGCCAGATCGCAGAGATCATCGCGGAACAGAGGTTGCGGCTGCGTAATTTCATTCGCCGGTACGTGCCCACCGAGGCCGACGTTGAAGACCTGCTGCAGGATGTCTTTCTGCGGGCCATTGAGGCCTACCGGCTGCCGGAACCGGTGGAGCAGTGGGGCGCGTGGATGTTTCGCGTCGCGCGCAACCGCATCGTTGACTTTTTTCGCAGGCGGCGGGTGAGAGGGACCGAAGCAAATGCCGCACCGAGAGACGAGGACGAAGCGCGCCGGCCAGAAGACGAACTACCATCACGCGACGCCGGGCCGGCCGAGGCTTATGCGCAAGCCGTTTTGCAGGCCGAGCTTCTTGATGCGCTGGAAGAGCTACCCGCCGAACAGCGCGAAGTGTTCGCAGCTCACGAGATCGAAGGCTTGAGCTTCAAGGAGATTTCAGCGCGCACCGGAGTGAGCGTGAACACACTCCTCTCGCGAAAGCATTATGCGGTTCTGCATTTGCGGCGCCGCCTGACAGACATCTACGAAGAATTTGTGACAAAGGGAGAAGACTGAAATGAGAAAAAGAATGCCGCGCGGCCTCAAATTTGCACTGATTGCGATTGTGGCGCCATTTGCAATTGCACTGTTCGTGGGATTCTTCGGCTGGGTGACGATGAGCCTGTGGAACTGGCTCCTGCCGGGACTCTTCGGATGGAAGTTGATCACGTTCTGGCAGGCCGTGGGGCTGGTGATCCTGTGCCGGCTGCTGTTTGGCGGCATGAGGGGCGGAAGCGGCAGCGGTCGCCAGCGCTGGCGCCATCGCATGAGCGAGCGCTGGCAGCAAATGACGCCTGAGGAACGCGAGAAATTCCGCGAGGAGATGGCCAGCCGCTGGGCCTGCTCGCATGAGGCGGAGCCGGAAACTAAAGCCGGCGCCTGAACGCGTCACCGGAGTTTCATTGCGCCTGTGGGCTCTCATCTTACCAACCCCGCTGCCAGCCCGCAGGCGCACCGCCGCCCGCCACATTTCACCCTCCCCCCAATGTGATAGCTTGCTTGAGTTGGAATGTTTTCATTCCAGCCGCGCAACCGGGGGCACCATGCGGCATTTGAATCGAATTGGACCTTTTTTGGCGGGTTTAACGGCGGTCTTCGTTCTTGGCCACGCAGCGATCGCAGCACAGGGGCAAACCGCGCCCCCTGAATCACCGGCCGCAAAGCCCGCTACCAGCCAGCAGAACGAATTGGATTGGTGGAAGAACGCCGTTATCTACGAGATTTACCCGCGCAGCTATCAGGATTCGAATGGCGACGGTATCGGCGACCTGAACGGCATCACCGAACATCTCGGCTATCTGCAGGAACTCGGGGTCGACGCAATCTGGCTCACGCCCGTCTACCCCTCGCCCCAGGTCGACTTCGGTTACGACATCTCTGACTATCGCGCCATCGATCCCCAGTACGGCACCATGGCCGACTTCGATCGCCTGGTCGCCGAGGCAGACAAGCGCCACATCCGCATCATCATGGATATGGTGATGAATCACACCTCTGACCAGCACAAGTGGTTCCTCGAATCGCGTTCGTCCCGCACCAACCCCTACCGCGACTGGTATATCTGGCGCAATGGCATGGGCGAAACCCCCACCAGGAACGGCTTGCCGCCCAACAACTGGCAATCCTACTTCGGCCACTCCGCCTGGCAGTGGGATGCCAAGACCCGCCAGTACTACTACCACAAGTTCTATATCCAGCAGCCCGACCTCAACTGGCGCAATCCCAAGGTCCACGACGCATTCAAAGACATCATCGCCTTCTGGCTCCAGCGCGGGGTGGGCGGCTTTCGTTTCGACGCCATTACAGAACTCTATGAAGATCCCGAGATGCGCGACGAAGGCATAGTGAGGGGCAAAGACGGCGACCCCGTTATCAACGCATTCGGTGATCAGCAAACCGACAATTCGCGCACCAGCAACCAGCCGGGTTTGCACGCGGTCATAGCCGAAATGCGCGCTGAGGCCGACAAGTTCAGCGTTAAGGCCTTCCCCGGGACGCGAGTCATGATCGGCGAAACCTATCTGCCCAATATCGCCGAGCTGGACAAAATGTACGGCACCGCGGCGCATCCCGAGTTTGAGCTTCCCATGGATACGCAGGTGGGCATGATCAACAGGCTGGATGTGGCCACCTTCCGATCGAAGCTCACAGACGTTGAATCGAAGATCGACTCCAATATCCCCCTGCTGCTATTCGACAATCACGACAATCCGCGTATCGATATGCGCTACGGCGACGGCGTTCATAACACCCAGATCGAGCGTGTCATCGCCACGGTGCTGTTTGCTTCGCGCGGCGCGTCGCTCATGTACTACGGCGATGAGATCGGCATGGTGACTACGCCGCCCACCCGCAAAGAAGATGTAAAGGACCCCATCGGCATCACCGGGTGGCCAAAGGAAAAGGGCCGTGACGGCGAGCGCACGCCCATGCAGTGGAACACCGAGTCCAACGCCGGTTTCACAACAGGAACGCCATGGCTGCCCGTGCCGCCCAGCGCCGAGGAGAAAAATGTTGAAGTCGAGCGTGCCGACCCTGACTCGCTCTTCAACTGGTATCGCACGCTTATTCAACTCAAGAAGACGGTGCCCGCCTTGGAGCACGGCTCCAACATCATGCTCGATACTGATAACACGAGCGTACTGAGCTGGCTGCGCCAATCTCCCGGCACGCCGCAGGTGGTGGTGAGCGTGAACTTTACGGCCCAACCCCAGATTGTGAATCTCCAGTCCGGCAGTTCAGCACTCGCAGCAGGCAAGCTGCAAACGCTTCTCAAGTCTCCCGGTGGCGTCGATCCTAAAGCGCTCGACCAGATCGTACTGGCCCCGTTCGGAATTTACATGGGCGAATTGCAGTAGTCTGGGATGTATCGACCTCGCCAAAAGGGCGCCCTTCACTCGTTTGGCCGCAACCTCCGTCCGTAAGTCTCCGTCAAAGAGACTGGCGGACCCATTGAATTTTCCGTTCCTCAGGCACTAAAGAGGCGCAGACTGCGTTTTTCTCAATCCAACCTGTCCAGTGCGTCGCGCAGCCCGGTTGGTTGCCGATGATGCCAACCCGCGTATGCATTCTCCTGCTGATTGTCACCGTTGGCGCCTCGCTCACGCATGCGCAGTCGAGCGCAAATCTGCCCGCCGCTCCTGCCCCTGCGGCAGCGCAGGCCGCATCGATTCGCGGAGTTGTTGTCAGCAAAGAAGGCGAGGTTTACGAGGGCGTGCGGATTATGCTCTCCAGTGCCGGGACCGTGCAATCCTGCCAGACCAGCAACGCAGGCGAATTCGTATTCGAACAGGTTGCTCCGGGTCCTTATACGCTCACGTTCGCTTCGCAGGGATTCAAGACCCAGACCGTCTCGGGCGAGCTTAGTCCCGGCCAGGCCCTTACTCTGCCGAACGTGGTCCTCGGTTTCAAGGAATCGGTGAGCGAGGTTCGCGTTTCGGCTGAATCGCAGGAGCTGATTGCCGATCAGCAGATCCATCTTGAGGAACAGCAGCGCGTGCTGGGCCTGTTGCCCAACTACTATGTCAACTACGATCGCAACCCTGTGCCTCTAACCACAAAACAAAAGTTCAAGCTTGCCTGGCACTCCAATATCGATCCGTTCAACTGGCTCATGAACGCGGGATTTTCAGGCTATCAGCAGGCCACCAATTCGTTTAAAGGATACGGCCAGGGAATGCAGGGATACGGCAAGCGCATGGGCGCCAATACCGCCGACGGCTTCTTCAGCGACATGATCGGTGGCGCCATCCTTCCCTCGCTCTTCCACCAGGATCCCCGCTACTTCTACAAGGGCACCGGAACCATCCGCTCGCGCATCGGATACGCCCTCGCCAATACCGTAGTTTGCAAGGGCGACAACATGCGCTGGCAATTCGACTACTCGGGTATCCTCGGCGGACTCGCCGCGGGTGGCATATCCAATCTCTATTACCCCGATAACGAACGCAGCGACGCAGTAGTGACATTCGAAGGCGCCGGCATCGGCCTGGCTGGCGCTGCCGTGCAGAACCTCTTCCAGGAGTTTCTGATCAAGAAGCTGACGCCTCACGCGGGCAGGCAGAGTACGCCGTAGAGTGTTGTATCAAAAGTTCGCACAAGAAATGAATTGTCATCCTGAGCGAAGCGAAGGATCTGCAGTCGCTTTTCGACGGCCTCCGACTGAGCCATATAATCCGTGATGGATGCAACTGGTCATTCTTCCGTCAGGAGTTTTAGAAGCCAGCGTGAAATCGATTAATCCCAGCGGCAGCAGAGTCGAGTTGAACAAGGGTGATTCGGCCTCAGAAGTGAATCTGATGCTGATGAACTCGAGAGCCCTGAAGGTAATTCAGTTTTCCGAGCCTTTGCCGCTCAAGTTGCTGGAGGCACTGGATGACGATTTCTTCTGCTGGCGTCCAGATGTTGAACTGCGTGCATACGGGTTCTACGGAATGACCTGCGATCTAAGCTTTTGTTCGCGCATGTCCCATGTTCAAAACTTCAGGGCTGACTGTCTTCAAAGCGCAATCAACGTAGAATGTGTTGCGCGCATGCCGCGCCTGAAAAGCTTGGGAATCGGAATCTTTGACCTCGATACTTTTGAGATCCTGCGAGAAATCAATCCCGGCTTGGAAAAACTGTACCTTTCACAGACGAAATCGAGAAAACCGGATCTTGCTCCAATTCGCGCATTGAGCTCTCTCAGGCATTTGTGTCTAGCGGGGCAACAGAAGAACATCGAAGTCATTGGTGATATTCAAGAACTCCAGGAATTGCACTTGATCTCGGTGACTATTGACTCCCTTGGCCTGCTCCGAAACTTGCAAGAACTGTGGTTCTTGAGGATAGGGCTTGGCGGAACGAAGAATCTTTCTGCGCTTCGAGGGCTTGCGAACTTGAAGTACCTCGAACTCTGGAGAATCTTAGGGCTGGACGACATCAGCGTGATTGAGACTTTAGCGGGTTTGCAGCACTTGTTCCTCCAGGACCTGGCAAGAATAACGAAACTCCCGTCGTTCAAGAGCCTTCCGCACCTTCGTCGCGTGACCATCGATTCCCTCAAAGCCCTGGTCGACATTTCTTCGCTGACTGATAGCCCGTCTCTTGAAGAGATCGTTCACAGCACCGCCAAGGTTCAGCCCGAAGATTATCTGCCGTTGTTGCATTCGGGTCGGTTGAAATTTGCGAGCGCTGGCTTTGGAAGTCTTAAGAAGAACGAACAATTCAAAGTGCTCTGCGAAAAAATGGGCGTGACCTACGGTGTGAATCGCGATTTCAAGATTAGGTAGTGCAAGGTCTTGGCGCTCCCTCCCCAGGTCGCCTCGCCTTGCCCGCCCCTCACCCCGCGTGTTTGACTGATTCCCGAAGGCAGGTGCGCTCTCATGCAACAGGTTCTCGCCCCCTACGTACTCGCTTTAGACCAGGGAACAACCAGTTCGCGTGCAATCCTCTTCGACCAGGACGGCGCAATTGCCGCCGTCGCCCAGAAAGAATTTGAGCAGTTCTATCCGCAAACCGGCTGGGTGGAACACGACCCTACTGAGATTCTGACCAGCCAGATGAGCTGCGCCGTTGAGGTGCTCGGCAAGGTAAACGCACGCCCGCGCGATCTGGCCGCCATCGGCATCACCAATCAGCGCGAGACGGTGATTGTGTGGGAGCGCTCCACAGGCAAGCCCATCCATCCCGCCATTGTGTGGCAGGACCGCCGCACCGCCGCTTTCTGTAAGGAGCTTGAAGAGCGCGGCCTCGCCGATATGGTTGCCGGCAAGACAGGACTGGTGCTCGATCCCTATTTTTCGGCAACCAAGGTCCGCTGGATCCTCGACAACGTCAGTGGCGCGCGCAGCCGGGCCGAGCGCGGCGAACTAGCCTTCGGCACGGTCGATAGCTGGCTTATCTGGCACCTCACCAGCGGCCACAAGCACGTGACCGACGTGACCAATGCTTCGCGCACGCTGCTTTACAACATCGTCAAAGGCGAGTGGGACAAGGAACTCCTAGAAATCTTCGGCGTCCCTGAAAGCATGTTGCCTGAGGTAGTGTGGTCGAGCCAGCAGATAGGCGAAGTGACCACGTCGCTGGGATTGGCCGGTGCCGCGATAGCGGGCATTGCCGGCGATCAGCAGGCCGCGCTCTTCGGCCAGTTGTGCTGGCAGGCAGGCGAGGCCAAAAACACCTACGGCACCGGCTGCTTCCTGCTGCAGAATATCGGATCGAAATTTGTGCGCTCGCGTCACAAACTCATTACCACGCTTGCCGCCAGCGCCCAGTCGCGCCTCGAGTACGCGCTTGAGGGCAGCATTTTTATCGGCGGAGCGGTGGTGCAATGGCTGCGCGACAACCTCAAACTCATCGGTGCTTCGAGCGACGTCGAGGCGCTGGCGAAAACCGTCAACGACTCGGGCGGGGTGGTCTTTGTTCCGGCTTTCGTAGGCATGGGCGCGCCGCACTGGGACCCGCACGCCAGCGGAATGCTGATAGGCCTCGGCCGCGGCACAACGCCCGGCCACATTGCGCGGGCAGCTCTTGAGGCCATTGCATTCCAGGTGGCCGACGTCCTCGATGCGGTGCACAGCGAAACTTCGACCCCGCTCGGCGCTCTGCGCGTAGATGGCGGAGCCGCAGTGAACGACCTGCTCATGCAGTTCCAGGCTGACATTCTGGGCGTGCCGGTGGTGCGCCCGCTGGTGACTGAGACCACCGCGCTGGGCGCTGCGTATCTTGCCGGTTTGGCGACGGGATTCTGGGCCAGCCCCGGCGACCTGAAATCGAAGCGCGGAGGCGATGTCCGCTTTGAACCGAGGATGAGCGCCACTGAACGCGCCGAACGCCGAGCCCGCTGGCAAAAAGCCGTCGAGCGCGCAAAACGCTGGAACGCGTAAAGACAAGGACCAGGCACTAGGGAATAGGGACGAGAGATCGACGGGCGGCATCTAATCACCGGCAAGAACCAAGCGGCGAGAGGGAACCCACATGCAGCGTGACCAGATGATCCAGCGGCTTCGCGATCGGTCCGCGTCCGGTGAGCCGTGGGACATTGTGGTGGTGGGCGGCGGCGCAACCGGTATGGGCGTCGCGGTTGATGCGGCCTCGCGCGGATTCAGCGTGGCGCTGGTTGAGGCCCACGACTTCGGCAAAGGCACCAGCAGCCGCTCCACCAAACTGGTGCATGGCGGCGTGCGCTATCTCGAGCAGGGCAACGTCCCGCTGGTGATGTCGGCTCTCAAAGAGCGCGGCCTGCTGCGTCAGAACGCCCCACACCTCGTCCACGACCTCGCATTTGTGGTGCCCAATTACTCATGGTGGGAGGCGCCTTTCTACGGCATCGGACTCAAGCTCTACGACCTGCTTGCCGGTAAGTACGGCTTCGGCGCGTCAAAGTTGCTGAGTCGCGAAGAAACTTTAGCCAAACTGCCCGCGCTCGAGCCCGAAGGACTCGTCGGCGGCGTGGTGTACTACGACGGCCAGTTCGACGATGCCCGGCTCCTCATCCATCTCGCCATGACTGCGGCTGACCATGGCGCGACCTTGGTCAACTATTGCCCCGCAACTGCGCTGCTCAAGGATGCAGAAGGCTACGTGAACGGCGTCGTGGCCCGCGACCAGGAATCAGGCGAGGAGCTAGCGCTTCACGCGCGCGTAGTGGTAAATGCCACCGGTGTCTTTACCGATTCCGTGCGCCGCCTCGCTGACCCCGGGGTAGAGCCGATGATGGTCACCAGCCAGGGCATCCATCTTGTCTTCCATCGTTCGTTTCTCGCCGGAGATTCCGCGCTCATGGTGCCGCACACCAGCGACGGCCGCGTTTTGTTCGTCATTCCCTGGCACGGCCACGCGGTCGCCGGGACCACCGACACTCCCGTCGACGAGCCCAGCCTTGAACCGCGTCCGTTTGAGGAGGAAATTGAATTTGTGCTTGAGACGGCCGGCCGTTATTTCACCCGGCCTCCCAGCCGCGCCGATGTGCTGGCCGTCTACGTTGGCCTGCGGCCGCTGGTCAGGACTGATGGCAAGAACAAAGACGGGTCCGACCGCAAGACAGAAGGTAAAACCTCGTCTCTCTCACGCGACCATGTCATTCACGTCGACTCCTCGGGCCTGCTCACCATCACCGGCGGCAAATGGACCACCTATCGCCACATGGCCGAGGACTGCGTGGACCACGCCATCACTCTCGGCCGGTTGGATGACGCGGCCTGCACGACGAAGAATCTCCACATCCACGGATACGCGGCCGAGCCGCCCTCATCTGCTCCTGAGCATTTTTCCGTCTACGGCTCTGACGCGCTAGCCGTCGCCGCATTGGCTCGCGATTCTGCGCTCGCCGCGCAACTTCATCCCGATCTGCCCTACATCGCCGCCGAGGCCGTTTGGGCCGCGCGAAACGAGATGGCCCGAACTGTTGAAGATGTCCTCGCCCGCCGCACCCGCGCGCTCTTTCTCAACGCCCAGGCCGCCTGCCAGATGGCTGAGCCCGTCGCACGCCTGCTGGCTGCAGAACTTGACCGCGGCGACGGCTGGATTGCCGCAGAAGTGGCCCGATTCCATCAGCTTGCCGCGCAATACCAGGTCTCATGAAGCGCGTTTTGCTGCTGAACGGTTTTAAAAGGGCACGAGTTTACTCGTGCCACGAAATCTGCTCAAATGAGCGGGGCTTTAGCCCCTGAGGGAAGTTTCAGCCGAATCAAAACACGCATGTCTCCCACGGATTGGAAAAACTATCGTCCTTCGTGGCACTCTGGACATCTGATGAATTGCCGGATCACCCCGGTCCGGCGATCGAAATATGGAGGTCAATCATGGCATCGTGCCCACATCTCGCTGAATTCGACAAGAATGCCAAGGCCCGCAGCAAAGGATGCGAAGAATGCCTCAAGACAGGCGATTCATGGGTGCACCTGCGCCGCTGCCTCACCTGCGGCCACGTGGGCTGCTGCGACTCGTCAAAGAACCGCCACGCCCGCGCGCATTTCCATGAGACGCAGCATCCTCTCATCCAGTCCGCCGAGCGCGGTGAAGACTGGCGTTGGTGCTACATCGACGATGCGTATCTGTAGGTCCAGCCCTCCAGACCGCGAGGCCAGACTCACCGCCGCATGTCGTCGCGAACACCTTGCGCCACCCTACTGATCTTTGTGATATGCTTTGCGGCAAATTCAACCTCGCCGGATAGCTAAATGAATCTATCTGCAAAGACCCTGCTTTTAGCGGTAGTTTGCGCATTGCCTTGCACCCTGCCTGGGCAGACCAGTGACGCGTCGTGCCCCCTTGATGCACCCAAGTTCACTACGAGCTCGCCCAACATCTTCAACGAGCGCCAGGAGCAGGACCTGGCCGATGCCCTGGCCGAAATGTCAGAGGCCGACATGCGCCTCGCCGATCCTGGTAAGGACGACGAGTTGACGCGCATCGGTGAAAAGCTGCTGGCTCAGTTGCCGCCTACCGGTATCAAATATCGCTTCCGCATTTACGACTCCGGCGAGATCAACGCTTTTTCGATCGGCGGCGGACGGGTCTACGTAAGCCGGAAGTTGATCACGGCGGTCAAGAATGAGGACGAGCTGGCCGGTGTGCTGGCACATGAGCTCGGGCACCTGGCAATGCATCATTCGGCCATCAGGATGACCCACGAGTTCAAGGTTGGCCTTGGCGTAACGCAGGTGGGTGACCGGGCCGACATTCTTGCAAAACTGCATCAGCTCCTCAATACGCCGGCGAAGCCGTACGAGATAGAAGACAATGAGGCTAAAGACGAAATAGTGGCCGATCAAGTGGCCCTGTATGCGATGGTGAAGGCAGGATATGCGCCCGCCAGCTTCCCTGCTTTTTTGAACGATGTAATGGGCAACAAGGGCAAAACGGGAAACTGGCTGAGCGACACCTTTGGCCTCACAAACGAAGATTCAAAGCGCTATCGCGAGGCGATGAAGGTGGTCGACGAGATGCCGAAGGGTTGCCTTGACAAGCAGCCGGCAGCGAGCGATGCATTTCTGGCATGGCAGCGCAGCATTGTTGAAGAGCGCGTGAAAAGCACTGAGACCGCGGCCGGCGACAAGCCAGTGAAGCTTGATCCTCCCATGCGGCCGAGACCGTGGCGCATCCGCTTCAGCCCCGACGGCAAATATGCACTGGTGCAGGATGAGGGCAGTGTCACGGTGGTCGACGCGAATGCGAAGACTGTGCTCTTCCGCGCAGAGGCGCCTGACGCGAATGCCGCGATGTTTACGCCCGACTCAACCAGCCTGGTGTTTAACGACGACAAGCTGCGCGTGGAGCGTTGGAACGTTGCAACCGGTCAGCGCATCGAGACCAAGGAGATGGTGGTCTTCGACGGCTGCACGCAGAACCGGCTCACGCCCGACGGTAAAACGCTGGTCTGCTTGCGTGCGCAGTTCGGCGATGCCAATCTGCGCGTCGGACTAAGCCTGATCGATGTCGAGTCTGGCAAGTCGTATCTCGACAAACCGAGTTTCTACACGGCCAGCGCCTTTTCATCAGTTTCGGGGTTGTTGGACGTTGCTGAAAATGTGATGAACGGAAACAACTTTGCAAGCATTCTGTTCGACCCCTTAGGCCATTACCTGCTGATCGCCGTTGCAGACCATGCCGAAGCCTTCGATCTCGATAAGCGGCAACAGGTTCAACTGGGTGGAAAGTTGAAGGGGCTGGGCGACGCGACGATGACATTCGTCGGCCCTGACAAGTTTTACTTGGTCTATGAGCCATTGGGATCGAAGGTGCCGTACAAGGCTCAAGTGCTCAGTTTTCCCGATGGAAATGTTTTGAATGACACCCAGATTGGCGATCAGGGGATTCATGGAGCAACGAAGGGCGAGCTGATTCTTGCCGGTCCGTTCAAGGATTTCGCCACCGGTGTCGTGGACCCAACAACAACAAAAATTGTGGCTGGCTGGCAGTTCCCCACCACTGACCTGTGGGATAAGTATCTCGCCGCGGAAACTGCGACGGGCGGGTTGTACCTGGGACACCTTGGCGCCAATGACGGGGTGCAAATGAACCTCCCGCTGGGGCCTTTGCCAAAACCAACCGCGGCCAGTTTCTCGCCCGATGGAAAGTACCTGGTGGTTTCGCTGAAGGGCCGTTCGAGCCTATGGAATCTCGCGACCGGAAAACAGTTGAGCCTGATGCGGCCCATGAGCACATTGTGGGTAGACAGCCAGGACCATCTCTATGCCATTCTGCCCAAGTATCTGACCCACGACCCGACCGAGATTGAAGTCGATCTTGGAGGACAAGGGGCGAAGGAACTGGGCAAGCCCGACGAAAGAGAGCGGCAGCACCAAAACCTGCAATACCTCTTCAAGTCGATGGGCAAGAGCAAGGATCTGAGCTATCACGCTACGCTCGAAGTAACTGACATGGCTGCGCAAAAGGTGCTGTGGTCGCATGACTATTCCGGCGAGACCCCGGTGTGCTGGCCCTCTGACGACAGCCGCATGGTGCTGGCGTGGGACTTGAGCGTCGACACGGCGAAGAGCGAGGTGAAGAAGTATCCCAAACTGCAGGAGCAGACGAAGGGATTTACAAGCCACAAAAAAGGATTATTGATCGAGACAGTGGACCCGCAAACCGGCGTTCCGCTGGAGCAGGTCGCGCTGCCCGAGGTGGACCTCACGGGTGGCTGGAACGACGAGCGGTTCGCCCGGGTTTCAGGCGAGTTTGTGCTCGTGAACGGAGAGCACGGCAACACCGCCATCTACCGGATCGACACCGGGACCAAGGTGGGTGAGTTCTTTGGATCGCCGGTGGCAGACGATGCCGGAAAAGGGCTGATTGCAGCGGTGAATCGCGAGGATGAGATCCTGATGGTGGATGAAAAAACCGGCAAGGAACTCCAGCGCTTTACGCTGGGTTCGCCGGTGCGCCTGGCGCGGATTATCACCGGAAACGCGCAGGAACTGCTGGTGCTCACCGCCGACCAGGTGGTGCATCAGCTTCCGCTGCCGCAGTAGGCAAGCAGCGATTACGCCAGCTCAACCTCGATCGATTTCTTTTCCTTGCGCATTCAGTCCTTGCCAGCGATCATCTTCCACTCCACATGCGTGAGCTTGCCGTGGTGCAGAAAGTCTCCAATGATGGTCAACCCCTCGGCAGTGCGCTTATAAGTCAGGTGTTCGCCCACGTGGTCGCCCACGCCATTGAAAACTGCCGACTGACCATCGCAGTTCGCGGCAGTAAAGACCATGGGCTCGGCGCGTTCTTCCCATGCTTTACTTAAGGCCGCGTCGAAGTGGCGCAGAACCATGTTGATGGCGGCGCCATCCTGGCGCACGGTCATCACCTCGGCGTAGCCGGTGCCGTCTTTCGCAAACTCAAACGAAGCGCCCATCAGAACGCCGCCGGGGGCCAGCGTCCACCGCTCCTGCGATCCGGCTGGGTCGGTTGCGTTGTGCCAGTCTCCGGCCATCCAGTTCAGCCCGGCAAGCGTACAGGGCGCGGCGTGCACTGTAACTGCGCCAGCCGCCAGCAGCGTCGCAACTGCGATAAATGTGAACCGAAGGATTGACCTCATGGCAGAGATGCCTCCAGATTCAAGTTACGACAGCTCAACCTCGATCGCTTTTTTCTCCGCGTCGAGCTTCAGAATCTTGAAGCTGCGCAACTGGCCCTCTGCCAGCGGCTCGGGCTTGGCTTCGGGTGACGGCGCATTGCCCTTCCAGCGCGCCTTCAGCATCGATGAAAGCTGCGAGAGATCGGGCTTGCCTGGTGCAGGCGCTTCCGGTGCAGGCGCAGCAGCCTTCGCCGCACTCGCTTTGCCTATTCGACCGGCCGCATGGATTCCATCACCCAAATCAACCTGAAGCGTAGAACCCTTTACCTCGACTACGCGGCCTGAGACGGTGTCGCCCACCTTGTGCTCGGCGATGTACTCGTCGATGCTGGTGGGGATAAGTTGCTTCATCGAGAGCTTCATCTGCCGCTTTTCGGTGTCGATCGCCAGCACCAGCGCTTCAACCTTCTGGCCCGTGTGCAGCGCCTCGCTGGGGTGGTTGAGCCGCCGGTCGGCCACAATTTCGCTTATGTGCACCAGCCCTTCAACGCCTTCGGCAATTTCGACGAATGCGCCGAAGCTCATCATTTTGGTCACGGTGCCCGTAACCTGCGAACCCGCCGGATAGCGGCGCTGCGCCTCGACCCAAGGATCGGCGAGTGTCTGCTTCAACCCCAGCGCAATGCGCTTTTCTTCTGGCTTCACCGACAGAATCACCGCATCCACGCGATCGCCGGTTTTAAGCAGGTCCGACGGATGGCGCACTTTCTTGGCCCATGACATTTCCGAGATATGGACCAGCCCTTCAAGCCCAGGCTCAACCTCGACAAATGCGCCAAACTCCATCAACCGCGTCACCGTGCCTGAGACGCGCGCGCCCACCGGATAGCGCTCTACCGCCGTCTCCCACGGCTCCGGCTGCAACTGTTTCAACCCCAGAGAAATCTTTCTGGTCTCGGGATCGATGCGCAGAATCTTGACCGTGAGTTCCTGGCCCACCGTCAGTACGTCTTCAGGCTTGGCAATGCGCGTCAGCGAAATGTCGCTGACATGCAGCAGCCCGTCGATGCCGCCAAACTCCGCGCCGCCAATGGAAACGAACGCGCCGTAAGGCATGATGGTGCGCACGGTTCCTGTCACCACGTCGCCCTCGTTCAGCGCGGCGCGGCGGCCTTCCATTTCGGCGCGAGACTGCTCCTCAAGAACTACGCGGCGATCGACCACCACATCTTCATCGGTGGTGTCGAGCTTGGTAATGCGGCAGGTGATTTCAGTGCCCACCAGCGCTTCAAGCTCAGCCGCATCACGCGTGCCGCTGCGGCTGGCCGGCATAAAGGCCCGCACGCCTACGTCCACGCTCAATCCGCCCTTGATCACTGCCGTCACGGTGCCGGCCACTGCGGTCTTATCTGCAAATGCTCGCTCCAGGGCCGACCAGTCGCGCGGCTGCGCCACCTTAAAGCGCGAAAGCACGTAATAGTGCTCCTCGTTGCGCCCGGTGATCGATACCGGAAACCGGTCGCCCGCCTTTACTTCCTCAGCGTTGTTCTCAAATGCCGAGCGGGGCAGCACACCCTCCGTCTTGTAGCCCACGTCGAGAAAAACCTGATCCGCCGAGACTGAAACCACTGTGCCCTCGAGGCGGTTTTGGGCGGCGCGATGCGTGTGCGTGCGCTCATAGTCGCGCAGCAAGTCGCCAAAGGACTCCTCTGGGAACTGGTCTTCGAGACTCTCGCTTCGATCTTCGGTCAATGAAGCGGCCTGCGGCGTCGCGGCCTCAGTCTCAGTTGTAGCTGCGATCTCGGCCGGAGACGTACTCAGGGCTGTCTCGGGCTCTTCAATCGCCGGTGCTGGGTCGGCAGCCACGGATTCTTCGGCGGTGAGAGAGGGTTCGGCAGCCACAGATTCTTCTACTGTGGGCGAAGGGCCTTCCGTGGTGATGGCCGCTGGTTCAGGCTCAGTTGAGGCGTTTTTCGCAGGCTCGGCGGAAATGACAGGTTCGGTGCTGGTTTCGTCGCTCATAACAGGTTCAGTTCTTATTGTTTCACGGCGGATTGAAGGGGCGGTCGAACCATGCCGAGGCTCACTGTATTTGAAATGGCGGCACACTTGAACGTACGAGCCGTCACTGCGCGTCTTCTCACTGCGACAGTACGCTCAAGGCCAATTCCTGGTGAAAGACCAAAACCGTGAGTCGGTGCCGGGAGAATGATTGATGGCAACGCAAACACGAACGATATGGATTGGCCTTTTTGCCGGACTGTTGCAGTTCGCGTTGGCCATTCTTGCCTGGGGCGGTTGGAGGCCGTTCTTCTCACACCCCGCATTTGTGGCGCTCGTTATCGTCACGCTCGCCATGATGGCGGTCGCGCCGTTATCAAAGGGCAGCCTGAGCACCGGTGACAAAGAGGATCGCGGCAACCGCTGGGTGCTTGGTGTCTTTACCATCATCGCCTTCTTGAACGCATATATTCCGCCGTTAACCGATCGCCTCAGTTTCTTCACTATGGATGGCGACACACTTCGCTGGGTGGGCATTGTCGTCTACACCGCAGGCGGCGCGCTGCGGCTCTGGCCGGTGTTTGTGCTGGGCAATCGTTTCAGCGGCCTGGTAGCTATCCAGCCCGGTCACACCCTTGAGACACACGGCATTTATCGCCTGATCCGCAACCCCAGCTACCTGGGAATGATCACCAACATTCTCGGCTGGGAGCTCATCTTTCGCTCCGGCATCGGCCTTGTGTTTGTGCCGCTGCTGCTTTGGCCGTTGATCGCCCGCATGCAAGCCGAGGAAAAACTGCTGCGCGAGCACTTCGGCGCCGAGTACGAGGCCTATTTCGCCCGCACATGGCGGCTGCTGCCCTGGGTTTATTGATGCTCCGTGTGTTGATATGAAACGGCAGTTCGCTGCTTCGCTAGACACACTGCGGCATTACGAGCGAGAATGGGCACCGCAAGAGGAACAACAAATGAAGATGAATGAAATTACCCGCCGAGATTTTGTGCGCCTGGGCACAGGCGCGGCTATTGCCACCGCCGCCGTAGCGCAAGCCGCCGCTCAATCAAATGTTCTCACCGCGCAACAGCACTCGTCTGACAGCCTGCGCGATAACCGCAAGATCCGGTTCGGGATCGTAGGCACAGGGATTCGCGGCTGCGACCTGCTGCGGTCGGCGCGCAACCTGCCCACCTGCGTGTGCGTAGGCTCGGCCGACCTCTACTCCACGCGCCTCAAGGCCGGCATCGAGGCCTACGGCACTGATTTTGAAACTTCGGGCGACTATCGCCGCCTGCTCGACCGTAAGGACATCGACGCCATCTTCATCGCCACCTCCGATCATCATCATCGGCGCGTGACTCTCGACGCCGTCGCCGCCGGAAAAGACGTTTACTGCGAAAAGCCCATCTCGCATACTGTGCAGGACGGCTTTGCCATGCTTGAGGCGGTTCAATCGCACAAGCGCATCTTTCAGGCAGGCAGCCAGCGCGTCAGCTCCATCCTCTATTTGAAGGCCAAAGAGATTTTCGACTCCGGCCGGCTGGGCGAGGTGCACGAGATCGATGCGCAGGTAAATCGCAACTCACCTGGCGGCGCGTGGGTGTATCCCATCGGCGACGACGCCAGTCCCGAAACCGTCGATTGGAAAGCCTTTCTGGTCGATGCGCCACAGATCCCCTTCGATCCCATCCGCTTCTTCCAGTGGCGTCGCTTCAAGGACTATGGCGAGGGTCTCGGCGGCGATCTCTTCGTCCATCTCCTCAGCGGCATTCAGTTCGTTACCGGCTTCAACGCGCCGGCCACGCGCGCTTACTCTACCGGCGGCCTCTACCACTTCAAAGACGGTCGCGATTTTCCTGACTTTCTCGAGACCGTTTACGACTTCGCCACGCCCACCGGCCCGGTGCACGTCAACGTGCACTGCAGCCAGATCAACAATTCCGATGACGATCGCACCATTATCTACGGCACAACGGGCACACTCGTCATCACCGGCAGTTCGGTCACCTTTACCCCGCAGGACGTGCGCCCCCGCTTTGAGTCCTACGGCTGGCACGGCATGACTGAAGCGCAAACGCAGAAAGGAATGGCGGCGTGGAACGCTGCGCATCCTGAACCGATGGCGCCCTTGCCTGAAGCGGAAACCTACACTGCGCCGCGGGATTACGATGACACCGCCGACCACATCGCCAACTTCTTCAGCGCCGTCGTTACCCGCCAGCCCGTGGCTGAGAATGAGGTTTTCGGGAATAACGCAGCCATCGGCTGCCACATGGCCAATCAATCCTACTTCAATAGCTCGATCGTCACATGGGATGCGGCAGGGAAGAAGATCAAAGTGTAAAGACAGGGAACAAGGGAACGAGGGAACAAGGGAACGAGGGAACAAGGGAACAAGGGAACGAGGGAACAAGGCCATCGATACGGAGTTTTGTGTCAGGGCACGAGTTTACTCGTGCCAATGAAGCCCTCAAAATGAATCGGGGCTTTAGCCCCTGAGGGATGGTTATCGGGAAACCCATTCTATTAAATGAGTTCTCCGCAACCAGCCGGTAAAAAAGGGAACGAGAGAACACGGCGACGAGCTGAATCGACAGCGAGAGGGAGAAGCAGATGACGATTGCATCGCGAAGGGATTTTTTGAAGGTGGCGGGAGCGGCTGCGGTTATTGCGGGCGCCGGCAAGGCAGAAGCACGCACCCTTAAGGTGCCGGTGGGTCTTCAGCTCTACTCGGTGCGCGATTTCATGGCCAAGGATCTGCAATCTGCGCTCAACAATGTGCACACCGCCGGCTACAACGTGGTTGAGGCTGCGGGCTTTTTCAATCGCACGGCTGCCGATTTCCGCAAAGCCACGGAAACTGCCGGTCTGCGCTGCGTAAGTGCCCATTACCCGCTTTCGCTGCTTGAATCGCAACTCGACTCCACAATCGGCTATGCCAGGGAGCTCGGCCTCGAGTACATGGTCTGCTCCTCGTCCGACGGAACATACCGCAATCCGAACACCCACGGCGAGCCCACGCTCGACGACTGGCACTGGAGAATCGACCAGTTCAACAGGATCGGCGCCACCGTGAAGGCCGCCGGCATGACCTTCGGCATCCACAACCACCCGCCCGAATTCGCAACCATCGATGGCGTGCTGGTATACGACGAAATTATGAAGCTCACCGACCCCAAAGTCGTCACCCTGCAAATGGATTGTGGATGGGTCTACAGCTCCGGCTACAACCCGGCCGAGTACATCGCGCGCGATCCCAGCCGCTTCCAGCTACTGCACGTCAAAGACATGATCCTGGTGCCCGGCTCTACCGAGCCAAAATTGCCGGTAATGGGCAAGGGCCACATCGACAATGTGCCTATCTTGCGCGCAGCCACGCACCTCAAGTACTACTTCATTGAGCAGGAGGCATTCGAAGGCGACCCGATGACAGAGTTGCGCGAGGATGCGGACTACATGAAACACCTCAACTTTTAAGGCTTGAGCGGAAGGCCGCGTCCTCGTTGCCTATGCGGAGTACACCCTGGCCGCCATCAGGCTTCGGCAATGGCTGCGATGGACACTTTCATGCCCGGGATTCGAACCGGTAACTTCGCGCCCTGCCGCGCAGGCGGGTTCTCAGGAAACCACTTAATCCACTCTTCATTCATTCCGGCAAAGTCTGACTCCTCAAGAAGAATCACAGTGGCGCTCACGATTCGATCGAGTGAGGTGCCGGCGGCTGTGACGATGGCAGACACGTTCTTCAGGCATTGTCTTGTCTGCTCCTGTATCGTCTCCCCGACAATCTTCCCGGTTGTTGGATCGTGGGGACCCGTGCCTGAGACGAACACAAGGCCCTGCCCGAACTGCCTGGCTGTATGTCGGCGGCGGAGTTGGGGCGTTAGGCGTTCGAATGATTTCTCTCGTCATTAATTTCTCCAATGCTGGCCGGGCTCTCCCGATGCGTTCTCCTGGTGATACACAACGCTGGGTTTAAACATTTAAGAACGGCGGCTCAGTTGAATGACTATTGCTTGGTGTCGATCGGGTGCTTTGAGTCCTCGTAAAACTGATTTTGCAGTTTGAGGCTTACGTCGTCTGCCTTGATGGCCTTGAGCGCCTCGGCGATTTTCTGCGCCCACTGCTTCTGGTCGTACTCGCCCAGCTCTTTGTTGCCTGCTTCGCCTTGGCCCGCGTAGTGATTTGGGAAGCGCGCATACCACCAGATTCCCGTGTAGACGGTGGAGGGCAGCGCCGACAGCCGCTTTTGGTCGGCGCCCGATTGCTGCTCGGCGCGATCCATGTGCACCAGGTCAGGGCGAGCCACCAGCATCAGCGAAGTCTCAGCCTCGCCGGCGTGCCCGTCAGTCGTCGTCTTCAGCGCCGGACGGTCGGGGCCCGCGAAGTCAATGAGGCCGATCACGTAGACAACATAATCGTGCGGTGACGCCATCTGCGACTGCGCGAACAGCGGCAGCAGGGAGTTGTTGCCGCCGTGGCCGTTCACGATGACCACCTTCTTGCAGCCATTGCGGGCCATCTCGTTGGTAGTCTCCTGCAGCAGCGTGAGTTGCGTCGAGAGACTGTAAGCCACGGTTCCGGGCTCGTGCTTGGCCTCGAATATCTGGCCGAAGTAGTACTCGGGAAAAACCACCGCGTACTCCTGCTTCACGGCGTTGAACACGGCAAAGCGCACGTCGAGCAGGTCAGTGCCGATCGGAAGATGCGGACCGTGTTTCTCAAGGATGCCGAAGGGCAGAACGCAGACACCCTGCGACTGGTGAATTGCCTGGATGAAATCCGGTCCGGTCAGCTCCTCCCATTTGGGTGATAGTGGGGTCTGGGCCAGGCTGGCCGCTGCTGAAACTGCGAACAAACCGATGGCCACTGCGATAAGACGAGCTCGATTCATAAATCAGTACTCCTGGATTGACGTGGAAAGCACGGCGATAATACTACAGCTTTTCCAAGCGCCAGGCACCCGGAGCGCACCTGCCATCTTCGCGAGGCCGCACCGATGCGTTACCTTTTTAAGGCGCAGGGTGCAGACCCCCATTGCGGTGATTCACAGAACCGGCAACTCACTTTTCTACAAACGCCTTCAGCCTTGAAAGCGCCGCGTCCCACTCGCGCGAAACGCGTTGAACGTACTCTTCAATCTCGCTGAGCGGCCGTGGGTCAAGCTCGAAGCGGCTCTCCCGGCCCGCGCGCACGCATCGCACCATCCCCGCCCGCTCCAGCACACGCAAGTGTTTGGTAATCGCCTGCCGCGTCAGCCGCGAATGACGCGTGAGCTCGGTGATCGACGCCGCCTCGCCCGCGGCCAGCCTCGCCACCAGGGCCAGCCGAGTCTCGTCGCCCAGCGCCGCAAACACCACCGCGGCCGCAGGCCGGCGTTTTCGCAGCCATTTACGCGTGCTCGCCAAGATAGACCTCGATGTTCTGCATCTGCTGCGCCCATCCGCCTTCGTTGCCCTTATACTTCTGTTCGCGGCGGTCGTCAGGCAGCTTGTCAAAGCCCGATTCCGTCACAGTAAGTAGTGTGCCCGTCGCCGTTGGCTGCAGCCGGAACTCGACCAGCGTCCTCGGCTCGCCGGTGTAATCAGGCTTGTAATGTTCTTTGGCCAGCGATTTGGGGTGCGCCCACGTGTACGAGAAGAGCTTCTCCTCGATCATCTGCTCAATCTTTGCTTCCCAGACCACGTGCTCGTAGCCGGGATGGAGAATGTGTCCGCGCACCGTGGCGCCCACCAGAAAAGGCTCGGTGAGCGCAACCCGGAACCACTCGCCGAACTCGCGATAGTTGGTTAGTGCTTGCCACACGCGCGCCACCGGCGCCTTCAGCTCAATCCGTTTTTCAATTCTATCGGGAACCAAAGTGCCACCTCCAGGTTGCATAATAACTCCAATGGTTCGGCCGCGCAACTATTTGGTTGCGCATGTCAAGTTTTAACGTCGTCTTCACTTGAGTTTGTCCGAAATGACGTAAAGCGTCACGCCAGTTATCGAGCATTCTTCCTTTGAAGCGTCATGCACCGCAATCGCTCGGATTGTTTCGCCGGACTTCTTGAAAAAGGTAACCAGATAGACCTGGTGCCATAAGTCGCTGCCAATTTTCTCTGAAGCCAGCTGGACTGTTTTGGTTCTGGCAAAGTCGATTTCTTCGTTTTTGAGCAGGCCCGCGTTCTTCAAGAGTCCCTGTGCCATCGAGGTCGGCCAACCTCCGCTGCAATCCGGCCCGTGCTGTTCTTTCGCCTGGCAGGCGCCGCAGAGGGCTAAGGCGAGCAAAAGCGATACGATCTTAGTTCTCATTTCACGATTCCCTCAATTTCAAGCATATTCGCCGCGCCAGAGATTTCCGTTAGGCTGTTGTCATGACTGTTTTCGACGAAAAGCGCACCGAACTCGAGCGGCACGAGTTCATGATGGGCGTGGAGCGCGGCCGGCTCGCCGTCGCTCTCGACCTGCTTACCGACTCCCTGATACTCATCGGCCAGCACGGCGTCTACTGCGCCTCGTCCCGCAATCCATCAAAGCCCGCGCTTGACCTGCAGGCCGTGCTCAGCGGCATGGAAGGCGCAAAGACCCTCATCCAGTCGGTGATGGAGGAGCTGCGCAAGAGCAGGGAAGCAGCCAATTGCCAATAGCCAGTAGTCAATACTTGAAGCCCGGGTGCCCCAGAGCCTGTCCTCAGCGAAGTCGAAGGATCTCGATTTTGAGACCTGGGGAAGCACAAATCCACCGAGCTACCGTGTTAGTGCCGCGCGTGCGGAGCCACAAACGCAACCATCCGCAGCAGCAGGATCAGCACCGCGACAACCGCGAGAATCGTAATCAACACGGCCGGGCCAAACTGCCCACCCAGCTTCTCATTCTCTCTAACCTTGCGTTTCATAAGGCCGTTCCTCAAAACTCGCCAACCATCTTACTCCGAATCCTCTCGCCGGGCCTTGGCGTTTAATTGGGAATCGCAGGCCGCCCGCGCACGAAGCGCAGATTGTTGACGCGCCCCGTGGAGAGCAGAAAGCCGTCGATCACGCCGTGCGGGTCGCGCGTAAAACGAATTTTGCCCACGCCGGCCGTGAAAAGATCGTGTGTAACAGGCTCCAGCGGGTCAGGGCTGTTTTTCAGGCGAAACAGCACCAGGTGAACCCGATCCTGTTCTGCCGTCGAAGCGCCCGGCAAATGCAAGTGCTCAATTTTGAATTCGTAAAGCGGATCGATCTCCGGACTTGAGTACACTCCCGCGTACTCGGCAAGCTGCGCATCGGTGGGCGCAAAGGCCGCGGCGGCTGAGAACGTCTCGGTTGTCCCGTCGCCGTGCTTGATGACCAATTGCTGCGGCGCTCCGGTTTTGAGGGGCAGAAACGTGAACTCCTCAGCGCCCACCGTCAGGTGAAACTGATCTTCGCTGATGGCCTTCACCGGGTAGGTATCATCGTCGCCAGCATTGCCCACCTCCAGATGCCCATCCTTCAAAATCCACCGCACCACGTCGCTATCATCGTCCACGTTTACATAGAACCCGGCACGTGCTTGCATCTGCTGCGCCGTCAGTTTGAAAGAGGCAGCGTTATTGACGGCTGCGGCCTCGTCCGGCTTCATCATATCGCCCAGGTAAATCTCGGCAACCTTGTGCGTGAATTCAGTCGGATCGGCGCTGCCCAGGTTGCACAGGCAAGCCACGCTGAAGTGCTGATCGGGAAAACGGAGCAGGTCGGCGCGATAGCCCGCGTCGGCGCCGCCGTGATCGACCGTATTGAGGCCGCGATATTCTCCAATCACAAGTCCCGCGGCGTAGCCAAACTCCTTACCGCTGTTCAGCCTGCCTTTTTCCAGCAAATCGTGGATCATCTCCGTCCCGCCTACGCGCGGGTTGTAGAAGTTCTCGTCCCACAGCGCCAGGTCTTCAACCGTGGTGAGCAGGCTGGTGGCACCCACCGTATCGAAGTTGGTCACGCTCAGCTTGAATGTGTCACCAGCCGGCGAGTAGCCATAGGCCATGTTCTTCACAATCTCATCGAAGTCATCGCGGAATTGCGTGTTCTTCATTCCCAGCGGCGCAAAAATGTGCGCCGTGGTGAACTCGCGCAGCGACTGGCCGCTCACGCGAGCCACAATCTGCGCCAGCAACGTGTAGTTTGTGTTGCTGTAGAGGGTTTTCGTGTTGGGCTTGAAGTTCAGTTCCTTCTGGTGCGTAACCACGTAGAGCACGTCGGCGTCGGTGATCCGGTCTTCGGAGTAGCGCCAGCCTGACAGGCCGAGCAGGTCCCACTGGTCGCGCAGGCCGCTGGTGTGGTGCAGCAGCTCGCGGATGGTGACCGGCGTGCCGAAGTCGGGCAACTCGGGAATGTATTTGCGCACCGGATCGTCGAGCGAGAGTTTGCCCTCATGCGCCAGCAACATGATTGACGCGGCAGTAAACTGCTTTGACATCGATGCGACGTGAAAGACCGACGTGGGCATGATAGGTACGTTGTGGTCGAGGTCGGCCATTCCGTAGCCGCGCTCGTAAATAATCTTGTGATCGCGGATGACTGAGAGTGCGCATCCGGGCGAGATGGTCGAATCCATCGTGGCGAACATCGCGTCGACTTTTGCTTCGAGCCTTTCGGCGGGTTTGGCTTCAGCCTTTTCACCAGGCGCGGACTGCGCCGCAAACCGAGTTACCAGCAAAGACAGGAGCGCAAAAACCAGAAAACGGCGCGCCATGTATCGAGACCCCCCACAGCGAAAATGATGGATGAAACACCAGGGCCTGCGCACACTACGCGAGCAATCGTCCGCGCTGTGTGAACAGGCCCTCTGATCTTACAGTCGTTCTTACGTTGTAACCGTTCTGGTCGGCTTCGATCCCCACAGCCCGTAATAGGCAATATAGAGATAGCAGATCATTGGAATAATGAACGAGTGAGCAATCCCCACCTTGTCTGCCAGCGCTCCAATCATTGGAGGAATCACCGCGCCGCCCACAACCGCCGTCATAATCAGTCCCGATCCCTTGCTCGTCATCGGCCCCAGGCCATGAATGCCCAGCGTAAAGATGTTCGGGAACATGATGGAGTTGAAGAATCCGCACAGCACCAGCGTCCAGATAGCCATATTGCCCGACGTAAGCATCGATGTCGTGATCAGCGCCGCGGCTGCAAACCCGAAGATACTCACCAGTTTGCCTGAGTTCACTTTGGTCAGTATCCCCGCCCCTAGCAAGCGCCCGACCAGCGCGCCAAGCCAGTAGAGCGATACCAGAAACGATGCCGTTTTGGCGGAGCTCATTCCCTGGAGATTGAAGTAATTGACCGCGATCGATGCCAGGCCCACTTCAACGCCCACATAGAAGAAGATGCCCACTGCGCCCAGCACCGTGTGCTTGTAGCTCCAGATGCTGCGCTTCAGCACCTCATCGCCTGCCTTGCCGGGCCTGAACTCCTGGGTTGATGTAACCGGGGGCAAATGTGAAAATGCCACGGCCAGTCCCAGAATCAACAGCGCTGCCGCAATGGCGATGTACGGACCACGCACCGTGTTGGCGATTGCAGCCTGGCTGTCGTCGACGTTTGCACTGGTGAGAATAAAGGCTCCGGCCACCAGCGGAGCGAACGTGCCGCCCAGCGAGTTCAACGCCTGCGCCAGCGTGAGCCGGATCGGCGCCGTCGATTCTGGTCCCAGAATCGATACATACGGATTCGCCGCGGTCTGCAAGGCCGTAATTCCCGCGCCCACTACGAATACTGCGGTCAGGAATAACGGAAAGTTCACCAGCTTGGCCGCCGGTACAAACAGCAGGCAGCCCACCACCTGGATAAAGAGCGAAACCACCATCGTCTTCTTGTAGCCAATGGCCTCAATCAACTTCGATGTCGGTCCGGCGAAAACAAAGTAAGCCAGAAAGAATGCCGACTCCGCCAGCATCGCCAACCCATAAGGCAGCGTGAAGACGTGTCTGAGGTGCGGCACCAGCGCCATATTCAGGTTGGTGATGAATCCAAACACAAAAAACAGCGCCGTAACGGTGATGAACGGAATGACGAAGCCCGGTGACGTGAGCGCGCCGGAGTGCCTGCTATCAGCTGCCATAAATCCTGATTCCCGCTTTCTTCAAATTCAATATCTCTGCCCTCGGCGGGCAACATTTTGTTCAGAGCCTCAGCGCATCGCCAATTGGCTAAGGTTGCGGCCACCGGCCCTGCCGTAAATCCTGAAAGCATTGGGCGTTTTGTCCGCACCCTGGTCGATCGCTTTCATCGGCGAAAAACCGGCCTTCCTGCCGCACAGAACACTATACGGCAAGCCGCGGGCCTCAAGCGAAATTCAATCCTAAGTCGCCCTCATCCGCAGCTAGCCTACCCGCTCCGCGCCTATTTCCGCTATCCTTCAATGAAAGCGAGGAAAGACCAATGCCAATCGCGATACTGAGCGGCGCCAGGACCAAGAAGATTCTGGCGGCGCTCGAGGGCAACTGGCAGGCCGAGATGGAGGGTTTTCACTCCTACACCACTTTGGCCGACCGCGATACCGATCCCGTGCGCGCGCAGGTGCTGCGCCATCTGGCCCAGGCTGAACTGGAGCACGCCTCGCTGTGGGAAGGCCGCATTAAGGAACTGGGCGGCCCGGCGCCGGTCTACCAGGGCGGACCCGGCGGCGATGCCGATTCGCTCGCCAGTCGCGCCGGCGGCATCCGCATGGCCCTGCGACGGCTTGAGATTGAAGAGAGCCGGGCCATTGCCGGCTACGGCGAGCAGCTCAAGGGCCTCGGCGATGAGGCATCCGTCGCCATCCTCGAGCACGTTATTGAAGACGAAAAGGAGCATTACCGCGAGCTCGGGTCGCTTATCCGCGGTCATTACCAGGCCGCGGCAGGCTCGCCCAAAATCGACGCCAAGGCCGTGCTCGACGAGATGCTGGCCAAGCGCAACCAGGGCCGCAAGCAGCCCGGCGCATGGATCGGCGACGCCATATACGGCGTCAACGACGGACTCGGCGCTATCTTCGGCATCGTCTCCGGTGTCTCCGGCGCTACCTCCGGCGACTCAAAATACGTGCTCCTCGCCGGCCTCTCCGGCATGATCGCCTCCGCGCTCTCCATGGGCTCCGGTGCCTATCTGGCCGCCAAGAGCGAGCGCGAAATCTACCACGCTGAAATTGCCCGCGAGCGCGAAGCCATTGCCATGAACGGCCCCGAGGCCCGCGAATTGCTCTCGCTCTACTACCAGATGAAGGGCTTGCCCGAGGCCGACGCCATCCACATGGTGAACCACATCGCCAGCGATCCCGAGCAACTTCTCCGCGCCCTGGCCAGCGAGCGTCTCGGTTCCACCGAAGAATCTCTATCCAACCCCATCGTCTCGGCCAGCTCCGGCGCGCTCTCCACCGCGGTCGGCGCAATCATCCCCGTCATTCCGTTTTTCTTCATGCAGGGAATTCCGGCCGTCATTGCCGCCGCTGTGGTCTCGCTCATCGCTCATTTCGCCGTAGGCGCCGCCAAGTCGCTCATCACCGTCCGCTCCTGGTGGTCATCGGGACTCGAAATGACCGTCGTCGGCGCGCTCGAGGGCGCAGTCACCTATGGCATCGGCATCCTGCTCGGAAAGGGCGGCATGTAATGGGTGCTGTCGTTCCACTAGGCGACGCCTCGCGCCGGCCCGGCGTCTCCGCAGGCATCACCATCTTCATCATTGTCGTCAACTCCTGGGTCTTCTTTCTCGAGATCCTCGGAGGTGACCGATTCGTCCGCGCCTGGTCTGTCATTCCCATTCGCGTTACCCACGGCCATCACGCCATCACCCTGCTCACGTCAATGTTCATGCACGCCGGCTGGATGCACATCATCGGCAACATGATCTTCCTCTGGGCCTTTGGACCCGCCATGGAAGACGCCATGGGCCATCTCGGCTTTCTTGTCTTTTATCTCGGCGGCGGCGTCTTCGCCATGTGCGCCCAGGTTCTGGGCAGCCCCAATTCCCACATCCCCAGCCTGGGCGCAAGCGGAGCCATCGCCGCGGTAATGGGTGCGTTCATCGTCACCTTCCCCCGCGACCGCATCCGCACCCTGGTGTGGATCCTCATCTTTATTCGGGTTACATACATCCCCGCGGTATTTCTTATCGGCTTCTGGATTCTCACGCAGCTCTTCCAGTTCGGCGCGGTGTCAAGCGATGTACAGACCGGCGGAGTGGCGTACCTGGCCCACATCGGTGGATTCTTGTTCGGCGTGGTGCTGGCGCGGCTGTTCGTTGACAAGCGGCGCGTAGCAATGCTGCGCAATCCGTATGGGTGGCCGGACCAGCAGCAGTAATCGCCGTTCTCCCGCTCACGCACTCGATACTTCACTGCTGTCATCTTGAGCGATGGTCACTGCGGCGAGCTAACGGCTAATAGCTGCTCTCTGCTCTTCGAGATACGCCATCCACGCATCCACGCCCGCGCCGGTTTTCGCGCTGGTTTCAAAGATGCGAATTCCGGGCCGAATCTCGTTGATGTTGTGCAGCGCCAGCTCGTGGTCGAATTCGCACGCCTCGGCGATATCGATCTTGGTAATCGCGGCCGCGTCGGCTGAGTTAAACAGCGTGGGATACTTGAGCGGCTTGTCTTCGCCTTCGGTCACGCTCAGCAGGGCCACGCGAATCTTTTCGCCCAGATCGTAGCTCGACGGGCAAACCAGGTTGCCTACGTTTTCAATGAAGAGATAATCGAGATTCTCGAGCTCAACCCCGGTCTCAACGTTGCTCCATTCGTCCAGATGCTTCGCAATCATTTCCGCGTCGAGGTGGCAGATGCCGTGGGTATTGATCTGGCGCACCGGCGCGCCGCTCGCCGCTAGCCGCCGCGCGTCGTTGTCAGTCTCAAGATCGCCAACCAGCGCCGCAGCCCTTGCGCCCGCCTGCGTCAGCCGCCGCAGTGTGAGTTCAAGGAACGCCGTCTTTCCGGTTCCCGGGCTCGACACCAGGTTAAGCACCAGCACCCCCGCGCGTGTAAACCGCTCGCGCAGCACCGCCGCAAGCTCATCGTTCTTCTTCAGGATTCCCCGCCGCAACTCCACAATCCGCGTCGTCATTTCGTCTCCTGCACTGTCGGTCCCGCTGACTCGCCGACTGGCTGACCGGCTGACTCGCTGTCCGGCTCCTCAATCTCGATCGACTCAATCTCCAGCTCGCGCCCCTGGCGCAGATCCGCAGCCAGCTCGCCGCAATGAGGGCATCGCAGGCTCTGCACGCCTTCAATCTCCGAATCACGCCCGCAACCCGCGCAGTGCACCACAATCGGAACGCTGTTCACTACCAGCGTCGCACTGGCCAGCGGTGTGCCTACCGTAGCCAGCTCCCAGCAAAACTCCAGCGACTCCTTCACTACGGAGGCCAGCACGCCTACACGCAGCTTCACTGACTTCACCGTCGAGCCGGGGTACTTGGCCGCCGTCTCAGTGACAGCATCAACAACACTCTCGACAATAGACAGTTCATGCATGGGAACGAGTTGTGCCGGCAGGGTCGCCACGAAAAACAATTGGCCCGCCGAACAGCCTTATTCTCTCGCACGCAAGGGGAGGCAGGTGTGATATGGCTCACTTGGACTTGCAACTGTAGGTTTTATGAATAGGTTAGCGCGTTGCGAAATGCCGCAGGCTTTTGCGTGCAATTTCCTTCGTTTGCGCTACATTCATAAGCAGACAAGAACTTTCGCTGCAAACCGCGGACTTCTTGAATTGCCGCACCCGCAGAGTAAGGGCTTTGTTTTCTTATATCTGACAGCAACAGATTTGCCTTCATATATCTGCGGCGAATCGATACCTGTATCTCATCGAAAACAGAATACTTATCTGCAAAACGCGGGAGGGGGGGTATACCCCACGGATTGATGTTCAACACTGCCGCATTGCTATACCATTTCTATAGAAGGACTTCCCCATGCCCACCACAGCGCCCGCCACCCGGCTTGCCCTCAGCGAGCTAGCCCCAGCAACCTTCCAGTCCGAGATTCGGGCCATGACCACCCTGTGCGACCAGATGGGCGGAATCAATCTGGCCCAGGGCGTCTGTGACACCCCGGTTCCAGCCGTCGTTGAAGCTGCCGCCATTCAGGCTATCCAAACCGGCCAGAACATCTACACCCGGTGCGACGGCATCGGCCGCCTGCGCCAGGCCATTGCTCAGAAGCAGCAGCGCGACTACGGCCTTGAGTACGACGCCGAGCGCGAGGTGCTGGTGGCCTCGGGCGCTACGGCCGGTTACCACGCGGCCATCATGGCGCTGCTCAATCCCGGAGACGAGGTCATCCTGTTTGAGCCGTTCTACGGCTACCACGTGAACACGCTCAAGTCGATGAAAGTGAAGCCGGTGCCGGTGGCGCTGGCGGAGCCTGATTGGCACCTCGATACCGATGCGCTGCGCGCGGCCATTACGCCCCGAACCAAAGCGATCCTGGTGAACACGCCGGCCAACCCCAGCGGAAAAGTATTCACCCGGCCCGAGCTCGAACAGGTGGCAGCGGTATGTGAACGCCACGATCTGTTCCTGTTCACCGATGAGATTTATGAGTACTTTGTCTACGACGGCGCACATCACGTTTGCCCGGCCACTCTACCCGGCATGCGCGAGCGGACGATCGTGGTTTCGGGCTTTTCAAAGACCTACTCGATTACGGGCTGGCGCATCGGCTACGCGGTGGCCGACGCCAAATGGATGCCGGCCATGGGCCATTTCCACGACCTGACCTACGTGTGCGCGCCGGCGCCGCTGCAGGTGGCTGCCGCCGCGGGACTGGAACAGTTGCCGCCTGAGTTTTATACGCAGATTGCCGCCGATCACCAGTCCAAGCGCGGGCGGTTGCTCGATGCGCTGCAGGCCGCAGGCATGGAGGCCGATGCTCCCGGCGGAGCTTACTACATTCTGGCGCGGGCTTCGGGACTGAAAGGCAAAACTGCGGCTGAAAAGGCGCGCGGGCTGCTGGCGGCCACGGGCGTGGCTGCGGTCGCGGGTTCGGCCTTCTTCCGTCCCGGGCGCGGAGAAAACCTGCTCCGCTTCTGCTTCGCCAAGAAGGATGACGAGCTCGACCAGGCCTGCGAGAGGCTGAAAAGCGGCAGCTACTAGCATTCAGGTATCAACGTGGCCCGGCTGGCTTAGTATGATTGGCGGGAATCCCATGAAGAATCTGATGGTTGCGCTCTGTGCTGTATTGGCGGCGGGGTGCGTCCCCGTGCAAAGCGGCGTCTGGCAGCCGTCGCCGGGTCATGTGCAGGTGCCCATCTGGCCGGGGACGCCGCCGGATGCGCGACCGGCCAAGGGGCCCGAGAAGTCGTCGACCGCTGACAATCTTGTAGCCGGCAAGCCTTGGACATCCATTGAAAACGTCAGCGTGCCGACCATCACGGTGTACTCGCCCAGGGGCAGGAACACCAGCGCGGCGGTGATTGTATTCCCCGGCGGGGGATACGAGATCCTGGCCATCGATCTCGAGGGCACCGAGGTGTGCGACTGGCTGGTAGAGCGCGGCATCACCTGTGTGTTGCTCAAGTACCGCGTGCCGGCACCGCGCTCGGCGCCCAACTGGGGCGCATATCCGCAGTCGCCCATTGCGCTTGAAGATGCGCAGCGAACCCTCGGACTGGTGCGGTTGCACGCGGCCGAGTGGAAGATCGATCCCCACAAGGTTGGCGTGCTTGGCTTCTCGGCGGGTGGGCACCTGGTAGCAGCCATCAGCACGCACTTTTCAAAGCGCCTTTACACTGCGGTGGATGCGGCCGATCGCGAGAGCTGCCGTCCCGATTTTGCCGTGGCCATCTACCCGGGCCACCTGTCTCGAGGCGACGTGGGACTGACGCTTAACCCCGCAGTACCCGTCACGCGCGATATGCCGCCGACGTTCCTGTTGCAGAATGAAGACGACCACGTCGACAACGTCAAAGATTCACTGGTCTACTACATCGCGCTTGAGAAGGCGGGAGTCCCGGTTGAAATGCACCTTTACGCGCAGGGCGGCCACGCCTTCGGACTCCGCCGGACGAAGTTCCCGGCTACAGCCTGGCCCGAACTGGTCGAGAAGTGGCTCAAAACGATTGGCGTGGTGGAGTAACCGGAGAGGCTCTTTCGCCGTGGCGGGCTGCGCGGCAATCATCTTCATCCTCCCCGGAGATTGCCTTGCCTACCCGACCGGCAATTGCCCCGCGCTAATCTTCTCGCAGCGTCACGATTGGGTCCACGCGCGCCGCGCCGATTGCGGGAATCAAAGTTGCGGCTAGAGCTACAGCGGCAAGAATCGCGGCTGCGCCAAAGTAAGTTATGGGGTCGTGCGGCCTCACGTTAAACAGAAGGCCCGACAAAGCCTGCGACAGTGCGAAGGCCAGCGCGATTCCAACCACTATGCCCGGCGCAACCATGCGCCCTGCTCCGCCCAGCACCAGCCTCACAATATCGATCCTGCTGGCTCCAAGCGCCATGCGGATTCCCACCTCGGGCTTGCGCTGCACCGCCAGAAACGAGGTGACACCATAAAGTCCGATTACAGAAAGCAACAGGCCGGCGCACGCGAAATATCCCACCAGCAGCATCTCGAAACGCGGTTGATCGGCCAACTTTGTAACCTGCTCTTGAAGCGTCCGTATCTCCACGGGCAGCGTGGGATTGAGCGACGCAATCTGGGTGCGCATCCAGTTCTTCAAGGCGCCCGCCGGCAGGTTCGATCGCACAATCACCACTCCTCCGCGATCCCAATCCTCCGCGCGATTCCTGCGCAGCCGGTAATATTCCGGCTCCTCGCCTGCGGCCAGCCCTCCGTTCTTTACGTCCGCGGCAACCCCCGCCACGGTGAAGGGCGGATCCTGACCTGCGGGAGCGTTGCTGGCCAGATGCACCTGCCGTCCCAAAGGATTTTGCCCAGAGAACATACGATCGGCAAGGGAACTGCTCAGCACGACGAAGCGATTCTCCGAGGCCAGATCCTCATCCGTAAATCCGCTGCCTTGAATGAGCGGAATGTTGAGCGCGCGGAAATAGTCCGGCGTCACCCAGCGCCAGGCCACATTTCCGCCGGTGCCGCTGGCCAATCGCGGTTGCCCATCAACGCGCAGCGACGCATAGATTTGATCGCGGTGGTAGCCACCGGGAGGCACTGAGTCACTGATCGCCACAGCGTTGATCCCGGGTCCCCAGCGCAGATTGCGCTCCAATCGCTCAAAGAAGGCCATCTGCTGTGCCTGATCGGGATAGGCTGTTTCGCCCAGCGAGAGACTTGCGGTGAGAACATTCTGGTAATTCATTCCCAGCTTTTGGCTTTCGAGGTTTCTAAAGCTGCGTGTGAGCAGCATTCCGCCGGCCAGCAGAACCAGGCTTGCGGCGATCTGCGCCGCCACCAGAATTTGCCGCAGCCGTGCATGCCGTATCCCGCGGCCGCGCCGGCTTGTCAGTGCATCCATCGGTGCATGGGTCATGCCGCTCACCATCCCGAACCCAATTGCGCAGAGCGCGCTCGCCAATAGTGTGAAGGCGAGAACCCGCCAATCAACTTTAGCCGCGCTCAAAAACGGCATCCCCTCGGGAGCAATCAGGATGAAGACCCGAAGCAGTATCGTTGCGAAGAGCACTCCGGCCAGGGCGCCCCCTGCCGTCAATGCCAACGATTCGACAACCGCTTGCTGCAACAGGCGCATGCTGCCTGCGCCAAGTGCGGCCCTGACCGCCATCTCCCGCTCCCGGCCCGCTCGCCGCGCTGTAAGCAGGCTGGCCACGTTTGCGCATGCAATCAGCAGTACCGCCATCACCAGCCCAAACAGTATCCACGCTGCCTGGTGCACGTCGTGAAACTGCCGGTCACGCAAGGGCCTCACGGTGTAGTGCACCTCTTTCCTGAACGGCGCCGGCGCCAGTTGCAAAGAGTAATCAAACAATGGCGCGAGCTCCGCCTTGGCCTGTTCCGGCGTTGCACCCTGCTTCAAACGCGCGAAGGCCCACAGGGGACGGCCTGGATCTGATCTGCGCTGGGCAGCCACATCCAGCGCCTCGGGCACCAGCACGTCTGCCGCTTGCAGGCGCGGCATCTCGAAGCTGGCCGGAAGCACTCCGATCACCTGCGTCGACTTTCCGTCAATCTTTACGATCTTGCCTACAACCGAGCGGTCCATTTGGAATCTGCTCCGCCATAGCGCGAAAGAGATCAGGGCGACTCTCGGCGCGTTGGGCCGGTCTTCGCCAGGCAGGAAATTCCGGCCCACCACGGGTGTTACTCCCAAGGTCGGCAAAAAATTGTTCTCGACGCTCGCGCAATCCAGCCGCACCGGATTGACTTCATTCAGGTCGCAGGGCTCTACCCCCGCTTCCGATGTCAGTGCGATAAACGGCTTCTGGTGGTCCTGCCATTCGTAATAGGATCCGCCCAGCATAAACTCCTGGGGCTCGATCGGAGCCACCAGGCCAACTGAGACCAGGCGGTCGGAGTCTTGATACGGCAGCGGGCGGAACAGGATCCGGTCAACCACGCTGAAAACGGATGACGTCGAACCAATACCCAGCATCAGCGTCAGCAGGACTGTGATTGAAAATGCCGGATTGCGCCTGAAGGCTCGCAGCGCGAATCTAAAATCCTGCACGACGGTCCCGAACCACCAGCCAGGCCGCTGCTGATCGCAACGCTCGCGTGCAGCTTCAACTCCACCCAATTCGATCAGCGCCTGGCGTCGTGCCTCGGCCGGTGAAAGTCCCTGAGCGACTTTCGACTGGGTCGATTGCTCAATATGAAATCCCAGTTCGTCGTCCAGCTCATCGCGCTTCTTCGGAATCAGCAGGTAGCGGAGCCACGTCATGAATCTGGTGATCATGAGGAAGCCTCCGCATGTTTGCCCAGAACCAAAGCAACCGCGGCAGAGAGGCGGTCCCAGGTTTCGCGCTCGGCCTCAAGCCGCTTTCGACCGGCCGCGGTCAGACGATAGAACTTTGCGCGGCGATTGTTCTCTGAGCTTCCCCATTCAGCGCGGATCCAGCCTTTGTATTCCAACCGATAGAGAGCGGGGTAGAGCGAGCCTTGACCGATTTGCAGCACATCTTTCGACACCTGCTGAATACGCTGAGCAATCCCCCATCCGTGCAGGGGCTCCAGAGCGAGCGTTTGCAGAATAAGCAGGTCGAGTGTTCCCTGCAGCAGGTCGGTTGGTGTTGGCATGGCTCCCCTCGACACTCGACAACAGAATCCTACCCTTCTTGTCGATTGTCAAGGGAAAGCTGCGAATCTGCGATTGCCGCTCCTGAAGCACCCCCCAAGCTAATTTGGGTGCCCCATCCTCGCGACGTCTTTGCTTTTGTCGCCAGGGTGGGAGCGCGCAAATGCAAAAAGACCGATGCTGCCTTCGCCGAGCGCTTATTGTATCGCCGAAGCAATCGCGATGTTCAACCCAATCATCAGCACGGCCGACGCCGGAATCAGCAGCAGCGCCTTTTTGAGCCTCCGCGGGTCGCCCCCGGCAATTGCGCCGATGATTGGCGAGCTGGCGGCGAGCCCCGCCCATCCGCAGGTGATCACGAAACCGATAGCCGTGGCCGTCATCTGCGGAAAGGCCTTTCCGGTGATTGCCAGCGCAGTGGGAAAGACCGGCGCCATTGAAAGTCCCGCGATGAAAACAAGCGCTGCTGCTGCTCCGGGTTTAACGGTGCGCAGCATCAAGAATGTGGTGAGAGCCATGGCGATTGAGGCCGCCAGCGTAACGTCGATAGGCGGCACGTTAACGAGGATGGGCGAGACTGCTACGCGGCCGATGAGCAGGCCCAGCGCGAATCCGAGAGACAGAATATTGAGCGCGCGTGTTTCCGGAATGCCTTGTGCGATAAGGTGCCTTGGCAGCCAGTTCCACACGCCCACCTCGCACGATACGTAGAGGAAGAGAAGCAGGCCCAGCATAAACAGTAGCGGACGGCCGAGGATGGGACCTGCCTGCGCCAGTGCGAATCCCGCGCCGCCAACGGGCGCCGGCATGGGGGTGGCTGCATGGAACGCAAGCGTGACCACGGTAAGCATGGCAACCGTGTAGCAGAGCTTGACCCAGTTGCGTTTAAAGAGATTGGCCGCGATGAAGGGTGTAGTCAGGCCGCCAAGCCCGAAGAAAAGATTTACCAAATTGAGGGCGATGGCGCTGTGAGCGCCGCTCACGCTGTTGGCGAGCGCGTTGGCGCCGGTGACCACGATTCCGCCGCCCACGCCAAGCATAAACAGCAGGACGACAATGGAGCCGAAGCCGCGCGAGCGGGGCAGCAGAAAGAGTGTGACGGCGATGAAGGCAAGGCCCAGCACGAGGCCGATCTTGTCGCCTTCGTTATCGAGCAGCGGGCCTACGCCGACCGATGCAATCATGAGCCCGATGGCCTGCGCAAAGGCGATGGCGCCGTTCTGCTTGGGAGTGAGGTGAAAGCGTTCTGAGAGTTCGGGCAGAATGGTGCCGAGCATGGCGGCGATCATTCCGTAGACAAAAATTGCGAGAATCGCGGCTAAGATGAGCACGTCGCCGGCCTTTCAGGAGTCGCGTCAAAAATACAGGACAGCGGTTGTGGTGAGCAAGCAGCGCGATTGCGGCAAGCAGCGCAGAACCAGCGGCCCTTTCCCTGTCACCCACCGAACCGTGTCAAAGTTTCCCCAGTCCCCAGTCCCCAGTCCCTAGTCCCTAGTCTCTAGTCCCTGGTCCCTCCCCTCACTCCCTGCCTTTAAACTGAAATGGCAATGAGTGGCGGAGAAAGATGGGGCCGTGCGGCGAGAGCCGCAGCAATTGCGGTTGCTGGAATGGCAACTGCCGCGATTCTTGCGGGCTGCGGCATGCCCGGCTCTCCTCAGCCCCCCTCGCTCAATCTTCCGGAGAAGACAAACGACCTTGCCGCAGTGCGCAATGGCGACCAGGTGACTTTGACATGGACCATGCCGCGCCGCAACACTGACAAACTATTGCTGAAGGGCATAGTGCAGGCGCGGGTCTGCCGCGCGGAGTCTGCGACAAACGCCGGAGCCGCCGCATGTGCTGCTGCGGGCTCAACTCAATTTGTCGCCGGAGCAGACGCCAGCTTTACTGAGACGCTTCCGTCCGAACTCGCTGCCGGCTCTGCGCGCAAACTCACCTACTATGTTGAGCTGGTGAACCACAAAGGCCGCTCGGCGGGACCCTCGAATGGAGCAAGTGTGGCCGCAGGGCAGGTGCCAGCCGCCATCGTGGGACTTTCCGTAGAGATGCGCCGCAAAGGCGTGTTGCTTTCATGGCAGCCTGAAGCACAGGGGGCTGATTCAGCAAAAATTCGGCTGGTACGCAAATTGCTGACTCCGCCCCTGCCAAAGCACAAGCCGGAATCGGGGAATGCGCCGGTCGGCGCGCAAAAGGAGCCGGGTGGCGGATTGTTAACCGCGCCTGCGGAGCCGCTTGAACGTACGCTGCTGGTGAATGCGGGTATGTCTGCCCGTGCGCTCGATGAAGATGTGCGATTTAACGAGCGCTATGAATATCGCGCCCAGCGCGTGGCCACGGTTGAGGCTGATGGGCAAACGCTGGAGCTGGCGGGGCCGCTCTCCGCGCCGGTCGAGATCGAGACCAGGAACACTTTTCCGCCGGCGGTTCCAACCGGTTTGGCAGCGGTGGGCACGGCCGGCGAAAACGGCGCCGGAAATCAACCTCGACCGGCGATCGATTTGAACTGGCAGCCGAACATTGAGCCGGATCTGGCGGGCTACGTTATTTATCGTCGCGAAGGCGACGGCGAGTGGCAGCGCATCTCGCCCCCGCAGCCGGTTGTGGGCCCTGCCTTCCACGATGCCAACGTCACGGCCGGTCACACTTATCGATACGCGGTCTCATCGATTGACCAGGAGGGCCACGAGAGCGCGCGTTCGGCGGAAGCGGAAGAAACAGCCCCGCAGCAGTAACTATCCCCGGTCTCAAAATCGAGCCCCGGGGCACCCGTTGTTTGTTCGAGGTGAAGAAGAAATTCCCATGAGATATTGCAGATTTCTTTTCGAGGGCAGCACCCACTACGGCAAGGTTGAGGAGCGCGGCGGCGAATTGTGGATTGTTGACCTGGCCGAAGCACCGGAAGAGGACCTCGCATTCCGGCTCGAGCATGGCCGCGCGACCTCGTGGAGCTTTGATTTTGAGCCCATGCCTCTCGCTCAGGCCGAACTACTGCCTCCGGTTACTCCATCGAAGATTGTTTGCGTGGGGCGTAATTACCGCGAGCACGCGCAGGAACTCGGCAACGAGGTTCCCAAAGAGCCGCTGCTGTTTTCCAAGCCGCCATCGTCGCTGCTCAAGCCTGGCGGTGTGGTGAGGTTGCCGCGCCTGGCCGAGCGTGTGGACTACGAGGGCGAGCTGGCGCTGGTGATCGGCCAGCGCGTGCGCAATTTCGACGCTGCTGCCGATTGGCGCAGCGTGGTCCGCGGATTCACGCTGGCCAACGACATATCTGCCCGCGACCTGCAAAAGAAAGATGGCCAGTGGACCCGCGCCAAAGGCTTCGACACATTTTGCCCGGTGGGGCCGATTGTGAGCGACGAACTCGACCTCGATGCCGGCCTGACGATTGAAACGCGCCTGAACGGCGAGCTTCGCCAGCACGGAACAACGCTCGACTTCATCTTTCCGCTGCCGCAGGTTTTGGCGGCCATCACGGCAGCCATGACGCTGGAGCCAGGCGACCTGGTGTTGACGGGAACCCCCGCCGGGGTGGGCCGGCTGAAGGCCGGCGACCACGTGGAGGTGAGCGTGGCGGGGTTGGGCGTGTTGGTAAATACGGTGGAAGCGGAGTAAGTTTCCACCAAAGAGAGCAACGCCGCGTCAGCCAGTTTTCTGGCCAGCCTGCAAAATCGCATCCACCCTGCTCAAAAATTCCGGCGGCAGATTACCGCTGCAATATTTTTCAATCTCCACAAGGAATCGCGGCAGGTCTGGCAACCGACCTGAAAAGTCGATTCTTGTACTGTCCGAAGCGGTAATTGTGAGAGTACTGTTCGCTCGACCTTCGCTGAGATCCGTGACTTCTCCCCATCTGATCCGCTTTTCGCCACGCAACCAAAAGTGCTGCTCAATTCCCTCGTGGGAGACCACGATCGACCCCGGAAACGAAAACATCTCCGAGACCGCAAGAAGTAGTATGACCACCGGCGCCGTCAGCTGCGACCAGCCGGCGAAGCCTCGTCGCAATTCATCGATGGCTACCCAAACCGGCAAAAGGGCAATCAGCGGCCAGGCAAAATATGTCAACGGGTCCGGCGAGAATTCCACCTTTCCGTCGCCAAGCTCCTTGGCTGAATGCCCCCGACCGGGTCCCCGAAAGTGCATCCACGCAAGGAGTAGAGCAGAAAGGAAATTTGCCGCTCTTAGCCATGGTTTCCAAATCATTGGGATCATCTTATACCGAGCAAGAGATCGCAGATGGCTGGCAGTTTGGCTTCCGCGCACAAGAAGCGCACCCACTATTCACACGGCGCATCCTATTAAGGGGTACACTGACTGGGAACCCCACGCCGCATCCGGCGTGCCGCACGCAGTGCCTTCCCCAAGGAGGAATCATGCCGCAGAATCTATTGGAGCAGTTGCGTAAATTCACCACCGTCGTAGCCGATACCGGCGACATCCAGGCCATGGAGGAGTTCAAGCCGCAGGACGCCACCACCAATCCTTCGCTGATTACCGCCGCTGCGCAAATGCCGCAGTATCAGCCAATTGTGGATGACGTTCTGAAAGAGGCGCGCAACGAACTGGGTGAAGGCGCCACCGACAAAGACGTTGCCAATCTTGCGTTCAAGCGGCTGGCCATCGCCTTCGGCAAAAAGATTCTTCAAATCGTGCCCGGCCGCGTTTCCACTGAAGTCGACGCGCGCCTCTCGTTCGACACTGAGAAGACCATCGCACAGGCTCGCGAGATCATCGATCTCTACCACAAGGCGGGTATCACCAACGACCATGTGCTTATCAAGATTGCATCCACGTGGGAAGGCATTCGCGCGGCTGAGGTGCTCGAGAAGGAAGGCATCCACTGCAACCTGACGCTGCTCTTCGGCATTCACCAGGCCATTGCCGCAGCCGATGCCGGCGTAACGCTCATCTCACCGTTTGTGGGCCGCATTCTCGACTGGTACAAGAAAGACACCGGCAAGGATTACCAGGGCTCCGACGATCCCGGCGTGCAATCGGTGACGCGCATCTACAACTACTTCAAGAAATTCGGCTACAAGACGGTCGTAATGGGCGCCAGCTTCCGCAACATCGGCGAAATCCGGGAGTTGGCCGGCTGCGACCTGCTCACCATTTCGCCACAGTTGCTAGCCGAGCTTGAAAAGACCGAAGGCAATCTGCCCCGAAAGCTCGACCCATCCATAGCGCATACGCTGTCAATCGAACGAATCACGATCGACAAGGCGACGTTCATCCGCATGCACGCTGAAGATCGCATGGCCACCGACAAGCTGGCGGAGGGTATCGCAGGATTCTCGTCCGCGCTCGAAAAACTCGAAGGCCTGCTGGCCGCTCGGCTCGCCGCGCTCGAGCAGCGCACCCCGGCAACGGTGTAAAGACGGGGAACAAGGGAACTAAGGAACAAGGCAACAAGGGATCAAAAAAGGGCAATCCCCCCTGGGGTTGCCCTTTTTCGTTGTATCTGTTTGCAATCGATGTACCTGTCTGCCAACAATTTGCACGGTCCCCTCTTGGCAATTCACGACTTTTTACGTATTTCATTGTTAATGCATCTTAAATAGGCAGCGGCTGCCGCTCCGGGCACTGCGCACGATTTGATTAGCAGTCTTGCTCCTAATTCGCATGGGCTACCCGCGCGCGGCCAACGGAGGCTTGTATGCAGGATCAGCATCACCCGCTCGAACCCTTCTTTCAGCAGGCGGTCCGCAACAGCTACGATGGCAAACTGGGACTCAATGACCCGGACGTGACCAACTACGTTGCGCGCCTGCTGTGCGAGTTCTCTGAGGCTGAAAATCTGTATAAAGTGCGCGACGAGATGGGCCGACCCGTTGAAGAACTCGAAGAGATGATGGTGGCGTCCGACCCCGTTCACGGTACGGCTGCGTCATTCGATGAGGAGCGCGCACTGCGCAAGCACATCGGCGACTATGCGCTCTTTGTCGCCGGCATGTATCCCGAAGCGATGGGCTCAAGCCGCCGTTTGCGGCGCCATTTTCCCACGCTCAGCGATCTCATCCGCGCCGGCAAAGAGAGTTACTTTATCGTGAGCCAGTTCAACTTGTTCGAGTACCAGCAGGAGGCCCCGCTCTTTGCGCGACTCAGCGACCGTTTCGAGCGTTGCATCCTGGGCCTGACGCTGGTGCGCGAAGAACTCACACCGCGCAGGCCCGCGCTGCCGCCGCCGCAGATCAATTGAAACTTAATCTCGCTCGGTTCGCATCCAACCTCATAGTCAGTGTGTGCCCGTATGAGCGGGAACTTGGGGGTGTGTGCGATGGGTGAATGGGTAAAGCTGCATGCGGCCGATGGTCAGGAACTTAGCGCCTGGGTGGCGCGGCCGGCAGGCGAACCGATTGCCGCGCTGGTTGTGGTGCAGGAAATTTTCGGCGTGAATGCGCATATCCGGTCGGTGGCTGATGGTTGGGCCAGGGACGGATTTTTAGCCGTTGCGCCAGCGTTGTTCGACCGAATTGAGCCGGGAGTCGAACTCGCGTACGAAGGCCCCGACATGCAGCGGGCCATGAGCTTTATTCCCAGGCTCGATGTGGAGAAGTCGCTGCTCGACACCAAGGCCGCAATGGAGTGCGCGGCCACCTCCACAGGCAAAAAGGTCGCAGTGATTGGGTATTGCTTTGGTGGAACGATTGCGTGGCTCGCCGCCACTCGATTGGGCGCTTCAGCGGCGGTGGGCTACTACGGCGGACGGATTGCGAATTACGCAAGCGAGAATCCCGCGTGCCCGGTCATGCTCCACTTTGGGCGGCACGACACGCACATTCCCGCGGAAGAAGTCGACAAGGTAAAGTCAGCCCATCCCGACGTAGAGATCTACTGGTACGACGCCGGCCACGGCTTTAACTGCGACGTGCGCGCGAGCTACAACCCCGCCGCAGCAATGTTGGCCCGTGAGCGCTCGCTGGCGTTTCTTAAGCAGTTGAACAGTTGAGCAGTGAAACAGAGAAGCAGAGATTTGCGTCTGTTCAACTGCTTCACTGTGCAACTGTTTGTCTGACCACTGACCACTGACCACCGACAACTGACAACTGTCTTTACTCCGACCAGACGGCCAGCACGTTTCCAACACTATCGTCGAAATGGAAGCGCCTGCCGCCGGGGAACTCGAACGTGGGCACAACGATACTGCCGCCGGCCGCGACAATCGCGCCCTGTGTCGCATCAAGGTCGCTCGAATAGAGAACTACGAGCGGCGCGGTCTTTGGCTGCGGGTCGTGCGCATCGGCTTTGTAAAAACCGCCGTTGATGCCCGCTGTGTTGATATCGAAACCAATGTAGTCGGGGCCGTAGTCCATAAAGCTCCATCCGAATACGGTCTCGTAAAATAACTTGGCCTTCTCAACATCGGTGGCTGCGAATTCAATGTAGTTGATGTTGTCTTGCATTTCTGCCATGACTCATTCTCCTTTGCGGTTGTGTGCGTGGAGTTGAGGGAAGTGTGATGTAGTATTGCGGCGCAGGCACACCTTCCCGGTGCGCTCTTGAACGCCTCCATCCGCAGTCCCTCAAGAGCCGGGGAAGGCAGGTAGAGCCCGCTGGTTTCATCGGCTTCCAGGAAATGGCGCGGACTGCCGAGGTACGAAATCAAAGTATCAGATTTATGTTTTCGCGACCAGTGAATTCTCTCGGACTCAGTCCCCGAGCTGCACCACGAACCCGCCCATGATGGCGCGTGGTGGCATTGTTACGCCAACAATTTGCTGGTAGCCGGTGTTGCCCAGGTTGGTGAGCCGCAGATATGGGCGCAGCTTCCAATGGTCGCGCGTCACGGTCGCGTTCCACACCGGGTAAGCGTTGGCGTTAAACGGCGCGTTACCGGGTTGCTGGTAAGGGCGCGCGACGGCGACTTCGTTGGTGATTGCCATGCCGCACTTAACAGCCGCGGTCCAGCTTGCGTACACATTCACCACGGGATAGTTGAGAGCGTATTCCGAGCGAATGCCGGGCAACGGATTTTGCGATCCGAATAGCTGCGTCCATCCAAAGTGGATCGATTGCGAAGCGCGCGGGTTCCAGGTAATTCGCCCTTCGACACCCGAAAAGTGCAATCCATTCAAATTGGTTGCGCACCAGGTGTTCGCGGCCTGCGCTCCGTTTATTTCACACGACGGCGGCAAATAAGGATTGGGTACAACGCCGGCGCGAATGTAATCGACAGTGTCGTGTTGGCGCGAATAGAAGCCAGTCGCCGAAGCCATTACGCGATTCGACGGCGTCCAGTCCACGCCGCCGTTGCCCGACCATGCCGACTCGGGTTTCAGATTCGGATTGCCCAGTGTGGCGGGATCGGAGTAGTAGAGATCGGTGTAAGTTGGAATGCGGAAGCCGTAGCCGCCACTGGCGCGCAGCTTGATTGCATTGGTCACTCGCAGGCTGCCGGCCAGTTGCGGCGAAAATACTCCCCTGCCTCCACCGGAGAAGATCTCCTCACGTGCGCCGCCCGAGATGCTCCAGCGCTTGCCCGGCGGCTTCCAGTCGAGATCGATGTACCCCGCACCGCGATTGCGCGCATGAATGCCCAGCGCGTACGAAGTCACGCCGCCGGAAAAGTTGAAGCTGCGAATCGAGTCTCCGTCGCCTTCCAGGCCCATCAACAGCAGCGCGCCGGCGCGCAGGCTCTCGGTGCGACGCAGCGAAGCCTGCCACGATTCGTCCACGTGATTGTTTTCGTAGATTGCGGGATCGTCGCGGAAGAGCACAAAGTCGTCGGCGTGGCGGCGGTACCCGAAGGCAGCAACGGTGCGCAAGCCCAGTTCCTGCCGCGCCGATGCAAACCAGCTCTTCGTGCGTTCCCACGAGGGGTACGCGCCGTAGAAATCGTTCGCGCCGAACGAGCGATCGCTCCCGGCAACCAGCAGATCGGTGACGCCGAGCCGCGTGCCAAGCCAGCTTTCGGCCGACGCGTCTTCATTGCGGTAGTCGCGATCGGTCATAAAGCCGGTCGAGAAATTGCGGTCGGCTGTGGCTCGTCCGCTCCACTTGGCCTCCGTGGCCGAGGCCAGCAGCGACTCTTCATTCGCTTCAAAACTGCCTTCACCCAGCCGCATGCGCAGGGAATCGTGATCGGGCGCAGCAGTCAAAAAGTCCACCACCCCTGAAAGCGCATCGGTCCCGTGCAGCGTTGATCCCGCACCCTCCAGCACCTGCACCTGGCTCATCGCCTCCATGGGCACAGGTAAATCGAGATTGTGGTGCGAGGTCTGCGCGTCGTTGATGCGGAAGCCATTGAGAAGAATCAAGACCTGCTCAAAGCTGCCGCCGTCAAGCACCAAGTCGTCCTGCGCACCGCCTGCGCCGCGCTGCTCAAGGAACACAGCCGAGTCAGTGCGCAACACGTCGAGTGCAGTCTCTGCGGCCAGCTTGAATGGTTCCACAGGCAATACTTGAACCGGCCTCGGTGACTCGGCGAGGGGCACCGGCGTGGCCGAGCCCAGAACAACCATCGTCTCCGTCGGACCCTTCACCGGCTTTTGAGTTGTGCTTGTCTTTTGAGCGGGTGCAGGAGCGTTTTGTCCCGCAGCCTGCAGCGCCGCCATCAACAGAAAACTCAGCAAGTACCGGCCCATTTAGTTATCATTGCAGATTCCAAACCAAATCACCGGTCAGACCTTAAACTCAATGTCGATGCTTGATCCCACCGCAACTCGCATCATCGACTGGCTCCGGCAGATCGGCCTAACCGTTCGCCTCGCGCCTCTCGAAGCCGGCTCCTTCCTGCCCCGCGTCATGCTCGAGCCGGGTGGCCTCGTCGTCGACCCCGAGCGTCTGCTCTATCCCGGCGATCTGCTCCATGAAGCCGGCCATCTGGCCACCATGCTGCCCGCGCAGCGCGCTTCAACCGGCTCCAATGCCGGCTCCGACATGGGCGAAGAGATCGCCGCCCAGACCTGGTCCTATGCCGCCGCCGTCCACCTCTCACTCGCGCCCGAAATCGTCTTCCATCCCGCCGGATATCACGACTCCGCCGCGCGCCTCATTGAGATCTATCGCGACGGCAAGGCCGGCGTCCCTCTGCTGCAATGGATGGGCCTCACCCTGGACCGCACCCGGGCTGCCGCGAGCTCCGTGCCTCCATGGCCGCACATGATCCGCTGGCTTCGCATAGATCAGTAACCGCGCGCTAGAGAATCGCGCATCTCGAATGGCGCATAACGAATCAGTGTCGTTTACTTGGGTAAGACGAACAGCCGCCCGGGATTCTCTCCGACTGAGACGCCCTCACCGTGTCCGCCGAGATCCACCATCAACTGACGCAGCGCGCCGTCATGCAGCGTGTTATTTCGAATCACGCAGTTCTCCAGGCCCTGGTAGACGATTCCGTAAGACGGAGACCATACACCTTCATTGCCATCGTCACGGCCGGACCAGATGCTGTTGCCCACGCACGTGACGCCGGTTGCGCCTTCAATGAAGATCTGAGAAGAGTCATAGGTATCGGGGTTGGCAACTTTGCCGCTGCGCTTGATGTAGTTGCCGGTGATAGTTATCTGCGTCGGCCCTCGGTCGTGACTGCCTTTGCGCAGCGCGATGCCACACGTGCCCGCGCGGTCAAAAAAGTTCCCGGTGATCTGATAGCCGTCGCCGCCCATGATCACGAAATTTCCGCCGTCGTTCCACTCGATGCGGTTGCCGGTAAACGTCATCGACGCGTTCTCGTGGCGTGCAGCGAAGCCCGCGCCATGGTTGCCCGAGAACCAATTGTCGAGGATGAATCCATCCCAGCCGCGCATGTTCATGCCGTCGCCCTGGTTATAAGCGAGCTGGCAATGGCGAACGCTGAAGCACCATATGCAATCCAGATGCATGCCGTCGCCGGTGAAGTGCGTTACCTGGCATCGTTCAATGCGGAACGAGTCTTCGCGCTCATATTTATTGCGGTCGGTCATCATGCCATGGATGCCAGTGCCGAGATCTCCGCCTTCGAGCGAAACGCCGTCAATGGTTGCGCCGCGCGCGTCGGTCAGGTTCAGCAGGCACTTTGATCCGGCGCCGGCCAGCTTGAGCACACTGCCGCCGCCACGCCCGTAATTCCATGCAGGAATGCCCACGAGCGCAGTACCCGCGCGCACATGCAGTTCGTGCGTCAGATACGCGCCAGGCGGCAGAAAAACGCCCCCGCTCAATTCCCCCGCTGCATCCAGCGCCTTTTGCAATGCGAGTGTGTCATCTGTCTTGCCGTCGCCAGCCGCGCCGAGAACTCTCGCATCCAGCATGGTGCCGTGCGCATTGGCCTGTGCCGGCAAAACCGTCGAACCCATCAATAGCGATGCTCCGCCAAACATCGCACCAAGCGTCACATCCCGCCGGCTGAAACTGTCCATATTCGCTCTCCCGTAGCCGACCGCAATTCTACCGGATGCGGAGGTTTAGAGGATGTAGCGGGAGAGGTCCTGGTCCTTCACAATGTTCGCCACCATCTGTTTCACATACGCCGCATCAATCAAGAACAGCTTTTCGGGTCCTGAAGACGACATCCGGTCCTGATAAGGCAACGGTGTGCTGGCCTCGTTCCTGATGGCCTCGCTGAGCGCTCCCGCGGCCTCTGGATCAGGAATGCGGCGCGCCACGTCAGGGGCAAGGAAACTAACGTCTTCAAGTACGCGCTCCATGATGGTGTGCAGGCGGCGCGCGCCTATGTTCTCAGTCTGCTCGTTCACCTTGAAGGCGAACTCGGCCATCTCCCGCAGCGCGTCAGCGGCAAACTCCAGCCGCACGCCCTCAGTCTCAAGCAGCGCCGAGTACTGCTTGGTGAGCGACGATTTCGGCTCCGTGAGAATGCGCAGAAAATCTTCGACAGTGAGCGACTGCAATTCCACGCGGATAGGGAAGCGGCCCTGCAACTCGGGAATCAGGTCGCTGGGCTTCGAAACATGAAACGCGCCGGCCGCGATGAAAAGGATATGATCGGTCCGCACCATGCCGTAACGCGTATTGACTGTCGTCCCTTCCACAATCGGCAGAATGTCGCGCTGCACGCCCTCGCGCGAAACATCGGGCCCGTGACCGCCCTCGCGCCCGGCAATCTTGTCAATCTCGTCGAGGAAGACGATTCCGTTCGACTCCACTCGCTCTACTGCCGCGCGGTTCACTGAGTCCATGTCGATCAGCCGGCCTTCTTCTTCCTGAACCAGGTAGTCGAAGGCGTCGGCGACTTTCATATTCCGCTTTTTTGCATTTCCGCCAAAGATGTTCGGAAGCATGTCCTTGAGGTTCATTTCCATGTCCTCAAGGTTCTGGTTGCTGATGATGCCGAACTGCGGCATGTTGCGCTCTCGAACGTCGAGCTCAACCATGCGGTCGTCTAGCTTGCCTTCGCGGAACTGCTGGCGCAGCTTTTCGCGTGAGCGCTGGTAGCTTTCGGTGCCCGGCAATTGCAGTTGGCCTTCCTGCGAGGGCTGCACGGGCGGAGGAGGCAGCAGCACGTCGAGCAGCCGCTCTTCCGCATTCATCTCCGCGCGGTCTTCAACCTCTTCAAGGCGTTCTTCGCGCACCATGTCGATGGCGATCTCAACCAGGTCGCGGATCATCGACTCCACGTCGCGGCCCACGTAGCCAACCTCAGTGAATTTCGAGGCTTCAACTTTCAGGAATGGCGAGTTAGTGAGCTTGGCCAAACGCCGCGCAATCTCGGTCTTGCCCACGCCGGTTGGCCCAATCATGATGATGTTCTTGGGCATAATGTCGTCGGCGATGTCGGGCGGAAGCTTCTGGCGGCGCTGGCGGTTTCTCAATGCGATCGCCACGGCGCGCTTGGCGGCGCGTTGGCCCACAACGTGTTTATCGAGCTCGGCGACAATCTCGCGCGGCGTCAGCTCGTCCAGCGCCAGCTCTTGTTCTTCGGCGGATGCGGGTAGGTAGATGGCCATGAGCTGAGAGTCTAATTCCCTTCTGCTTGTGAATTCGCTGTCTCGTAAAAGGTTTCGAGAACCGAGCGCGTCATTCGTAAGATGTTCTCCGACCTGCTTCTTCCGCTGCCCAAATAGACGCTTGGGTCGTGCGCCGCTACATTCCGATTCGACATAATGTTGACGAGATAAGGCCCGGCATTCTCGTACCGTGGAAATTGCGAAACGATTTCGCTAACTTTTGACTCCCATTTTGTTTGTTGGAGTGACCATTTTGTGTTGAGTTGAGGAAACTCCTTTTCAACAAGCTCCTCCACTAGCGCCCCACAAGTCAGCACGCAAGGAATATCGAAGTCAAAGAGGTAAAGCATGTGTGCGTGTTCGAACAGGACCCTCAAGCTTTCAGGAACGCCGTCTTTAGAAATGTCCGATATCGGATGTTTGCCGAGTTCAACTGCCCTTCTTGTGATAATCGGCAGCATTCCCACCAGTTCTTTGGCCCAATGTATCCAGAGGTTCCCGCTTTTCCGGACGTCATCCTCTATCTCTCTCCCGAACTCGGCCTCATCGTCCATGTCAAGGCTGCAATACTCATACCAGCCGTAATCAGTAGGAATCGGGACCCTGGGGCCAAACCTGAGGTCGAATCCAGCCCTGCCCTCTTCTTTCAGGGCCATGAACTTCGCGACTTCCGGGGTGGTCGGAAGTTCCTTGCTTAAGGTCACAAGCTGATCGACCAGTGCCTCATATTCGTCGACAACCTCGCGGCTAATGTTTTGCCAAGCTTGCGTTTGCTTTTTCTCAGTTGTCTCGTAGAGGTGTCTCATCTCAGGCGTCAGAAAATCCGGAAACTTTCTCTTGTCTACGACCGGTACCTCTGGACTGGCGCCCACTGGCGTTTCGGCCCACAAATAGAGTCTCCCATTTTCCGCCGCAACATTTCGCAGCTTTTCGATTATCATCCATCTGGATAACTGGGCATCCAAATCGTTAGTCCGCGCATCGAGTATCTTGGTCTCCACCGCAGAATCAATGTCCGCGAGTCTGGCCTCGATCCAGATCTCTCGATCTTTCCATCCTATGTTCTGAGTGATCGCAGCCTTTTCAAGCTCCTGCCGATATTCGCGCAAAAGTTCTGGATCGCGGGATCTAAGTCGCTCGACGTCCTCCACGCTCCATCCGTGCAACCGCCTCTGTTCGGAAGGGATTAGACCCTCTCCCGTGACCGCCCAGTTGGAGTGACTTGACCCCAAGTATTCGTCCAGCTTGAACGAATCCTCCTCACTGCGGTCGGATATCAGATACCAGTCATCGAGCAATTGAGCGTACTCCGACAGAGGGGCTTTTCCATCGTGAAGCATCGCGGTCTGAATGACTCGCTTGGCTGACTCGGAAGATTTTCCGGCGCTTGCTTCGCCCCGTTCGGAGATCGGCCGGGGAGAGCCGACCCTCCCTGGAAGATGTTCCCACGAAAGGGCGTGTCGCGCCCTGTCGGGGCTCGATTCGTATGCTTCTATCAACCGGGCGAGCGCGGCAGCTAAAACCCTTCCGGCATCGCGGCGGAGATCCCACTGACGCTCGAGCTCGATTCTTTGAGGGTCGTCCGGGCCCGTCGCCATGCCCTACAGCTCCTCAACCGTCACGTGGTCGTTGGTATAAATGCAAATGTCGCCGGCAATCTTCATTGCTTTTTCGGCGATCTCTCTCGCGCCCAGTTCGGTGTTCTCCATCAGCGCGCGCGCCGCGGCCGTGGCAAAGCTGCCCCCGCTGCCGATCGCCGCCAGCGGTTCATCGGGATCGATCACGTCTCCCGAGCCTGATATCAGGAACGTCTGGTTCTTGTCGGCCACCAGCAGCAGCGCTTCAAGGTTGCGCAGCATCTTGTCGGTGCGCCAGTCCTTGGCCAGTTCCACGGCAGAGCGATTCAGATTCCCCGCGTACTGTTCCAGTTTGGTTTCAAATCGGGAAAACAGATTGAACGCGTCGGCGGTCGATCCGGCGAATCCAGCCAGAATCTTGTCCTGAAACAAGCGCCTGATCTTGCGTGCCGAGTGTTTCAGCACATGGTCGCCAAGGGTCACCTGGCCGTCTGCGGCCATCACCACCTGGCCATTGCGGCGTACACAAATCACAGTTGTCGAACGAATCGGGGAGCGATGTTTCATGATCGAACTCATCTTGTGAAAACCATTAAAAAGCTGCGTTCCAAATGCGGAAATCCGCAACAGAATGCAGCTTAGAGTATATGTTATCCACGCCGCTCAAGTTGATTCAGGCGCGATTCACACGGCCGAATTCTACCTGCGCTATTCTCTTAACTGGGAGACTGCGTGACGGGATTTTCGGTCGAATGACCCTGCTCAACAATATTCGCTGGGAGATAGCGGCAACCGTCACCACCATGCTGGCGCTTACCGGCGCAGCTCTGTGGCTCAAGTTTCGGCGCCGGCCCACGCCCGACGAGATCGAGGCGGCGCGCCGCAAGTTCATGGTCCAATCGGGCCGTCTGGTCGACGGTATGCTCCTCGATGTCTGCGACGTGCCGGCTGAAGACGGCCGCACCTTGAAAATGCTCTTTTTCAGTTACCGCATCGGCGGCGTGGACTACGAGTGCTCGCAAGATATTACAGCGATGGGCGCGGTAGTAAATCCGGAGCAAGTGCGCCCCGGTTTCCCTTGTTCGGTGCGCTACCAGCCCGGCAATCCGCAGAACAGCATTGTGGTGGCGGAAGGCTGGACCGGCCTGCGCGAAGGGCTGCCGCAGTTCCCGGCGTTTGAAGATCCCGAACCGGTAGATACAATGCATTTACGGCGCAGAGCGAAGTAGAGCTGCCCTGACGACGAGCAGCCGAGCCCATGCGAGCGAATAACTCGCGTCTGCCGCGCTGCCGTTAGTTGGCGCCATATACCCATCCCCGGTATACTTGTACCATGCATGTTCACGCGGCCCCGGCATCGGCAAACCGCACCACCACAGTTCTGCGCATCTCGCTGGCCGCCACGTTGGCCTACGTCCTGGTTACGTTCATCGCCGGCCTGCGCGCTCACTCTCTCGCGCTGCTGTCGGAGTCGGGCCACAACGTTTCCGATTTCCTGGCGCTCCTGCTGAGCTTTGTCGCGGTCTATTTCCAATCGCGTCCTGCCGATCACTCACGCACCTTCGGCTACCAGCGCGCCGGCGTGCTTGCGGCCTTCATCAACGCCGCCACTCTCATCGTTATCTCGCTCTGGATCGGCGCTGAGGCCATCCATCGCCTCTCGCATCCAGTCACCGTCCAGCCCCAGCTCATGATGATTGTGGCCGCTGCCGGAGTGCTGATGAACGGAGTGATCGCGGCCCTGTTGTGGGGTGTTGCCCGCGACGTGAATCTGCGCTCGGCATTCCTCCACATGGCCGGAGACACGCTTTCAACCGCCGCGGTCATTGCCGGCGGCGCAGGCATCTACTTCACCGGTCAGTTCTGGATTGATCCCGTCCTCTCGCTGCTGATTGCCGCATTGATCCTCGGGTCGAGCGTGGGCATCGTACGCGAAACCCTCAACATCCTTCTTGAAGGGACCCCGCGCGGCGTCTCCATTCCCCAGATCCGCGCGGGAATGGAAGCTGTCGAGGGCGTCATCGACGTGCACGACCTGCACATCTGGTGCCTGGGCTCGAGCTCCAGCGCCCTGGCCTGCCACGTCACCATCGACGACATTCCCCCCTCTGAGAGCGCCTGCATCCTCGAGAAACTCAACCATCTGCTCCACGAACACTTTCACATCAGCCACACCACCATCCAGTTCGAGCACATTGGCTGCGGCGAGGTTGAGGGATGCGTGGTCCCTCCTGAAGAACTGGCCGGCAGCCACGAGCACGCGCACCACCACGGCCATTCCCATTAATATCGGTTCAACGAGGTCATTCCTTTGAGCCGATTCCCCGTATTATCAGCCGTCGTTCTGGCAACCTCATCGCTGCTCATTCCCGGCCCCGCTGGCCGCGCCCAGGCGCCCACCGCCGCACAACTCCAGAACTACTCCGGCGAATACACCGATCTCACCGATCCCGATACGCCGTACGACGTCTATCTTGACGGCGGCAAGCTGACCATCGAATCCGAGCGCATGGTTCCCACCTCGCTGGATCCGCAATCGGCCACGGCGTTCAAGCTCGAAGGATCGAAGACAACCATCAACTTCAAGCTCGATAGCATCGGCCGCGCCACCGAATTGACAAATTCATCCGATACTGAGGCCGTCTTCAAGCGCACCGGCGACCCGGTCCGCCACGTATTCCACGACTACGTCGCCAGCGATGTAATGATTCCCATGCGCGATGGCGTCAAGCTCCACGCCATCATTCTCAAACCCTCCGACACCGCAGCGCCGCTGCCCTTCATCATCGAGCGCACGCCCTATGGCGTCGACGGCGCCAGTCGAGCAGGGGCTTTCAGATCGCGCCCTGAACTGGCGCGCGACGGGTACATCTTTGTTGAGCAAGACATTCGCGGCCGCTTCAAAAGTGGAGGCAGGTTCGTGATGATGCGTCCGCTGGCCGACCATAGCAACCCCAAAGCGATTGACGAGAGCACTGACACCTACGACACCGTTGCGTGGCTGCTCAAAAATGTTCCTGGCAACAACGGCCGCGTTGGCGTAGTGGGCACCAGCTACGACGGATTTCTTTCCATGATGGCCGGTATCGATCCGCACCCGGCGGTGAAAGCGATTTCGCCGCAGGCGCCGATGATCGACGTGTGGATGGGCGACGACTTCTTCCACAATGGCGCCTTCCGCCAGACCTACGGCTACGACTACGTGAAGGCAATGGAGTCGAGCAAAGAGACCAGCGAGGTGGAATACGCCAAAGTTAAGAACGACCGGCCTGTCGACGGCTACGACTATTTCCTCTCACGCGGGTCGTTTATCGAAGACGTAAAGCAGTCTGGTTCCAAAATGCTGCCCACATGGAAGCTCTTTCTCAAGCACCCCGAGTACGACGAAGACTGGCGCTCGCGCGGAGTTGAATACCATCTCGACTCCGTGGCCGTTCCCACGCTCAGCGTGGGCGGCTACTACGACCAGGAAGATATGTGGGGTCCGCAGGAGGAGTACGCCAGTCTCGAGCCCCACGATTCAAATCACGAGAACTTTCTGGTTCTCGGCCCCTGGCGGCACGGCTCCTGGTATTCGTCGTCGCGCCACTTGGGCAATATCGATTACGGCGAATCCATCGGCAAGGAGTTTCGCACACAGATCGAAGCAAAGTTTTTCGCGCACTACTTGAAAGACGCGCCCGGCTTCGACCTCAAAAACACTGCAAGCTTCGAGTTGGGCGCCAACACCTGGAAATACTATTCAGAATTTCCGCCCAAGGATTCAAAGCCCACCAACCTCTATATCGAGGGCAACGGAGCGCTCGGCTGGACCACGTCTACCAGCGACGCGGCCACCAGCTATGTGAGCGACCCCGCCAACCCCGTGCCTTACCGTCACCGGCCCATCCAGCCAACCTACGGCCCCGGCTCGCAGTGGTACAACTGGCTCACTGAAGATCAGCGCTTCGTCACCGATCGCAAAGACGTGGCCGCCTTCACCCTGCCGGTGCTTAAACAAGACCTGACGCTGACCGGCGAGGTCATCGCCGATATCTTTGCCAAAACCACCGGAACCGACAACGACATGGTGGTCAAGCTCATTGACGTTTATCCCGGCGACGATCCCGACCCGAAGATGCGCGGCTACCAGCTCATGACCAACATGGAGATTTTCCGTGGCCGCTATCTCTCGAGCTTCAGCGCGCCCAAGGCCATCCGAGCGGGCGAAATTCGCGAGTACAAATACAGCCTGCACGATGTGGATCATGTCTTCAAGGCCGGCCACAGCGTCATGGTCGAGATTCAGAGCACCTGGTTCCCGCTCTACGACCGCAACCCGCAAACGTTTGTATCGAACATCATGAAGGCCAGGCCGAAGGACTACAAACCCGCGACCATCACCATCGAGTCCGGACCAGGCCACGAGTCCAGCATCATTGTGCCGGTGGTGGGAGGCGGGGAGTAATGTGCTGGCCCTCACCGGCCACATTCCTGACATTTTGAAGCGTGGACATTCCTCCCACTGCACGAGTCCATCGGCCCCGGCGCGCCTGACGCCACCGGCTTACCCGGCTCCTGATCGCTCCCGCAACTCCGGGTAATGCGTGAGGACCAATCATCCGGCCCGCAAAGAAAAACGTAAAGCCGGCTTGACATCCCTCCCCCACCATGCCATTCTCATATGGAAAGCCGACTTTACATGGCCAGCATCATCACAAACCGAGTCAAAGAGCTCCGCACCGCCCGCGGCATGACTCAGGAACAGCTCGCCGAAGCTGCGGGTGTCTCCCGCCAGAGCATCAACTCCATCGAACGCAACCGCTACGTGCCTTCGCTCGAACTGGCGCTCATCTTCGCCCGCGTCTTTGCCTGCCCCACCGACGACATCTTTAAGTTGGAGAGTGACTTATGACCCAACCACCGCATCCCATCCTGTCCAGAATTCCGATCCTCAACAAGTTCGTCGACGAGCGCTTTCTCGAGCACCGCCGCCGTTCCTCCGCCATCGCAGGCATCACAGGGGCTGTCCTCGCCCTCGTGCTATTCGAGTACCGCTTCTTCCACGACCATTTCTGGAGTTGGGATCTCTTCGCCGTCGCCGTCACCATCGTCGTCCTCAAGATGCTGCTCTTCGCCTGGTACCGCTTCACTGACTGATCCGGTCCGCATCCACCCGGCCACCTCATCTCGTCGCAATCTTTTACCCTTCCCAAAAGGAGAAACCCAATGTGCTACGCTCGCCGCGAAATGCCGCTCAAGGCCCGCATCTTTCTTGTCATTGGCATGTTCTGCCTCGCCACCAGTCCTGCACTGGGCGTGTTCGCTCACGATCTAAACGCCAATCGCATACCCTGGCTGGATTTCGTTCGTGGATTGTTGATGGGCCTGGCAATCGCCTTCAACCTCGGCTCCGTCATCATTTCCCGTCGCTGCGCCCCGCAGACTCGCTGACTTGCTGACTCGCTGTCTTACCGCCTTCTATACTGAATCAGCCATGTCCCAGCCGCCTCTCCAGCGATCCCACGCGAAATCCGCAGCCCTTCAGTCACGCGCCGAGCGCTTCTTCCCCGGCGGGGTGAACTCGCCGGTCCGGGCCTTTCGCGCGGTGGGCGGCGCGCCTCCGTTCGTCGCCAGCGCCCAGGGCGCCTACATTACCGACGCCGACGGCAACCGGTATATCGATTACGTTGGTTCCTGGGGCCCCATGATTCTCGGCCACGCTTTTCCGCCCGTGGTTGAAGCCATCGAACGCGCGGCCCGCAACTCAGCCAGCTTTGGCGCGTCAACTGCGGCCGAGGCCGATCTCGCCGAACTCATCGCCGCCTGCTATCCGGCCATCGAAAAAATGCGCTTCGTCAGCTCCGGAACCGAAGCCACCATGTCGGCCATTCGCCTGGCCCGCGCCGCCACCGGACGCAAAATCATCGTCAAGTTCGAGGGCTGCTATCACGGCCACGCCGACGGATTGCTGGTTAAAGCCGGCTCCGGCATCGCGACATTTGGAATTCCAGGCTCGGCCGGCGTGCCTGAAGAAATCGCGCACCTCACCCTCGCCCTGCCCTACAACAATCTGGCCGTGGTTGAAGCTGCCTTTGCCGCGCACCCCGATGCAATCGCCGCCATCATCGTCGAACCGATCGTGGGCAACGCGGGCTGCATAGTTCCCGCAGAGGGATACCTCGAAGGCCTGCGCGCACTCACCCGCAACCACGGTGCGCTGCTGATTGTGGATGAGGTCATGACCGGCTTCCGCGTCGCATTGGGCGGCGCATGCGAGCTCTATTCGCTCGACCCCGACCTCGTCACGCTGGGCAAAATTGTTGGCGGAGGCTTGCCTGTCGGCGTCTTCGGCGGCAAACTCCACTTAATGGATATGCTGGCCCCGCTCGGCCCGGTTTACCAGGCCGGAACGCTCAGCGGCAACCCCCTGGCCATGGCCGCAGGCATAGCCACCGTCAGCCATCTCAAGAACCACGCAAGTGAAATCTATCCGCAACTCGATGCCAACACCCGAATGCTCGCTGAAGGCGTCGCCGTCGAAGCTCACGCAGCCGGCATTCCGCTCACATTCAATCGAGTAGGCTCAATGTGGACGTGGTTCTTTAATGCAGGCCCGGTCACCGACTATGACCAGGCCGCGAAGTCCGATACCGCTGCGTTTGGCCGCTTCCACCGCGCCATGCTCGACCATGGCGTTTGGCTGCCACCCTCGCAATTCGAGGCCGCCTTCATTTCCGCCGCGCACGCCGACGCCGAAATCGCCGCAACCCTCGCTGCTGCCCATGAAGCCTTCACGGCTGTGCTGGCAGCAGGCTAGCCCACGCATTCAGCGTCACAAACTTATGCGTCGCCTTGAACCGTTCAACAATCATCTCCGCCGCAGCTACTGACGGCCCGCGCCTGCCCACCGTTTCGCGATGGTTGCCATCGTGCAGCACAATGTTCGCTGCGTTCCCTCTCCGCGTGAGCGCATCAACCCTCTTCGAAAGTGACGCCGCAATTCTCTCCGATGAGGGCTCGTTCCAGTCATTCGTCATCGCATTCCATAGCACCGGATCAAGGCCGAGCTCACGTGCAATGCGAAAGACCGCCGGCCGCCGCGCCCCAAATGGAGGCCTGAAGAACTTCACTGGCGACCCAATCATCTGCTCGAGCGTATCCCTGGTCCGCTTCAGTTCATCTTCAATTCGTTTCGCCGGGCAATGTGACAGCTTTGGATGGCTCCACGAGTGATCGCCCACCAGGTGCCCCTCGGCCGCAACCCGCCGCACCAGTTCCGGCTGTGCCTCAGCAAACTTGCCCAACATAAAGAACGTCGCCTTCACATCGTGCTTCGCCAGGATGTTCAGCAACCTCGGCGTCCATTCGGGATTCGGCCCGTCGTCGAAGGTGAGCGCAATCTCGCCCGGACGTCGCGGTGCGGTAATCGCCGTGCCGAAGATACGCGAACTCGGCCATAGCGACGCGTAGGCGAATCCGCCTGCCGCCAATCCTGCTGCGCCGGCCGCGCCCAGCCCGGCGCAAATCCCTGTAGCCAGAGGAGAAAGCATACTTCATCCAGTTTGCGCCGTCGCGGGTGCCCCGTTCAAGCTTTGCTTGAGCGGTGTGCGCTCTCAACCCCCACGCACATCTACTCCGCCGCATCGGCGTATACTCATCTTGTTCGGGCTGCATCCTGGGTTTTCGGAGCGGCACTGGAGTCGATCATGAGTCTCACCGAGTTCCCCGCTGGCTCGCGCCCCGCGCCGGGCAGCCTTCCCTTCCCAAAAGTCACCGTACCCGCACTGGCCGAGATGAAGCGCCAGCGAAAGACCATCTCCGCGCTCACTGCATACGACTACGCAACCGCGCGCCTGGTGGATGAAGCGGGCATCGATCTGGTGCTCGTCGGCGACTCGCTGGCCATGGTTGTACTGGGCCACGAAAACACGCTCGCCGTCACCGTGGACGAGATGTTGCACCACACGCGAGCCGTGCGCCGTGCCGTGCATCGCGCGCTGGTGGTGGCCGACATGCCCTACGGCAGCTATCACGGATCGGTCGCTGAGGGTGTGGCCAACGCCGTTCGCTTCATCAAGGAAGCCGGCGCTGAAGCAGTCAAGATTGAGGGCACGAGGGTGGAACTCGTTCGCGCATTGACCGAAGCCGAAGTGCCCGTCATCGGCCATCTTGGACTAACGCCACAGAGCGTGCATCGCATGGGAGGATACCGCGTGCAGGCCCGCACGGCCGAAGCCGTTCGCCGGTTGCAGTCCGACGCCCGCGCCCTGGCTGAAGCCGGAGCAGGAGCCATTGTGCTTGAAGGCGTGCCGCGCGAAGCAGCCGAGGCGATCACTGCTGAGATCGCCATTCCCACCATCGGCATTGGCGCCGGTCCCGGCTGCGACGGCCAGATCCTTGTCTTCCACGATCTGGTGGGCCTCACTTTCGCGCCCGCGGCCAAATTCGTTCGCCGATACGCCGATCTGGGCACTGCCATCCGCTCCGCTGTCGAGCACTATCGCGAAGACGTGGAGCACCGCGCCTTTCCCTCCGACGAAGAAAGCTACCACCTCGGCGAGGCTGCGCGGCAGGCACTCGCACCGCTCCCTGTTCCTGGGTCCGAATTCGATTCCGCCGACGAAATCGTCAATCGGGACTCTCTACCGGACTGGACCAACTGAGACGCGCCCGATGCAAATCCTGAGCACGGCAACCGAGCTTCGCAACTGGTCGCGAAAAGAACGCAAAAACGGCAAGACCGTTGGACTCGTTCCCACGATGGGCGCGCTGCACGCCGGACATGCATCGCTCATCCGCGCAGCAGCCGCATCATGCGACTCAGTCGCAGTTTCAATCTTCGTCAACCCCACACAGTTCGGGCCGAACGAAGACTACAACCGCTATCCACGCACATTCGATGCCGACTGCGCACTCGCTTCAGCCAACGGCGCGCACGTCATCTTCGCTCCTGCTGTTGAGGAACTCTATCCGAAAGGCGCGGCCACATTTGTCGAGGTCGAAGGCCTGAGCAATCGTCTCGATGGCCTTTCCCGCCCCGGGCACTTCCGCGGCGTCGCCACGGTCGTCACCAAGCTATTGATCGCCGCTGAAGCCGACCGAACCTTCTTCGGCCAGAAAGACGCGGCGCAGGTCTCAGTCATTCGCCGCATGGTTACCGACTTGCGAATCGGAACAGAGATCGTCGTCTGCCCTATCGTTCGTGAGCCCGATTGCCTTGCCCTCAGCTCGCGTAACGCATATCTCAGCCCAGAGGAACGCGCGCAGGCCCTTGTCCTGAGCCGCGCAATCCACAATGTCGAGTTGCTCTTCGCAGCCGGAGAACGCGACTCCGCCACATTGATTGCCGCCGCGCGAGAAACCTTCGCCGCCGATCCACCGGTCCGCATCGACTACATCGAACTGGTCGACTGGTCAACGCTCCAGCCTCTCGAAACCGCCGCTCCCGGCGCGCTCTTCGCTGTCGCTGCGTACGTCGGCTCAACGCGGCTTATTGACAATACGATCCTCGGTTAGTTTTGTTTCGGCAAAAACTGACCCAGCCACTCGATCCAGCGCCGGTACACATCGCGAATGCGCACCGGATCGGCCGGACTGTGCCCGCCGATCGGATAGGCATAAAACACTGTTTTGATGCCGCGATCCTTCAGCGAGTGGTATAGCTCGTACCCCTGCGTGATGGTGACACGATAGTCGCCAACGTCCTGCAACACCATCGTCGGCGTCACCATTTTGTCGTAATACGTCATCGGCGACTGCTCCACCCAATGCTTCATCCAGTCGCCGGTGTAGGGCGAGCCGCCAATAGCAGCCGCGCGCGAAACGTTCGAGTCAGAAAGGTTGTACTGGTCAATCAGATTGGTTACGGGCGCCCCGGCAATGGCGCACTTCCAAAATTGCGCGTGGCCGATCAGCCAACTGGTCATGTAGCCGCCGTAGCTCCACCCTGTGACTGCAATGTTTGATTCATCCACAATGCCGCGCTTCTTCAGCATCTCAAGGCCGGCCAGCACGTCACGGCCCGGTCCATCGCCGGAGTCGTCGATGATTGCATACATGAAGTCATTGCCCAGGTTGTCGCTGCCGCGGTAATTCGGCTCAAACACCAGCCATCCCTGTGCCGCAATGATCTGCGCGAACACGTTGAACGTGTCCTTCGACGCCGACACCGGCCCGCCATGAATGTAGAGCACCAGCGGCAGTTTCTTGCCCGGCGTGTAATCGGGTGGATATGTCAGAATCCCGTTCTCAGTCCAGTTCTTCGGAGCCTTGTCAGGGCTCTGCCACGTCACCACTTCGCTCTTGCCCAGGTTCAACTGGTCAAAGGCCGCGTTGAACGATGTAAGCCTGCGCGGCTTTGAGTCCGGCGTATCGAGTATGTAGATCTCGCCCGGGTGATGCGGCTCGGCGCCGGCAAATACGATCTGTCCCTGCGCGCCCACAGTTGCATCAAGCCAGTAGCCGGTGGAAACGGTCACATCTCCAAGGTCGAGTTTCCTGGCCGGCCCTGAAAGCGGTTTGATCCAAAGCCCAACCCCGGCCCCATCGTTGGCTCCGCTTATCACTGCTTTGCTGTCGGGAGTCCACAACGCACGAAAGAAGTTGCGATCGATGGCACGGGTCGCATTTTCGCCGTCGCCCTTCAGGCCATCCACCACGTAGATGTCGTTGAAATTCCGCTCCACGCCATCGCGCGGGTAAATGTAAGCCACCTTCGACCCATCAGGTGATGGCACCGGGAACGAAGCCAACTGAGTGTGCGTTGTAACTGGCTCCGATTTCCCACTCGCGAGATCAAGCATCTGCGGCGAACTGTAGCGCCGGTCCCCGGAGTATGTATTCTCGATGCGCACGTATACGATCCTGGCGCCATCGGGCGTAAACGCGATGGGCGAAGCCGGAGGTCCGGGCGGAAAAGCCACCGGCAGCGACCAGGTGCCTGACGTCAGCCGTTTTGCTTCGCCGCCATCGACCGGAATAAGCCAAAGGTGCGTGGGCAGCGGCTTGTCGCGATCGAGAAAGCTGTTGTCTTCTACCTCAAACGCGTCATCGAACTTCTCCGCGCCGGTCTTCTTGGGGGCGTCATCGATCGCCGCGTATGCAAAGGCACTCCCATCCGGCTTCCAGGCAAACTGCTGAATCGAGGTTGGACTCTTCGTCACCTGCAGCGCATCGCCGCCCGCCATATCCAGCACAAATATCTGGTTATGCTCCTTGTCGTCGGGGGCAAGAAACGCGATTTTGTCACCCGCGGGCGACCAGCGAGGAAAGCCGGCCTTCTTGCGATCGTGCGTGAGCGAGCGAGTCTTACCGGTGGCAACGTCAACGAGGGCAAGCTCTGAGTCGTTGAGGTCGTTTTCATAGTCGTTCCTGGTCACCACGGCAACCAGAACCTTGCCGTCGGGCGAAAGCTCAGGATCGCTGACGCGCACAATCTTGCCCACCCAGGCCAGATCGAATGTCTTTCCGGGCGATGCCGGGATGGCCATTCTTGCCGTAGCGTCTGCAACCGGCGGGCTCTGAGCACTCAAAGCGGCGGTGAAGACGGCGGCAACAGCAAGAGAAAGTGGAAACAATTTCCTCATCGTGCGGGCTCCTGAATTTTGTGTTATCGGGGAAGAGAACTTGCGACAAATATACAGGACATTGCCGATCTCCAGTCTCACTGCGGCTATGGTGCGTGTGCTACTTTGAGCTTAAATCGATGCCTGAGCTGCCTGACATTACGGCGTACATCACCGCGCTCGATGCTCGACTTACCGGCCAGGTGCTTGAACGTGTTGTTGTCACCAGCCCATTTTTGCTGCGCACCTTCGATCCCCCGCTTTCAAGCACTGAAGGCCGCACGGTGACCGCGCTTCGACGCATTGGCAAGCGCATTGCCATGGGCGTCGAAGGAGACTTGTGGCTCGTTTTGCACCTCATGATTGCCGGGCGCCTGCACTGGAAGGCGCCCAACGTCAAACTCGCCGGACGCCAGGCCCTGGCGGGCTTTTACTTTTCGAATGGCACCTTAACGCTGACTGAAGCTGGCAGCAAGCGCCGCGCATCGTTGCATGTCGTCCGCGGGGAAGAGGGGCTGCAGTCACTCGATCCCGGCGGCGTTGAGATATTCTCAATCGACCTCGCCGGATTTCGAGCGGCTCTCACCCAGGAGAACCGTACCCTCAAGCGGGCCCTCACCGATCCCCGCATCGTGAGCGGAATTGGCAATGCCTATTCCGATGAGATATTGCACACTGCGCAACTCTCGCCCATCGCCCTCACTCACAAGCTCAAAGATGAAGAGTGGAAGCGTCTCTATGCTGCGACGCGCGAAACGCTGGACACCTGGATCGCACGGCTTTCGTCGGAGGCCAGGGAAGCTTTCCCTGAGGGCGTAACCGCGTTCCGCCCCGAAATGGCTGTGCACGGCCGCTTCGGGCAGCCCTGCCCGCGCTGCGGCCGAACGGTACAGCGCATTCGCTACGCCGACAACGAAACCAATTATTGTGCGCAGTGCCAGACCGGTGGAAAGGTGCTGGCCGACCGCAGTCTCTCGCGTCTGCTCGGTTCCGATTGGCCCCGCACGCTCGAAGAACTTGAAGCACTGAAAAAGCGTTGATTCAAGAATCCATCACACGCGCAAGTGCCGATTCCAAAATCGGCACATTCATTGCGATTTGCCTTGACTTTCGGCTTCACGCTCAATCAAATTGGTCACGCGACTCCTTTTTAGATTGGCACGCGTTGGCGTCACTACCCCTGGATCATCCGTCTCAGGGAGCCGAACACAAAATACGAAATGGGAGGTTCTACCGCATGCAGATTTTCCACGTCAGCCCCCTGGCAGTCTTCTACTCGGCAATCGCGCAGTGGCTGCTGGGCGCGCTATGGTATGGCTTTGTTTTCAAGGCTCGTTGGAAAGCACTGGTCGGGATTCCGGAGGGCGAGAAACCCAAAAACGCCTGGTTCCCTATGGTCGCCTCGTTTGTTGCCGACCTGGTTCTCTCCCTGGTGCTGGCGCACCTTGTTAAATGGAGCGGCGCTGTCGCACTGCCACGCGGTCTCTACGTCGGCGCCATCTGCTGGGCCGGTTTTGTGGCGCCAGTGATGATCACTGAGAGCATTTTTGAAAGACGGCCTGCCAAACTCTTCGCAATCAATGCCGCTTACTGGCTGATGGCAATGATGATTGGCGGCGGCATCCTGGCCAATCTCAACGTTGGCTGAACCCGGATCCTCAGCACCCCGGGCTGCCCGCCTTCCCAAAATGAGCAGCCGGGGTGTTTTGGTTCGGATTAAAATTGGTCTATGACCAAGCACCCGATTACCACCTCGGCCGCACCCACGGCCATCGGCCCCTACTCGCAGGGCATCCGCTCGGGCCATCTCATCTTCACCGCCGGCCAGATTGCTCTTGATCCGGCAACAGGCATCGTCGTTCCGGGCGGAATCTCAGAACAGACGGCTCGAGTTCTTGAAAATCTGAAAGCCATTCTTGAAGCCGCGGGCAGCAGTCTTGACCGCGCAGTAAAGGCGACGGTCTTTCTTAAAGACTTCAACGACTTTGCACTCATGAATGTGGCCTACGAGACATATCTGGGCGGCAAGGGCCGCCATGCGCCGGCCCGCACCACGGTTGAGGTGTCGCGGCTGCCGAAAGATGTTCTCGTGGAAATCGAGCTTATCGCTGAGGTTTGATCAAGCTCGCGTTTGAAACGGCCGTTCGCTCCGCGCATCTAATCCGGAGTGAAAGCCTGCCAGGAGGCAGAGTGAGCGATAGCGACGAAAAGGTCGAGCGGAGCGAGGCCGAGTGGCGTGAGTCTCTAACGCCCATGCAGTATCACGTACTGCGCGAGAAGGGAACGGAACGCGCGTTCACCGGAGCACTCACTGAGAATCACGAGACCGGAAACTATCATTGCGCGGGCTGCGGCGCGATGCTGTTTCTGAGCGGCGCAAAGTTCGACTCCGGCTGCGGATGGCCGAGCTTCATGCTTCCGGCTGATTCCAAGGCAGTTGAAGAGCACGAGGACCGTAGCTTCGGGATGCGGCGCATTGAAGTGACCTGCGCACGCTGCGGCGGCCACCTCGGCCACGTCTTCCCCGACGGCCCCCGCCCCACTGGTCTTCGCTATTGCATCAACTCGGCGTCGCTCACCTTTACGCGCGCCGACGAAAAAGCCTGATACAAAAGCGCGCGCCCAGGTATTACTCTCGAAGAATGAATTTGAGCCGCACCGTCGCACTTACAAGTTCGAGCCTGGTACTTCTCGCTGCTATCTCACTCTGGGCGCAGCATACGCCTCTCGTTAACGATTCCCAGCTCGATGTTCAACTGCAGTCGATCGCCTCTGCTCACCACGGCAAGGTCGCCCTCTACGCTCACAATCTGCGCACCGGTCAGAGTGCAGAGCTCAACGCCGATGAGCCAGTCAAGACTGCTTCGGTCATCAAAATGGGAATTCTGCTTGACGCCGCCGAACAGATTCGCGGTGGAACAGCCACATTCGACGACAAGCTTGTGTTAACCAAAGACAATCAGGTTCCAGGCTCGGGCATTCTTGGCCAGCTCACCGCGCCGCTTACACTCCCCCTGCGCGACGTGCTCCATCTGATGGTTGTGCTGAGCGATAACACCGCAACCAATGTGGCTATTGACCGTCTCGGACTGGCGCACATCAATGCCACGCTCGAAGCCGCAGGATTGAAGCACACGTATCTCTACAAGAAGGTCTACAAGCCTTCAACGGCCCCAATGCCCGCCGACCAGCCGCAGTTTGGTCTTGGCAAAACCACCGCGCGCGAGATGGCTTCGATCATGGAACGCTTTGCCGAGTGCCGTCTGTCGCTGGACGGTACTGCGCCTCTGCCGAGCGACGGTGCGATTTGCGGCGTTGTTCTGCATTCGCTTCGTGAACAGCAGGATAGAGACAGCCTTCCGCGTTATCTTGAGTCGCTGGATACGAGCGAGAAGGGGTCGGCGATCGGCAACAAGACCGGAGCGCTCGACCAGGTTCGCAACGACGTTGCGCTGATTGCCTCAGTGAATGGCCCGATCGTGATTGCCGGGTTTACGTGGGACAACGCGGACCAGCGCTGGACGGGCGACAACGAAGGCGAACAGACGCTGGCCAAGCTGGCGCAGGCAATTGTGACGCGCTGGTCGCCGAAGGGACTCGATCCGAACTCGTTCAATTGGGAGAATCCGCTGGCGGCTGTGGCGCACTGACGCATTTTTGTGCGATCTCGATAAAATCGGGCGGCGTTTGAAAGCGGAAGCGCTCCCGCTGAAGTGACCGAAGGGGAGAATTGCATGCAAAGGCAGGGGTTTTAGCGAATTCAAGTCAGTTCGCCCGCAGCGCCAACATGGGATCGATGCGCGAGGCGCGCCGCGCAGGCAGATAGCCTGCAACCACGGCCACCGCGAGCAATGCCAGCGCCACTGCAGCATAAGTGACCCCATCCCACGGCGAGGTAGCGAACAGCAACGACGAGATCAATTTGGCCGCCGCGAGCGAGACAACAGCGCCCAGCGCTATACCGATGATTGCAAGCCGCAACGTGCTGCCCAGCACCTGTCGCTGCACTCGACCCATGGTGGCGCCAAGAGCCATGCGTATCCCGATCTCCTGGGTTTGCCTCGTCACCGTGTAGGAGATGACACCGTAAATACCGATTGCAGCCAGCAGCAATCCCAGCCCGGCGAACGAAGCCACCATCAGCATGAAGAACCGGCGCGGCGAGTTGGCGCGGTCAACGTAAGTAGTGAGGGGCCGGAACTCCGATGCGGGCTGTTTGGGATTGAGCGAGCGCAGCGCAGTGAGCACGCTGTTGGCGAGCGTGGCCGGCGGCAGCGAGGTCCGAATGACCAGTTGCGCGCCTGTGGGATTGCTCTGCGTTGCCGGATAGTAGATCTGCCATCCGGTGTTGCTCTCAGTATTTTCTTCGTGGACGTCGCCGGCAATTCCCACAACCAGCAGGCCGCCCGGCGAGCCGTCGTCGAGCACATGGCCGACCGCGTCGCCGCTGGGCCACTTGGCGAGCCCGGCGATAAAGCGCGCGTACGACTGGTTGATGATGACGACGTTCTGGCTGTGCGGCCCGTCATCCCAGGTGATGTCGCGGCCGCGGATGCTTGTGCCCACGGCGCGCAGGTAGCCCGGCGAGATGACATAGACGAGTGGACCGTCGAGTCCTTTTGGCGCTTTGATGCCCTTGGGGAGCGGAAGTCCCCAGGAGCGGTTTCCGCCGAAGGGCAGATAGTCGGAGACTCCCGCAGCCTGAACGCCCGGAATGGATTCGACGCGGGCAATCATCTGCTGGAAGATGACTCCGCGCTTCTGCGCGCCCAGATCGCCGTTCTTGTCTCCCGGAACATTGTCGTCGTAGAGCGCATTGATGGCCGCGGCGCGGGCCGGCTCAAAGCCAAGGTCGACATCGAGCACACGCAGAAAGCTGCGCAACAGCAATCCGGCGCTGACCAGCAGAACCGAGGCCAGTGCGACTTCAGCAATCACCAGCACCGAGCGCAGGCGCTCATGCCTTCGCCCCAGGCCGCTGCCCGCGCCCGAATCCTTGAGCGACTCCTGCAGGTTGCCGGCTGCTGTTCGCAGTCCTGGCGCGAGACCGAAGAAAACGGCGGCAGCCACGGCCACAAGCACGGTCCACCCCAGCGCCGCGCCGTCGATGCGCAGCGTGTTCAGCAATGGCAGCGCAACCGATCCCTGGTGGGCGAGCCAGTACAGAAGCATCCATGCCAGGCCGAGACCGGCGACGGCGCCCATGAAGGAGAGCACGAGGCTCTCGGTCAGCAGTTGTCCAACGATGCGCATGCGGCCGGCGCCGAGGGCCGCGCGCATGGCGTATTCCTTGGTGCGGGCCATCGCGCGAGCCAGCAGCAGATTGGAAAGATTGACGCAGGCAATCAGCAGGATCATGCCCACGGCGCACCACAATAGGATGAGCGAACGGTGCAGGCGGCCGCTGACATAATCCTTGAGCTGGACGGGGACAACCCCATCCTTATACTGGCCGCATGTTTGCGGATTCTTATTGTTCCAGCACATGCGGGGCGCGACGGCAACGGCATCCTGCTGCGCCTGGGGGAGTGAAACGCCGGGCTTCATGCGGCCGATCATGGTGATGATGTTGCCCCAGTCGCGGGGAGGGCCATAAAGCGTCAGCGGAGTGATGGCATCGACCTTTGTGCCCGGCGCAAAAACGGCGCCAAAATCGAAGCTGGGCGGCAAAACGCCGATAACCGTCACCGTTTGATGGTTAATGTCGAGGGTTTTGCCAACGATTTTGGGATCGGCATTGAACTGGCGGCGCCACCATGCATCGGAAAGAACGATCACGGGAGGCGCGCCGTCGATGCCGTCTCGGGGCGCGAGCAGCCTGCCCATGGCCGGATGGACGCCGAGCACCTGGAAGAAGTTGGCGATGACGTCAATGCTGGTGGCCGGAATCAATTCGCCGTTTCGAGTCAGGGTGAGGTTGTCGGGGCTTGAGAACGCGAAGTAGCCGGTCACATCCTGATAGGAACGCGAGCCGGTTCGAAACTCGTCGTATGCATCGGTAGAGTAGGTGGCGCAGGAGAGGCCGCACTTGGTGGGCGGCGGCGCAATCCACACCAGCTCATGCGCGTTTGGGAACGGCAGCGGCCGCAGCAGCAGGGTGTTGACCACGCTGAAGACCGCCACGTTGGCGCCGATGCCCAGCGCCAGGATAAGAACCGCGGCGATGGTAAAGCCGGGATCGCGGCCAAGCGTGCGGAAGGTATACCTGAGGTCGTGCAAAAGGATGTCGAGTTTCATAAGACCTCTCGCTTCACGGTGTTTCTCGCGGGCCTGCTGCAGGCCGCCGATTTTTACGAGTGCCTCGCGGCGGGCTTCCATTGGGGAAAGGCCGCGGGCAAGATTCTCTTCGATTGCGAAATCGAGATGGGCAGCGAACTCCCGCTCCAGCTCCGCGTCGCGTCGCGACTTGCCGAAGAATGCGCTGACTCTTGCCAGACCTCTGCGCATCATGCCGTTTCTCCCCCGGCGCCAGGCAGATCTTCGGGTTCGTGATTCAACCCCAGCACGCGATCCATTACGCCGGTAAGCCGCCGCCAGTAAAGGCTGTCTTCTTCAAACTGCTGGCGTCCCGCCGCGGTAATGGCATAGAACTTCGCCTTGCGATTGTTGCCGCTCACGCCCCAACTCGACGCGATCCAGCCGCGCTGCTCAAGTCTTACGAGCGAGGCGTAGATGGTGCCCTGGTTGAGCAGCACCTGGTTGCCGCTCACCTGCTCAATGCGGCGCGCAATGCCGTAGCCGTGCATTGCGCCCATGGCGCTGAGCGTCTTCAAAACCATGAGGTCGAGGGTGCCTTGCAGAAGGTCAAGCTTGGAGGGGGACATGGGGATCTGGCTCCAAATCTCGTAGTGCGACTGAGAGTAACATAATTCCTGTGGCAATGCCACAGGAAAAATCGGACGCGTGAAAATTCTGTTTGGGGACGCCGCTGACTCGCCTGGAGTGAAGAGTTGAAACGATTCTTAAAGCTGCGAGCGATCCTTCAGCTTGGTATTGGTCCCACCCACTGGCCGCCTTTGCACGCCCCAAAACCAACCGATAGACGCCGCAGTTCGTCGTTTTCGTACATCGCGATGTAATCATCGACGACCCACCTCCCATTCTCCAGAATCACGGTTACTTCGCCCTCCGTGTAGAAGTACGAGGTGGGCTTGCTGCAGCAGTTCTCCGGCTCGGGGAACCTGAGGTGAACATCGACCCGATTGTCCCCGACCGATCGACTGCCCAGAATTGAGAATTTGCGCGGGGTTGCAGCGTCTTCTGGACCCGTGAACAAACCGTCTTCAAGCCATGGTGTCGCAGGCTTGTATGTCTGGGCGCGAAGAATCTCGCCGAAGCGCCGGTAATAATCGTCGTCGCACGCCTGAAAGCTGTCGAGTTCCTGGGCGAGTCGTTTGCTCATGAGCGGCCAGAGCGCCTTTCTCGCTTGTCCGTGAGGAATGCCGAGCTGATGGTATCTGACGATGTAGGTGTAGAACACGCTCACAGCGTCAAGAGCCGATCGCAGAGCATTGTTGCGCACCGGAAAAGGTTCCAGGATGCATGCTTCAATGCAAAATCGCACCTCGCTCGAATCCAAGGAGCCCATTGCAGGCTTCGCCTGCCCGGCAAAAGCAGCGAAGTTCTCCGGGGGACCCATTGAGAATTCGGCCGTGAGCGTGTATTCGCCAGGCTTGTCGAAGGCAAATCCTTCTCCGTCGCTCACCGAAATGATCCTGTTCGCGGAGATTTGCTTATATTGCCCCAGCACCATGAAATCCGAGGGCGAGTATGCCCTGGCGCCGGCTCGCGCCTTGGCCCGCCACGGTACTTCGTTGCCGTCAGGACCAATTACTTTGAAACTCACAAACTCATCGCCTTGCAGGCGGCTGACCAGAATCGGTTGATCGTTACGACTATAAAGCTGGAGGCCTATCACTACGGTATCGCCCAGCGAGAAGAGCTGCGTTGAGGGAGCAGCCCGAAAATACAGTTCCGGAGTTGTGGCTGAGATTGCTGGAGCCTGCCCACACGTGCCCTGCGTAGCAACCGAAGAATACGAAAGCAGAAGGACGGACGCCCTCATAATCCAACGATCTGGCCTGATCATATTGAGATTAGACACCGCAGACCGATTCGCCGGTCAGTCAAAGATGAGTGCGGCAGCTATTTTTGTGCGAGCGCCTTTTTGACTGCGCGATCGATCTCGCCGACGGAGCCGAATCCGTAGCCGACGCCCTGATACACGATGATGCCGTTGCGGTCGACAACATAGGTGCGGGGGATGCCGCCCGTAGCCATCTGCGCGTACACGGCCCGGTTGGGGTCCCATGCCAGGGGGAAGGTAAAGTTCTTGTGCAGCTTATGGAAGTAGAGCACGGTTTCCTTATCCTGCTCGCGGGCGATGGCGATGAAGGCGAAGTCGGGCGACGATTTGTATTTCTGCCAGATCTGGCTCTCGAGTTCGGGCATCTCGACCATGCAGGGCTCGCACCACGTGGCCCAGAAGTTTACGACCACCACTTTGCCTGCCTGGGCCGCCATCGAAAAGGATCCACCGGAAGCCGCATCGACGCTAAACGCCGGCATTTTGTCCCCAACCCTGGTGTGGGCGTCGTCGTCGGTGGCGGACAGAGCGCAGGCGGACAAAACAGCGAGCAGCACGGCGAATACTGTAAGCAGAGAATGGCGCGGGCTCATGCATCCATTTGTAGCCGATGAGCTTGGTCCGCGTCGGAAAATTGTTTTGCGCAACCCGGAATACCGTATTTCAAGCTAATCTCGGTACTACGCGAGTAAACATAGCAGGGATTGCCGGAATAGTTGCCCGAGATTTCATGATGCTGGATTCTGTTGGCTCGAAAGCGAAAGAACTGATATGGCGATAACCGCTCGTTTGACTCTTATAGTGGTAACCGCGGGGCTCCCATGCATGCTTTTTGCTCAAAAGCCGGCTGCAGTGGATGAATGTGCGAGAACCGCCGGGATGCAAGTCTATTCCAGCGTCTTGGTTAACGAAGAAACCGGGGATCTTCTGGGATATGAGTTGGCCATTAAGCACGACGGCAACTCAGGCGTGGATGCTCTGCTCTACGTGTTCGAGGGAGGAGAAAGCGGCCACGGCATACCCCTCACGGTGCGAATTGCCAAAAACCGTCTGAGCCTCCATGGGACCTGGGTGGAGCATCTTCTCGAAGGTTCCTCAAAGAGGGAAATCGCGGAGGAACACTCCGTGGAGATCGGCGGAGTCTTGGGCCCTTCAACGCTTCGAGGCGTATTGACAATCGCAGATATGACGGAACACCAACGAGTTCGACTAAAACATGTGACGAGAATCTGGTCGTGCAATAACTGGAATCCGTCCCCGCCGAATTAGGGTCGCCGAAAAGCCTCAGACTGCTAAATCGCAAACAATTGGGCCGCCGCCCTCGCCCTACAATAAAGCTGTATGTCCACCACCGTTCGATCTCACGCCAAGATCAATCTAGGTCTCTATATCGGAGCGCCTCGCGCTGACGGTTTCCACGCGCTGGCGACGGTGTACCAGACGCTGGAAATGCATGATTTGGTGACGGTTATGGCAAGGCCGGCTGCGGAAACCAGCATTCGGCTGACTTCGAACGACGCCAGGGTGCCGACGGACGAGCGGAATACCGCGTGGAAGATGATTTCTCTAGCTCTGGAGGGGCTCACGTTAAGTGCTGAAGTTTCAATTCATATCGAGAAACGGCTGCCGATTCAAGGCGGGCTTGGCGCCGGCTCGGCCAATGCAGTTGCAGCGCTGGTCGGGTTGGAGAACGAACTGGGGATAGCGAGTCATCATGTCAGCGCGGAGGAAAGTCAGCAGGCGGTTTCCGGCTGGCCCGAAAAACGGCTTGAAATCGCCGCCCTGGTCGGCTCCGACGTGCCGCTGTTCCTCGTGGGTGGCACCGTGCTTGGCCTCGATCGCGGCCAGCAGGTTCGCCCGCTGCCAGACCTCGAACCGACCTGGTGCGTCGTTGCGATTCCTGACGAGGGCGTCTCCACCGCGCAGGCCTTCCGCGACTGGGACGCGCTCTGCGCGGCCGAAGGTTTGACCCCCGAGGCAAGTACCGATAAACTAGATAAGTTGAGCCGCGCCTACGCCAACGCCTTTTCGGAAGCAATTCCGGAAGGTGGAGCGAAGACGGGCTCCTCCGGTGTCATCTCCAAAAAGAAAGAATTGCGCCGAGATGACCTCGCCGGACCGTCTGGGTCCGCGCTTGTCCGCACCGGGATCACGAGCTGGATCGAGAACGACTTCGAACGTGTGGTCTTTCCCCAGCATCCCTCCCTTAGCGAAATCAAGCGCACTCTCGCGGGCAGCGGAACACCGGAGGCAGCTCTTTACGCTTCATTGTCGGGGTCCGGTTCGGCGCTTTACGGGTTGTACCTGACCCGGGAGCATGCTGAGGCAGCCTGCCTGCGTTTGAGCAAAATGGGTGTGCGGAGTGAGTTGACCCGCACCTTGCCGCGCGCCGATTACTGGCGGGATATGATCGGCAAAGTTGTGCATTGACAGTCGTTCATCGCGCAGTAGAAACTCGCCAACGGCTGTAGGAAGCGGTCTTTCGCCGATGAGGGGAAGGCCAAAAACGGTTGGGCGTTCGCAGGGGGACTTTTTCGAGAGCGGGCGTCAATGATTGGGCGATCGTTCAATGGTAGGACAATGCCCTTTGGAGGCATTTATCCAGGTTCGAATCCTGGTCGCCCAGCCAGAAGTACAGCTACTAGCCTCGAGCTTCTAGCTGCTAGCTTTTTCTGAGGTGGAGCGGGCAACGTTGGCTCCATCAAGGAAGAGCTAGAAGCTAGTGGCTAGAAGCTAAATGCTTGCATTCAAAAAAACGCAGCCAAAGCAAACCAGCTTGGAGGTGCTTTTCAAAAATGGCGATAGGAACGTTGACGGCATTGGAAGACAACAGGGCAGACGAACCGGGTCCCGATAAGGCCGAGGGCGGCAAAGAGTTACCTAAAGCTGGATCGGGTGACGGCGCAAAAGGGAAGGACGCTCAAAAAGCTCCGGTACCTGAGCGCAAAAAGACGCGCACCCTGGCTGACGACAGGCGGTTCAGGCTGTTCTCCGGCACGGCGAATCCTGAGCTGGCCCGCAAGATAGGCGAGCATATTGGCGTCAAAGTCGGCGACACCAAGCTGCAGCGCTTTGCTGACGGCGAGGTCTTCTTCCAACTGCTCGAGAACGTGCGCGGCGTAGATGTATTCGTGGTGCAGCCCACCTGTTATCCGGTGGACCAGCACCTGGTGGAGTTATTGGTAATGATCGATGCGCTCAAGCGGGCCTCAGCGGCCAGGATCACGGTGGTGATGCCGTATTACGGCTACGCCCGCCAGGATCGCAAGGACCGTCCGCGTGTGGCTATCAGTGCAAAGCTCATTGCCGACCTGCTCACCACAGCGGGCGCCAATCGCGCGCTGTTCGTCGATCTGCACGCAGCCCAGATTCAGGGCTTCTTCAACATCCCCGTCGATCATCTTTACGCCAGCCCGGTGCTGGTGAGTTACTTCCGCGAGCTGAACCTGCCCAATCTGATGGTGATCTCGCCCGATCCTGGCGGCGTGGAGCGGGCGCGTTTCTTCGCGCAAAAGGTGGGAGCGCCGCTGGCCATTGTAGACAAACGCCGCACCGACATGAACGTGGCCGAAGTGATGAACGTGGTCGGAGATGTGGCGGGCAAAACCTGCCTCATCATCGACGACATTGTCGACACTGCCGGCACCCTGGTGAAGACGGTTGACGCGCTTCTGCAGGCCGGGGCAACCGCGGTACACGCATGCGCGAGTCATGCAGTGCTTTCCGGCCCTGCCATCGATCGCATCGCAGGCTCGCGACTTGAGCAACTGGTGGTGACCGACACAATTCCTCTGCGCGAACAGGCGCAGAAGTTAGCCAAGATCAAGGTGCTCTCCGTTGCCGGCCTGCTGGGCGCGGCCATTGAGAGCATCCACATGGAAACCAGCGTGAGTACGCTGTTTAACTAAAAGCAGCTACTAGCTTCAAGCTGCTAGCTGGTGAAGTGAGAGATTGGCCTTCGCATTTGAGCGAAGGGTAAATGAATGTACCGGATCGTAATGCAGTTGGTTCGGAACGCAACAGGAACATGCAGCTAGAGGCTATTAGCTAGAAGCTGCCCTTACAAAGGGAGCGGGCGATTCAGTTCGAATCAGCAACATGCAGCTAGAAGCTAGAAGCTGGTCTTCCGTGCCCGAAGGAAACGAGAGATTGAAATGTCTGAAGTTGTCGTAGCAAAGCCCCGTGAGGGCAAATTCAACAAGAATGCCGCGCGGCGTGTGCGTGTCGCGGGCAAGATTCCTGCAGTTCTTTATGGCGTCGGACACGATCCGGTCGCTGTCGAAGTCGATCCCAAACAGATTACCCGGATCCTCTATTCCGACAGCGGTCAAAACACCATCTTCGATGTCGAAGTCGCGGGTTCGCCTGCTGCCAAGGCCATGATCGTCGATTTGCAGCGCGAGCCCATCAAGGACAAGCTGATTCACATCGACATGAAGCGCATCGCGCTCGACAAGGTATTGCGCGTGAGCGTGCGCGTCAAGCTGCTGGGCATTCCCGTGGGAGTGAAGGCAGAGGGCGGCATTCTCGACCAGGTGATGCGCGAAGTTGAAATCGAGTGCCTGCCTGCCGATATTCCCGGCCACATCGATGTAGATGTGAGCGAGCTGGCGCTGCACCAGGTTTTGCGCGTGAGCGGCCTGCCGCAGTCTGACAAGATCAAGTACCTGAATCCCCCCGATGCGACAGTTGCGCACGTGGTGACGATTCGTGAAGAAGTGGTGGCGCCTGCCGAGGGTGAGGCTGCTGTTGCAGCGACTGACGCTGCTGCGGCGCCGGCTGAGCCTGAAGTGGCCAAGAAGGGCAAGACTGATGCAGCGGCTGAACCCGCCGCGGCCAAGAAGCCTGAGGCGAAAAAGTAAGCCTTGTCTCAAGCAAGCGAGTCCATTGGCCCCGGCCTTCAGCAATTGCCGGCCGGGGATCAAGGCACGGGAGCCCGGCGCGGCCCGTTTCTGGTAGTGGGTCTCGGCAATCCCGGGCCGGACTATTTCTGGACCCCGCACAATGCAGGGTTCATGGCAATCGACCGCATCGCCGAGCAAGAGGGCGTTGTGGTCCAAAACCGGCGCTGCCGGGCTGTTACCGCGACCTGCCGCTTGGCAGGCCGCGAAGTGGTCCTGGCCAAGCCGGAGACATACATGAACCTGGGCGGCCTCGCAGTTGCTGCCTTGGTTCGAGAGTTTGAGGCGGACCCGCAAAAGGATCTGCTCGTGATCTACGACGAGCTTGATCTGGTTCTGGGGACCTTCAAAATCAAGGAACGCGGTTCGCCTGCTGGTCACAACGGAGCCCGCAGTGTGACCGATGCTTTGGGCAGCCAGGAGTGGTTGAGGCTGCGGATAGGGGTTGGACTCAACCTGCCACCGGAGGCTTTGGCCGCCGGAGCAGGCAAGCGGCCAGGCAGGGATTATCTGCTTTCGCCGATGCGGAAAGCAGACCTCGCGACTCTTGACGAGGTTCTGGACAAGGTAGCCAAGGCTACGCGGCAGATTGTAGCGCAAGGACCGGGACCCGCAATGAACGAGTTCAACCGGAAAGACGAGAAGGACAGGGACTAGGGACTGGTCGCTGAGAGATGAAAGTTGCATGCGGAGGCAAGGGGTTTCCGCGGAAAAGGAATGCTGATGTCGCGTTTGTATGAAGTAATGTTTATCGTTCGGCCCGATGTGTCTGATGAGGACACTGACAAGCTGATTGCCGGCTTTACCGCCACCGTCACCAATGGCGGCGGGGCAGTTAAGACGGCTGAGAAAATGGGTCGCCGCAAGCTGGCTTACACCGTGCGCAAGTTTGCCGATGGCAACTACGTGCTGCTCACCATTGAAGCCAACGGCGCGGTGGTGCTCGAGCTCGAGCGCCGTCTGCGTGTCACCGAGCCTGTGATCAAGTTCATCACCGTCCGCATGGACGAGGAAGAGAAGCGCCTGGCCAAGGTGAAGGCGCTGCGCAATGCACATCGCAAGATGAGCGCTGAGCCTGCGCCCGCGCCGACGCCTGCACCTGCACCGGTCGCGGCACCCGCGCCTGCTGAAGCTGAGCCCGCGCAGGCGAACGCGTAAAGTCAGGGAACAAGGGGACAAGGTTGAAGGCAGATATCTGAAACCTGCCCCCTTAATAACATCCTCCGGCCGTGCCGGAACTAAGTCGATTGAAGAGGAAATACTATGTCTGAAGAAACTCAAGTAAGAGCGCCCGAGGGTGGCGCACCATCCGGTCAACCAGCAGGGCCGGGAGCAGGTCCGCGTGGGGACCGCCGCCCTGGTGGCGGACCGGGAAACCGCGGCAAATTCTTCCGCCGCAAGAAGGTCTGCAAGTTCTGCACCGAGAAGATCGACGCCATTCCATATCGCGACGTTCGTCTTCTGCAGGGGTTTGTGGCCGAGCGCGGCAAGATTGTTCCCCGGCGTCTGACCGGCGTTTGCACCACCCACCAGCGGCGCCTCACCCGCGCCATCAAGCAGGCTCGCAACATCGCCCTGCTGCCATTTGCCACCAAGCACTAATCTGGATTTGCCGCCAGGTCGTTGCTCGCGCAATTGAGCCGCGCCGGCGGTTGTGGAGATTTTGAAATGGAAGTGATTTTGAAGGAAGACGTAGCCAACTTAGGCTTTCGCGGCGATATCGTGAAGGTCGCCGACGGCTATGCGCGCAATTTCCTGCTGCCTCGCAAGCTGGCCATGCAGGCCACTGACACCAACAAGGCCGTCATCGAGCAGATGAAGGCCGCCGCGGCTCGTCGCTCCGCCAGCGAAAAGTCAAAGGCAGAGGAGTTTGCCGTCAAGCTCGATGCTGTCGCGCTCACCTTTACCCGCAAGGTTGGCGAAGCCGGCCACCTGTTTGGCTCAGTAACTTCAGCCGACATTGCCGCCGAGCTTGCCACTCAGGGCATTGAAGTGGACCGCCGCAAGATTCAGCTTGGCGACCCCCTCAAGACTGTCGGCGAATTCACCGTTCCGGTTCGTCTGCATCGCGAGGTTACTGCTCGTCTCAAGGTGAAGGTGCAGGGCGATGAGCCCGAAGAAAAGAAAGCGCCCGAGCACGAGAAGCCGGCTGAGCCTGCCAAGCCCGAAGAGCCGGCCAAGGACGATGTCGCCATTGGCCCTCCGGCGGAGCAGACCCAGTTCGACTAACGTCCGTTAGTACATCCTGCTCGCCTTTTGCCTTAGCCCCATCCTTCGCGCAGCGTCGACGCGCGAAGGACCGGGGCCGCATTCCCTTGATCTCAAACTAAATGTCGCTTTACCCCGCCACTGCCAGGGGCTTATCCCGGCTTGCCTTCAGCGCGAGCACCGCGGCCAGTTAGCGGTTGCGCGCTGGGTCCTTCTTCAAGCACCCACCTGCTGCGCATCACTGCTCCACGATATCTCCCACCCGGTCCAATGCCGCTCCCGCGTGATACTCTGCCAGCACGTCGCGTTGCTCCTGAAACTTTCCCGGGCGCCACGTGCCTCGATAAAATCCATTCAATCGAATCACATGCAATGACCGAACCCGTTTCCACTGCCGATCAAATCTCTTCGACTACCTCGCTGCCCCGCGTACTGGGCGCAAGCCAGGCCACGGCCATCGTGGTCGGCACCATTATCGGCAGCGGCATTTTTCTTGTGCCCAGCGAGATGATGCGCGACGCCGGTTCCTCTTCGCTGGTGTATCTCGCGTGGATCGTCGGCGGCCTGCTGTCGCTTTTCGGCGTCATGACTTATGCAGAGCTGGGCACTATGTTTCCATTCGCCGGCGGCGAGTATGTTTATTTGCGCGGCGCTTACGGCAACACTACCGCCTACCTCTATATGTGGACCTGGTTCGCCGTCGCCAAGCCGGCCTCCATTGCGGCCATGTCCGTCGGCTTCGTAAGGACGCTTGAGTTTCTGCCTTCGCTGTACTGGCTCACGCAGACGGCAATCAGCGGGCCCTTCACCCTGAAGTGGTCTCAGCTCGTCGCCATCGCCGTAACCTGGTTCATCACCGGCCTTAACTACACCGGCACGCGCCACGCGGGCAACTTTCAGCTCGTGTTCACGTTGCTTAAGGGCGCACTGATTCTTCTTGTCGTTGTGCTCTGTTTCTCTTCGCCGTTGGGCTCGTTTGGCAACTTCTCCACTTCGCTGCCACAGGCTGCCGGCGGATTCAGCGGATTCATGCTGGCGCTGATTGCAACGCTCTGGGCATACGACGGCTGGAACGACCTGACCATGGTTGCCGGAGAAGTTCGCCGCCCCGAGCGCAGCCTGCCCATCGCGCTGATCGGCGGCGTGCTGGCCGTCGGCGTGCTTTACATGGCCACCAACGCCGCCATTCAATACATGATGCCGGCCAGCCAGATTGCCGCGTCAGAGTACCCGGCGGTTGCCGCGCTCAAGACGATTGCCGGCACGCGCGGGGCGGAATTTGTCGCCATCGCCATGGCGCTCAGCATCTTCGTGGCATTAAACGGCACTATCATGTCTGGCGCGCGCGTACCTTTTGCCGCGGCCCGCGATGGCCTCTTCTTCCGCCAATTCGCACACATCCATCCCCGCTTCAAAACTCCATCGACATCGTTGCTGGTACAGGGACTGCTCTCCACGGTGCTACTGCTTTTCTTAAGCTCTTTTCAGGAGAATTTTGACTTGGCCATCTTCGCCGAGTGGCTCTTCTACCTGCTTACCGCAACTACAGTTTTCTACTACCGGCGCAAACGCCCCGACCAGCCGCGCCCTTATAAGGTGTGGGGATATCCAGTGCTGCCAGCGGTCTTCGCTCTTTGCGCCGCTGGCGTGCTGGTGGCAAGCTACGCCGGCAATCTGAAGGGCTCCCTGCTCGGGACGGCATTGATCCTCTGCGGGCTGCCCGTGCTGGCATTACTTCGCAAGATGAATACACAGCCTCGCGCGTAACAACAGGACTTCCCGCCGCGTTGGCCGTCTACCATACGTAAGTCGCAACCGATTCCGACGGCAGCGTCGTAGTCACGCTCTGCTCGTGATAGACAATGCGAAATGTCTTGGGAAAGTTCCCGGTGTTGTCCGCCACGAGCACGATTTTGCCATCAGGAGTCAGGAATGCCGCCGTCGACAATTGATCCATCTCGCTTGAGCCGATGCGCACCGATCCCGGCCGCACGAACTTTGAGAAGTGCGCGGCCACATAGTAGGCCACATTGAATGTCGCTTTGTCGCCGTCGAGAGTAATCGCGCCGTAGCAGCCTCCACACCCGCCGTTGTTGGTGTGCGGGCCCGCATGCGGATCGGCGTCCAGGTTCCACAGCAACGCGTTGCGTGACCAGTTGCGTGTGGCGCCAATCATCACTCTTTCAACCGGCTCGGCAATATCCAGCCCCTTTGAGCCCGGCCACTGCGTGACCGATTGCTCGGTCATGTAGAGATTCTTGTTGGGGTACGCATCGTGCACGGCAGCGAACGTCGATGCGTCGCCGCCATACAGGTGAAACGCGGTTCCGATCACATATTTGCCTGCAACCGGGTCAGCCAGAATCGATAGCGGATACGAAAGGACATCGGGGTTGTGATCGTAGAGCTGAATCTCAGTCTTGACTCCGGCCGCTTCGAACGCCGGCCCAAGATATTTGCCGACAAACGCATCCTCTTCATCGGCAAACACCGCCATGCTCGGCGTGTTCTTCGGATTCAGCGGCTCGTTCTCAACCGTGATCGCGGTAATCGGGATTCCCAGGGCTTTCATGCCCTCAACATACTTTGTCAGATACTGCGCGTACGCTGCATAGAACTCTGGCTTCAGGTGCCCGTCTCTTACATCGTCATTGGTTTTCATCCATGCCGGCGCCGACCATGGCGACCCCAGTATTTTGATCTGCGGATCGATGGCGAGAATCTCTTTTACTACCGGAATCACGTCAGCCTCATCCGGCGCCAGGCTGAACTTTGCCAGCGCTGGATCGGTTTGTCCCGCGGGCATATCGTCGTAGCTGTACACGTGATCGTTCATGTCACTCGAGCCGATCGACAACCGGATGTAGCTCGCGCCTATGCCGTCTCCCTCCGGCGAAAAGATTAGCTTCAGCAACTCCGACCTTTTGGCTCCGCTCATCTTCATCAGTAACTGCGCGCTGCCGCCCGTGACCGCGAATCCGAATCCTTCAATCGGTTGGAACTGCTGCATATCGTTCACGGTGACGGAGGGAGCATCGCCGGCAGCCTGCGAAAAGTGCAGCGCCTGCGGCTGCTCTTGAAACGCAGAAGAGCGGTCGGGAGTCGAGAGCCACACGTGGACATCGGGAATCGACTGGGCCTGGGCTGCGAGTGGGATGGATAGGAATACGACGGCAATCAAAGCGGAGAATCTCTGCGGAATCATTACGCTCCTCGGCGAGGCGGCGCGCTTGGCGATTCAATCGAAAAGATCAGCCTGTTTCTCGACAATCGATTGTTTCAATGGGTTTCGCGCCGTTCTCGTCACGCCCATAATCCCATCAGACTATAGCGGAACCTGTCAAGGCGCGCTCGCCGGTCACTTCCGCACCAGCTTCACCAGCACAATGTCGTTGCTATTCATGGGCAGCGTTACCTCAAGCGTGCCGTCTTTGCTTGCGCCGACAAGCTGATCTTTCTCCGGCAGGTCGCGAGTCAGATTGTTCAACTGCGCAATTTGAGCGGCAGTCAGCTCCTTTGGCCGGCTCATTTCGAGATACGCAGTGTACGCGTCGTTGGCGCGGAAACCGGTCCGATGAATTTCAAGCGTGTACGCAGCGCGCGGAGCAAGGTGCGTGAATTTCATCGCCACCGGCGCTGCCGGATGCGAAGGGATGACCCTCGTATAAAAAGGCCGGTCGCTCAGCTTCTGCTCGGGCTGCTCAAAGTCCCAGATCACGGCGGTTACGTTTCCGTGATCCTCAGCCAGCATCGACTGCGCATCCGAAGACGGAATCGACTGACCCTCGAGCGCGTTCAGATATTTGTAAGCAAAGAAGGCGGGCTTGCGAATGCCCTCCCGGTTCAACAATCCGAAGCCGCCATGAAACGGCGTCGGCGGCGGACCCGACTCTTCGAATAAGTCAGAGTAAGTCCAGTAACTCATTCCCTGTAACTGTCCTTGGCTGGCTTTGATCTTGCTCAGAATGTAAGCGGCACTGATGTAACTATCGTGCACCGGATCGCGCGGCGTGTAACTCGTGCTCCACTCGGTAAAGTAAAGCGGTAAGTTGGGAAATGCCGAAGCGGCAATCTCGCGACGCACGCGATGAATATCTCCGCTGATAGCATCGGGCGATGGCGAGAGTTTAGTGTCGCTCTTTCCCTCTTCGTCGAGGAATCCGCCGTCCACCCCGTAGGTGTGCGTGGTTACAAAGTCGACTGCGGCGCCGCTCTGCTTCACATGTGACAGGAACTCAGGCACCCATGCCGCGCCGGCTGTCGACGGGCCTCCAACGCGCAGTACGGGATCGATCGACTTGATCGTTTTTGAGGTCAGATCGTAGAGCGCGAAGTAGGCTTTCTGATCGCCGCCTTCCCAGAATCCTGCGAGGTTGGGTTCGTTCCACACTTCAAAAAACCACGTACGCACTTCGTTCTCGCCGTACCGCTGTTCAATGTGATGAATGAACGCGGCCACAAGATCGCGCCAGCCGTCTGGGTCGGGATGCGAAGTATTTCCGTGCCAATAGAAAATGCTGTTTTGCGACGTAGCCAGCGCCTCCGGCGTAAATCCGAGCTCCACAAACGGCTTGATGTGACGCACCAGCAGATCGTCGTAAAGCTGGTCGATCTTCCTCCAGTCGTAAATAGTCTTGCCGTTCTCTTTGCGCACCGTTCCCAGCACGTCGTGAAAGATGGCATGGAAGCGAATGTAGCGGAATCCCAGCTCATCCACGGCGACCTTCAGTTGTGCCTGGCTGTCGTCTCGGATCAAAGTGCCCGGGAAGTCCGACCCTACCGACAGATTGAAGAAGCGGTCGACCGGGCCACTCGGCTGCGAAACGTCAGCAACAATCACGCGCGGAGCGGGTTGCTGTGAATGAGTTGTAACTTGCAACGCGGCAGCCAGTGCAATTGAGAAGAACAAAAGCAGGGTGAAACGCCGCAATTCCTGATTCGAAATCATCTCGCCAACCTGTCTTGTATGGAACCCGATGTTGGTCCGTGGCGCCGATTGCCGGCAGAATCTCGCGAGCCAATCTGCGAGCCCGGACACTGAGTTTATTGTGCTACCGGAAAACGATAGACATTCACGCTGTTGGGCGCAACTGCCAGCGAGTTAGGAGCGTCACCGATCGCCGTCTCTTTAACTCCCACCTGAGGCGGCTGACCTACATGATTGGCCGCTTCCAGGCTGCTCCCGGTCAACTGCCATAGAGTCGACGGCGCCGCAAGATGCACGCCAGTTACGTTCAGGTCGAGCTTTTGCGTTGAGTCGGTCGCGTTAACTATAGCAACAGTCAGATACTTATGATCCGCAGTTAGCGTGGCGACTACATCGAGCGGATAGGTCGAACTACCGGAACTCGTCGCGGGCTGGTCTTCGCCGCCCACCGGAAATTCCGGTCCCGGCTGCGGTGAGTTACCGCTTACAGCTACCGGAATTGTTCCCACAAAGTGATTGCTGTAGAGCTTGAAGAGCAGTCCCAGCGTATTGAGCGTCGATGACGTACGGTTGAAGTCGATGGTGGAGACGCCCGTGGTATGCGCCGCCATGGTTAGTATGTCGGTATGCCGCAACATCTCGTTGAAAATCATTCCATAAGCGAGAGCCTGTTTCATATTTACACTGCGGCCAAAGCCGCCGCCGAAGTACGCGTACTCATCGATCGAAAGAAAGGTCTTCTTATCCACCATCGCCGGGAAGCGCTGCTGGTATCCCTTCCACTCTTCTGTCTTCATCTCCACAATGTCAGCGGGGTAGCGCGCCCACTCCAGCGTCGTCTGGTCGACTTTGTCGAATGCGTTGTCTGATGGCGCATCGGGGCCAAGATTCCTGGCCTTCTCGATATTCCAGTGCCGGTTGCCCTGCGCGTACCAGTGCTCTGAGATGCCATCAAAGGTTCCCCAGCACTTGGCAAGAAAACCGCCGGTCCAGTCGTAGTCGCCGCCGTAAAGTTCTTTCAGGTTCCCCACATACTTGGCGCGCAGATTACCGGGAAGATTATCGTCCTGCAGCATATCGCCGGATGCAATCAGCGTAATTGTCGGGTCGACTGCGCGCATGGCCTTCGCAAATTCGTTGTGTTTGATCTCGAAGTACTTCAGATCGGTGCGGCCAAGCTGCCATGAGCCCCACGGCTCGTTGCCGATGTTCCAGAACTTCACGTGATAAGGCGCAGGGTGACCGTTCTTCGCGCGCCAAGCGCCCATTGGCGTGGTGACTGCGCCATTCATGTATTCCACTTCCTGCGCGGCGGAGTGCGAGTCGCCAAAGCCCGCGTTCACGCTGATGTACGGCTCTACACCAATCAGTTTGCACAGTTCCATAAACTCGTCCAGCCCCAGGTCGTTGACCTGCATTGCGCTCCATGCATAGTCCCAATCCGGCGGACGCTTATCGCGATCGCCAACGATGTGGTACCAGATGAGACCCGAAGTGTAGTTGCCGCCGTAGCGCCAGAAGCCCGAATTGATCTGCCGGATTAACGGAATTGTGTCGGCCCTGAAGCCGTCGATGTTGTCAGCGGGCATGAGCGAAATGGCGCCGATATGAAAGTTCCCTGATCCGATGCCCGTGATCTCGATTGCCGCATTCTGTGTGTCTGCTTTCGCTGTGAAGCTCAGCGGGAACTTCTTATACTCGTTTGTGAGAGATCCAATAGCAACGGCCTGCCGGTCTCCTGCGCCCGCGCCCCAGACGAGCGAGACCTTCATTCTTGCACCGGCGCTGCCGCGCAAATAGATTCGGCCCGTGTACTGCTTTCCTTTTACCAGCCAGAGGCCCGACTGTCGAATGCCGTGGGGTGAAGCCGCGTCGAGTGCGATGCGCGGGCTCTGCTCGCCAACGAACGGATGGTCCTTGTCCATTACCACCACTTCGTCGGGACCGACCGGATGCCATTTGCGAAGCTGCATGCCGGGAAAGCCGCCCCGACGCGCCGGCGGCGCGGCCTCCTCCGATTTGATGGGGAAATAGAATTTGCGGTCATCGAGCATCTCGGCCCAGAGACTTCCGTACATCGTCTGCCCGATGTGCTCGATAAACATTCCATACTCGTATTTAGAAACCGCAGGCGCAGTCCGCTGCGCGTCGACGTTGGCCACAATCGGCTCGGGAGCCGGCGGCGTTGGGTTCTGAGCCGCTGCCGCCGCGCATCCAAGGCAGAATGCCGCGCCTGCGAGAATTGCAATCCGAATCTTTGTCGTGTTCATCTGCTCTTCCCCTTTGAATCGGCGAAACTAATTGGGAGCAAAACGCCGGTCTCACTCGTACTGAGTGCGTTTTGATCCCTTAAGAATTCACCGCTCGACTCGCTTAGCCAAGCATCGGTGCACGCCTTGACCGCCTACTTGCAGCCGGCGGTAAAGCATAGGTTCCGGCTGAAGAACGGCATCACGTGATTCTGGAACCGGTCGGCAACCGCGCTGGTGTGCGTGCCTTTGTAGATCTCAAAGCCGTTTGCGATTCCGTAGTTGTCCAGAATGTTATGCAGTTTGATGGCGTCAAAGCGCAGGCCGTCCTGGTCGCCCACGTCCATTGAGATGGCCCGGTATAGCTTCAAATTGCCGATATACTGATCGACAAACGCCAGCGGCGAGTTGGCCGTGAATTTCGCCACAATATCCGGCTGCGGAACGCCGTCTTTGGTTGGCAGGTCGAAGTAAAGCGGGGGGTTCTTCGGGTCGGGAGCCCACGCTGCGGCCGTTGCATACTGGGCGGAGCCAAAGCCGGGCGACTGTGCTGCCAGATCGGCTGGAGACTTGGCCGCCGCAACCTTCTTTTCATTGGCGATCGCCCGCTCCTTCATCTGATCGCTGGGACCCGGCCCGCCGCCGCCCATCGGCGACATGCAGCAGGGACTCATAATATACAGCGCGCCAAATACGTCAGGGTGCCTCATGCCGATGCGGCTCGCGCCATACCCTCCCATCGAATGGCCGGCGAGACCACGGCTGCTTCGCTCGGGGATGGTCCGGTAATGCGCGTCGATGTACTCCACCAGGTCGTGCGCAATGAAGTTTTCAAAGTCTCCGGTGGTTACCGAGCTCGAGTACATCGATCCGTTGTAGATCGTCTTTGAGTCGGGCAGCACCACGATCATCTCTTTCGAGCCCAGCGCGAAGGCGCCCTCGATCGTCTGCGGCACGTGAATCTCGTGCGTCCACTGCTCGGCGCCGATCGAATATCCATGCAGCGCGTAGACAACCGGATAACGGCGATGCTTGTCTTTGGCATAGCTGGGCGGCAGAAAAACGATCGCGTCGCGGTCAACTGCATCGCCTTCAAGGTTGCCCTCCAGCGACTTGCCGTGAACCTTGATGTGTTCCACCGTGTCCGGCTTCGCGCTAGGTTCCACCGCCGGCACGATGGTCTCAACCTGCGCCACCGCCGTCGTTGAGGCAGCGGTCACCGCTAATACCGCAGCCAGAAACAATTGTTTCGTCATCGTCCAATCCCCCATTAATCGCGACCTGCGAATCAACTACTGAAACAGCCGTGGCGCAAAGTCCTTCAAATCGCGGCGCCAGGTTTGCCATTCGTGCGACGTACCCGGCGACTCGTAGAAGATGTGCTGCACGTGCGCCTCGGTGAGCGAATTGTGCAGATTCATAATGCCGGCGTGCATCATGGCCGGCTCGTCGGTTCCCACGCCGATCCACAACAGATGTACTTTCATGGCGAAGGCCGCCGGATCGGCCAGTTCTCCGTGCAGCGATGTTTTGGCGTCGAATTGCTGTCCGCCGAATGCCATCGCCGCGCCGCTGAACCCGCCAATGTAGGAGAAAAGATCAAGCCGGTCGAAGGTGACGGTGAACGTCTGCATGCCGCCCATGGAAAGGCCGGCCATGGCGCGATGTTCTCGATCGGGAATGGTTCTGAAGTGTGAATCGATGAACGGGATGAGCGCCTTTGTCATATCGTCTTCAAAGGCCGTCATCATTTCCTGCATGGCCTTCATCATCTCAGGCGATCCGAACCTGGCGCCGGGTGGTGGCGGCTCTGCGCCGGCGCGACGAGCGTAGCCGTTTGCCATCACTACGATCATTGGCTTTGCGGTTCCGGCCGCGATGAGATTATCGAGGATGAAGTTGGCGTGGCCCTGCTTGATCCAGCCGGTTTCATCTTCGCCGCCGCCGTGCTGCAGGTAGAGCACCGGATAGCGCACTTTGGTCTGCTCATCGTAGCCTGGCGGCGTGTACACCAGCGCGTGGCGCCAGGTCCCGGTCACGTCGGAGTGGTACCAGACCTCGCGAACCTGGCCGTGGGGCACGTCTTCGGGTAAATAATAGGTTGAACCGGCCTCGGGAATTTCAATGGCACTCGCATCTTTGCTGCCGCCGTAATAGGTGTGGCTGCTGGGGTCGCTCACTTCCGCGCCGTCCACAATGATGGTGTAGTAGTGAAGCCCCGGAACCAGCGGCGTCGTGGTGACCGTCCAGAATCCATCGGCCTGCTTGGCCATGTCGAGCTTGGGCCCGCTCCAGAAGTTGAGCCTGACTGCCGTTGCATCGGGGGCTTTGAACCGGAACTCAGCCCGCCCGGCGCCGTCGACGCGTGGGTACGGCGCATCGAGAACATTGGTGGTGGCAGGCCGGAAGTCGCCGCTTTCCTGCGCGTAACAGAGGCTTGCAACCAGCAACATCGCCAGTCCAATCAGCTTCATGGTATTTCTCCGTCGGGCTTATGTGCCACATCCCTGGGCGGGTGCGGAATCTCGACGCGCCCAGAGGTGATAAATTGGCCATGCGCATACTACTCTCAAGGATTATCGAAGGGAAAGTCTCAAATTTCGCGCAGGTAGATCGATTTATTCGATATATTTAGCCAGTATGCGCACCACCCTCGATGAATGGGAAATCTTGCAGGCCGTGGTCCAGCTGGGCGGGTTTGCTCCCGCCGCAAAGCAGCTCAATCGATCGCAATCCACTATCAGCTATGCCATTGCCCGTCTGCAGGATCAGCTCGGCATCAAGCTCTTCGAGATTAAGGGCAGAAGAGCGCAGTTGACTGAGTTGGGGCGGGTGCTGCTGGCTGACGCCGAACCGCATCTGGCGGGCTTCCATCAACTGGAACAACGAGCCGAATCGCTCGCCTCGGGCGGAGAGTCGGAAGTCAGGTTGTCAGTTGACAGCATCTTTCCCAACGACCGGCTGTTTGCCGCTCTTGCGGCATTCACTGCGCGCTTTCCCCACGTTCAACCGAGGCTCAGGCAAGGCACCTTCCTCAATGCCGACTCCGAGTTTTCGATGCACAATGTTCAGCTCTGCATTACCGGACTGGTTTCACGCGAGTTCTTTGCATGGCCAATCCTCGTCATCCGCATGATGGCGGTTGCTGCATGCGATCATCCGCTTCATCAAATAAAGCGCGAACTCACCCGCGCCGACATGATGCAGCACACACTGGTCAGCATTGAAGGCACCGCATCGGGATCGCCGAAGCATCAGCCCCGCGTTCCCGCGCAACGCGTTATGCCGGTGCGATCGATTGAGGCCGCGATCGATGCTGTACGAAGCGGCCTTTGCTTTGGCTGGTTGCCAATGTACCGGATAAGGACGGAGTTAGAGAGCGGCGAATTGATGCCGCTGCACCTTCTGGCCGGCGTTACTCGCGAGGTGCGGCTCCAACTCGTGCGCAAGGACGTAAGCTCCAGCAGCGTTGAGGTGAACGCGATCGCCGATTTGCTTGGCGTAAATCATGATGCGGAAGTGATCTGACCCCGGGGGACATCCGACCGGCAAGTGGGCCGGCCTGATGAGAGCCGCCATTGCGATCTGAATCGAGCCCTCCAGCACCCAGTGCTCCAAATCACATCGAGCCGATGTTTCGGAATGCTACCCTGCGCAGGTCTGACATTTCCATCCCAGAGGAGCGCGGGAACCGCATGAAAGCAAAGAAGGGAACCCTCGCGCGCCGCGATTTCATGATCGCGACCGCTGCGGCCGGTACGGCAGTCCTTTCCGGCTGTTTTTCGTCGCATAACAGCGGCTGGGAGTTTCTGACCGACGCTCACGCCGCCACTCTGAAAGCCGTCTGCGACCAGATCATTCCCGCCGACGAATTTCCATCGGCCTCTCAGGCCGGCGTTCTCACCTACATTGACCGGCAACTTACGCGGCATTACCGCCGTCACCGGAAGGCCTATCTTTCCGGCCTGGAGCAGGCCAACCGTATCAGCCGGGAGCGCTTCGGCACCGCGCTCGAGACCGCCTCGCCGCAGCAGCAACTGGCAGCAGTCACGGTGCTTGAATCTCAAAACTCTGAGTTCTTCAACCTTGTCAGGGAACACACTCTCGAGGGTTTTTACGGATCCCCTCGCCATGGTGGCAATCGCGATGCCGTCAGTTGGCGCATGCTCGGCCTGGATGAGCCGCTATTGCGCGGCCGCGCGCAATACGACCTGCGGAAAGGCTCGCCCTCATGAAACATGTAAATGCAGTGGTTATAGGCGCGGGCGCAGCAGGCGGCATCGTGGCCAAAGAGCTCGCGGTTGCCGGCCTGAGTGTTGTACTGCTCGAGCGCGGACCCTGGTACACGGCCAGCGACTGCCGCAAAGACGATCTCCGCAACCAGCGCACCACCGTACTCGGCGCTGCCTTTGGGCCCGAGGATGAAGGCAATCCGCGCACGTCGGTCGACGCCTCGGGCGCAATCCATACCTGGCTGCCCAGCGAGGGAGGCTACCAGAACAACGCCGCCTGTGTGGGTGGAGGGACGCTCAGTTATGGAGGCCAGGCCTGGCGCTATATGCCGCAGGACTTCCGCATGCGTTCCACGTACGGAGCACCCGAGGGAAGTTCGCTCGAGGACTGGCCCTTCTCCTACGACGATCTCGAGCCGTTTTACGAAAAAGCTGAATATGAGATCGGCGTTTCAGGAGACTACTCCGGCACTCCTTTCAAAGGTCCTCGCCGCAACCCGCTGCCCATGCCGCCGCTGCCGCCCAATCGCGAATTCTCTATTCTCGAGCCCGCTGCCAAACGCCTCGGCCTGCATCCGTTTCATCTGCCCATGACCCGCAACAGCGTTCCCTACAACGGTCGCGGACCCTGCATGCGCTGCCGCTGGTGCGTCGGTTTTGCCTGCGAAGTGGACGCTAAAAACGGCTCGCAAAACACGGTGATTCCCACCGCGCTGGCCAGCGGCAACTGCGAACTGCGCACTGAGTGCATGGCCAAAGAGGTGCTCACAGACGATCGCGGCCGGGCTCGCGGTGTGGCCTATTTTGACTCCGACGGTCACTTGCAGGAACAGTCCTGCGATCTGGTCGTCGTCTCGGCTTGCGCCATTGAGTCGGCGCGACTGCTGTTGAACTCAAAGAGCAGGCTTTATCCCAACGGCATCGGCAATCGTTATGATCAGGTCGGTCGCAATTTGCAGGGCCACCACTACACCGGCGCCGTGGGCTTCTTCGATTACGACACATACGACGACGTCGGCCCCGGCGGCAGCATCGCCATCACCGATTACAATCACGGCACTCCCGGCCTATGTGGCGGCGGCATGCTGGCCAACGAGTTCATCCGCCTGCCGATCCACATGATCGATCGCCTGCCTGCGGCCTCACCCCGTTGGGGCCTTGGCCACAAACAGGCAATGCGTGCTGCTTACAAGCGCAACGTCCAGGTCTTCGGGCCTACACAGCAGATTCCCACCGCCAACGCTCGCGTCACGCTCGATCCAACTGTCCGCGACAAATGGGGATTGCCGGTAGCTCGCATCTCCGGCAACGTTCATCCCCACACCTTTGACATTGGCGAAGTGCAGGCGCAGCGTGCCGAAGCGTGGCTCAAAGAGGCTGGCGCTATCAGCACCATCAAGCTCTCAAGCAGGCCTCCGAGCGTCTCGGCCAGTCAGCATCAGGCCGGCACCTGCCGCATGGGCAACGATCCCAAAGGCTCCGTCGTCGATCCCGGTTGCCGCATTCACGATGTCGACAACGTCTTCGTCATCGACGGCAGCGTGCACGTGAATAACGGCGGCTTCAATCCGGTACTCACCATCATGGCCATTGCGTATATGGCCTCTGAGTCGCTGGTCCGCAATTGGAAAGGTACGGGTCTCAAGTCATGAAGCGCTTGCTCAAGCTGGCCGCAGTCGCCGCGAGCCTGCTGGTGGTGCTCGGTTTTGCCGGCGTATTTGGCGCGTCGGCGTACTACTCTTCAGAACGCGGTCAGGGCTGCGCAAGCTGCCACGAGATGAGCTCCTATGTGAGCTACGTGCATGGCTCCCCGCACCGCTCAATGAACTGCATGGAGTGCCACGAGGCCGGCCTCGGTACCAAGCTACGCCACACCTGGGTGCATCTCACCCATCGCTGGCCTGAGTCCATTCGGCTCCGCCAGGTTGACGTTCTGGCCATGAACACGAGCTGCCAGCGTTGCCATCGGCACGAGTATGCATCGTGGTCAGCCGGTCCGCACAGCGCCACTTACGCTCAAATATTTACGAGTTCTACTCACAACTCCCAACGCCGTATGATGGAAGACTGCCTTCGCTGCCACGGCATGTACTACCCGGGATCGATTCGCGATCTCGTGCAGCCTCAGAACACGGTCGGACCGTGGCACATCGTGAATGCGCATCTTGCCGATCAGCCTGCCATGCCCTGCGGAACCTGCCACTCGATTCATCGTGAAGGCGAACCTGAGTCGAAGCCCGCCGAACGCGTCTCCGTTGCAGGGTCGGATGTGCCCGTCTCGCTTGCATTTTACGATCGCCGTGAGACCATGCACTTTGCCGCCGCCAACCTCGCCATCCCTCAGCTCTACGATGGCGCCCGTCCCCTTCATGTCAGCCAGGATCAGCGACAGACCGTCTGCTACCAGTGCCACGCGCCGCGCATGCCTGAACCAGGATCCGCCACCGCCGCCCATGGATGGGAAATGCAGGCAGGTTCGGGCGACGATCGCACCGCGATGGGCGTACACGAGGGCCTGAGCTGCTTCAGTTGCCACAACGGGCACAACGAAAACGCGCGCGCCTCATGCAAAACCTGTCACCCACAGATGTCGCATTGCGGCATTGACGTTGAGAAGATGGATACGACCTTCGCCAACGCCAAAAGCGCGCACAACATCCATTGGGTAAAATGCACTGACTGTCACCAGCACGGCATTCCCAAGCTGAAACAAGCAGTCGCTGCAAAATCTTTGACTCCGCTCAACGGAAGATAAGTCGCCACCGCATCTCTCCTGAAGGTGTGAAACTGGGTGCCCATCCTCGCCGCTCTTTGTTTTTGCGGCGAGGGTGGGATCGCTCTAAAGCTAGAAAAAGACAAGACGGTGATTTGCCGATGATTGGCCTTTGTGGTCTCCCATCCATCGAGCAAAAACCGCCCGACGGATGGGGCACAGTTCGATCTCCCCCGGGTCGTATACACCGGCGGCGGACTAAAAGGGAAATGCTCCAAACCGTGGTCCCGTTCGAATCTCAGCTAAGCCGTCTGCAGTTGCACCGCCGCGCCTTCCAGTCCCGGTGAATCCGCCCGCAGTTCAATCTGCCCCGACCCTCCCGTCGGCCTTACCACCACCAGGCACACACCGTGAAACGTCTTCCTGTGCGGCTGGCGGAAGCTCGCCACATCCTTGGGATTCGCGTTGCCCACAGCGGCAATCTCAGCGGCGCCGCTGATGGTAAACGACACCGGAACCACCGAGTCCGGTACCAGCCGGCCCTCTTCGTCAACCACCGAAACGATCACGTAGCTCAGGTCGTCGCGGCTGGCCTTCAGCTTCGGCCGATCCGGCGTCAAAATGAGCTTGCGAGCCTTGCCCGCGGTCGCAAGAACAACCGAACCTGTTTCGCTGCCGATTTCGTAAACTACCGCTTTCAGCTCGCCCGGGCTGTAAGTCACTGCGAATTCGGCCTTGAGAGCATCGTCCCTGGTCAGGTTCTTCGATCCAACCTCTTTGCCATTCAGCAGCAGCTTCACCTGGCTTCCACGGCTGTACACGCGCACATTCATCGTAGTGCCTTCGAAACCTGGCCACGTCCAACTGCGCAGTTCTTCGCTCCAGCCCCACATGCTGACCGATTCCTTCCATCCATCAGGCACTGGCCGCTGCACCGCGATCTCAATCGGGCTGCGCCTCCACACCACGTCGCGGAAATACGATTGCGGCTTCTTATTTCCGATCAGATCGATGTCGCCGCAATAGGAATTAAACCACGGGTACGGCTGTGAAAATGAGTAAGCCTCAGGCCCGTTGTGAATGCTTGCGTGACCAATTCCCGATTCACCCAGGTAGTCGATCGCAGTCCACACAAAATCGCCGATCACCCAACTGTTGCTTTCAACGGCCTGCCAGTTCTGGAACGCCTGGTTCGGAAATGACTCCGTACCCGCCATCACCCGTTCAGGATAAGTGGCATGGTCGTTCGCGTAGTGCTCCCACCCGTAGTTGTAGCCACCTACATCGAGATAGGTGAATGCGGGCTGCATGTCCTGCCAAGTCTGTTTCGGGTGATCGAAGGGAGCGGGAATCGCCGCTGTAACTTTGCGGGTTGGGTCGAGCTTGTGCACCAAAGCAGCCAGCTCCTTGCCGATCTCGACTCCCTGCGGCTCGGCGCGTTCCGGAATCTCGTTCCCGATGCTCCACAGAACCACGCACGGATGATTGCGATCGCGCATGACCATGCTTTCAAGATCGCGCTGCCACCAGTCTTTGAAGTAGAGATGGTAGTCCTGCGGGTTCTTGCCTTCTCCCTCCCAGCAATCGAAGGCCTCATCGATCACCAGCATTCCCAGCCGGTCGCAGGCATCCAGAAAATCCGGCGATGTTGGATTGTGGCTGGTGCGAATCGCGTTGTAACCATTCGCCTTCAGAATCTCAACGCGACGCTCTTCCGCGCGCGGTATGCACGCCGAACCCAGGGGGCCGTTATCGTGGTGCACGCAACCGCCGCGCATTTTCACGCTTTCGCCGTTCACACGCAAACCCTGCGCCGCATCGATCTCCACCTTGCGCACGCCAATCTTCATCGCTGTTCCATCCGCGATTTGGCCATCCGCTTCAATCGCCACTTCCGCGCGGTACAAATGCGGGTCGGCCGGAGACCACAAATGTGAATTCGCAATTCTCAACTCGCAAGTTGTCTTCGCGGCGTCTCCCGCGGGCACGGCGATTGCAGCTTGCGTTTCTCCAGCGACCGAATCGTTTAGGTCAATCAGTCGCACATGAACGTTCGCGCGCTTCGCTGTCGTCGAGCCGTTCTCAACCGTAATTTCAAGGGTCACAGTAGCCGATTCCTTGCTCACTTCGGGCGTCGTCACATACACGCCATGCGCCGGAATCCGCAACTCACCCGCTGTGCTGAGCCAAACTTTACGGAAGATACCTGAGCCTGAATACCAGCGGCTGTTGCGCCCAAAGTTGTTGATACGCACCGCGAGCGCATTCTTGCCGTCCTTAAGCGCCGAAGTAATGTCATAGGCAAACTCGGTATATCCGTAGGGATGGTTGCCCAGATGGGTGCCGTTGAGCCACACATCGCAGTTCATGTACACGCCTTCGAATCGAAGCTCAGCTATGCCGTTTGGCGTCAACTGCGGCTTGATGAAAGTTTTGCGATACCAGCCCACGCCGCCAACCGTCCATCCTGTTGCCCAGTTCCCCTCACTGGCATACATATCGAATGGCCCCACGCGCGTCGGGCTGGTCACTGTGCCCCACTCCGAGCCCGCGCCGTCGTTCATCGCGTCGGCCCTGTCTTCTATGCTCCAGTCGTGAGGAACGTCCAGAACACGCCACGCAGAATCGTCAAAGCCCGCTGCTTCGGCCCCAGGCGCATCTCCGCGATGAAAGCGCCAGTCATTATTGAATTGCTGCCTCTGCTTTAATTTCGCCGGCAGCGGCCATGCGAGCCCGCTCTTCTGCACGCTTTCGGCTGCGGCCCCGACAGGCAACATCGCCGCTGCCGCCAACCCTGCAATTCCCTGCACGGCTTCGCGCCGCGTCAATTTACAAGCGTCTTTCATCGTTCCTCCCCTTCGATTTCGAGAGCACTAGCCATTATCTACGGTCAAGGGCGTGGGGGACACACTAGTGGCCCGGGCCGGGGTCTGTCGCGGACTATCATCAACTTGTGCAAACCCAAGCCAGACTGGGCGACATTCTTGCCAACGCAATCACGCATGGCATCGGAGCCGTTCTTGCGGTGGCCGGCGCTGTATACCTTATCGCCATCTCAACTCGGGGAACTGCCTGGCTCATCGTCAGTTGCGCTGTCTTCTCGCTGACACTGGTCCTCGTTTACCTATGCTCCACGCTTTATCACTCGCTGGTGCGCACCCGGGCAAGGCATGTCTTTCAGGTTCTCGACCATTCGGCAATTTACCTGCTGATCGCCGGCACCTACACGCCCTTTACCCTGGTTTCGCTGCGCGGGCCTGTCGGCTGGGTGCTTTTTGGTGTTGTCTGGTTGCTTGCCGTCGCCGGAGTGATCTTCAAGAGCCTGGCCATCGGAAAATTTGCTGTCGCTTCGGTGCTGGTCTACCTGTTCCAGGGCTGGGTGGTGGTCTTCGCCGCCCTTCCATTGCTCCGGGCCATCGGTTCACACGGAGTCATGTGGCTGGCCGCGGGGGGATTGGCTTACACCTTGGGCATCGTTTTCTTTGCTTTGGACCGCCTGCGCTACTTCCACGCCACCTGGCATGTCTTCGTCCTGGCGGGTAGCGTGGCCCACTATTTTGCCATCCTCTTCTACGTGGTTCCGCAACGTCCCTGACAGTTACTCCAGATCAATGACTGCAAATGATTTCGCGCATCGCCTCTTAGAGCCGGTGGCAGAAAACCCGGAAGGTTCGTCGCAATGTTTCCCTCAGGGGCTAAAGACCCAACGTTTATGGGACTCTTGCGGCAGTCAGGGCTGAAGCCCCGACCTGCCAGTCGTGCCGTTTCACAAAACCATTTACTCTGCCAGCTTCAGAGACGCAGTCTGACCTGCCAGCGAGTTAACACATTGGCGACGGCGAGAATAAAAGCCGTAAAAATGAAGCACCGTACAACTCCGTGCCAGCCGTAATTGAAATGCAAGTCGAAATAGCGGATACCCGCCGCAGCGAGGATGTAGTACCAGAAGTCCGGGAGCAGATAGGTGGTTAACGTATTGGCCCCTGCGGGGCGCGCAAAAAAGGCCCATCCGGTTTTCTTTTTGATGTCGCATATCCAATAGAGCGCGGTGAAAACCAGTACCGCGGCGCCAATGCTATAGAGGCTCCAGGTAGGTGTCGCCCTGATCTTCGAGATGCCGAGCGGAGTGAGAAGATAACCCGCGATCAGCGACAAGATGCCAAACGACAGGCCGAGAAAAGTTTTCTGTTCAAGTGTCTGCCATCGATGAGCCCCGAGAAAGATCACTGACGTGACGATGCCGGCGAAGACGATTCCGGCCATGGCTCCGTTATCCCATGGGAAGAACCAGTAAGGAAAACGTCCCGTGAAGGTAATCCATCGCGCTGCCGTCAGGGCATTGAGCGCCATCAACGCAACGAACCACACCAGCGGAGCCCAGAGCCACCGGCGCGTCGGAATGTAGAGGATGGCGACGGCAAGATATGTATAGCCGATGAGGCCGAGTATTTCAGGGTAAGAGATTTGAATCCACGTAGCGCGTCCGTCAATTGGCGTGTGGCGGAAGATCGCGAACATCGCGATGACCAGTACAACGCCAAAGATGCGGAGCCAGTTGAACAGCCTGGCATGGTGGCTGGATTTGTCGTACTCGTTCAAGAAGAGAGCCGCGCCGGTGAGGGCGAGGATTGCCCACACAGCGGGGCGGATAATCATTCGCGAAGCGTCGCCATCGTCGGCATTGGCCAGGATAAGTCCGAGCGTCATCAGGCTCGCGGTTCGAAGCGCGACGTGCATCCACAGCGCAGGAAACGACGGATTCCGCTTAAGCCGGCCCGCGATCGCGATTGGCAATGACAGGCCGACAATGAACAGGAAAAAGGGAAAGACCATATCGACGTAGGTCATGGCGTCGACTTGCGCTTTCATGTGGTAGTTCCACCATGGCAAACCTTTCACCTCGGACTGTTCATTGACGTAGATCATCAATGTCATGGTGAGGCCGCGGAAAATGTCGATCGATGCCAGCCGTGCAGTTGTCGGCTGTCGGGCGACGGTGGTCGCGGTTGCCGTCGTGGTCATTTGATTTCCCCTTGCGAGCTGAGGTTCTTATTGAGCCCGTCATTCACTGCGTTAAGCAGCGTTCCGGTGGGATCGCTCTCATAGCTCCAGAACATGATGCCCCTGAGTTTGTGCGCAATTACATATTTGCATTTCAACGCAAGCGATTCCGGGTCGTCGTATGTAACGAAGATTTGCTTTTCAGCATTGTAAAGATAGGGAGCCGCTGCGACCGGGTCCCAGTAGCGGATGAAGCCGTTTTTCAGCATGGCCTGCGGCCCATCGCTGTATGCGACGTCACCATGCGGAATTTCTTTCCCGGGTTGAAACAGTCCGTGATTCGCGGCGGGCACCTGGCCCCAGACATGCCCATAAAAGGGAACGCCGAGCACGATCTTTGCCGCTGGAACACCGGCCTTTTCATACTCCTGAACGGATTCGTCAGCCGAGCCCTTTTTGGGGTCGGCGGGATCGGTGTAGAGAGGCGCATGATTGCCAGTCGACGCATCCACGTCCGGCTCGTAGTAATCGTAGGCCATCAGGTTGATCGTATCCACATACTTCGCAACTTTATCCATCTCGGTATGCGCGAGCCAATCAGACCCGGCGCCGGCCGCCACGGTGAGGTACAACGGACGGTGTACTTCCTTTTCAAGCTTGTCGAAGCGCGAGCGCAATTCTTTCACCAGAAGCGTGTAATTCTGTTTGTCTTCGGCGCGGAAATGATTTGTTACGCCCTGCATTCCCGGAAATTCCCAATCGATATCCAGCCCATCGAGTTGGTGCCTGGCCACATAATCGGCCACGCTCGAGATAAAGATGGCCCGACTCTCTCTAGTGAGCGCCATGTCAGAAAATCCACCCGACCAAAGCCACCCGCCGACACTGACCAGCACCGTCAGGGAAGGGGTTTCCTGCTTCAATGCGACCAGCGTGGCCAGATTCTGATCGTCGTGGCTGTAGCCGTTCACGATGCGGCCATCCTCGATGTTGGCGAAGGCGTAGTTGATGCGGGTCAATTTCTGTGCCGCGATTGCTCCCGGCAGAATCGGAGCGTCGCGGGGAAACACATAGGCGACAATTACCGGTCCGCGCGCTGGCGCTGCTGCGCACATTCGCGAACTAAAGCAAACAAATGCGAGAGCGACCAGACACGCGCCGCAAAGAATGATGCTCCTGGTTTTTATAGACTGCTTCGGACGCACTTTCTCACCCACTCGGCAAAGGTACCCGCTCGAGCTTGGAATGTCCACTGGCTTCCTTCCGGGTCGTTAAAAATGCCTGATCGAACTTCCGGTACTGGCGATATCTTCCGGGATATGCGTTCGTTCGGGGGTGTGTTCCACGCGGCTTTCGAGAGAGCGGCTGACGAGGTCGCGCGAACCCAGCCCCACGGCGAGTGAGAGCGTTAGAACAATTCCGCCGAAGAGAATTCCGAAAGCCAGCTCAACGATGTTTCCACCCACCTCCAGATGATCGAGCACCATCGCCGCAGTCAGCACAAGCACCAGCCACTTAACGCCAAGCGAAAGAAACCTGGCATATTGCAGTTGTGCGTTCACGGCGCTGATGAGCACCGAACGCGCAAGGAAACGGGCGATCAGAACGCCTGCAATCAACAATAATGCCGCTCCCACCGCACGAGTGAAATAGGGAAGCAAAGAGATGGGCAGTGCTGCTCCGGTTGCGTAGGACGCATCGAAAGCCGAAACGCCGATAACCAGGCCAAGCAATACGCAGACCCAGAACGAGACGCGGGCGATGATCTCGGTGGGCGAAGTAGCCGGCGTCCATTCTGCCCCATTTCTGCGAGCCATGCGCAAATCGAATTTGGCCCAGGTGAGGCAGCGGCGCAGCATCCAGGAGATAGCCACGCCTGCCACTGCGAAGATCACCAGCGCGACAAAAAACGCAAGGATTCCTGGCAGTACCCCAATCAGCAACGTGAGGACGCGGTAAAGCGATTGGTGCAACGCTTCCGACATATGGTGCCAGATAGTGCCGTCTTCAGAATATGCAGGAAACGTCGTTATATTCTGAGTTGCCTGCTGCACGGTAGTAGCGTCCAGGATCTGCATCAAAATCTCCTCTCACCCATACGCCGAATCAGCGCCTATTCAATTGGCGAAACTGCGATCACGAGTTGAACCGGTCAGGCCAACGCCAGCGTGCGACCAGGTAAGGTTTATCCGCTTCAAAAGCCGCGGCAACGGCTTCAATATGGCGCTCTGCCGGGGTTCCGGACGCGACCACATTAATGTGGCCGGCGACCCACGCCAAATAGAGTGGGATCAGCGCTCCCAGAAGGTGTCCGCGGTTGATGGTGCGGAGTCGATAGGCAATCAGGAAGTCGAACACAATGCGCGCCCAAAGATTGTCGGGCATGCGAAATTCGGGTGGCTCGAGAACAGAACACCTCTTCAGCATTAGCAGTGAATTAGGCGGCAAGACGAGCGACCAGATCTCCTGAAGATTGGCAGTGGCCAGGCGAAACGCCGCAACCATGCGCGCCACATCGGCGGTCCCATCTGAAAGCGCGATTTCCGCCACGGTTCGGCGAATCGGGGGTGTCCGCCTGGGACGCTGCCACAGAGCTGCTTTTGATTCAATATCGGCGAAAAGCGAACCGGTGACCAAAGCCAGAATCGAATTGATGTCCGGATCTGAAGGCTGAGGCACTGTGCGGGCGCCGGCATCGACTTCGTCAATTGCGAATCCCGCAGCGACCGCCTCGTTCACCGGCCACAAAAGTCCATCAGCCTGGTTAGGCGCGGCGATAAGTTGCGCCGCACCTGCAAGCCGCTCTGCCATGCGCGGCGAGAGGCCGAGATCGATCGAGAGCGGAAATCGAATACGGGACGCGAAGACAGCCCGCGTGAGTGGATAAAGAATGGCGGAGTTGATTAATCCAGCGTGCGGCGGCAGCGAATAGTGTGGCACTGCCAAATCAATCGATGCGGTCAATACGGCATCGGCGAGGCTGTGAAGTGCGAGTGAACTCAGAGAGTCGGCGCCGGGTCCGAGAATCAGAATCGCCTTTGCCGAATGTTCGGCTCCGCACTGCATCGCAGCGATGAAATCGCCCGGCCTTAACATCCAAAGTGGATTCGCTTGGGGCACCAGGATGATGCGCAGACGTGTCGGGGTATCCGCCGGCACTTCGTTTTGAGTCGCCACGATCGTATTCTCGGAGGAGAAGGTCGCCTCCAGGTTGACCAGGACCCCTTTGAACTGCTCGGCCGGCATGGCAGTGACAAAAACAACAAGGTCCGCGGTCGCGCGATCGGCAACTGAAGTATCGTCAGATATAGGATTTGCGGTCGCCATATTTCTCCGATAAACCCAGTTACCCGGCCCCTTGCCGAAAAAGCAGAATGAAGCCAGAGATGCCTATAACGTTAGGATGCTGTTGATTGGAATGTGGACCCAGGTCGGCCGATTTTCCAGTTCGTATAGCAACTCATATAGCGCCTTTTCAAGCAGATACACATCCAGCAAAGTCTGGGTGACAGCGGATTGCGGCAACAGCGACTCATTGACCCCTATGTTCTTCCGGTAAGACGAAAGAAACGCAGAGGATGCAGCCTTCTGCCACAACATTGCCCACTCTGCCAGGACGGCGTGATCGGCTGAAGGTTCATTGCCGGCAGCGCCAAGCGAGCGGTCGATCGCTGCAAACGCGACGCCTGAGAAAGAACGCAACATGCCTGCAACATCTTTCAGAGGAGACTGTTTTCTGCGCCGCTCTTCAATCGGCCGTGCGGGCTCACCTTCGAAGTCGATAAGAACGAAATCGCCAATGGCCGATCCTGACTCCTCAGCGTCGTTCGCCGGGGCCGGGACGTGCAATGTCTGTCCCAGGTGGTAGTCACCGTGGATGCGGATACCTTGCCCGGCAGAATTGACGGTCGTAATGGAACGCACGCGCTGAATGATCTCGGCCCGGCGAGAAAGAAACAAGGCAGCGCCATCGGAAGCGATATCGTCGAGCTTGGGAAGCTTCAATTTAAGTGCTTCAATCGAGTTCTTGATCTGCGTTTCAATGCGCCGCGCATCCTGCTCCAGATATTCGTGCGTGAGCTGTTCCGGAGCAAACAACGGAAGACTCGTATTTCCTGAAAGCGCGAGGTGCAGCTCCGCTGTGCGCTGGCCGAGAAGAGCAGCGGCATTGAGAGTCTCCTGAACAGGCTTGAGCGACTCCGGAACCGGCGCGGAATCACTGAGCCAACGGGGAGCCGATGAATGCGGCACCGGACCGTTTCCAGCGCCGGGCAGCCAAGTCGCGAGTCTTTCAAGAAACCATTGCCAGCCGTCGCCGTCATTCGCGACGAATTTCTGCAGCATGGCCACAGTCGTTTTTCCCCCACTGCCCGAGCTGATGGAGATTTCTCCAAGGAAAGATGGAATCCTGGTAAAGTGCGCAACTTCAGTGAGAAACCTACTCAGCTCCACGTCAGGATTCTCTTCCTGCTGCAAACGCCGGTAGAGCTTGAGGAAAAGCTGCGTTCCAAACAGGATCGAGGTATTGGATTGCCCGGCTGACCCAACCACCGAAGAAACGTGTTGTGTCACCAGCGCCGGCGAAAAGCTAGCGGAAGCGCGCGCATCCAGCCGATCTGACCCTGGCACCGAATCGCCTGCGGAAGGAGACTCGCGTGGCTGCAATCGGCGAGCGCCGGAAGATTGGGTCGCCGGTGCTTCGGTACGTGGCGGCGCAGCCGCCTCGCCCGGTTGAGCGTTGAGCGGCACCGGCGAAACAGTGACCGGGATTTCTGAAGGCTTAATCGGACTGTCATTCTGTGCCGATTCCAATTCCGCTTCTGATCCGGAGGATGCGATGCCGTGGTGCGAGACCGGTAGCGTCGCGTTGGCGGCAATCAATTCGAGCAATAAATGGTGAAAGTCTTCGCGGGAAACAGCATCATGAAGAATGACCGGACCGGCCGCCGAGGAAAACCTCGCTACGATGCTCTCAGGATTTTTTGCGGCAACCTCCTCCAGGACCGCCCCGGCACTGATAGCCAATGGAATCTGGTAAACATCCGGAGCGCCCTCGGAATAGTGAACGTCGAAGAAGAAGAGCGCGGGCTGAATTGGCGAGGCCGGCGCTTCACTAACCGGCATGAAGCTATCGGGATTGGACGAAAGCTCGACCCAACTCCGCATTCGAATCGATTCAATGGTGTGTACTTTGGCGCCAAACCAGGGCTTTCGGGGTAGCCAGTCACGCAGAGCGGGTTCCAGAATCGAATCGCCTGCACTGGTTAGAAACTCGGTCCAGCTTTTAGTCATCACCGGCGCCACAAGGGTTTCTCCGTGGATGGGCATTTGCGGTGTTTGGCTCGGCAGTTCCGTAGTCAACTCATCGACCGGGCCCACGGCCTGCAATTCCAGCCAGAGAAATGAATAGGGAGCCAGGGTGAGCGGGTACGGTTCGCCCGTAATGGGAGGAAATGAAACGTAGCCGAGCATCTCCACCGGCTGATAGCCCGTGTAGCTTGAGAGATCAAGTGTGACTGGTTGCGCGAAACGGCTTAAATTGGCAACACAAAGCACGGTCTCGCGGAATCCATCGTGCTGATCGAGTTCGCGAAGATAGGCAAGGATTCTGCGGTTCGTGGGATTGAGAAACTTCAATGTTCCACGGCCAAAGACCTGAAACAGCTTTCTCAATGCGATCATATTGCGCGTCCAGTGCAGCAAGCTTGACTGATCGCTCAATTGCGCCTCGACATTTACTACCTGGTAGCCGTAAACGGGATCCATGACGACCGGAAAGTAGAGCCGCGCTGGATCGCACTTTGAAAAGCCCGCGTTACGATCCGATGTCCACTGCATCGGTGTGCGCACTCCGTTCCGATCGCCCAGATAGATGTTGTCACCCATGCCGATTTCGTCGCCGTAGTAAAGAATGGGTGTACCGGGAAAGCTGAGCAGCAGCGAGTTCAACAGTTCGATGCGGCGGCGATTGTTGTCGACAAGCGGAGCGAGCCTGCGGCGGATTCCGACGTTAACGCGCATCCTCGGGTCGGCCGAGTAGGCGAAGTACATGTAGTCCCGTTCGTCGTCGGTTACCATCTCCAGCGTCAACTCGTCGTGATTGCGCAGGAACAAGCCCCACTGGCAGTTGTCGGGAATCGGCGGAGTTTGCGCCATGATGTCGGTGATCGGCAAGCGGTCTTCCTGGCGAAGAGCCATGTAAATACGCGGCATCAGCGGAAAATGGAAGGCCATCTGGCACTCATCTCCGTCGCCAAAGTAGGGCCGCACGTCTGCCGGCCATTGATTGGCCTCGGCCAGAATCAGCCGATTTGCGTAGTCCGCATCGATCGCCGCACGAAGTGTCTTCACCACAACGTGCGTTTCCGGCAGGTTTTCGCACGAGGTTCCGTCACGCTCGCACAAATACGGAATTGCATCGATGCGCAGCGCATCCACGCCCATGTCGAGCCAGAAGCGCATCGCCTTCACCACCTCATTCATCACCAGCGGGCTGGCGTAGTTCAGATCCGGCTGATGAGAAAAGAACCGGTGCCAGTAATAAGCCTTGGCGGTCTCATCCCAGGTCCAGTTCGACTTCTCGGTATCGGTAAAAATAATTCGTGCGTCTTTGTACTTCTCTCCGGTCTCCGACCACACGTACATGTCGCGCTCGGCGGTTCCGGGGGCGGCCAAACGCGCAGCTTTAAACCAGGGATGCTCGTCGCTGGTGTGGTTCACCACCAGTTCGATCATTACCTGAATCCCGCGTTGATGCGCGGCATCAAGGAATGCTTTGAAGTCATTCAGCGTTCCATAGGAGGGATTGACGTCGGTGTAGTTCGAAATATCGTAACCGTCGTCCCGTAGCGGTGAAGGGAAAAATGGCAGTAGCCAGATACAGGTGATACCCAGGTCTTTCAGATAGTCGAGCTTTGTCAGCAATCCGGGAAAATCGCCGATGCCGTCGCTGTTGGAATCGGCAAATGCGCGAACGTGCAGTTCATAGATAATCGCATCTTTGTACCAGAGGGGATCCAGCGTGCTGGCGATCTTCTTCACGGGCTACTTCTCCAGACAACCTTAATCGACATATCGTGGAAGTCGCGTGGCGTCGTTACTACGCGCACGCCGCGAGGCCTCTCGCACCAGCGCCGCGCGGGAAAGAAGCGCCAGTGGAATGTCCTGTACTGTAGCATTCGCACCGATGTTCAGCAGCTTTTCCGGATTAGCGGCTCCGGCCGCTCTCACTGCACTAACGGTAAGGCGGCTTTGCGCTGCGTTTCTTCAGGTCGGCCCGTTGGAGCGAAGCGTTTCGCGTTGACATGATTGGCGCCTGGCGTTTCACTCTGCTGGGGTGGGTGGACCATTTCGTGAGCTGGACGTGATCTGGAATTCGCCAGGATAATGCTGCAATAGATAGAGATGCAGGTAAGATTTAGCGGGTTTCTTGACAGCCCTCAACGAAGGTCTCTGTCGAGCCGCGGGAGGATATTTATGTCCCTTTTCCCCTTCATTCCATTATCGTTATCCTGTTTCCACCCATAGCTTCGCAACCGCGGTGCAAACGCTTGACACCGCTAATAAAAAATCGAGGCAGTGGAATGGAAGCATGATGGAAAAGTCAAGAATGCGACTTGCCCGCACGCTGGCGGAACCCGCAAACAGCGCGAGATTCGCACCTTCCCACCAGATCTGCGTTTACAGGCTGATTTATTGAACCGGACACTTCACTCGCTTGGCCATCAGATGGGGGCAAACCAGGCCCAACGCCACCGTACGGAGCAATGGGGCAAGCGTAGACGGGCGTCAAACTTCGGTTTACTCTGTCGGGGGAAGGGTGGGGCGTAATGGCTTCGCCATCAAAAGTTTCGTTGGGCAAAATCGAATTGCAAAATCGAGATGCTCGGTTTGCCATGCGGCTGTCATTGGCTGTTGGCGTCATGATGCTGGTTGGCAAAGTGGCAGCTTACTTATTTACAGGGTCTTCTGCCATTTTTTCCGACGCGGCGGAATCAGTTGTACACGTAGTCGCGGTTGCCTTCGCTGTCTTCAGCCTATGGTTGAGCACACGGCCCGCCGTCCCGGAATTCCATTATGGATTCGAGCGGATCACTTTCTTTTCCGCCGGTTTTGAAGGCGCAATGATCGTCCTCGCCGCCGGAAGCATCATCGTTACAACCACGCAAAAGTGGAGACATGGTCTGACGCTGGATCACCTTGGCAACGGGGTGGTTCTGGTCTTCGCCGCGGGAGTGCTGAACGCCTGGCTGGGTTGGTACCTGTTGCGGTTGAGTAAAAGAAATCATTCTTTGATCCTCGAGGCGGACGGAAAGCATGTCCTGACTGACAGCTTAACCAGCTTTGGCGTAGTTGCGGGCCTGGCATTAGTAATGGCGACCGGCTGGAAGCCTTTCGATCCCCTTGTTGCCTATGCCGTGGCGGCAAACATTTTGTGGTCCGGCGGCAGGCTCATGTGGCATTCCATGAAAGGATTGCTCGATTACTCCGATCCCCAAATCGGCCATGAGCTTCGCAATCGGCTCGACGTCATCTGCGAAGACTTGGGAGTGCAGTATCACGGTGTACGTTTCCGCACTACAGGCTATCGACAGATCATCGAGGTTCACCTTCTGTTTCCTCATTCCATGGCAGTCGGCGAGGCGCACCGGATGGCGACAATGCTTGAAGAGCGCCTCACAATGGGTATGGAAACGCCGGCCGAGGTCACCACCCATTTGGAATCTCTTGAAGATCATTCCGAGGTGCATCACGTGCAGCATTACACGGGCCGGCCAGACTGATGCCCCGCAGTTAAAATCGGCAAGCCCGGGGGTTATTGCCAATTTAATCTATTTTCAGTGATTTACGACCGACATTGGTGCCGAAGAAGGGACTCGAACCCCCACACCCTTGCGAGTACGTGGACCTGAACCACGCGCGTCTGCCAATTCCGCCACTTCGGCACAAGAGAGTCGCTCAGCACGGATGCGCTGAACGGGCAGCAACTTTGAGTCTCGCAAATGCGGCCCGCGGTGTCAAATTCACGGCCGACTTGCAAAGCCCTCAAAACCCCACGAAAATCCGGAATCGAAACCGTTCAAATCCGCGACGGCCGGGGCGGTTTCGATCCGCTCTATCCCGGCGTTTTGATCCCTGCTTTCAACATCTCAACGCACTTCGCCAGTCGCCGCTGCCGCGTCTCTTCCTTCTTTGCCTCTTCAATCCAGCGGATGTATTCCTTGCGATGGGTATAACTCAGCTTTTCAAATCGGGCCAGAAGTTCTTCATTTTTGAGCAGAGCCTTCAAATCTTTGGGAGTCTGAACAGTGCGCTCTGCTGCGTCCTTCCAAACCACAACTTCGATGGTATCGCCGACATCTTTCCCTATCGTTTTTCGAACGTCCTTCAAAACTCCAAGCATGCGCTGCGGCATTCCGCAGTTCATCAGCGATCCGGTGTATGGCATACCGTCGAGAGTTGCGGTTACCGGCACATTCGCCTTGGTGCCGAACTCCTTCTCAACGTCGTAGGGGAACGGTACTCCCGCACCTCCGCCGGGCCCGCCCTCAATCGTTGCTTTGAACTTATATTTTTTCATCGAAGCACCTATTCAATTTCGTCTCAGCGGCATTTCACTGTTTCATCTCTTCAATCTTTACCCCGCTGGGCTTGTCAAAAAGCTTTGCATCAAATTCGATTTCCCCATAGCCGCTATACCAGAGAATCTGGTGCTTGTTGCCGCGCCTTAATGCGACGGCGAGAGGCCGCTCCGGCGTGCCATAGGTAAACAGCGCCAATGAAATGTCGCCAAAGCTCAACATGTAGGTGTTCGTCTGTTGCGACTGCAGTTCCGGGCCCTTATCGGGCTTTGCGCCGCCTGCGGTAAAGAACTCCATCTCGTGGCCGAACTCCAACCCACCGATCTGCTTGGCTGCATCCCCAGGAAGCTCTGACAGCCAGCCGGCAAAAATTGGCAGTCGGCAATTGAAGGTCGGTCCCGGATCGGTCATATGCTTCGCGGTGCCATCCGCCAGATTCACCATCCATGTCTCCGGTTCATTCACAATAATCACGCCGTGAATTCCGTGCTCGGGGTCCGGCTTTTCCTCGATCCTGCAGTATTTGTTTCCCGCGCGGAAAATGGTTTTGGGTTTGGCGGCAAAACTATCATCGGGCACATCTGAGCCTTGCAGTTGCACCACCATCTTTGTCATCGTTTTGGGCGGTTGCTGCGCCAGCAAAGAGCAACTCAAAAGGCAGGCGAGCTTCAGTGCCAGTCGCACAGTAATCCTCACTTTCCGAGCGGAAACGAAGAGGATTGAAGAATAGCGCTTTTAATGGGGACTGAAAGAGAAAAATCAACTGAAGGAACTGCCGAGAGTAGACTGCGGAAAAAAACTGAAATGCGGCCGGTAATGAGTTTCACCGGCCGCGGAAATGCTATGAAGTACTTTTGTAGCCCTGCGAGCCTGCTTAAACCAGCTTCGCATCCAGCGTAATTTCGGTGTTGTTTGCAAACAGCTTTGAAATTGGGCAACCGGCCTTGGCGCCCTGAGCTGCCGTGTCAAACGCTTCCTTGGTTGCGCCCGGAACCTTGGCTGTTGTGGTCAGCGCGATCTTGGTGACCGCAAATCCGCCATCCACCTTGGCCAGAGTAACCGCCGCGTGGGTCTCAATCGATTCCGGCGTCAGGCCCGATCCGCCCAACGTCGCGCCCAGCGCCATTGAGTAGCAACTCGCATGCGCCGCAGCAATCAGCTCCTCGGGCGTGGTGCCCGACTCCGCACCCTCAAACCGCGTCGCAAAAGAGTAGTTAGCATTGTTCAGCACGCCCGTTGCCGTTGAAATCGTGCCCTTGCCTTCCTTCAGTGATCCGTACCAAACCGCACTTGCCTTGCTTGCCATGTTCCCTCCTTGGGGGGTTAGATTTTCCTCAGTTCTTGTGGTTTCTGTTTGCCGGCTGGTTGCCAATATTCACTTGCCGGGCCCGCGGCTCCATTGCCACGGTAAGCCGGCGGGGGGAAGCCCAGCCCATAGTAATGCTTCTGGCGCCTGCCAACTTTCCGCAGGCAGGTCGCCTTATATCCATGCTAATCTGTCGGGCATGCTGCCGCATCTTCCCCAGGCCTTCAACGCTAATTCTGCCGCCGATTTTGCTGCCGGCAATTCATCTTCCGGGACCGACTGCGCCTTGCAGCAGGCGCAGCCCATCGAGGACTCGCGCCCCATCGGGCACCACTGCCAGCTTTGCCCCACCTGCTCACATCGCCTCACCGGCCACCGCTGCAAGCTGGTCTGCACCAACTGCGGCTATTACCTCAGTTGCGCCGATTACTATTGATTGCATCGCCTTGCGCAGAATTCCATTCCGCGGCCCCGTCCTCCGGGCGGCTTGGCATCAAGGATTTTTCTATGTACGTCCGTGTTCTCACCCTTTTGGTTGCCGTTGCGGCTTCCGCGGCTGCCCAGCCCGCGGCCCCGATTGCCGCTCCGCCGATTGCCATACCTAAAGACGCGCCTGAACAGGTCGGCAAGATCTTGGCCACCTTCAACCATACTGATACCCCGGGATGCGCCGTCGGCGTTTCCCTGGCCGGCAGCGAGGTCTTGCATGCGGCATACGGCATGGCCGACCTCGAGCACCGTGTCGCGCTAGCTCCCGACTCGATCTTTGAGGCTGGCTCGGTTTCAAAACAGTTCACCGCTGCGGCCGTGTTGCTGCTCGCGGAACAGGGCAAGCTCTCGCTCTCCGACCCCATCAGCAAGTACTTTCCTGAATTGCCCAACTACGGCACGCCCATCACCATCGATCACCTGCTGCACCACACCAGCGGCCTGCGCGATTGGGGCTCAGTTGAAGAAGTTGCGGGATGGCCGCGCGCCACGCGCGAGTACTCCAACGCCTGGGTGCTCGACATCGCCGCGCATCAAAAGTCCCTCAACTACAAGCCCGGCGACGAGTGGTCGTACACCAACACCGGATATAACCTGCTCGCAATCCTGGTCCAGCGCGTATCGGGTAAGTCACTCGCCGACTTCACGCGTGACAACATCTTTATTCCACTCGGCATGACCCACACCAGCTGGCGCGACAACTTTCAGCGCATCGTGCCCAATCGCGCAATCGCCTATGAGGAGACAGACGGCGTGCAGTACCATCTCATGCCCTTTGAAAATGCCTACGGCAACGGCGGCCTCCTCACAACTGTAGACGACCTTTTAATTTGGAACGCGCGCTTTGGCGGTTCAAAAATCGGCGACGCAACGTTCATCAAAAGCGAGCTCGAGCCGGGGCGCCTCAATGACGGCCGCTCGCTCTTCTACTCGGCTGGCCTATTCATCACCGCGCACAATGGAGCGCGTGAGATCAGCCACTCTGGCGCCACCGCAGGCTATAGCACATGGCTCGGTTACTATCCCAGCCACCAGCTTTCAGTGGCCGTGCTGTGCAACGAGGCTGATACAAACGCAACGCTGCTTGGGCACAAGGTAGTCGATGTGTATCTCCCGCCATCTGCCGCAGATCGGGCTGCCGCAGCAGGCATGGCAAGTATTGCTCTTGTTCCCGATGCCGTGGGACTCTACGTGAGTCGCCGCAACCACGTCGACTTCGCCATCGAACGCAAAGACGGCAAGCTCATTGCGCGTGGGCACTATCCCATCATGGTTCTCTCGGCCACGTCGTTCAGCCTCTTTCCTGAAGGCACCACTTATGAGCTGGGAACCGATGCTGCAGGCAAAGTGAACGCCATGCGCGCCATGTCGATGGGATATGAGTCCGACATCTTCGATAAGGTGGAGCGGGCCAGGCCCACCCAGGCCGAGATGCAGGCGATGGTCGGCGACTACGTGAGCGATGAGGCCGAGACCACGCTCAAAGTAGTGCTAACGCCCAAGGGGCTTGAAATACATCAGCGTCCCGATAAGGTTTTCATGCTCAAACCGACCTACACCGACGGCTTTGAGTGCGAACTGGGCAGCCTTCGTTTTCTGCGCGACGCGAAAGGCCATGTTGCTGAAATCAGCCTCAGCGATTCGCGCATGTGGGACCTGCGATTTAAGCGCGTCGATACAAAATAGATGCAACTTGTACAGCCATTGAATTCAGGTGCCCCGGGTCCCGATTCTGAGACCTTGCTCACCTCGAACCGTCTCTACTGCGCTTCACTCGCCTTCCTCGGCGCCTCAAACTCGTCGCCGGGCTTCCACTCAATCGGCTTGGCCTGTTCGCTGGCCAGCCAGCCCAGCACAAAGCCAAATCGCGCCATCTTGGCATTGCCGCGAAAATCCCAATCCGCTTTGAATTCATCCGACGGCTGGTGGTAGTGGTGCGCCACGTAGTCTTCGTATTCAGCCCGGCCCCACGCCTCGTCGTGGCCCTCAAACAGCGTGCCCTGGTCGATTGAAAACGCCGGTATCCCCACCCGCGCCAGCGAAAAATGGTCGGAGCGATAGTAGTGCCCCGCCGAGGGTGTCGGATCGGGCAGCAACTGCAGGTCGAACTTCTTGCCCACGCTCTCAACCGTTGGCCAAAAGCTGATTCGCTCAGCTCCACCCAGGCTCGCCGAGAGCGGAACTCCGATGGGCAGCAGCATGTCGTAATTCAGATCAAGCGTCAGGTTCTTTGCCGGTATCGGCGGATGCATGCCCAGATACTGCGAGCCCAGCAGGCCCTGTTCTTCCGCAGTAACCAAAGCAAAATACATATCGTGCGGCGGCCTCATCTTCGATTGTGCAAACGCCCGCGCCATCTCAAGTATGATTCCGCATCCCGTGCCGTTATCAGCAGCGCCGTTATATATGTTGTCGCCCTTCACATTGGGGTCGATTCCCAGGTGATCGTAGTGTGCCGTGTACAACACTGAGTTGCCGCCCGGCTCCGCTCCGCGCACACGCCCCACCACGTTCGCACTCACGTAGCGCCGCACCCGGCTCTCGATATGTGCATGGAACCTTACCGGAAGCTCAATCGAATGAAACCCGCGTTGTCCCGCAAGGTCGATGGCGTGATCCACATCGCCTAACTCCGGCACAGTCGCAATCAGTTTCTGCGCAATGTCGTGCTGGATCCACGCCGCTGCGCGCAGTGTCGCCAACGGATCACCCTCCAGATAGCTCTTTTCTACCGCCTGCGAATTTCGCACTACGGCCCACGAGTAACTGGCCAAATCAGTGCGGTGAATAATCAACACCCCCACGGCTCCACGCCGCGCTGCCTCCTCATACTTGTAAGTCCACCGCCCGTAGTAAGTGAGGGCCGCACCCTTGAAGAACTTCGGGTCGTTCGATGGCGGCTCGTTCACAATTACCAGCGCAACCTTGCCCTTCAAGTCGATGTCTTTTCCGTCAGCGCCCGCATAATCGTTCCAGTTGTATTCGGGTGCGTCGATGCCGTAACCCACATACACAATCGGAGCATCGATGTCGGCGCTCGCCTGGCCCGTCTGATCCTTCAGCACAATGTCCGATCCATACGCGAGCGGAATTGTGCCCGTGCCATTCCCGCCCTTGGCATTCGTCACTTCAAAGCTCGCCTGCGTCTTGTCTTCAATCGTGTGCACCGCGTAAAGCGGCACATGCTGGAAGTAGGTTCCGTCATCGCCGGCCGGCTCAAGCCCGTCAAGCGCAAATTGCGTGGCGATGTACTCGGCCGCCAGCTCGCCACCGCGCGTGCCGGGTCCGCGGCCCTCCAGCAAATCGAGCGATAAAAACCGCACATGTGCGCGAATCTTCTCGCCATCGATCGAGTCAGCCGCCGCGCGCGCTTCCTCAGGCAGCCCCTGAATCTCAGGTACCGTGCCACCCGGAACAGTACTTTTCGCGGCTTGCTGGGCATGGAGCGGGGTAAGTGCGACCACCAGCACTGAAAGTGTCATAGCAACAAAAGTGCGTTTCATTGGATCTCTCTTTTAAGACAGGAATAAGCGACTAGCGCGCTCAACCGAGAATTTGATTCGACTGTCTCTTCAGACTATGTCCGCATCCTGCGTCCGCGCAATGATGTCGAGCGGCGCAGTTGGCAGCAGATGCGCCCGAGTGAGTACTTTCCGCGCCAGGCCCGTCAGCGCCATCTCTGCGGCCTCGACAAGCGGAACCCAGCGCCGCTCGCCGTGCGTCAACGTCAGTCTTTCCACGTCGTCCTCAAACACCGTGCGTATGCGCACGTAGTAGTTGATCTGCATAATCGCATGACGAACCGTCATCCGAAGTTCCTCCCGCGGGACCTCGGCCTCGTTCATCTGCGGCAGCTCCCACATTCCCGGCATCACGCTCACGGTTGCGGGCCGCCGCTCCAGCAGCACCTCGCGCCCTCCGCGATCGTGCGCCGTCTTCCTCGCCGATGAGCGCACTGAGAGCGCGTGCGCAATCTCCACGCTCTTCATCGGCGTGCGTTTTTCGGTCTTGTGCTCCCCGCGCGTACTGCAGTCCCCCGTCAGCGGGCACTTGGTGCATCGCGGCGAGCGCGGCAGGCATACCACTGCCCCCAGCTCCATCATCGCCTGGTTAAAATCTCCGGGCCGCTCGGCATCAACCATCCGGGCCGCAAGCTCGCCAACCTTTCGACGCAGGTTGGCGCCCTCTTCCCATCCCTCCAGCCGGCACAGCACCCTCTCCACGTTGCCATCCACCACGGCCACGGCTTCGCCATGAGCGATACTCGATATCGCCGCCGCGGTGTACTCGCCAATCCCCGGCAGCTCCCGCAGCTCATCTGACTTTCTTGGCAGGCTGCCGTAGTAGTTCTGGGCCACATACTGCGCCGCCTTGTGCAACATGCGCGCCCGCCGGTAGTATCCCAGTCCGCTCCACAGCGCAAGCACCTCTTCTTCTTTGGCCAGCGCCAGCGACATCAGCGACGGAAATCTCTTCAGAAAGGACTGGTATCGCTCTACCACCACTGCAACCCGCGTTTGTTGCAGCATGATCTCTGACACCCAGATGGCATACGGATCGCGGCTCCCGCGCCATGGCAGGTCGCGCTTGTTCTCGTCGTACCACTTCAGCAGCCGTTTGCGCAGCCGCTCAAACCTAAAAGGGCTTCGTTTGAATGAATCTCGCTCGCGCCTCGCCATGCGCCCAGCTTACGGCATTCGACCGCAGGCGCGCGCCTGCCGCCCATTGCCGAACTGCACCCCATTCTTGTTCATTTTGCGGAACCTTCGCGCAATTCGGCTGCTGTTTCAGCTTGATTAACTTCTGCATCGATGCTAGCGTCGGCTTAATTCCCGGTGAACAAGGGCCTATCGCAATCGGCAAACTTTGTTGCCGCCTTGCACATTCGTTTGACAGCAACCGGGGCGCCCGACCGAACTTTCCGCGCCCATAACGTGATTTGCCTATCCTTTCAGGAGATCGACCGATGCGAAAGACTCTCTGCCTCGTTCTTGTTTTTGTGGCCGCTTCAACAGCCGCGTTTGCTCTCACCAATCCCGCTACCGATCCCTCTTCATCCAGTTCCGCTTCGTCGAGCTCTGGCGCGGTGGGGAATCCAGCTTCCGCTAAGCCGCCTGTCGCCGCACCCACAAACGACGCCACTCCGGCTCCGCTTTCCCGCCTTGGCCTGAGCGCGGGCATTGGCGCCGGCGGCATCAATCTGCAGGCTGCCACCAATCTGAATAAGTACATGAATCTCCGCGGCGTGGGAAATGTCTTCAACTACACCGTCAGCAACGTCAACACCAATGGAATGACACTTAACGGCAAGCTCAACCTTGCCAGCGCCGGCGTCTCCGTCGACCTCTATCCTTTTCCATACCACGGCCTGCGCTTCAGTCCCGGCGTCCTCTTCTATAACCAGAACTCGGCCAACGCAACGGTTACTGTCAGCGGCGGAACTTCTTTCAAGCTCGACGGCGTCGAATATTACTCGTCGTCTGCTGCCCCGGTGCAAGGCTCCGGCACGCTCGGCCTCAACAAGCAAAATCCCGCCTTCACCATGACTGCGGGATGGGGCAATCTAATCTCACGCCGTGGCGGCCATTTCTCGATTCCTTTTGAAATTGGCGCCGCCTTCGTCGGCACGCCCAACCTGAACCTCGCTCTTACTTCAGGCCAGGTCTGCTCCAATCCGCAAGGCACCGCGAACTGTCAGGACGTTGCTACCGACCAGGCCGTGCAATCCAGTTTGCAGACTCAAATCGCGAAGTACCAGAACGACCTGAACCCGCTCAAAGTCTATCCAATTTTCTCCATCGGCATCGGCTACAACTTCAAGATCCGGTAACGGCGCCACGGGTCATCCTGGGCGGGTATTCACGGATGTCATTCTGAGCGAGTGGAGCGAGTCGAAGAACCTGCATTTGCGCCGGCCCCTTGTTTCAATCTCTGTGCCCCATCCTCCTGAGCGAAGCGGAGCGGAGTCGAAGGATCTGCTTCTTGATTTTGTCTGCGAAATGGGTGGGATAACACGAACCCATCGGGTGCCCCATCCTTGCGACGTCTTTGTCCTTGTCGCCAGGGTGGGAGCGGTGCCCACCCAATCATCCCAGCAGCTCGCCCACAATTCCCGGCGCAGCCCTCAGCGCCGCATCAATCTGCGAGGGATCTTTGCCGCCGGCCTCGGCCATATCCGGCCTGCCGCCGCCCGATCCGCCTACCAGCTTCGCCACCGCGCCCACCAGCTTGCCGGCCTGAACGCGCTTCACCAGCCCGGGAGTCACGCCGGCGATAATCGCCACCTTGCCCTCGGGCTGCGCCGATGCCAGCACCACCACGCCCTCGCCAACCTTCTGCTTCAGGTTGTCTACCAGCGTGCGCAACTGTCCGCGATCAAGGTTGTCGGCGCGATGCGTCACCACCTTCACGCCCTTTACTTCAACGGCGCCCGTAATCGCTTCGTCAAGCCCACCCGCGGCGCTCTTCATTCGCATCTCTTCGAGCTCGCGCCGCAGCTTCTTCAGCTCATCATCTTTGCTCGCCATCGCCAGCCGCAGCGATTCGGCAAGGTCGCCTTCGGCCGAAGGCGTGTATTGCGCCGCTGTCGCCGCCACATCAAAGTCGCGCCTGAACGTGTCGAGCGACCCCAATCCGCTGATCGCTTCGATCCTGCGCACGCCCGATGAAACCGAAGTCTCGCCGGTCAGCTTGAACAGGCCGATCTCGCCCGTCGCTTTGGTATGCGTTCCGCCGCAAAGCTCCGTCGAAAATCCGTCGTCGAGCTTCACCACGCGCACCTTGTCGCCATACTTCTCACCGAACAGCGCCATCGCGTGGTACTCATTCACGGCCACATCGATCGGAACATCTTCAAGCGTTTCAACCCGCGCGTTCTTCAGCACCTCGCGGTTCACAATCGTCTCAACCTCGGCCAGTTCCTCATCGGCCACCTGCGCAAAGTGCGAGAAGTCGAAGCGCAGCCGGTCGGGATGCACCGCCGAACCAGCCTGCTTCACATGCGTGCCCAGCACCTGCCGCAGTGCCGCATGCAGCAGATGAGTGCCGGTATGATTGCGCCGGATGGAGTCGCGCCGGTCGCCGTCGACAACAGTGTTGACGTGATCGCCCACGGCAAGGCTTTGCTTCAGGACAGCTTTGTGTGCCCGCACGCCCTGCACCGGCAGCACGCAACCGATAATCTCCGCCACAGTCGAATTTCCATCAGGCGAAAGAAAGACCCCATTGTCACCAACCTGCCCGCCCGAGTCGCCATAGAAACTCGTATGATCGAGCACGACTTCAACCGCATCGCCCGCACTGGCCGCCGGAACGCCAATGCCGTCTTTCACAATCGCCAGCACTTCGCAGTTGGCGGAGTTGAGCTGCCGGTAGCCTTCGAAGATAGTCTTCGGCAAATCGCGGAATGCGGGGCTGGCGGACTTTTGCGAGCCGCCTTTCCACGAGGCGCGCGCGCGTGCCTGCTCCTCCCTCTTTGCCTCGTCGAATCCAGCAAGATCAAAATCAACGTCCAGATCGTGAGCTGCGGACACCATGAAATCAAGCGGCAAGCCGAACGTCTCGTATAGGTGGAATGCCGTCGCCCCTGGGAAGACAACGGGGTGACCGAGCTTGCGTAAACCGCTGATTGCAGATGAACGATTCAGGCGGGCCATCGTATCGGGTGAGCTAGCGAGTTCATTATCGAATTTAATTGGCGCTGTCGTCATGATTCCTGGCAGCGCCCGCTCCAAGCTTGCGTCAAGCGCATCTGTGAACTGCTTCGAGCCGACCTCCAATATCCTGAAGAAGCGCTGCTCTTCTCGCTCGATGACGGCCTCAATGCGACCCTTCGCGTCGATTAGCTCTGGATAGGCTCCCGACATTAACGGCACAACGGCATTTGTCATGTAATGGAAAATGGGGCTCTTCGCGCCGTTGATGTATGTGTGCCATATAGCGCGCCGCATGATCTTGCGAAGAACGTAACCGCGCCCCTCGTTGCTAGGGATTACGCCATCGTTAATGAGAAAAACTGCCGCCCTTGCATGGTCCGCGATGACTCTAAAAGATGCCGCAGACTTTGAGTCAGTGGATTCGATTATTTGTTGACCGCCGGATGCCCGATTTACAAGAGTCACAGCGGCTTCAATAAGTGGTACAAATAAATCCGTTTCGAAGTTAGACACCACCCCCTGCAGCACCGCCGCCACCCGCTCCAAACCCATCCCCGTATCAATCGACGGCTTCGGCAGCGGCGTTAACTTATACGCCGTCTTACCCGAAGCATCCGTCACCGCCGACCGATCGAACTGCATGAAGACCAGGTTCCAGATCTCCACATAGCGCGCCTCGTCCTTACCGAACGGCAGATCCACGCCCGGCGTCTCGGCGGCCTCAATCCCCATGTCGTAAAAAATCTCGCTGCACGGCCCGCACGGCCCGGTCTCGCCCATCTGCCAGAAGTTGTCTTTCAATCCGTACTGAAAAATCCGCTCCCTGGGCACGCCTGTCTCAATCCAGAACTGCTCGGCCTCGTCGTCCCGCCCCACCCCGTCAGCGCCTTCGAAAACCGTCACGTAGAGCCGGTCCTTCGGAATCCCCATCCACTCTTCGCTGGTCACCAACTCCCACGCGTAGGCGATCGCGTCGCGCTTGAAGTAGTCGCCGAACGAGAAATTGCCCAGCATCTCAAAGAAGGTGTGATGCCGGCGCGTAAAGCCCACATTTTCGAGGTCGTTGTGCTTGCCGCCCGCCCGCACGCACTTCTGCGATGTGGTCGCCCGCGAGTACTCCCGCTTCTCGGCCCCCAGAAAAAGGTCTTTGAACTGGTTCATCCCCGCGTTGGTAAACAGCAGGGTAGGATCGTTGGCAGGCACCAGTGACGACGAGTGCACCCTCCGGTGCCCCTTCGTCTCAAAAAAGCGCAGAAAAAGCTCGCGTATCTCGTTTCCCGAACGATATTGCATATCTATTTCAGTGTAATGGGCGGCGGCGTTGCGCCGAAATCCCTCCGCTACTCTTCGCCGCGCTCGGCATCCATGCTTTCAACCGCCGTCAATGTCTCCTCCGGCACGTCCCACTGCCGCAAGATCTTGTAGATCACACCCGTCGAAAACCCCGCTGTCGCCAGCCGCCGCACCACCCGCGCCGTCTCGCGCTCGTTCTCTGGCTTCTTGATTCGCTTCCGTTCCAGGTGCTGCCGTGCCAGCGTCTCCTCGTCGGTCTCGCCGTAACGCGCGTCCACCGTTGTTTCAATCAGGTCGGCCTTCAGCCCCTTCTGGGCCAGGTCGTTCCGAACCCTCCGCGCACCCAGCTTGTCATTTTGCTGCCGCAGCCGCGCATAGGTCTCGGCATAAGCCGCATCGTTCAAAAACCCGTACTGCTTCAGCCGCTTTACCACTGCGGCAATCGCTGCCTCACCGCGCTCGCCAAACTCCGCGCGCTGCTGCATCAGTCGCCGCAGTTCCACCTCGGTACGCATGTGCCGCCCCAGCGCCTTCACCGCGTAGTCGTAAAGCTCGCCCTCGCCCAGCCTTGCCTTTGCTTTCCCTGACTTTGAACCGAAAGCCACTCTACCGCCTCCGTCCCCGATGCAATGCATCGAGTCTAGATCAGCCTGCACCTAATGCGCTCTTACCACCCGCCGCCGAAAGCTCACCAGCCACAATTTGCCCAACTCCAGCACAAATGTGATCACCACAATCGCCAGCACCATCCGTAATCCCAGGTAAATGGCCTCGTTGATCTGAGCAAGCTGCGTTCCGTACTTCGCAAACTCCGCCGCCGGATCCTTCAGCACGATCCACAAGTGTCCCGGCGCACGCAGCGCAATCGCCAGCGGAATCATCCCCAGCAGTTTGACCGTGAAGTGCTGCAGTCTTCGCTCGCCCATCCACGCGCCGGTATAAAGATCCACCAGCTTCCACACCAGGTGCACCACGCTGAATATAACCACCGCCCAGTAAAAGTCCGCCAGGATGGGCGCGTACGTGTACGGCAGTGCGTCGATCGCAAACAAGCCAGGCCCCAGAATCAGCACCGGATACCGCGGCAGCAGCAGTATCCACACCAGCAGCAACGCGTGAATGATTGCGTCGGTCACCGCGAGCCCAAACGTCCGCTTGTGCTCGCCCTTCACCGGTTCAATCCTGGGCAGGTCGTTCAGGTCCCAATTGCCGGTAATCTTCGCGATCTGCGGAAACCGCCCCGGGTAATGCACACCCGCATACTCAATTACCGCAAACACCAGCGTGACCGCCGCGACATTCGCCAGCACAATTCCAATCACGCTGATGATCGCTACGGGAATGGCGGCCGCGCTCCATGCATGGGTGCCCAGCCTCACCGCATTCTCAATCACGGCCAATACAAACACCCACATCGCAACCATTCGCACAATAAACCAATACGTAGGGAAGAGCGCCGGTCCAATCAGCGCCTGCTGAGGCCGGTACCGCGCCGCCATCATGCGCGGAGCCGGCAACTGCCCAACCCACGCCTTGGCCTCATCAGGGGTCAGCGGGTGGCCAACCTCTTCCTGCCTGTCTTCAAGCTGCGACTCAAGATTCGCCCTCAGCTCGGCGATAATGTCGTCCTGCCGTTCCCACGGCAACTGCTTTCTTACCGCTTCAAGATACCTGTCAAGTAGTTCCATCGCCTTAATACCTCGTTCCTCAAAATCTTCCCGTTCGTCGGCGCCCAATCGCCCGCCAGTCTTTTTCTCCGCCCAAACTCAAAGCAGGCTCACAAAATGTTCCCAATAGCTGCGTTGATGGCGTTCCACTCGTCCAGCAGCCGGGCAAAAATCGCTTCGCCGTCGGCTGACAGCCGGTAAAAGCGCTTGTTGCGCTTCTCTTCTTCACGCCACTCGCTGGTCAGCAAGCCCTGAGTCTCAAGCCTCCGCAGCAGTGGGTAAAGCGTGCTTTCGTCAATCTCCAGGCCACGGCTGGCCAGCGCTTTGCGCAGCGTGTAGCCGTAGTGCTCCTGCTTCAACTGGCCCAGTACCGCCAGCGTCAGGCAGCCGCGCCGCAACTCCAGCCTCAGGTTTTCGAATTGGTTCTCAGCAACTGTCATGCTGTACCTCGTACACTGTACGAAACATACTGTATTATACACAGTGTATGGTGTCAAGTAGTTTCTACCGACCTTTTTAATCGCGCAGGGTCTGCTATTTAAGTGTTTGATTAATTTCTATTTATGAGGAAACTGCCCGGTAGCTGCTACGGGTTTGCTTCCCTGACCGCCTGCTTCGCCGACTCAAATCCCGCTCGAATCTCTTTTTCACGCGGGGATAATCCCGCCGCTGCAGCCAACTTCTCAAATCCAGCCTGCGCATCGCCAACCTTCAGCAGCGCCTCGCCCTGCCGGAGAAAGGTCTTAGCCAGATCGGGGTCTGCGCGCATCAGCTTTGCCCTCAGGTTTTCCCCTTCAGCCGTCTTGCCGCTCTCAATCAAGGCCCCAGCCAATCGCGCCTGTGCCTCGAGCTGCCTTTCAGTCCCTTCGTGTTCCGCTTTGCTCTCGCTTAGGAATTCGGCCACAGCCTTCGCCGCGTCGCCCTGTTCCAGGGCCAGCAGGCCCAGCACCCGATACGCCTCCGCGGGTGCCTGCGAGCTTGCCTCCAGCACGGCTTCGCTCAGGTTGCGCGCTTTTTCCACTTCACCCAGGTCGAGATACGCGGCAGCTTCTCTTGCCTGCAACTGCGGACCCTGATTTGAAGCGCTCAATCCCGCGAGCACCTTCTCCGCGCGGCTCTTGTCGCCGGTCCGCGCCAATGCCGCTGCCGCCGTCGCACTAAACAGCGGCTCCCTCGACAACGCATCGCCCAGAGAATCAAAATTCGCAACCGCGCCGGCATAATCTCCGGTTTCGAAATCCGCCATGCCCAGGCATCCGCGCGCCGTAGCATCTTCAGGGTGAGCCGCAACCACCTGTTTCAGCGCTTGCGCTCCGTCTTCATATAAGCCGCTGATACAAGCCGCGAGCCCGAGATTGCGCACCACCGGCTCCAGCGACGGATCTTCTGCCACCGCGTACTTGAACGGAATAACTGCGCCGGCCAAATCCTGCTTCCGCGCCAGCACCGTGCCAATATTGCCCAGTGCGTTGGCTGCCAATTCACGCAACTGCGCCAGCGCTGCACTATCGGCGCTCTTGCTGCCGGCCTTTTCCGGAGCAAGCCTGTCGCCCGATCCGGTAGCCCCCATGGCAGGCACTCCGGCACCCGACACTCCCATCGCAGGGGCTCCTGAAGCCGTCCCCAGATCTTTCTCATCCCTGCCCGCCAGCAAACGCTCCTTCAGCGCGTCTTCTTCCGCGGCATGAGCGCTGTCTGGTGTTTTCCCTTGATCCACCGCAATCTGATCCAGCGTAAGCAAGGCGATCCGCTTCTGGGCTGGATTTTCCTTGCCACTCGCCTCATACAGAGAAAGGTAGTGCCCAAGCAATTCGCCAGCTTCACCAAACCGTGACTGCTCGTACGCATTCATGCCCAGTTGATACCACGGCTCGGGTGCGCCTTGATCGGCAATTGCAGCCGCGTGCAGATGCTCGCTAGCGTCATCGAAGCGCTGGTACTGCGACTCAATCGACCCAAGCAGCAGGTTCGCTGTGTATCCTTCGGGATCCAGTTGATGAGCCGCGGAGAATGCGCTCAGCGTTTCATCGTTGTATCCCGATCCGTTCAGCTTCCAGTAAGCCAGGCCCAGCGCAATCTGCGCATTGAGCGATGTCGGATCCAGCGCCACGGCACGCTGGGCTTCACGAACGGCCTCATCCGGCTGCGAGCCTTTTGCAAACGCCTGCGCCAGTTGCAGATGCAATTCCGCAGAATCGGGATTCGAGCCCAGGATATGTTTTTCCAGCTCCGCGGCCGGCGATGTCTCTCCAAGGCCCACCTCCATTCCCAGCAGGGACAACTCCGTGGGGAGATCGGCAAGAAGCCCCTGCGCATAGCGCAGAGCCTCCACAGCTTTTCGGTTCTCCTGGTCTTGTGCATCCAGATGCTCAAGCAGCGCCAGCGAAGCTACTGCGACTGAACTACTGGTCTTGAGAATCTGATTGGGGTCACCGGAACTGAGCGCGTCCTGCTGTGCGGCAAGAAGAGAATTGATCTGCGCTCCAAACACCTCAGCATCCGGGCTTGCACTCTGCGTCTGCTGCTGTGCCGCACCAGGCCTGGCGCAAAACAGCACCGGCACAACCAGCAGCCACTTCGCGAGTTTCAGGTTCGAGCAGTTCGGCGCGTTCATTCTCTCAATTCGGAAACGGCGCATTCGCTTTCACAATGCGTATGTCGTGATCGGTAACGTCATAATGCATCTCTGCCACATTCACTTTGGGCATGTGGCACGACGTGCATCGGGACTTGGCCACCGGACAAGCTGCCTGGTGTGCTCGCACGTTCTCGCTGCCTGTCCCGCCGTTGGCATGGCAGCGCAAACACGCAACATCGTATGCCGCAGAATCGTGTTCCAGCGGCTTGTGCGGATCGTGGCAGGCGAAGCACGTCAGGCGCGCATCGCCGTTCGTGCCCCAGCAGCGGCTCTTTACCAGCCGGTACGCGGGAAAACGCACTGTTATCTTCCCCACCGTTCCCGCCAGCACGACATCCCGTGGAGCTCCGTGACACGCCCCGCAAAAATCCACTGCCTGCGCCGGTTTCAATCTCGCCGGGCTCACAATCTGCAAATCCGTTGATGTTTTCGACTTCATCGCCTCAACGTGCGCCAGCCCCGGGCCGTGACAGGCTTCGCAACTCACTCCCGGATGAAATTGAGCCGCCGTCAGCGGTTCAGCAGTGGTCAGCGCTGTCGCGTGGCATGCAAGGCATCTTCGCGCCTCAAACTCCGCAACCAGCCGCCCTTCCGCCATATCCAGTGAGACTGGTGCGCCCTGCAATCGTCCCGGTGTACGGTCGAATTGGCCTGCGGTGGGGAAGTAGTTATACCGGCTTTCGTAGGGCTGGCCGTTATGCCACCAAAAATAAGCTTGTGCCGTAAAGCCTGAGCCGAACGCCCACTGCAAAATATCAGTCCGCTTCGCGGACCCGTCGCTCACCGTTTGCAAAAACGAATTGCCGCTTTTTTCAATCGCATAGCGATAGTTGCCGGAGGTAAAAATTTCGCCGGTGTGGCTCGCCAGAATCCGCGAATTCGCCGCGGGCGTCATAGTGAGCGCCATCTGCGTCGTGCTCTGCGAGCGCACAATGCCTTCGTGGCACGCAGCGCATGCTTGCGTGCCCGCGAATTGCGACTGGTCGGCAAACTGCTTGGTCGGCCACCAGTTTTCGTGTGCGAGATACTCGCGTGTCGTCAGCGGAGCCTTTACCTGGTCACTACCCGGAGCTTGCGCGAGTGCAGTTGCGACCAAGGCCCCTGAGACAAGCAGCGAGAGCTTCCAGCCCCAGGCAGACATGCTTTCAAGTTTAACGTGAAGCACAAGTATGGGTGTCCGCCGGTTACCCCAGGTCTCGCTCTTGAGACCTGGGATTGCACCATCCTTCAGATCCGGAATTTCGGCCCCACCATCAATCGAACAGAATCTTCACCCCCAAAACCCACTTGACACCCGTCTTGGACCGGCGTACAGTCGATCATCGTTATATCGATCATCGACTATGCCGAAACGTAAACTCGATCCCTTGCCTTCCGCTGCTTTTCACATCCTGCTTTCACTGGCAGACGGCGAGCTTCACGGCTATGGAATTATGCGCCAGGTCGAGGAGCAGACCAACGCTACCATTCGGCTGGGGCCGGGTACGCTCTATAGTTCGCTGCAGGCGCTCGTTGAAGAGGGCCTGATCGAAGAGGTCGACCGCCGTTCCACTGCGGCCAAAGGCCAGGAGCGCCGTCGCTATTACCGGCTCACCTCGTCCGGCAGAAAGCTGGCGCACTCTGAAGCCGAGCGGCTCGCTGACCTGCTTCGCGTCGCTCGCGCCAAGAAGTTTCTTAAGGGGGAATATGTCTGAGGAGATATTCGCCTTCCTGCTCCGTCTTTATCCGGCCGCCTTCAGAGAGAAGTACCGCGATGAAGCAGTGCAACTCTACCGCGACCGCCTGCGCGATGAGAGCGGCGCCTTTCTGCGTGCGCGCCTGTACCTCGACATGCTCGTCGATGCCGCATCAGGTCTGCCGCAGGCATGGCGTAACTCCTATGCTGAGAATCCCGCGCCATCGTTCGCGCCAAATGTTGAAGCAACGCCGTCTTTCCGCCTGCTCGAGAAAGAGAAACTACGCCCGGAGTCCATTGCGATCGGCGGCACGCTCTCAGTCCTTGCACTGTTTGCGTTTGGTTTCCTCATAAGCCTTCCGGCTCCGTTTCGTCCGCTCCCTGCTTCAGGCGGAAAAATGTTCCCCATCGAATCGGTGCTCGAACGGCTGAATCGCACCCCATCTCCAGCATCGGACGGCCCAGTGTCGGAGGGTGCTGGCACGGCTGGCTACGCGTCTGCCTCGTCCGGCGCCCCGCCGTCGCAACCCTCTCGCAGCGGTGCCGTTGCCGTCCGAATCGAATCCCCGCAACAAATCGATGCTGCTGAGCGGGACCGTGTCATCCAGTCAGTAGCAAGAAACATGCAAGCCCACTATTTCAACCATGACCAGGCCCAGCACGCTTCAGCCGCGCTTCTGGCCCTCGAACATCGCGGAGCATACGTTGCCATCGTCGATGGGCCTGACCTGGCAGCGCGGCTCACCGCGGATCTTCGCAATTCGACCCAGGACGTTCATCTCATAGTTGACTACAGCAGCCGCCCTCTCCCTGCTCAGCCCGGCGCGCCCTCGGCTGCTCTCTCGCCCGCACTCCTCGAGCAATATCGTCAGGCCATGAAGCAACAGAACTGCGCCTTTGAAAAGGTCGAAATTCTTCCCGGCAAAATCGGATACTTCAAACTCAATTCCTTTCCTGATCCAGACGTATGCGGCGCTGCAGCGCGCGCAGCCATGCAGCAACTCAACCAGGCCGATGCCATCATCTTCGACCTGCGCAATAACGGAGGCGGTCAGCCCGACATGGTGGCCCAGATTTCCGCGTCGCTCTTCGACCACCCAGTGCCCTGGTTTAACCCGCGCGCAAATCCCAGCGCAATCATGCTTTCTCCAGCCGGAAGCAGCCTGGCCAAAAAGCCGGTCTATATTCTCACTTCCACGCTCACCCGTTCCGGCGCTGAGCAGTTTACCTACAATCTCAAAATGCTGAAACGGGCGACCATCGTCGGCGAGAACACTGGCGGGAGCGCTGAACTGGGAGTCTTCCATCGCATCGACGACCACTTCGGCATGGGAATTCCGGAAACTCCGATCGCCAATCCCTACGGAAAGCCGGACTGGGAACTCATTGGCGTCGCACCCGACGTGAAAGTGCCGGCGTCAGATGCGCTGGCCACAGCTGAGAAACTCGTTCTGCAACGCCGCAATAACTGAGCTGGTGCTCCACTAGTGTTCCTGGATCGCAACCGGAGCACGAAGTCGGAGAAGTCCCCCAGCCTTATCGGGCATCGTCATCTCTACCCCTCCGGCCATATACTTCGGGATCACCTCCAGCTTTGCTCAGTCCACGTCCCGCCCGTCGGCAGTCGCGACCATCGTGCACTTTCCTGGGATCCGATCAGGCAGCGCAAAACTTCCATCCCTTTGCCGGGAATTAACTGCCGGCGAGCCATAATGTATCTGGCTACATGTGTTGTCTTGCCCGACGCCGCCATTCTGCGCCGCCCGGCAATCAATCTCCAATGCTATCCTTAACCCATTGATTCTAAAATCGTTAATGACAAACGCTTTGTTTTGTTATACGTTGGCAAAAAATGCCTTTCGCAAACGGCTGCATCCAAACGGCTTATATATGGAAACCACCCGGGGATACCCCCATCGCTCACGCAGGCCCGAGGCAGTTTGCGCATTCAACCACCCGCCCGATAGAGTTTCGGCATCCACGCATTCGGAGGTTCCTGCCAATGAGACGCTGTTTCGCGTTCACAATGCTGTTCCTCGCTGCTGCCATTGCCTCTAACTCCCAGGGCGCCGGTGTCATCGGCAATTGGAAGACGCCGCTCGGCTCCACAATTCACTTCGATCGCTGCGGCCAGCAAATCTGCGCCTGGATTCTCTCTGTCAGCCCCTCCGCTCCCTCCCAAAAGGACATTCACAATCCCGACTCCTCGCTGCACGACCACCCACTCTGCGGCATGAAGATAGGCAGCGGATTCACCCTGAACAGCCCAACCACCGCCTCAGGCGGACTGCTCTACGACCCCAAGACCGGCCGCACCTACCACTCAAGGCTGGCCGTCAATGACGGCAATCTCATCGTCCACGGCTACTATGGCGTCGCGTTTCTCAGCGGCTCCGAGACATGGACCCACGCCGACGCACCTGCCAATCCATGTCCGATCGCCAACTGAGCCGTAACTCAGAACGCGCCGTAGGCGCAAAGGAAGTTAGCCCAGCACTTCAGTGCTGGGAAGGCGAATAAAAAGAGCGCTGAGTCCCGTAGGGACGGCGCTCCTGAACAGGAATGGAAAATATGAAACACCTCGGCTCACACCGCCCGGGTTTATCATGGGTCATCGTTTGGAGGAAGCCTTGATGAGCAAGCAGAATGAATCCCGCAGCACCGGCCGCCGCGAATTTCTGAAAGCCGGAGGCGTCGTTACCGCAGCATTGTTCGCGCCTTCGGTCATGGCCGACACGCAAAAATCGCTGCCCGCGCTTCCTTCCAACCCGGTTACATTCGACTCCATGCCCACGCGCAACCTGGGCAAAACCGGTTACAAGGTCGGCATCTTCTCGCTTGGCGGCCAGGCCGCGCTTGAAAGGCCAAACAACTTCGATGTCGCCGTCCCCATCATCGAGCGCGCGCTCGACCTGGGCGTCAACTACATCGACACATCGTCTATCTACGGCGGCCCCGATCGCTGGAGCGAGCAATACGTTGGCAAAGTGATGGCCCACCGCCGCAACCAGGCCTTCCTCGCCACCAAGACCAAGGAGCGCACCCGCGATGGTTCCATGCGCATGATCGAGAAGTCGCTCCAACTGCTCCAGACCGACCACGTCGACCTCTGGCAGTTGCACGACCTCGGCATCCAGAAGAACATCGACGACATCTTCGGCAAAGGCGGTGCATTTGAAGCGCTGCTCGAGATGAAGGATCAGAAGGTCGTTCGCAACCTCGGCATTACCGGCCACTACCGCCCCGACGTGCTCATTGAAGCCATCAACCGTTACCCCTTCGACACCATCCTGATGGCCATGAATGCCGCCGATCCCCACCACTACAGCTTCAACGAGGAATTGCTGCCGCTCGCCGTCGAACGCCAGATGGGCATCATCGGCATGAAGATTCCCGGGCGCGGCCGCATTCTTTCTTCATGGACTCCGCCATCGATCGACGCGCAGAAGCACTCATGGGAAGGCATGGCCATCCAGACCGATAAGCCCGGCACGCTGACCATGCGCGAAGCCATGTACTACACGCTCTCGCGCCCCGTAAGCACCGTAATTATTGGTTGCGACTCGATCGCCCAGCTCGAAGAGAATGTGCATCTCGCTCGCGAATTCACTCCACTCAACGAAAAGCAGACCGCAGAGCTCGTCGCCAAAGCAGAGGCCTGCTCCAAGCCGTCGCTGTTCTTCCGCTTCTACGACCGGCCGACGGATTAATGGCGTCTCTTCGCACTTCGCAATTCAAGCCACAAAACTTGGGTGCCCCAGGTCTCGATTTTGAGACCTGGAAAAACACAAGGTCAGGCGGTCTGACAAGTTCGGCAACATCTTCAAAACTCGGGAATTTCATCTGGATCTCCGCGCGAAACGCACGCGCCTCTCGAAGTCGATGCACCCTAAGCTTTTCGCCGCCCAAAGACGTGATCCTCAAAGCCGAGGATGTACCACATTCCTCGGCCTGAAAACCGGCCCGTCGCTGCCTTCACCAGCAGCCGCTTGCACAGTTTGAAAATATCAGCGACGGAAGTGAGAAATCCCTCGCGCGATCGGCCCGAGTGAATCACTTCAACGCCGTTCGCTTCAAGCGTCTTTGCAATCGCATCGGGATCGGGCACCTGCACATGCGTCGGGTCGTCGTAAAAATTCAGCGTTTCATCCACTGAATGCGGCAGCGTCAAGCTCCGCTTCGATGGAAACGCGATCCACATATATCCGCCCGGCCGCAGTTTGTGGCAGAGCTTAGCAACAATCGGCTCGGGATCGACCATATGCTCAATCACATGGTTCAGAATTACGAAGTCGTAGCTAGCCTGGGGAATCGCGTCGTAACCTGTCCCGTCCGCGCCCAGCAGAAAGAACTCGTCCATTGCCGCAACATCGGCGTCGCTGTTGTTGTAGCGCTGTATGTCGGCGCCTGCATAATCGCAGTCCGGAAACCACTTCTTCGTAATTGTTGGCGATTTGTTTCCGCACCCGATATCCAGAATCCGTGCTCCGGGTTCGAGCCTGCCGCGAACAAACCGGAATTTCATTGGGCAATGCGGCATATTCTTGCAGGCAATCTATGGTCACGGTCCTACAGATGGTTGATGAGCGATGCAATGCATGCCGCGCCGAATCCGTTATCGATGTTCACCACGCTCACATTCGGCGAGCACGTATTCAGCATACCCAGCAGCGCGGCAATGCCGCCCAGTGACGCCCCATAACCCACGCTGGTGGGCACCCCAATCACCGGCGCATTCACCAGTCCGCCCACAACCGTCGGCAGCGCGCCCTCCATGCCTGCGCAAACAATCAGCACGCGCGCTTGCTTAAGCGTGTTCTGCTGCGCCAGCAATCGGTGAATCCCGGCCACTCCCACATCGGCCACCAACTCCACCGTGTTACCCATCATCTGCGCAGTTACCACGGCCTCTTCCGCTACCGGCAAATCGCTGGTGCCCGCGCACACCACGCCGATAGTGCCTTTACCGGCAGGAGCCGGCGTCTGCGTCAGCGTCACTGCCCGCGCAATCTCGTGATATTCCGCGCGCGGTTCCGCTCGAACCACGGCTTCATAAACAGCTTTCGACGCGCGCGTGGCCAGCACATTGCCGCCCGCCTCAGCCATGCGCTTGAAGATCGCTGCCACCTGCGCGGTAGTCTTCCCCTCAGCAAAAATCACCTCGGGATTGCCCGTCCGCAGCGCCCGATGATGATCGAGCTTGGCAAATCCCATGTCCTCGAAGGGCAAGTGGCGCAGCCGCGTCAGCGCCTCATCCACGCCGGTCTTGCCTTCGCGCACTTCGTTCAACAGCGCTTCAATCTGTCCCGGATCCATCAGTCTCCCACCTTCTTCGCGTCCGCCGCGCTCATCCCCCAGGCTCGCATCGCCGCCTGCATCACCTTCTTCAGCGGCACTCCATGCTGGCGTGCGATCGTCCGGCAATGCTCATACTCCGGCGACGCATTGGCAATCTCTCCCGAAGCCAACCGCGCAACCTTCATCCGCACCTTGCCCCATTCGGTTTCGACATCGGCAAACTCGCGCGCCAGGGCCATCTTGTTCTCAATCCGCCAGCGCAGCCCGATGGTGGTTGTCTCGCGGAACAGGATCTCGCGCAGCACAGGCACGCGCTCCGGGCTCGAAAGCACCGTCACCTGGATTCCCGTCCTGCCCTTCTTCATCTGCACCGCGGTGCGATACACATCCCACGCGCCGGCCTCGAGCAGCAACTCACTCACGTAGGCCAGCAACTGCGGATTGGCGTCATCGATCACCGTCTCCATCACCGCAATCGACTCTGTGCCCGGCTCCGTACTCGCTTCAGAAGTCTCTTCGCCCACCAGCAGCCGCAGCAGGTTCGGCTCTCCCGGCGTGTCGCGCCCACCCGCGCCGTACCCGCGCGCCTCCACGCGCATTCCCGGCAGCGGCCCGTATGTCACATCTAACATCCGCAGCAGCGCAGCGCCCGTCGGCGTCACGCGTTCCATCGGATACCCGGCCGAATACACCGGTGCATCGCCCAGCAGCGCCAGCGTTGCGGGGGCAGGCACCGGCAGCGTTCCATGGGCGCACTTCACCGTACCGCTGCCCACATTCAACGGCGATGCCATCCACTTGTCCACGAGCAGCGCCTCGCAACCCGCGGCCGCGCACACAATGTCCACAATCGTGTCTGCAGCGCCCACTTCATGGAAGTGCACCTTCTCAATGGGAATGGAGTGGATTGCAGCTTCAGCCTCGCCCAGCAATTGGAATGCGCGGCTCGCGCGGGCTTTTACACTCTCGCTAAGCGGCGCAGCCTCAATGATTCCGAGAATCGCGCTCAGCGAGCGGTGCTCGTGGCTGTGCTCGCCCCGATATTCGTGGGCCTTTTGCTCATGATGGTCGTGATCGAGATGCGCATGGCCCTCGTGCCCGTGATCGTGCTCGCCATGGTCATGGCTGTGCGCAGTACTTGCTCCCTTGTTCCCTTGTTCTCTTGGGTCCTGATCTTCGATCACGCCCACCTTGGTTCCCGTTAGACCGCCGCGCATCACCGTGCGCTTCTCGAGCCGCGCGCCTACTTTCAGCGCCGCTGCAGTCTTCGCCAGCAACTCAAAGGGAACTCCCGCATCCACAAGGGCGCCAAGCAGCATGTCGCCGCTGATGCCGGAAAAGCACTCAAGGTAAGCAACTCGCATCGCGTTGTGATTCTAAATGGCTGAGAGAGGGAAGGGAAATCGTCACGCGCCGCGACGTTGGAGCACTTCGGCAGGCAGAAGGGCATTCATCGAGCCGGACCGGAAGCCCGTGCAGTCAAGCGTCACATATTGATAACCGACCCGTTTGAGCGCGGCGGTAATCGCGTCCATCATCTCCAGGGTCAACGCGCGCTGCAACTCGCCGCGCGCAATCTCAACCCGCGCCAGCTCGCCATGATGCCGCACCCGCAGCTCGCTGAAGCCCAATTCCCGCAGACTCTCTTCGCTCTTCTCGATCTGTTCAAGAACCTCTCGCGTCACCGTGCGCCCGTATTCCACACGCGATGAGAGGCACGGCGCAGCCGGCCGGTCCCACACCGGATAACCTGCTGCTTTGGCTAGCGCCCTGACCTCAAGCTTGGTCAATCCCGCGTCGGCCAGCGGAGCCAGCACCTCATGCTGCTCGGCGGCGCGCTGTCCGGGCCGGTAGTCGCGCGTGTCGTCGGCATTCATGCCGTACGCAATGCGCGTGAATCCCAACTCTCCGGCCAACGGCTTCATCGTATTAAATAGCTCGTCCTTGCAGTGGAAGCACCGGTTCGAATCATTGCGCGCGTACTCTGGCCGATCGATCTCCTCGGTCTGCACCACCTTCAACGGCATCCCGATTTTGCCCGCAAACGCAATCGCCTGCTCCATGTCGCGCCGCGCCAGCGAAGCCGAATCGGCGAGGACGGCCAGCATCTTATCGCCGAGCACGCGGTGCGCCGTCCCGGCCAGGAACGCGGAATCCACGCCCCCCGAGTAGGCAACCATCACGCTGCCCAGTTCGCGCAACCGCTCTTCAAGCGTGCGTAGCTTCGCGGTGGTCCCGGCTTGTATTTCGCCGTTAACCGCGGCAATCTGCGGCACTGAGATTTGCGGCTTCACGTCCAGCGTCATGGGTCCGATTATATTCCTCGCTCGATTAAGCGCGTTCTGTCGCGAGAATGCACTTCATCCGTCAAACCGGTACGCGCTGATAGCCGCGCCCATCGGCTCGTCGCCAAAGACGCGCTTGCCAGGTGCCTCTCCGCCCGCGCCCGCAGCCACGAAGAGCGGAATCAGATGCTCCTCGCGAGGATGCGAGTAGGCTGCAAACGGAGCATTGCGCCAATTCTTCAGCAGCTCATCGCGTTCGGCAGCGGGTGACTCCACGGCTTGCGTGAGCCATGCGTCAAAGGCCCGAGCACGCTCCGCAGTCTGTGGTCCGAAGTATGCGCGCAGATTGTGAAAGCTCATACCGCTGGCTACGATCAGCACGCCTTCGTCGCGTAGCTGGGCCAGGGCTCTGCCTGCCGCCAGGTGCAGCGACGGATCGAGCGAACTGGCCAACGACAACGTGACAACCGGAATCTCGGCCGCGGGAAACGCCACCTTGAGCGGCACAAAAACGCCGTGATCGTAACCGCGATTTGGGTCCGTTGCCGCGGCCAGGCCAGCCTCAGCAAGCAAAGCCTTGACGCGAGCCGCCAACTCGGGCGAACCCGGCGCGGGCCACGTCAACTTATAAGTGTGGTCGGGGAATCCGGTGTAATCGAAGATCAATCCCGGCCGCGCGCCGGACCCGGCCGTGAACGCCGCCTCTTCCCAGTGACCGCTCACCACCAGCAAGGCCTGGGGCTTTTCCGGCAATGTCGCCGCCAACCCCTCGAGAAAAGTCTGGGTCGCCGTCCAGGTGTCGGCCGGACCCCAGGTCCAATCCATAAAGAAGCATGGGCCCCCACCGTGGGGAATAAAGATTGCCGGCTGCCGTTTGGAGCTTGCGGTCATGGTTGTTCTCCTGTCGTTTCCGGCGCAGCCGCAGGGCACCGTCGGAAATTACCTGTTCAAACAACCATTCGATGCCGCAACACGCTCCGCGGACTCACTCAATCGCGAACACCAGGTACACCGTCGCCTGTCGCACCACTTTCCGGGGTTCGATCGCCAGCGGCGGAGCCTGCCGTGTCGATGGAGCGAATCCGGCGACAGCATCATTCTCATTGACCTCAAACCTGTTTCTTACCTCGGCAATCTGGTTGGTGGCAAAAAGCAGCGATCCCAGGTGAGCACCCGTTGCACTCGCCATTACCGTCGCATCGGATCGTGCCCGTTCAGCGGCTTGTTTCAGCGCTTGATCCTCAAGGGCATGAACATCCTCCACGGTCCACTCAATCTGGCCGCTGTCGGTAGCGCCGGCGCTTACCGCCAGGTCAAGAATCTCCCCTGCCCGCGCCGGTGGAACCTTCACCGTCCATTCTTGTGTCAGCTTGAATCTGTGATTCTTCACGTCGAAAGGCTCAAGCCGCTGATACTCGCTTCGAATCGATGCTTCCGGGATTCCGGCTCCCCTGATCGCCGCAACGATAGCGTTCGAAGTATTCGCTCCGTCGCTATAAGCCGTCTTCGAGTCCTCCGGCTTCGTCTCAAAGCCAACATGGAGAACCGCAATGTCAGGATCGACCGTCACCCGCCCTTCGGCGCTCACGGCAATGGTGCGGTTTGTGGAGTCGATGTTGAGCTTTAGATCGCTAGGCTGCTGAGCGGCAGAAACTCCACACGTGGTCAGTATGGCGATGCACGCAACTCCAAGTCTGAAGAACATTCCTTCGCTCCTTTGATCTTGGAACGCAGGAATCATAGGAGCTTGCATTGAGAATTACAACGTGGGAGCTGAAATCAGACCACAAGCCTCAATTCGGCTTCCCCGCAAACTTCGCCCCAAACCGCCTCAGCTTCTCAAGCGTTGCCGCCGCCTGCCCGGAGTCGATAGCCTCCGCGCCCATGGCCGCGCCTTCCTTCAAATCGCCGGCCAATCCTCCCGCCACCAGCGCCGCGGCCGCATTCAGCAGCACAATATCGCGCCGCGCACCGGGAATCCCCGTAAGCACGTCGTAAAGCAGCGACGAGTTGGTCGCCACGTCGCCCCCGACAAACTGCTCAAGCGTCGTTCGCGGCAGCCCCGCCATCTCCGGCGTCACCCGCGCAGCTTTAAGCGTGGACTCACCCGTCTCCGACTCCTCGACCCGCGCTACCACTGACTCGCCAGTCGTGGTCAGTTCGTCAATTCCATCGGACCCGTGCACAACGAATGCGCGTTTGGCGCCCAGCGCCGCCAGCGCACGCCCCACCAGCAAAACCTTGCTCGGCGCCAGCACGCCAATCACCTGCGTTCGCGCACCCGCGGGATTGGTCAACGGTCCGCACAAATTCAAAATCGTCCGGAACCCCAGCGCCCGGCGCAGCGCCCCCAGCGTCTTCATCGCGGGATGATAGAGCGGCGCAAACAAAAACATGAAGCCCGTTTCGCGCAGGCACTCCACCGCCAAATCCGGCTTAAGATCGATGGGAACGCCCAGAGCCTCAAGCACGTCGGCCGCCCCGCAGCGCGAGGTCACCGCGCGATTGCCGTGCTTTGCAACCTTGGCTCCGGCTGCCGCGGCAACCAGCGCCGCACCCGAAGAAATATTGAACGTCAGCGGCCCACCGCCGCCGGTACCCACCACGTCCACCAGTTCGGCGCGTTCGTCATCGCTCAGCGGCATCGGGGTCACCCGTGCGCGCATCACGTCAACAAAGCCTGAGAGCTCCGGCGCCTGTTCGCCGCGGGTTGCCATCACCGCCAGCAGCGCGGCCGTTTCTACCTCTGGCACGTCGCCCGCGAGAATGTTCTCAAGCACCGCCGACGCCTGCTCGCGCGTCATCGCCCGCCCATCCTCGGCCATCAGCTTCAACAAATCCTTCAGCAAGCCCATGTATCCATGGTAACGGTGAGACGCTTGCAACCCGGCCAATTGCCCGCCCAAAGTCCGCCAAGATACTATTTGATTACCGCTGCAAGACCGTGCCGGCACAAACCGCGCGATCGCAGAATACCCATCAACAGCGGCCGGGGCGAACCCAATCCAATGAAGATTCACGAGTATCAGGCGAAGGAAATCCTTGCAAAATATGGTGTTGCCGTGCCGAAAGGCGAAATGGCAAACACGCTTGAAGAGGCCAATGATGTGGCCCGCAAACTGTTTGCAGACGGCGCGTCGGGCGTAGTGGTCAAAGCGCAGATTCACGCCGGTGGCCGCGGCAAAGGCGGCGGAGTAAAGGTTGCCAGGTCGCGCGAAGACGCCGAACAGCACGCCAAGAACATTCTGGGCATGCAGCTCATCACGCATCAGACCGGCCCCCAGGGCCAGAGGGTGCAGCGCTTGCTCATTGAAGAGACGGCAGCCATCGATCGCGAGCTCTATCTCGGCATTGTGCTCGATCGCGCCACGGGCAAACTGGTGTTTATGGCCTCACGGGCCGGCGGCATGGAAATTGAGGAGGTCGCGGCCAAAACTCCTGAAGCCATCTTCAAAGAGACCATCGACCCCGCCGTTGGTTTCGGCGCATGGCAGGCGCGCAAGCTGGCCTTCGCGCTCGGCCTCAAGCCCACGCAGATCAACCAGGCGGTCGCGTTCTTCCAAAGCCTCTACAAGGCGTTTATTGAGACCGACGCTTCGCTGATTGAGATCAACCCATTTATTACAACGAAGGACGACAAGCTCTTCGCGCTCGACGCCAAAATCACCTTCGACGATAATGCGCTTTTCCGCCACGCCGAGATCAAGGCGCTACGCGACATTGCAGAAGAGGACCCACTCGAGGTAGAAGCCAGCAAATACGCGCTCAACTACATCAAGCTCGATGGCTCCATCGCCTGCATGGTGAACGGCGCGGGCCTGGCCATGGCTACCATGGACATCATTCAGTACGCAGGCGGCAGCCCGGCTAACTTCCTCGACGTGGGCGGTGGCGCTACCCAGGAGCAGATCGAGCACGCCTTTGAGATCCTGCTCAGCGACGCACATGTCAAGGCCATCTTCATCAATATTTTTGGTGGCATTCTCCGCGTCGACCGGCTCGCGACCGGCGTTGTGGCGGCTGCCAATAAGCTGAACGTGAAGGTACCCATTGTGTTGCGGCTCGAAGGCACAAATGTCGAAGAGGGCCGCCAGATTCTGAAGGAGTCGGGCCTGAACTTCCAGGTGGGCGCAACTATGAAAGAGGCCGCGGAACTCGTAGTCGCGGCAGCAAAGGCGGGTGCATAACATGGCGGTATTAGTCGACAACAACACGCGCCTCATCGTTCAGGGTCTCACCGGCAAGGAAGGCACCTTCCACGCCAAGGGATGCGCAGAATACGGCACCAACGTGGTTGGCGGCGTGACGCCCGGCAAGGGTGGTACGACTCACGAGGGCTGGCCCGTCTTCAATACCGTCGCCGACGCCGTCAACGAGACCGGCGCAAACGCGACCATGATCTTTGTGCCACCGCCGTTTGCGGCCGACGCCATTCTCGAAGCCGAAGACGCAGGCATTCCGCTCATCGTGTGCATCACTGAAGGCATTCCCACGCTCGACATGGTCAAAGTGTGGGCCAAGCTAAAGAATTCAAAGTCGCGGCTCATCGGCCCAAACTGCCCGGGAGTCATCTCGCCCGGCAAGGCGAAGATCGGTATCATGCCCGGCCGCATTCACAAAGAGGGTTCCGTCGGCATCGTTTCGCGCTCGGGAACTCTGACGTATGAAGCTGTGCATCAACTTACCCAGCGCGGCATCGGGCAATCCACAGCAATTGGAATTGGCGGCGATCCCATCATCGGCACCACGCACATCGACGCGCTGCGCCTGTTGAACGACGATCCCGATACTGAAGCCATCATCATGATCGGCGAAATCGGCGGCTCAGCCGAAGAGGCCGCGGCAGCTTTCGTTAAGGAACACGTCAAGAAGCCCGTCGTTGGATTTATTGCCGGCCAGACCGCGCCTCCCGGCCGTCGCATGGGCCACGCCGGCGCTATCATCAGCGGAGGCCAGGGAACTGCCGCCGACAAGATGAAGGCCATGCGCGAAGCCGGGATTCACGTTGTAGTTTCGCCGGCAGAGATTGGCGCTACGCTGGCTCAGGTGATCGGAAAAGCGTAAGAGCAGCTAGTAGCTAGAAGCTGCTTTTTCACCACACCCGGCACGGCTTCTCGCTCACCATCTTGTCGGTCTTCTTGCACTGGAAGCTCTTCGCAAACTCCGGCAAGTCCTGCAAGATCGAGTTTGTCCGATACTCGTCGGGCGCGTGCGGATCGCTCTGCGCCTGGGTGCGCAATTGCTCTGGCCGAGTTTGCGTGCACCACTGCTGCGCATACGCAATCCAGAAGCGCTGATCGGGCGTGTAACCATCCATCGTCGCGTTCATGTCAACGTGTGCCGCCTGCGCCTTATCGAGCCACGCCAGCCACGCCAGCCAAAGCCCGCCCAGGTCGGCCAGGTTCTCGCCCTCCGTCAGCTTGCCATTCAGGTGCACGCCGGGCACAGCTTCGATCGCGTCATACTGCTTCACCATGCAATCGGCGCGGTCAGTGAAGCCCTGCTCGTCGCTTTTGATCCACCAGTTCGCCAGGTTGCCGTCCTTGTCGAATTGCCGTCCCTGGTCGTCGAAGCCGTGGGTCAGTTCGTGGCCAATCGTCGATCCCATGTCGCCGTAATTCGCTGCATCGTCTTCTTTGCCGCTGAAGAACGGTGGTTGCAGGTACCCGGCTGGAAAATTCACGTTGTTCATCTGCGGATCGTAATAGGCATTCACCGTCGGCGGCGTCATCATCCACTCGGTCTTGTCCACTGGCTTGCCGATCTTGCTCAGGTCGCGCGCAAACTCAAATTGGTGCGACCGCATTGAGTTGCCCAGGTCGTCGCCGCGCACAATTGCGAGCTTCGAGTAGTCGCGCCACTTGTCGGGATAGCCGATCTTGTTCATTACCGCGTGCAGCTTTTCTTTGGCCTTCACCTTGGTGGCCGCGCTCATCCAGTCCAGCCCGTCAATGTCCTTGTCCATCGCCGCCTCAATGGCCAAGGTCATCTCCAGCGTGCGCTGTTTCTCTTCAGGAGGAAAGTATTTTGCCACGTATACCTGCCCCAGCGCCTCGCCCAACTCCTCATCCACGCGGCTGGTGCAGCGCTTCCACCGGTCCTGCTGTTTTTCTGCGCCGTTCAAAATATGCGAATAGAAGTCCCAGTTCTCATGGTCAAAGCTCTCCGGCAGCATTGTGCCCGCGTAAGCCGTAAGCAAATGCCAACGCAGGTAGGCGCGAATCTGGTCGATCGGAGTGTCCGCAATAATCGCATTGAATTCGGCAAAGAACTTGGGCTCATTGTCATTCGCTTTACCTGCCGCGGGGCCGGCCGCGGTAGCCAGGTATTGGGCCAGCGAGAAATGCGTCAGCATACTTTCCATCCCCGCCACATCGGTTGGATGGTTCAGGTTCTGGGGATCGCGCTGCTCGGTCATGGTCAAGGTTGCCTTGGCCAGCCGGGTCTCAATCGCCAGCACCGTATTCGCATCCTGCGTGGCCTGCGTATCGCTCTCCCCGGCGAGCACAAACATTTTGTGCACATGGTCAACATACTGCTCGCGCAATTTCACGCTGTCAGCGTCGGTGCGAGTGTAGTAATCGCGCTCGGGCAGCCCCAGCCCACCGGAACCAAAGACATTGATCACCTGTGTCGCATTTGCGTAGTCCTGCCCTGAGCCGTATCCAAAGAACGCGTTTACGCCAATCGACTGCAGATGCGCCAACAGGGCCGGCAAGTTGTTGGTTGACTTCAGCTTGGCGATCCGCTTCAACTCCGGCTCGAGCGGCTTCAATCCCCGCTTGTTTATCGCGGCCACATCCATGCAGCTTGCGTATTCGTCGCCGATTTTCTGCTCATTTACAGAGCGAGTGGGCGAGGGAACCGCCGCGGCCTCAAGGATGTTTTTGAGGTGCAGGAGATTCAATTCGTAGAGCTCCGTGAATCGCCCATAGCTGGCATGATCGGCGGGCAGCGGGTTGCGCTGGAACCACTTATTGCAACTGAAGCGATAAAAGTTCTGGCACGGATTGATAGAGGTATCGATCAGCGAGGGATCGAAGACGCGCAGCTCCGGTGCGGCAGCCGGGCTCGACCCCTTTGCCGGGGCAGCATTTTGACAAAACGAAGGAGCGCCGGCAAGCGTAACCACCAAAGCGAGCAAGGCCGAAAAGCGGGCGGTGGAAGCAAAGCATTTCATGCCGAAACTCTACCAGATTTGCCCGTGGCCGGCCTTCCCGTTCACCCTCGAACCTTTACGCATGGCCGTTACAATTACGGAGGGAGATATCCCCAATCAGGAGCAACTTTTAGTGTCGCAACGTACTTTCAGCATCATCAAGCCCGACGCGGTTCGCAACGGCTATGCCGGCGCCATTCTGGCCGAGATTGAAAAAGCCGGCTTCCGCCTCGTTTCCATCAAGAAGCAGTCCATCTCGGTCAAGCAGGCGGAGGGCTTTTACGCCGTCCACGCGGCCCGGCCCTTTTTCAACGACCTCTGCGCATTCATGGCCTCAGGCCCCCTCTTTCTCATGGTTCTTGAGAAAGACAATGCCATCGCCGACCTGCGTAAGCTGATGGGCGCCACCAATCCTGCCAACGCCGAAGAGGGAACCATACGCAAGAAGTTCGCCGGCTCCATTCAGGAGAACGCCATCCACGGTTCCGACGGTGAAGAGACCGCGGCCTTCGAAATCGGCTACTGGTTCGCCGGTTACGAACTGGTGTAATCGCGACCGGCCGCCTGCTGTGACTACTCAAAGGCGCATCATGAAAAGAGCTTCGATTTCGGCCGCTTTGCTGATTGTTTCGCTGGCGGCCGCTCCTTTCTGCGCGGCGTCGGGCGTCGTCAAGCCCGGCGATCCCTGGGTTGACAACCGCGGGCAGCGCATTCGGGCGCACGGCGGCGGAATTACGCTTTGGAACGGCACTTACTACTGGTTCGGCGAAGACCGCACGCCCGCAAACGATGCTGACAAGCGCTATGTTGCCTGTTACTCTTCGCGCGACCTCGTTCACTGGAAGTTCCGCCGCCAAGTGCTTGCGATTGCCGACCCCGAACACCTGGGCCTGCACTGGGTGCTGGAACGGCCGAAGGTCTATCCCAATCGAAGCACGCATCAATTCGTCCTCTACGCGCACCTTGACGACGCACGCTACAAAGTTGCGCGAGTGATGGTCGCCGTCAGCAATCGCATCGACGGCGATTATCATTACGTGAAAAGCTTTCGTCCGCTCGATCAGGAGAGCCGCGACATCGGCCAATTTATTGACGATGACGGTTCGGCCTATCTCATCTTCGAGTCGCGTCCCACTAAAGGCTTTTTCATTGCCCGGTTGACCGGCGACTACATGAACGTCGAGAAGACAGCATTCATCCCCGCTCCGCTCGAGGGAGGCGCGCTGGTGCATGTGGGCAATCTCTATTATGTCGTCGGTTCGCACATGACCGGCTGGCGCCCGAACCCAAATGTGTACGCGACCGCGCCATCGCTGACCGGCCCGTGGACTGAAATCAAGAACCTCGCCCCACCCGAAGTCAACAACTACCAGTCGCAATCAACCATGCTGGTGAAAGTGGCAGGCACAAAGAAAACCACAACCATTTTTATGGGCGACATATGGAAGCCCAGCGCGTTGTGGGATTCGCGCTACTTTTGGATGCCGCTCGAAATCAGCGGCGATGAGATGAAGCTGCCTCCGCCGCATCCCTGGCAGTTCGATGCCAAAACCGGCGAGGCATCGATCACCCCATAGCGTTCTTTCCGTAGGAGGTTCACAATGTCGGCCATTGACTCCAAACTTGCATCGCGCTTTCTCGAGTTCTCGCGGCAAAAGCTTGTCGGCCAATACTGGCCGCGCCTGCGTCAGAGCGTTGAATCGCTTACCGACGAGCAGGTGTGGTGGCGGCCCAACCCGGCCAGCAACAGCATCGGCAATCTCATTCTGCATTTGAATGGCAACGTCACACAGTGGCTTGTCGACTCGTTCAATCACGACGAAGACAAGCGCAACCGTCCCGCGGAGTTTGCTGCAGAAGGCGGATTGACCGCAGCGGAATTGCTGGCAAAACTCGGCGCTACGGTGGAGCGCGCCGCAGAGGTGCTCGATCGCCTCACGGTCGAAGAGCTACTGGCGCCGTACGAAATCCAGGGCTATCACGTGCACGGGCTCGATGCTGTTTATCAGGTTGTAGAACACTTCGGCCTGCACCATGGCCAAATCGTTTACATCACCAAGAGCCTCACCAGCCGGGATCTCGGTTTCTACAAAGAGCTGAGCAAAACCGGCCGCGCGGAATAGCGAGGAACCTGAGGTCGGGACACCGGCGCTACATCTTCCGCGCCGCCGCCACGCGCGGAATTCCCTGCAAATCGGGAATGAACTCGATGTTCTCGAAGCCTGCCTCACCCAGCAGCGCGCCAACCGGCGGCTCCTGCCCGTAACCGATCTCGAGAACCACGTACCCGTCTTGAGCGAGCGCTGCAAAGGCCTGGGGAATGAGCCGCCGATAAACGTCCAAGCCATCCGCGCCGGCAAACAGAGCCTGGCCTGGCTCGTAGTCCCGAACTTCGGCCGCCAGCGATGCGCGATCGCCCCAAGATACGTAAGGCGGATTCGAAACCACGACGTCGAATTGCTCGCCTGCTACCGGATCGAGCAGATCGCCCTCGACAAATCTAACGTGCTCCGCCACATTGTTGCGTAATGCATTCTCTCGCGCCACGTTCAACGCAGCCGCGGAAATATCGGTTGCCGTGACCTCTGCCTCAGGCAACTCGTGCGCCAATGCAACCGCAATTGCGCCCGAACCCGTCCCCACATCCACAATGCGCGGATTAGAGAACTTCGCCGCCAATTCCAGCACTTTCTCAACCACATGCTCCGTCTCAGGCCGCGGAATCAGAACGTCGCGTGTGACCCTGAACGGCAGCCTATAGAATTCCGTTTCGCCAAAGATGTATTGCATCGGCTCGCCCGCAAATCGCCGTTCGAGCAGCGCGATGTATTGCTCTGCGCATTCGTATCCAAGCTCGTCATCCATGTGCGCCAGCATCCACGCACGATTTTTGCCCAGCAGATGCAGCAGCATCGTCTCCGCGTCACGACGGGCGCGGTCACGATGCGGTCCCAGGTGCAACCGCATCGCTCCGTCCACCACGTAGCTTGAAAAAGAAGGCATCGCGTTCTTACGCCGACTGAGTTGTCTCCGCCTTAAGCTGCTCCGCCTGGTAGTGAGCAATCAGCGCGTCCACGACCGGCTGCAGCCGGCCCTCCATGATCAGGTCGAGCTGGTGCAGCGTGAGCCCGATGCGGTGATCGGTGAGCCGGTTCTGCGGAAAGTTGTAGGTGCGGATCTTCTCGCTGCGATCACCCGAGCCCACTTGCGACTTCCGCGCTGCGGCCAGCTCCGCATTCTGCTTCTCCATCTCCACTTCGTAGAGCCGCGAGCGCAGCACGCGCATTCCCTTCTCGCGATTCTTGATCTGCGACTTTTCGTCCTGGCAACTTACCACCGTACCTGTCGGCAGGTGCGTTATACGCACCGCGGAGTAAGTGGTATTCACTGACTGGCCGCCCGGTCCCGACGAGCAGAACGTATCGATGCGCAGGTCCTTGGCTTCAATCTTGATATCGACCTCTTCAGCCTCAGGCAGCACCGCTACAGTAACCGCCGAAGTGTGCACCCGCCCCTGCGTCTCGGTCTCGGGAACGCGCTGCACACGATGCACGCCGCTCTCCCACTTGAGCTGCGAATACACGCGTTCGCCTTCGATGATGGCAATCACTTCCTTGTATCCGCCCACGCCGCTCTCTGAAATCGACATGACCTCAACCTTCCAGCGATGCTGCTCGGCAAAGCGCGTGTACATGCGGAAAATCTCGGCGGCAAAGAGCGATGCCTCGTCGCCTCCCGTGCCGGCGCGAATCTCAAGAATCACGTTCTTCTCGTCGTTGGGATCCTTGGGCAGGAGCAGCAGCTTCAGCTCTTCTTCAATCGCGGACACCCGCGGCTCGAGTGCGGCGATCTCCTCCTCGGCCATCGCGCGAATGCCGGCATCGCTTTCACTCAGCATCGCGCGCGCATCTGCCAGGCCCTGCCGCACTACCTTCAATTCGCGATACCTCTCCACCGGAGTCTCAATTTCGCGCACGGCCTTGGCGGTCTTCTGATATTTCTCGTGATCGTTCAACACTTCGGGCAGCGCGAACTGCGCCTGCAGTTCGTCGTAGCGGCGTTCCATCTGTTCAAGTCGGTCAATCATATTGCTCCTCCGGCGCGGCTGCGCACAGCCGGTTCAATGAATCCTGAGATCGAAAGGGGAATTGGCACACTGCAAGGGTTTGCGGCGGGAGCCGCTAGAGGAGGGCCGAGATGGGCTCGAAGAGAACCACTACGTTTCTTATTCTACCGCGAATTCGATTCCGCATCACCTTGATGCCAACTTTGATAACTTTGATTCGAGTTCCGTGACCGCCATTGTGACGCCGTCAGAGATACCATTGCCGCAGCCCCCGCCCCCGCACGGCGAGCGATGGCAATTACGCGACTTTGCCGCAGCCGCAGGTCTCTTCATCGCAACCGCATCCGTCGTGCTCTGGCAAAACGCGCACGTGGCTGCGCTCTGGGACGCGAGCTACACGCTCGACAGTGCTGCGCGCATCGCCCTGGGTCAAATGCCGTATCGCGATTTTCCATTCGTCCATGCGCCGCTCACGTTTCTTATACAGGCCGCCATCATCCGCCTCACCGGCCGCGTCTTCTTTCACCACGTTCTCTACGCAGCCGTCATGTGCAGCCTCGGCACTGTCCTCGCGTGGCGCATCGTGCTCCGCTCGCTTAGCCCGCGTGTTCAGTACGCGTGGGCCATTGCACTCCTGCTGGCCGCGCCGCTCACTTTTCTGGGCGTTTACTCTATTCTGCCGTTTCCGTCTTACGACGGCGATTGCGCTCTGGCCATTCTCGTCGCCGTCTGGTGCCTGCAGCGGCTCGATTCAGGCCCCCCAGGCGCGTACTGGCGGGGATTCACTGCAGGCTGTGCGATCTGCCTGCCGCTCTTCATCAAGCAAAATATGGGGCTGCCGTTTTTGGTCGCGGCAATGGCTTCGGTTGCGCTTCTGCTTGGCGTCAATCCGTTTCGACGCGAGAAATGCGAGTCCCATCAGGCCCCAGCCCCCACGCTGCTCGCCGTACTTGCCGGCGTCATCGCAACCATCTGCGCTGCGCTGCTCATTCTTCACTTCACGGCGGGCGTCGGCAACTACATCCACTGGACCATTCGCTTCGCAGCCCAGCGCCGTCTGCCCGGCCTGCCGGTGATGGCCGCCATCTACTCCGATCCCACCTTGCGCTGGACGCTTCCGGCCGCTCTTGCAGCTCTCATTCTGCTTGCCTGGCGCCTACCTCAACTGACTTCGGTCAAAGCCGGCAGCCTGTTCTCCATAGCGGCATTTCTCCTCCTCGCATCTCCTTTCTTCTTCGTGCTCAGTGCTGTCTGGCTTTACTACGACGATCCCGATTCATTCGGCGACACGCTGATCACGCTCTGGCCGTTTCTCATGCTTCTGACCGCAGCGCTCGCCATCCGCAGCCTCATTCGCTTCCGCAATCTCACACTGCGCTCGCTTCTGCCGCTCATTCTGCTGGCCGCCATCCACGGCACCATGCTCTCGCAGCAACTCTGGGGCTCCACTTATGCCATCTGGCCTCTTCTCGCCATCCTCATTGCCGATCTGCTGGTCTTTCTCGCAGGCCGTCCTTCGTTCCAGACCGCGCATCGATGGTTCCTTCCCTCGCTGGCAAGCCTTGTCTCCGTTACTCTTCTGGTTTGCGGCGCATTCTACACAATCAGCGAAGAGCGGCTATCCTACGTCAACCTTCCCGACGGCCGCGTCGAGCACTCGGCCTTCCCGCAACTCGCCGGTGCATCTACGCCCGGACCCTACCTGCCCCAGCTTGACGAATTCCTGCGCTACGCCGCCGCCAACATTCCTCAGAACGACGGCATCATTTTACTTCCCGGCGAAGACCCGTTTTACTTTGCCACCGGCCGCACACCGCAATTCCCCGTGCTTCTATTCGACAGATCAACCGACCCCTACTCGCCCGAAGAGACCGCCGCGCTGATTCGTGACCGCAACATTCGTTGGCTGGTTATCAAGCACAATTTGCAGATTAAGGAAGACGTGGCGCCCAACCGTGCGGCAACCCTGGAAATGTTGCTCGGCGAATTCACTCCGACTGCGCATCTTGGCGGATACGATATCTACAAGCGCTTTTGAGTGCTCAGTTCCGCTGGCTTGAACTTCGGCGCCAAATGCAAGTGCACACCATGTCAACCAGCAACGCCCGGATCGCTGAAGACCTAAACGTTCTGGCACGCTACCTCGCCTTCGACGACTTCGGCGGCGCGCCATCAACCCTTGAAAATTTGCGCTCATCAGGCGTCATCGTGCTCTTTGGCAACCAGGTGGTGGCCACTCTCACCCGAGCCTGCACGCTGGCGCAATTGGCGCCGCAAACCACCCTGCTTTTTTCTGGAGGCCTCGGCCACTCCACGCGCCTGCTGCATGAAAACCTCTGCGCAGACCCGCATGTCGCAACTCGATGTGCTCTCTCTGCCGAGAGCTCTGAAGCCGAAATGTACTCCGCGGTTGCGCAAAGAGTCTTCTCCATTTCAGCTCATCGCATTCTGGTTGAAGATCGATCGGCGAACGGAGGAGAAAACGCACGATTCAGCATTCGTACCCTCAAATACGCTGGCCTGAGTGGAGAGACAGTCCTGCTTCTCCAGGACCCCACAATGCAGCGCCGCTCGTTTCTTACCTGGCAACGACAGGCCGACTTGGCCGGCATCAAAGGACGAGTGTTCAGCCACTCTGCTTTCGTCCCTTGTGTTGAAGCCGCATCAGACGGCACACTTCGCATCCGGCCCGATCAAGCCTCGGGAAGCTGGTCATTCACGCGCCTTGCCTCGCTGCTTCTCGGCGAGATTCGCCGCCTGCGCGACGACAAGAACGGCTACGGGCCGCGCGGCCGGAACTTCATCGCCCATGTCGATATTCCCGATGCGGTGCTTGCAAGCTACACGCGTCTTATCGCGAGCGATCTGATTCAAGTGCTCGAACGGTCAGGCGATATGCGCCCGTAACAAGCTCTAGCTTTTCTTCTCCACCTTCCGCGACCGCTTCAGCTCTCCCCAGTCTTTCTCAGTCTGGTCGGCATACATCACGCCGAATCGCGCCAGGCACTCCGCAAATCCGTCGCCTGAGCCAAGGTAGCCGGCAATCACCAGCGGATCGCTCGAGCGCCCATGTCCGCGCGCCAGCAATTCGCCGCATACCTCGGCATACGCCTTCAGGCCTTCTCCGGCCAGGTCTTCAATCTCAATCGATCCCTTGTGATCGTTTAGCTGGCGCACCAGGTAAGTGCGCGTTCCAATGTGCGTCCAGCCCAGGAACGGATCGGTTTGCAACTGCATAGCCCGCTGCCCCTCTGCTGTGCGTTGCCCGTTGTGGTGCGGCGGTTGCGCATCCGGCAAATACGAAGCATAGGCCGAAGCAGTCTCTTCCTTGATTTGCAAAAACAGTGGATCACCGGGGCCGTTCCCCTCAAGATAAACGCAATAATCGCGGAGACCCACCGAGCCGGTCCCGACCACCTTAAAGGCCACGTCGATTGGCCGGTACATCGAGAGCAAGTGCTGGCGCTGCGGCTCCAGCATGGCGCGGTAGGGAACCAGAGAAGCCAGAACCGCCGAAGCCGTCGCCGCGGAAACCCGCGTCAGCACCGGCTTTATCTCCTTGAAGTGTCTTGGCGCACCCTCCACTCCGCCTTCCGGCTCCGTCAACTGTTCCAGCGTATGCAGAGGAGTGGCTCGTTCCGCCTTGATCAGCGCCAGGTGCACCGGCTTTGCCAAGCCCATTCTATGCACCTGGAATCTCCCCACCTCAAGCATCGGCATTTTGGCGAACACGCGCATCTGCGCGGCATAGCGTTCAATGCACGCCTCCACAGCTTTGCGCGCGGCCCCATCCTTGTGCCCGCAGGCGCGGCCTGCGAGCACCAGCGATGCCGCCATGCGCTTCAGGTCCCACTCGAAGGGGCCGCGAATGGTCTCATCAAAGTCATTAATGTCAAAAACCAGCCGCCCGTCCGGCGCGGCAAAGGCGCCCAGGTTGCGCACGTGCGCATCGCCGCATAGCTGGCTCACGATGCCCGTATTCGGAGTCATCGCCAGGTCCGCCGCCATCACCGGCACGGCCCCGCGAAAGTAAGCAAACGGCGACGTAGCCATCAACTCATACTTCAGCTTTGCCAGTGCCGGTACGCGGCCGCGCATTGAGCGATCCAGCAGTTCCAGCGCCCGGGCTGGCCGCAGCCGGGGGTGAAGTTGATCGTGTTGCTGGCGGCCGATCTGCCTGCGCCGCATCTGTCCGAATTTGCGTCTCTCCTGCGCGCTTGTCCACTGCATGTCCCGGACGATAAACTCTTCTTCCCGGTTGTGCAACAGTTGTATTCACCGTCATTTACACTCGGGACAGGCCGCAATGATCCCAAGCCCGCGGTCTGCCTTCCTCCACTACGCCTGAGCAGGAGTTTCCTATTGTCACGTCCCGCCCTGACACGCCCCGCCGCCGCTCTCGTTTCCGTCAGTCTTGCCTTTTCCTTTTCCGCCACCGTGGTTGCCGCGCAGGCCTCCGGTCAACAGCCGGCATACAAGCCGCTCACAGTCGAGGCGATCTTCAGTCATGGCTCGCTCGCCGGAAGTCCTCCACAAGACCTCTCCTGGTCGCCCGACGGTCACCACCTCACTTACCTTGAAGATGGTCAGCTCATGGACCTGAATCCTGCTACCGGCAAGCGAGAGGTGTTCATCAACCGTGAAAAGCTTGCGCCGCTGATCAAGGGTGGCGGCACTGAGCAGGACCAGGACCATCGCGCCCGCTACTCCGAGGCAAACTACTTCTGGGCGCCCGACTCGCAGCACCTGCTATTCGACGCCGATGGCTACCTCTGGCTCTACGACCTCAAGAACAGCACCGGCGTGCAGGTAGGTAACTCCGGCTCCGCGTCGGGCGACGACCCGAAGTTCTCTCCCGATGGCCGCGAAATCTCCTTCCTTCACAATCACGGTCTCGAGGTCATTCGCCTCTACTTGACCGGCGAACCGACCATAAAAGTGGTGCCTGCGCCCGGTTCTGAGACCCTTGAAGGCGAGGTTGACTGGGTCTATCTCGAAGAGCTCGATGTACGCAGTAACTACTTCTGGTCGCCCAACTCAAAATCCATTGCCTTTCTGGAAATGGATGAGACGCAGGTGCCGAAATACCCAATCACCGACTGGATTCCCACGCACGCCACGGTTGACGACCAGCACTATCCGCAGCCCGGCGACCCCAATCCCGGCGTTCGTGTCGGCGTGGTCGGCGTCAACGGCGGACACGTCACCTGGATCAGGCTCCCCATCGAATCCGGCCAGGATTACATCCCGCGATTCGGCTGGGTCGACGACAAAACCGTGTGGATCGAGACCGTCACTCGCGACCATAAGCATCGCGACATCTATTTTGCCGATCCCGGCAAGGGTCTTGTTCGCCAGGTACTCGAGATCAAAGACGACAAGTACCTCGACGAAAACTACGAAGTAGATCTTGGCGAGGGCCACATCGTCCTTACCAACTGGACCGATGGCCACAACCATCTCTACCTCTATGGCTACAACCAACGCCGTCCTCTCGATGCTCCGGCCGCGCTTGAAAAACAGCTCACGCAAGGCGACTTCGAAGTCGGCGACGTCTCTCGCGTCGACTTCAAAGAAAAGTTTGTCGACTTTGCCTCAAACGAAAGCAATGTCGATGAGCAGCAGCTTTGGCAGGTCACATTCGACGGCAAGCGCGTGCCGCTCACCACGGCTCCCGGCTTCCACGCCGGCTCATTTTCACCCGCGGGTTCCGCATTTGTTGACCGTCATTCCACGCAAATGAACCCCGCCAGCGTCGAACTCTGCCAGGCTCCGGGCAAATGCAGCGTCATCGTTCCGCCGGCGTCGCTTGTTGAGTACCGCCTCCAGCCGCCCATCAACCTCACCGTCAAGGCCCACGACGGCACTCCGCTGCATGCAACATTGCTGCTGCCTGAAGGCGCAACCTCGCCCGCATCCGTACCACTGATCGTTAATCCCTACGGAGGTCCCGGCCCGCAGACCGTGCAGAATCGCTGGAGCGATGAGATCTTTTTCGATGAGTTGCTCGCCGAGCACGGCTTTGCCGTTCTCCACGCAGACAATCGCGGCATGGGAGCGCGGGGGCGCGACTTTGCTCAAGCCTGCTATCACAACTTCGGCCCGGTTCAATTTGAAGACCAGATGACCGTGGTCGATGCTGTTCTAAGCCAGTACGCGCAGCTTGATCCCAAACGCCTGGGCTGGTGGGGATGGAGCTGGGGCGGCACTTTCACGCTCTATGCTCTCTCGCACACAGATCGCTTCCGCGCTGGTGTCTCGGTGGCGCCGGTTACTGACTGGCGCAATTACGATTCCATCTACACCGAGCGCTATATGGGCCTGCCATCTCAGAGCGCCGATCTCTATCGCGACCAGTCGGTGGTGAATTCAGCCTCGCAACTCAAGGGAAGGCTGCTGATCGCCCATGGCACGGGCGACGACAACGTGCATATCGAGAACACTGTGCAGTACGTTCAAAAGCTCATCGACGCCGGCGTTCCTTACGATCTGCAAATCTTTCCCCGCAAGACCCATTCCATCGCCGGAAAAGAGGCGCGCACCGAACTCTTCAACCGCATCCTGGCGCAGTTTGAAACCTACCTAAAGCCGGCAGCAGGGAACTGACAGCTAGAGTTGGCGCTACCGGTTTGGGGGGAGCAGGGGCCTTCAGGCTTCTGAAGATCGCACAAAAAAACGGGCCTTCAGGCCCGCATCTTTTCCGTCATTTCGCTAACGCTGCTTACACTTCGTGCCGCTTGAAGAGTTCGTCCTTGTCGCGGCATCCGCATTTCGAGCACTCGAGGCAGCAGAAAATCAGCACAGCCACTCCCACCGTCACCAGAACGGCGAGCACCGTCGCATTCATCCCGAGCCATGCCAGCAAACTGTGCATATCACCACTGCAGACGCGCAACTATCAAGACTGTCGCGCTATCTCGCCCCTTGTTCAATTCTGAACCTGTTGTGGAATCCAATACTATCGCATTGAATACACAACTGGCCGAGCACAACAATATTGTGCATCAAAACCGAAAAACTGCAGAAGAAAGTTCTTGCCAAATAGAGAATAAAAAGCGAAGATAGTCACAACGAGGCGCAAAGTTTCCCGAAATGGGAACCGGCGAAGTCTGCGGGCCGGCGGCACGGGCAATTCGGTCACATTGTTTGCCATGAGCAGTGCACCCATACCGGTTGAGATTCCCGCGGTTGAACCGTGGTTGGCCGAGCTTGCGCACTTCCCGGAATCCCCCTCTGACGCTCGCCAGCAACCTCTTGCAGTTCCGCATGTTAACTGGCTTTTTGTCGATCTCAACTCCTATTTTGCCTCGGTCGAGCAGCAGGTGCGTCCCGAGTTGCGCGGCAAGCCGGTTGCCGTCGTCCCCATGATGGCCGATACCACCGTCTGCATCGCCGCCAGCTACGAAGCGAAGGCATTCGGTGTACGCACCGGCACAGTCGTCGCCGAAGCAAAACGCATGTGCCCCGATCTCATCCTCGTCGAGGCCCGCCACGAGATTTATGTTGAATACCATCACCGCGTGGTCGAAGCCGTCGAAAGCTGCGTCCCCGTCACGGCCGTCTGCTCCATCGATGAAATGGCTTGCCGTCTGATGGGACGCGAACGGCCTTTGCGGGCGGCTCTCGATCTTGGCGCCCGCGTCAAACAGAGAATTCGCGAACACGCCGGCGAAATGCTGCGCAGCTCAGTGGGCCTGGCTACCAACCGCTACCTGGCCAAGGTGGCCAGCGACATGGAAAAGCCTGACGGCATCGTGGCCCTGCCTCTCGACATCCTGCCCTACGCATTGCGCCAGCTCAACCTTCGCGATCTGCCCGGCATCGGGGCCCGGACTGAAAAGCGCCTGAACGCCCAGGGCCTGAACACCATGGACGACGTGTTGGCTCTCGATTGCGAGAAGGCGGGTGAACTCTGGGGATCCGTGTGGGGCGAGCGGCTCTGGCACTGGCTGCGCGGCGAGGATTTCGAGATGGCTGAGACCGAGCACCTGAAGTCCATCAGCCATTCGCACGTGCTGGCGCCCGAAATGCGTACTGCCGAAAAGGCCTGGGCCGTTGCCCACAAGTTGCTCCACAAAGCGGCCATGCGCCTGCGGCAGCACAAGCTCTGGGCCGGCGGCATCGGCCTCGCTATCGGCTTTGCGGTGCGCCGTGGCGATTCAACCTCCGCCCCTAAACCCGTATCCAGCTTCGGCGTCCCGGCGCGCGGATGGAAGAGCGAGATCAAGCTCAGCGAGTGCCAGGACAATGCCATGCTTATCGCCGCGCTGCGCCGCCTGTGGGAGTCACGCCCCTCAGGCCAGGAATACAACCACCCGTATTTCATCGGCGTGAACCTTAACGGCCTGGTTCCCGATCGTCTGCACTCGCTCAACCTCTTCGACGCCCTCGACGGCGAGCAAAGCCGCGCCCGCCTGCTTGAAACCATGGATGAGCTGAACTCGAAGTACGGCATGAGCACCCTGGCGCCAGCCTCCATGCTCACCGCATTCAAAGCCGCTCCCACCCGCATCGCCTTCCACAGCATCCCTGAGCTGTTCTGACCCCATCACGTTGCCCAGGGGGTTAACGCCTTGTAAATCATGTTCCCAATCCTTTAGAGGCCGTTGTACAATCGCCACGTCTTCCTCTTCTCATCGGACTTTTCCCTCCCCTTATTGGGCCCCTAGATTAAATCCCGCCGGGAGTTGATCATCGCCATGACCAACCGCATGTGTTGTGTTTGCGAAAACAAAGCCACATGGGCCTCGGTTCTTCTCTTCGCCCTCACACTCTTTGCCGCCGCTGCCCAGACTGCCTCCGCCCAGATCCAGAAGACCACGCCGACCAAGGACTGCGATCAAGCCTGCGTGAACCAAAAGGTGCAGTCATTCAATCAGAATTTTGCGAAGGATTGTACTGCCGACGTCGCCAGCATGAGTCAGATTGTTGCCGCCTCCAAATCGAAACAGGACCCCGACATTCCAGAGCCACCCGAGTTCGATCCTCCCTGCCAATCCTGCGATGAAGCCAATGGAAAGCCACCCACTCCGCCTGAGGTGCAGAACTGGATCGACGACAGTCTCAAACCTGAGAGCACGATGATCGCTCAGCTCCTGAAGATAGAGAGAGATTACGACGCAGTGGTCGGCTCCGACGATCTCACCAAGGCAAACCAGAAATGCCTGTCGAATATGCCCACTTTTGAATCCATCCAGGATGCCACAGACAAACTTCTGCTCCGGCAATGGAAGAAGGCGCAGGACATGACGAAAGTCCACTCCAGCGAATACAAGCGCGCATACGGTGGCGTTACATTTATCAACCAGGTCGGCAAGACGTACCAGGTGGCATTCTGCAAAGGAGTGTACGCCAACATGAAGAGCTGCACGGAGCCTGTCGACGGCCCCCCCTCGGACTATGAAAGCCTCCAGCGCCAATGGCTTGACTCGGTCGCCAGCCATCTGAAAGACGAGGTTTTCAACCAGCACAAATACAACTTGTGTCCGACCTATATGAGCAATTTCACGGCTCTTCAGTTAGTGGGAGAGCAAACCAGCGCCAGCCAGCTCGAGCAGATCCAGCAGACCGTCGCCAAAATGCGCCAGTTTCTTCACTTCCAGGTCACGCTCAGCGTGAAAGGCAATAACACGGCCAAGGGTGGGACCACCAACGTGGCCTGGCAAGCCACCGGCAAATTCCACATCGACCTCAATGAGCAGAAGGCCTGCTACACGCCCGTCATGGACGGCCCCTTTCAGGCCACCGTCACCAACTACTCGGTGCCCAATGTCACTCTCGTCTCCCCGCGCAGTTTTTCGCTTGCGGTGGACAAGCTTGTTTTGACGATGTGCGATCCGAATCCCATATTTGTAATCCGGTTTAAAGACACTCCGCCTTTTGAGGAGGTGCAAGCCATGGGCAAGACCAGCAAAGCCGGCTTGATAGCGGAACCCTTCGGCGTCGCTCTCGCCACGCCCACGCTGGATCTCTACGGCAAGCAGGGGAAGAACGCCACCGTCAACACTTCAAGCAGCTACGGCTTGCCATCCAACAGCGGGCCGGCGCAACCTGATCCGACCAAGGTGGTACAGGCGCACAAAGGCGATCCATCGTGGTTCCTCACCGCCGAGGGACAGCAGGCTTTGCAGCAGATGCAGGCCCAGGTGATGCAAAAGGTTCAGGGAAGCGCCGCCGCCACCGACATTCTTTCCGGTGGGGTCAATTATTCGCCGGCCACTCTCCGCGTTAACTGGACCAACGGCTCCGCGAGCCCGGTTGATGCGCTGCTCTCGCCGCAGATTAAATCCAACACCGGAGACGGCTCTTCGAACAATTCCGTCCAGGTAAAGGTGCAGCAGCAATCGCAGTAACCGGCCACACCAGCGTGCCGGCGGACTTTGCTGCGGGCCGCTCAAGTCCCGGTAATAGTGTTCGGCAAAACATTAAATCTCCTCTAGGAGCTGATCAACGCCATGACCAACCGCATGATCCGTATCTGCAGGGAACAAGTTTCACGGGACTCGGTTCCCCTGTTCGCCGTAACCCTCTTCGCCCTCGCCGCGTTGCTTTCGCCTGCCGTCTCCGCAGCCCAGGCCTCCGCAGATACCGCCGCGAGCCCCGCCGCTTTCAAGGTCTACCAGAACTACGACTTCACGCCCGGCGACACCATTATCTTTTCCGACGACTTTACTTCGACGCAGGATGGTGAATTTCCCGACCGCTGGCAATTGGTCAACGGCCAGGGCGTGGCGAATTCCAATAAGGGCAAGTCGGCCTTCTACCTTACTGACGGCAACTACGCCCGCGTCGCGCCGCGGATGAAGACCAAGACCTACCTCGGCGATCAATACACCTTCGAATTCGATTGGTACCCGGTACCCGGTTCTTACCCGATCCTTCTCTTTTTGGAGTCCGCGGACGGCGAGGGTTACCTTTCGATCGGCAAGGATGCGATGGAATTCCACGGCCCGAACGATAAGCCGTACGTTAATATCTACATGCCGGCTGACCTCAATACCGATTCGTTTATGGGCGCCTGGCATCACGTGGCCCTTGCCGTCAAGGGAACGCAAATGAAGATCTATGTCGAGCAGGACCGGGTTATGGTGGTTCCCGACATGGGGATGAAACCGGCTTCCCTCCAATTCGGCGGCATTGCCGGTCAGGATAGTCCCCTGGTCTTCACCAACGTGCGCCTGGCCTCAGGCGGCGGCATGAACATGATCGGCCAGAAGTTTACTGACGCCAAGATCGTCACCCACGGCATCCTCTTCGACGTGGATAAAGCAACCATCAAGCCCGAGAGCATGGGCACACTGAACCAGATCAAGCGCATTCTCACGCAGAACCCCGACCTGAAATTTGAGGTTGACGGGCACACCGATAACACCGGCACGCCCACCCACAATCTCACCCTTTCGCAGCAACGCGCCGACGCTGTCAAGGCACAGCTTGTTTCCATGGGAATTGACGCGTCGCGTCTCACCACCAAAGGCTTCGGCGATACCAAGCCCATCGCCGACAATTCCACCGACGAAGGCAAGGCAAACAACCGCCGCGTTGAATTCGTGCGCAAGTAACAGCCGGGTGCCCCAGGTCCCGATTCTGGGACCTGGGAAACTTCGCGGCTGACCTGCTGACTCGCTTCAGTGGATCATCTTCGACTTGCGCTGCATGTAATCGCGCAACAGATACTGTCCCAGCGTGTCGGGCGTAGTGAAGTACGCCTTGCCGCGGCACATCTCGCTCACCTTGTGCACAAACTGCACCAGCCCAAAATCCTGTGCCAGCATGAATGTGTTGATCATTACATTCGATCGCTTGCATCGCGCCACTTCTTCAAGCGTCTCGCTAACCACCAGCGGATCGAGCCCGTACGGGTTCTTGTAAATCCGCCCGTCGGGCAGCGTTAGCGCGCTCGGCTTGCCGTCGGTGATCATCACAATCTGCTTCATGTCTTTGCGTTGCCGCGCCAGGATGCGCTGCGCCACGCGCAGCCCCTCGCGAGTGTTGGTGTGCCACGGCCCCACCTTCACCCGCGCAAGTTGCGAGACAGGCAACTCTTCTGCCGAGTCGTGAAACAGCACCAGAGAGAGCGAATCGCCGGGATATTGCGTGCGAATCAAATGCGAGAGCGCCATGGCCACGCGCTTGGCCGGAGTGAACCGATCCTCGCCGTACAGAATCATCGAGTGCGAGCAGTCCAGCATCACCACCGTCGCGCAGGAGCTTTGATACTCGCACTGGTGCACCTGCAGATCCTCGTACTCCATATTCAAAGGCAGCCCGATGCCTTCGCGCGCAATGGCAGAGCTCAGTGTCGCCGTCGCATCCAGATTCAGCGTGTCGCCAAATTCGTAGCGTCGCGATCCGCCGCTCGTCTCGATTCCCGTGGCCCAATGCCGCGTATCGTGCCGGCCGTAGCTTGACTTGCCCAGCGTCCCCATCAAATCGCGGAGCGTCTTGAAGCCCAGAAAGTCCATGCTCTTGTCGGTCACTTCAAACCGGACCCGGCCCTCAACCTCGCCTACTCGACCATCCACGGTCGATGCGCGCGTGGGCCCGTTCATGGGCTGCGAATTGATGTAGCTCTCCTGCTCCATGCGCTCCATCAGCCGGTCGAGCAACTCATCGAGTGTGCCCTCGGCCTCCATCTGCTGCAGCCGGTCGCGCATCTCCTGGTCAAGAAAATCCCCTTTTAGCAGCAAGCGGCGCAGCGCCTCGCGCAGGTCGTCAATGTTGTGCTGCAGGTCTTGAAAATCGCCCCACGGATTGTAGTAACCGGAGTCGAGCAAATAGTCTGAGAGCCCTTTGAGCAATTCCTCAAGGTCGATCTCCGACGCCAGGTCGCCTGTATATCTCGTGTACCGAACCCGCTTCATCTCTACTCCGTGTTCCCTTTTTCCTGCCTTAATTCAGGCCGCCTCTTCTCGTCTTTCTCGTCTTCTGCCAGTCCTCGAAATCCATCTCCATTTCTTCGCGCTGCGGGGCAAACTCGTCGCGCTCGCGCCGGCGCTGCTTTTCCTGTGCGGTAAAGCCGTGTTCCGAGCTGCGGCTCAGCTTGCGATGCGCCGCCATTCCCTCCAGCAGAAACTCTGCCGCTGCCACTACGCGTGGCGCCGGATCCGAGGCCTTCACCGTCAGCGGCCTCAGCCTCTCCATCAATCCCTGAATCTGCTTCAGATCTTTGAGCGCATCCGCTGCCGGCTGATTGTCATCCAGCTTGAACGTGCCGCCCAGGTTGAACCACTCCTCAATCTGGCCCGTATCTTCACCTTCAAAGTAACAGTCGTAAATTTTTGCCACGGCTACGCGGATCAGCTCCTGAACCACCGTGTCGGCGCCCTTCATCTCGCCTTCGTACTCCAGCTCAAGCTTGCCCGTGATGCCCGGCAGCGCCGCGTAGATATCGCTCACGCGCGGCAGCACCACGCTCTCGCCCGCAATCAGCGCGCGCCGCTCCGCATTTGAAATTACCAGCTCCATGGTCGAAATCGGCAATCGCTGGCTTACTCCACTGCGCTTGTCAACCTTCTTGTCTTCGCGCGCGCTGAAGGCCACCTGTTCCACGATTTCGCGCACATATTGCGGAATCTCAATCTGCCCAGCACCGCGCTCGGCCCACGCTTCCTGCGCGGTAATGGCAATCCCTTCTTCGAGCGTCTCGGGGTAGTGCGTGCGAATCTCCGATCCAATGCGGTCTTTCAGGGGCGTAATAATCTTGCCGCGCGCCGTATAGTCCTCGGGGTTGGCGCTGAATACCAGCGCCACATCCAGCATCAGCCGCACCGGGTAACCCTTAATCTGCACATCGCCTTCCTGCATGATGTTGAACAGCGCCACCTGGATCTTGCCAGCCAGGTCGGGCAGCTCGTTGATGGCGAAGATGCCGCGATTGGCCCTCGGCAGCAGCCCATAATGCATGGTGAGTTCGCTGGCCAGATGTTGTCCCCCGCGCGCAGCTTTGATGGGGTCAAGGTCGCCCACCAGGTCGGCCACAGTTACGTCGGGCGTGGCCAGCTTTTCAACATAGCGCTCTTCGCGGCTCATGTACGCAATCGGCGTTGCATCGCCCTTCTCGGCGATCAGGTCACGGCAACGCCGGCACAGCGGCGCATAAGGATTGTCGCGAATCTCGCACCCGGCCACGTACGGCGTATGGTCGTCGAGCAGCGCCGTCAGCGCGCGCAAAATGCGGCTTTTGGCCTGGCCGCGCAACCCCAGCAAAATGAAGTTCTGCTTCGACAGCACCGCATTCACGATTTGCGGCACCACCGTATCTTCATAGCCCACAATGCCGGGAAAGATGGTGTCACGGGTCCTGATGCGGGCCATCAAACTGGCCCTCATCTCGTCTTTCACGCTGCGGGTCTTAACGCGCGCTTCGTTAAAGAGGGAACTCTTCTTAAGTTCCCCCAGAGTATGGGGAAGCGTGTGTGCTGCAGGCATCGGGGCTCCTGGTTATTCGAGTGCGGCCGGCTGCTTGTGCTTCAACCGGAGTTTTTTTGGACGCGCAGGATAGGGAAAAACGGCCATCTCAACCGTGAATGCAGTATGCTCCCATCGGAGCCGATTGGCAAAACCGCGGAGCACGACATGCCGCCCTGGTGCGAAAATGGCTGGCATTATGAAAGAGTTTCCTCAGTTCATGAAAAACCATGCCAACCGGATTGCCCGCTCCAACCAGGCGACACAGGGTGTAGAGGGTTATGTGTTCGATGGAGTCGACGGCAGTCAAATGGCGTTCTGGACCTGCCCTGAAAGTGCGTGCTCGGCGGAGCGAGTACACGATTTCGACGAATACATGATCGTCGTTCAGGGTTGCTTCACGCTGCTCATTGCCGGCAACCGAATTCCGCTTCGGGCGGGAGACGAATACGTCATCCCGAAAGGAGTTGCAACTGCCGGCGAGGTTGAGGCAGGGACAAGGACCATCCATGCTTTTGGCGGTCATCGTGCGGAACGAGCCATGGAAGCGGAGGTTGATGCGCTGAACTCCCTTTGAGTCCACCTCCCTGCGAAGCTGGCATCCCGCTCTGCCTCTACGGCCGCTTTTCAAGCAAGTCAGCAAACGGCAGCAGCTTGACTCGCTTGTAGAGCACCGGCATCAGCATGTTGGGAAAATCGTCGGGTTGCTGTGGCCGCACGACCAACGGCTGATTGCTCTTCGCATCGAAGAACTGCTCCGTCGATCGGTGAAATCGGTTCATCACAAACGGACCCTCGGCCGTGTAATACCATCCCCAGTCCGTGCGCAACTCGAACTGTATCGAATCGAGGTATCCCGCCTTCGAATAGCAGTACTCGGTGTAGGCCTCCATGTCCGTGGCCGGTGCACTGGTCTTCACCAGCAGGGAACCGTTCGGCGCCTTCCAAACCTCGGCCATGACGCCTTCACCCGGAGTCAATTTTGGTACAGACTCAATAGTTGAGAATTCCGTCCAGGACTGATGCGCATTGACCTGCGCAAAGACATATTGCGCCGGCCCGCTTGGGTTCATCTCGCAGGGCGCAGCATAGAGACTCAATCCGCATACAAAAAAGAATAGAGCGATGGTTCCCGATCGAACGTTCATTAATCGTATTATGCCTTGCCGCGATTGCCCGCCTCAATATCGCCTGGCCGCCGCACGCCCCGCGTCACCCGGCGCTACACTTATCTTTCATAATTCTCTTGCCGGAGTTTTGCCGGTTGCCGGGTTTTCGCGTCTTGCCTCATCTGCTCTTTGCCTCGCTCGCTGCGCTGGTCGCCATTTCTCCGTCGCTTCATGCCGCCACTCGCCTTGAAGCTGCGGCAGTCCCCGAAGAAATGCGCTCGTACTTCTTCGCCATCACCGTCAACGGCCAGCGCGTCGACGTGGCTCACGCCGCCGCCAACTTTGAGTTCGCCAGCTTCGACGTCACCGGCCCCTCTGAAATCACCATCACCGCTGCCGAGACCGGCTTCTGGGATCATGGCGTCGACATTCAGCCCTGGCGCCTCGGCTTGCACGCCACACGCAACGGCCAAACTATTCGCTTCCGCATCAACGGGCCAGTCAAGCTCGCCATCTCGCGGCCCAACGATTTTCTCAATCGCGCCCACATGCTGTTTCTCTTTGCCGGCTCGCCGCCTCCGCCTCCACCTTCCGGCCCCAACGTCACTGTGGTTCCCGCCGGTCCGCATCGTCAAAGCCTTAACCCCAAATCCGGTGACATCATTTATCTCGCGCCCGGCGCATTCGTCTACGGTAGCCTCAACCTCTGGAACGTCGAGAACGTGAAGGTACTGGGTCGCGGGACCATTGTTTATGACGGCCCCCAGGATCCCGGTGCCGACGAGGGCTGGATGCAGAAGCCCGACTGGCACTGCATTGGTGCTTACCAATCGCGCAATGTCGAGATCCACGGCCTCACCTGTGTCATCCGTTCGAGAACCTGGTCAATCCAGATGAAGGACTCGACCGGATTCACTTACGAAGACCTGCGCGTTGTGGGGGGCACCCCTGGCAATGCTAATCAGGACGGTATGGATTGGCTTGGCGGCGGCGATGCCACCGTGCGCAATTCATTCTTCCGTGCCTCTGACGACGACCTTGCCATGCAGGGCAACTGGGATGGCTACACCGATGCCGATCTGTTGCGCCCGGGCCACGACGTGCGCAACATTCTGGTCGAAGACACAGAGCTTTCCACCTCCATCTCAAATATCGTGCGCGCCGGCTGGCCGCAAAAGATCTTCAACTCATCCAACTTCACATTGCGCAACTCCGACATTCTTCATGCCGGCATCGGCGCATGCGGCCAAACTTTTGCGCTCATCGGTTTCTGGGGCGCGAAAGACGCACAAGGCACACACCAGGGCTACACATTTGAAAATCTTTTTCTCGACAACTGGTACTCGCTCGCGCAACTCGAGCAGGAGCAGCCTTCGTTGCGGAACTTCGTGTTTCGCAACATTTGGGCGCTGGGCCAGCCGCCGCTTGCAACTTCAACCATCACTGGCGACGCGTCGGGAGTGGTCTTCGACAACGTGAAGTACGGCCAGACGCGAGTTGGCTCAGACGCCGCTCTGCCGCTCACCGTTTCGGGGGGCGCGCCGCAACCGCGGTTCATCGCAACCCACACGCCAACCGCCGCATTCACCGTTGCGCCGGGCACGGCCCCGCCGCATAAGCTCCTCGAATTCACGGCGCAGTTCACGCCCAACGCGCGCTATACCTGGCTGTTCGGCGATGGAACCCTGGCCCATGGCCGCCGTGTCCGCCATCGCTTTGCCGATACTCTTGGCACCCAGCTCGATGGATCGAATGGCGCCGGCCGCTATCGCGTTCTGCTCCATGTTGAGGACAAAGCAGGCCACCAGGACTGGGCCGAGCAGGATGTTGTTGTTGCTGACCGCCTGGAGCCTTCAGCAATCAACGCCGCCACGCAGCCAGGCCTCGACTACGGCATCTATCCCGGAGAGTGGTCGGAACTGCCCGATCTCTCGGCGCTCAAGTCGGTCGAGAGCGGGCAGTCGATTGGTCTCGATGCAAACGCACAGGGATTTACGCGCTATGCCGTCGCGTGGGATGGATTCATCGATGTTCAAGCTGAAGGCGGCTACAGCTTCTACCTTCTTGATCCCGATGGCGCGCGGTTTGTTATCGACGGCCGGGAAGTGGCGAAGACCGGCCCTCCCTTTGCGCAGGTATGCGGTTCGCCGGGGAACGCAATGCGCTATGCGGTGGGTTCGCTTGGCTTGCGGGCAGGCAAGCACGCCATCCGCATTGAAGGGCTGCACTCGGTTTCGAACCAGGCCCCGCGGTTGATGTGGCAAGCGCCTGGAGGCGCACTGGTCGATGTGCCGGCAAGTGCGTATTCGCACGACGCCAAATGAAGACGCTGTCATCCTAAAGACGTGTCATCCCGTGCGAAGCCGGGGGATCTGGGGTTTCATTGACAGGTCTGCAGGCCTGCAACTCATTTCAAAATGAAAACTGAAAGGGATAGAGCAAGGAGCGTAGTGTTTCCACCGACCACCGACCACCGACCACCGACCACCGACCACCGACCACCGATCCCTGCTACTTCGGCAACTGCGTCACGTCCCATCCCCCGCCCAGCGCCCGCACCAAACCCACGCTGGCCGCGTACTGCCGGTTCTCGATGTTGATGGCGGTTACCTGGTTCTGCAGCAGTGTCTGCTCGGCGGTCAGCACTTCAAGGTAGCTGGTCACGCCGCCCTTGTAGCGCGAATTCGATATGTCGAACGATCGCCGCGCTGAGGCAACTGCATCTTGTTCGACTGCCGACTCCTGCTCCAGAATGTGCAGTGCGGCCAACTGGTCTTCCACGTCTTGGAATGCCTGAAAGACGGTGTTGCGGTAGGCATCGGCCTGCGCTTCGTAGGCATGCCGGGCCTGGTCGGTGACTGCATGGCGCTGGCCGGCGTCAAACAGCAACTCAGTAGCTTGCGCGCCCAGTGTCCAAAACGTGCTTGGCCCCTGGATCCAGGTACCGAAATTAGCGCTCTGGAACCCCGCTGTTCCGCTGAGCGGGATGTTGGGGTAAAACGCGCTCACGGCTATGCCGATCTGCGCATTGGCAGCAGCGCTCCGCCGCTCGGCCGCGGCAATGTCAGGCCGCCGCTCGAGCAATTGCGAGGGCACGCCGAGGGGTATCTTCGGCAGCTCGCCACTAAGCGGTGACGGCGGAATCGAGAACTGCGAAAGATCGTAGTTGGCGATAGTCCCGATCGCATGCTCATACTGCGCCCGCGCCACGCCCACATCCACAAGCTGCGCGCGAACTGTTTCGAGTTGCGTGCGCGCCTGGTCCACGTCAACCTCGGTGGCCACGCCGCCCTTGAGCCGATTCTCAGTCAAGTCGAGTTGCTTCTGAAGATCGGTAACCGTGTCGGTCAGCAATTGCTTTTGCGAGTCAAGCCCGCGCAGCGCAAAGTAGTCGGCCGCAAGCTCGGCGTGCAGCATGAGTGCAACATTTGCCGCATCGGCCGCGCTGGCCTGCGCATTGGCGCGCGCCTGCTCCACGGTGCGTCGCACGCGACCCCAAAAGTCCGGCTCCCAACTGGCCTGCGCGCCCAGCGTCAAGTCGTTATAGACGGTTGCGTCGGCCTTGTTAAATAGCGGCTGGTTCTTTGAGTACTTCTGGGGCGTTGCGCCGATGTCGCCGCTAACCGTGGGAAAGAGATTGGCGCGCGCTGCCGCCACCTGGTCGCGCGCTGCCTGGTAAGTTTCGAGAGCCTGCTTCAGTTGCACGTTGGTTGAATCCACACGGGCTTCAAGGTCATTCAGTTGAGGGTCCTGGTAAATCTCCCACCACTTGCCCTTGAGCATTCCATCGGATGGGTTTGCAGGCTGCCATGCGCCGCCCGCGGGATTCTGCGGCGGCACCACCGAGGCCGCGCCGGTTTCTTTGTACCCCGCAGGCGCAGTGTAGCCGGGCCGATTGTAGTTGGGGCCGACGGGCTTGCAGCCGGAAAGAATGAGCAGCGCACAGAAGGCGATGAGCGCTGCGCGCCCAATCTCCCCGGTCCCCAAAAGCGAGGGACCGGGGCCACCCGGATTTCCGGTTGGCCTCAATGCCGCCATCCTACTTGCCTCCCGTATTTGCTGCGCCGCTGGAGCCCGGTTTCACCACCGTCACCTTCTCGCCCTCGATAATCGAATCTGGCGGATCCTGAATTACCTGATCGTTTGCCGTCAGCCCGCTGATCACCTCCGCCGTTGCACCGTCGTCTTCTCCAATCGTGATAGACGCAAGGTGCGCCACGGCGCCGTCTTTGCTCTCTACCACCGTGCCAATCTGCAATCCCTCGCGCCGGAAGATGAGCGCGGACGTGGGCACAATGAACGTGGAAACACTCTGCGAGGTTTTGAAGTGCACCTGCGCCAGCGAACCTGGCATCAACTGGCCGCCTCTGTTGTCCACGTCCACCTCAACCAGCAACGTCCGGCTCGCCGGATCAATGGCATCCGCGGTCCGCACCAACGTGCCCACGAATGTCTTTCCTGGATATTCGGGAAAAGTCAATGGGATCTTCGTGCCGCGCTTCATCGCCGCCGAATAAATCTGCGGAACATTGGTATAAACGCGCAGCGTGCCCAGTGCCTGCAGGTGGAACAGTTCAGCGGCCCCGCCCTGGCTGATCAACTGGCCCGTGTCCACATTGCGCGCAGTTACCGCGCCATCGAAGGGCGCGTAGATTTTTTCAAACGACTGCAGTTCCTTGAGGCGTTGCACATTCGCTTGTGCCGACTTGACTGCCGACGACGTCGAAGCCGCCTGCGTCACAAACGTGTCGGTATCGAACTTCGATACTGCATCGGACTGTACCAGTCCCTTGTAACGCTCGGCCTGCGCTTTGGCATTGCCCGCGTTGGTCTCGGCGGTCGTTAAATCTGCCTCGGCCTGCGCCAGTTGCTGGTCGAGTTCAGGGGTCGCAATCTCGGCCAGCAGATCGCCCTTCTTTACCCTGGCGCCAATGTCGAAGTACCAGTGAGTGAGGTAGCCGTCGGTGCGCGCGTAAATGGGTGAGTCGATGTAGGCCGTTACGTTGCCCGGCAACACAAAGTTATCCACCGGCGGGGCCTGCTTGGCCCGCGCCACCTCGACCGTGGGCGCGGCGTACTTCACCGTGTCTGCGGCCAGCACCTTGTCGTCGTGTCTGCGGTCCAGGTAGCCGACCACCGCCAGCACTACAAGCGCTATCGCCGCCACCACCATAGCCATAGCCGCCTTGTGCGGAGCGATCTTCTCCTGCTCAGGCGCGTGGCTCTCGTCGTGCTGAGGTCTTGCTTTGTTTGTTCCCGATACGTCAGTCATTTTCGATCGCTCCCGTGTCTCCCCAAAAATCGTCAGACTCTGTCGCTTTTCTGTCGCCACGTGACTGCTTACGGCGCTCAAGCCAGCCGTGAACCACTGAGAAAAAGACCGGCACAAAAAAGAGCGTCGCAACTGTAGCCACCAGCAGTCCGCCAATTACGGCGCGTCCCAGCGGCGCATTCTGCTCGCCGCCGTCACCCAGTCCCAGCGCCATGGGCACCATGCCGATAATCATGGCCAGCGCGGTCATAACCACCGGCCGCAGGCGGACAAATCCGGCGTTCAGCGCCGCACGCCGCGCATCGCCCACCAGAACCTCAAGCTGCTCGCGCGCAAAACTTACCACCAGGATGGAATTGGCCGTGGCCACGCCCATGCACATGATAGACCCCGTCAACGCCGGTACGCTCAAACGCGTGTGCGTCAGAAAAAGGAACCACACGATGCCGGCCAGCGCGGCGGGCAACGCCGCAATAATCAAAAAAGGATCGAGCCAGGATTGAAAGTTCACCACGATGAGCAGGTAAACCAGCAGGATTGAGAACGCCAAACCGGTGAGCAGGCCAAAATAAGAGGTCTTCATGGTTTCGCTCTGTCCGCGCAGAATAAAGTGCGAGCCGCGGGGCAGTTGCTTCTGGTAGCGGCCGACAATCTGCTCAATTTGCCGCGTCACGCTGCCCAGGTCGGTTCCGGAAACATTGGTGTAGATATCGATCACGGGCTGCACATCGTAATGGCTCACCAGTCCCTGCTCGTCTCCCGGCACGATGGTGGCAAGATTTCCCAGCACTTCGATGGGTTTTGATGCAGCACCCGGGGCGGCAGTGAACGGAGAGCCCGGCGCAAACGAAGCTGAGGCTCCCGGCGCCAGAGTCGATGCGTTGCTGGCCGGCTCCGCAATGGTTGCGCCTCCGGTTACGGGCAGGCTCTGGAGCGCGGCCATCGTTTGCACCCTGTACTGCGGAGCCTGAATCGCCACGTTGTACGAAACGCCGTTACGCGGATCGAGATAGAAATTGGGACTGGTTTGAAAGCTTCCGCTCAGCGTTACCAGCAGGCTTTGCGCCACGTTGGCCTGGGTTAGTCCTACCGTCGCTGCGCGCGTCCGGTCTACGTTGACGGTGAAATTCGGATAGTTGAACGGCTGTTGAATGCGCGAGTCCACCGCGCCCGGCACATACCTCACTTCGTTGAGAATTCTTTCCGCGATTGCGCGGTTGGAATACAAGTCGGGACCGACAATCTGTATGTCGATGGGCGAAGACAGTCCGAAATTCAGAATCTGCGTCACGATATCCGATGGCACTGAATAAAACGTCACTCCCGGGTATTGACGGGCCAGCTCCTGGCGCAGCCGGTTCAGATATGCGTCAGTCGGGTGGTGCTTGTGGGCCATCGTCACCTGGATGTCGGCGTCTGACGGGCCCACTGGGGCCGAGGTCGAGTAAGAAAGGTTCAGCGACGAATAGGGCAGGCCGATATTGTCGGTGATGGTGGTCAGCTCATCGGCGGGAATCACATCCCGTATGGTCTGTTCCACGTGATCGCACAGCGCAGCCGTCTCCTCAATGCGCGTTCCGGTATGGGCGCGAACATGCAAGATAAACTCGCCCGAATCCACCGACGGGAAAAAGTCCTGGCCCAGTTCGGGGGTGAGGCACAGCGATCCCAGCGCGAAGACAAAAAACAAAATCATAAACACGGCGGCGTAGTCGACGCACAACGTGAGCACGCGAACGTAAAAATGGCGCAGCTTCTCAAAACTGCGCTCGAACGCGAGCTGGAATTGGATGAATGGATTGCGGCTTTTGTGCTTGCGTTCCACTTCCGCGTCGTCGTGCTCCTTGAGCAGATAGCGGGCCATGGTGGGAACCACAGTGCGCGAGAGCAGGTAACTTGCCAGCATGGCAAACACCACCGCCTCGGCCAAAGGCACAAACAGGTAGCGCGCCACGCCGCTCAGCAGGAACATGGGCACAAACACGATGCAGATTGAGAGGGTCGAAACCAGAGCCGGCGTGGCAATTTGCGCGGCGCCGTCAAGAATCGCCTGCTCAATCTCCTTGCCTTGTTCCAGGTTGCGATTGATGTTCTCGATTTCGACGGTGGCGTCGTCAACCAGGATGCCTACAGCGAGCGCCATGCCGCCCAACGTCATGATATTGACGGTTTCATGCAGCGCGTAAAGCAGAATCAGCGAACATAGAATCGAGAGCGGAATCGAAACCGCGATGATGAGGGTCGATCGCCAGCTGCCGAGAAAGACCAGGATCATCACGGCCGTCAGGCACGCGGCAATGATGGCTTCGCGAACCACGCCGCTGATTGCTGCCCGCACAAAGATTGACTGGTCGACCAGCGCGTCGATGCGCATGGTGGGAGGTAACTGGCCCTTGAAGCTGGGATCGTCAAGAATGGCACGGACGTTTTTGATAATGTCCAGCGTTGACGCCGAGCCGACTTTCAGCAGGTTCATAATCACGCCGCGCCGGCCATTTACGCGCACAATATTGGTCTGCGGCGGGTTGCCGTCGCGCACGTGCGCCACGTCCCGAATGTAGACCACGGTGCCATTTACTGCCTTGATGGGCATGTTGTTGAGCCCTTCAATCAGCGACGGCGCGGAGTTGGTTTCCACCTGGTACTCGAATTTGTCGAACTTCACCGTGCCAGCCGGAGCAATCACGTTTTGATTGGTGATGGCCGTAACTACGTCGGCCGGTGACATCCCCCGCGCCTGGAGAGCCTCTGGGTCAAGATCCACCAGGATCTGCCGCTGTTTGCCGCCGTACGGGAACGGCATCTGCGCGCCCTCCACCGTGGCCATCTGGACGCGGATGGTAGTGGTGGCGACGTCATTCAACTGGGTTTCGCTCAATCCCTGCCCTGACAGCCCCAGTTGCATGATGGGTACGCTTGAGGCGTTGTACTGGATGATGAACGGAGGCGTCGTGCCCGGCGGCAACGAGCGCAACTGCACCTGGCTGATTGAGGTCACCTGCGCTACGGCCTGCGCAATGTTCACGTGGGGCTTGAAGAAGATTTTGATCAGGCCCACGCCCACCAGCGACTGCGACTCGATGTGGTCGATGTCGTTGACCGTGGTGGTCATGCCGCGTTCGGCATTGGTCACGATGCGGTTGGCGATCTGGTCGGCGGAAAGACCCTGGTAGTTCCACACCACCGTGACCACCGGGATATCGATGTTGGGAAAGATGTCCGTCGGCATCGACTCGATGCTGTAGACGCCAAGGATCAGGATCAGAAGCGCAAAGACGACGAAAGTATAGGGTCGTCTCAGCGCCAGCCGGACAATCCACATCATAAGGCTGGTATTCGCTCCTTGGCCGGCGTCATTGTCGTGCTGTTTCCGGCTGCCTGAATGCCACTGAAATTGACGCGAGAGATTTTATCAGCAGCATCCTGGCCGCTCGCACCGGCTCATCGGGTTAATCGGCCGGAGTGCAAGCCGCCACTCTCCGGCGTAATCGCAGTTGAATCTACTATGCTAGTCGAACGGACGAGGCACCCGGGATTCGGTGTCCTGGGACACGCAACACCAGTGCTCGTCCACGGTCTTGAGGCCGCGCTCCTGAAGAATTTGAAGCCCCCGAACAGGTTGCGCTGGATCGTCTCTGATTATGATGCTGGCTTTCAGAAAAAGGCCGTATTGCCGTACCCAAAACGTTGGTCGTACCCACATAGGACGGTCCCCTGCTCCGGACGGATGCAAATTCAGAAGGTTCGCATATCGCCATGTGAGCCGGTGGATCCGGCGTAACCTGACTCAGGCCCTAATCAGGGGCGCCCAGCAGCTCTTCAATGCCGGCCGCCAGCCCCGCCGGTTTGGCCTTCGGACCGAAGCGTGCGGCGACCCGGCCGCTGCGCGCGACCAGGAATTTGGTGAAATTCCACCGGATCCCGTTTCCCAGCAGAAAACGGAACCGAGCCGGTCTTTCTTGGTTCAGGAAACGGTAAAGCGGATGGGCATTTTTTCCGTTCACATCGATTTTGGCAAACATGGGAAAGCTGACGCCGTAATTGCGCTCGCAAAATGAGGCAATCTCGCCGGCCGTACCCGGTTCTTGCCCGCCAAACTGGTTGCAGGGAAATCCCAGTACCACCAGCCCACGGTCACGGTATTCGCGATAAAGCGCTTCAAGACCGGCGTATTGCGGCGTAAACCCGCATTTGCTGGCAGTATTCACAATCAGCAGCACCTTGCCCCTGAACTCGTCGAGCGGGAGGTTGCGGCCATTCAGCAGCTCGGCGCTGAATGAATAAACCGAATTGGAAGAGGCAGCCAATAGAAAAACAGCCAGTAGCCAATAGTAGACAACAACCCCGGCGCCAAAGGCCGCCCTCAACGGGCTACAGGCTGCTGGCTCGCCCCCGACTCCCTGTTCCCGACTCCCTATTCCTTGTTCTTTGCGTCTAAACAGCATTCTGCCACGTGCAGACAGGATGCACAGGCGTCGAAACCCGCCTCGTTCCGGTAGACTGTGGGATGGGCACCCATGCAGCCGGACTTCGTCGCATTTCGCCCAAGCGGAATGAGTTGGCGAACAGTCTGGCGCAACGGCAGCAGCGAATTGCTGACCGATGCACCTTAAACGGGAGCCCGGCCCTGGGTCCGAAGGCGGCAAGCGCGGCAGGGAAATTAAGTGGAAAGGGATTTTTCCGCGCCGGTTATCAGATCCAGCCGTTTGGGTCGGGTCGGTTCGGTCAAATATAATCAGTCTTTCCTCGATGCAGGATACGATTTTGAGCAATGAGGGTGTGCATATTCTTCCCGTGAAGCCGAACCATGGACCGCACCAGTATTTTTTGTGCTCGCCGCAGGGCCGCTGCCCGGTGAAGTTCAAGCACACTTTTATATCCCGCTTCGTGGGCCGCTACGTGGGACAGGCCGGTCGCGCCGTTCGTGTAATGCTGGTGGCTCTGCTCGCATTCACCGCCGTTTCGGCGCTGGCGCAGACCTCCGAGACCATCGACAGCATTCGCGTGATCGGCAACCGCCGCATCCCCAAAGAGACCATTCTCGCCCGTCTCTTTATCCATCCCGGCGACACCTACGACATCAATTCCATCGAGGCCAGCTTCCAGTCGCTCTGGAACACCTCCTACTTTGAGAATCTGCGCGTAGAGCGGGAGGACACTGAAAAGGGCATCGTCCTCAACATCTTCGTTCGCGAAAAACCCAATATTCGCGAAATCAAATACAACGGCCTCAGCTCCATCTCCCAGTCCGATATCCTCGATCGCTTTAAGAAGGAGAAGGTTGGGTTGTCTGAGGATGGCCAGTACGATCCGACCAAGGTGAAGCTGGCTGAAACGGTTATCAAGGAGATGGAGGCCGAACACGGCCACCAGTTCGCCACCATCAAGACCGACGTGAAGACGGTGCCGCCGGCCGCGGTGCAGATCAACTTCAACGTCAAGGAAGGCCCGGTGGTGAAGGTCGGCAAAATCAAATTTGTCGGCAATACCCATATCGGCTCGCTCTACCTGCGCCGGTCGATGAAGAACCTGAAGCCAATCGGCATCCCCTACTCCATCATCTTCGAAGACATTTTCTCCCAGACCTACGATGCGTCGAAGCTCGAAGAAGACACCGAGCGCGTTCGCCAGGCCTACCGCGACAAGGGCTACGCCAATGCCGCAGTCGAGGAACCCAAGACACAGATCCGCGACGAAGCCGGCCTCAACTGGTTCACCTTCCGCCCCAGCAAGGGCAAGCGCATCGATATTCTTCTGCCCATTGAAGAAGGCGGCCGCTATCGCCTTTCCGATATCACCTTCACCGGCAACAAGGCGGTGAAGAACATGAAGGGTCTGCGCGCCACCTTCCCCCTCAAGGACGGCGACTGGTTCAACGCTACCGATATTCAGAAGGGTCTTGACAACCTGAAGAAGGCCTACGGCGGGCTCGGGTACATCAACTTCGGCGCCATTCCCCAGGTCCATTACGACGACCAGAAGAAGACCGTCTCAATCAACGTCGACATCGACGAGGGCTATCCCTTCTACGTCTCGCGCATTGAGTTCCAGGGCAACTCTATTACCCGCGACAAGGTCATCCGCCGCGAGCTCATGCTGGACGAGGGCTCGGTCTACAACTCCCAGTTGTGGGAGTACAGCCTCCTGCGCCTGAACCAGCTTGAGTACTTTGACCCGCTCAGGGTCGATCAGGACTCCGAGGCGCATCAGGACCCCGATGCCCACACCGTCGAACTGTTGCTCAAGGTGCACGAAAAGGGCAAGAACTCGATCGGCATGAACGGCGGTATCAGCGGTCTATCCGGCGCCTTCATCGGCCTCAACTACCAGACCAACAACTTCCTCGGACTGGGAGAAACGCTGAGCCTGCAGGCCAACCTGGGCTCCATCAGCCGCCAGTTCCTCTTCGGCTTCACTGAGCCCTACTTCCGCAACCGGCCCATCAATATGGGTTTCCAGGTCTTCAACCAGAAGCAGGACTTTAACGCTTCAAAGAACTACCAGACCTCGGCCGGCCTGTCGGCCAACCTGACTGCTGCTCAGAAGTCTCTTACCCAGAATTACAACCAGGATTCAAAGGGTATGAACGTCTCGATCAGCTATCCGCTCAAGCGGCACGCCTTTCAGCGTCTGGGCGTCACTTATTCGTGGACGAGCTCGAACATTACGGCCTTCAGCAATGCCTCACAGACTTTCTTTCAGACCATCTCGTTCCGGTCCGGTGTTCAGTCGTCGAATCCGCTGTCCGGCATCATCAACAGCTACATTTCGCTTAGCTACATCTACAACACGGTCAACAACCCCATCCGACCGCATGGGGGCAAAGAGATTTCACTGGCATTCCAGACCTCGGGTCTGTGGGGCAATGTGCGCTACATTGAGCCGATCGTGGCCTACAAGCGCTACATCCCCATGCACTATCTCATTCCCAGCCAGGCGGGGCGCAACACGCTGGGCATACGCGCGCAGTTAGGTTATGTGCAGGGATTCGGCGGCGATGTGGCTCCTCCCAACAACCGCTTCTATGCCGGCGGCGAAATGGAGATGCGCGGATTCGATGTGCGCGCCGCTACGCCCTATGGCTATGTGCCTACGCGCGTCAACTTCCAGCTCACCAATCCTGACGGCCAGTGCGTTCCGCGCGATCCCACCAACCCTGAAGACAACCAGTGCATCCAGGTGCCTCTGCCTATCTACGGTGTGGCGTCGATCGGCGGCGATTCCAACCTCACCGCCAACGCTGAGTACCGCATCCCGGTAGTCGGGCCGTTCACCTTCTCGTTATTCGACGATTTCGGCATCGACAGCGCCGTGAATCACGATCAGTTGAAGCAGAGCCCCGAGGGATTCGCCTCTCTCACCGCGCCGCTCTATGGCTGCCCGGTCTATAACAACGGCTCCTGCCAGGGCGGAATTCCAGGTTCTGAGGTCGGGTTCAAGCAGAATATCCGGCCTATCAGCGGCACCAACTTTGTCCCGCGCATGTCAACCGGTGCGGAACTCGGCGTGTTCATGCCCATCATCAACGCACCATTCCGCATTTACTACGCCTATAACCCGCTGCGGTTGTATGAGACCCCGTACTGCAACGACGTGCTGGTCGGCGGGCACCAGGGCAGTTGCTCGGCCGAGCTCATCAAGCGTTCCATGTTCCCGCCCGGTGGCGCCGGCGACTATAGCTATGACGAAGCGATCCAGGCCTACGGCTCGCGCTATGTGTTCCGCGAACCCCGCAAGACTTTCCGCTTCACCATCTCCACCACGTTCTAAGCGCGGTACGTTCCAAGCGCCGATTGAATTGAATAACGAAGGCCGTCCCACCAGGCGGCCTCACTGTTTGCGGCTTCAATACATGTTTTCTGCCCCCGGTTTTTCAGCTTGCAAATGGACGGGCGCACGCCGTCTGCAGCCTCAAAAGAAGTGGAATCCAGCGGCAGGGTGTCTTCTGCGGTATGCATGTTTAAATACTGCGCGCATTGCGCGTAATTCAATGCAATTGGCGGGCAATAAAGCTGCTTCCAAGGCAGACGTGTGAGAAATGCGGGCTAGGCGCCTAAGCCAGTGCCACAAGATCAATCATCGCAACTATGGGCGCTCCACAGTCAGGCGTTTCGGCGACCCCTGCGGCGATGCGCGCAAATACTGCACGGGCCAGCTTGCTGTTTGCCCAAGAGCCGCCGCGGCGTGCAGCGGCCAATACGGATCGCGCAACTCGGCGCGTGCCAGCAGCACCAGGTCGGCCTCGCCTTCCGCTACGATCACATTGGCCTGCTCCGCGTCGGTAATCAGACCCACCGCGGCAGTCGCCACTCCCGCCTCCCTGCGGATTCTGCCTGCAAAGCTCACCTGGTAACCCGGCTCAATGGGGATCTTCACCCCGGGAACCATACCGCCCGATGAGACATCGACCAAGTCGACCCCGTGCTCGCGCATCAGCTTTGCGAGTTCGACCGAATCGTCCGGGTTCCATCCGCCCTCAGCCCAATCGGTCGCCGATATGCGGACGAAAAGGGGCAAGTGCTCGGGCCAACCGCGGCGCACCTCATCCACGACCTCGAGCGTAAGACGGGCGCGGTTTTCAAAGCTGCCCCCGTAATCATCAGTGCGCTGATTGGCAAGCGGAGAAAGGAATTGGTGCAGAAGGTAGCCGTGAGCCGCATGAATCTCGACGAGATCGAAGCCCGCCTCGCGGGCGCGGCGTGCAGCCTGGCCAAACGCCGCAACCACTGTCTTGATGCCGGCCACATCGAGCGCAGTCGGCACTGCATAGTCGGGTGAGAAGGCGATGGCGCTCGGCCCGATTGGTTGCCATCCACCGGCGGAGGGCGGCACCAGCGTCGGCCCCGGTTTAAATCCTGACGATGTGCTCGCTTTGCGCCCCGCGTGCGCCAGTTGCATGCCCGCGCGCGCTCCCTGGCTATGCACAAACTCCGCAATGCGGCCCAGATTTGAGATGTGCTCGTCCTTCCACACACCCAGATCGTCAGGCGAAATGCGGCCCTCGGGAGTGACGGCCGCGGCCTCAAGAATTACGAGCGCCGCCCCGCCTTGTGCACGGCTGCCCAGGTGAACGAGGTGCCAGTCATTAGCAAACCCGTCAACGCTCGAGTACTGGCACATGGGCGAAACGCCGATGCGATTGGCAAACTCCACTGAGCGAAGTTTGAAGGAAGAAAAAAGCGGAACTGTCATACCGATCTGATGCTCGGGGGGCGCAAACGAATCACGAAGCGGCCGGTTTCTCCACTTCTTAGACAACCACATTTCGAAGCTCGGCATCTATGCCGGTCAGCCGGAGTACGGGCCCAGCGGGGTACGAAGTATGATTCGCTGCAGGCGTCTGGTAGTTCTCATCCTTTCGAGCTGTCTCACCCAGTTCATCTCAACTCACGCATCTGCGCAGAACAAGGCCGCAGCTCCTCCCATCGCTGCGCAGTCCCAACCGCCCTCCAATGCGACTTACCCGCAGATCGTGCGCATCCGTTACCTGGAGGGCGATGTGCGTGTGTCGCGCGGCAAGGAGGGCGTGAAGGCGAGTGGCTCAACCTGGGAAACGGCCGTTGCCGATTTGCCGCTCGCAACTGGATACAGCCTGGTGACCGGCCAAGGCCGCGCAGAGATCGAGTTTGAAGACGCCTCGACGGTCTATCTTGCAGAGAATTCCGTGCTCGCCTTCAACGATCTTCACACCACCAGCGGAAATCCTTACACGAACATCGCGCTTCTTTCAGGCACGGCGACGCTGCACCTGCGTCCCATGTCTGCCGGCGAGTCCTTCACCGTGGTCACTCCTACCGGCTCGGTCAGATCGCGGTATCCTCAACAGGCGTACGTTCGCCTGACCAGCTTCGTCGATGGATCGAAGCTGACCTTTCTAAAGGATATGACGGTCAACTTTGCGGGGCCGCCGCCACAGATGATGGATTTCTCTAAAGGCGACACGTGGGTGGATGGCGGCAATGGGTGGGTGAAACGGATTGAGCCCAAGACAACTGATTCGACCGCGGCGTGGGATGCGTGGGTGGATGGGCGCGTTACAACACGGGCGCAGGCCGAAGCTGCCATGATGAAGGCCTCGGGGCTGACCGAGCCAATTCCAGGGCTGGCGGACATGCAGGGCCAGGGCAGGTTCTTCGACTGCGCGCCCTACGGCACGTGCTGGGAGCCGAACGATGCAAGCGAGGACGAACCAGACAGCGCGATCGATGCCAAGCAAGCGGAAGTGGCGCCGAACGGGCAGACTCACGTCGTGGCTGAGGGCGCGCAGTCACAGGCGGCAATTACTGCACCGGTATCATCATCCGGAGCCCCCGCAATCGCTCCCAACGCCTCGATGGCGACTGGAGGGCACCCAATCGACCTGATTAATCGTTTGACAGCCAGCGAGGACGGCTGCTATCTCGATATCCTCTATGAGAGGGTTGAGCGCGACCGCGTAACGGGTAAAGAGCGAGTGGTTCGGACTGAGGAAACTAAACAGCAGGTCCGCCGCCCGCATATTGATCGGTACGGCTTTGCCGTGTGTCACGCAGGCTTCTGGATTCCCCGCGGCCACCGTTACGTGTGGGTAGTGGGCCACAAGCGGCACCACCATCCTCCCATTCACTGGGTCAAGCAGGGCAGAGTCATTGCATTTGTGCCGCTGCATCCACGCGACGTAAAGGGCAAGCCGCCGCTGAACCTGCGGGAGCGCGCCTTTCAAGTGAAGGACGGTGGGAAAACGGTGGGACCCGTAACGCTCAATCCAAAACGCGAGACGAGAGTGTTGGATGCCGCACCGAAGGAATTCGCGAAACCGTTCTTTGAGCCATTGGCAAAGGCCGGCGACCCGCGCGTGGAAGTACACAAGCTGTATGAGACGCCCGTGGCCGGCAAAGGTCTGGGCCCGGTGCTCGTCTTCGATCGCAAATCGCAGAGCTTCCTCATGGAGCGTCAGGTGACGCAGGGCAGCAAAATGACAACAGAGAGGGAGCCATTCGGCGGGGTACGAGGCACTCTGCAGGCGCGGGTAGAGGGTATGGACGCGCACGGCAACTACAGTTCGCGCTCTTACTCTGGAGGCTCGGGTAGATCTACCGGCAGCAGCGGTAGTGGCGCGCGCGGCGGAAGCTACGGTGGCAGTGGTGGGGGCGGCTCTCGTGGCGGCGGAAGCTACGGCGGCGGATCCAGCAGTGGCGGCTCACGCAGTTCCGGAGGAAGTTACAGCGGAGGCAGCTCCAGCGGAGGCGGAGGGAGCAGCGTATCCAGCGCGCCCAGCGTCAGCAGTGGCGGCGGAGCTGGCCGTCGCTAAAGCACCTACTCTTCTTCCCCACGCAAAAACGGCGCTCCGGTAACCGGAACGCCGTTCGTTGAACCCTCCGCTTCTGCCTCCAATCGCCATCATGGCGAGGGCTTCAGCGGCGCGGTTTCGTGCTACTTCTTCTTGCTCTTCTTGCCGCCCTTTTTGGCTTTCTTTCCGGCCTTTTTTCCGGCCTTTTTCCCAGCCTTCTTGACAGCCTTCTTCACAACCTTGGTTGCCTTTTTCCCGGCTTTCTTCGCAGGGGCCTTCTTGGCTGCTTTCTTCGCAGCCTTCTTTGCCGGTGCTTTCTTGGCCGCTTTCTTGGCCGCTTTTTTGGCCGGAGTCTTTTTCGCAGCCTTCTTTGCGGGAGCCTTCTTTGCAGCCGCCTTCTTGGCCGGCGCTTTCTTTGCAGCCTTCTTGGCGGCAGGCTTGGGCGGTGCCGGAGCTGGCGCCTCGGCTACTGGCTCGTCATCGTCGGACGAAGTGACAACTGTTACCACTTCCACTTCGTCATCCTCATCCAATTCACCCTTGTCGGGGTCAACTTCAGCCGGCTCCCCGGTTGGTTCGCCTGCACTCATTGCGTACATCTTGTACACGTCATCCATCCGATTGCCTCCAGCGGCATGCCGCTGCCATTTTTATTCGTTTGTCCGCATTGCCGAAGAAAAAAATTCCGCGTGCGGAAGTATGAACAATCTTGCACTCTACAAATGCAAAAGACAAGAGTGTACTTCGTCGGCTCGCGATTTTTCTATTTTTGCGATGCGTTCGATGCGGGCTGGGCGTGCTTGTGCGCTGCGCTGGGGGCGGTTTTCTTATGTGTGCTCTTCGCGGCCGGCACACTTGTTGTCTTCTCACTTGCCCTCTTTGGTTGGGCAGCGGTGCTCTTGCCCGCGCTCTTGATTGTCCCGCTTGCATTCGACCCCGATGCGCTCCCATGGCGCCGTTTTGAAGTGCCATGCGCCTGCACCACGGGCTCGGCCACATGCAGCCTGCGCCCCGCCTCAACCTTTATGCCGGTTGTGCCGGTCAGGTCGTTCCAGTGCCGCAACTGGCTCAGCGAGACCCCAAAACGGTCGGCAATGGTCACCAGCGTATCGCCGCGCCGGGTGGTGTAATAAGCCGTCCGGGTCGACGGAGCCAGCTCCGGGGCCACCGGTACAATCAATGCATCCTTGCCCTCCAGGCTGCCGGTCTCTGCAACTTCGTTGGCGCCGGCCAGCTCTGCAGGTCTCACGCGATATTCGTTCGCCACCGAGGCCACCGTATCGCCGGCTACCACAACGTGGTATCGCCACGAATTGCGATGCGCCTCCGGGATCAGCTCGACCCGCTGGTTGAACAGATCGGCGGTTCCGGCCGGCAGGTGCAGGTCAAAGGGTGCGTCCGGCGGTGTGACCATGCGCAGCAGGCTCGGATTCAGCGCCTCCAGTTCATCCACCGGCGCTCCCACCAGGTCCGATACCAGGCGCAAATCGACCGAATAATTCACCGTCACCGTATCTGTCAGCACAGGCGGATCGAGTGTGACCTCGTCAAACCCGTATTGCGTGGGGTGGTTGGCAATGATGATGGCCGCCAGGATCTCAGGCACGTAATTGGCCGTCTCGCCGGGAAGCTGATGACGCTTGTAGAGCTCCCAGAAATCGGCGTACCCCGTTCTCTGCACCTCGCGCTGAATGTTGCCCGTGCCGTGGTCGTAGGCCGCCATGGCCAGGTACCAGTCGCCAAGCTGGTCGTAAATGTACTTCATGTACCGGGCATAGGCGCGCGTCGATTTCTCAGGATCGAAGCGCTCGTCAACATACGGATTCCGTTCCAGCCCGTAATTGCCCCGGGGCATAAATTGCCACATGCCGCCGGCGCGCGAACGGGGATTGACGGCGCGGGGATTGAATCCGGACTCGGCCACGGCAAGGTAGATAAGATCCTGCGGCACGCCTTCCTCGGCCAGGACGCGCTGAATCATGGCGCGATAGCGGCCGCCCCGCTGGAACGAGTGCAACAGCGTGTTGTGGCCCTTCTGCGTGTAGGCGAAAAAATTGATGTACGCCGCCACGTACTCATTCATCATCAGGGGAAGGTCAGACTTGGTTGTGGCCAGGTCTGCTCGCGCCTTGGCTACCAGGTTTGGATCCACCGCGAACGTGATGTCGCTGGCAGCCTCGGCCGGCGTGATCTCTTCTTTCGGCACAAACCCGTTGCCCTGCTTCAGCGCCTCCATCTCCAGGCCGTTTACCTGGTCGACAATGTGGTCGAATTCGTCGCTGAGCTGCTGGTTGCCGCGGATGTCGATGCCGCTCGAGAGCATGAGGTCAACCGCGCGATCAAACTCCGCCTTGGCCTCGGCCAGCATGCCCTTGCGGTAGTCTGCATCGCCGCGGGCGTAGGCTGCCTCGACCTGCTCAATCAAATCGTGGACGCGTTGTTGCTCGCGGCTCGAGGGTTGTGGTGGTGCGGCAGGCTGGGTTGGCTGGGGCGCCGCAACCGGCACTGGAATCGCGGGTGCCGTGGCCTGGGAAAGCTGTGGGTTGGACGCGCTAACTGGTTGCTCAGGCCCGCATCCTGCAAATGCTATCGCCAGCAGAGGCAGAACAAACAGCGCACGACCTGTGGGCAACTTGCGAATCCAACTCATATGCAGGTAAAGACGCGGCTCCCAGGCTGGCATCACCGCTCGGAGGGCACTCTTCCGATGATAAGCTATGCCATGGAGGCGAAGCGCGCAGCGCGGCCCAAAGCCCTTTATTTTTGAACGTTTATGGAAGCACGTTTCATACGCAACTTCGCCATCATTGCCCACATCGACCACGGCAAGTCGACGTTGAGCGACCGTCTGCTCGAGCTCACCGGCTCAGTGACCGAGCGCGAGATGCATGCCCAGGTCCTCGACGCCATGGACCTGGAACGCGAGCGCGGCATCACTATCAAGGCCCACGCCGTCCGCATGGCGTACAAGGCAAAGGACGGCAACACCTACCAGCTCAACCTTATCGATACACCCGGCCATGTTGACTTCAGCTATGAGGTCTCGCGCTCACTAGCCTCCTGCGAGGGCGCTCTACTGGTGGTCGACGCCAGCCAGGGAGTCGAGGCTCAAACCCTGGCCAACGCTTATCTGGCCATCAATCACGGTCTCGAGACCATCCCGGTCATCAACAAAATCGATCTACCCTCGGCCGACATTCTCCGCACCCAGGAGGCCATTGAGCAGGCTGTCGGCCTCGACGCCACCGACGCCATCCCGGTCTCCGCCAAAACCGGCCAGGGCGTTGAGGAAGTCCTTGAGGCAGTGGTTAACCGCCTTCCGGCCCCCACTGGCGACCCTGACGCGCCGCTGCAGGCACTCATCTTTGACTCCTGGTTCGACGCCTACCGCGGCGTCATTGTGCTCGTTCGTATCATGCAGGGCACCCTGCGCAAGGGCCAGCGCATCCGGTTCATGTGGAACGGCACGACGTACGATGTCGAATCGATGGGCGTGCTCTGCCCCAAGCCGGTCGAGATCGGCGAGCTTTCGGCCGGCGAAGTGGGCTTTTTTGCCGCCACCATCAAAAATGTTGCCGACACCCGCATCGGCGATACCGTTACCCACGATGGGCGCCCGGCTGCCACCGCCCTACCCGGCTTTGAAGACATCAAGCCGATGGTCTTCGCGGGCCTCTACACTGTCGACTCGCACGAGCACACCCTGCTGCGCGACGCGCTTGAGAAACTCCGCCTCAACGACTCATCGTTCTTCTTCGAGCCTGAAAGCTCGGTCGCACTCGGATTTGGCTTCCGCTGCGGATTTCTCGGCCTGTTGCACATGGAGATTATTCAGGAGCGGCTGGAGCGCGAGTACCAGCTCGACCTCATCACCACTGCTCCCGGCGTGCGTTACCACATCACGCTCACTGACGGTTCGGTGCTCGAAGTCGATAACCCATCGCGCTGGCCCGACACCACCAACATCGAGTCCATCCGCGAGCCCGTGATCACCGCCAAGATTCTCACCAACGAAGAGTACGTAGGTGGAATCCTGAAGCTGGTGGAAGAAAAGCGCGGCCGCCAGGTCAACTTTGAATATGTCACGCCGACACGCGTGATGATCACATACGAGCTGCCGCTCAACGAAATTGTGCTCGACTTTTACGACCGGCTCAAATCCATCTCCCGCGGCTACGCGTCGCTTGACTACCAGCTCGCCGGCGAGTGGGAGTCGCCCATGGTCAAGCTCGATGTGCTGGTCTCAGGCGAGCCTGTCGATGCGCTCTCCATCATCGTGCATCGCGACCACGCTTACGAGCGCGGCCGGGCCCTGGTCTCAAAGATGCGCGAGCTCATCCCGCGCCAGCAATTTGAAGTGGCAATCCAGGCAGCGATAGGCGCCAAAATCGTTGCCCGCGAAACCGTGAGCCCGCTGCGAAAGAACGTTCTCGCCAAGTGCTATGGAGGCGATATTACCCGCAAGCGCAAGCTGCTTGAGAAGCAAAAAGAGGGCAAGAAGCGGATGAAACGCATTGGGAAAGTGGACATTCCGCAGGAGGCTTTTCTGGCCGTGCTGCGCGTGGGCGAAGATCAACAGAAATAACCAGCCCCAGGAAATGCAAAAAGTTCTTTTGTTACTTCACGTTCACACGCGATTGTGGAAACCTTTCAGAATCCGGGGTGATTGGGCTCACCAGGATTGAGCGAGTTCTGCAGGGCGATTGGGGCGCACTTGTAGTTGAAAAATAAGGGTTTGCCCTGTGTACCAAAAGCGATTAACAGTTGGCAAGAGAAGAATTTGAATATTTTTTGGGGCGATCCAGACAGTCTTCCACAAATTTTTCCACAGGCCGGGACGTGGAAATCCAATTGCTTTTGGCCTCATCTCATACACGCCGGCCGGCAGGTCTCAACCCAGCACGATAATGGGCGCCCCAGGTCGCGGTACCCGCGTACAGGTCATTGTCCGTGGCGGCCCTAGCGCTTGGAGACGTGGGATAGTCACGAACCTTATGCCCCACCACCAAAATGCAAAAGCCCCGCGGAGCGGGGCTTTTGCGTTACAGCTAAACCAGGATTAGTGGCTGCCTGTCGTCGGCTTCGGTGCCAGCTTGGGCGCCGGGGCTTGTGCTCCGGGCGCTGCGGCGGGCTGCGGCGGAGGCGCCGGAACACCTGACTTCACGTTGTAAGCGTCAATCACCGCCTTGGTGATATTCGTGCTCTGTGTGGCGAACAGGACCGGAGACTGCTGCTCTGAAATGTCAAGAATCAGAGTGTACCCCTGCGCCTCGGCATAGGCCTGCATCGAGTCGTAAACCTTCGACGCCAGTCCCTGATAAATATCGTTCATCTGCTGCTGAAAGTCGGTTCGCGCATCCTCGGCGTCACGGTCGAGCTGCTTCTTCTTGGTGTCGATCGCGGTCGCCTTCTCTTTGCGCTGGGCGTCGCTCAGCGTGGCTCCCTGTGCCTGTAACTGCTTGGTCAGGGTGTCCACCTGGTCACTCAACGCTTTCAGCTGGTCTTGCCGGGGCTGGAATTTCTTTTCCAGGTCTGCAAAGTCCCGCTGACCCTCGTTGGTCTGGGCGACAGCAATCTGGAATGCGATGACTGCGATCTTGCTGGGTTGTGCGGTGGCGGGCGGCGTGGCTGCTGGAGCGGCGGGCGTTTGGGCGGCTGCGCACAGGACCATGCCTGAGGCCAGCATAACGATGATTGCAAGCGAACGCTTCATTTGAATCTGAAACTCCTTCGAAATTCCTGTATGGCTCACTGATTAGACGCAAGCGAGCCTGTGCCTCCTGTGAAACCTCACGATCTTTTTTTACGGAAAATCTCAAGCCCGGACGGGCAGGAGGCGAAAAAAGATGCGGCCGGAGACATCAGCAGGAACTAATGAGGATTATACGGCAAGGACCTTGAATTCATACGCGAACAGAAGGATTCAAAGGCCTTGAGGCCTTTCAAATAGAGCTCTCAGAAACTCGGCCCGGGTACTCCAGCTCCCTTACGCCCGGGGACTTGGGAAAGCGCAGTCCATGGGTTGACGCGGGCCGCGCTTCTGATCACGCAAAAGCAAAGGCCCCGCCGGAGCGGGGCCTGAATGCGTGGCGATAACCGTCTATCTAGTTGTGGGGCGCGGTCGCCGGCTTGGGTGATGACTGCGGGGCGGGCGCTTCAGGAGCCGCTGCCGGAGGAGCAGGAACGCCGCTCTTCTCGTTATACGCATCGATTACGGCCTTGGTGATGTCGATCGACTGCACTGCGTAAAGCACCGTCGGGCTGTCCTGCGACTGGCTCGCATCGAGCACCAGTGTGTAGCCGTGCTTGGCTGCGTAATCAGACATCACGTCGCCCACTTTTGAGGCAATGCGATTCACCAGTTCCTGCATGTCGGTCTGGAAATCGCTCTGCGCATCCTGCGAGTCGCGATCAAGCTGCTTCTTCTTTTCATCGAGGGTGCGGGCCTTGGCTGCGCGCTCGGTGTCGCTCAACGTGGCTCCCTGCGCCTGCAGTTGCTTGGTCAGCGTATCGATCTGCTCGTTCAGTGCCTGGAGCTGCTGGCGCTTCGGATCGTACTTCTTCTGCAGGTCGGCAAAGTCGCGCTGGAATTCGTTGGTCTGGCTCACCGCCGCGCGAAAAACGACGACGGCAACCTTGGCCGGAACCGGAGCGGTTGCTGCCGGTGTTGTGGCTGCGGGTGTATGGGTGGCGGGAGCTTGTGCAGCGGCGAGGGCAGTTCCCAGGAGGATTGAAGCAACAGAAAACGGCAGATACTTCATGCGGGTTGAACGACTCCTTCAATTCTGATGGCGGCTCTTGCCCCTTTATGTTGATCGGGGTTCCACCGCCGTCACGCTAACCAATTGCGTTTGAGCGTTTCAGCGCATCAAACTCTCACCGGCTGCGTGATTGTTTCCTTTAGGCTCGCAAAAAGCGTTGCGACGCGCGGTGACAGGGCACACGGATACATCGCAAGGAACTAGACGAATTATAGGTGCGACGGGGGTGGGATCGTCAAACCGGCATTGTGGGCGCTCGCGGAACACGACCGCCGAGCAAAAACAAAAAATGGTTGGCTAAGGTCCCACGCAAATGGGGTCTGGGCAGTTAATCGCTAACTCCGGCAACCCCGCTCGTCCTACGGGATCGCCGCCAGCACCTCGCTCGCCGATTCTGACGGATTCACCTTCACCCAAACCTGCTTGATGTTCCCGTTGGGATCGATGAGGAATGTGTTGCGATTGGCGATGACGACGTTGCCAAAGCTGCCTAGCGAACCGTACGCGCTCACCACGTTGTGGCTGGTGTCGCTCAACAAATGGAAGGTGAGCCCATCCTTGGCGCAGAACTGCTTGTGGCTGTCGCTCGAGTCCACGCTCACGCCCAGAATCACCGCGTTCTTGGCCTCGAACTGGCTCAGCGCATCCTGGAACTTGTGCGCCTCGATGGTGCAGCCGGGGGTCATGTCTCTCGGATAGAAGTAAAGCACCACCCACTTGCCCTTGTACTGGCTGAGCGAGATAGGCGAGCCATCCTGCGATGGCAGGGTGAAGGCTGGCGCGGCCTGCCCGGCGGCGGGCATCGCATCGTCAGCCGCATGTAAAGACACAATGGCGAATACGGCCACCAGGACCGACGCCAGACTCATGAACAAAGACCTCTTACTCACGGTGAACCTCCTGGATTGGGGAATTGGGATGCGGAACGCTGGGAAACATTCCGCGACTCACGAACCACTGACGAACCACGAACCCAGTATCAGCGCCGCGCCGCAACAATTGCAATCCCGGACAGGTTGGCTCGAGTCACAAATTCGTCGCGATCGAACAGCAATGTGCGGCCGGCCTCGACTGAAAGGCAGCTCGCCCCGGCCTTGACCATCGCCTCAATCGTCACCACGCCGATCACCGGTACATCGAAGCGCATGTCCTGGTTGGGCTTCGCGACTTTCACCACGGTCAGGCGGCGATCAAGTGTCGACGCATCCCCCACCAGCGACTCCATCAGCCGGCCGGCGCGCTCAATGGTCGCATCGGTGCCCTCCATCGCCTCAACAGCCACGCAGGCCTGCGCCGCCACAACAACCGTTTGCCCAATGTCGAACCCGGCCACGGCCGCCGCCACGCCCAGCCCGTACTCAATATTCTTCCGCTCATCGTCACTAGGCGAGCGATCGGTCAACACACCTTCCGCGGCCAGCAGCGGTTCGAGAAACGCGGTGGAACTCAACAGTTCAATGCCCTCATCGCCCAGCACCTTGGCCACCGCAGACAGCAGCGTGTCGGTCGATCGCGTGCCCAGGTTCAGCAGCAGCTTGGCCAGGCGCCAGTCAGGCCGGATGCTCGAGAAGATTTGTTTATGCTTCACCTGGCCGGCCATCACGGCCATCTTCACATCTTCCTTCTGGAAGACTTCGATCAGCTTTGACAGCTCGCCCAGCGAAAGCCAGTGGACGGTGATTCTTTCGTCGACTGCAGCACGATGATTGATCTCGGGATCGGTCTCTTCGCGAATGGCCGCAACCACAACTGAGAATCCCTGTGCCCGCGCCGCATCCAGCAGCAGAAAGGGAAAGCGGCCGTTGCCGGCAATGAGGCCGAGGATCATTGACCCAACCTCGTCGCCCGTTCTCGGGTCCGCGCCGCGATGAAGTTCCGAATCATTTCAGGCCCGCCGCCTCATCCAGTTTTTCCTGCGCGTCGGCCGGCCGGTTAAGCGTTTTCAGCAGCGTTGCGTGCAACTGGAGCTCCTGGGCCAACGACCATTTGTACGATTCCATGTGCTCAAACTTTACGCTCTCCGCCCATGCAATCCCCTTGCGTCCGAAGTCTTCAGCGGTTGTCAGATCGCGGTCCGCGCCTTTGAAGTCGCTTAATTCGCCTTCAACAACCGCAAGCACAAAATAGGCGGCACTGCTGCCGGAGTTATCGTCGTGTCCTAACTTGACAACGTCGACAGCATCTTGCGCGAATGTGAGTGCCTCGGTAAATCGCCCATTGTTCGCAAGCGCCCACGCTGCCGAAACATAGGCTGATCGTTTTTCAATAAAGCGAACCTCGGGGCCAAACTCCTCCGCGATGAGTGCCGCTTGTTTGCAAGTAACGGCCGCGAACGACGAATTATCGCGGGCCCCCAGAGCAGTCTGGCACTTCTGTTGGACGGGGAAATAGCGGGAAGCAATCTCATCCTCTTGTGCGGTCGGATGATCGTTGCCCAAATCAAAAATGATGGACAAACGCCCAGTCGCTACAGACGGTGAGCCATCCTTGACGAAGGGCTTAAACGTCCACTGCTTCAGGCCGTCCATGGCAGCCTGCCGCAGCATTGCCGGACCGCTTACCACCTTCATTGACTCGATCTTTCCCGTAGTCCCAATCCCGATGTCAAAAACCACAGTGCCCTCAATGAGCGCAGCCTTTGCGATGGGGGGATACAGGGGAGCAACCCGATGGTCCACATGCTGCCTTAGAGTCTGCTCATCGACAGTAATGGCGGTCTGGGCGTGGACGAGAACAACCAAGGCCGGAATTGTCAGGGCCAATAAAACGGCCTTGCCAACGCGCATACACACCACACTTTCCAGAAACGCCTACTTGATTACCCCGCGCTCGCTCTGCTCGATGAACCTGACCACCGTCGCCACATCCTCGCCCTCCAACTCCCGCATCTTCTCGAGTGCCTGCGTGGTGTTCAGCTTGCTTACCAGCAGCAGCCTGAAAGCTTTTTGCAGCAGCTTGATCCGCTCCGGAGTAAAGCCGCGGCGTTCCAGCCCCACGCCATTAACGCCGAATGCCTTGTTTTCGCGCCGCGCACTCGTCTTTGAAAAAGGCAGCACGTCCTGCGTCACAATAGTTCCGCCGCCCACAAACGAATACGCGCCCACAATGCAATGTTGATGCACCGGGCAAAACGCGCCCAGCGTCACGTGATCCTCTATGGTTACGTGGCCGGCCAGCGTTGCGTTGTTGGCCAGAATGCAATTGCTGCCCACCTGGCTGTCGTGCCCGATGTGCACGTAACACATCAGCAGGTTGCCCGAGCCCACGCGCGTTATTCCCCCGCCGCCCACCGTTCCGCGGCTTATGGTCACGCATTCGCGAATCGAGTTTCCATCGCCGACTACCGTCTCAGTCGGCTCGCCCTTGTACTTCAGATCCTGCGGGGCCACGCCGATTGAAGTAAATGGATAAATAGTGTTCCCGGCGCCGATCCTGGTGCGCCCGTCAACCACCACATGCGAGATGAGGTTGCACTCCTCGCCCAGCACCACCTCAGGCCCGATGGTACAGAACGGCCCTACCGTACATGATTCGGGGATCACCGCGCCCGCGGCAACAATGGCAGTTGCATGAATGCTCACTGCGCGCCTGCCTCGCTTGACTGCGCGTCGCCTGCCCCGGCCGGCTTGTCGCCTTGCGCCTTCTGTTCGCGCTCGCGCGGCACCACGGCACAGGTGAGCGTGGCCTCGCAGGCCAGCTTGCCGTCAACCAGCGCGCGCCCCGCTATGCGACCCGCCCGCGACCGCATGGCCAGCACATCCACCTCGATGCGCAACTGGTCCCCCGGTGTAATCGGCTTGCGGAACTTCGCCTTTTCGATCCCCGTAAAGACCGCCAGTTTCGTTTTCGGGTCCTCAATCGCTGCCAACATGATCAGCGCCCCGGCCTGCGCCATCGCTTCCACTACCAGCACACCCGGCATGATCGGATAGCCGGGAAAGTGACCCTGAAAAAAAGGCTCGTTCATGGTCACGTTCTTGATCGCCACCAGCCGCTTGGCCGGCTCAAACTCCAACACCCGGTCAATCAGCAGAAACGGGTAACGGTGAGGCAGGAAATCCATGATTTCCTGGATGGAAAAGGTCATGCTGCAGCTCCAGACAAGCGCGCAAACGGAGCCGTTTCACGCTCCTCAGGATTATAAACAAGTGAACGGTGAACGGTGGACGGTGGACAAATACGAGCCAATAGCCAAATAGCCAGTAGCCAATAGCAGAGACCAATTGCTCATAGCTTGCAGCCGGAACCGGGGGCCTTAGACCACGCACTATTGGCTACCGGCTCGTTCCTCGCCCTACTTCACTTTCTTGATTCTCGCGTCGGCCGCGTCCACATCCCAAAAGTCGGCGGGCAGCGTCAGGTTGTAGCTGGCCCCGGTTACAAAGTACTGCCGCACCATGTCGCCATTCTTGAACCGTGTAATCGTAAACGCCGTGGGAAAGCCCTGGATGGTGTGGTAGTCGTCGTACTCCTCGGCGTCGATGTTCTTGTCGTGGTAGAGAGGGTCGCGCCACTCAAACTCGCGCCTCAGCGGCAGATGCGTCGACACATCCATCAATATCGTAACCGCCTCGTTCCGGGGCGAGATTACGGTCACCTGCACGGCCTCGCGCCGCTCCACCATGTGCGAACCCTCATATAGCAGAATCGTATTCGGGTCTTTCAGCCACTCCTTCACCACCATCTCAATCGAGTGGTCGCGCCGCCGCAGGTAGTCGTCCAGCATCTCCTTCCCAGTCTGATCACTGTCTATCGCCTTCTTGCCGCGATAGGTCACCTCCCACCCCTCTCGCCCAATAAAAAAATCCACCACGTCGCGGTGCTTGGTCACCTCGATACGGTCGTGATCGGGCCACTGGTGGTACTCGTAGGTCAGCGTCGTCCCCAGGTCGGGATTGCCATGGAAGAACGCGGCCACGTGACCTTCGATCTCCTTGTTCTTCATGTCGAGCCAGGCCTGCCCGCCCATGGCCTGCACCATCGCATCCAGGGCCGTCCGCGCCTGCTGCGCGTTCTTTGCCGCCTCGTCGTTGGCCCGCTGGGTCGCATTCGGCGCCTGCGCCCAGCCCGCCGCCGGCCACGCCGCTATCGCCAGCCCCGCCACTACCGCCAGAATCCCTCTCGAGCCGCTCACCCGCATTCACACCTCATTGCATTAGACGCAAACCCTGCTCCCTATTCTCTAGTCCCTGGCAGGCTGCGGAAAAACACCCAAAAAGCCAAAGTTTTGAAAGGGCACGGATTTATCCGTGCCAGTAAGCCGCCTAAAATGAGCCGGGGTTTTAACCCCTGGGGGATGTTCTTCTGAAGTCCCGCCTGGCTCAACGAGTTTTTCCGCAGCCTGCCAGTGCCGTGTTTCTTAAATGGCTACACAACGACCTGTCATCCTGAGCGGAGATTGCCGCGCTCTTTGCGGCAAACGGAGTCGAGGGACCTGCATTTTGGGATGTTCACATCTGTCAACGAATTCCTGAAACACCACCCTAGTCCCTAGCCCCTGGTTGGCTGAAGGAGCGCCCAGCGCTCCTTCACCCAACCAGCACCGCCCCGCCATTCACATTCAGTATCTCCCCGCTGATAAACCCCGCCAGCGGCGTGCATAAAAACAACACCGGCCCGGCAATTTCTCGCGGAGTGGCAACGCGCCCCACCGGAATCCCCGCCGCGATCTTCGGTCCCAGCCCAGCATCGGCCAGCGTCGCGGCCGACATGTCGGTGCGCACCCATCCCGGAGCCACGCAGTTCACCATGATCCCCTTCGGCGCAAGCTCCGTCGACAGGCTCTTGGTGAGACTGATCACCGCTCCCTTGGTCACTGCGTAATCGGCATGGTAAGCCTCGCCCCGCTGCCCCGCCGTCGAGCTGATCAGAACAATATGTCCCTGAGCAGCGCCGAAACCAGTAGCGCCGGATGCAGTAGTAGCGCCGGGCTCCAGCCCGGTTGTCGTACGGGTCTCCAGACCCGTACACGGCGCAGCGAGCTCCGTCCGCACCAGCATCTCCCCCACCGCCTCCTGCACCAATCCAAAAACGGCATCCAGGTTCACGCTCAATGTCCGCCGCCACTGCGCCTCACTCATCCGGTCAATCGGCGCATCTTCCGGCTCCCAAATTCCGTGATTCGCCACCAGGATATCGAGCCTTCCCAGCGCCGCCACGGCCTTCCGTACCAGCGCCCGCCCATCTTCAGCGGAACCCAATTCCTGCTCAATCGCCACGCACCGGCCCGCGCCTCCGCACGCAGCCGCCAGAGTCTGGGCCTGCTCCCGTGCAGCCCGATAGTTGAAGGCAACCCGCGCCCCGGCCTCGATAAACAGCCGAACCGTCTCTGCGCCAATCCCCCGCGAACCGCCCGTGATCAGCGCGGTCTTGCCTTCTAATGAGAGAGAAACAGCCATAGCGCCACGCTAAAGCATTACGAGCAGAGGTGTCGAGAAAGCAAGCTGATTGCGGGGATTCGAAGTCCTGCGCCACTGACCGGTCCGAATTCATTGCGCATTAGAACCCGGGCGCCTATATTTTCAGCATATTCAAGCATTCAAAATAGGAAGCTGCACCGATGGGCGACGTGCGGGACATCGACATTGAAACCTTCGGGAAGTCACGCTTAACCAGGTTGCGTGAGAAACTCGGAGACCTGGTCTGCAGCTTCTCTCGTCGCGGTTGGAAGCAGACCGATGCCCGGATCGAGAACTGCGCCGCTATGCAAGTGATCGATGGCTTCGGGGGCTACGCGGTTGCTCTTTCTTACGAAGTCGACGGCGAGAGCTACCAGGCCGATGCAGTGTCACCTGTCGAAGTGGAGAAAGGCGACACCATCAAGATTCGCTACAACCCCCGGCATCCGGAGCAAAACAATTCATTTGACTCGGAAACAAACTGGACCTCACCCGCGTTCAGAATCCGGACAATCCTGATGGTGCTTGTTCTGCTCGGTCTGCTTGCAGCCGGAATCATCATGCGCAAATAAATCGCTGATGTTTCACTGAAAGCTGCACGAATGGCGCTGGGACACAATCCCCAGGAAATCGTGCCTGCGTCATCCCCCATGCCTCTTCCAAAACTCCGCGGGCGTAACGATTGCGTATTGTTCTGCGAGTGCGAGCAGATCTTTGTCTCCCGTCACGAGATAATCGGCATTTGCTACGCGCAGGGTTCCCAGGATTGCCTGATCGGCCTGGTCGCGCAGCGATTCATCCAGCTCGGCGTCGGGTTCAACAGTCTCAGCCAACAACATCAGGCCGTCATCGAGATCGCGAATCTCCGTCGCGCTCAATGTGACACGCTTGAGCCTTGGCAGCACACGAACAAATTCATCCAGAATGTTCCGGGACAGCACTACGCTGATCGCACCGTGCTGCCACGCGTCAAGAATGCGTCCCGGAATTCCCTTCAGATAAGCAAAGCCCGACACCAACACGTTTGTGTCGAGAACCACTCGAAGTCCGGGCACTATCGCTTCCGCTCGGCCGCCACAGCGGCGTCGATCTCCGCCATGCCCTCATCCTCCGGCACCCCGGCGTATGCTTCAGCAATCCGGCTGCTCAACGCATCGAATCGCTCGCGCATTTTGCGGATGCGTGCGAATAGATCCGCATCCACAAGCGCGGCCACCGGTTTGCCGTCCTTATGTATCAAAATGCTGTCATTCCGATACTGGACCTGGTTCAGCATTTCACCCAGATTCTGGCGAAAAGTTACGGCGTTGACTTCGGTGACCATTAACATCCTCCAACCATATTAATCACTATGACCAGTATGGTCGATATGATCCCGCAAGTCAACGTCGATTCTTGCTCTTACATCTATGGCTAGGAGCTACAGCCTTCTGGCGACCCCTCAGATAGCCCGCAACACCCGCGCCGGGAACATGAAGATGGCGCCGATCAGCGCCAGCACCCCACCCACCGCAATGCCCATCAACCGGAACGGGATGAGCACCAGCCACACAATTGGGTACAGGATCAAGGCCACCAGCGCAACCGGCCAGCACAACACCAGCAGAATGCAAAACAACAGGAACTTGACCATTGCTTTCAACTCCTTCCGGTCGCCGGCGTTTGCTTGCGGCCACGTTCTAAAGGCGTATCAAAATAATCATACGAAATATAGCTCCAAAGGGTTCCCTGATCAGGACTTCGGCCGTCGGCTACCCGGCCCCCAAAATGCAGCCTCGATCGGCTATTCGATTATTAGTCTCGATTATTAGTCTTGAAATCGTGCACCCGAAAGACAACTATCCACGGCGTTTCGGGCTCCAAAGGAATCAAGGAGAAATCATGTTCAAAGCCAAGTTGCTTGTTCTCTCTGTTGTCGCAATTGCCGTTTTAAGCTTTGTACCCGCGGCGTCAACCCAGGTCGCTGTCGGCGTCGACGTCGGAGTGGCGCCCGTTTGCCCCTACGGATATTTCGATTACCCGCCCTACGACTGCGCACCCTACGGCTACTATGGGCCCGACTGGTGGGTTGGCGGAGTGTTTATCGGAGCTGGCCCGTGGTTCCACGGTCCGCGCGGCTTTTATGGTCACGTCGACAACCGCTTTGATCCTCGCAACGGATACCATGGACCCCTGCCGGAACGCGGGGCGCAGCGATTCAATCATTTCCACGCCAACGAGGCGCGTGATGGGCAGGGACATGTAGGCAATGCCGGACACGATGGCGGCGGCGAGCACGCACTTCCCGGCTATCGTGGAGGCGGAGGCCACGGCGGGCGTCGCTAATGCCTTACCTCTAAAGCTCGCTTGATGATCGATCGTCATCGTGAGCGGCCGGAGCGCAGCGGAGGGAGTCGAAAGCCTGCCCTGAGCGAAAGATTGTTGGCGACCGCCGACAATCGGAGTCGAATGGGGGCCCGCAGTTTTTCTTCAACGAACTTCGCATCTGCCACCGTAAAATGCGGTGCCACCAGATCCAGGACGAGATAAGGCGCGCAGCCGTCCTATCTCGTCCATTCGCAAAGCTGCCCCTTTAGCGCCCTTTTCCCTTCGCTTTCAGCACCTTCTTCCGCTCCCGAGTCGCTTGCGCAAGTTCCTTTTCCGGTAGGGCCAGCAGCTTCTTTGTCCGCGGCGGCAGTTTGGCATAGATCAGCTCATAGCCGCGTTTCAGCTCGTCCTCAATCTGGCGAGGGCGCAGCGCATCCCACCGCTCGAGCGTCACCCAAAACTGCTTGGCTGAGTAGGGCGTCGGCCGAATGCCGTCAACCTCGAGCAGTTCGTGGAACCGCTCAGGCCCGCAGTGGAACGACAACACGCCCTCGCCGCTGCCATCGAGGTCGGTCGAGGCAAACATCCTGCCGCCGATATCGCGATCGCCTGCCCAATACACCAGGTGATGTCCCCAATTCACCGTCTCGCAAACGTGGGGCATCGCCATGCAGATCGCGCGAATGCGCTCATTGTCCATGCGACATCCTGTCGAATTCCGGGCCTTGGAACTTGTTCTCAAATGCCTTGAACCGGCGCTCCAGCTCCATCTGCGCGGCGGCCTTCTGGCTGCCGTCGACAAACGCCTTGCACTCGCCTGACGGTTGGTCCTCGCCAAGCTGGCTGCGGCACGCGCCCACTGCCAGCCGGTAGTCATCCGGCTTGATCCACAAACTTGGCCCGGGCAGGAAACTATGCTCGATGCCGGTCCGCGCCAACTGCTTCAGGTCGCGATAGCTCAGGTTATAGTCGATGGCCGCGCGTACATACTCGTGGGTTATGTCGATGCGGCTCACGCCCTCATCGTCGGTCGAAAGCGCCACCGGCACATGCGCCGAGCGGTAAATCGGAAACGGATGTTGGTCGCCCTCGACGCCAAGAATCCCCTCGTTCGAGCTTAGGTTGATCTCAACCATGATGTGCTTGTCGGCCATCTCCTGGAGCAGTTGGCGCGCATTATCCTCAAACATAATGTCGACGCCGTGACCGATTCGCTCGGCGCCCGCAATCTCCACCGCCTGCCGTATATGGAAGCGCAGCCCTTCCGGCGGCACCATTCCCAATGCCAGTTCGCCCGCGTGCAGCGAGATGTGCACCTTGGGATACACCGAATGCAGATACGCCACCATCTTCATGTGCAGCGAATAATCGCGCATGCTGATCAAGCCGTCTTCGGGCTGCACAAAGTTGATGCCGACCCAGGTGTTGTCGCCGGCATCCATGCTGGCGGTCACCGTCTCGAAGCCCAGGAGTGTCTGCGCAAACACCTGCTCCGGCGGAAATGCGCGCAGCACCTGGTAGATGTACCGCACTTCAACTTCACACGCCGCCGTCGCTTCGGCCGTCCCGCAGTGTTCCAGCTTCTTGCGTTCGGCCTCGGCCTCGTGCGCATCGTCGCGGTCCGGCGCAACTTCATCGCGCAAGCCATGGTCGAGCAGCGCCTGCCTGAAAAGTGCGAACGCCTGCGGATCGCCCTGCGCGAGTCCTGGATTCCAGCCGATCTGATGCGCGATCTGGGCCGCGTGGCCGAAGGCCGGCGTTTGCATCAGCTCAAGATATTGTTGATTCTCCGCCGCCGCCCGGCTCGCCACTTCATCAACCCATTCGCCGGTGTGGCTCTTGCTCAATCCGCCAAACTTGCCGAACGTGGCAAAGAACTGGTCATGCCCACTCCAGCCCGGCGCAGGCACAAAGCTGCGCAGAGAGAACGAGTCGATCAGCTTGTCGTAGAGGGCCTGGTTGGCAGGGGTGATGTTGCCCTCGAGGTCCTTGGCCGGAACCAGCTTGCCGCGGCAGGGGGCCTTGGCAAAACTTAGCGTAGCGGTGTCGACGCACAAGCCGTCCTCACCCGCGTCGCGGATAAACGACTCGGCATACACCGCGCCCGAGAGGTGCACGTGCAGGTCTGCGCCCTTGGGAAAGTCAGCAAGGAATGCGCGCAGCCCCTCAGGCCCCTGGTGCAGATTGGCCTCGTAGATGAGGTTGGTGCGCATCTCGGCCCGTGTCGCGCGGCCCTGAACGCCTATGGGCTCGCGATTGCAGCCGCCGAGGGCCACCAGCGCCACGCAAACAGAAGATCGGAAGAGAAAGGAAGCAGTCTTGCTGCGCATAATTGCAAACCAGTGTAGTGCAACCGGCCCGCCTCTGAGTGCGGCGGCGAGCAGATCTTCGCGCCGTTTTGAATGCCAGTCTGACGCCCGCCGCGGGTTGGCCTCGCACATCCGCCCTTGGTATACTGTTCAGGTTGTTGCAGCGCACTGATCGTGGATACACCCGCCTTCACCGGCCCACCCCGGAATTCCACGTCCGCCGCGGCGGACAACTCTAGTCTGCACTGAGGCCAGGTAGCTCAGTGGTAGAGCGCGGCCCTGAAAAGGCCGGCGTCGGCGGTTCAATCCCGTCCCTGGCCACCATTTAAATGAAGTATTTAGCGGTAAATTAGAGAAACACGTTCACCCGCAGTTCACCCGTGATTGTGATTTCGGCACTTGCGAAGGCGGCGTCAAAAACGCTGTCACCATGTCTCTATGCGTCGGTACAGGTTCGCGAAGGCATTGACCACACGGGGGTAATAAATACCTTGAATAACCCATAGTGCGGCTCCGAAAACATTGAGCGGTGTGCAGCTGGATTAGATTAATCTGTCTGCGTGGGCGCGAAGAATTTGATGGGTCGGATGCCCCATGTGGGCAAGATATACGCGCATTCCCTCGCGGCGGACGAATTTCATCACGGGAACAAAATCCGAATCGCCTGTCACGAGAACCAAATTTTGGGCAAGCCTCTTTAGAGCGATCAGGGACATGTCCAGACCGATTCTCATGTCCACGCCTTTTTGTTGAATATTCGGTACTAGATCATGTGCCGCGATTGTTTTGTTGTTAGTACCCTTAATGCGCTTCAAAGCTGAAATCCCTAACTTCCATCCAGAACAGCTCAACGCCCCACGCCTAACAGCGAAATCCTCTTGCATTTCAAGAGAGTCAATTAGCGAAAGATTCTGAGTCGCTTGCGGGGAAAGGGCGAGATTTACCTGAGCACCGTTAATCGGGTTGCGAACGTTGCCTGAGAACGGAGGAGCGTCATACCAGAAGACCCGGAACAGTTCCTTTGAGGCAAGGTCGCTTTTCGTCATCAGGTCTTTAGAAAAGGTCACTACTTCAGCGACGGTAGGAAAATGCCCCAATAATTCTTCCAGCTTCTTCTTGACGAAGCCTCCATCTAGCAATATGACGACACGTTCTGACATAAAAATGAGAAACCCTTCATCACGCGAGGCATTTCTGCCTACTTGGATCATGGGCGTAACGAAGGGCTGATCTCGATCAACAGGCTAACACCATGTTAGCCATTGTCAATAATTATTTGACGCCACGCCTAACATTTTGGTTGCAGAGTCGTGCCATTACCAGAATATGCATGTTGATCGGCAAGAAAGGTTTAGCGGATACTGGGAGTGCCCCAGTAGCTCAGTGGATAGAGCACACCCCTCGTAAGGTATGGTCGCGGGTTCGATTCCTGCCTGGGGCAAACCCCTTGCGAATCTTCAGAGTTCGATGTAGTCTGAGAGAACCTTACGAGAGGTTGCGTCTATCCCGAGTGAAAACGCGGGGTTGAGCACATAACCGAAAAGGGTCACCCGAATAGAATCGGCTGGCCCTTTTTAATTTTGCTCTAAGGGGGGGCCACTATCGTCGAATAGGGGCGTCTTACTTGCCGGGAGGGGTAGTTCCCAACTTGACGCGACTCGAATACCCAAATCCTCAGCAATGGAGCGGATGTGGGCATCATCGGAGTATATGGCTCTCGATTGATGCAACTTGGCAACCGCTACAATTTGGCGATCCAATTTCACCTTCTGCCACGGAACTGAGGCGACGAGCGGATGGCGTTTATTACCCGTCTTGTGTGCCGCTCCCTCGATGGCAGCCAACTCGATAGCAGCTAGTTGATCGAATGCTTCCACCCGCACATGGGACATAAGAGAGATTTCGCCTAAATATTGCGGTGCATCCGCTCCAGCCAATACCAAGAACTCGGAGAGGGCCGGGGTTGGAATGATTATCCGCTCTCGTGCATTATCCAAATCGTCGATAAGCTGCTCGATGCGCTCTTTCGCTTGCTCCACTGGCTTACCAGTCTGAGGGTCGTTCGGAATCTTCGCATCGGGATGCAGGAGTAAACCTAATATCCCTGCATCGACAGTTACCGTCATTGTGGTCGATCTCCGTCCCGCAGGGCCATTAGTTCCCCAATGGGATCATCTCTGTCTTTCCACGCCCCAGGGATCGATCTCAGGCGAGAGATATCGCTTCTTAAATTCCCCTCGCTTAGGACTTCAAAACTCTGTCCGTAAAAGTCCAGTAATATCCATTCTCCCGTGCGATCTCTCAGGAAACGACCGTTACCTTCAATCCGAACCACCGAGGTAAACAGATGGCTGCCTAGCTGCTTTGCAATGCGACGGGGAGCCAATACGATGTGCTTGGCATCGCCATCCTCAAGGTGGATTGGGACGGGGTCATTTTCTCCACCTATCTTGATCGGGACTCCCTGAAAACTCGCCCATTGGCGAATCGGCCCAAACTCGGGCTGATTCGCACCGTCACGTCCGGAGAACTTGATCACCTTCGATTTGCCAGGATCAATCAAGACTCCATTGGCATTATCCTCAATTAGTCTTTTGTTGATTTCCTTATACGCGCGTTGCGCCTCTAGTGGGCCGTCGTTAAATCTCACGGCTCGCAATCGCTCCCTAACTTTTGGCTCCGCTTCCCAATCAACGGCGATGACTGGAACAGTGCTGCCCTCATCGACGCGCGACAAATGCACATTGGCGGATTCGCCCATCATGCGGGCCAAGTCGCTTAAGTATTGGGAAAGGCGGGAGAGTGGGATGGTGGAGGGACTGTACGCATCAATCTCAAAGCGGTACTCGCGTGGCTTGCGTTTACGGGGCATCGTCGTACCTCCTAGTTGGTGACACACTACGAGTACGGCGTGGGGCTTTGGTGTTCACAGCACCGAGCGGCCACGAGCGGGGTAAAGAAGTCGCAATCAAATCCGCCAGAGCAAGCGGCTTAATCAAGTTCACACCCGTTGACGCGGGTTACCTATAGAGTACAGGCAGTGGGCAATTGTAAGCGATGGTGGTAATCCGCCGCAATGAAGATTGAACCTTCATCATCACTGCTATGAAGCTGGCCCGACTGGGTTCGTACTTTACTGGCAGCTGACCCAATTAGGAGCCGACTGCACTGTGGTTGCTCCGAGCCTAGTTCCGAAGAAGCCCGGGTACAGGGTAAAGACCGACCGACGGGACGCGTTGAAGCTGCCCGCTGTCACCGGTCCGGTGATCTGACCGCAGTGTGGGTTCCCTGTGATTCCTACAGGACCCTTGCGGTTGAGGCAAAGGACGCCGCCAGCATGTCGTCCTGAGCTGTCATTCGGTCTTTGCCCCGGCTGTGCGCATAAATCTGCTGCCAACAAAGAAACCGGCGAGCACGTGAGCGGAAATCACAGCATTATTAACTGACTCCCTCTGTTCGGCCGTAGAACGTAGTATGCGAGTCGGAATTTACGCCCGTGTCAGTACCAAAGACCAGAGCTGTGAGCTTCAACTCCGCGATTTGCGCGCATACTGTGCGGCCCGTCAATTGGCCATAGTTCGCGAGTATGTTGATTTGGGTCAATCTGGCACCAAAGATTCCCGCCCTCAGTTGAACGAACTCATGGATGACGTGCGCAAACGGAAGCTTGACGCGGTCCTGGTATGGCGCTTTGACCGATTCGCACGGTCAACAAGGCACCTTTTAGCTGCTCTTGAGGAGTTCCGTGGCCTCGGCGTCGGATTCATTAGTTATCAGGAGAACATTGAGACGGGAACTCCCTTGGGGCAGGCTATCTTCACGATTGTCTCTGCCGTCGCACAGCTTGAACGAGATTTGATTTGCGAGCGGGTGAGCGCGGGAATTCGTAATGCCCGTGCGAATGGCAAGCGCCTCGGACGGCCCCGTCAATATGTTGACTCGGACCGCATACGGGAATTGCAAGCCTCAGGGCTGAGCCTGCGTCAGGTTGCCGCTCAACTCAAAGTCGGCTATGGGACAGTTCGTGCGAGGCTGCAAGCGAGTGAGCGGAAAACCCCTAACAAAACAGGCGAAGAAATTGCGCCGTTTACAGGGAAATCGCCTTCGCTGTAAAGCGGGCGGCAATCTTATATTTCCCGCTCAAGGAGAGCGCATGGAAGCTCCGCACTATAACGGCAAAGTTGGCATTTTCTGGCTGGTCGGTAAGCGCCTCATCATTGACACAGCGCCCCTCAGCGAAGCGGGCAACTATGGCGATTTCAAGATTTATGAAGGCGACCACGTGACCCTTTGGGAGGAGCTTGAAAAGCGCGGAGAGGTGCCACCGGGTTCGGCTTACGAAGAGCACCCGCGCGGGCGTGGGAACTTCAACACGAAGACACAGCAGTTCACGCTGTTTCTTGACAGGTGCATTCTGCGGAAGAAGGGTGTTGTGAAGAAATTGCTCCGGCTAATGTGCCTGCCGCAAGACACTCTGCTATCAACCGACGGGCACTATAGGTGTTTCAGTTGTTTGGCGGGAAAGCAACAGTAGAGTCAATCACAGTTAAGAGGAGAATCTGAAAATGGCAGCTCAATGCATGAAATGCGGCGGGACCGGCAAGTGCGTGAAATTGTCACGGCACCGGCAAGGTAGAGGGCACGGGATTCGGAACCGTTGACAAGACGAAGCCAGCCTGCTCGTTTTGCGGCGGCGAGCGGTGATGCCGGGTTTGCAGGGGCACCGGAACGCTGCGATAGACCTGCTCGCTGTGCGACCGGAAGCGATTTTAAAGGATATCTAGCATGATCAAACTGAAAGCTGAAATCAAAAAGCCCACCCGCACTACGAGCCAGCTCTTCAGTTATTGGCGGCCACGGTTGCTTACATTCAAGGCTCCACGCATCTACGGATGGTTGTGGTGGAACTTTATGGTTGTGGAGCCTCCGTTGATTGAGATTCACAGCTATTGCGAAGCCGATTCCGAAGAACTCTGGCACATTCGTAGATTGAGCTCCGTCGGCAAGAAATTAAATGGTGGTATAGACACCCCATCACTTTGCGGTAGAGAGATGTCTTGGGACCGGGCACCAGTCGTCACCAGTCTTCCACCGATCAAAGTATGCGTAACATGTCAGGAAGTCTGGGAAAAAGACTGCCAAGTATGACGAATCCATTGCCTAGCGAGAAACCAACCACAATTTCTGGGCGCATTAATACCGAGACACGAAAGTGAAGAGAGTCGTCAATGGCCTGTCAATGCAACGTGTGTGTTGGAACGGGGCGATGCAAAAGGTGCGGGGGCACGGGCGAAGTTGAGGGAAGTGAATCCCGGAGCTATCGCAGAACAAGGTGGGACCGTTTCAACTCACCCAACCCGCTGCGTTGTGGGGTCTGGCGGTATCAGACCGCGTCGGCAGTGAAATCGCTAACAAAGCCCATGACGGAAGGTGAGAGAGTGGCGAAGGGTGAATCGGTGCCCGCAATCCCGGAATGCGCAGAAGAGAAAATATGGCCATGTACGGCTGAAAGCTGGCGCCCTTGCGATAAGTGTTGCAAGCTTGTCTGCGAAAAGCACAGTTATTTGATTCCCGTATGGCCGTGTGAAGATGCCGCCTCAGAACCCGCCGACATGGTTTGCCGGGAATGCGTTGAGGAGCTGTGGGCTCGGGGTGACATTTCAGCGGGCGACCGGACGCAGTACCTCTTTTGAGATCCATTGCGGGCGTTCCTCCGGGGGAGGTGCGGGTCGCAACTCACGTCTTTTTGTCGCGCATACTCTTAGGCATCTTCCTTGGTCCATCCTTCCTCATAGAAGTTGTAGACCTTCCCCATTTCTCCAATCCTACGCACCAAAGCCTCAGCATCAGAAGGCCGATAGAACTGCTTGGCAAACTCTTCTAGGGTCAGGTTGCTGTTGAAGACGAATTGACCGTTGGCCTCATAGAGAGCATCGATCACTTCAAACAAGGATGAAGTCTTGAACTCGGTGTATTTGACCTTGTCGATTTCCTCTAAGAACAGCCGGGGGGTCTGGTCATCGGGGACGGTTCCATTCATGCGCTTCGTTATTCTCAGGATAAGTGGACGACTCACTGCAGGATCAGGGGCGTTCTGGCGATCCATTTCCCTGACCACATACTCATCCAAGAGATACTTGGCCGACATACGAAAGATGGGAACATGAACACCAGTGAATCTGACTACACTCTCCCACACAGCGTTTTCGTAGAGAGCCACACCGAACGTCGTCTTGCTGGTGCCGGCAGGTCCGAAGAACGCGTAACTCTGCGCCGGATTGGCCTGCAGGTACTCAATCACTTCCTGCTGCCGGTCAATCTTGAGCCGGGACTTATCGCTGGGCTCAAGGTGCTCGAGGAAAATGTGACGATCATGGAGCGGTACGTTATTTACGATGATGCGCCACCAATTGCGAAGTTTACTACCTGTTTCGGTGTCACACTTCAGTTCGTTCTTCGCGACTCCCAGGCATATCTGATTTGCATGCTTCACTAGCTGATCTCCTTCTTCTGCCACTTGGCAAACGGGTTGGTGGTTGTGTCACGAGTTTCCTTCTTCTCGGCAGCCTTAGCCTTCGGTTGAACTTTCGAAACGGGAGCCTTAGTGTCGTAATATTTCTTGATCTTCGGAAAAGAACTCGCGAAGTACGCAACCGGAAAGTTCGCATCCCTGATGAAATCAAACCACCAGTGCTTTTCATCCTCCTTGATAAGCTTGAGATATCGCTTGGCTTCCTCAACTTCATGAGTAAGGAGGAAAGGACGAGCGTCTTCCACAGCACGAAGGTAAACGGGAGATTGATGACTAACTTCCGACTTGTCATGTTCTAACAAGCTATACAGAACCAATCGAGCCAATCTCTCCGGAGGAGAACAATCAACGGAAGAAGGCGAAGATGATGTCTTGTCTCCCGACACAAGCTCCGCAGTAGCCAAGCTATCTATCAATCCAGTTTCTCTTTCCGTTTTAAGGACCTGGTTAGGGGCCGTCTCCCGAACTTCTGAAATTCGTTTAACGGTCCTCTGAAGTTCGTCTCCCGAACTACTGAAGTTTGTCTTGCGAACTTCGTCGTCAGGCAATGCTTCAGCTAATTCAGGGAATTTCCAGCTATACTTGCTTGCGCGCCCGCTTCGTTCAATCGAAATCCAATGGCCCTTCAAACGTTTCAGGCTCTCGGCCAGAGCGGTCTTGCCCAAGCCCGTGTATTTCATGAGCCTCTTGTAGCCTGGGCAGCACAGTCCGGTCTCGTGGTTCTTGTGATGAGCGAGTACAGCCCATACGAGGCGGTCATTGGAGCGAAGTTCAGGGAAGCCGCTTTGCGTGAACGTCTCCTGCGCGGTAGACAACTGGGCCGCAAATTCGAATACCTCGTATACGTCGTTGAAGGCCATTGATTCACTGTTCCTTAAATTGATTCGTCGGAGGGTCTTGGGCCAAGAGCGCCCGAACGCGACGGTTGATGATTGCTCGGCTTCCTTCATGCCCTATTCCGCGTCCTCACAAACGAAAGTCGGGTCGCCCGATTTGCCTTCCCTGATATCCGCAAGAAGCTGGCGCTGTTCACTGACCGGCAACTGCTTCACTGCTTCTTGAAAATCGTCCATAAGGTGAAAAACTGAAAACGATAGGCTCGGGTCGTCTGCTATGCGTCGCGCGGTGGCCATCCAGTCGTAGCCAATTAGTGCCAGCACTTTGGCTAGTAGCGGTGGCCGGCATCGAGGCCCGCCACGCTGAAGAACCTGAATCTCCATCCAGTGTGTGACGAAGCGAGACGGGCCGTGAAAGTAGTACGGAACTTCACGGACCCAGTTCGCCAGCTCATTGGGAGCGAAGCGTAGAAGCGGCTTTGCTGCTGTCCCGATACGTATCACGGGGATTTCATTTGCGCGAACCCATCTGTAAACGGTGTCGTGATGAAGGCCGAAAAGGTCACAGATTTGGTTCACGGTAAGAAGACCTTCAATGGTGTCAAGGTGGTCGGCGAAGCTCTCGTTCACGGTGTCTCCAGAAGCGAGGGTCACATTTACGCAACAGTAGGTTTGCGTAGCTCGCTTAACTGGAAGAGCCGTAGTCCGTTCCTTGACGTCGAGATATGCGGGACGCCGATTGAATCGTTACTCCGCCCCGGCGCTGTTTTCCCCTATTCGTCAATATCCTCCGGGTCAGGCATGTAGACACGAATCTTCTTCCGTCCCCGGCAATACTGCCGAATAGCGGTCTCAACGTAGCTCTGGCGGTCCTTGATAGGCTGCCGGGCGGCGCGGCCACAGTACGCAATCTTCTCAAGCAGAACTTCGCGGTAGTTATCAACTCCCCGTTCCCACAGGAAGGCTCCCATTTCAGCCAGAAATTCGGCAGTGAGAAGCTGGGAACCGGGCTTAACGGGAATGGGAACTGCGGCTGGCGGGTGCAAGAGAAGGTCATTGAAATGGGCGACCTCTTCATCAAAATCAATCACAGGGCGAGACATTCACTCCTCCTTGAATTGGTATTTGGTTCAGGTTGGGGGGCCAACAAGTATCAGCCAGCCCCCACATTGACGGTTAGCTGGCCTTCGGCAACCCGGTATAGACATACCGGCGCACGCTTCGGGTTCCCTCGCCATTGAGCAGCCGACAGAATTTGTCATATTCGCAAAGGCACGACTGAAAATCGGCAGCGTGAAGAGTAAGGCCCGTTGCGGCGCGAATCGGTAGTTTCATGGTGGCGTAGAGACGACTGAATTCCGCATACCACTCCGACTCCGCCCAATACTTGCGCGGAGCGCGCCCCATTACCCGGTCTAAGCCACGACGAGACCCCGGCCCTGAAACGGCGAACGTCCACCAATCAGGCGCGTCAGTAAGCTGCGCGTATTTCAAGTCAGCGACAACCTGACCGGAGTAGAAGCCCCCCATGAAAGGGCCTTCGCTCAGCCTTGCGCAAAACGCCGCAAGTGTGTCGGTCGGGCGCGGGCGGTAATAGTCGCGGCGCTGCCAAATGGGATTGAGTACCCGGCTCACAATCAACTCAGCTTGCTCGCCGGTCTGCCCAGAAACCATGACCTTGTAAGCCTGGGCTTCAAATGCCTTGAGGCCTTCAGCCTGCCGAGCCCGAATGACCGACTTGAACTTGTCGGGGCTCCACGGGACCGGATAGCCAATCTCCTTCAGAGTGTCGGGCCAATTCACGGCCCGGCGTGCGACGACGAGGGCGAACCACATGTCAGCGTCATTCCTGTGCGGCTCGCGGTACAGTGCGGCAACGCCCTTAGTGACAGCGTCATGTTCGCGCGAGATATTGCAGAACTTGTAGTCACGGAGAATCGGATTGTCCGTCCAGGGAAACGGTAGTCCGGCCTCACGCTTTCGGCGAATAGACTCCCGTTCCGTGATGAAGTTGAGAAGTTGTTGCATGGCGTCCTTTCAATCGGCACTTACTGTATCCGCCTGCTTGGTTACGGTGCACTTCTTGCACGCGAACAGAGCGGGGGCTTTGGGATACCACTCGTGCTGAAGGCCGAATTCCGCACAGTCGTGAGTGAACTTGGGGTACTTGCCAATGGCTTCAGCAATATCGCGCCCGGAGATTTCCGGCTTATAGAGGAATCGCGGCAGAATTTCATGCCATTCTGGAGGCACGCGCTGGCAGCAAGGCCAAACAAGGTAACGCTCCTTCTTAGTCGCGATAATGTTTCTCAGTCCCACGTCAGTGAGGGGTTTCCCAGTCACGGCTTCATAGTGGGCACGGAACCACGGGATTCGCTGATCGATGTCGCGCGCAACGGAATCGTGCGAGCCACGCGTGTTGAGCAAATCCGCCACCATTCCCCATGACAACTGCCGAACGAATTTGTTAACGAGGTCTCCTTGATTGCGAGTTGATTTCATTTAGTTTTCCTTCACACTTTGGAAGTTAAGGCGCGAAGTCTTTCTGAACTTCGCGCCGCGCGGTTAGAGAAACCGGCAGATACAAGCCGGTCTACAGGGACTCGCGATTCAAGCCGCGTGCGGTAAGTGAATCATCGACCAACTTGCCGATGGCAGTGTTAGGGCCTGCTTCGCGCGCCAAGAATGCGAGCGCCCTGTCGGTCAGACAGGAGAAGTCAGACGCACATACGGTCGGAGCGTCGGCGCAGATTTCGCGCAAGAGACGCAAGCCCTCTTCGGTCCTGCCGTTCATAAAGGACACAATTGCGCTGCGGATTGAAGTCTTGATTTCGGTTGCGATCATTTACGGCCTTTCAGCATTGAGCCAATGGCTCGGGTGATGGGGCGACCTTTACGCCCGATTTTGAACATAGAAGGGCGCAAGTCCGAGTAGCCTCGGCACGTGGCCACAGTTCATAAGCGCGGACAATGTCTATCCCCTGAACGCAAGGCGTCAGGAGTTAGGCGCAGTTATTGTGCCGCGTAGACCTTGAATCCAGGCAGACGGATGAATTCGCCGTAGGATGGTCAATGTAAGTTGGGAGTATTCGTGAGGGCGGTGGGCGAGTTCGCGACCAGGCGATTGAGCGCCAGTATTGCCAATCACAGTGACCGGTGGTGTCTGGCTCAGCCTCTCCAAGCGGTCACATTGAAGTTAGCCCCCTTTAACGCGGCCTGTCAAGAGCGCCTCTAACAGCTACGAGACCTTGGACCGTCCAGCAACGCCTATTCCGGCACGTCCCAGGTACGAGACCATTTTTAAGTTCTATCGGTTGTTCGCAATAACTGCCGGACTCTCCCCGACTGAGTATCAATTCTTCGGGTAAATACGATGCTCCCTGAAAAGTATGTCGATGCTGTCGTCGCCGCAGAATTCTTGTCCATCAAACCGCGCCGGATTTTGGATATGGCGCGTGCCGGTGCCGTTCCCAGCCATCCCTTGAGTTCCGGCAGGCGGCGCGAATGGCGATTCCGACTTAGCGAGTTGGAGGCTGCCTTGTCGCCCAGCGAAGCTAACTCCCCTGCGCCAACAGACCGTAGAACAAATCGGAGTCGGCAGTCCCCATTTACAGAGAACGGTCAATAGCATGGGCAGGTACCAACAAGGCAGTTTGCGGCGGGAAGCACGGGCAGCGGGCGCAACGTGGGTTCTGCGCTACAACACAACCCGGCCGGAAGACGCTCGGAGGGTAGAGCACACAATCGCGGTCGGATTGGTGAGCGAGTTCCCGAGTGAATCGGCAGCCTGGGCAGAAGTCAACCGCCTGCGCCTTCACGAGCAAATCAACAAACCGGAATTCAAAGGGCCAGTTACATTCGGCCACTTGGCGCAACACTACATTGCGCACGAGCTTGGCGACCAGACAGACGCTGTAGACCCGAAAAGCCACACGACGATTGTCGGCTATAAGCGGAATCTGCAACGTCACATTCTGCCCAAGTGGGGGCGGCGAATCGCGCTCAGCATTGAGCCCTTAGAAGTAGAGAACTGGCTTAAAGAACTGAAGCGCGAACTGCACCTTGAAAACCCAACGCTGGATCGGCAGCGCCGAATCATGTCGCTCGTATTCAAATCCGCACAGCGTTTCGGAATCATCCCTCGTGGAGAGCAGCATAACCCAATGCGGTTTGTTCGCTGCAAGACAACGAGTGGATACGAGGCCAAGACCATCACTCCCCGGCAAGCCTGGGAAATTTGGTCACGGCTTCCCGAGCCCGAGAGCACCCTGACTTTGTTGGCGGCAACAACCGGGCTGCGGATTTCAGAGTGTTTGGGTTTGCAGTGGGGAGACGTTGATTTCGCCGCACAGTTGATTCAAGTCCGGCGAACTTGGACAGCCGGGAAAGTGGGCTTGCCCAAGAGCAAAGCATCGCAGGCGGCAGTCCCGCTTCACCCGGTTCTCGCCGGTCACATGAGCGCGTGGCACGGTGCCACACCCTACTCCGGCGAGCAGGACTGGGTATTCCCCAGTTTCACGCTGAAGGGTAAGCAGCCTCGTGTCGCAAACATGCTCGTAGAGGACCACTTGAGACCGGCTGCTATAGCGGCGGGTGTTATCAAGGACGGTGATGACATCCGATTCGGGTTTCACACGCTAAGACATAGCTTGTGTTCGTACCTAGTCGGCCAAGGTACTGACCCCAAAACGGTTCAAACCTTGCTCCGCCACGCAGACGTCGCAACCACCCTCGGAATTTACGCTCATTCCCATAGCGAGTCCCGAATGACCGCGCAGGGCGAAATGTTAACCGCGTTTTTTGCGCCTTCCGCGCCTGTGCAGTAGCCCCAATAGAAAAGGGCGAAGCAAAATGCCCCGCCCCTCGTCACGGCCCGCCCGACCGCTCATGCCTTGTTGTCGTCGAGCCACTTGCGTCCGGCGTCCGAGATTTCCCAAATTCCCCGTGGCGAGTTGCTCTTGAATAAGCCCTGTGCGCGCATATTGCTGGCCTGCCACGCAACGCGATTGCGCCAGCGAATCCAGCCGGATTTTGGCAACTTGCCATAGTCGGCGGGTGTAAGAATCGCCTTCATCTTTACGCCCACTGCATCAACTACAAGCCCACGCTTCCCACGTCCCCCCATCTCGACCAGGACCTGCAAAATGGGTTTCCAATAGGCATGAACAGGAGTAAAGACTCCGTCTTCATCAGAGATTTCCTCCTCTGACTCTGCTTCGCCTTCGGCATCAACCTCCGCTCCTGTGAGTGTGTCGATAGCGGCAATCTTCCCCCGCCAATCAGCAATCTTTGTTTGAAGTTTCTTGGCCTCATCTTCGGCCTCAGCCAGCTGGCTGGCGTATTGGTCGCGGAGGGCCAAAAGTTGTTGACTCATGGTTCCCATGTTTTCCCCTTTTCTGCCCGACGACAAGACAATGATGACACAGACCATGTTACTTGTCAATTGTCAATTCATTCAGGTAAGTATGTGTTCATTTGTCGCATCAAGGATTCCGGCGCAAACTAATTCCGGCAACAACTCCGTAGAGACTGAACAGCCGTGCGTTTTCTCGCGCGGTATCTAAGGAGGAATGACGTGACACCAATTCAAATCGCCGTCCCTGAATCCCTGACCGCGCAGCAGGCTGAGCTTGAATCCGCCCTCGCCGCAATTGCCACCGAGGAACAGAAACTCGCCACCCAGCGGAAGGACATTCAGACCGCCCTTCAATCAATCAGTACCGCCGTTGCCGTCTTATCGGGAAAGCCTCTCCCAGCTACCAAGGCCGCTCCCGCCACAACGCGGAAGCCAATGTCACCGGAGGCCAAGGCGCGAATTGGAGAGGGCCTCCGTAAAGCCCGCGAGGCAAAGAAGGCGGCCCAGATCGCTGCTCCCGCGCCTCAGGAGCCCGCTCCCGCCCCCACCGACGTACCGGTAGCCGATACCGCCCCGAAACCGCGAAGCTCCCGGAAGGCGGCACTGGAGTAGTGGCGCTGCCCTTGGGAAAGATTTATGGCACGATGGGGGCTCTCGTAGCGTTTGCGGGAGCCCTCGATGAAGACCTGAACAGCTACATTTCTCGGCATGCGAACGGCGACTGGGGAGAGCTAGATGAACATGATCGGAAAGCCAACGAGTACGCAGTCGAGAATGGCTTGCGCGTGTTGTCTGTCTATGCACTAAGGAGCGGCCAGAGAATCTGGATCATCACCGAGGACGACCGCAGCAAGACCACAATTCTTTTGCCGGAGGAGTATTGACGCCTTTGTCGGAACGGATATTCCCACAAGAATTTGTCAACAAGCCTCTCCCCCTCCAACGGAATTGGCGTACAATTCACTCCGACAGCAATGTTTTATAAGGTTTGGCAAGGAGAGAATGTGACCGACCGGCTTGTAACGCTTGCAGAAGCCGCTACCCTGCTCGGAGTGAGCAAGGCTACTCTTCGGAACTGGGATAAGTCTGGGAGATTGTCAGCGGCCCGCCACCCAGTTAACGGGTATAGGCAGTTCCATCTCTCAGAACTGACACGACTTCAGCAACAAATCGGATTACCGTTTGAAGTTGAGCCACAAGCGGCGGCAGACGACAGCGAACTTGACATTCGGTCAGTGAAACGGATTGTTAGTCGCCTTCACGATGTGCTGCGAGATGCGGACAGCCACAGCAATATCATCGAGCGATTTGACGAGATAACCAAGCTCATATTTGCCAAAGTTATTGCTGACAGGGGAGCACGAACGAACTCGCCATTTCATTCTGAGCATGTCTCGCCTGAAGCTGTGCGCAGATTCTACAAAGAGCTCGCAAAGCAGAACAGCACATTCATCCCCGACCGGTTTAGCTCGCTAAAGTGTTCCGATGCAGCGGTCTTGCAAGCTTTGGATCTTCTGCGGACATTCGACTTCGGCTCCGCTGAGTTTGACTTTAAAGGACTCGCCTACGAAGAGGTCATCAAGAACACGTTTGACAAGGGCGACCATCAACAATTCTTTACGCCCCCCCACATCGTGGATTTTATTGTGTCCATGTGTGCACGTTTTCTGAAGGGCAAAGTGTGTGACCCTGCCGCAGGAACCGGTGGGTTTCTCGCTTGCGTCGCTCGGCAAAAGGCCAATTACGAGTGCCTGACAGCAATCGAAATAGACGAACGGCTCGCCTGGGTGGCTGGCATGAACATGTTCCTACATGACGCCCAAAACATTGAGACAATCTGGCTTCAAAACTCAGGAACCCTGGGAAGCGGGGCCATCCCACTGTTTAATACCTTCGACGCTATAATCACCAATCCTCCTTTCGGAAGTGATTTCACAGACCATGAGTCTCTTCAGACGATGGAGCTTGGCAGAGACCGCGTGGCTCGCCGAAGGGGAATTCTCTTCATTGAGCGCTGTCATCGACTTCTCAAGGAAGGTGGGCTACTTGCCATCATCATTGATGAAGGAGTACTGAACCTCTCACACGCAGTCGATGTTCGGCAGTTCATTACAGCGAACTTTGATATCCGGGCAATTATTAGCCTTCCTGAGACCGCATTTATGCCATATGCGAGCGTTAACGCCTCGATTCTGGTAATGCAGAAAGCTGCATCGACCGATTGCAATCGTAAGGTTTTTTTGGCCAAAGCAGAAACTGTAGGTCGGAAACCTAACGGCGATGAAGACATACGTTATGACCGCGAAGGCAAGAGTTACTTAGAGAGCGACCTCCCGGAGATTCTTTCCGCTTGGAACGGCTTCTTACGAGCTGAGAAAACTGGGGACTCGGAAAAGATCTACATCACAGATGTTGCGGAGAATTTGAATGCGAACGATAATGGCCACCGTCTTGACTTTCAATATCATCACCCATCCCGAGTGGAGAGCGCGAGAGTGCTCGGAATGTGCCCGTATCCGTTAATAAAACTGGGTGACATTTGTGCCGAGAGGAACATCTCTTTCATCCCTTCGCAAGAACTCCCAGACATAATCATCCGATATACGGGCCTGGCTAACATTGAGGCTGGCACAGGAGTGGCAGAACAAATTCCCACACCGACGAACTCACTTAAGAGCGGTGTGAAACGATATGAACCCGGGGACATAATTTTTGCGAAGATGAGGCCAGGCCTCCGTAAGGTTGCATTCATGGATTTCGATGAGGGCGGTTACGTATCGCCAGAATGTTCTGTTTATGTTGTCAGGCCGGGAAGTGACGGTGCACCCCGAGTGGACCCGTTGTTGCTCAGCGTGTTACTCCGGTCAGACTTCGTCTTCGGACAGATTACCCATTTGATCGCAGGCATTGGTCGTCCCCGCATCAGCAGCACTGAGCTACGACAGGTCGCTATTCCGCTGCTTCCGGCGGAATTACAATTTTCGATAAAGAACACCTACCTGAAGCGAATTGAAGAGGCAAGATTGCTTCGCTCGGACGCAGAACGTCTCGTCAGCGAGGCAGGCCAACTGCTGAAACGTTCAGTGTCTGAAGTTGCGACGGCATTCTCCCAAAGGATCCCATGAGCCTAGTACAAACAGAAGTTCGGGAGTTTCTCAGCGGACAGCGTGAACCCATAGAAACACTTGATTGGCTTCAGGGGACGTTTCTCCCAGAAGTGCAATCGAGCCTGAATTCACCCGACGTTCGCCGGAGAATAGGGTTGTATTCCGGGGAACGAATTCCTGAAAACGAGCGCAATCTAACGGATGTTCGGAACCGCGTGAGTCTGATTGTGGAGTATGAACTGGCTCGGATTGCCACCCAGATACTCAGCGAAGCTGGGGCGCAGGAACTTTTCTGGTCTTACGTAGTGGCTAATAGGTTTCCAGACCTTGAGGTGAGAAATTCACAGGGTAAGCGTGGACTACGGATCGAGGTGAAGTGTCTACAGAGCGTTGCCGAGGAAAAGAGTGCGAATTTCGATACACTGCGGAAGGACGTTCACCCTCAAACCGATTTCTTGGTCGTCTTCCTTTGGGAGTGGAAACACGATGCAACCACCATTCTTTGGGACCGTGCTCCCTCTATAGAGAAAGTATATGTGTTCCACGCAGCGACCCTTGCACTCTTGCGTGACCGTTACTGGTTAAACAGTCCTCCGAGAAACCCCGGCGAAGGATTGCAGGGTTTTGACTTACGATTTGCTGTGAATTGTAACGACGGGAATTTTAACGAAGAAGAGGGCAATTACGGCAAACTCATGCGACTCTGGGCCCCAGATTTTGAATACGCGCCGACGCTGAACACCTTAGCTGAGAGGACCGTCACTGATTACTTGGCTTTCCAGAGTGAAGTGATCTCAATAGGGTTCAATAATTTAGCGAACCGAATCCTTCCTGAGCTTGGAAAGCAACTCGTAACAAGTGTTCTCTTGGGAACGAAACAGGTTGGCTGGCGGGCCGGTGGTTTCATTTTCCTTTTCGGAGAGCGTCTTGCGAAGGCGACGGATATCGTTCAGGTCCTGAAAGAAAATGCAGAGACGCGGGCATTCATATTCGGCTCAAAATATGCCTGGACAGAATTGGGGCTTAAATCCGTTACTCGAGGGAAAACCACACTATTAAAGGTGAGGTCAATTGGGGGAGGCAAGAAACCGAAATACCTCGTTCCGTTTGTCAAACAGTCGCTTAAGCCTCTTCCTGCTTCTCAGGCGATTTCAGTGGGTCAAGACGAAAGTTGATAACGCTCTGACACACCTCAAACATCTCCTGGTCGAACTGCAACCCAGAACAGTGATTGATGAAGCGCGCCAGTTTCTCCCGCTCTATTGAAGCTGCCACCAATCGTTCAAAATTCAAAATCTCAACCCGATGAGGGTCGGTTGCAAGTACTCTAAAGTGGAAGAAGTAGCCTCCGCGATTCTGATGTCCCGTCACGCTTCTAACGCAAACGGACACACCTTTGGGCGAGTGGTCAAGAAGGCTACTTACCTGCTCTTCGGTGACCGGCGTATCTGTGTCCAATCTTTGCAATGGAGGGAAAGGTAAACCTTCGAGTGAGTTTTTGTGCTTCGCGGCTTTTTCGGTCATCGGAATGTACCAGTCCGATACTAGCAGCCCGAGAACCCCAGAGAGATGAGACAGTCGCAAAGATTATCATCAGGCCCAAATCGGTCTGTAGAATCCTGTCCGGAGGGCGCACATGAGTAAGCCAGGTATCAACCAACACAACGTTGGCCGCATTGCGGAGCGGATTGTTTCAAACGAACTTGAATATTGCGGCTTTCGGGTAAGCGACCTAAATAAGGAAGGCACTTCCGCCAACGCCGACCTGCTTGCAGCGAAGGAAGGAAAGACTTGGCAAATTCAAGTTAAGGGTGCCACCGAGGGGAACGGGTGGTGGGTTAACTACGGTTTTGCAAGCGAGCCAAAAATTGATCGTCGGGAACCTATGTTTAACTCAGTGTCCAGTTTTTACGTCGCTCAGGTCGTGGTGCTGGTATGCGTGAAGAGCCCTTCAGAGTACCGGTGTGTCGTCCTCCCGGTGAGCGAGGCAGAGCGAGCTGCCCAGCTCAATCTGGACCATGCCTACCGGAAGGCCAGACTTGATGGGGCGAAGAAAAAACCAGGAAAGGTCTGGGTATCCCTCGGGTACATACCAAAGCCAAGGGACGCCTCTAGGCTGCCAATTCTAAAAGAGGAACAGGCAATTCTGAATCGCTTCATCGGGAATTGGGATATTGAGAGCACCGCAATCGGTGTTTCTCTTGTTGCATGACAACTCTTCTCTCAATAGAATCTGGCAGCACACATGAGCAAAATCAGAAAGTAGGCACAGACGTGGCAAATACTGCGCCGGATTTGATCAAATCTGACCATCTTCTGCTCCTAGCCCAAGGGATCGTAGAGCAGACGTCGGGCTTCTTTGAAAAGAAGGGACCGGGTGTGGGAGACCATGCAACTGGGGCGTTTGTGCGTTCACTTCGCCAATTGGCCAAGGAAGTCTTTGGGGCCGACTACAGCGAGAAGGCTGTATGTAAGGGGGCCGGGTTCAGATTTGACTTCTATTTTCCGGATGAATGGACAGCAGTAGAGTTTGCCTTTGGGCTGCACAATCCGAACTCTGAGTTTGAACGGGACATATTGAAGTGCATTCTCGCGATAGAGGACGGCTGTCCGGTAAAGAAGCTCATTCTAATCGGCAAGCCCGGTGCGATTGTGCGACTCAGCGCACCAGCACCGAGGGCAATTGTGGCACTTGTCGGGAGGCGGTTTGGCTTGGCTGTTGAGGTCTTGGAATTGCGATTCCAGGAGGGGCCGCATAACGCAGATTCGCCACGCGCATTAGATCACCCGTGATGGGCCCGACGGGAATGGGTTGAGACATCGAGCAATGCGAAACTTTGATAAGAAGATGTGGCTCTGGCAGAGGCGAAATCCATCGCCGAGAGCCTAAGCGGCCACAGTTATCATTCGTCTTGCTCTTCCTGAAGTGAATAGCGATAGATGTCACCTCTCCCGTACCGCAGTTTTTCGCCTTGCAGAGTCATGAAATTGATCTTGTGAGCCGCCGCATTTTGATGAGCAAGCGCGAACGCGTCTTCGGGAATAGCCAAGATAACCAAGATGCTATCGTCTTGCTTCGAAAAGCCTCCAACGCGTTTTGGCGGCGATTCCTCATAGCGATGCAAGTCTTCTTCGATGGCCTTTTCGTCAAGATGTGCCCGGCGCACGAGACGGGCCTCGCATTTCCTGTCCTTTAGCTTTGCAGGTGCAAGAAGAACGCCATGCAAAACCAGATCGCGATCCTCGAAAAAGGGCGATTCATGCAGGAATGCCAGGCCTTCATCCCGGTGCAAAGGATCATAGGATGAGTCAAGACCAAAACTGTAGTCGCAGTTCCAACTTTCGATACGCACGGTGTAGTCGATCGCTTCCGAAAGAGGCTTGCGAAATTCTTTGAGGGCTTTCTTGATTGTCTGATTTCGCTCTTCGAACCCACTCTTGACTTTTCGCTTATCTGGCGCCTGTTGTGCCGGCGTGACTTTGGCTTTCATTTCCTTCGGAGGCTTCACGACGAACTCGGGGAGGGGAAGTTTCGGTACGCTCTTGCCCGCGTTCTTCTTAGCCCAATAACCACGAGGCGGAACCGGAACTTGTCTCCTGGCGCAGACTTTCGCCATCGCTCGGTCGGATACATGGAAATCCTGTCCGACTTCCGTCATAGGTTTTGCCCAGACTAGGCTATAGAGCTCTTCCCGCGTTAATCCCAAGTGATCTTTTTCGGGCATGATCGTACCACCTGCGTTAAGAATGCCGGGATTGTACAACGCTAGGTGAGGGGCTGCCAGGGCTCTCGGTGGGTGAACGTGTACCGAAAACCTCCACCCGTGATTCCCCACCCGTGATTGGCCCGTCTTACACGTATTTCGCCGTATTAGGCAACCCACGAAGTCTTGTAAGTGGTTGGAAGTACTGCTTATTAACGCCCTGAAAAGGCCGGCGTCGGCGGTTCAATCCCGTCCCTGGCCACCACTCTTTTGAACAACTTAGAGCAAAATCAGGGAAATACGCTCACCCGCAACTCACCCGTGATTGCGATTTCGGCACCTGCGAAGGCGGCGTCAAAAACGCTGTCACCATACCCCCTTGCGCGTCTTTATGGGGTCGCGAAGGCATTAACCACAAGGTCACTGACGGGTAGCCGACAATACACCCGGAACAGACGCTTGCAAAAGAAATGCCGCCCAACGGTTGGGCGGCATCGGAGAACCGATAAGCGACTGTTATCAGTTGAGTTCACTCCAGAGGAAGCCATGATATAGGCCGTTTGCATCGACGCAGTAGCCCGTCGCCGCTCCCGTGGCGCTGTTGTTCATGGGCATTGTGCCTTGTCCTGTTGCCGCGCCGGCATTTGTGCAATCGAAGGACTTGAACTGTCCATCTCGCGAACGCTGGAACCCGTGCGCTGCGGAGTTCGCGTCGAAATAGCTCCCAACCACGGCTTCCTCGGAGTTGATGCTAGAAGGGACAGTTCCCTGGCTGGACCCGGTGGCCGCGCCCGGGAAATCAAATTTCGTGATTCTCCCGTCCAGTTCTCGGAGGTATCCATGGTTCACGCCGGCGGAGTCAACAAATTGCCCCGTGACCGTGCCGGCCGAATTGATGCATTCGGTTTCGGTCCCCTGGTACTGGCCTGCGCCCGCGCCATGGATGTCAATCTGGGTGATCCTGCCGTCTGGGGTGCGCACATAGCCGTGAAACATCCAGCCCGGCGCCTCGACGTAGGATCCCGCAATGATTCCGGAAGGTGTCAATCCGCAGATCCCATCCACCCACGCGCCCCAGTAACCGTTTGCGCCGGGGACCACGAATTCGGTGAACCGACCGTCAGGGGCACGCAACACCGCGTGGCTCACATTGTCCGGATCCAGGTAATCTCCACCGATCCAACCGGCAGGATCGATGGCCTCACCCATTGTGCCCTGGTTTTGCCCGGTGCCCTCACTCGGAGCATCGAATGTGGTGAACTTTCCGTCGGGTTCCCTGAGGAACCCATGGATCATTCCGGTTCCGTCCCAATACTGGCCTGTGATTTCACCCTCCGGGTTTATGGACCAAGGTTCGGTAGCGACGGCGTTCAGTGCGTCGAACGTAACGATTTTCCCGTCGGTAGCGCGCAGGAACCCATGGTTCACTCCGTCGGCATTCCAATAAGTCCCAGTGATTTCGCCCAGCGCATCGATCCCGTAAGCCATGGTGCCGGTCGCACCCTGAACGTCGAAAACAACGATTTTGGACTTTCCCTCTCCTGGTGCCTGCGACCAGGCAGCCACGGCAGAACAAACAAGAACAGTGAATATCAGCTTGCGAATACGATTCATGATTTGCCTCCAGATTGCTGGTTTTATGTTCGTGAACTCAAACAACGATGCGTGGCAACCGGAGGGGGCGCCGCGCTCCCTCGGGGCAACCGCCCTTCTGGAGGCAACAGAGGAGATGCTTCGACTGGAGCGCTGAGCACCCCTAACCGCAACCCCACCTGCACGCGCATGGATCGGGATTGCCGCTTCACCCTCCCGGCTTTCGTCCGCGCCGAAATCCGGCGCAGACGGATTGAGCTTCGTATGACTCGGTCGGCGGGACAATGGAAAGGCGATGGAATCTGGATGGAAATCAACTAACAGACCGTGCGGACGTTCTGGTCCGCAGATCGAAGGTCGGATGTAAAGCAATTCTCAAAATCTGTGCCGCCTCCGGGTGATGGGCTGCGTTAAAATGCTCTCAGCGTACAAGCGAGGAAATCTTGCCACTTCCCGCGCAAACCGTCCGGTTTGGGCCCTTCCAGCTCGACCTGAACAGCGCCGAATTGCGCGCCAACGGAACCACCACGAAGCTGGCCGAGCAGCCTTTCCACATTCTGACTGAGCTTGTCCGGCATCCCGGAGAAGTGGTGACTCGCGATGAGTTGCGTCGTTGCCTGTGGCGCTCCGACACGTATGTGGATTTTGAGTACGGACTGAATGCAGCGGTAAAACGCTTGCGAGATGCCTTGGGTGATTCAGCCGAAAGCCCGAACTACATCGAAACGATTCCTCGCCGTGGCTATCGATTGATGGTTTCCGTTGAGAGCTTCGTCGCCCCTGTGCATGACCGGCGCGATCCCGCTCACGCAGCAACCGCCTCGCAGACCCCGGGGAAAAGCCCGGCGGGATGGCAGAAATGCACGGCCGCTGGGGTTGCCGCAGTCGCTGTAGCTCTGGCGGCGAATATCTGGCATCTCCAAGGTGGCGACGCAACTCGCATCGATTCCATTGCCGTGCTCCCATTTACAAACGAAGGTGGAGACCCGCAACAGCAATACTTCGCCGATGGGATGACCGAGGCTCTGATTACCCGGCTATCGGAAGCCGGTGTGCCTAAAGTGATCTCCCGCACATCGGTGATGCGCTTCAGAGGTGTGACCAGATCACTGCCCGAGATCGCTCGCGAACTGCATGTCAACGGCGTCCTCGAAGGCGCGGTGCTTCGTTCTGGTGATCGCGTCCGTATTACGGCGCAGCTGATCTATGCCCCCTCCGATACTCACCTGTGGGCGAAGAGCTATGAAGGGGATCTGCGTGACGTGCTGACGCTGCAGAGTGAGGTCGCGCAAGCGATCGCCAACGAGATCAAAACGAAAGTCTCGCCCGGGCAGCAGGCCTACCTGGCGGTCGCGCATACCGTGAACCCGGAGGCCTACGAACTCTATCTCAAGGGCCGCTACGAGTGGAACAAGCGAACCGCAGAGGGGCTGAAGAAAAGCCTGGAGTATTTTCAGCAGGCCATCGGCCTTGATCCTACATATGCTCTCGCCTACTCCGGCCTGGCGGATTCTTACATCACGTTCGCCAACAACTCCCTCGTTCCCGGTATCGAGGTCGACCGGAAGGCAAAACTGGCGGCACAGCGGGCAATCGAACTTAATCCGGCTTCGGCGGAGGCGCACACCTCCCTGGCCATGGTGTTGTTCGACTATGACCGGGATTGGCAAGCAGCACAGAAGGAGTTTCAAGCCGCAATTAAGTTGAACGCCAATTATGCGAACGCCCACCACTGGTACGCTTTCCGATTGGCCGAGATGGGCCAGAACGAAGAGGCCCTCGCCGAGATCCAGAAAGCCCAGAAACTAGACCCCCTTTCGGTCAGGGTTAATGCCAACGTCGCACTCATTCTCTATGAAGGGCGTCAATACGACCGCGCCATCATCGAAGCACGCAAGGCGCTGGACTTGGAACCGGATGACGCGGCGACCCACGACAGGCTCGGCGACATTTATCTGCAAAAGGGAATGCCAAAAGAGGCGCTCGCGGAGTTTCGAGAGGCTTTTCATCCCGGACGTATTCACGCCTATGTAGCGTTGGGGAACCGAAGCGAGGGCCTGAGAATCCTCAACAAGCTAAAGCAAGAATCGAGAGAACATTATGTCTCACCCTGGGAGATTGCAAGAGCATGCGCTGCCTTGGGCCAAAACGAGGACGCTTTGGCTCTGCTCGAGAAGGGCTTCAAGACCTACTCGGGCGGTATGGACCGATTAAGGGTCGACCCCGAATTCGACCCCTTGCGCCCTGATCCTCGGTTCCAGGACCTTCTGCGCAGAATGCGCCTTCTGCAATAGCCTTGTCCTTCGCAGCGAATTCTTGCTTGGCGTTGGTTGTATAGCTCCAACGTCCACCCGTCATCCCTCACCCGTGATTGGCCCGTCTTACACGTATTTCGCCGTATTTAGGCAGCCCACGAAGTCTTGTAAGTGGTTGGAAGTACTGCTTATTAACGCCCTGAAAAGGCCGGCGCCGGCGGTTCACTCCCGTCCCTGGCCACCACCAGTTTGAACAGTTTAGGGCTAAATCAGGGAAATACGCTCACCCGCGGTTCACCCCGAAACTTCAAGTTCGGGGATCTCTATGGCTTTATCACTCACCGAGACGACCGACTGCGGCGGTTGACTGAATTAAGTCGCCGAGGGCCGGCTCCGTGGCTGATCAGAAATCAGAAGCCGTTGAGCCTGGCCAGCGCCAAGCCACCGCGGAGATTCACAACATCTTCAAAACCGCTGACTTTCAGCGCACAGGCGCCAAGATAGCCGCGCTGGCCCTTGTGGCAGTAGACAAGGATCCTGCGATCGCGGGGCAACTCACCCAGCCGGTCGCGGAGCTCACCCTGCGGAATATTCACGGCATTCCGGAGGGCGCCCGATTCAGCCAATTCGTTGCTCTCGCGGACGTCGTCGTAGTTCATTTTGTTTTTCTGCCTGGCTGCAATTGCAAACACATATCTCCTGGTTCTTAAACCGGATTATCCAGTGATGAAGGAAGTAGGTGTGCTGGGCCTCACCGTTACCCTCTATCTGATTGGTACGGGCCTTTCCATGAAGACTATTCGGCAGGTTGGCCATCGGCCTCTTATACAGGGGGGTCTGCTCTGGATCGTGATCGCAACGGCCTCGCTGGCCCTGATTCGTGCAGGCCTTATTCATCTTTGATCCGCACAAATCGGGGCCGAGGCGACTTCGCGTGCTCAACCATCCAGGTGGTAAACTGCGAACGATGGTTCGATTCTGTGCTTCCCCGCATATGAGACGCAACACGCTGGCTCTGGGTCTGTGCCTGCTCGCGGTGCTCTTTGCGCTGGAGGCAAAGACAGCCTGGTACGGTCCGGCGCACGGGCCGAGTGCTGATATCCAAAGCCAGAAGGCGCGCCCGGCGGATCTACCTGCTGTGGTATCTCATGGCGCTTCCATGCTTCCCCCGATTACGTTTCCGCCCGCTCTCATTTTCCTGGCGTCGGTAGCGTCGATTGCGTGGACGAACACCGATTTTCTGCGCGGTGTCGACGTCGATTTCAATCATGTCCCGGTTTCTGCCGCCCCCTATTTCTCTCCCGCACTTTTCTTCCGTCCCCCGCCAGCACTTTAGTCCATCATTGGCGAATTCTCTGAACAATCTGTGCCTCTTGTTGCCTTGAGCCGTTGAATCTAGTGAATTCTCGGCTTCCGTGCGTGCTTTGCGACTCGGGTGGCAACACTGATCTCAGGTTAGGCATCAAATGGGACACCGTCACGGTCGCTTGCATTCGCTGTCTCTTTTCCCTGGCTACCAGAAGCGATTCGTACACAGGAAACTCCCATAACCAGGAGTCGGACATTCATGCCCAAATCTCTTTCCCTGTTTGCAGCCGTTCTCGCGATGTTTTCGACGGCGATTGTCTTTTCGGGTTGCCACGCTAGCGGGGCAAACCCTGATGCCGGCGCCGCCAACGTTCCATCAGCGCGTGTCGCCGCCGCGCAGCGCGGCGATATTTCGCGCGTGCTCACGATGGCTGGGCAGTTCCAGCCGTACCAGGTTGTCGACGTTCACCCCAAGGTGAGCGGCTATATGGAACGCATCAATGTCGATATCGGCGATGTTGTCCATCAGGGTGAGACATTGGCCGTGCTGCAGGTGCCGGAGTTGAAGGCTCAGTTGCAGTCCGCAACTTTCTCAATGGAGCAAAGCAAAGAAGAGATTACGCGGGCACAGCATGAAATCGATCGCGCCGAAGCGACTTACTCAGCCTTGCACGCGCAGTCGGAGCGGTTGAAACAGGCCGCCGCCAACCACCCCGGACTCATTGCGCAACAGGAATTGGACAATGCGCAGGCGCAGGATTTGTCAGCCCAGGCGCAGGTGGATGCCGCCAAGTCTGCAATGGCCGCAGCCAAACAGCACATGGGAGCGGCAAGCGCGGACGAACAGAGCGTTGAGGCGCTCGAAAACTACACCAATGTCACAGCGCCCATCGCAGGTGTAGTGATCTGGCGGTATGCAGATACAGGGGCGCTCATTCAAGGTGGCACTGGCTCCAACGATCAGGCACTACCGATCGTGCGCCTATCGCAAAGCAGTCTTCTGCGTCTGCGTGTTCCAGTTCCCGAGGACGATGTGCATTATGTGCATGTCGGCGATCAGCTTCAAGTGCGCGTGGATGCAATCAACCGTAATTTCACCGGCAAGATCGTGCGCTTTACGCGCAATGTGAGCTTTGAGACGCGAACCATGGAAACCGAGGTCGACGTGGAGAATAACGATCTCTCCATCACCCCCGGCATGTACGCCAACACGGCTCTTCGGCTGGAGCACGTCGAGAATGCCATCACCGTCCCCATCGAAGCCCTGATGCTGAAAGCGCAAGGTCAGCACAACCTCTACGTGCTCGACAGCAATAATCGCATCGACATCCGCAGCGTCCAGGTGGGTTTACAGGGATCCAAACTCGCGCAGATCGTCAGCGGCATCAGCCCCGGCGACCGTGTGCTGATCGGCGGCCAGGAGAAGTACCAGGAAGGTGAAGCAGTGAACCCATTGCTTACGCCCGAGCCCGCTTCCGAAACGGTCCAGCAAACCGGCGGCATGATCGACATGAAAGCCGGGCAAGGCACAGGAGGGTCCAACTGATGCCTAAATTCGCTCTCAGCTTTCCTTTCTTCATCATCATGCTGTGCCTGATGGTAGCTCTGATCGGGGTGGTAAGCGTCGTACAGATGCCTGTGGATCTGTTTCCCGATATCGATATGCCCGTAGTTGTCGTGGCCACGTTCTACAGTGGCATGCCGCCGCAGCAGATTGAAGCGGACATCACCAATACCTTCGAACGGTTCTTTACACTTGCGGCCAACGTGGATCACAGCGAATCGAGATCGCTCACCGGCGTCAGTCTGATCAAGATTTACTTCAAGCCCGGCACCGACCCGAATGCCGCATTAAGCAACGTGGCCAATCTGGCCATGGCCGACCTGCGCCGCCTTCCGCCCGGCACATTGCCTCCGGTAGTGCTGGGGCTTACGGCTTCAACGCAACCTGTCTGCCTGATCACGCTCAAAGGCGAGGGGCTGAATGAGACCCAACTGAAGGACCTGGCGCAGTTCCAGGTGCGCAACCAGATCTCGAACGTAGATGGCGCTTCAGTACCGCAGCCCTATGGCGGCAGCTACCGGCAGATCCAGGTCTACGTCGACCCGCTCAAGCTCGAAGCCCGCAACCTGAGCCTGAACGATGTAGTCACGGCGGTGAACAATTCCAACCTGATTCTGCCTGCCGGCGACGTGCGCATCGGTTCAAAGGATTACAACATCTATGCCAATAGCCAGTTCCCAGGGGCAGAGGCGATGAACGAGATGCCCCTGAAGTCCGTGGGAACCGGATCGGTTCTCGTCGCCGACGTGGGACACGCAGTGGATGCGGGCGCCCTTCAATACAACATTGTCCGCATTGACGGCCAGCGCTCCGTCTACGTGCCGATCTTCAAACAGGCAGGCAACAGCAATACCATCACCATCGTCGACGGCATGAAGCAGGCCATCAAACATCTCGTTGACATTCCCCAATCGCTCAAAACCGCCGTGGTCTTCGACCAATCGATCTTCGTCAAGCTCGCCATCAGCAATGTTTCGCGCGAAGCCTCCATCGGCCTGGTGCTCACCGGAATCATGATTCTCATCTTCCTGGGCAGCCCGCGCGCCACAGTCGCCGTACTGCTTGCGGTTCCGCTCTCCATGCTGGTCTGCCTGCTCATCTCTCACTTGATGGGCGGCTCAATCAACACGATGCTTCTCGGCGGATTGGCCCTGGTCTTCTCGCGCCTCATCGATAACGGCGTCATCGTACTCGAGAACATCTTCCGCTTCATGGAAACGGGCATGCCTCCGCAAGAGGCCGCGGAGAAAGGCGGAACGGAGGTCGCCATGGCGGTGCTGGCCGCCACCTTCACCACCGCGATCGTCTTCTTTCCCGTGACCTTCTTTTCCGGAATCAGCAAGTACATCTTTACCCCCCTCGCACTCGGAGTGGCGCTCTCCATCTTCGCCTCCTACTTTTTCGCCATGACCGTGGTTCCGCTCTTCTGCGCCTGGTTCATCCGCCTCGATCCACATGGCGTAGAAGACGAGGGCGACATCGATGCCGTCGAAGGACGCAAACCGTCGATATTCCAGCGCATTCTTGTTGTCTTCAACACCCATTTTCACCACTTCCTCGACCGCTACGAGCAGCTTGCTTTCCGCGTCTTGCAACGTCCGGGGATAACCACTGCCGTTCTGCTCGGAGGCCTGGCAGTCATCCTTCTCGGCCTGTTTCCCTTCCTCGGCCGCGCCTACTTTCCGCGCACCGATCCCGGCCAGTTCGTCATCAACGTGCGCATGCCCAGCGGCACGCGCATTGAAGTGAGCGACCAGTACGTGGCGCGCGTGGAAGACGTCATCCGCAGTGTGGTCAAGCCGAAAGATCTCGACATGATCGTCTCCAACATCGGCGTCTACCCCGATCTCTCAGCCATCTTCACCTCCAACGCGTCCATGGATACAGCTTTCGTGCAAGCCAGCCTCAAGGAAGGTCACAGCATCGGCAGTTACGAGTACATGCGCCGGGTGCAGCAGAAACTATCGCAGGAGATGCCGGAGCTTTCCACCTACCTTCAGGCCGGCGGCCTGGTCGACGGCGTCATCAACCAGGGATTGCCGGCGCCCATCGACATCCAGGTGGGATCGAATGACATGGAAGGCGCTTTCACCCTTGCGCAAGGCCTCGCTGCCCAGATCCGCGCCATGCCCAACGTGAGCAGCGTTTTCATCCCCCAGAACCTCGACTATCCCGGCATCCAGTTGAACATCGATCGCGAACGAGCAAGCCTCATCGGGCTCACTACCAAAAACGTGGTCGACAACGTCATCACGGCGATGACTTCCGATGGCCAGGTTGCGCCGAGCTACTGGATCGACCCGAAAAGCGGTAACAACTACATGGTCACAGTGCAGTATTCCAACCGCTTCCTGAACAACATGTCGATGGAGGACTTCCGCAGTATTCCCTTGCGCGGCGAGCGGCCGGCAGGCTACAGCCCCGATCAGGAGGGCCGCGCGGCCTCCGATATGCCAGAGGATTTCGAACGCGGCAACCATACTGCCGGTTATACGCCGCTCAGTTCCGTGGCCGACATTCAAATGATCAACACGCCCACCGAGGTGGATCACTACCAGATTCGCCGTGTCATCGACATCTACGTGGCCACGCGCACCGAAGCGCTGCAGGGCGTGGGCGCGCGCATCGACAAGCTGCTGGCCAGCACTAAGATCGATCGCAACACAACGCTCCAGATGCGCGGCGCGGTCAAGAACATGAACCAGGCATTCAAAGAGTTCGGCCTCGGGCTAATCGTCGCCATCCTTATGGTCTATCTCATCCTGATGGCGCAGTTCCGATCCTTCGTCGATCCCTTCATCATTCTTATGGCAATTCCGCCCGGACTCGCCGGCGTAGTGCTGATTCTGCTGCTTACCGGCAGCACACTGAACATCATGTCGCTGATGGGCGTGATCATGATGACCGGCATCGTGGTTTCGAACAGTATTCTGATCGTCGAGTTCGCGGGCATCCTGCATACCCAGGGACAGCCGCTGCTGGATGCTGTGGTGCACTCATGCAAGATTCGCCTGCGGCCGATTCTCATGACCTCTCTGGCCACGCTGCTGGGCATGATTCCCATGGCGATCGGGCTTGAAGCCGGCAGCGAGCAGTATGCGCCTCTGGCCCGCGCTATCATCGGCGGACTCGCAGCTTCCGTCGCGGTTACCATCTTCCTGGTCCCAGCGGTCTATCTGCTCATTCACGGTCGCGGGGAAAAGAAATCTGAAGCAGCAACGGAGGCACAGGCATGAGTAACCACCGCATATCGAAAACTTTCGCACTCGCATGCGTACTGTTGCTTCTGCGTTGCTCAAGTCCGGCTCAGCAACTTGAGCATTCGGCGCTGCCCAACGCACCGGTGGCGCAGCTCGTTGCGCAGGCCGCACCGCAATCCACGCCCGGGCAACCACAATTGCAAACGCCACCGCCCGGTCCCAGGCTCACACTTGCCGAAGCGGAACGGACAGCGCTTGCGCACAATCCCAACATCAGCGTCGCCCACTTGCTCCAGCTCGCCGAGGCCCAGGTCGTGCGCGAGGCCCGCTCCGGCGATCTGCCGCTGGCAACCGGGAACCTGACCGCCGTTGGCGCGCATCCAAACAGCCGTATCACCGCGGGCATGCTTAACAACCCTACCGTCTATGACCGTGCCGCCGGCGGTCTCACCGTCAGCCAGCTCATCACAGACTTCGGCCGCACGCACAACCTCATCCGCAACGCACAGTCCAACGCCCGCGCGCAGCTCAACCTCGAACGCGCCTCAGTGGAAGACATTACGTTGGCCGTTGACCAGGCTTTTTACCAGGCGCTCACCGCACAGGAGATTCTGCGGGTCGCGCAGCAGACGGTGGCCACGCGGCAGGCCACCGGCGACCAGATCGGCGCTCTAACCAAGAACAACTTACGTTCAACCCTCGATCTCAGTTTCGCGAATGTGCAGATATCTCAAGCGCAGCTATTAGTGCTTGACGCGCAAAATGATTCGCAAGCGGCCATGGCAAATCTGAACGCCATCCTCGGCTCCGAAAGTTACATCCAGTACGACCTCGTCGACGAGACGAATGAAACCCCAACTGTTCCCCCGGCCGACATTGAAGACCTTGTGCAACTGGCCTTCAAGGCGCGGCCAGATCTCGCGGCACTCAATGACCGTTTCACCGCAGCCAGGCAGTTTGCGTCAGCCGAGCACGACCTGCTGCGTCCCACCGTTTCCGCATTGGCGGCAGCCGGTGGCGCACCCGTCCGCGCCGACGAGATTCAGTCCTCGTGGTACGGTGCTGCCGGAGCCAACATCAGCATTCCTATCTTCAATGGCTTCGATTACGTTGCTCGGGGCAAAGAAGCTGACCTGCGCGCGCAAGCCGCAGCCGAACAGGTCCGCAATCTGCGCGACAGCGTTGCACGCGACGTGCGTACGGCAGTGCTGAATGCTCAGGCAGCATTCCAGCGTATCGGCGTTTCCCAGCAGTTGCTCGATCAGGCCAATACCGCACTCGACCTGGCGCAGGCCCGTTACAAGGTCGGACTCAGCGGCATCGTCGATTTAACTCAGGCGCAACTCGCCCAAACCCAAGCCGAAATCGCGGTCGCCAACGCGCGCTACGCATATCAATCAGCCATGGCCGAAGTGAGATTCCAGACTGGTCAGTAAGCAGCTTGCAATCCGGCTGGCGCCAGAAACTGTTGGTTGCCGCTAATTGATCAACGCGCGATTTAGTTGGAGGCTCACTAAATTAACGCCCTGAAAAGGCCGGTGTCGGCGGTTCAATCCCGTACCTGGCCACCATGATTTGCTTCATTGATAAGTCCCCAGCCGATCTTGTGCATTTGAACTTAGCGAAGCGGCGTCGCCTGCGGTTCGTTGCGCTCGCACGTGTTCCGGGCTGGGGAACACAGGATGGGGAGACCGTGTGTGAGCGGCTTGGGGAACCATCCCGAAAGCGCCTTGGGTTGCGCCGGACGCCCTCGCGGGTTGATTCATCGTCGACCGCTTTTGGAGCAGAGCCGCGGGCAGGCGGAGGACGGCAAGATCGAGATGCAGACAGCCAAGAGCGGTGGCTCCCACGATTCGCGCGTCCGAGATCGGAGTGGCGTGGCACATGTAGCATGCGTCCAGTATTGCCTTCACGGGTTTGATCTCGCGTGCATAGAAGCTCTCCAACTCGCTGGTCTCAATGCTGCTCAGCAGTTCCTCTTCGCGGTGGAACGCCAGAGTGGCGGGGCCGGTGATGCCGGGCCGGTAGGGCATATTGAGTAGCGCTGCATATTTAGGCAGCTTGGGGCGTGGGCCCACCACGCTCATATCGCCGCGCAGCACATTGTAAAACTGAGGTAATTCGTCGAGCTTGAACCTGCGCATCAAGCGACCGATGGGCGTCACACGGCAGTCACCGTCTTTGGTAAGGCCGGGACCGGTTTTTTCGCTGGCAGTGTGCGCCATGCTGCGAAACTTGTACACCTTGAAGAGGCGACCACCGACTCCCACACGCCCCTGGGGAAAAATCACATTTCCTCTTGACGTAAGCCGGACACAAGCGGCAAGCAGAAGCATGGGCGCCGCGGCCAGCAAAAGGACGATGAGCGAAATGGCAATGTCCAGCAGCCGTCGCGAGCGCGATAGCACCCATTGGCTTGCCGGAGGTGTTGCGATGCACGCCTCGAAAGATGAGACGTTTGTGCTGTCGCAAGGATGAAACGAGCCAGAAAGAGGATTCAACTCGCAAGAACCGAAAACGCCGAGCGTCTGCTCCAACTTGTGTTCTGCCTTTCCATTGCATCCGCGGGACTCTGACAAGTGGTTGTTAAATCTGCGGCCTAAGCAGTTAGCGAGTGAGAGCGTTTGCTTCAAGCGCACTCATCGAAGACTGAGCCAGCGCTTGTGTCCACAGCAAGGCCAGGTTCATAGGGGAGAGCTTGAGTTTTTTCTCGGGCACCAGGATGCTGTCGCCCGGATGAAGGGTCAGGCTGTCGAGTCCGCGGACAAAAAACGAAGCATTCAAATCGCGGCTGATCACCGTGCCATCTGCGCGCAAGATAAGAATTCGTTTGCGATCCGCGTCCCGGTTCGGGCCCCCTGCCAGGCGCAAAAACCTGCCCACCGTCGCATCGTTCTCGAACAGAAATGCATGCGGGTTGAATACCGCGCCCGCCACCAGCACCGTTTCCGGAGTGAAGGGAACAACAATCCCATCTCCGTTTTCGAGGTGCAAATCCGGAAGTTCGTAATGGCCAGCCCGATCGCTTTTCATATCGAGCACGATTCTGCCGGTGGCGCGCACGCCGCGAACGCGGGCAATCAGTTCCCGGTTGAGAGCCGCGGTCTCTCGACTGGCAACTCCCATTCCTACCGTCGGCATGACAGAACCGCGCAGCAACTGGCGTTCCAACCGATCCGCAAATTCGCTGAGTTGCTGTTGTTCCAGCGCCTGCGTGCTCCGGCGCGTAAATGAGGCTGCATACAAATAGGCTTGCGACGTCAATCCTCCAGCCCGGGCCACCACCGAGCGCAAAGTCTCGTCAGGCCCTACGCTGTACACCCCGGGATGCACGAATTCGCCCTGCAGCGTCACATATTTGGTCTGCTCATGGATGGGTAACTGGATGTCTGCCTGCGAAAAGATGGTGACCACATCGCCGGGCATCAATGCCAAATCCTGCGAGACGTCGTGTTCCAGCACCAGCTTGCCGACGCCAAAAGATAGAAGCGTCGTGGTCATGGTGGCTGGATCGAGCCGCTCGACGACAGCATTGTTCCAGTTGGTTTCGGTATCTGCATTTCCGACTGCAATCGGACTATCCTGGGAGCTTGCCGACGCTGATGTTGCAACCAATGAAGTGGCTTCGGGAGCGGCATTTTCCGATTTGGCAAGCGACGCGAACTCAGGCGCGGGAAGCCCAAGCTGGGCGCGACGCCACCAATAGTCACGCTTGACCAAGGCATCGCGTTCGGGCATCAGTTCGCTCAGCCGCATGCCTTCGTGCCAGCGAAAGCGGCCCGGATTCGCCACCGCTCCGCGCAGGGTCACGGTCTCGCGATAGTCGGGAAGAATGGGATCGATGCGCACGATATCACCGTCGGCAAGTGGCGTGGCCAGGCCTGCGTCGTCGGCGGCCAGTGTGAAGACAGTTCGACGGGCATGATTCTCGATTCGCTCAAGCGACAGGTGAGCATTGGTGGCAACAGCCGTCATGCCTCCCGCAATTTCGACCAGGTTGCCGATCGTCGCCATTCCCCGCAGTTCAAAGATGGACGACTGGCGGACGCTGCCCGCAAGGGCCACCTGCGCGCTTACTACCGGGATGTAAAGAACGTCGCCGGCCTCGAGCTGCATGTCCCCTGTCTTGTCTCCCGAGACGATCAGCCGGTAAAGATCGAAGTCGGCAACCACCTTTCCCGCGCGTTTCAACTGGACGTGGCGCATGGAGCCGTCCGCCGAGGGACCTCCACTCGAGAAGATGGCATCGATAAGGGTGCTGAGGGCGCTGACTGTGAACTCGCCGGGACGGCGCGCGTGGCCGGTAACATAAATCGGAATGGAATGAATCGCACCGATGTCGACCGTAAGTTCGTAGTTGCGATAGACCCGGTTGACGGCCTCACGCAGGTGCGCGGCAACCGCGGAGAAGGGTAGGCCGGCCACGTGCACCGCACCCACCTTTGGGATATAGATTTCACCTTGGCGGCTGACCCGAAGATCCGCGGAAAAGTTGACCTGGCCCCAGATGCGGATGCGCAGCTCATCGCCTGTGCCGATGATCGTCTCTCCAGATGCGGGGCCATAATTCATGACCCCGAAGGAAGCCGGCATGGAGGTGAAGAGGTTAGCGCCGAAGACACGGAGTTCCTGCCCGAGCGTAGCGGACACAAAGCGCTGAAACTCAGTTTGGGGCAGCGGAGGCAGCGCAGTTCCCGAAACAAAACCGGATCCGCCCGAGGCGCCGGTAACCTCAGAGTGGCTGGCCCCTGCTGAGAGGCTGCCGACCGCCGAGGCCGGCGTGGAGTTATCCGGATTGGGCGATGGCGGCGCGGAAAGCTGCTGAATACTGACCTCGGCGGGAGAGTCCAGGGGGTCGGACGATTTATCGGGAAGGACCGGGCAGCCCAGGGCATCTGGATCGGCGCCACTGGGACATTGCGCGACCAGTCGAGCCGGAAAGAGAACGCCACAAAAAGCACCAGCGAGCAACAGGAACCTTGCCTGTTCGCCTATGCGGCGAGAATTACAAATCAATTCGATTGGATCAAGAAACATGCGATGAAGCCGGTTCGGCGTCGAGGGTGTAGCCAGGATCACAGTGATTCTCCGAAGTTCGTTCGCGATTGACATTTGGCTTTTCAGCCGAAGTGCTGGCAGTGCTTCATTGGCGTCAGAGCCTTTGGCGGGATCATCCAGCCGCCCTTCGACATGCACTCCCGGGCGCACTGCACGGCCGGTTTTCCAAGAAAACTCTCATCTTTCGAACGGGAAGCCGGGACACCCAAATGCTTCAAGTCGTACGTTCGCAAATCCCTGCAGGCGTGACGACCATGGGCAATCGCGACACGGACTCGAGTTAGAAAGCAAGAGAGCATGATGGCGACACAAACACCCGCACCGGCTGATCCGGCATCCGCCCCATCCAGTTATCCCCATTTGGTGTGGCTGCGAGTCGCGGCGCGACGGAAGAAGATGTTTCTTTCCGTCGCAGGCGCAATCGTCGCGCTAGGCATTGCGACGGCACTCCTGTTGCCTGACCGGTATACCGCGACCGTGGTTCTGCTGCCGCCGCAGCAAAGCGGATCTTCGGGCGCGGCCATGATGGCGCAGCTGAGCAGCATGTCGGCTGCGGCTGCCGCAACGGGCGGGCTGAGCATCAAGAATCCCATCGATCAGCAGGTTGCATTGCTGAAGAGCCGCATTGTGGAAGAAGCTATTGTGGCGCGCTTCAATCTGCAGGCGCTTTACGGCAAGCGGCATGTGTCAAGCGCGCGCAGGCGTTGGGAGAGAGAGGCCAAGGCTGACAACGGACTCAAGGACGGGCTGATCCGCCTCGAGGTTACCGACAGCGATCCGCAACGCGCCGCCACGATGGCTAATGCGTGGGTGGAAGAGTACCGGCGTTTCACGGCAACCCTCGCCATTACAGAAGCCTCGCAGCGAAGGTTTTTCTACGAGCAGCAGCTGGTGGGCGCGGGCGAAGACCTGGCCCATGCCGAAGACGCGATGAAGCAGACCGAGCAGCGCACCGGCGTTATCGATATTGAGGGCCAGGACCGGGGCCTGATTGCGTCGGCAGGAGAGTTGCGCGGCGAACTGGCGGCCAAGCAGATCGAGATCAAGGCGATGCGCCAGTTTGCGGCCGATGGCAATCCGGACCTGAAGCGGGCCGAAGAAGAAGCTTCGGGCATGGAAGGGCAATTGGCGGCGATGGATGCGGACGCCAACCGCAAGTCAGGAGATTTGATTGCGCCCAAAGGAATGATGACCGAAGCCGCTCGGGAGTACGAGAACGCGCTACGCGAGGTCAAGTATCGCGAGACGATTCAGGATTTGTTAATGCGGCAATATGAAGGCGCGCGCGTCGACGAGGCGCGCCAGGGAGCGCTGATCCAGGTGGTGGAGCCGGCCATACCGCCCGACAAGCCCACTTCACTCTACCGGTTATGGATTGCGCTGGCCGGATTGTTTTGCGCTTTACCGCTGGCTCTCGCCGCAGTCGTCGTCGCCGAGGTGATTGCGATTTTGCGCCGCGAGCGCCGCCGCACCGGCTCATGGATCACTGCGCTCGAAGAGTCCGCCCATGGAGCGTGGCAATGAGTCTGCGCCGAGCATTGGGAATCGATGGCGCGGTCGCATACACGTTCATGGCGCGCGCAGTCAATATTCTCGGCAGCACCGGAACGGTTTTGCTGATCGTGCGCTTTCTGAGCCCGGCCGAGCAGGGTTACTATTACACGCTTTTGAGTCTGGTTTCGCTGCAGATGGTTTTCGAATTGGGGTTTTCATTTGTGATCCAGCAGTTGGCCGCGCATGAATGCATTCACCTCGAATTGCACCCGGACGGCAGCGTAAGTGGCGACCCGGTGGCGCATGCGCGTCTAGCCTCCACGCTACAACTCAGCTTGCGCTGGTATACCGTGGCCGCGGCGGCGATGGCAACTATCCTGATTCCGGCCGGGATAGTCTTTTTCGCCCGGGAGGGAGCCGCGGGACAACCGCATGTTGCGTGGCAAGGCCCTTGGATCGCAGCGGTACTCATCTCAGCCCTGAGCCTGTGGTGCATGCCGTTCTACTCGTTTCTTGAAGGGTGCGGACAGATTCGGCCAGTGGCCGCGATGCGTTTTCGCCAGGCAATCGCCGCCGCTCTCTTCGCCTGGGCGCCCATGCTTTTACATCGTGGCCTTTACTCGCCAGCATTGGTCATTCTCGGCCAGATAGTTGTTGGCCTGCATTATGTCGCCACGAACCGCCGCCTGCTTCTGGGACTGCTGTTCCATCGGCCATCGGCCGCAATCGATTGGAATCGCGAGGTGTGGCCCTTCCAATGGCGCATAGCCGTCAGCTGGATGTGCTCCTACTTTACCGTGCAAATTTTCATTCCAATCATCTTTGCCCTGCGCGGAGCGGTCGAAGCCGGGCAAATCGGCATGGCGCTCAGTGTTACCGGCTACATGACGATTCTCGCCTTGGCTTGGAGCTCGACCAAGACCACCCCCTTCGGCCGCTTGATCGCGCGGCGCCAGTTCCATGAACTCGACCGGCTCTTCCTGCGCACGCTGCGACAATCGCTGGCCGTATTCGCAGTGATCGCGCTCGCCGCTTGCGGATTGGTCGCCCTGTTACCCGCGTTAGCGCCCCGCTTGGCGGTGCGCATCGTTTCACCACAGCTTTTTGCGGTATTGATGCTGGCGGCCGGAGCGAATTGCATTGTGCAGAGTCTGGCCACGCTGTTACGCGCCTTCAAGAACGAGCCCTTTCTAATGCAATCGCTCGTGGTGGCCTCGCTCACTTTGGCGCTGGCCGCGTTGACCGCCTCCCGATGGGGCAACGCCGGCGCCGCCGACAGTTATTTTGCCGCCACTGCGGGAGTGGGACTGCCCTTTGCGATGGCGATCTTCCTTCGTGCCCGTCGTGGCTATATGACCATTTGTGCGCCAGTGAACTGCGATGGGGTGGCAGGATGAAAGAATTGGCTCCTGACACTTCGCCTGCAGCTAAACAAACTGTGGAATACGAATATCCCTGCAAAGTCCTGATAACTGGAGGCCGCGAAATCGGAGGTCTCCGCAGCTTTGCTGAGGGGTTGCGGACGGGCTTTGCCGATCTTGGCATCCCCGTCGAAATCATATCGCCCGCGCACATCTTTCTGCGCTGGCGAGAAATGCGCGATCCACGGGTATTGAAGATTCTTAGTACCACGGCGGTCTTCGCCGCGCCGTTGGCGCGAAGGGCGATTTGCATGTCGCATAGCGTTTCTCGAACCAACCTGCAGAGCTTTTGGAGAATACTGGCTGTAATCCTCACATTGAAAATCGCCAATGCCTCCAGGGGAGCTCAAGTTGTGGCCGTTTCCGACTATGTCGCCGCCCACCTGCAAGCCATCTTCAACGTGAGAATTGAGGCCGTCATCCACAATCCGGTGCGTCCGTTGTTTCTTGAGAATCTGCCCATTGCCGATGTAGAACGACACTACATTACATACATCGGACGGATTGACCCGGTTAAGAATCTGCACCGGCTTTTACCTGCTATCCGCGACATACTAAGTGAGAGCCCTGACCTGCGTGTGTGCTTTGCTGGAGAGGGACCACAGCGTCAGGAGCTGCAGCGCATGGCTGCCGGGGACGAGCGTATCGAGTTTCGGGGAGCGCTGGACCCGGCCCAGGTGCGGGCGCAATTGCGGCACTCGCGCGTGTTTATTTCCGGTACACCCACAGAGGCTCTCGGTATCTCATATATCGAGGCGCTTAGCCAAGGATGTGCTGTAGCCATGCCGGCATCGGGTGGCGGATTGGAGATAGCACCGCAGATGATAGGCTACGGAATTCAGCTGTTCTCCATCTCGCTCGCCCGCGAGTCGGTGTTGTCCGCGCTGCGAGCGGCTCTGGCTACCACACCTAAGACTGCGTCCTTCGCCGACTATGCGCCGCGCACCATTGCGGAGGCTTATCTTTGCACAGCCAACCACTTCTCCGCGCGGGGGTATTTCCAAGCAAAGACAGACCGATCGGAACAAATGACTCTCGGGGTCACCAGCACAATTAATCGGGGAGGATCTTTACTATGAACAGCACCTTTTCATCCCCGAAGAATGTTCGAGGGAAATGGCTATTTCTCGGGGTATTCTCCCTTTCTTGTTTCTTCTTCTGGTGGCTGCGAAGCATCCTTCTTCGAGAAGTCGTCCACATCAAGGATTCAGTGAACGATGAAACAATTGCAATCAGCATACTGGCGCTGTCACTCTTTGTTATAGGGTATCTTTTTCCAGTATTCGGCCGTCCGAAGAGTCAGATTGAAGGTAAAACGCTGGATGCTTGCGGAGGTTTTGCCTACAGATCCACATTGGCAATCTTCGTGCCCGCTTTGCTTGTTGCTGTACAAATACTACGCAGTCATATTGATCTTGATTACGGCTCAGGTGCCCCCGTTCCGAGAGTGTTTCAAGCAGTGCTGTATCTGCACCTCTTTTTTGGCTTCATGTATTTTGGAGCCGCTGATCCCCAAAAGCAGGGTTTTCGCCGTCTGTGGATCGTGACGATTTTGGTTACATTGCCACGTCTGGTCATCTCCATTCACGGTGCACGGTTCATTCTGGCACAGGCAATAGTCCCAGCCTTGCTTATTGCGGTCGCGCGTGGTTGGGTTCGTTTTTCTTTCAAGCGCATACTGCAGATTGCTGCTTTGGCTCTTGTGATTATCCTTGTGCCGGCGATAACGCGCGGAGACGAAGTCATCGGCCAGGACAATACCCTCACGATTGTTGTGGGTAACGACATTCTGGGTCTATACCAGGAGAATACCGACCTCAGCGTTGATGAGAACTGTCCACCTTTTTTTGTATCGCTGACGGCGAAGGTGTTTCCATATAGCATCCTTGGTATTTGCACTATGGATATAGGTGGACTAAAGAATATGCCCGCGACACTAGCTCGCATCCTCACACATAATGATTCGTTGTCATTTAATGGAACAATAGCGGGAACAGGATCGATGTATCTTCTGGAGTTATATATCACGGGCGGCCTGTGGGCCGTATTTTTGGGGTCGACTCTGTTCGGCTATAGTTGTCGTTTGTTTATCGGATGGCTCAGCGAACGGTCGCTTTATTCGGGGATCTGGGCCGAATGTTTGACTCGCGCTCTCTTGGCGCCGCGAGGCAACCTAAGCTATGTCTATGAGCGAATTCCTTCCTTGCTACTGGCTACAATGCTTGTAATTTCCGTCGTGTGGGCCGGGCGGCTGCTGAAGCGAGAGTACGTCGCAGCTCTAGTCCTGCCGGTTCCGTAGCCTGAAGGGTCAGTAAATTCGAATATAGGAATCACTGCATTGCATGGTTAGTTTGTTGACTCACACGGCAGAGGAAGCGCCGCATTGAACATATCGCATTTAACTCTAAGTGATCGGTATGTTGGATCTGTTCACGGAATACGTATCCACCTGCAAAGCCGGCGCCTATACGGTTGCTGGCTGCTCAATATCGCCTGATCGCAACTGGTGAAAGCAAAAGCAAGAACAAACAAAGGCCACTAGCTGCAACCATAACGCGGATTGTGCCGGCTAACGGGCCGAAAGATTAACCTCGGGACTATCAAACTTTGACTGCGATCCCGGCAGAGCCGTGGCTGCTATGTTGCATTAGTAATTGTGCTGCAGGAGGAAGTCCGTCAAGTCTTCCGGCTTCTCAATTTGTCCCCGCAGCATCCCGACGATCATCTCGTGTTCCAGCATCTCAGAGAGTGATGCATGAACCTCCCGGCCAGACTTCTGCCCTGGAAAATGAATCAGTAGAACGGGCCGCGTGTCGAATTTGCCTCCTGAAACGCTCTCTTCTTCGTTAGTCCAGTCTTCCACAGGTCTCCAGAGCGGAACGCGCCAGGAATGATCGGACGTGACGATCAAGGTGGTTTGGCTCGTGGCTGAAGTGGAATTGATTTCTCGTAACAGCGTGCCCAGTGTGTCGTCAGCCAGCACAAGATTGTCGAGATAGTTGCCGCCGGAGCGCAGCAGATGGAGCTGGCGATTGTAGATGCCTGGCGGATGGGGAACTGGGAGATGAATAAAAAGGAATTGATGTTGGGCGTTGTCGATTAGCGCCTGACTATGCGTCATGAGATTGCGATACGCCTGGATGTGTTCATCTGCAAGAGTTTCTCTTTGCTGTTCCAACGCTGCCAAAGGCAGGGCCGGAACCGCAAGCGCATTTGCCATTATGGATTTATCTTCCGATGCTCCTAATTCCTCAGTCGGAAGCCAAACGTGTTCCAGAATGCAAACATCGAGCACCGACACGAGGAATCCGCAATAAGGATTGAACCAGCCATTGACGCCGGTCTCCCAACCGTTTCTCTGCGCCTCGGCAAAGAGCGTAGCATGGGGATCGTAGGCGACCCACTGGCGCTGCGATTCATCCCAATACGAAAGCGATCCATCGATGGTGCTGCGAAACTTATCAAAGCGGTGGCCTAAGAATAAAGAGGGGATGATGCGGTCGGTGGAGTACCCTATCGGCTTCACATCGCTGAACGAGAAACTAGTGTCGCGCAAGCTGTCGAAGTTGGGAAGCTCAATGCCCGGGGCAGCGTGCTCGAAGGTCTGATCGTAAGAAAGCTCGTCGAAGAGAATCCAGATGATGCGCCTATTGGAAGCGGTTTGAATGTGAGGGGAAAGCGAAGCAGGCGCGGAACTTCTCGTGGGCGGATGCACCGATGCCAAGTGAATCAGATGCGGAACAATCCACAACGCGGAGAAGGCAAACGCCGCAACAGCCAGGCGCAACGAGCGTACTACTGGTTGAATGAATCGGGGAAGAAAATAGGCCATCAGGCCTAGCAAGAGAGGAATTGCCGGGACGCTCCGCTCCCATATGTGCTCCCAGTATGTGACTGGATACAACATATCAAGCAGCACTTGGAATACTAGATCCACAATGCTCCATGCCATGAGACCCGCGAAGATCGCTTCGAAGATTGAGCGGGCTGGCGGTGCGAAATACTGCACCATAATGAGGTATCCAGCCGAAAGGATGGCAACGCCGAGCAGATCGACAAGCAGGCCGCCAATCAGATTTGTGACCGGAAGGCCGTGAAAGTAAATGTCATGGTTTTGAGGGTGGAAGAATGGCAGGTAGTAAGGAAATAGCAGAAGCGCCGCGCCAATTCCTTCCAATACATTTCGAGATTTCACTTGGTTATTCTCCACCACTCAAGGCGATCACCCGTTGGGGAGTTGGTGGCGGTCTGGGCTCCGTTTGGTGGTTTCTCCCGGGGATTTTCGTGCAACTTTCCCCTTAGTTTCCTGGCAAATTCGTTGAGGCGCCTACGAAGCATGAACAGCGCACCGACAAAGGTAGTACTGATGATCTGGACGGCAAAAAGGCCTGATCCAGGATCGACATAGCCATATGCGGGCTTGGAAAGCGCGCAAAGCAGAGCGAAAAGCTCGAAGACAAGAACGACTCGACTCAATACGGGGCAAAGTCTTTGCATATCACATCCAAATCAATCGATTCCGGTAACCTTTAGCTGTGCAACAGTGGAAAGCAGGTTCACAAAACGAAGGGCCCTGCTCTGGAAACAGCATGGGGCGAACAAAATAGTCCGGGCAATCACGACGGCAGATGGCCTCGGACTTGAACTCACCGCGATATATGACATAACGATTCGCGTCGTAATTTCGCGGTAACTATCGTGCTTAAGCTAGCAGTTGGGCGTTTGAAGCCGAAGTAATTTAAATCAACTTGAGATTTTTGCCGATCACCACGTTCCCATATCAGTCCATTGTTTTCTTCTTGGAAATTCTGAGGAATATTTTGAAAAGTAGTAAAACCGGCAACCGGAGGCGCCTATGAGAACCTTTGCCGGAAAACCTCTTATGGAGCGCTAAAACCTGCGGCCTCATAAAGTCTCCCTCGTCGGCCTATAATGGCTGCGATTCCTATGGCTGATAAAGAATTGCGCTATGAGCCACCGATGCCGCATCGGAAGGACTTCAGGATAGGTGTCCTCGGCAGCGGTTTCATTGTGAACGATTGCCACCTTGTGGCTTACCGGCGCCAGGGATTCAATCCGGTGGCGATTGCGTCGCGGAACCGGGAGAATGCGGCGCGCACTGCCGCTCGGCACGGGATTGCCCAGGTGTGCGCTAGCTACGACGAGTTGTTGGATGACGCCAGCATCGAGGTGCTGGACATTGCGGTCCCGCCGCACCGCCAACTGGAGTTGATCCAGGCGGCATGTGCGCGAGGAACAGTGGCAGGCATATTGGCGCAGAAGCCGCTCGCGCTGAACTACGCGGACGCGGAAGAGGCGGTGCGCTGTTGCGAGCGGGCCGGCATCGTGCTTTCGGTCAATCAGAACATGCGTTACGATCCCTCGGTGTTCGCGGCAAGTCTCCTGCTGCGCGAGGAATTCTTTGGCACGCCAGTGTTTGCGACGATCGATATGCGGGCAATCTTGCACTGGCAGTCGTGGCAGGCTGAAACGGGCTCGGCAACACTCCGAATCATGTCGATCCATCATTTGGATTGCCTGCGCGCGTGGTTCGGCGATCCGGAGACGGTTTACTGCAGCACGCGCCCCGATCCGCGGACAGAGTTCGAACATACGGATGGGATCTGCACGACGATTCTGGAATATGCAAATGGCCTGCGCTGCGTGGTGGTGGACGACGTGTGGACCGGACCAGCGCACGAGGGTTGTCCCGCAGATCCTCGCATCGAGTGGCGGATCGAGGGCCTGGAAGGAATAGCGATTGGCGACATCGGCTGGTGCAAGGACCCATTTACGACGCCGTCGACGATGCGCTACGGACGCAAAGGCGATGCGGAGTTGCGCAGATTTGCGCCGCAGGCAAGCTGGTTCCCGGATGCGTTCGCGGGAACGATGGGGCAACTGCTCGTTGCGTTGGAATCGGGCCAGCCGCCGGCCCTTGCCGCGCGGGACAATTTGAAGAGCATTGCGCTCGTTGAGGCCGCAGCGCTGAGCGCGGCTGAGCACCGGGTGGCTACGCAGGAAGAGATTGTACGGAAGTATTCCAGAGAGAGGTGAGGGATGAAGCTCGGAATTATCAACAGCGCGTTTGCACAAGCGGGCGTCGACACTGCCACGGGGCTGAATCACATTGCGCGCATTGGATTCGACTGCGTTGACATTTTCACTGAGGCGATGACCATCGGCGTGCAGGAGAAACTGCAGATTGCGACGACGTGTGAAAAAGCGAATCTGCCAATCGTCTCGCTGCCGGTGGTGGCAACGGGGCTGATCGATTTCAATGACCCGGTGCGCGAGTTCCACGTGACGCGGTGCAAGCGATACATCGACCTGGCGGCCGAGTTTGGCGCGAAGAATGTATTGGTGGTGCTGGGCGAGTACCTGTGGCAGCGCGAGGTGATTGCCGCCGAGGCGCAGTGGGGATGGGCAATCGAGACGTGTCGCATGTTGGGCGACTACGCAGGAGAGAAGAAGTTGGATATCGCGCTGGAGTTGGAGCCATTCAGAATGAGCCTGCTGAACAGCGTGAGCAAAATGGCCCAGTTCATTGATGAATGCGGGCATCCGCATGTGAAGGCAAATATTGATGTGAGCCACTGCGCGCTCTCAGACAGCGGCCCGGAGACACTGGCGACGCTGGCGGGCAAAGCGATCCACGTGCACATCAGCGATTGTGATGGCAAGGTCCACGGCGATCTGCCGCCGGGCAGAGGCGTTGTGAAGTTCACGCCGTACCTGCAGGCGATAAAAGAGCTGAAGATCGATGGTGTGGTTTCGATCGAGCTGGAATATTCGCCCGACCCCTCAAAAATTGTGGAGTGGGTTGAAGAGGCATATCGCGAGACAGACCGGATGATGAGGATGGTGGAGTTGCGCGGGTAGTGTGCCCGCGCAACCCCTCAGTGACGCGCTACCAGCCGAAGGTAGTGTGGACGTAATCGAGGCTGCGCTTCCAGTCCTCGACCATCGGGTACTTCGGCACAAAGTTGTTTGGGAATGCCAGCTCGATGCCGGCGCGGCCGTGAAAGTCGACGCTGCGCAGCGCTTCTGCAATGGCGGCGAAATTGGTGACTCCCTGCCCCACATACTCGGTCCACGTACCGTCGGCATACTGGTCGCGAATGTGCATGTAGACCACTTGGTGGCCGTACGTATTGATGAAAGTGACGGGATCGACCCCGCCCCGGACCAGCCAGTTGAGGTCGGGACCGAGCTTGATGTCGGGAATGCGCGCCAGCGTTCCCTTCAGGTCGTGCATGCCGTTGCCCACTTCGTAAGTGTGATTGTGCAGGTTGAGCACCACGCCGGAATCATCGCAGACCTTCATGATCTTTCTGAGAAGAGCCGCCTGGGCATCGAGCTCAGCCTCGGTCTTCACATGTTGCGCGTCGCCCACTGAAATGCCGAGGGTCTTGCCATGAAGCTGGCCGAGACGCGTTACCACCACGGTGGCATCGTCGAGAATCTCCTTGTGCTTTGAAGCGTCCCACATGGCCGCGCCATAAGAGGCGCCTGTAACGGGGACTTTATACTTCGCTGAGAGTGCGCCAAGGCGTTCGACGGCATCGTCGTGGCGAAGATTGACCTCCATGATCTCGACGCCATCGAGGCCGGCCTCATGAAGGTCGCTGAAGATGCGTTCCATATCGCCGTATGCATCCCAATTGGGCGGATGGGCGCTGGCATACACCCAGATGTGGGCGCTGACTTTGGCTTTGAAGGCGCCAGCGGCGAAAGCCGAACGGACCCACTCCGCGGGCAGGAGCGAGCCGGCGAGGCACGTGGAGGAATTCCTCAAAAAACGACGGCGCGAGGCGACAACCGGAACTTTCATGGTGTCCTTATATCTGCTTGTTGATTTATTAAGCGGAATAAGGGTACACCCGCAGCGGCGTTTCCTGCTAATCGCCGAAAGTGACGGTGTCATTCCTCCGGATGGCTACTACAGACGAAAGACAGGAGTTTGCGCCGTTCTCGAAACTGCGCAAAAGCGAGGCAGGGCAGGCCCGCACACTCAAGATTTTCCCGAGGCTCTTGACGAAAAATAGTCGTTCAGCCCAGCGGCAGTTTCCTTCAGGCCGCGGTCAAGGTTGGAATTCAGCGCACTTACAACCGCAGACATTTCCTTACTTGGCACCGGCTCTGACTGCGAATACGAATGTGACCATACAACCTTGCCGGTCTTGCGGTCAGAAAGTTCAAACTCCATCGAAACCAGTCCGGCGATACTTGGACCGTCGACTTCCTCAAAGTCATAGAGCCGGCCCCGGAGCACAAATTGTCCATCCGACGAACTCCCAAGGCTGTCCACAGATAGGTAATTCCCGGTCGACTTCAGCGTGTGAATCAAGCTGATCTGTACCATGTCGACTGGCGGCTCAACCCAACGGCTGTACTCGTACATGCCAATCTCATTGTTCCCCACGCGGTATGCGATAGGTGTTCCGCGAAGGAATTCGGCACCGCTGATACGCGCAACCAGGAGCGATACCGATTGAGCGCCGGTTGAGAGGGCCGGGGCTGTTGAGGACTGGACTGTGTAATAACGGATGGGTTTCGAACTACCGCATCCGCATAGCATCAACGCGAACAGCGATAACACGACTGAACCGCTCGCTCGACTCATAACAAAACTCCTTCGTCTAACTTCAAACGCATATCTGGGGCCGCATCGATTTCGACTCCAGGTAATTCTCTGCACACACAGATTTGCCACTGCTTGCACCGAGTCATTAACCCTAATTCTCCGCATCACCCGGTTTGCGATCCTTCAAACGCTCTCCACGGATGAGGATGGCTGGGTTGTTCTTCAGCGAATCCGTCAATTGCCTGATATTCTCCGTAGTCACCCGAATGTTCTCCATCGTCTGATCTATATTGTCAGAGTTGCTGGCTGCGGTGTTCTTGAGTTGCTCCGTAAGAACTGATGCAGTGGCGAGTGTCTCCCGCAATTCAATAACTACCTGGCGGATGTCCTCGTGATTCTCCACCAACATCGAATCAATATGCGACAAGACGCCGTTCGCCTGATTCATAGTTGTTTTAAGGTTGTCGAGGATTGGCACCAGTTGGCCCGTGGCAGCCTGCACATTTGCAAGGCTCGCGGAAACCTTCGGCCGGCTATCGGAGAGCATCGAGCTTAGATTTCCCAGGCTGGCTCCCACCGCCGCGCGGTTCTGGTCGTTCAAGAGATCGTTGACGCGATTTTCAGTGGTTTGCAGCAGAATCAGGTTTTGATTCAGATTTTGCAGAGCCTGGTTCGCGATTGGTGCAAGGCCGCCAATCAAATCTCCCAGATCCCCAAGCCCCATCGTCTCAGCGGACTTTATCTCGCTGCCGGGGGCAGCGAGTGGAGCATTCTTTGTCCCGGTTCCTATTTCAACGAAGTTATCTGACAAGGCGCCGAGAGCGGCTATGGTTGCTACGCTGTCGGTCTTCACCGGAATATTCGGCTTTACGGTGAAGTCGATTTCAATTCGAGTCGTGTCTCCCGGGTCGACCCGCACCGACTTGACCTTGCCCGCATCCATTCCGCCGTACCTCACCATCGCTCCGGGCAATAGCCCCCCAGCGGACTTGAAATAGGTGTGGTGCGCAATGCCTCCCGAGGAAAATGCCCCCGAGACAGCTAATACCGCTCCAATCAGCAGTACTGCTGCAACCAATACAAAGGCGCCTACTGCTGCTTCCTCACGTTTGCCGCTCATATCGTCCTCATTCCTGGTAACTCCAGGCTCTCAGCTCTTCACGCTCTTGCCATCCCCCGTAAGCATCTGCAGATAGTCAAGTTCTTCTGTAACTTCCTGCTCTGGCACCCGGTCAAGAAACTGCCGTACTCGTGGGTGAGTGCTGGCCGCGAACTCTTCCTTAGTTCCCAGAGCCACAATGTGGCCTCGATCCACATACACCATCCGATCCGCTATCAGAAACGCGCTGGCCAGTTCGTGGGTCACCACCACGATCGTCATCGCGTAAGCTTTCTTCAGGTTCAGAATCAGTTCGTCAAGTCCAGCGGCAATAATCGGATCCAATCCCGCTGACGGCTCATCGAAAAACAAGATTTCGGGGTCCATGGCAAGTGCTCGTGCTACGGCGGCACGTTTCTTCATTCCTCCACTTAGTTCCGAGGGCATGAAATCTTCAAATTTGCCTAAACCCACCTGCCCGAGCTTGATGCGCACCATGATCTGGATAGTGGAATCTTGGAGATCGGTATGCTCTCGCAGGGGTAGCGCAACGTTCTCGCCAACCGTCAAGGAGCCGAACAGTGCAGAGCCTTGAAACGACATTCCCATCTTCTTTCGGATCGCATCCATTTCCCGCTCTGAAATAGCTGCGGTATTCACTCCTCCAATCCTGACTTCTCCCGAGGTCGGTCTTTCCAAACCCACCAGCGTCCTTAACAACGTGCTCTTTCCTGAGCCAGACCCGCCCAGGATAACCATGGTTTCTCCCCGTCGCACATCAAACGTGATCCCGTGCAGGATCTCGCGATCGCCATAACTTACGCGAAGGTTGACTACCGAGATTGCTGCTTCTTCTGAACCACCGTCATTCATTTTCAGCAACTCCCACCCGTTGCAGTCTTGAGGTCCAATGCGAGTCCCGAATAATGGCCCGAATTCCGGATTCGTATTCACTCCGGAATTAAGTTGGATTGATGAAATAGAACAGTGCTGTAAAGACCAGGTCGACCAGGATAACCATGGCGATTGAAGTGACGACTGCCGATGTGGTAGAGCGCCCTACCTCCTCGGCGCCCGCGCCAGTTGAGAAGCCTTCCTTGCATCCGACTGCGGTAATAACCAGGCCGAACAATGCGCTCTTGATGAGGCCCGTATACATGTCGCGGATCACGATTGAATCCCGCGTCGCCTGAAGATAGGAACCGATGGTGAAACCAGCGCTAGTGATGCCAAACATGCCTCCACCCACAATTCCCATCATGTCTGCCCAGATTGTGAGACATGGCACCATCACCAGCATTGCCAGAAACTTTGGAGCCACCAGAAATGCGACCGGATCCAATGCCATGGTTCTCAGGGCATCCACTTCTTCGGTCACTTTCTTGGTGCCAATCTCCGCAGCGAAGGCAGAACCCGATCGCCCAATGACGACGATGGCAGTAAGCAGGGGTCCGAGTTCGCGAAGGATTGAGACAGCTACGGCGCCGGCCAGGAACTGCATCGCACCGAGACGCCTCAACTCATACGCGCTCTGCAGTGCCATGATGAGGCCTACAAAGAAGAGAATCAACGAAACGATGGGGATGGCTTCGACGCCCACTGCAAATGCCTGGTGAACAGCACGCTGCGGGCGCAACCGCTGTCCGCGAAATGGGCCTACGAAGATGAAATAAGCGGATCTGCCGGTGAGGGCCGCAAGTCCTCCTACGTAGGCGCAGCCATCGATCGCCCACCCGCCAATCGCACTTGGTATGGTCTCGATTCTTCTTGGCATATTCATTGCGAAGCTTCCGTTCAAGCGATGCTTCAGCCACATCCTCAGGAGCAGCATTCACTGAATTGACAGTCTGTTCTGTATCAGGCCTCTAATGCCTGCAATTCGGTCTCATGGATCTCAAAAACTCCGGTCAGGCGCGTGAGTTGCAATACGTAAAGAACTGAAGGATTCAAACCGAAGAGGATCACTCGCTTCTTTGATCTCTTGGCCTGTTGCAGAACCTCCAGCAGGGATGCAATACCTGAGCTGTCGATGTAAGTCACTTCGGTCAGATTGATTGCAATTCGCTCGGTGCCGCTTAGCGATTCCAACAGTGCCTTGCGCAATGCCGGCGACGTGCCCATATCAATTTGTCCCACCACGTCCACAATCACTGCAGCAAGTTCACTGCGAGCCGAAAACTTCAGTTGTCTCTCCATTTGTCTCCTTTGCCGGCTCCAGAGTCTTTCCACTGCGCGTTGAAGCTATGCGAAGCGCTTAACTTCCAAAACCAATTTGTGATTAGTACGGTGCCTGCATTTACTCCTCTACAGCCAGTGCCTTTGAAACATGCAGGCGCTTGACGAGTTTCAGTTGATTCCCCCCGGGAACTTGATTGTATGTCACTTCATCCATCACTGCCCTGATCAGGTGCGTCCCTCGACCGCCCAAAGCAACATCATCCATCGGTCCTGCGCATATTCTTGCAGGATCTGGTGGCTCTCCCTGGTCAAGCAGTGTGAACTCCATTTGCCGGTCATTCACCAGGCATTCGAATTCGATCGTTTGGTCGTAACGATTCTTGTAGGCGTGTCGAATCACGTTGGCCAGGGCCTCATCGATCGCCAGGGTAACTCCGACGCATTCCTCGCTTGACAGGCCGTAGCTCCCAACCAACCCGTCTACCGTTGCGCGCACGATACGCAGGAAGCGTGGGTCACTCGGCATACTTAGTCTTAAATGTAAGTTCATTTACGTCGGGAAAGACTCAGGAAAGACTGACCCCAATGAAAGCACGTTGTCCACTGCTCGTCAATTAAATAGATATGATGCCAGACAGTTCCAGCAAACTGTCGCGATGAAACGGTGGAGGCCCGGAGACAGTTTTCAGCATACTCCCGACTTATCAAAAACACACCTGTTTTTGCTTCCGCCGATGGCCCATTTCAGGCGTAGTCGCTAAACCATGGAATTTGCATAAGTAGTGTAAGTTGTTGAAAATCATGCACTTCACTCCATGGTAGGGCATTCCATTTTGCCCGGCGCACGGCACAATTTCATGGCCGGTTTAAAGCATACAGCCGCAGGTGTACTTGTACCTGTCCTGCGTGCTGACGATGCGAAGGCCCACGATCATGGAGCGGGCGGTGGGATTTGAACCCACGCAATCCCAGGGTGGAAGCCTGGTGCCTTACCGCTTGGCGACGCCCGCTTGAGAATGGTCCAGGGAGTGGGAGTTGAACCCACGGCCTCGCGATTATCGATCGCGCGCTCTCCCAACTGAGCTATCCCTGGATACCTGCTGGTCGAATTGGTGCCGGGTGCAGGAGTCGAACCCGCGTAGCTTGCTTGTAAGACAAGCGTTCTACCGTTGAACTAACCCGGCCCTTGCGTCACATATTTAGAGCGCGTGATGGGAGTCGAACCCACAGCCTTCGGCTTCGGACGCCGACGCTCAATCCGTTGAGCTTCACGCGCGTGGACAAGATAACTGGAACCGTCCGCGGGACTTCAACCCGCATCTTCATCGTTAGGACCGATGCGCTCTCTGCATTGAGCTAGGACGGCGCAAACGATCTGGAGCGCCAGGCAGGATTCGAACCTGCGTGTGACGGCATTAGAAGTGCCGTGCCTCATCCATCTCGGCCACTGGCGCTCTTTGGTGGAGCCGGTGGGACTTGAACCCACATTGGGATTTCTCCCGCTGATTAAAAGTCAGGTCTCTGCATCCGATTCGAGTACGGCTCCAAAGTTGGTGGGTCTCCGGGAAGTCGAATCCCGTCCGGGCGGCCGCAAAGCCATAGTTGCAGCATCGCGGAGTTACATCAGCTCAGTCATCGCGACCAACAGGGAGCGGCAACCCTGAAGGAAGTTAAGAAGGCACTCTAACTCTGGTTTTGCCTTAGATGCCGCCTATATTGCCGTCAACACTTGTGACCCTTGGTGGAGGTACCGGGAGTTGAACCCGGAGACTCGCGCTTATAAGGCGCGGGCTACATGCCGATAGCAGCTATACCTCCAAAGCTTGGTGGCTGCGGTCAGATTCGAACTGGCTACCTTGCGCTTATGAGACGCGTGCTCATCCGTATGAGCTTCGCAGCCTTGGCAGGGGATGAAGGATTCGAACCCTCAAATCTCGCTCTGGAGGCGAGCGGTTTGCGCAATTAGCCTAATCCCCCATTTTCAAAGAACAATAAAAAACCCCGACCTGGGTCGGGGTCTGGTGCTCGTCGCACGTATGCACTCAGACCCTCAAGACACGACTCCCCAAATGACCCGCTTGCCGGTCATTCTTACTATCTCGTGTTTGAAGGTCCTAAGCATCATGGCAATTGATTACTAACTTCGAGTTATTACTATAACACAACTTACAAAGCGTCGGGCAGGATTCTAACTTGAGCCGCATTGCGGGCGTCTGAGCCCGCAGACGAAATCCCGAGTTCGCTGCGACGAACGAGAACTGGTTGCATAAATATGCCTGATGGAACCCTGTAACATCCCTCAGGGGCTAAAGCCGTACCCTTTCAAAGCCGGATTTATGCAGCCAGTTCTAGGGACTTCTCAATTGAACCTGCTCGCAAAAAGCCTGGAGCGTCCGGCAGGACTCGAACCTGCGTGCACTTCGTTCGTAGCGAAGGCCATCAATCCTCTCTGGCACGGACGCTCAAATCTGGTCAGGGTAGAAGGATTTCAACCTTCGATGCCGCGTCCCAAGCGCGGAGTGTTCGCAAGTTACACCATACCCTGATACTGGTCGGGGAACTCAGAATCGAACTGAGACCACGTGCGCCCGAAGCACGGATGCATCGCACTACACTATTCCCCGATGGTGCCAGCCCAGCGAGTTGAACGCTGCTCTCTCCGTCTTCAGCGGAGCGTATCGACCGCGCATACGCGACTGGCAAATTCTGGTGGAGCGTGTCGGCTCTGCCCCGACCGCCTCCTGCTTGCAAGGCAGGCGCTCTCCTCAATGAGCTAACGCCCCAGGGTGGCCGGCGGGAGTTGAACCCGCAAGAACATGCTTCACAGGCATGCCCGACATTCCCATAGCCGGCACGGCCACAGTTGCAGCACCCGGGGTTACTCGAAAACCCACCTGGCTGGTTACAAATCAGCCGCTCTGCCACTTGAGCTACAGGTGCAATTGTTGTGGAGCCGGCAGCCAGGTTCTAACCCGCATCCTTCGCCATACCCAGACGACGCTCTGCCCTTGAGCTATGCCGGCCGTTCTTCAGTAGTACAGGTATTTCCTCCACTTCTCTTCGTCGACTCCCGTCTGGCGCATCAAAGCACGAGAGGTATGAATCGTCACGCGACGCGGCTGACGAAGCAGTCTCATACCAGCTTCCATCGGTGTCCTATCTGCCTTACGCGCGTTGCAGTCGCGGCACGCAGCTACCAGGTTCTCCCAAGTGCTCTGTCCGCCCTGGGCGCGCGGAATCACGTGCTCCAGTTCCAATTCGCTGCTCAAGAACTTCTCGCCGCAATACTGGCATATGTATCCGTCACGAATGAGAATGTTCTTCCTTGACAGTGTTTGGATCCGCGAAGGCAAACGCCGATACTGACGAAGGCGAATGACACAGGGCAGTCGCAATCCAATATGCACAAACCGGTCATGAGCCTCTTCAACGACAGCAACGCCCTTGATGAGCAAAACAATGGCGCGGCGAGCCCGCGTAATGTTCACGGGCTCATAGCTCGCGTTTAGCACCAGCACCGGCATCGTCATTGCACTCGTCATATAGCCTCTCTTACGTCATGGAGCTGGCGGCCGGAATCGAACCGGCATCGTCCTCGTTACGGATGAGGCGCATTGCCGTTCTGCCACGCCAGCTTCAAAAGCCTCACCATCCTATTTGCCTGGAGCGGCTGGCCGGAGTTGGACCGGCGATCTCCGCGCTGGCAACGCAGCGTCTTACCGCTCGACTACAGCCGCTCATCTTCGAACACACGTCACTTATCCATGTCAGATACTCTGCCGACATAGTTACTAACTGGTTGGCGAGCAAGGCTTCGAACCTTGACTCTCCGCGTTCAGAGCGCGGCGTGTTTCCAGTTACACCACTCGCCAGCAAATCTGGCTGCGCAGGCAGGGCTCGAACCTGCATCGCCCTGATTAACAGTCAGGTTCTCTACCTGTTGAGATACCGCGCAATGTAGGCCTAAAAACTCGAAGCCCCCGAACCTGTTGAAGGCCGGGGGCTTAGGAAACTCCAGATAGAGTAAGTCCTATGAGCCCGGCCCGCAGACGGAATTACCCCAATGCGCCGGTTGAGTCGTCGCGAGGGTAAATCGAATTGTGGCTCGAATCATCATCGCTTGTACTGTAACCCGGCCTAGTGGCGAAAGTCAATTCGAAACTGCTGTTTCTTAAGTAATGATAGTAGTAATCACACTAAGTGGGCACAATCATTGCGGCTGCAAATAATATGGTCACGCCGACCAGAGTCGAACTGGCATCCGCGCCTTGAAGGGGCGCTGGCCTGGCCGTTAGCCTACGGCGTGACGAATTGTTGGCGCAGCCGACCGGATTCGAACCGGCATCTGCTCGATCGACAATCGAGAGCTCTCGCCATTAAGCTACGGCTGCACTTTCTGTCGCGTTGACTTCACGCGTACGCAATCCCTGGTGGGTGCGGAAGGATTCGAACCTTCAATGCTCCAAACGAGCACCGGGGTTACGGCCCGGCAGGGCAAGCCAGTCGCCCCAACACACCCAACACCTGGCGGAGAGGGCGCGAGTCGAACGCGCAAGTCCCGAAGGCACCCCCCGCTTCAAACGGGATCGGCTTGCCACATGCCGAACCTCTCCATTGCTCCTGGCGGTAGCGGCGCGAGTCGAACGCGCAAGCCCCGAAGGTACGTCCCGCTTCGAACGGGATGGGCTTTCCAAATGCCCAACGCTACCCCACCCCTGCGACGAAGACCTGTCGCCGGGGATCCCCGGTCCTTGGCGGTAGGAGCAGGAGTTGAACCTGCACACGCCTCACGACGTGAGCCTCGCCTCCAACGAGGTGCGATACCCTTCCGCTCATCCTACCGACTAAAGAAACTGGCGGAGACGATCCGATTCGAACGGATGGTGCCTTTCGAGTGCACTCCGCGTTAGCAGTGCGGTGCCTTAGACCACTCGGCCACGTCTCCTTCAAATTCAATTGGTGGGGATGGAGAGAGTCGAACTCTCATGCACAATGGCGCTGGTTTCTAAAACCAGTGTGTCTCCCGATTCCACCACATCCCCACTTACTAACCTCCTTGTCGATTCGCACACGTAGAGTAACCAGGTTTCCAACCCATGTCTGCTCGCCAAATTGCTTACGCCGAGCCCATAAAGCAAAAGCCCCTCGATTTCTCGAGGGGCTTTGGCCAGGACTTCCGATTAAGCCTTTTTTTAGCCGCACCCCTCCGTCGTCAGCGAATCGCTGAGCAGTTCGGACAGATACGAGTTGAAGAAGGTCTTCACGAAAACAACAATACCTTACTTAGCAGTAATTGGCAAGAGACTTATAGTTACTTTATTTAAGTTACTCGCTCAACTACTGAATCAATCGACTTTGAGGGCACTAATGCTTTTGAGAAGTGTCGCGCGTTTGTTTCGCGCCAGACCAGTCCACAGCAGGATTACCAGGACTAGGTGGCTACCATTTCCCCCTACCCGGTTCGCCGTCAATAAGCTGGCTGCTCAACACTACTTCCATATTCTTGATATCGACCGCGGCCTTTGCGGCGCGCATCAGTTGTGCCAGATCGCCCCGCCCGCACCTGCCTCAGGCGTCGCCCTAATCGCCAGGCAGGGATTGCTTCGCGAAGCACTTCTCAGTAGCTCCCTGAAGGGATTTGAATAAGCTCGAAATCCGAGGCGCTCAATCGATTCAGGCAAGAGTGCCAGGCGGTTCCATCGCCATCTCCCGCCGCCACGAGGTCGGGGATGATCGTGGTGGCCCACGGGCTGGTCTGCCCAATCGCCGTATAGCTCAACTGGTGCTGGGTAAGCAGCGCCAGGCCGTAGTTCCCGGTGTCGTAGGTATAGGCGCCATACGTGGCAAGTGCGGTAAGCACCGTTTTGCACTCCGCTGAATAGGGGCTCGCCGCAATCTGCGCTGGAGTCCACAGCAGGTGAATCATGTCGCCGTACGAAGGCGGCCCATTGCCGCCGCACGATTCGTCCGTACCTCCCGCGTCCTGGTCTGCTGGATAAACGGTCGGGTCGTTCAGGCAGTTTGTGTTCACGCCCAACGCATGATCGATCTGCCCATTCAGCAGTTCCTGGGCGGTGATCTCAAACAGCCCGGCGGCGTAACCGGCCTTCACCGATGTTGAGCCCACGTCCTCAAGCCCCGTCCCCCCGAAGGCGTGCTCTCCACCCCATTGGCACGCAACCGTCGTTGCGTTCACCGTGCATGCCCATCCGTCCACTTCGAGATTCTGCGTGGTATCAATGACCGCGATGTGGGCATCGGCCTGCGGCTCCGGAACGGCGCCGCTGGGAATATGGATCTTCAAATTGTTCGCGTCGCATGCGGCAGATTGATTCCCGCAGGTGAAAGTCTTCACCGGATCCGCGTCCGACGAAACGTAAACCGGGTACATATAGCTGGTGACAGAAAGGCCCTGGTTTGAGACGCCCTGGCTCCAAAGCGAATTCATAGCTGCCTGGGGAAGCGTGACCGCCCCATTTGCCTTGAGTATTGCAACCGTGGTGTGGAAAGGCGATGCGCTGGAGAAAATCTGCGAGTAGACCCAGGGCAACGGAAAGATAACCGTGCTTTGCGGAGGAGGAGTTACGCTGGCTGCACTGCCGCCGGAACAGCAAACAGTAACGGAAGTGGCGAGCGCCAGCAAAACCAGGCTCCCGCCCTTCGTAACGATCCGGGATCCTTCGGTCCTCTTGCCGGCTTCCATAGTCTTCTGCGACACGCAACGCCGCCTATCCACAGGCAGCCCGAATTATAAGCCGGGATCTACTTCTTCGCCGCGGCCCTTTTGCCGCCCGCCTCCTGACCGGCTGTAGTGCGGGCGTCCTCGCGCGCATCTGCCGGTCAACCCGGGCTGCAAATCCCCAACCAAGGGCTCGGCTCGCAGCCAGGCCCGCAAAAAAGCAGCCGGACGATTTATCGATCGCCCGGCTGCTTTTTAACTCATTGGCCAGCTCTGCCCGTTGCGGCTTCTACTTCAGGTCCCCGATTACTTCCAGTCTAACGTTCGCGATACCGGTCTTAAGTGTTCCAAGCTCCCGGGCAGCCGCGTAGGAAAGATCCACCACGTGGTTCCCAGGCAACTCTCCGCGATCGGTCACCCGCACCACAACCGACTTATCGGTGTCTAGATCGACCACCTTTACCAGCGTGCCGAAAGGCAGCGACTTGTGTGCGCACGTCATGGCCATCATGTTGAACCGCTCGCCGCTGGCCGTCCGGTGCCCATTCAGCGCCTTGCCATACCAGGTGGCGATTCCCTTCAATGCGCTGAAGGCGCTAACCGGCTTCTTCGCCGGCGCGGAAACAATCCCGGAGTTGACATCTCTTGGTGCGGTTGGGGGAAGGGTCGCGGCAGGGCGCGCAAGCGGAGTATATGCCTGCACCGTCAACGTAGAATCAGCAAAGAAAACGGCGGCCACGCTGAGGGATATAGCTGCTCCCGTCAACCAGAACCACACTGATCGTTTGCCGTTCAGATTACGCGATTTCTGTCGTTCAACCATTCGGCTATTCTACTAAATCTACCCTCGTTTTCTTGGAATTTTGCAAGCTACTTAACAGTAAATAATTGAAAATAAGGCGAATATACTGCACTTCTTTTGGTGCTTTTTGGTCCCCCTCCACTCCAGAAACCGGCAATTCACTCCTTTATTGGATGCGCCCGCCCTCAGCCTCTGTTTACTCGGCAGGTCTCTCCTGGTCGGGACCTCGACGTCCCCAATCAAGTCCGTGATAAAGTGGGTTCCAAGGAAACTTACACTTGCCCCGGGCCCAGTTTTTCCCGTCCAATGGCCCGGCATTCCAGGCTGGAATCCTCAAATGCAGGTCAGCGCTGCTCCGTTCTACGTCTTTCTCGCCGCAGTGTGTCTTCTCTACTGGGTCACGGCCGGCTCACGTCGGCTGCGGCTCAGTTTGCTGGCGCTCGCCAACCTGTTCTTTCTGGCCCACTTCAGCCTCGTCTATCTGTTCCTTCCGCTCTGCGCGACCATCGACTTCGTCATCGGTCTCGGGCTTGGCCGCTTTAAGCACAAGGCCGCACGCAGACTGCTCGTCGGCCTCTCGGTTCTGGTTAACGTCGGCGTCCTTGCCAGCCTCAAAACTCTCCCGCTCCTCACCGGATCGCGCTGGCAGTGGCTCTTCCCGCTGAGCCTTTCATTCTATTGTTTTCAATCGCTTACCTACACCATCGACCTCTACCTGGGAGAAATGCAGCCCACCCGCAGTCTGCTCGATTACATCGCAGGCGCTCTCTTTTTCCCTTCAATCACCGCCGGGCCCATTCCCCGCATGCGCACATTGCTGCCGCAGCTCGCCCGGCCTTTCAACCTCACCCATGAGGCAGCCGGTCAGGCCCTGCTGCTTATTGGCACCGGCCTGGTAAAGAAGCTCCTCATTGCAGATTTTCTGGCCAACAACTTCGTCAATCGAGTCTTCGACACCCCCGCCCTCTATTCAAGTTCTGAGATCCTGATTGCCGTATACGGCTACGCGCTACAGCTCTTCTTTGACTTCTCGGGCTACACCGACATCGCCCGCGGCGCGGCCATGCTCCTCGGCATCCAGTTGCCCGAAAACTTCCGCCGTCCCTACCTCGCCGTCAACGTGGCCGAGTTCTGGCGTCGCTGGCACATCACCTTCTCAGAGTGGCTGCGCGACTACCTCTTCGACTTCTTTCCCAAACGCCGCAAATATCCTGTCGCTTCATACGGCTACGCCTTCCTGCTCACATTTATGATCGGCGGCTTGTGGCACGGAATCTCGTGGAACTTCCTTATTTGGGGCGCGCTCCATGGGCTAGCGCTAGGCGTAGTCTTCGCCTGGAAACGCCGTCGAACTATCCCCTCCCCGGCCATCTGGACCAAACTGCTCGGCGGTCTTATCACCTTCAATTTTGTTTGCCTTGCCTGGATTTTCTTCCGCGCTTCCACCCTCGATAACGCCCTCGCAATTCTGCGCGGGCTAAGTGCGCTCACTTGGTCGCTGGGCAACGTTACGCCGGCGTTGGCCGCCGTTCTCGTTCTCGCCGCCATCTTGCATTCGCTGCCTGAGCGCTGGTTCCAATCAGCCTCGATCCTGGCTGCTCGCACGCCTTTCTGGGTGCAGGGGCTGGCCATGGCGGCACTCATTCTGCTCATTCAAACGCTCGCGGGCCGCGGCTCCGCTCCTTTTGTCTATGGCAATTTTTAACCTTTCTGAGCCGTCGCCTGGCCCCGACCAACCGGACACCGGTCCGGCCAGTTCCCCCGCGCCCGCTCCTAAGCCGCCCGGCAGCCGCTTTCCGTTCAAAACCGCGCTCACCATGGCCGTTGTGGCCGCGCTGCTCACCGGGTGGCGGCTCAAAATTGACCCCGGTAAGGGCCTCGATCCCGCCCTTCTCGCCGATGCTTTCAGCCTTCACTGGCCCCAGCGCCCACCCCCGCCCGTCCCGGTTCAGACGCAGATCGACGCCTCCAGGCTGCCGCCGGCCTCCCCCGTTCTGGTCGACGACTCCAACGACCTCGACCCGTTTTTTGCTGCGCTTTACAAACTGGAACGTGGACAGGGCAGCGTAGTCACCGTCCTCCACTACGGCGACTCGCCTACTACCGCAGATCTCATCACCGGCGATATTCGCGCCCGGATGCAGACGCGTTTCGGCGATGCCGGCCGCGGATACACGCTGGTCGCCAAACCATGGGCCTGGTACGGCCATCGCGGCGTCGAAATGTCCAGTTCAGGTTGGAAGATGCGTACAGGCGTCGGTCTCATTCGCGAAGGCATCTACGGCCTCGGCGGGGCCGCCTTTGAAGGCAAGCCCGGTGCATGGAGCAGGTTCCGCATCACCGAATCGGCGCAATCTGCGGTCGAAATCGAGTACCTTGCCCAACCCGGCGGCGGTTCCTTCTCGATCTCCGCCGACGGGAAACAGATCGCGGCGCAGTCAACAGACTCTGAGTTGCAGGCTGCGGCATTCTCCGAAGTCCTGCTCCCCCCGGCAACCAAAGAAGTCTCCGTTCAGCCGTCTTCCGGTTCGGTCATTCTCTTTGGCGTCGATTTCCGCCGCGGCCAGCAAGGCCTGCTTTACGACAGCCTTGGACTTAACGGCGCAACCACCAGCGTGCTGGCCCGCGTGATGCAGCCGCAGATATGGAAGCAGGAACTCGACCACGCCGATCCCTCGCTCATCATCGTCAATTACGGATCTAACGAGAGCAGCTTTGGCAAGTTCGTTCACACCATGTACGCCAATGAGTTGCGCCTGGCTGTTGGCCGCATCCGCAAGCTCGCTCCAAATGCCTCAATTCTCATCATGAGCCCCATGGATCGCGGCCAGCGCACCGGACTCGACGAGATCGAAACCATGGACACCATTCCTGAGATTGTGGCCATCCAGCGCCAGGTTGCGGCCGAGACGCATTGCGCATTCTTCGACACCTACGACGCTATGGGCTCGAGCGGCACCATGGCGCGCTGGTACACTGCATCGCCGCGCCTGGTTACCGCCGACCTGTTGCACCCCACGCCACAAGGCGCAACCGTTGTGGCCGGGCTTTTCCTCACGCAACTCTCCCTGCGCTATGATCGGTGGAAGATGCAACACGGAATCGCGGTGCCCGCCGCCCCAGCGGCGCCTGCCCTCAAACCCGCCCCCAAACCCGCAACGGCCAAAGTCGCATTCAATGCGCCTGCCGCCAGCCGTCAACGCGGCAAGGAGGCCGGTACAAAGTGAGCGCGGGTCTTTCCAAATCATTCAAACCGGTTGTGGCGCTCGCCGCGCTGTTTTCAATTGCCCTGTTCCTGCCGGCTCAAGCCACCTCCCCGTCTGCAAAGAAGCACACGGGGGTAACAGCAAGGCACGCCCCCGCAGCATCCTCAAAGAACCACGTCACCCACTCTCTTCACGCCACCACAACGCACAGCACCAAAACTCGCAGCTACCACCGCCGCACCCGCGTTCACTATTATGTGCAGCGCGTTGACCCGGCCCGTCGTGCGGCGATGGTTGATGAGATCACTGACCGGCTCAAGCAGCCCGAGAACCACGCCATTGCCTTCACCTCCTCGCTCGACGGCTTCTTCGCCGATCTTGCCGCGTATCAAGACTCGCGCATAGATGGCGCTGCGCCCACCAGCACTGTACGCGTGCTGCAATGGGGGGATTCGCATACCGCGGCCGACATGTTTACCGGGGAGGCTCGCCGCGTCTTTCAGGAGCAGTTTGGCGACGGTGGCATCGGGTTTGCCTATACCGGCCACCCCTTTGCCGGATACCGAATCTTCGGTTCAAAACACGGGCAATCGCTTGGCTGGAAGACCCAGGGCACGCACTTTCTTGCGCTCGGCGACGGCGAACTCGGCATGGGCGGCATCAGCATCAGCGCCACGCGCGCGGGAGAGTGGGTGTCGCTTGATGCCTCCTGTACCGGGCTCGACCTCCAGTTTCTCGCCCAGCCGGGCGGCGGAAGCCTGAGCTTTACTGACAATGGCGGAGACCCCATCGCAGTGGATACCGCGGCAGATGCGGTTAGCCCCGGCTCATTCCACTACACCTGCCCGGCCGGCGATCACCATTTTGTGCTCACCAAAGCGGACGGCTCCCCGGTCACGCTGCTCGGATGGGTAGCTACGCAGCCAGGCGTCACCTGGGAATCGATCGGCATCAACGGTGCTGAAGCTCCGCTCATCCTTCGCTGGGACCAGAAACTGCTCTCCCAATACATCAAAGACAACTCGCCCGCGCTGGTCGTGCTGGCCTACGGTACCAACGAGGCCGCCAGCAAAGACTGGGATGAGGCCAGCTACCGCACCGCCTTCGCCAACATCATCGATACCATCCACAGCTACGTGCCTGAATCGTCCATCCTGGTGCTTGGTCCCGCCGACCGCTCCACCATTCAGCGCCGCGCCTGGCGCACCTTTGAGGGCACAGACCGAATTGTCGACGCCCAGCGCGCAGTGTGCCGCGCGCATGGCTGTGCCTATTGGGACTGGCAGCAGCGCATGGGCGGCGAGGGTTCCATGCAGCAGTGGGCTTACGCAGGATGGGCGCAGCCCGACCACACTCACTTTACCGGCGATGGGTATCGCGCCCTTGCCGATGCTCTTATGTCAGACTTGATGGCCGAATACAAGGCCTGGAAAGAACACAATTCAACTGGAACCGAAACATCCGTCCAGGGAGATAAGAATGGAACTGGAAGCACGAATCCTTAAGGTGTTGAACAGCGTTACCAGGAAACAAGTCAATCCGGGCCCCGAGGAGTCGCTCTTCGTCTCAGGACTGCTCGACTCATTTGCGCTCACCGACTTTGTTGCCGGTCTCGAAGAGGAGTTCGGCGTCACCATTCCCGACTCCGATCTCTCGGCGCGCAAGTTCGACACGATCAATAAAGTTTCGGCCTATGTCTCGGCCAAGTTAGGCTGACCGATGTCTTATCTGCGCGCCTTCGGTTCATACCTGCCCGAGCGTCGTGTGGGCAACGGCGAAATTGCCGCGCTGGTCGGCGCAACACCCGAGTGGATCGTCGACGTCTCGGGAATCGAAGAGCGCCGCTTCGCCTCCGGCAGCGACACTGTGGCCTCACTCGGATTGCTCGCCGCACAAAACTGCCTTACGAGTGCTGGAAAGTCAGCCGCCGATCTAGGCATGATCCTCGTGGCTTCAGGCTCTGCGCCGCGCTTCTGTCCCGGACCCGCCAGCCAGATCGCAACCGCCTTCGGCCTCACCGCAACTCCCGCGTTCGATATTCCCGTGGCTTCCTGCGGCTCATTGATCAGCCTGGCGCTTGCCGCCGAACTTGCGCCCAAATTTGGCCCAGTCCTGGTTATTGGCGCTGAAATCATGTCGCGTTGCATCGAGCTCTCGCCCCTAGGGAAAGACACCGCGATCCTGTTCGGCGACGACGCAGGAGCTTGTCTGGTCGACTCCTCCACCGGGTTCGCGCGCGTTGCAGACTCCATTCTCTCCACCGACGGCGCATCGGCTGAGATTCTCAAAATCGAGAACGGCCGCATCGCCATGGAAGGCCGCAGCGTGATTCTGCAGGCCGTGCGCAAAATCCCACGCGCGCTGAACGACCTGCTCTCTCGCAACCATCTCACGGCCGCCGACCCGATTGCGTGGCTCATACACCAGGCCAACCTCAACCTGATTGCGCGCGTGGCCCAGTCCCTCAAAGTGCCTGAAGACCGCTTCTTTGTAAACCTGACGCGCTATGGCAATACGTCTTCAGCCTCGTTGCTCATCGCCGCGGACGAATGGCGAAACGCCCATCCAGACCCGCTTGCAGGGCCGCTCGTTTTCACGGCCTTCGGCGCCGGACTCAATTGGGGCGCGCTACTCGCGCTTCCGGCGTAAGCCTTGTCCCCGGCCGGTTTCAATTCAGGGCGGCAGGTTTCACCGAATCGGCAGATAGCGGGATCAAGGTAGCCGGGACAACATTCTGCCCGGAAAGCAAAACATCTGTACGCTTCATCGATATGCCTCTACAATTCTTAACGGCGTACAAACCTGAAAACTGAGGGGAATGAGAATGGCAGAGAAAACAATGATGGAGAAGGCTGGAGAGACGATTGGGGTGGGAATTGGGTTGGCCGCAAATATGGCAGGCGCCATCAAATCGGCAGTGACCAATGCGACAGAGGCTCTGGCCAATGCACCTGCAACGAAGGCAGTGAAGGAAGCGGCGAAGAAAGTCGTGACAAAAAAGGCCGCCACGAAGGCGCCCGCAAAGAAGGCGCCTGCGAAGAAGGCTGCCAAGAAAGCGCCCGCCAAGAAGGCTGCCAAGAAAGCTGCAGCCAAAAAGACTCCGGCTAAGAAAGCTGCAAAGAAATCCGCAAAGAAGCCTGCCAAGAAGGCTGGCATAATTCGGCGGTGAAGAAATGATTCATTGGGGGCCCCGGCGGTGGGGCACCCCGATGCTTCATTCATCGCGGGTCGGCAACGCGGATAGCGGACTGATAACCAACCCAATCGCTTACTACGCGCGGAATGCGTGCAGCGTGCGCCGCTTGGCGTGTCGCGTAGGGAAGACGCGCCTTTTGCGCAGCCACCACGCCAGAACCGCGGCTCCAAACCAAACCAAAGTGGCCAGCAGAAACACGACGGGTGTAACCAGCCGTGGCAAACACAGCCAGCACACAACGGCAAAGCCCGCCAGCCCGATGCAGCCCATGGCAGCGCCCGCTGCATCCACGCCCGCCACGGTGCGTCCGCGCATGGTGCCATAGATGCCCGCATTGGCCTTGTGCTTGCGCTCGTGCGCCTCCACCAGGCTGGCGCCCGCCGGAAATATCGCCGGAAAAGCCAGGAACAATCCGCCAATCTCCGGCCCAAATCGCTTGGAAATCAGCCCCGCGGCTACGCACACTCCGCCACCGAACACGAATCGGATTGCCCACTCATGGGGCCGGATGCCTTTGATTGCTGCGAGTCTGGCCTCCACAATCATGGCTATCGCTCCACCAGCCACAGCAGGGCGAAGGATACGCTGATCCACACCGGAAGAAGCGCCAGCGTGGCCGTCAGCGCAGGAGCCTTGTGACGCATCAGAATCCAGCTCGCCGCGTTTGCATAACAGAAGAATCCGATTACTCCAAACAGCATGGAATGCGCTTCGGTGGCCGCGTAGCCTTGGCCGGAATGCGCAATGGTGATGCCGATGGTGGCGAGCGCTACAGACGGCGCTGCGCCGAACAGTCCTGCAAAGCTCTTGGGTTTGAAAATCTCCGCCAGCACGGCGAAGATTGAGACCACCGCGCCGCCGATCAGGAAACGGAATACGAGTTCCGCCATTCTTGGCCTCCCGATCGCGAACCTACGCGGCCCGCCGGGCTTGCTTGATCAGCCGCTCGGCCTCGGCGCTGTCTTTGCAGCCCAGCAGCCGGTACTCCTTGCCCTGCAGCCGGTGATAGTTCACAAAAAACTCCTCCAACTCCTTCAAGAACCTCTTGGGAAGATCCTGCCATCGCCTGATATTCGAGTAGAGGTGATTGGCATCGGCGATGGCCAGCAGCCTGTCGTTGCGGGTCTTCTTTTTGCCTTCAACCTGCTCGCCTTCGATGACGCCGATGAGCCGCGACCGCACCACGACTCCCGGATAGGCGGGTTCGTCCATCAGCAGCAACACGTCCAGCGGGTCGCCGTCGGGTGCCAGGGTCTGCGGCAGAAATCCGAAGTCATACGGAAAAGTCATGCCCGCCGGAAGCACCCTCTTGAGCGAAAACACCCGTTGGTCTGCATCGAAAGCAAACTTGTTGCGGCTGCCTTTCGGGGTCTCGATGACCACCTGCACCAGGCCATCGCGCTTTTCAAGAGGCTTAAGCCTGGTCGGATTGGCCAGCCCGTTACCGCCGTTTTTTCCCACGCCCTGGCTCCTCCCACTCACGCTGCATTAACAAAGGTATAGAGCCAAGTGCCAGACTTTCGGTTGCCTTGCCGGGGACGAGGAACTCGGGCGGACGCGTTGCGCGACCAGCCCAATACTGTTCACTTAACCGGTGGCTTCGTAGCCTGAGCCGGAGCGGGTCCCCATCCTCTTTTGCGTACTTTACGAAAAGGGCGGGATTGGCCATCGCTTTCACGCGATCGGGTCCCTTGAGTTGACAGCATTGAGGCTAGTTCGTCGCAGCTTCCGGGTTTTCGCTTATCGCCGTTTCGAGCGGCACGAAGAGCCGGAATACGGTGCCGCATTTGGGTTTGCTGCGAACCGCGATCCTTGTCTCGTGCTTGTCGAGGATGCCCTTCGATACCCATAGCCCGAGGCCGGTTCCAGCCTCGCCCTTGGTGGTGGCGAAGGGATGGAAGAGGTGGTCGCGCATTTCGCGGTCCATGCCGCAACCGCTGTCAGCTACAGTCACGGCCACACCCTTCCGGCCGGCTGCGTCGGTGGATGGCCGAACTGCGATGATGAGGCGGCCAAAGCGGGAGAGCGCATCGAGTGCATTGCCGATCAGGTTGGTAATTACCTGCCTGAATTCCCCCGGATGGTAGAGCACCAATGGGGCTGGCTGGTAACGACGTTCCAGGCTTATTTGCCGCATCGTGAATTCTGTTTCGTAAAAGAACAGTACCGATTCAATGAGTTCTTCAAGCGAAGACAGGACCGGCGCAGAGTGCTGGCGGTAAAACTTGAGGCTTCGCGCGGCGATATGCGAAAGGCGCCGCAACTCCCGATCGGCTGCATCCAGCAATTGCCGCGAATTGTCCGAGCCGTTGGTGTCCATTTTTGCCAGGAAGAGCAGATTGGTGACGGCTTCAAGAGGATTGTTAATCTCGTGAGCGATGCTTGCCGCCAGCCGGCCGGCGGCGGCAAGCTGTTCAGACTTTCTCAGTGCTTCTTCAGTTTTTCGCGTCTCGCTAATATCGCGCGCGTATACGATGATGCCTTCTTCGGGCAGCGGGTAGACGCTCACGTGGAACCAGGCGGCAAAAGGTTCATAGAAGTATTCAAATGCCAACGCAATCCGTTGCTCCATCGCCCGCTGGAAGCTCGATTCCACAAGGCTGCCCCTGAGTTCAGGAAGCACGTCCCAGATGCAACCTCCCAGAAGCTCCTTTTGCATGCGCTCGGCAATCTGTACACCGGCGGCATTCATATACGTGAAGCGGAAATCGCGGTCGAACGTGTAGAAGACGTCGGGAATGTGTTCGAGTGCTTCCCACGCGAAGCGTTTTGCCTTTGAGATTTCAAGGTTGAGCGCGGCCTGCTGTTCAACGGCATCCTTGCGCAGCCGGGCCAGCTTTAACTGAGCATCGACGCGCGCCAGCAGCTCTCTGGCGCTGAACGGTTTGGTCAAATAGTCGTCAGCGCCGGCGTCGATGCCGTCGATGCGTGCTTCTTCGCCGGCGCGCGCTGAAAGCATGATGACCGGGACGCTTCGAGTGGCCGGATTCTGCCGCATCGCTGCCAGCAGGGCGAAGCCGTCCATCTCCGGCATCATGATGTCGGTCAGCACCAGGTCGGGAAGCAGACGTTCCACTTCGGCGAGCGCGGTCTTGCCGGTTGCCGCCTCGACCAGTTCGAAGCGTCCTTGAAGCAGGCCGGACACATATTCGCGCATGTCGGCGTTATCGTCGGCCAGCAGAATTACGGGCTTGCGCCCCGCGGAGCCGGTGGGGAAGGGTTTCCGCGCATCATTCCCGGTATCCCCGGCATCGGGGGCGGCAATTTCGTCTTTCAGCCGGTTCCCCGTGCCCAGCCACCCCATCGCCTCCTGCACGTAGGCTACTGACGACCCTTGTAGCGAAGACTCGACGCCTCGGTTATCTGCCACCTGGTCGCGTGACAGATGCTCTTTTCCAAATGGAAGAGTCAGGGTGAACTCAGTTCCCACATCCACCCTGCTTGTTACCTGGATTGATCCGCCGTGCATCTCCACCAGTTCGCGCACCAGGGCAAGGCCAATCCCGCTGCCCTCGTGGCTCCGTCGCCGTGCACCGTCGATGCGCCTGAAGCGCTGAAAGAGATTGGGCAAATCGCCTTCTGAAATGCCGGTTCCAGTGTCGCTCACCGAAACCTCAACGTGCCCGCCGACAGGTCGCACCCTTATCCGGATCTCTCCTTCGAAAGTTGATTTGAGCGCGTTGGAGATGAGATTGAGAACGATCTTCTCCCACATCTCCCGGTCAACATACACGGGTTCAGGCAAAGGCGGGCACTCCACCACCAGTTGCACTCCGGCCCGCTCGATTGCGGAGCGAAAGACGCTGGCAAGCTGTGCTGTCAACAGTGAAAGATCGGTGGGCTGAAACGTGGCGCGCATCTTCCCAACTTCGATGCGGACAAAATCCAGCAGCCCGTTGACCAGTTTCAGCAGCCGCAGCGCGTTGCGGTGCAGCATCTCAAGATTCTGTGAAGAGGGCGGCGACTGGCTGGTCAGCGCATCCTCAATGGGGCCAAGAATGAGCGTAAGCGGAGTTCGCAGCTCGTGGCTCACGTTGCTGAAGAAGGCGGTCTTGGCCCGGTCAAGCTCGGTGAGTTCTTCAGCGCGTTTTCTTTCCTGCTCATAGGCGTTGGCGTTAGTAATGCTGGCCGCAATCTGGCCGGTGATCAGACCGACAAACCCCTCGTAAAACCCATCGAACTGCCGGTAGGGATTAAGTGCCGTTATGAAAATGCCCATCGGCTTGTCTTGCCCTTGCCGCGCAATCGGAACCATGTGCGCCCGGGTCGGTGACCGGTCCCAGCATCCGGCTGGAAGATCGGGAAAAAGCTCGAGAAGATTTTCAACGGTAACACCGCGGCCAGTGCTCAAAACCAGGTGCATCGGCCATGCCGCGGGAGTCTCGGACAGGTCGATGACCAGAGAAGCTGCAGGATGACCGGCGTCAATGCCGGTTCTGGCCACAAGTTTCAGACTGTTGCCACTCTCATCGAACAGGTAAGTAAGCGTGCAGGGCATATCTTTCTGATGTGCAAGACCGCGCTCGACCGAGGCGAAAACATCCTGCCTTGAAATGGCGCCTGCCAGAGCCTCGGCCAGCGTACTCAGTAAGGCAAGCTGCCGTTCGCCAATCACCCGCACCGTATCTTCCATCACCACGCAAAGCATCCCCACAATCCGCCCATCCGCATCGGAAAGCGGGCTATAGGAGAAGGTGTGGTAGGTCTCCTCGGGATATCCGCTGCGCTCAAGAATCAGCATCAGCGTCTCTTCCCAGGTAGCCTCACCTGTCTCCATCACCCGCTGGATGAGGGGTCCAATGTCTTTCCAGATCTCTGACCATACTTGCGGCGCCGGCTTGCCCAGCGCCCACGGGTGCTTCTTGCCCAGCGTTGTGCGGCGGTAGGCGTCGTTGTACAGGATGGTGAGCTCGGGTCCCCACGCCATCCACATTGGAAACCGCGATGTGAGAAGAATTCTGACCACGGCCTTCAGGCTGTCAGGCCATGCGGCCGCCGGGCCCAGCGGGGTGGTGGCCCAGTCGAATTCTTCTACCAGCCGCGGCATCTCCTGCTGCGGGAGGGTTGGCTCAATGCCGGCAGCCTCAATGCCGGCTGCCTCGAAGCTATTATCTGGGTGGATTTCTTGCTGCATCGAACTGATCTCCCAAGAACAGCGAGCCCGGTACCGTTGCGATTTCCGTCTACGAATACGGTTGGTCCGATTCCTGCGCCGGAATTAACTCGAATCTCTACTCAATGGGGAAGGCGGGGAACGTGACGCTACGTCACGGCTTTAATTCTGATGCGGGGAGCCGCGCTGGTGTTGTCTAAACGCCGGCAGCATCGGGCGATGGGAGTGAAATGGAGGAAAGCGACACCCGTGTCGAGGCCTGCTTCAAGGGTGAGCTGTGCACCAGAGCAGAATCCATGTCAGGGCCGTTGCTGCTAGAAAAATCAGGGCAGGCCGCATGAACCGGCGTTCAGGCATGCTCGAATCTATGGTCTGCAATCGCACAGTCGATGGCCGGCTGCCGGCGTCGGCTGGTTCATCCGCCTGCGCAGGCACGGTCCTTTTTACTTTGCTTACGAGGTAACGGAATCCACCCGGCAGGGGCACCGCTGAAAACCAGCCCGCCGACTTCAGAATGGTGAAATAGCCGTTCTGAGTGATATTGAATTCCCTGCGATTCCAGGTACGAGGACTCGTCATTGTGCCCCCCTCACCCGCTGGTCATCGGCCTCGTCTCAGCCGCCGTCTGCTCTGCGCCCTTGCTGGGTTGAATCCTAGCACCGTTGGTGAGCACAGTCTCTTATAATCCTGTGGGGTGTCCCGGGTGTATCGATCCATACGGGTGTGGAGCGATCACCCCGGGGTTCCGCTATGTCTTAAAAGTCTTCTGCCTGAGCGGTCTATGCCCATCACCCTCTACAGATCCCGAAAAGGAGGGATCGTGCCTAATCCTCAAAAGTCCGGCTTGTCTGACAATTCCATTGGCGCAATCGCATACCTGACCCCGGGTCCGGCTTTCTTCTTTCTGGCCATCAGGCGCTACAACAAAAGGCCTTACGTGCGATTCCACGCCTGGCAGTCGATCGTATTCCAGGCTTTCGTATTTCTGTTCGGCCTCGGCGTCAAGCTTGTGCTCCCGTTTATCAAGTTCCTTGGTCCACGCATCCTGCTCACTCTTTTCTGTCTTGCCGGCGTGGTAGTTTTCATCCTGTGGCTTTGGTGTGTAGTGGGCGCCTTGAACGGCAAAAGCCATAAGCTGCCGATTATCGGGGCCTGGGCCGATGAGCAGGCCTATCGGTAGACACCATCAATCCATAAAAAACTTCCTTGACATCTGCCTGGAATCTTCCTACCATCTCTTCGTATTCCCGGAGGAGTATGATCCTATGCCCGACACCGAGAAAATCTCCTTCAACATCAGCGTCGTCGACCTCGGACAGGTCGACCTGCTCGTCGATCAGGGCTTCTATTCCAGCCGTACCGACTTCCTGATCGCCGCCGTGCGCCGCCAGATTGAGAGCCACGCCCTTACCGTCCGACAGGCCGTCGAACAAAAAGTAATGACGGTCGGCATGACCATCCTTAACCGAAAAGACCTTGAGAACCGCGTGGCCGCCAACAGTCCCCTTAATATTCGCGTCGTCGGCGTCCTCAAAATTGAAGACGACGTGACCCCCGAGCTAATCCGCGCCGGCATCAAATCCGTCTCGGTCTTCGGAAAGATACGCGCGAAACCCGAATTACTGGGCGCGCTCCTCACCAAGCAAATGCGCGATTGAGCTTCGCGAAAAAACGACGCTCCTGGGGGCTGCGATGACCGCTTTGCACCATCCCATCGACCATCTCATCTTCGCTCTTCTGCTTCTGTTTCCACTCGTTGAACTGCGCTGGACGTGGCCCCGCTACCTGGCCCGGCTGGCGGCCAACGTGCCCAACGCGCGGCTCAACTTTTATCGCGCGATTCTGCTCGAAGAATGGATTGCGGTGGCTGCGCTCATTGCCTACTGGGCCTGGATGCGACGGCCCTGGTCGGCGCTGCTGCTCATTCCCTCGACCCCCATGCGCTTCGCCGGCGGGATGACGGTTGTAGTTGTGCTTTGCGCCCTGCTCATGTTGCAGAAGAAGGCTATCCTCGCGCGGCCTGAAGTGATGCAAAAGGTGCGAAAGAAACTCGCGTATAGCGAGCCCCTGTTGCCGCACACCGGTGCTGAACGCCGGCGCTTTCACGCGGTCTCATTCACCGCCGGGGTTTGTGAGGAAGCGCTCTTTCGCGGCTTTCTGCTGTGGTACTTCGCCGCGTGGGCAGGGGTTTGGCCGGCAGCGGTTTTGAGCGCGATCGTTTTCGGCTTGGGCCACGTCTACCTCGGCGTCAGGCAGATTCCAAACACCGCCATCATCGGGCTCGTAATGGCCGCGCTCGCCATTCTCTCCGGCTCCTTGTGGCCTGCCATGCTGCTGCATGCCGCCATCGATTGGAATTCGGGAGAGCTGGGCTTTCTCACGTTGAACGCGCCGGAAGCGCCTGCGAGTTAACGGGTCGAGGTTCTTGCTTATTCTCAACCCCCGCGTGCGAGCACATTTCGCACTTGGCCTGAGAACCGATTCACCCCTCCCTGCTCAGCGCTACACTCCCTCCATGCGCCTTTTCATTGCAATTCCGCTGGGCCAGGCGGTTGAAGCCGAGCTCAAGCGGCTCACCGCAAGGCTCAGGCCCGCGGCGCCCGATCTGCGCTGGTCGCATCCCGAGTCCTGGCACATCACGCTCCAGTTCCTCGGCAGCACTACTGACGAACAATACGCGTGCCTCTTGCCGCATCTCTCAGAACTCAAGGCCGCCCCATTTCCAATCAACTTCGACGGCCTGGGAGTATTCGAGCGCGCCGGCGTGTTCATCCTCAAAGTCGCGCCCACGCCCGCGCTCGCAGCCCTGCAAAAGAAGGTAGAAGCGGCGACCCAGCCCTGCGGCTTTGAGCCTGAAGACCGTCCCTGGCGCCCGCACATCACCCTGGCGCGGTCAAAGTCGGGGAACAAGAGCCGCGAACTGCGCACACTGCCCGACCGCGCAAGCGAGAGCGTTCGCTTCGACCGGATTCTTGCGACAGAGTTCCGCCTCTACGAGAGCCATCTGTCGGCAGGCGGTTCGAAATATGAAGTGAAACACCAGTTCCCGCTGGCCCCATGACAGATTAGCCGGCTCCATCCGGAGGTGAAGCCTGCAGTGAGGAACAGCCACAACAATTGATGTCGTACTATGAGCATAATTGGAATACAGCAAGCCAGATCTATTCTGTGGAATCAGATCGCCTTTTTAGAAGGGCTCATGCAGTGATGGCCATTCGGCAAAACCGCTTGCTGTTTTCCATATGGGCGATCGCGCCCGCCTATCTTCTGTTGCATTTATTTATCGCCACTTGCCTGCCCGACCGGTGGGACCCACTTTCCACATTCTGCATCGTCGTGGCTGAGCTGGCGGCCATGGCCGCCTCAATTCGCGCTGCGCGGATGGCTCAAAGCCCAATGCGTGCCTTCTGGCTGCTCCTCGTCTGCTCCATCCTGTTCCATTCAACAGCGATGAGCCTTGACGTCATCGCAGAAATCACGAACGCGCCCGAATTCAACTATGTCCCGAGGCTTCAAATCTTCTTTTCCATGCTATCCGGAGTCCCGTTGCTGGTTGCTGTTTCAATGCAGTTCGACCGGCGCATCTGGATCGTAACGCGAACCATTCATTCCATTCTTTCTGTCGCCGTTGGGGCCGTCCTTTACCTTCAGCTCCTCAGTCTCTTGACCATGAGCGGCAGCCGCAATCCAGCCGACGCCATCCTCATCACTCGCCTGTTCGACGCATTAGACCTGTTTCTCGCGGCTGCTTCGTCCGTTCGATGGCTCGGTTCGAATGACTTCAAGGAACGTGGCTTCTTCCGCGTTTTGTCCATCTTTCTTGCCATCAATGCCATATCGTCGGGCGCCCACAACCGGCTGCTGCTTCATCACGATTATGTATGGCTCGATCTGTTCATTTCCGCTCCGTATCTCATTCTCCTGGCTCTCATCCTGACCTCGCGCGATCGTCCTGCGCAGCCGCCTTCGATCGTTCTTGTTCGCGCTGTCAGAAGCGGGAGCCCCATTTTCCTGACCATGGCCCTGGTCTGCGCGGGCGTAATATCATCCCGGTCGCATCTCTACGTAGGGCTGGCAGCGGTGCTTCTCGCCATTGCCGGATACGGCGTATTGAATATCTTGACTCATAGCCAGGCGCTCGAGATTGAGGAGTCTTTGCTGGCCTCGAACATAAACCTCGAGAGACTCGCAGGCATTGACAGCTTGACCGGCATCCCCAACCGTCGCGCGCTCGATAAGGTGTTGCGCAGGGAGTTCTCCTTTGCCCGCCGCTCTAAGCGACCGGTATCCCTGCTCATCATCGATGTTGACCACTTCAAGCAGGTCAACGACATGAAGGGTCACCAGGTTGGAGACGACTATTTGTTTCACATCGCCAACGCGCTGCGTAAGGCGCTGCCTCGAGTGACCGACTTTATAGGCCGCTACGGCGGCGATGAATTCGCTGCGATTCTACCCGCAACCAACAGCTCAGGAGCTGCCATGGCGGCTGCGAAACTACACGCGTGCACCGCGGAGCTCGGCCTTATCCACCCGGCAACCCATTCGGGGGGCGTGACCCTCACCATCGGTTTCTCCACATTCGATGGATCGACTCATCACACAATGGCAAGCTTGATCAGAGCGGCAGATCGTGCCTTGTACCTGGCGAAGCGGGATGGCCGCAATCGTTCTGAGTACCTTAAGCTGGACGGCGACGGAGCGTAAGGCATCGCGTCCCTTTCATCGTTGGGCTTCAGCCCCTCAAACCCGGAGGGAGCAGAGGCCTTCAGGCCCCTGAAGCGAGCACGGAAGAATACCGTGAGCTTCAGCCCCGGGCCTTCTCGATAGGGCGCGACCTTAAAGACCCCACGACCCGCCTTTCGGGTATACTGAAGATTCGGCGTCTCGCCCGCGGGGCTGGTGTGCGCCTGTGGCCCGGATTCCGGTGCCCGAAGCGATTCAAAATTCTGGAGTTAAGACAATGGCACAAGTTTGCGATATTTGCGGCAAAGGCCCGCAGTTCGGTAACAACATCTCCCACGCCCACAACGTTTCCCGCCGGCGCTGGAACGTCAATCTGCAGGCCGTAAAGGCCTTGGTAAATGGATCGGCCAAGAAGATCCGCGTTTGCACAAGTTGCATCAAGTCCGGCAAGATTGCCAAGGCGTAAACTGCACTAGCCACACATTTTAGCCAACAGGAAACCCCGTCCCGGAGGACGGGGTTTTGTTGTGCCTGCGTCGCACCTGTCATTGGAAAAGTTTCTTCAAGCCCACTCGCCTTCCGGCCTCGCGTCTGAGGTCATCTACAGCTTCTTGAATCAGGCAACCATGGCCGTCTGGTCAACTCCGGGTCGATTTCACACTCACCACGTTGTGGATTCGTGGCGTTGGATTCCTGCTAGAATTCAGGTTTCAAGACCACTGCTTCCTCGGTCCGCTGCGAAAATCGACAACCAGGCGTTGTTCGGAGCGCGGCAAACTCCAACCCAAAGAAAGCTCTGACTGTGCCCGACGAAATCAAGCAAAAATCCGTCACTTACGCCGATGCCGGGGTAGACATCACGGGCGGCGACCGGGCCAAGGAACGTATCAAATTCCTGGCACAGAAGACGTTTAATCGCAATGTTATAGGGGGAATCGGCGGATTCGGGGCGCTGTTCCGGCTGGACCTGCAAAGGTGGAAGAATCCCATCCTGGTGAGCTCGGCCGACGGCGTGGGCACGAAGCTGAAGGTTGCGTTTGAGCTGGGGCTACACCACACGGTGGGCGCCGACCTGGTCAATCATTGCGTGAACGATATTGCGGTGCAGGGCGCCACGCCGCTGTTTTTCCTCGACTACTTTGCCAGCGGCAAGCTTGACGCCGATGTTACCGAAGATGTGGTGACAGGGCTGGCCGACGCGTGCCGGGCCAACGGGTGCGCACTGATTGGCGGCGAGACCGCGCAGATGCCGGGTTTTTATGCCGATGGCGAATACGACCTGGCCGGATTTATTGTGGGCGCGGTCGATCGCGACAAGATGGTAACGGGCGTGGGCATCAAGGCCGGGGACGTGCTGATCGGATTTCCGTCGACGGGCCTGCACACCAATGGCTACTCACTGGCACGCAAGCTGCTGTTTGAGGTGGCCAAGTACAAGGCGACGCAGTACGTGACGGCAATTAAAGAGAAGGCCGGCGCGGCGCTGATGAAGACGCACCGCAGCTATCTGCACGTGATTCAGAAGCTGGTAGCGGGGCAAGTGTCGGTTGGAATGGCGCACATCACCGGCGGCGGAATTACCGAGAACCTGCCACGGATATTGCCTAAGAACGTGACGGCGCAGGTGGAACTGGGCTCGTGGCCGGTGCTGCCGATTTTTGAGCATCTGCGCGCACTGGGCCAGGTGAGCGATGAAGAGATGATGCGGACGTTCAATATGGGCATCGGGCTGATCGCGGTGATTCCGGCGGCCAAGTTCACGAAAGCGAAGACGCTGCTCGATCGGGCCGAGGAGAAGTTTTATGTGATCGGCCGGGTGGTGAAGGGCGAGCGCCGGGTGCAGTACACTTAGTGGTCGGTGTTAGGTGGTCGTATGCAACGGCGACTCTCGCATCTCGATTGGATTGTGGTAGACATCATCTTGATGTTTGCTTGTTATTTGGGTTTCGACCTGCTGGTGGTTTTCAAAAAGGCAGTGCCCTCGTTCTCGATCGTTTGCGATTTTTTGAGCTTCCTCATGCTCATCACCGCGCTCTACTGTACACAGCAATTTGCGCGACACGGCTGGCGCTTGGCACGAAAACTGGATGAAGAGAGAAGCTCCCGCATTGCGGCTGAAAATGCGCCGATCAGTCTTGGATTGCACAGGAATCCAAGGGGTTCTTACACCTGCGACGAAGAAGATGAGCTTTCAATCTGAGGTCGGGGCAACATGAGGCTTGGCATCCTCCTCTCCGGCCGGGGCTCGAATTTTCTGGCGATTGCCGAGTCGATTCGCGCAGGACGGCTGCCGGGCGTCGAGATCGCGGTGGTGATTTCGAATGTGGTTGATGCGCCGGGGCTGGCTGCGGCGCGGGAACTGGGGCTGGCGACAGCTGTCTTTGAATCGAAAGGCCGCAAGCGCGCCGACCACGATGCCGATGTGGCTGCCTGCCTGAAGGCGCATAGCGTGGATCTGATTTGCCTCGCCGGATACATGCGCCTCCTATCGCCCGAATTTGTGACGGCGTTTCCCAATCGCATTCTCAATATTCATCCGTCGCTGCTGCCGGCGTTTCCCGGCCTCGAAGCGCAGGAGCAGGCCTTTGTGTATGGCGCAAAGGTTGCCGGGTGCACCGTGCACTTTGTCGACGAGGAACTCGACCACGGCGCGATCATTATTCAGCGCGCGATTCCGGTGCTTGACACCGACGATGCGCACTCGCTGGCTGAGCGGATATTGGCCGAGGAGCACATTGCGTATACCGAAGCGATTGCGCGGGTAGCCAGCGGCGAGTGGGGCATTGTCGGACGCAGATACGTGAAGACACAGGCACCAGGGACCAGGCAATAGGGACTAGGCACTAGGGAATCGCTGGACCCAGATTGCGAATAGGCTCTCGCGTTGTCAATGCTCGCCGTGTTGCGCTTTCTTTAGATTATTGATTTTCCAGCCACTTATAGTTTGCGCGCATTGCGGGGAATTCCGCGTGGATTGCCTACTCTTATAGATAGCCAATCAGGATATGGGCAAATGTTCAGCAGGAATAAAAACCTTCTGCTGAAAACCCACGTGATTGATGCCAGGATGCGGATTGAATAATTCGCACTGAGCAAAGCTGCTTGACATAGTTGCAGCAGCCAAGCCGCCGGGCGCCTCTCCACCCAATGAAATGACCGAAACCACGGCTGCAATGGGGCATTGAGAGCCGCCTGGCGCGAGTTTTGCGCCGCGATGCGCGGCGAAATCGCTAAGGGCCGGGAGGCCCTCCGTACAGCCGGCCGGGAGCGGCTGCGGAAAAACTCCGTGGTTGGGCATACAAGTGTCAGGGCACGACATTACAGTTTGCTGAAAAAGTCCGCTGTAGCGGGCTTTGTAACAAGGG